>Ga0209777_10000121_pt1 | contig 131382 bp, 122 predicted proteins | sample FrelakmetHBP12HB_FD_187147 | JGI IMG/M metagenome (GOLD analysis project Ga0209777, IMG submission 187147) | Freshwater lake sediment microbial communities from the University of Notre Dame, USA, for methane emissions studies -HBP12 HB (SPAdes)... | ecosystem: Environmental > Aquatic >... | reverse complement strand
AGTAGTGGCAAGAGCGGAGGACAAATTGAGCGTGAACTGGGGATCACGCCGGGGCTGCTGGGGAAGTGGCGAGATCGATACCAGGTGATCGTCAGCGGTGGTGATCCGAACCACCTGCTGGCCGGAATATTCTCCCGCTAATAGATTGAGAAGAATATATCGTAAATTCGATTTTTGGGTTTACGGATAGTTTATAAGGTAAATTCAACACTCCTGAAGTTAGAAAGTTTATGAGTGCAACTTTCATGTCTCTTTTAGCTAGTTGCATATTTATTGTTAATGGACGTTCGAAATCAATAAAAACCCAAAAAGTGTTTCCTTGATAAATGGAATCAAATGATTTCAGAACATCGTTGAATACATCAAATATTGGGAACGACAATTGTTCCAATCCTTCGGATTTTTCTTTATCAAAGAAATTTTGATTTAATCTTCTAACTTCAATCGCAAAAATGGAATTAATCACGAAATCGGGCGGAATATTACCATCAGGCTCAAAAACCACATTCTCGCCGAAATTTGTTCTTAGATATTTGAATGTGCGCGCTTCGTCAATATTCATGGATTATATAGAACTCATAGAAAATTTAAACGGCCTAACTAGTATTCAACTGCCTTTTGGCGGCTCAATAGCCTATGAATATCTCTATTGTATAGCAATTTGCGGGTAAACGCACAAATGGAAAAGCCCCCTCCGCCCCTATGGGGTACCTCCCCTAAATCCGAAGGATTTGGGGGAGGTGTGAAAACGAAAGACGGGAATAAAGAGAAACCGTCTTTGGCAACTCATGTCGCCAAAACAGCCGATGACGGCTGGAGGCCGCCTTGGCTAGTAACGGCGGTGAGCACAATCACGGTTATTGGGAGGGGGGAGGGAGCGTACCAGCTGAGGCGGAGCCACCGTCCACTTATGTTGAATTATCAAACCCTTAGATTTTACAAATCAAGAATATTATCAAGTCCGCGATGCAGCCCAACCAATGTATTGACCTTCCGAATTGCCAATAGAGCACCATCCACATAAGGTTGGGCACTACTGCCTGAGTCATGGCGAATTGTGAGTTTTTGGTCAGGCAACCCAAAAATGATTTCCGCCGAAATTGTATATCCAGGCAATCGGATGGAATGAATTTGTGATCCTGCCAGGCGTGCGCCGCGTGTCTCCACGAGACCCTGTGTTTGCTCCAATGGGACGGTCAATTCTGACGGGCGAATGTTTGATAGCCGATAAGCCAGTTCGTGCGCTGTTCCGCTTGGCGCGTCTTTTTTACCATCATGCGCATAGTCGATGATTTCCCACTGAGGAATATATCTGGCTGCGATTTCGGAAAATTTCTGCAATAAGACGACGGTGAGAGCAAAATTACCAACTGCCAACACCCCCAACCGGCGGCGTTCAGCGATTGTCGCAATTTCGGCATAATCTGCTTCTGTCAATCCCGATGTACCAATAACAACATACGCTCCATATTCCAATGCTGCCAAGACATTGGGTTTAGCGACATCTGGTTTTGTGAACTCAAAAAATACATCACATGGATGGGCGAGTGCTTCCTGCGCGGTTGCATATACCGGGCAATTTAGAAGCGGTTCATTTAGCACATCACCTAAAATATGCCGGGCATGAGTGCGTGATACCGCAGATACCAAAGTAATATCGTTGGATTTGGCGATAGCGAGAGACAGGGCTGAGCCAGCCCATCCAGTTGCGCCTGCGAGACAGATACGAATTGACATGGTTCCTCTTTGTTGTTTTATTAGTAAGAGTGAGATTATTGGTTACGTAAATAGTTCCTCAGCCAACATTAGTTCGTTGAATCCAATGCGTCAGATTTCTTATTGCATTGATATACTCATGAGCAGCGATTCTTAACGGTTTGCGTTAGCTAAGTGTGAGCGGGCGTGGACTGTGCTTGATAGCAGAGAAAACTCGAAGCCAGAATAATACTCGAAAATGGGGACGAATCCCACCTGTCTAGTGCACGCTTTGTTGGGCGTTTTTTGTTACGCTCATAGTCTAAATTATTTCAAATAAACCACTCCTATGTGCTTGTTGAATTGTATCAAGGCTAAATGTTACTTGTTTTTCAACTTCAGCAACAGGTATAAACACTATCCTGTACTCTTCATCGCGCGAAAAAGTTACATCTTTGATAAATGGATCTGGTTCAATACCTTGGTGATTTAAAGCATTGTAAACTCTAGGTTGATACTGAACACGATTGGCGTGATAGCCATGGAATAAATCGCGCCGCCCGTCTACGATAATTCTTCCAAACGCTTCAATATCATTTATCCTTATTGCTGTGTCATATCCTTCGAAATACCCGACTGTTCCCACAAATGAAGTTGAATAAATATAGAGCGGCGGCAATGGTCTAACAAACTTAACATTGCTAACATCAATGAAACCACCAGATTCTGTAACAAATTTCAACCCAGCGATAGTGGTCTCAACTCTTTCATTAGAAGTTAAGGTCGTGTTTTCATCAGTATACCCAAGTGTCAAGCCTTCATTCTTGTCTTGGATTGATGCTTGATGTTCTGTATCGTGATAATAAGCAAATGAGCCGATTCGGATTTCTCCATGAGTTAGTTTTTCAGCATTTTCTCGTGTCATGTGTTTGAATACAACTGTCATTTAATTTTCCTGCCTATATAAATTTGTTGCTTATGCAAGGAAACGCCCAACTAGGTGTTCAGCCGTTATTGATACGATAAACTCAATGCGTAATGTACCTTATGAATTCTTTATAATGCTTGATCCTTGCTAACGGTTTGCGTTACTGGCGTTGGGGCGGGTGTGGACAATGCTTGGGAGCAGGAAAAACTCGAATCCAGAAAAATGCCCGAAAATGCCGCAGAATCCCCAGCGTCCAGTGCACGCTTTGTTAGGCGGGTTTTTCTACCAAATACTTCTTTTTCATCTGTTCTTGATGATAATTTTCAAACAACTCTTCTTGTAGCAAACGAGCCACCACATTTTCGCAGAAATACTCATAAAGGTTGTAACTTTCTTGAATATTTCCTTGAATTTTCGGTAAACTTTCTTCCATAAATGCCAGTATCTTTTTTAGTCGTTCTTTATTCTTGAAAATTCCTATGGCGTAGTCATCAAGAATATCGGGAGGTATTTCGTCATTTATGGCTTGTTGAGTAAATTCTATACGAGATTTTGCTCTATGAATAGTTTCGTCAATTGTAGTTGTGTCGCCTATTGCAATCCAGGCATTGAGCGTGGTACTGACTATCAAGAAAACCAAGTCCATTTCGTTTATTGATTGCAGCTTGTTTATTTGATGACATTTTTTCTTGAAAGTGTTATAAGACACTTCATCGATTCTAAGGTCTTTTAGGGTTTCTTTATCGTTAGTGCTTTTTCTGTATCTTGGGCTAATGATGGATTCATATGTCCAATACAACACTTCATCCCTTTTCTTGGTGTCTAAATTATCAAGACAATCAAACAAGTATTTTAATGAATTGAATTGCAGTCCTTTCATGTATAACAAATGCGCTGGATGCAGTATTTGTATAAAGGGGAAATCTCCGACTATTTTGTATTTCTTGAGTATTTTTGATTTTCCTAAAGTGAGCTTCTCAATATCTGGCTTTTCCCAAGATTTGATTTTGAATTTAGGGCGATTTCTTTGCTCGTAAGTTTCTAAATAATCTTTAGTCGGATTTGATAGAAAGTTTGACACAATGATTAAGACCTTATCTGGGTTTTCTGCCATTGCCCAAGAAAGTACACCTTGTATTTTTGTAGGAGGTACGCCTTCAATGTAATGCTTGCACTCGATAAACCAAGTCTCAAAATATCTGTTTCCGTCCACGTCTGTTATTTCTCGTTTGCATTCAATGTCTCGCCCACTATCTGAAGGGCTTGACTCTAGTCCAGTTCCTTTGCGCCAAGAGATGTTGACAAATCCAAGTTCGCCAAGTAAATCGAAACAAAAGTTTTCAAATTCTGTTGAAGTGAGATGGTCTAAAGAAAAAGGTTTCATAAAATATCACCTGATTGTTGTGCTGCGGACTACCCGCCTAACTCGCGTTTGAGCGGATTGCATAACAGCTTATAGACGATCCGTATAACGCCCCAATCTTATAGGCATTATGCGGCGTTGGGTTAGAATAACCCGAAACTATGTTCACGATTGACCTTCTCAGTGTAACCGCTTATGGACGGAAATCGCCGCAAAGAGTAATAATTCATGTATTCCTCACCCTAAAACTGAGAACAAATTACAGCCCAATAGATTATAGCAAAAATCCACTATAATTACATTAGGATCATACCCCTAAAGGTGGAAAATCATGAAGGAAACCCAACTTCTCGGTACACTGTTACCATCCCATCCTGACTTTATCCCGATAATACAGGCCATCCGGGATAAATACAAGCTTCCGGAAATCAGCCCGGACGATGACCCAATCACGGAAATATTTTTAGGGGATGAAATAGTCCCCCTGGAAGTATTCCGTCAAGATATTGAAGACCAAATTCGAGAAAATTTGGACATCCTCCCCCCTGAAACAGCCAAACTATACAAATCACTAAAGGGAATTAGCAAAGCAGATCATTTCCAGGGACTCGAATTATTACCCAAGGACTTGAAAAAGTCGATGGAAGATATTTTTATTTCCCTTAAGAATATTGTTACACCGATCACCCAACTCCTAGACGCGCAAATAAAAATTGTCGCTGGTATGCTTTATATCTATTTGCTAACCGGAGAAAGTGAAGAAGTGCCGAGTGACTGGATCAGCAATGTATCTACAATCAAGGTGATGGGCGAACCAATGGTGATGGCAGTGGCCGGTCAGATAGCAAATCCCGACGTTGTCGTACAACGATTCAGAGAAGAATATAATAAAAAGACTTTTGGTGCATATCACCCTAAGATTACCGAGACTGCAACAAGTACCGTGTACTTTTTACAACTAAAGAAAATTGGTAAACCCTGGAATTTCATTGTCGAAGAATATATCCGGTTAAATAAGTTCAGCCTGCCGAGAGATAGAAGCTCCAAGAGATATTTTGATACTCGTCACTTATACGAGCAAAGATTGAAAAAGAGAATCCAACGAACCGAAACCATTTTTGAAGTTCTTATCAGGGACATAAAATAAGAACATTTTGTCCCCATTTGTATTAGTCAGTTTGTTATGAATCCGGGCGATGAACCCGGATTTTGTTTTTGAGTACGAATACAACCCCTCGCCTGATGCAGAAGAACGACTTGCCCAGGCTTGGGATTTGATTCTTTCCCTGATCCTTGACGATATAAAAGCCGAACAACAACCCGAACCGGGGACCGAAAATGATTGACACGGTTCGGGTTAAATATCCCATCTCCCCTGATCCCGAACAGCTTCAATACTGGATTCACAAGACCACCACCACCGAGACAGGCGGGTTGAGAGAATACTATATCTATAATCCCAAAGTCACAGAAGACGAAATCTCGCTCAGGTACACGTATTACCCTTTTGATTACAACTATAAACCCTTGCTTACTCTAGAGCTATCCTTGCCCAAATTACTCTACAGCAACAATTATCAGATGCTTGGAAGCATGGACGGCACGATCACAATAGCCAATTTGTTTTTTGCTCACATTCCCCATGCCCCGATTCTTGACCTGGCAGAAGGAGTATTAATCCGCCTGGATATGTGCTACAACCACCAGGTAGGGGAAGCCGTTGAAGATTACATTAGGGCGATTGGAAATTTAGATTACCCCCACAGAAGAACAAAATACCATCGGGGTGAAGGTGTTGAATTCAAGGCGAAGCATATCACGACTAAGTTTTATAACAAACAGAGAGAAACCAAAATGCAGGAAGCGTTTGGTATTCTTCGCCAGGAAGTCACCCTGCTAGAACCGAAAGATATTCAAAGACTTCTGGGAAAAAGAAGGCCAACTTTATTAGATGTCTCTCGTGAACTTGTCGTAGATTATTTGAAAGACGACCTTAGGAAACTTTCACTTCTCGATAACTCAATTGCTACTCGTGATACTGCCTTGAAAACCCTTTGTGATGTTCACGGAAGTAGGGCGGGAATTTATTATTATGGATTGGTTAACTCAAAGATGGATAAGTCAAGGAAAAGTATTGCCAGCGAGAGCCACATCCATCCGAGAAGTTTAGATCGGCAACTCAGGAAAATCGTTGATACTGGAATTCCCCTTACCTTCACAGACCGGGAAGAACCCTTACCGCCTCTCAGTATTCACTTATGAAAATCCATTTCTTTTGTTTTTATCTCCCTATTGTCTCAAAGTCCCTACTAATAGTCTTGGGGACTTTGTCCCTGCCCGCCATGATTGGCCGTGGAAAGTACCGCTTTGCGGGAATTCCAATGCATTCCCGCAAAGGCTTGGAAAACCTACGGTTTTCCCTACTTTCCACCGCCCTTGAATTTCCCATGATGATTTACCCGCAGTTTTGTTTTATTAACCCTCCAAGTTATAGCGCGGGAAGTGCGGATAAAACCCGCACATCCCGCTTTCCTTATCCAGGTGGGATTTACTTTCTATATACAGAATATACTTTTCCGCTTTTCTGCCAATTATACTGTGCAGCAGTTTGCCCTTGTCAAGGCTCATGTTTGAGTAGCCATGCCCGCAATCATGATTTGCAAAATGCCCAAGCTAGACTTGCCCGCTTACAGGATGAGCCTTGACAATTCCTGCCCGCTGCACAGATGCAGTTAAAAAAAGCGGAAAAAAGTCATGTTTGGTTTTAGAATGGCAAAGGTTATTTGCACTAATGATCGGGCGCACGTGCCGCCCGGCGGTGCTCGTCACCTGCGCTCCGTGCGGGCGGACCCTTTGCGCCGCGATTCAACTAGTGATAAAATGCGCGTCATTCCTCAATCAGTGAAAGGGAATATCCAATGAACATAGCCATTTATGCCCGTGTCAGTTCAGAAACGCAAGCCAAAGACGGAACGATAGATTCTCAAATTGAAGCCTTGCGTGAATTCGCAAAGACTCACGACTTGACCATCACGCACGAATGTATTGATGATGGTTACAGCGGTGCAGACCTAAACCGCCCTGGTTTGGATCAGCTTAGAGATTTTATCCAGGAAGGGATAATCGAAGGAGTATTAGTTCTTTCGCCTGACCGCCTATCCAGAAAACAGGCACATCAAATTATCTTGCTTGAAGAATTCCAGAAACGTAATATTCAAGTCCTCTTTACAAACCAACAATTTGGAGACACTCCCGAAGACCGTCTGATGCTTCAAATTCAAGGATCAATTTCGGAATATGAACGCACGAAGATTCTTGACCGTATGCGAAGGGGAATGAAGTATGCAGTAAAAAAAGGTCAGGTGTTAGGCAATAAAGCCCCGCTTGGTTATCGGTTTGTGCGCAAGACCGAACACAAACTGGCTTGTTGGGAAGTTGACCCGCGAGAAGCCGAAATTGTGCGCCTGATATTTAATCTCTATACTAACAAGGGCATGAATTTATCTGCGATTGCAAAATACCTGGAAGAAGAAGGTATCTCTACTCATTGCGGAAACAACAATTGGCATACAAGCACAATCTTCTACATCCTAAAAAATGAAACTTATTTAGGTACTGCTTACATGTTCAAAAATCGCAGAGTAGAACCAGGTAAACATCCTAAATTGAGCAAATATCGCAGGCGCAAATACACCAAGAAAGAACAACGCATTCGGGATGAATGGGTCGGAATTCCGATCACACCACTGATTGACCAAAACACCTGGGATGCTGCTCAAAGCATAATGAAACAGAACGCTAAGAAATCCCCCCGGAATAACGTCAAAAATCAATATATGCTTCGCGGTCTGATGGTTTGCGGTTTATGTGGATGTATGGCATCGGGATATGTCAGCAATACAACCACTTACTATGGTTGTGGAGCGAAGCGCAACCATAACATCACTACAAAACCTCACGATGAAAGAGTGTATGTAAGACATAAATCATTTGATGCTAAAGTTTGGGATGGATTGGTTGAATTACTGAATGACCCTGAAAACCTGAAAGTGCAGCTCGAAAAACGCCTAGAGCGAAAGAACGCCCATATTACCCCCATGGGTTCTACGAATGGCCAAAACGAGCAAGCATTATCTAAGCTGAATGTGCAGGAGCAAAGAGTCCTGGATGCTTACCGAGAAGGAATTATCAGCCTGGATGAATTGAAAGACCAGAAAGAGAAGATTGCCGCAAAGCGCAAGGTGCTGGAAACAAAAATAAAGGCTGCTCTTTGCCAACGGGAAAGCCTGGATCAGCCAGAAATCACTATGGACATGCTAGGGGATGTTTCAGCCCGGTTTAGCCGTGCAATGGCAAACGCCGCTTTTGACAAACGCCAGAAGCTTGCGAGCTTGCTAATAAATTCAGTAACGCTATATCCTGATAAAGCCGTTGTGCAAGGTAATATCCCCATAGCCAATTTTGACGCTTTGAATTCATCCAACCTTTAACGGTTCAACAACTTATGGAACTCTTTTTCAATAGAGAGAATAAGAAAGCAAGTGCAAGTGTTCTGGAAAGGAAGGAGCGATGAGACTTCTCCTTTAAAAGGATTCTAAACAAATTTTACCCCGGAGATGGAAACATAGATGACCAAAGCGTGCATATAGAAAAGGATCACCAGTAGAGGAAAGATCCATAATCGGGCTGTAATACCTTCCGCTGGCATACCGATAACTTTCCAAGTATTAGCGATTTGAATATTATTTTGAAAAGTGCGGCGGTAAAGAAATATCATCAATGGGGTCATGATCAGAAAAAGAATATTCCAGATCCATAACCATACTGGATAAACACTCCAAAATACCCCCATTACTTGGACTCGAAAAAGATACGCACACATAATGACTGCACCGGTTAATCCAAACCCGCTCAGCCCTAAAAGACCTTTGTATTTTTTCAAATGGGTTGTCCATGACCAATCCATTGCAATAACCTTTTTCAGTCCCATAATTGTGAATACTCCAATCATAGCAGAAGCACTGTTTACCATCATGTCGCTCAAGCCGTAAAATCGGGCAGGGTTAATGCCTTGTTCCAGTTCGTCGACAACGCCTAACATTGTTGCGTAAAAAAATATAAGCATGAAAAGACCTTTCCCTTTATAGTCTTTGGAAAGAACTGCAAAGAGAAGCCAAGCCATCAGGACATATTCCGGAATGTGGATGTGCTTGTTTGGATTGGATACAAGTTTCATAATTAAGAATGCGATGACCCCACAGGGAATTAAAAATAACAGATTCTTCAAGCTCTTTTGTGACAGGAGGACTGCCACTACATAGGCGATTCCAACCGTACCAACAACAAGGACAGGCACTTTTCCAGCAGAATCTTGTCCGAAAAACCCTACAAGGGCCCGATAAACGACGATGACATCCGGAAGGATGAAAGTGTATAAAGCCACCAAACCCCACAAAACGACCTTCAGACCAATCTTGGATACAGGAGTAGAAGTTTGAGTTTGCATATCTGGTTATTGAGTTTGCAGATTGCAACATAACCACGCCACGCGCTAGCACAAACGTCCTACCGATTATAGCAGAAGATTGATTCCATAGGCCCCCATCGAAATATATGGCTGCCAATCTAATTGTTTGGGGCAACAATCTTGGAGATGCCTTCCTAAAGTTTAGATAATATGTCGATCAAGGTCAAGTGGTTTGGCAAAGCAGGTCGGTAATAGCTCATGTTTAATCCCCCTTGCAGAAGCAGGACGAGGACCTCACACCCAGCTCCTCTCCCAACCTACTCCGCTTCGGGGGCTATAGTCCCGAAGGGAGAGAGGAGACGGAAAAAAACGAAAAACTGGGACAGCGGGGAGAGGTTACGGTTTTTGGATAGGGCGAGGAGATTACCACGACCGGCCAGGAACGCCGATCTCGCAATGACACTGGGGAACGGGTAGGGCGAGATGTATCCGGCCTAGATTCAATCAATTGGCAAGTTCGTCCTCCACAAGACGACTATATTGTCATTGCTTAATCCACAATGAACAGCTTGGCCCCCGTGGTTGTAGAGGAGCGGTGGGGGTTGACATCATTGGCAACCTGGTAACTCATCCCGGCCTTCAACAGGAATTTTCTTCCATCGCTCAGCTCGGTCACCAGTTCGCCCTCCAGGACAAGCAGGACGTGTCCCCGCTTGCACCAATGGTCTGCCAGATAGCCCGGGGTATACTCCACCATACGCACCCGGATGTTACCCATCTCAAAGGTGCGCCAGAAGGCTTTGCCGGTCGTTCCCGGATGTTCGGTCGGGGTCAGCGTGCTCCAATCCATCGTTCCAAAGGGGACATCTTGAATGTTCATGTGTAACCTCCTGGTCGATTATAAAGCCTGCAGACATCCAGCGGGAAGAGGCCATGATTATGTCCCGGGCGGGCAGTAAGTGGTAAAATACCATTTAATGCTTTTTGCATAAATACGTGAATTATTAACTATCAAAATGCAGCTACCATCGGCAATAATTTTGGTTCAAATAATTACGCAGTACCCTGTAGACCATCTTCATCAGAACGGATTTCACTAATACAACTTACGGAGGCTTATTATGAATGTAGGCAGACGAATGTCTCACCCGGTGATCACGGTTCAGCCCGATATACAGATCACAAAGGCGCACCAGTTGATGGCTGAAGCAAAAATCCGGCGAATGCCCGTGGTCAAGAATAGCAAGCTGGTAGGCATTGTTTCAGAAAACGATATTCTTAAAGCCTATCCATCCTCAGTGACTACGCTGGCCGTATGGGAAATCGCCGCCCTGCTAGAAAAGATCAAGGTCAAAGACGTCATGATCAAGGAGGTCCGGACGGTTCAAGAAGATACTCGCATTGAGGAGGCTGCCCGGATAATGGTTGATAGCGAGATCAGCTCATTACCGGTAATGCACGGAGATGAACTGGTTGGAATTATCACCGAAACGGATCTCTTCAATATCATGCTGGAAATGCTGGGAGCGCGCCGTACAGGGGTACACTTCACCGTCCTGATCCCCAATAAACCCGGGCAATACGCCAAAATTACCAAGGCAATCTTCGAGAAGGGAGGCGATATCACTGCCTTGAGCACCTTCGAAGGCGATTCAAGTGCGACCGGTTTGATGAGTGCCAAAGTAGATGGGATCGAACAGCAAGCCCTCCAGAAGCTTATCGAACCGCTGGTAATTAAGCTTCTGGAAATCGGCACAAGCTAGACGAACTGCTCCTGACCCTGAGTGAATATTATGAAAGTGATAAATTTAACCGGAGACACTTGCACCAGCACGCACACCTGCCCTGGCGGGCGGTGCCAGGGAGTGCAGGGGTAAACAGAGATAAACGTAATTTAGTCTGATAAACGGTGCAAATCCGGCTTGTTGTGGTTGGAAATCCCGTTTATTTCCGGTGAACTCGAATTTCAAAACACTTTCAATACCGAAGACCTAGCTCAGTCACCTTCCACCAGTTCCCTTGCCTGCTCGACATAGGCCAGGGACTGGTGGCGGAAGTAGGTGTTGTAGAGTGAGGCATAATGCCCACCCTGCTGGAGCAGTGTGTTGTGACTGCCCTGTTCAATAATTTTCCCCTTTTCCAATACAATAATCCGGTCCGCAGCCTTGACCGTGGACAGGCGGTGGGCGATCAGGATGCTGGTGGACTCCTCCAGGATCATGTTCAACGCCTGCTGGATCTGCCATTCAGTGAACGGGTCAATGCTGGCGGTGGCCTCATCCAGGACGAAAATGGCAGGCTTTTGCAGCAGCACGCGCAGCAACGCCACCAACTGGCGTTGTCCCATGGAGAGCATGGTGCCGCGTTCACCGACAACCGTTTCGAGACCGCCCGGTAAAGTTTCCAGCCATTCACCGTCGCCAATTTTACGCGCCATGGACAGAATGTCCACGTTGGTCACACTCTCAGGATCGGGACAGGCGTAGCGGATATTCTCCGCCACTGTCCCGGAGAATAGGAACGGGACCTGCGAGACAATTCCCAACTGCCGCCGGTATTGCTGCAGGTTAAAGGTGCGGATATCAGCTCTATCCATCAGGATACGCCCGGATTGGAACTCGTAAAAGCGGGCGATCAATTTTGCTAGGGAGGATTTACCTGCGCCGGTGTGGCCCACAATGGCAAGGTTTTCTCCGGGATGGATGGTCAGGTTGAAATCAACCAGGACCGGCTCGTTTTCAGCATAGCGGAAGGAGACATTCTCGAAGCGGATCCCGCCCTTCAGTCTATGAACATCCCGATTCCCGGTCTGAATCACGTTAGACTCGGCATCCATTAAAGCAAAAATGCGCTCGGCAGCGCTCAGCCCGGATTGGATGTTGGACCAGAAAGAGGACAGATTCATAACCGGGTCGAAGAAACGGCCCAGGCTGATGATGAACAGGTACCATGCACCGATGGTCACGGCTCCCTGCGCGGCACTCAACCCACCGGCGTAGACCAGCGCAGCCGTGGCAACCCCGGCGAGCGCATTCAGCGCCGGCCAGACCAGGGCCAGGACAAAACCCCGCCACACATTGACCCGGTACGAGGTCCGGTTGGCAGCGTTGAACGTCTCGAATATGCCGGATTCCTGGCGGAAGTTCTTGGCGATGGCGATGCCGCTGACGGTTTCCTTGATGGCCGAGTTTACGTCAGCCATGGCCTGCATCCCGCTCCTGGTCACTTTGCGGGCCATGCTCCGGAAAAGGAGGGCCAGAAGGAAAATGAACGGGAGGAAAGCGAAGAGCACCAGTGCCAGCCGCCACTCGGTGCGGACGATGATGATACCGAGCAGGACGGCATTGAGAATTTGGGCAGAAATGTCGGTGATGATGGTGACCAAATCCCCCAGGGTGCTGGTGTCGGCATTGATGCGTGAGACGATGCGCCCGGAAGAGAACTGGTCGTAGAAGGACAGATCGTGTTCAACGGCAGAGCGGAAGGCTAGGGCGCGCAGGTTGAGGACTACGTCGCCCACAGTCCGAACCGTGAGCCTGCGGCGGAGCCAGTTCAACCCCCAGTCGGCGACGCCGATAAAGAGGACGATACCGCCAATGAGCAGGCTGGCTGCGATGCTGGGAATGGTCTTGAGGGTGTCCAGCCCCTTGCTGATGATGACCGGCTGAGCGGCGGTGACGACAGCCAGGAAGACGGTTACGAAGACAATGACAGTCACCCGTTTGTGCTGGGCGGTGAAATAGCCGATAATGCGTTTCGCCAGGGCGGAGTCTTTATACTGACGATCGTATTTTTCCTCATTGAGACCTTCGTAGAAACCCATAATTATCTCCGCAAGGGCACAGCAGTGCTGTGCCCTTGCTACAAGTTATTCGCGGAATATCCTCGAATATGCTTCCGATGTGCGCATCAACTCATCATGATTCCCAATGGCAGCGATGCGTCCTTTGCGCAGGACGATGATCAGGTCAGCCCAGCGGATTTGTGACTGGCGGTGGGTGATGATGAGCGTCGTCCGGCCCCTGGCCGCGGCGGCGATGGCGCGCTGGATCATATCCTCGGTGGCGGAGTCGATGGCGCTGGTGGAATCATCGAGGATGAGGATACGCGGGTCGGTGAGGAAGGCCCGCGCGATGGCAAGACGCTGACGCTGTCCGCCGGAGAGGGTCACCCCGCGTTCGCCGATGACCGTCTCATAGCCTTTTTCGAACTGGCCAATGAACTCGTCCGCCTGGGCAGATCTGGCAGCATTTTCAATTTCTTCTTTGGCTGCCCCGGGCCTGCCAAATGCGATATTTTCAGCCACCGAACGGGAGAAGAGGAATATATCCTGTTCGATGATGGAGATCTGCGAACGCAGGGAGGCGAGGTTCCAATCACGGACATCCACCCCGTCCACCAGGACCTGACCCGTGGTGCTGTCGTAGGTGCGGTTGACCAGTTTCGCCAGCGAAGTCTTGCCAGTGCCGGTCTGCCCGACAATGGCTACCGTCTGCCCGGGTTTGACAGTGAAGGAAATGTCACGCAGCACCGCCTCGCTGGTCGGGTAAGCGAAGGTGACATTGCAGAATTCAATTTTGCCCTGCATGGATTGGGCATAACCGGTGGAATTCTGGTCCAGGTTGGTTTCGCGATTGATGAGGTCCAGGATGCGGTGACCTCCAGCCAGCCCGGATGAAATGAGCGAGTAGGCCCAGATGGAGGTCCAGGTGGGGAATTCGAGCATCAAAAGAATACCAAAGTATGCGACAACATCGCCAATATTCAGGATTCCCAGACGATAAAGCAAGATGGCGTGCAGCAAACCGCCTGCCAATGCTATGTAGTACAACAGCAGGGGCACAAAACGGGCTTCCACATCACCCTGGCGGACGTTATTATTGCGCAGGCGGTGGGAGTTGACATTGAAGCGTTTTATCTCAGCTTCTTCCTGCGCGGCGCCTTTCATCGTCTCGATACCATCTAGGGCTTCGGAAAGGTGTGTGTTCATCTGACCGAAGGAGTCGCGCACATCTTCCGTGATGGGATTCAGGGTGCGCAGATACCAGCGCAGGGTAATGAAGTAAGCGATTGTGAAAAGAATGGGGGAAAGCAACAGCGACCAATGGTACTGCGGGGCGAAGAAAAACGGCATGACCAGGAAGACCAGCGAACCGACCACCAGGTTGATGCCAGGGCTGAACATGTAATTCACTTCGCGCACATCGTTGGTGGCACGCGCCATCGTGTCGCCAACCGGCTGGAGATTGTGGAAGGTCATGCTTTTGCCGAGCAGGGACACGTAAAGTTCGTCGCGTATATCACGCTCGATGCGCTGGGCGATCAGCTCGGCGCTGAAATTGCGTCCCAGTTGGAGTATGCCGCGTAAAATCTGCGATCCGCCCATGATGAGCGCCAACGGGAGCAGGACTTTCGTCTCAGGCGGGACATTCAGCATGGCATTGAAGGCGTCACCGGTAAGCACCGGGACATAGGCAGCCAGCGTAGCGTTCCCGATGGCGCCGACAAACATGATGAGCACCAGCCACCAGTAGCGCTTGGTGTGCGAAATAATCCAGCGCACGGGATCACGCCGGTCAGTGATGTAGCGGCGGGCGAGGGTGAACTCAGCAGGGGAGGTGATGGTCATAGGAACACGGAGTTTGATTTTACCATTTATAACAAAACAGCCGGGAGGTTTCCCGGCATTCCATGGTTTTCGCATAAGGTGGTCCCCACCTGTGCGGCTTTAGAGGTGTTTGGTGAAAATCACCAAATCGTCCCCATCCCGGTAAAAATCCTTTAAAGTGGCTTCCAGTGTGTAGCCAGTAGCGAGATAAAATTTGTGTGTCTGCCCGTAGGATGGCAGACCGGAGGTCTCTAGCACCAGTAGACGTCCCCCGAGTTTGCGGACGGCCTCCTCACTGGCAGCCAGCAGTCCACGCCCCACACCGCCGCGACGGGCAGAGGGGTCAACTGCAATCCAGTACAGGTCATAGGTTCGGTCGGTAAGTGCCCGAGGCCCGTAGCAGGCGTAACCGAGGACCCGGTCATCCTCTTTTTCTACCAGGAAATAATAGCCACTGATTTCAGGGCCTTGGGCCAGGTATTCCTCCCAGAGTTCGTCCACGCACTCCACTTCTTCCTGGTTAAAGACGGTGGTATTGACGGTGATGGAGTGAATTTGGGCACCATCTTTTTCAGATGGAACTATGATCATTTTATATCCAGCCTTCCCGTTTCAATGCAAGCGTTAGAATACGTTCAACCATCTGTGGATAAGTGATCCCGGTGCTTCGGGCGGAGTTCCAGAACCCGGCGTCGGGTGAAAGGTCAGGCAGTTCGTTGATGTCTATCACGAACGGGATGCCATTGTTGAAGCGGATGTCCACTCGTCCCAGGTCGCGCAAGCCCATGGCACGAAACGACCTTTCGGCGGCTTTTTTGACAACCTGGGCTTCTTTACGGTTGAGGGCAGCCGGGACGCGGGCGGGTATATTCTGGTAGTAAGGCGAGTCTGTCTTCCACTTGGAATCATAGGTGAGAAGCCGCTCAAGGGGATTTGTAACCCAGGAGAAATCTTCTTCTGCAATCGGCAGGATTTCAATCACTTCATTTCCCCACAGCGCAACGGCCAATTCACGTCCGGATACGAATTCTTCAACCATTGCAGGTTGTTCATACTTTTCAACGATATAAGCGATCTTGTGGAATAGACATTCCTGGTTGCAAACGACAGAGTCCAGGTCGATCCCCATGCTGGCATCTTCGACCGATGGCTTGATGATGACCGGGAACCGCAATTGGAAATCCCCTTCGGCGCGCTTAAAGACCTGGTAGCGGGGTGTGGGAACCCCGAATTGTATCAGGCGCTCTTTGGAGCGGGGTTTGTCAATACATATTTCGATGCGGTCAGCCACCGCTCCGGTATGTTTAAACCCCATCCGTTCGATGAGATGAATAACATCCACAGCAGCCAGATTGTTGCCGTTGAAACCATCACAGTTATTGAAGATAAAAGTGTCTTTCGGGGGGAACGAACAAAGAATATCTTCGAGTTCCTCGAGATTTCCCCTAACCGCTAATTTTGTGACCGGGTACCCCAAGCTTGTCAATGCTTCGAATAAATGTTGTGCAGCTGTTACTGTGTATTGAACTGCCAATAAATCCTGCGGATCACCTTTGCTAATTTGAGCGTCTTCATTGAAAAGAACAGCAACTTGAAAACTCTTTCGGTCCATCGAAACCTCGGATGAAAATAACTCCCTTTCTAAGGGAGAATAGTATGCAAACGTTTCAAGCGCGTTTGCGTTTTGATGAATTGCATCCGGAAGAACATATCACGATTGTCCATGATAAAAAGCATCATACTCCGATTTTGAATCTTAAGAAATGTCATCTTGTAGATTCACCAGGAATCGCTGTTGGGATGGGATAGATATGGGGTGCAGAGGGGTGAAACCCGCCCTACACCCCATATCTTTACCCCTTTTAAATCGCCGGGAATTCGGCAATTTGTATGATTTTACTGCTTGTTGTATAAATCGATAAATTTGCCTGTATCGAAATGCTCAGACGCAGGGGGATATTGGTTCAGTTATATAAGCATTACCCTGTCATTAGGAATCCGAGCAAGATTGTCATAGCAAGTTTGTATCATAAGCCAATTGACTCTCCCCATTTTCTATTGTAAACTTCCCTAACATTATCCCATTGAAACGAGGACACCGAGATGAAAAAGAAGCGCAATTACTACCCTGTGTTTGTTGTGATCGTGTTCTTCTTATTCGTACTCCTGCACCAGACGGATAAATTGTTAATCGGCTCCCTACAACTCCCCGTCAGTAAAACTTTTAACCTTAACGATCTGCAGTGGGGATTGATCAATACCGGGGCGCTGATCGTTGGGACGCTATTCTACCCGATTTGGGGTTATTTGTATGATCGTTACACACGCGCCAAACTACTGGCATTGGCTTCATTCATCTGGGGCGCGACCACCTGGTTGAGTTCGTTGGTCAAGACATATCCACAGTTCCTTGCTACGCGTTCCTCCACTGGCATTGACGATTCGTCCTACCCCGGCCTGTACAGCCTGATCGCTGACTATTTTGGTCCAAAAATACGCGGAAAGATCTATGGCCTGCTGCAACTGGCTCAGCCGCTTGGTTATCTAGTAGGCATGATCCTGGCACTGATGGTGGCCCCGCTGCTCGAGGGGAAAATATTCCACCTGGAAGGATGGCGTACGATATTCCTGATGACCGGCTCACTTGGGATCGTGATGGCGGTGGTCATCTACTTCGGAATCAAGGAAGTACCGCGCGGCCAGTCCGAACCGGAATTTGAAGGTGTGGAGGATATCGGACAGGTGCGTTTCAATTGGGCTTCCCTGAAGGACGCACTAAAAAAGAGGACCATGTGGTTCATTTTCCTGCAAGGCTTTGCCGGGGTGTTTCCGTGGAATGTAATCACATACTTCTTCTTTGGATATCTCATATTGGAACGTGGTTACGACAACACTTCCGTCCTGTTGACGATGGGACCGGTCGTTATTATCCTGGCGGCTGGTTACTTTGTCGGCGGGGCACTGGGTGACTGGTTGTTCAAACGCACCCTCAAGGGACGCATCCTTATCTCCAGTGTAGGCGTCATCCTCGGCGCGTTTTTCCTCTTCCTTGCTCTTCGGACTCCGGTAGCAGACAAAACCACCTTTTTCATCTTAATGAGCCTGACGGCCATCTTTATGCCATTCTCCTCGCCCAATGTTACCTCAACCGTCTTCGATATTACCCTACCGGAAGTTCGCAGTTCAGCGCAAGCCGTTGAGTATTTTGTCGAGAACAGCGGCGCTGCCCTGGCACCGACCATCGCTGGAGCGATTGCCCTTGCGGCACACAGCAAGCAATTTGCCATCATGACCGTCTGCATTTCAGCCTGGGTGCTGTGTTTCTTCCTGTACCTGGGAGCGCTGTTCTTCGTGGACGGTGATATCAAATCCCTGCGTGCCCAGCTGACAGCCCGGGCAGCGGAGAACAAAGCCAATAAACTCGCCTGATCCCGCAGGGGCGCATTAGGTGCGCCCCCAGGGTTCTTTTGGATATTCTCCGGAAAGAATCTTTAGTGTTGGCAAATTAACCTTATGCTGTTACCAGGAAGAGGAGGCGTTCATGGTCAAGATCGTAACCGATACCACATCCGGATTGCCGCGCGAAATGCTCAAATCGCTTGGTATCCCGCTAATCCCCCAGATTATTATCTTTGGGGAGGAGTCTTACCGCGACGATACCGAACTTGACACGGCGGCCTTCCTGGTAAAGCTCAAAGCATCGAAGTACCTCCCCAAAACTGCCGCGCCGGCTCCATTGCTCTACAATCCGATTTACGCCGAAGCCAAACAGCGGGGCGAGAGTGTGATCGTTATTGCCCCATCGGCCAAGGTCAGCGGGACGGTGCGCGCCGCAGTGGTCGCGGCGCAGGATTTCCCGGGCCTGGACGTGCGCGTAGTCGATTCCATGACCATTGCCGGAAACCTGGCCAGCCTGGTGCTGATTGCGGATGCGTGGGCCAAATCCGGCCTGGACGCGGATACCATCATCCGTCGCCTCAACGAATGGATCCTGCGCGGCCGCATCTTCTTTCTGGTAAATACACTGGAATATCTCCAGAAGGGCGGCCGCATCGGCGGGGCGAAAGCCCTGGTGGGCGAATTGCTCCAGGTCAAACCCATTTTGTGTTTGCGAGATGGACAGGTGGAACCTTTCGAGCAGCAGCGGACGAAGAAGCGGGCTGTGAAGCGGCTGATTGAGATCGCCGAGGAACAGTGTCCCAAAGGCCTCGAGGCTCATTTATGTGTTATGCAAGCCGATGCGATTAAAGAAGCTGAGGTGCTGGCAGCAGACCTGAAATCAAGAATGAACCTCACATCCATTCCCATCTACGAACTGCCTCCGGCAATCGTTGTCCACGGCGGGCCGGGCGTGTTGGGGATCGGCTTCTTTGTCTCATAAATCCCCTATGGTATAATTTGCGGGCTATTGCGAAAATTCCCACGAATGTGGTTTATAGGAGAGTACAAATATGTCTGGACACAGCCACTGGGCAACCATCCGCCGCAAAAAGGGTGCGGCAGACGCCAAGAAGGGTGCCATTTTCACCCGCCTGGCGCGTGAAATTGTAATGGCATCACGTGAAGGCGGCGGTGACCCGGATAGCAATTTCAGACTGGCGCTGGCTATTGAAAAAGCCCGGGCTGGGAACATGCCCAAGGAAAACATCGAGCGTGCCATAAAACGTGGGACTGGCGATGATAAAGACGGTGCCGTATTTGAAGAAATTATGTATGAAGGTTTTGGGCCGCATGGGGTGGCGTTCATGCTGGAATGCGTTACCGACAACCGCAACCGGGCCGTGGCGGAAATCCGTCACCTGCTCAGCCGCGGAGGCGGGACCATGGCCGAAGCCGGCGCGGTTGGCTGGCAATTCAGCCGCAACTCGTATTTCTCTTTCCCTGCGAGCCAATTGAATTATGACAAGGCTTTCGAACTGGCAGTGGATGCCGGTGCGGAAGATGTCCAGGAAGATGGCGAAAACATCGAAATCATCGGCCCGGTGGAGGCCTTTAAAAAGATAAGTGATGCCCTGAAAAAAGCAGGGGTTACGCCCGACGATGCCGGTCTGCGGATGATTGCCAAGCAGGATATGGTGGAACTGCCCGTTGACCAGACCCTGTCAGTTCTACGAGTGATCGAATCGCTGGAAGAATTGGACGATGTGGCCAACGTTTTCCATAACCTGAAGATTTCTGATGAGGCTCTGGCGGCGCTTGAGGCCGATTAGACATGACGCTGGTGTTGGGGATTGACCCGGGGACAGCGACGACTGGTTATGGTTTGGTGCGCAACCGGGCGGATGGCAGCTTGGAATCAATTGCGTACGGCACCATTCAGACTCCATCAGGCGTCGCGGCCCACAAGCGTCTTTCGATACTCTTCCACCAACTGAATGAGATTTTGCTTCTCCACCGCCCAGATTCGTGCGCGGTGGAGAAGTTGTTTTTCCAACGTAATATTTCCACAGCCATCGCTGTTGGACAGGCGCGCGGCGTATTGATGCTGGCAATCAGCGAGGCGGGTTTAGACATGGCTGAATACACACCCAATGCGGTCAAGCAGGCGGTGGCAGGATATGGGAACGCTGGGAAGAAGCAGGTGCAGGAAATGGTACGGGTGCTGCTGGCGCTGCCGGAAATCCCCAGGCCCGATGACGCCGCGGATGCCCTGGCGATCGCGATTACACATCTGAACACACAAAAATATGGTGATCTATGATAGCAACCTTACGCGGCGAAATCACACAAGTGGAAGACAATGCCATCATCATCGAGACTGGCGGCGTGGGGCTGCGTGTGTTCGTCCCGAAACCGCTGCGCGAGCGAACGAAAGCCGGAGAAGCAATTTTCCTTTTTACCCATCTTGTTGTCCGCGAAGATGATTGGAAGTTATTCGGCTTCGAGTCCCAGGCGGATCGTGAACTGTTCACGGTTTTACTGGGTGTGGATGGGGTGGGACCGCGAACGGCGCTGGCGGTACTCTCGACCTTGAACCTGGATACCGTCCAGCGGGCGGTCTTCAGCGATGAGCCGGAGCTGTTGAGCCGCGTCCCGGGCGTTGGCAAAAAAACTGCCCAGAAAATGGTGCTCTACCTGCATGACCGGCTGAAACCAGTCAGCGGGCTGGAAAAATTAGCCTCCATGTCAGATGCCGATTCCGAGGTCCTGGCTGCGCTGACAGCGCTGGGTTACTCGGTCGTTGAGGCCCAGACGGCCATCCAGTCCATTCCGAAAGATGCACCGGATGAGGTGGAGGAGCGCCTGCGGCTGGCGCTGCAACAGTTTACCGGGAAGTGAGAGAGAAGAAATAAATAAGAACCAAGGAAAGAAGTGGGCGGAGTTTGTCTGCCCGCTTGTTTTATAATGGTATTGATGAAACCACCTGAGCGAATCGAAACTGAAAGGCTGGTGCTGCGCGTCCCAGCGCTTACGGATGCTGTTGCCCTGTTTGATACTTACACCCAGGACCCAGAAGTAACCCGTTATGTAATGTGGCGCCCGCATACGAACATTGACCAAACATTGGATTTCTTGAAAGACTGCGTTGCAGCCTGGGGAGGGGTTAGGCGTTTTCCCTACGTTATTACGCTCAAGGGAACGGACAATCCTATTGGGATGGTTGATTTTCACATTACTGGTTTTACTGTTGGAATCGGATATGTTATCGGACGGGCATATTGGGGCAGGGGATATGTGCCGGAAGCGGTTCGCGCTGTTGTGGACTGGGCGCTAAACCAGCCATCAATTTATCGGATTTGTGCTGACTGCGACGTGGAAAATACTGCTTCAACCCGGGTGATGGAAAAGGTGGGGATGCAGCGAGAGGGGATGCTGCGGCGCCATGCCATCCATCCGAATATTAGCGACGAACCAAGAGATTGTTATTTGTACGCTATTGTGAAATAACAGGCAGTATAATTCGGGGGCATTTTTCTTTTTTTCGTTTCAGGCATACCCATGTCTCTTATAACCGCTAACAACATCTCCAAATCCTTCGGCCCGGTGGACCTGTTCTCCGGCGTCTCGTTTGCCATCCCGAAGGGTTCGCGCCTGGCATTGGTCGGACCGAATGGATGCGGCAAGACCACGCTCCTGCGCATCCTAGTCGGGCTGGATGAACCCTCCGGCGGGAAGATTTCGCGGGCCAAAGCCGTCCGCATCGGTTATTTGCCGCAGGAGGCAGAATTCGAGATGGAAGGCACCATCTGGGATGCCTGTTTGGCCGTCTTTACCGATCTGATTACCCGGCAGGGGGAACTGGAAAGACTCGAAGCTGAGATGTCCAACACGGATAAGCGCGACCAGGCCCTTGTCCGGTATGGCCCACTTCAGCATGAGTTCGAGCGGCGCGGTGGTTACACTTTTCACACCCGCATCAAACAGGTACTAACCGGCCTTGGTTTTTCATCGGACGATTTCCATATGCCGCTCGATCACCTCTCCGGTGGCCAGCGCACACGCGCCTTCCTGGCATGCTTGCTACTGTCCGAGCCTGACCTGCTGATGCTCGACGAGCCCACCAACCACCTGGATATCTCAGCGGTCGAATGGCTGGAAGGGTACCTGAGTCAGTGGGATGGCGCGGTGGTCATTGTCTCGCACGACCGCTATTTCCTCGACCAAGTAGCCAACGGCATCCTGGAAATGGCCTTCGGCGCCACCGAGCACTATCCCGGTAATTACTCGGCCTACCTGCATACCCGCGAAGAACGCTGGGAACACCGCCGTGAAACGTTCGAAGCCGAAAAAGAAAAACTACTCAAAGACGTTGAATATATCAAGAAAAACATTTCCGGCCAAAATGTGAGCCAGGCGAAAGGCAAACTCCGCCGCCTGAGCCGCATTGTCCAGGCCATCGAGCAGGCCGGTATGGAGGCCGTGGTCAACCAGAGATGGGCCGAGACTGCCGAGGATGTGACCATCGGAACTTCGCCCTTCGGACCGGAGGAAGCGGAACGCCGCGTGCGGGCGCTGCGTGCCCCTATGCGGACCCTGCCGCGCCTGCACCTGAATCTGCGCTCGGCGGTCCGTTCCGGCGAACTTGTTTTAAGGACCTCAGACCTGCGTGTTGGCTACCCCGGGCGTCTACTTTTTGCCGCGCCGGACATCGTGCTGCGGCGCGGCGATTGCGCCGCTTTGATCGGTCCCAATGGGGCGGGCAAGACCACCTTTCTGAAAACAGTACTAGGCCAGTTGGAGCCGCTGGAAGGCGAAGTGAAGCTGGGAGCATCGCTGAAAATCGGTTATTTTGCCCAGGCGCATGAAGGATTGAACCCTGAGAATACGCTTGTACAGGAAATCGACTTGATCATGCCGCACTGGCTGGCGGGACAAATCCGAGAATACCTGGGCAAATATCTATTTTCCGGTGACGACGCCTTCAAAAAGGTATCGGTCCTCTCCGGCGGCGAGCGCGGCCGGCTGGCGCTGGCAAAATTGGCTTTGCAGGACACCAACCTGTTGTTGCTCGACGAACCCACCAATCACCTGGATATCCCCTCACAGGAGGTGCTGGAAGCTGTCCTCGATGACTATGGCGGGACGATTTTACTGGTCACGCACGACCGCTATCTGATCGACGCGCTGGGGACACAAATCTGGGAAATCGAACCAGACGAGTCGCAACTGACCATTTTTCAGGGAACCTACAGCCAGCGCAGGGAAGAGCGTGAACGTCTGTCCGCGCTCCGCACAGCCGAAGCAGCCCAGAATCTCATACCCCGCGCGGCGCGCCGATCAGCGGATCCGGCTGCAAAAGAAGAACGCCGCCGGATTGCCCATCTGCAGGAATTGGAGAATAAGATCGCCATGTTGGAAGTCCAGATGGCCGAACTTGGACGGAAATTGGAAAATCCCCCCAAAGACACAGTGCTGGTCCGCAAATGGGGCAGCAAGTACGCTGCCCTACAAACCGAGATGGACACCTGGTTGGAGGAGTGGGAAGGGTTGCAAAATTAATTGTTGAGCGATGGACATTTGTCCATCGCTCATTTTTTATCTTTGTTTTTTTGGGGTACCCTTGGTGCTTGTACCGGTTCCACATGGACGGTGATATCTGCTGGTGAGATGATGGCATGGATGGCGTTCTCGATCACCTCGGTCGCAGCGTGTGCCTCGTTCAGGGTGCAGTTGCCATCCATTGTAATGTGCATATCAATGAATGTATGTGCGCCGGAGGGGCGGATGCGGATGGCGTGCGCGTCCACAACACCATTCACAGAAGCGGCAACTTTCTCGACTTTGTCGGCCAGACCCCTGGGGGCTGTATCCAGTAGGGCGGAAATCGTTCGCCAGCCGAGTTGCCCACTTATAAATATGACGATGATAGCCACTACCAGGGCAGCGATAGCGTCCGCCTTGTGCATCCAGCCCAAGCCGGGAATGTAACGCGCAATGGTCAGCCCGATCAAGCCCAGGATCACTACCGAGGATGACCAGATGTCGGTGCTAAAGTGGAGGGCATCCGCTTCCAAGGCCTGGCTTTTATACTTGCGGGCTGCCTTGTATAGAATGCGCGAACGAGTGTAATCAATGACGATGGAAGCACCCATCACGATAAATGACCAGATGGAGGCTTCAACTATAACATTGACAAAGAACAAGCGCTGGACAGCCTCATAGATGATCCACCCTGAAGTGGACAACAGCAGAATGGTCTCGAAGAGAGCAGAAAGGTTTTCAATCTTGCCGTGGCCGAAGGGATGTTCCGTATCGGCGGGCTTGTCCGAGACGCGCACGGCGAAGTAGGTCATGGCGGCTGCAACCAGGTCCAGGCCGGAATGGGCAGCTTCGGCTAGGATACCAAGCGAGTTGGTCAGGAGGCCGACAATCAGCTTGAAGGTTGTCAAGCCAATAGCGGCGATGACGGAACTGAGAGCAGCGGAGCGCTTGTCTTTTCGGGCTTCCTGGTTTGTCATAGTTCCCTTTCAAATAGGAGCGATTATAACGCAGGAAACCGGGCATTGGTCTTCCTATTTATCTGGGAATGACTAAATGTTGGGCTAATTTATTTACACAGAGACCACAGTGGAGCGCATAGAGAAAAACGGGGATAATCTCAGTGTTCCCTCTATGCTCATTGATGAAAACGTAAGGCGGCCCGCAAAATTAGCCACTCCCTTTTTTCTTTGGGGTAGATTTTAGGCCGGCCTGATCCTTGCGCGGTTTTGTAGCCTGCTTCCCACTTTTTGTCTTCCTGCTCTTAACCTGTTTCCCGACAACTTTTCTTTCTTCCACTTTTACCGTGAATAATTCGTTAAACTTCTCATACACAGACGGGATTCCCGCCCCGTTCAGTGACTCGCAAACAACCTGCCATTGTTCCCCATTTACAAAGCGCCAATCCAGAAAGACGTGACATTGGTAACCGCCCAGCTCGACGTATAGGCCTTTATCGGTAAGTTCCCGGCTGGAGCGGATGTACTCCAAACCGGTGACGTAATCCTTGAAGATCGCGTAGGCTTCTTTCGGCAGGGACAGCGCCTCGGATAGTGTCTTCTGAACAAGCGTGTCGCTGGCTTTATCCATGGAAGCGGCGGAGTTTTTGATCCAGCCACGCGTCTCGGCATATTTATTATGGTAGATCACCAAACCGCGTTCGTTCCCGATCCGGTTGGAGAAGGCGAACACATCCTCATTTACCGTTCCGCCTGCCCTTGCAGAGTGGGGATCCAACGTGTAAAAGTCATACAACCAGAAATCCTCCACATTGGCAAAGAGTGCGCGCCGGTGGGTCAATGGGAATATCCGCCATTCGTGGCCGCGCACCAGACCATCGTCCACGGACTCGTCCCACCTGGCGTGACGATATTCCATGCCGTATTTCTCGCGATAGCCTTCGACCTGCCCATGACCAATCATCGGCAGGCCGGGCAGGGTGACCATCAGCGTGCAGACGCCGAAGTACTTGTCGGTGGTGCCGAACTGTTCGGCAGCGGTCTTTTCATCCGGGTTGTTCATGAAGTTGACGTAGCGCTTAAGTACTTGCGGGTCGAATTCGAGTGTGTTCTTGATCACCTGGCGGTATTTGGCGTTGTCCTCATCGCGTAGCATGTGCATGAAAGCCGAGTTATATACACGGTGCATCCCCAGGGTACGGACGAAATAACCTTCCATCATCCAGAACGCCTCGGCCAATAGCAACGTGTCCGGGACTTCCGACGCGACCCGGTCCACCACTTCGCGCCAGAACTCGTTCGGAAGCGCCGCTTCAAATTGGGCCCGGGTCATACCGTGTTCGGAACGGGACGGGATGGCCCCGCCGTGTCCCGGCTCGGGGAACCACAGGCGCTGGATGTGTTTCTTGGCGAGGGTCATGGCGGCGTCGAAACGGATTATGGGAAAATTGTGCGCCACATGCAGGATGGTCTGGATGATGGCCTCGCGCACCTCCGGCTTGGAATAGTCCAGCTGGGCGGTGTCGTTCCAGGGCATGGAGGTGCCGTCGTTGCCATGGTAGATGTAGCGCGTGTCGCCGGTCCAGCGGTCAAAGCGTTTGAAGACCACTGCCGCGTCGGTTTTATCGTAATAGTGATCCTCGATCTGAATCCCCACGCGGCTGTCGTTCGACAGGTCCGCGCTGTTGAAGGAGTAATTCGGGTAAGGCGAGTAGGGGAGTGAGAGGAACCAGTCGGGATGCTCCACCACCCAGCGCGAATCAATGCCTATGTGGTTGGGAACCATGTCCGCAGACAGGCGGATGCCATGCTGCCAGGCGCGCCAGCGCAGGTTTTGCAGCGCCTCCCAGCCGCCCAGGTCGACGGCGATCTGGTAATCCATCAGCGAATAAGCCGAAGCCACCGCGTCAGCCTGGCCCATCATTTGTTTCATACGCTGTGAGGCGATACTGCGTTCCCACAAGCCGATCAACCACAGGCCGGTGATGCCGCGCTGCTGGAGAAGTTCCAACTCTTCATCTGGAATTTGATCCAGGTGGGTAATGGCGCGCTGGTATTTCTTCGAAAGCTGGTCAAGCCAGACATAGGAGTTCTTGGCAAGCAAGACGAGGCGCGGCATCCAGTCCTTATCGGGGCTGAAGCGCTCGTACTCAGTATAGTCGTGCCCGGTAAAGGTCAGCACGGGGACGTTCCCAGCGAAACCTCCCGCGAAGCGGCCGCGGATGGCATCTTCCTTGACGAAGTCAATGCCGCGTAGAATCTTCAATACGAAATTCTCCCCCAGGATAACGCCCCAGCGGTTGAGCAGGAACTCCAATTGGGCAGACAGAGAGAACGGCGCGAGGCGTGCCGGAGCCAGTAATACTTCGACCAACGACTCTCGATTCTCTGTTTTCATTTCCAGGCTTCCAAAACCAGGCTGTCCTTTGAAAAAATCCTTCAGCACCCGCACCGTTTGCTCGTATGTACTAGCCTTTTTAAGCGGCTCCTCGTCGAAGAGTTCTTTATACGGCTGGATAGCCGGATTCTGGTTGGTGATATGCAGGATGAGCATTTCTTCCAGTGTGGTGGCGCGGTTCGGCCGTCCGGAATATTCCAGGTCCAGGTAGCGGCGGGCATCCATTTCGCGGCGATAGACTGCCATGGGAGGGAAGTCTTCGGTGAATTTCAGCAGGGCCGCATCCGCGTCCAGTCCAACCGCGTCCAGGGCGCGCTTCATGACGCCTGGGTTTTGCATCTCGTACTGGCGGACGAGGATGTGCAGGATTTCGTCAATCAACCCCATTGCATTAATATCGCTGGCCGGGACTATCTGACCACGCACTTTTGTCATGTTTCCGGCGAAACGCCGGGCCGCTGCGAAATCGGCCAGGATTACATTACCGTTCAAGGCAAATAATTGCTCATCAAAGTGATATTTTTCTCTGGCTTTACGGGAGACGTGGAATTCAAAACAATTAAATATGGGTGAGTAACGACGAGTAACTCTCATTAAGAAAACTCCTCCGACAAATTACCGTACCTAAACGCTTCTTAATAATACCCGATAACCTGATTTCGAGTATGCATTCTTTCATTTTGACCGCTGATTTAAGCTTGATCGCTTCCGTTTTATTGTTCGTCGAGACCATTTTTAGTATTGCTGCCTTCACGCTGTCAAAGTTATAACGTCACGGTGAAGATGGGAGAAACGGTTCGATAAACCTAACAAGGTAGAAATCATACTTGACGTATCCGAATATTGGCCTTATGATTGGGTTTGTATGATGCCAGTAAGTTTACGTTGGAAGGAATAACGATGCCCCAAGGCTCTGCGTCTTGGGACATTTTGTAAGACCTACCGATAGAACAAGCCTGACACACCATTTTTTCTTTTATAAGAAGGAGCAAAAAATGTCTGAACGAATCGTCGGTACGGTCAAGTGGTTCAATGCCAGCAAGGGCTATGGTTTCATCGCCCGTGAAAATGGCCCGGACGTGTTCGTCCACTACTCTGCCATCCAAAGCGAAGGCTTCCGCAATCTTGAGGAAGGCCAGAAGGTGGAGTTCGAGGTCGAGCAGGGTAATAAGGGTCCGCAGGCTACCAACGTTACAATTCTGTAATTCTGACCAAACCTAAACCAAGACTCCCGTCTGAAATGGCGGGAGTTTTGATTTATATTTAGTCCACCAATGTATAAACGATTAGTGTTTTTTTGGCAGAACCCAGCCAACCAGGCCGTAAAGGATACCAAGCAAAAGCAGGGTAAATTTGATCGAGGCACACACGCTGACAAAGAGAGTCACCGGTGCTGTGATGACCCCATTCAGCAGTTGACCTGCCTGCCCGATATTCTCAAAAGCATCGAAGATGGCTGCGGTAAACACTCCGTAAGCGGCCCAGGTTCCAAGCCGAGCCAGCCAGCCCGAATGCCGGCCAGCCGCCAACAATGCACCTAGAGCCACGGTCAAGGCATAGGATGGCATAAAAAGGAAGTCCAAGCCCAGACCAAAAGCAGCCAATAGACTGGCACGCCCTTTCCATGAGGACAAGATGGACTGCGCCTTTTCCGGTGACCAGGCGAACTGGTGCGAGACAATCCCAGCAGGGGCGGCTGAAGTGATCAACGGGGAATTAAGGACCTGTAAAACGGCGAACAGGAACAGGGTCCAGGCGAGCAATGCAAGGAAGACCGGCTTACGAATCCTGTTGGAGATGAAGGTGAGAGGATGCTTCATGCAATGACCTTACGATATACCCGGTGATTTTTATATTCCACGCCGTTCAGGTTTTTCAGGTCAGCGCGCATCTGCTTGGTGGTTTCCGCCACCTGAGTCATTTCGACGAATTCAAACTGTTTGAAATCGAGCATGGTTTTACCCATTTCGTAGTAGAGCAGGGCGTTGCCTCCGGTGCCCTGGAACTCAGGCAGGACACCCATTCCATTGCCAGCTACGGTCCTGGTCCTTTTCATTTCGAGCAGGATGTCCATGATGCCAAAGGGGAACAAACGGCCTTTGGCGCGCTGGATGGCGGCAGAGACATCCGGGAAAGCAAACAAGAAGCCGACAATTTCCTCGCCGTGCATAATCAGTTTGATGAGACGGTGGTCGGCAACCATGAAGACGTTCTGCACGGCATAATCAATATCACCCTGGGAGAACGGGTAGTATTCCCAATTATTGATAAAGGTTCGGTTGTAGGTCTCGCCGATACGTTGCGCCCAACCGACCAATTCTTTCTTGCTCTTGAAATGTTTGACCCACAAATTGCCGCGCTTCATGGCCCATTGTGCGATACGCGCGACGCGCTCCGGGATTTTGAATGCATCCGCAGGCAGATAGCAGGAAACGAAGTCCACTTCTTTTTCGAAACCCAGGGCCTCGACCAGGTTCTGGTAATAAGGATAGTTATAATTCATCATGGTCATCATCTGACGTTGCTCATGACCTTCAATCAAGAGACCATAGCCATCGAATGGTGAAAGCCCTTTAGGACCAATGATGGTGTCCAAGCCACGCAGGCGCGCCCAATCGAAGACGGATTCAAAGAGAGCCCTGGCAACTTCGAGATCATCAATGGCATCAAAGAAATAGAATTGCGCTTTTTTAGCCTGGTGATATTCGTTAAAGAGTTTGTTTACCCCTGCACAAATGCGACCGACCACTTTGCCATCCCGGACAGCCAGGAAGAAATCAGCATCAGAATATTCGAAGAAGGGATGTTTCTTGCGGTTGAGCGGAAGATAAGCATCCATGAATAAGGGCGGGACCCACTGAGGGCAGTTCTTATAGAGATCGTAGTAAAACCCGACGAAACGCTTGACCTGTGCTTTATTTTCAGTATCTATTTTTTCGATGGTAAGCATGAGGCACTCCTTGGAGAAGAATAATAATTCATAGAGTATATAACACAAATCCCTTTTGAGGATACGGGGGAAATGGCTTATTTATGGGCAGGTTACTATCTTCCCCATACAATCTATGAAGATTTGGATATTTACCTAAAAAACACGTTTGCATTCTACCTGATGAGCGCATTTTCTGAAAATATGTGATAATAATACTTATGAAACAAATAGAGGAACGCCAAGGAGAATCTTATGAGCGAATTTCGTACAGAAGAGTTTCGCGTAAACGGCGAGGAACTGCTCGCAAAAATCAAGCAATTGATCCATGAGGGGAATATCCGCCGTATTATCATCAAGGACAAGGATGGCAAAACCTTAATCGAGTTCCCATTAACGTTCGGTGTGGTTGGTTTGGTGCTGGCACCCACCCTGGCAGCGGTGGGAGCGATCGCGGCGCTGGTAACTGAAGCGACAATTGTAGTAGAGAAATCTGCCTAATCGCGCATGAAACGCGTCCGCTTCGGACTGCTCCTGCTCGTTGTTGTCCTCACGCTCCAGTTGGCCTGGTATGCTGTGTTAATGGCATCCTACGTCCGCACGCCGGGGAAACTGGAGGGGGCAGACTTCCTGTTCTACTATTCGGTCGGACGCGTGGCCCATGACCATGGCTTAGGCGCAGTCTATAATCTGGACCTCGAATCGGCTGCGCAGACCGAAGTTACGGGCCTACCTGTTGGCGCGCAGCAGTTTTTTCTCCCCAACCATCCCCCGTTTTTATATCCGGTGGCACTGCTCTTCTCCTACTTGGACTACCGCCCGGCGTACCTAGGTTTCGCGGCTTTTCTCTTTTTGTTGGCCGCGGCGGGTTTACCCTCGTTGGGCAGTGTCTTGAAACAAAACGGTTGGCCGCGAGCACAGGTGTTTGTAACACTGGCAGGCGTGTTGCTTTTCGAGCCGCTGTTTATAAGCGTGCTGAAGGGACAGGATACCGCCCTGCTCCTGCTTGGCGGTCTTCTATGGTTCTCTGGCTTGATGCGAAAGGATGATCGGCTGGCAGGTCTCGGTTTGTCGCTGACACTTATCCGCCCACAGGTTGCCCTTCTATTGGCTGTTCCTTTCCTGTTCCGGAGGCGGAAAGTATTTTCCTGGTTCATGGTCGGGGCGACGGCGCTGGGGCTTTATAGTTTCCTGCAAGTTGGTTGGACCGGGATGATAGATTACCTCCATATCCTGACGCTCTCCGCCGCCGGCGAAGGTTATGGGATGTCTGAATCGGCCATGTTCGATTTCACCGGGTTGCTCCTACGTCTTGACCCGCGGGTGGACACGTCACTCGCTAACACAATCGGATGGGGTCTCTTCATCGCGGTGCTGGTCGGTCTATGTGCACTGTGGGGTCTGTCAAAATCAATCGGCTATCGTCATATAGCTCTGGCTGTGACTTTGAGTCTGTTTACCGCGCCGCACCTGCATTATCACGACCTGGCATTGCTGGCTATTCCCCTCGTCGGGTTGGGAATTGCCGGAGTGATGACGGGCCGGTTAACGGTCCCGCGCGCGGCGGCCCTGCCAATGGCGGCCTCGGTATTCCTGCTGTTCAGCGAATTCTGGGACCCAGCGCGGTTCACCGTTCCTTATTTTCTGATGGCGGTTATCCCTGCTCTAACCTGGCTGGCGGAAACACGATATTCTGGTTCCGTGGGTTAATGAGAAAATCTTACGCATAGCCGAAGGAGGGGTATCGGGGCACTAGAAATTACGCCCAGCCTTCGGTCGCAAGAGCATCATGCAGTTCATCAGGATGGTGACGGCACCGGAATTCCAAGCGGCTGGACTCGGCGTGTGCTTTGCTGTAAGGCCACCCTTCTATCATGCGATTCCGTTCGTGCAACTCGTGGAGTAGCACAAACCCCCTCTCCTGCTCCTCAATGGCATCGTCGATCCAGACCTCCCCCTGAGGAACGAATTCATAAACGTGGTCATGACCGCCAGCGGTGAAGTCAATATCGAATGCGCTTCGCACCAGCCGGCCATTCACGATCCATATACTTACACCATTCTCAAGTTTCTTCCATAAATGCTCGTGCACTGCGCTGGCATCAGGCAGCTCTTTCCCTTGATGTGTTACCTTACGAACGTCCCCGGCTCGCCGCCTTTCTTTGCGCTCAACCCGGTCGGCTTGTGTGATTGCATCGCCATAGGAAGCACCTTTCGCCATGAGGTCATGCTCCACCAGCAAGTGATCGATGAAGAATGTGCGCTCATTGTGTTCAGCTTCCTTGTCAATCCAGAATTCCTTCTCAGGTATGTAAGGATACCGGTAGTGTTGGCCGAAATTCGTGAACTCCTCATCGATGTGCCCGCGAATGTATGGACCATCGACGATCCATACTTGGTAGTCACCGCGTGTTTCATCTTTTTTTAGATACGGTAGCTTGAGCAATTCTGTCATAGGATGTTCTCCTTGGAAATAATCCAACCAAGTGGCCAAACGTGAGTTCAAACGCTGTTGATGCCTCGATAGGGTATCGGCTTTTACGGTCTGATCACCGAAATTAAGATAGGCATCAGGCCGCAGGATTCGGAAAAGGGGTAAAATTACACCACCGCATAGTATATACAATATCTCCAAATAAGAAAAGTGATTTATTGCTCAAGGAAAATGACTTGATATGAGATGGGCGAAACCAAAGCGCACGTATTCAGTCATGATTTTAACCCATTCCCTTCAGTTCGGCGGTCTGACAATCGCAATGTATCTTTATTGAGGAAAGGCTTCTGGCGGAATAATTGAGGGTAACTTTGTTTGGTTACCCAACATCTAATATAGATACTAACTTGAGGTGACCATGTTCAACCTGAAAGGACTTTCCACTTCCAAAGCAGAATCGCAGCATGTTAGGGTGCTCATCCTCGGCGCAGGTCCAGCAGGGCTGTCGGCTGCTCTCTACGCGGCGCGCGCCGACCTGCAGCCGTTGGTACTGACCGGCCTTCAATTGGGAGGCCAGGTCTCCCTGACCAATACCATCGAGAACTATCCCGGCTTCCCCGAAGGCGTTGGCGGCACTGAACTGAGCGAACTGTTCCAGAAGCAGGCTGAACGCTTCGGGGCGCGAGTTGAGCTCGATTCGGCCCAGAGCGTGGACCTGTCTGCCCGCCCATTCAAAGTTACCACCGATAACGGTGAATATACCGCTGACACGCTGATCATCTCCTCCGGAGCCAACCCCAATCAACTCAACGTCCCTGGCGAGACTGGATTGACCGGCAGGGGTGTATCGTACTGTGCCACCTGTGATGGCTGGTTCTTCAAAGATAAGAAAGTTGTGGTGGTCGGAGGCGGCGACTCGGCATTGGAAGAAGGCTTGTTCCTGACGCGCTTCGCCAATTCTGTGACCATCATACATCGACGCGACAGTCTGCGCGCCGGGGCGATCCTGCAGAAACGCGCCCTGGATAACCCCAAGGTCAAGTTTATCTGGAACACGGTTGTTAACGAAGCCCTTGGCACTGACAAGTTGACTGCTGTCAAACTAAAGAACATTCAAAGCGGCGAAGAAAACGTCTTCCCCACGGACGGCCTGTTTATTTTTATTGGACACACACCCAATACGCAGATGTTCGCCGGTCAGTTGGAAATGGAGAATGGCTATATCAAAGTGGACGACCGAATGCAAACCAGCATCCCCGGCGTCTACGCAGCGGGCGAGTCAGCCGATTCGCACTTCAAGCAAATCATAACTTCGGCGGGGATGGGGGCAGCGGCGGCTATCGAGGCCACCCGTTTCCTCGAACAGGAGGCAGGATAGGAGCCGACCCCGAGATTCCATCGAGAGGCACATAAAGATATGGTTGGGCGATAGTGCATCTGCCGCCCAATTTCTTAAGATATTTATGTGATAAGTGCGTGACAAAGGGTACTATTAGTTAAAAGATTTAGTTTGTAGTATAGGTCTATAATCCAAGCCTAAGGAGGATCTATGACCGCGAAAATTTCTATTATTGGAGCCGGTATGACCGGCTCGACCACGGCGCATTGGCTGGCGGAGCGCGAGATCGCCGACCTGGTGCTAGTGGATATAATCGAGGGCATGCCGCAGGGCAAGGCACTCGACCTATTGGAATCCCTGCCGATCATCGGCAAGGATGTGTCAGTGGTGGGGAGCAACGATTTCGAGGCCACAAAGGGATCGGATATCGTGGTTATCACCGCCGGTATCCCACGCAAGCCGGGGATGAGCCGTGAAGACCTGCTGACGACCAACGCCAAAATCGTCGGTGAGGCGACCACCAATGCGCTCAAGTATTCGCCAGATGCGCTGTTCATCGTTCTAACCAATCCACTGGACACGATGGCGTACCTGGCGATGAAAGTTGGCAAATTACCGCGCGAACGCATCCTTGGGCAGGCCGGCATCCTGGACTCGGCGCGTATGCGCGCTTTTGTGGCGCTGGAGACAGGCGTCAGTGTGGAGAACATTGACTGCTACGTACTCGGCGGACACGGAGACGAGATGGTCCCATTGACCGGCCGCTCGAATATTGCTGGTGTGTCGTTAAGGGAGTACCTACCGGCTGACAAGCTCGAGGCCATTGTCACCCGGACGCGCAAAGGCGGAGGCGAGATTGTCAGCCTGCTTAAGACCGGTTCAGCCTATTATGCCCCAGCGGTGGCCGTGGCGCAGATGGCTGAGGCAGTCTTGAAAGATAAGCACCTGATCGTCCCGGCTTCTGCATACCTAAAAGGCGAATATGGTCTGAAGGATATGTTCTTTGGCGTGCCGGTACAGTTGGGACGCAGCGGCCTGGAAAAGGTCGTTGAATATAAACTTGACGCTGACGAAAAAGCCGCACTGGAAAAATCTGCGGCGGCGGTCAAGGAAAGCATCGGCGTAATGCAGTCGCTGGTCAAAATCTAGTGCCATTGTGGGACACCTCGCAGCGACATCTGGAAAACGGAGGCTAAAATGATTCTACACGAGAAACTCTCAGTCCAACTACCCGCCTGGCGGGAGCGCGTCAAGACCCTTGTCAAGGACCACGGCGAGACGGTCATTGACCAGGTGACCATTGGCCAGGTTTACGGTGGGATGCGCGACATCAAGTCCATGGTGACGGACATCTCTTTTGTCGACCCGGCAACCGGCATCAAATTCCGGGGCATGGCAATCCCCGAAGTGCTGGAGAAATTACCCAAGCCCGACGGAGCGGCCATCCCCTACGTCGGCGGCCTATTCTATCTCCTGCTCATCGGGGAAATCCCGACCAAAGCACAGGCCGAAGAAGTGGAAGCCGAATGGACAAAACGATCCGTAGTGCCTGCCCATGTCTTTAGCATGCTGCGCTCCATGCCCAAGGACACGCACCCGATGGTGCTATTCTCGCAGGCGGTGCTGGCATTACAGAGTGGTTCGAAGTTTAACAAGGCCTACCACGCTGGCGTCAAGAAAGACATGTACTGGGAATCGACCCTGGAAGATGCTCTCGACCTGACCGCCAAATTGCCAACCATTGCTGCATTCATCTACCAGCTGAAATATGGTGACGGGAAAGAGCCGAAATACGATCCGAAACTGGATTATGGCGCCAACTTCGCACAAATGCTCGGCGTGAAGGACCAAAAAGGCTATGCCGAACTCTCCCGTTTGTACTTTATCCTACACTCCGACCACGAGTCAGGTAATGTCAGCGCCCACACTACGCACTTGGCCGGTTCAGCACTCTCAGATGCTTATTATTCCTTCTCAGCAGGCCTCAACGGTCTAGCGGGACCGTTGCACGGACTTGCCAACCAGGAGTGCCTGGGCTGGCTGATCGATGTACGTGACAAGTTTGGCGGTGTCCCACCCCGCGATGAACTGTACAAATTTGCCTGGGATACCCTCAATGGCGGCAAGGTCATCCCCGGCTATGGGCACGCAGTCCTGCGCGTCACTGACCCGCGCTTCACGGCACAACTCGAATTTGCCAAAGCCCGCTTCCCGGAAGACACTCTCATCCGTCTTGCTGAACTGGTCTATGACGTGGTCCCTGCAGTTCTTAAGGAACAGGGCAAAGCCAAGAACCCGGCTCCCAATGTGGATGCCATCTCGGGTACACTGCAATACTACTATGGTGTCCGCGAGTTTGACTTCTACACTGTGTTGTTTGGGGTTGGGCGTGCCCTGGGTGTGATGCCCAACATGGTTTGGGCGCGCGCTTTGGGTCAACCCATCGAACGGCCCAAGTCGCTGACAACAGCGATGTTGGAAGAATTAGCGAAGAAATAGCTGCCAGTACCAAGCCTGTTTTAGATCGATACTTAAGATTAATAAAAGCTTCCGAAGAGCATAGATTTCGGAAGCTTTTATTTTGTATTCGTAAAGAACGAACCAATTAAGGAGTTGGTTCTCTTCAGTCGACCGGATGGCGGTTGGCAGCATATCTCTCCAGATCCGGCGCGGGACGCTCGTACTCCAATCCCATCAGTGGGGATGAAATGATGAAATCCGCCGTTGACCGGTTGCAGGCAGTGGGGATGTTATAAAGCACAGCCAGGCGCAGCAAGGCTTTGATATCCGGGTCATGGGGCTGGGGCTCGAGGGCATCCCAGAAGAAGATGAGCATATCAATCGTGTCCCCCGCGATAGCCGCACCGACTTGCTGGTCACCACCCAGAGGACCGGAAAAGAAGCGGGTGATGGGGAGGTCCAGTTCCTTTGCAAGCAAGTCGCCGGTCGTGCCCGTGGCAAACAGGAAGTGGTTTGACAACGTCTCGCGGTTGAAGCGAGCCCAGTCCAGTAATTCGGATTTTTTATTGTCGTGCGCAACCAGTGCAATGCGCTTTCGTTCGGCAATCACTTTCATGACGTGTCTCCTTTCAGGCCTTGACGGCGCGTGTGGCGATATAAGAAGGGTGATATTTGCTGAGAGGTGAATCAGGGCAGATATCTTCGTAGAAACCGGTTATAGCGAACCCGGCCTCGGTCTGACCGGCGATCAAATCGGTGAGACTGTGTCCGAATTCGAGTGGGATGCCTTCTTCGATGCAGATGTCCAATTCATCCGGTTCCATATCTTTCAGATCGGAATATGGAATGGCATATCTGACCTGCAGGGAATCTTGCTCGTCGACGTGTGTACCAAACATGTAATAGACAGGGTTGGCGAAGCCGGCCAGCAGCAGCCCGCCATGCCGCAGGACGCGGAATGCTTCCAGCCAGACCGGGCGGACTTCGGGACAAAAGACGTTGGAGACCGGATGGAAGACCAGGTCAAAGGCCTCATCTTCAAAGGAGGACAGGTTGCGCATGTCACCCTCGATAGTTTGGATCTTTAATCCCTCCCGGGTAGCCACCCGGCGGTCCTGCTCCAGTTGCGCTGGTGAATTATCGAAGATGGTGACATTTGCCCCCAGCGCAGCAAAAACAGGACCCTGCTGCCCGCCTCCGCAGGCCAAACCGAGCAGGTTCAGCCCCTGGAAGGATGGGAACCATTCGGACGGAACAGGTCTGGTCTCAGTCAGAAGGACAGAGAATTCACCTTTGCGGGCAGCGGCGATGGTTTGCGAGTCAACCGGGACAGTGAATTTATTGTTGTTATCAACCTGCCGGTTCCAAGCATAGCGATTGTAATCGCGCACGTTGAAGATTGGTTTGGGCATGTTTTTTTCCTATGTTCATTATACACCGGCCAAAAAAATCCCCGCGAGAGGCCTCGCGGGGATTGGTTTTCTGATTAAGAATTGCTATTTTGTTGGTGTAGCGACCACCCCGACACCACTCCAACCGAAGACGCGCATTTCAGAAGCTGCCCCGGCGATGGACCAGATTGGGTTTCCCTGATCATCCGTACCGGTCTGGCGGACTGCGACGACCCACCAGCGCATGATATGCGAACTGTTATCCTGCGGGCGGAACGTCACCGGGATGATGAACTTGGTATCGGTCACGTACTGGGTTAACTTACGCCCGGTCTCACCGGTGAGAACTTCGATCGTCACCTGGTAGCGCTCGTTATCGCGCAAAGCGCCCACCGATGCCCATTGCAGGGTCACGGTGTCAGCCGCCAAAGTAAATGTATCTCCGTTAGCAGGCAGGAGCAGGTTGGGAGGCGGATAAGGAGGTGGCGTAGTCGGTGTGGGGCTGGGGCCTGGGGTGGCGGCGCGTTTACACAACGGGATGGTCAGTTGCGTATCAGTGAAGACGTTATTTGTGCTCAACCCATTCCAGTCGATGATGGCTTGCATCGAAACACCATAACTGGCGGCAATTGTGCTAAGCGTGTCGTTGGCCTGGACAGTATACGTCGCGGTCTGGCAGGCAGCGCGAGTTGCAGCGGCCGGTTCCAGGGTTGCAGTGGGGGGGGGAGGCGGCGTAGGCGTGGGGAGCGGCACCTTAATAGTCTGCCCGACTTGCAGGTTCGTGCAGTTGCTATTCAAGCTATTCAAACTAACAATGGCCGACACATTGGAATTATACAAACTGGCAATGGAAATGCACGAATCTCCACTCTGGACTTTATATTCAATCGGTGGCTCCGGTGTCATCGTGGACGTCTCGGTTGGGATGAGAGTATCAGTCGGCGTGGGCGTAACAGTATCCGTTTCGGTGGGACTGGGGACGGCTGTCAGAGCCGGGAGCTTGCCGGTGCCTTTCAAAGTGACGAACAAGGCCAGCGCACCAACAACCAAAAAGATCGCCAACATACCAAGTGCGGCCGGCAGGCTAAGGGTCACTAAGGGCATACGCGCTCCCCGGACAGCTTTCTCTGATTTTGCATTTGGTTTGGAGGTGGCGTTGAATTCGCTACCGCAAACTACACAGCGGGAGGCATTTTCAGCCAGCCGCGTACCACAGGTGGGACACAGTTTGGTAAGGGTCGTTTCAGGACTCATAGTTCGGGGATTATACCATGAGGGGTTCGAGGGAAAAAGACGAGAGGTGATATGTGGACTGCGCATAGGTAAATATATCCATTATTCCCGTCTCTTTGGGAATTGCTTTGGTGATTTCGTGTGAGTTATAATGTCCCCGTCATGGATGACAACTTTGCTCTCTATAAAACCATGCTTTTAATCCGCCGTTTCGAGGAACGTTTGTTGTCTGAGTTCTCGACCGGCAAATTGGTCGGTACCACCCATGCGTACATTGGCCAGGAGGCCGATGCAGCCGGGATTTTTTCCGTTACAGAGCCAGAAGATGTGGTTTTCAGCAGCCATCGCTGCCACGGCCACTTCCTGGCTTATGGAGGGGACCCATATCGACTCGCGGCTGAACTGATGGGGAGAGCAACCGGTCTGGTGGGTGGGCGGGGTGGCAGCCAACATATACACTGGCATAATTTTTACTCGAATGGCATCCAGGGTGGAATCTCGCCAGTTGCTGCTGGCATGGCGCTGGCAGAAAAAGTGGGCACGACCGGCAGGATTGTGCTGGTTTTTATTGGTGATGGGACGCTTGGTGAAGGTACTCTCTACGAGAGCCTGAACATTGCGGCGCTTTGGAAGCTCCCCATTCTGTTCGTTCTCGAAGACAATCGCTATGCCCAGACAACACCAGTCGAAAAAGGCGTGGCTGGGTCCATGTCCGGACGGTTTGCGGCGTTCGGGATTCCGGTCTGGGAACGTGACACAACCGATGTGCTGGATATTCAATCCGCGGCGAATGAAACGGTCCGCGCGGTCCGCTCCGGAGCCGGACCCGCCAGCCTGATTTTACACACCTACCGTTTCTCTGCCCATAGCAAAGGCGATGACCCGCGTTCACCCGAAGAACTTGCCCGCATCCGCCAGTTCGACCCGCTGACGGTCCACGGGGCGCGGCTGACAACCAAAGAGTGTACAAAAGCCGAATTAGAAGTGACCATGTTAGTAGGTGAAGCCTTTGCCCGCGCCGACGCCGATGCATTTCCTCTTCTCTCCTTCGAACGTCAAACGTTACACGCCGGGCGTTCGAAATTGGATAATTGACGAATGGCTACAGTATTAGATCGCCTCAACTTTGCACACCATCACGCCATGGATACCGACGAACGCGTCTTCGTCCTCGGCGAAGATATCCTCGATCCTTATGGCGGCGCGTTTAAAGTAATGCGCGGGCTGTCAACTAAATTTCCCAAGCGCGTCCTGACCACGCCCATCTCCGAGGCGACCATAATCGGAGTGGCGACCGGTATGGCGCTGCGAGGTCTGCGCCCGGTGGCCGAGATCATGTTCGGTGATTTCGTCACCCTGATAGCTGACCAGTTGGTCAACCATGCATCCAAATTCCGCTGGATGTATAACGACCAGGTACGCGTGCCGATAGTAGTACGCACCCCAATGGGCGGACGGCGCGGCTATGGTCCCACCCACAGCCAATCGCTGGAAAAGATGTTCCTGGGTGTGCCAGGCCTGAAAGTGGTTGCTCCCAATGTCCTGGGTGACCCGGCGGATCTGCTCGCGGCAGCCATCGCTGATGACGACCCGGTACTGTTCATCGAGCACAAACTTCTGTATCCTCGTCCGTTGCTCGAGCCTGGAAAAGGCGATTTGATCGATTTCCAAATTGAGCAAACCAGTGGCGCATTTCCTGCTTACACATTACGGTATGCGGACAGTGCCCGCCTCACCATCGCCTGTTATGGTTACAACTTCGAACTCACACGTCAGGCTGCCCTCGAGCTATTGATGGAACATGAGATCTTTGTCGAAGTTGTCCTTTTCTCACAACTCAGTCCCTTTGACCTGGAAGCACTCTTCTCGTCCCTTAGGCGTACCCGGAACCTGCTGACCGTCGAAGAAGGGACTCTTTCCCTTGGATGGGGAGCGGAACTGGCGACGCGCGCCGTCGAAAGGCTGGATGGGTTGCGGGTTCGGCGTGTGGCAGCACTGGATTTGCCAATTGCCAATGCGAAAAGTCTTGAAGACGCAATACTGCCCTCGGAGCAGGATATTGTCAGAGCAGCGCTAGGGTTGGTGGGAAGATAAACTGAGAGGAATGATAAAATGGTAGAAGAATTATGATCAAATCCGCAATTATTATCCCTCTGCTGAATGCCAACGAACCAGAAGCCCGGCTAATCAGTATTCACATCAAAGACGGACAGGCTGTCGAAAAAGGCGCACTGCTGTTCACCATCGAGACCACCAAGGCGGCAACGGATATCGAGTCGCCAGAGGCCGGGTTTGTGCATCTATTGGTGATGGAAGGCGATGCCCTGGAGGTGGGGGATAATATCGCGGTCATCACCGATACTGCAGACGAGCAGTTTGAAATCGAAACGTGCGGACGGCTGTCCACCCCTACTGGAGATTTGAGAATCACCAAACCGGCACGCGCCCTGGCCGAATCTCTTGGAATGGAACTGGCGACCCTGCCCACCAACCGGCTGGTAACGGAGGAAGTTGTCCGGCAGCTTGCCGGTGCGACAGAAACTTTAGCAATAAATTTACCTACTTCAGATAAACCATATATCCTGATCTATGGCGCTGGCGGACACGCCAAATCGGTCATGGAAATGGTATTGCAGAATAATATTTATGTCATCGCCGGGATTCTGGACGATGATAACCACCTGACAGGGAAACAAGTGCTTGGCATCCCGGTGCTGGGGACGAGGGTGCTGCTTCCGGCGTTGGTTGAGCAGGGTGTAACCCTGGCGGCAAACGGCGTGGGTGGGATCATTGACATTGGTGTTCGCGTACGGGTTTTTAAAATCCTTGAAAGCTCTGGCTTTATATTCCCTGCATTGATTCATCCACGGGCGACCGTCGAACCGAGTGCAAAAGTCAATGAGGGAGTGCAGGTATTCGCCAACGCCTATGTTGGGGCGGAAGCGGTGCTTCAAACGAGGAGCATGGTTAACACGAATGCAGTTGTTTCACACGACTGCGAAATTGGCGCATATACACACATCGCACCCGGAGCGCTGCTGGCGGGACACGTCCATGTTGGCGAGCGGACGCTTATCGGCATGGGAGTAACAACAACGATAGGCGTGAAAATTGGTTCCAGAGTGCGCATAGGCAATGCAGCCATTATTCTGGCGGATGTGCCGGATAAGATGGTCATCCAAGCGGGGAGATATTGGGTGGGAAAAGCAGAATGAATTTTATTTTAGAATAGGCGGCAGTCCAACCTGCCGCCTATTTAATTTAATATTTTTTTGATACTTTAACGTCAGATTACACGTGGGCCTTGAGCCAGGTTTCCATATCTTTGAGCACAATGGCGCGCTCCGGTTCGTTGAAAACCTCATGATAAAACCCTTCATAGATTTTGATGGCTTTGTCTTTGGAAGAGGCTTTATCGAAGAGCAGCTGTGCTCCGCCTGGATCAACAATCCTATCAGCACTTCCCTGCAAGGTAATGAAGGACAGGGTTATCTCGTCTACTTCAGCAGTCACACGTTGCATGGCTTTCAGCATCTCCGCGGCCAGCCGGGCAGGAGTCTTGCCGTGGAAGACTAGTGGGTCATTGACGTAAGCCTTGACCACATCCGGGTCGTGCGAGAGACCGGTTGTATCCAGTCTGAGGATGCCGACTTTCGGTGCAATAGATGAGAGAATCTTCCCCACCGTAATGGTTATTGGGGAAATGCTATCAGGAATCTTGATCGCTGGAGCAAAAATGACTGCGGCTTTGAAATCAGATTGGTGATCGAGTAAATAATAAGGGACAATCAACCCGCCCATGCTCTGGCCAAGCAAGATAATGGGCTTACCCGGCTGCCAACCCTTGACCATGTTGACATAGATCGAGAGCGTGTCGGTATAGTCTGCAAAACGATCGACCATCTCGCGCTCCCCTTCCGACTTGCCGTGGCCAATGTGATCCAGCCCGTAGAAGGCGTAGCCGAGGGGGATGAAATGGCTGACCATGTTCACGTACCGTCCACTGTGTTCGCCTAGTCCGTGGACGATGATCAGGGCTGCACTCACGTCTCCGTCGGGGAGCCAGCCCTGATAGTAGATATTGGCGTTCCGTACACCCTTAAAATAACCTTCGATATGGTTCATAGTGCCTCCTTTCGATGGGTGCCTCGAAGATAGTATAGCACCAGATTATTGACAAAGCCTGGTTTACGCAGCCTTTTTAACCTGTTTCAGCAGCCATTGCTCCAATTCTGGGATATGCTCGCTCAAGCGGGCGGCAGCCACCACCGGCAGCCAGCGCTGGTATTCAGCTTCGCCGTCGGGACTTAGTTGGAAATAACGGTGCAAGTAAACCGCATGGAACAGACGGACAAAGATTTTAACTATCCGGTTGGGGATCTGACGACTAGCTACCGAACCTAGAATGATAATCGTCGTACGGGCCACGTCAGCGAGGGGGTTGCCGCGCGACGCATCAATCAAATCAATAACAACAGTGCGATCGGGGGCAAGCAGGATGTTACCGGGATGGAAATCGCCGTGACAGATGCGGTTGCCATTGGGCAAAGCAGACAAGTCTACGATAAGCGACCGTTTTTAGGATTCGGGTAAAGGGTCTGCACCGTGAAGCTTATTTTCCAGCCGGCGGTCTTGAGGCGGCAGGTCCAGCTGGAGCATGTTAGCATGCATCTCTGCATGGAGTTGTGCAGTCTTGCGGGCCAGTGCAAAGAGGCGACAAGGTTGTTTTTGAAGAACTTCCCACAAGTTTTGACCAACCACGCACTCATAGGCCAGTCCATTTCGTCCGTTCACCTGGATGGTTTCACCTACCATCGGGACAGGCAATCCGCTGGCATGGATAGATTGCGCCATCCGTTGTTCAAAGCGGATGTTTTCCAACTCAAACCAGTTGTGGAATAGTTTGAGCACCTGGCCACTTTCCCAGGGGTATAGTTCAGCTGTGCGGCCGATGGCCAGCGGTTTTCCCAAATTGGCGGTAATCAAACACGAGAGCGGATAAATTCCCCGATCTTGTCAATGGCTTGCTGTGATTCAGGTACATATGGCGCAAACGCTTGGAAAACATGCCACATCCCCGGCCAAGTTTCCAATGATATGTCCACGCCTGCCAGACGGGCTTTTTGTTCCAGCCGGGCGGAATCATCGTAAAGGATTTCTTCCGTCCCAACCTGGATTAAGGTAGGCGGAAGGCCGTGCAGGTCAGCGAAGAGCGGGGAAATATAGGGATGGGTCAACGGATGCCCGTTGGCAAAGGCTTCGATAAGCCAGCCATCGTCGTTTAACTGCAGGAGAGGGTCACGGTTGGCGCGGGTATGGATGGATTCTCCTGAGAAGGTCAAGTCAGTCCAGGGGGAAAGCAGGAACAGGGCGGCGGGTATTTTTCCGTTATTGTCGCGCAGGGAAAGGGCGGTGGCGAGGGTCAAGCCACCGCCGGCAGAGTCGCCTCCGATGGCGATATGCTCAGGCAAATAGCCTTTTCCAAGAAGCCAATGATAGGCGGCAAGGGCATCGTCAAGGGCGGCGGGGAAGGGGTGTTCAGGGGCGAGACGGTAGTCGATCAGAAGCAGGCGCGCCCGGCTGGCATGGGCGATGTTCCCAGCCAGACCACGATGGGTGGTGGGGGAGCAGATGACATACGCACCGCCATGGAGGTAAAGGATAGCGCGCCCGGGAACGGCATTGCCGGGTTCAAGCCAATCGGACGGGACGCCATCCGCCGCAATGGTCTGCAGGCAGACGCTGCGGGGGACGCGGATTGCACGCCGGGCGGCAGCGTCGATCCGGCGGCGGCGCACTTCCACCGGAAGGTCAGCAAAGAAGGCATCTTTGGCATCGTGCATGATACGCTGGATAATACGGCTGCGAAAACTGGGCATCGTTCTCCTAAAAGAGGAATGGGAAGAAAGAGCGAGTGTTCTTTTTGTATTCCGGGAAACCCGGAAGTGTGGCAAGCACCTTGTCCTTGCGGACCATGTTTGGAATCCAGAACGTGATGATGAAAGCGACCAGCGGCAGGAAAGCGAACCAGACCATGGGAAGGAGAGCAAAGCTTATGTATACCAGGAATTCGCCAAAGTAATTGATGTTGCGCGACAACCGGAACAGTCCGTCAGTGATGAGATTGCCCGGGTGCTGTTTCAATGTGGTGAACTTCTGCATATCCCCAGCGAAGACGAAGAAGGTGCCAAAGGCGTTCAGGCTGACGGCCAGAGCGAGCAACCAGGGTGGGGCCGTAACACCCTTCCACATAATCCACCAGGCCGGGAACCAGTACAGTACCAGCGAAAACCAAGAAAACAACCCAAACCAGAGGCTGGTCTTACGCTCCCAGGAGGCATCGGGGAAGATGTTACTTTTGAGCACCCACAGGAGTCCGTAAGTGCCGTGGAGGGCCAGGTAGACCCAAGCGGTGGGGTTCTGCCACTGGTGGGAGACCGCCATCATGGCCAGAATAAAGATGAAGGTGATGCCTTTGTTGGTGTCGATGAAATATTTAAGTTTCATTAAATGAGCTCCTGCGGGAGATCCTGGAGTTGGGCTGATTTCCAGGAGAATAATACCAGTCCGATCAGCGCGATAACTATGACATAGGCATCAGAGATCGGGCGTTCCCAAAGTGGCACGCTAAGAATAAAGGCTGTAATCAGGATGGCTGCCCAACGACGTACTTTATTTACCGAGCTAAAGCAAACTGCCAGCGCCCATAGTAACACAAATACCAGCGGTGGATAATCGTATTGCAAAGCATACGGGGTGAGTGCATACCCGACCAGCAATGAAATGGCTGTTACTTCCAAGATGGATTGCGAATGAAAAAGGGTGAACGCCAGGACGAGAATACCCATCAGTATGACGATGATGTAAATAATGGCGATTATCGTCGCATTCATGTGGCTCATCTTTAGGAAATCCGTCAGTGTTGTGTTTATGCGGACCGCCACGATTTGTCCGGGACCATTGAGCTCATTAGCGAGGCCATTTACAAAGCCAGGTTTAAACAAGGGCTGATACCAGTCTGGTGTTGCCACGGTGGAGGCTGCCAGCAAGAATGCAACAGTCAGGCCAAAGACAGCTACCGGTTTCCACTGTTTATGCCGAAGGAGCCAGATGACAATTGCTGCCAGGGGGATCAAGGTGGTATTGGGTTTTAAAAGGAAGAGAGCCATCCAAATCCCGGCTCCGAGCCAGTTCTGTTTGTGCAAGGCTACCAACAGCGCTACTAAAAAAGCGAATAATAAGATCCCTGTTTGCTCGTAACGCCAGGTAATCCAGGCAAAGAGATAGGTAGCCAGAAAGAAAATCAGCCAGCGTCGCCAGCCTTTCTTTGGCCAGTCTAGGTGTTTTCCCAGCAACCACAGGCTGTATAGCCAGATTACCCAATTGAACGCCATCCAGAGAATGCTGGCAAGTCCATATGGCAGCAATGCTAGGGGTGTGAAGAACCAGGCAAACCACGGCGGATAATAATAGGGATTGTTACCCATCCGACCGGTAACTTGGAGCAGGATGGGGGCTAATTGATTGTAATCATAGGGATTTCCACCTGCCAGCAAAACACGGGCGGCGGCATAATATCCTCGGAAGTCTTGCCTGTATAGAATGAACGAGTTGATAGCCATGCCCACACTGGATATCAGCCAGAGGCAGAGCGCCGTGAAATCTTTCAATTTCTCTCGGGATTTTGCCGCGATCATCTTGTTATGGAACGGATGCCTGACCGGAATCCGGGTTCACCACGAAGATTGACGTATCACTACATCGATGTCATACACAATCGCCCTGTCCAGCAGGTAGAGCAAAACGCAGGGCCACTGCAGCAATACCCGGAATCCAACGGCAGTAATCAGCGGTACGACTCAAGGCAATGCGTTTGCCCGACCTTTTTTTCATACGCCTTCCACAACAATCATTTTGGAGCGAGCATATTTATGACGCAGGCTGCGTGCCGGGGCGTACTCGGGTGAGTTGAGCCAGGTTTTGGCTTTGACAGTGTTTTCGAATTCGAGAATTACCAGGCGGTTGGCTTTCCAGTCACCTTCGAGAGTTTCGTTTGGACCGCCGCGAGCCAGGTATTTGCCACCGTACAATTTCGCAGCGGTTTGGGCCAGTTTCTTGTATTCCTCATAACCATAGGGATCGGTGACTTCAATATCTACAATCACATAAGCGGGCATGGAGTTTCTCCTTGTCATTAGGCTTGAGGCGAATATTAGCCGTCGGCAAAGGACGTGGCGGTAACCGTCAGCGGTACAACTTCGAAGAAATTAGACTCATTATAAACGTTTTCAATTCCTCACCTCTATTCCAGCAGGTTAAGCGGCGTTCGGGGTCTACAAATATACACCGTCTTACAGATTATCGAGCATATCTTTAGGGTCGGATTGCACGGGGTCACCTATAAAATGGGTGGAGTTTATTCAGTAATGATGGCAGGAGCCTCTGATAGCCAATATCGTTTTCGGAAACATCCAAGTGCATGAGATGATCGAGGGCCAACGTCGAAAGCCACTTGTCAAGGAAAAAGTCCAACAGGGGGATGTCTTCAGCCGCGGCGACATTGATCTGCCTGCGGCCATCCAATCGCCGGGCGATGACATCCGGACTGGCAGTCAGATGAATGATCAAATCGGGCGGAGGCTGGTGGGTACGGACCAATTCATAGAAACGTTTACACAAGTCAAACTCCGCATCGGTCAGCCATAAGCGGGCGTGGAAGAGATGGGTGAATCCGTAAAAATCCATCTCCAACCCACCGTCCATCAGTCCGGTTTGTAAGGACTGGCGCAAGAGGTGTTCCTCCTCGGCGCGCAATAGCAGGTAATCCATTTGATTGGCTAGGGCGTAACGAGAATCGGTCTTAAAAACACGCTGGAAGGGCCGTTGGTTGTGTTCTTCCAATCCAACCACAAATGGACCCTGTTTGGATAAAGCACGCACCAGGGAGGTCTTGCCGACGCCGGTATTGCCAATCACGAGAATAAGTTTGCCCATATTTGGGCAGTATCCCGATTTTCCTAGTTTTTTCGCGCCGCGGTGAGGGCTGCGTTGATCTGGTCAATATGCGATATGGTATGCGATTCCAGCTCGAGAACCTGGGAGGCATTCAAAAAGTAACTGGACTTGCGTTCCACGAAGGAATTCGGAAGGGCGGCCAGGAAGGCGACCATTTCAATAGAAAGACGCTTAAGTTCATCCAACATACCTCGGACGGTGCCGTAAGCCTTCACCGTGGCGTTAATATGGGTCGGGAGGTTGCCACCCCAATCGTCGGAAAGGCGCTCGTATCCGCCGACGGAGTCATCCAGATTGGCAATCCAGCCGCGCTCGGTTTGGATGAGGTGGGCCAGGGTCTGCTTGGCGCTCCATTCGCCTGGAGCAGGTTCCCGATCTGATTCGGTTTCGCTTACATCTTTAAAACAGGCTTCCAGCCGGCCGAGAGTGGCATCGTATTTGAGGCGTACCTGTTTAGCCAGTTCAGCCGGATCCCAGGAGATATCCGGGACCGGTCGTTTGGTCAGTTCCATTGTGACCGTCTTTATTTGCGGGCCGCGGTAAAAGACAACCTCGACCTTATCTCCGCCATTCCTGCCGGTCAACGCAGCTGCAATGCTACCATAGTCGTTTGTGACGGGTTTTCCATCCAACTCAACAATGACATCATCCTTACACAGACCTGCGGCGTGGGCGCCTATGCCAGGACGCACATCGTTCAACCGCACACCCTGGTTGACAGGTATTCCCAAGGTTATTGCAATTTCCGGGTTAAAATCGCTAATGTTGATCCCCATCATCGGGCGGTCGAACATACGCCGGTCGAGGCCTGTCTCTAGTACTGATGCCAGGTTTGGGAGTGTGGAATCCCATTCAATTTTAAACCCCTCTGCGCGCTCTTTCCACTCGTCGCCATCCGGGACGATATGGTTTAAGGTAACCAGTGTACCTTCGTCCTTGGGAGTCAGTATGATGGTCACTTCAGTGGCGGCGGGTTCAAAACGGCCAAACCATTTGAATTTGACAGATTTATTTTCTTCCAGGGCAATATATTCCCCGGAAGAATAGAAGTCACCGTGCCACCACAGATACATCCGTCCGCCGGGACGCGGGGCAACAGTTGCAAAATCACATAGCCATTCGTGCAAGGCGGTGGCATGGGTCAGAGTGTAATAAACCTGTGCTGGCGTGGCTTTGATGAATTGTTCAGAGGTAACGGTTGTGCGCATATTAGTTCCCTTCTTTCGTGAGTGGTTCATCCGGATGTTTGAGCCAGGTGAGAATATCCCGTGTATGCTGCTCCTCGTGCTCGCGGAACATATCCACCAGATCGGCTACAGTGGTTTTCCCTCCCCACGCGACGATGACCGGGCTTAAGAATTTATCACCAGGCAACTGCTCGATGAGGGTACGCAACACTTGGCGGGTGAGGCGCCATTCCTTTAGAACATGGTCATAATCCAGATCTTTACGCGAAGAAATGGTCAGGGCGTTGTACTCATCGAGGCTGCGGATGGCTGGTACAGACGGAGGATGTTCAACTACATGGGCGCGTAGAGCGTCGATGGTGGCATCGTCCCAGCCGGTAATATGTGCCAGCATATCCCTGATGGTCCAGCCAGGATAGATTTCTTTATGAGGGTCAATCTCCGGTAGGAGTTTTTCGATCATGGTACGCGCCTCGTCCATACGGTGGAGCAGGAAATCGCGATCTGGAACAGGCATGGCAACCTCCTCGTTATTAAGCTTATTTTACACCGTCAGACCTCGGTTTGGATGGCGCTACCGCTTTCGTAGCGGCGCAAACCTGCATGGAAAACCAGGATGGCCAGTGTCAAGAATCCAGCAGCGCCGAAGAGCATCAACCCTAGTACAGACCAGGAAAAGCCCTTAACGAACCCAGCCGGGACGGCACCCATGAAGGCTGCCGGGACAACCAGGAACAAAATGACCTTGGCGGTCTGGTTGAAGAGCGTGATGGGGTAGATGGCAAAGGTGATGATGGCGTTGATGGCCATACTGGTAAAGATACTGCCAGTGCCCAGCCAGAAGGCCAAGCTCTGGACAAGCACCAGAAAAGCCAAAAAGACGGTCGTCGCCAAGGCCACCCCAACTAAGAAACGTCCCAACCCGCCCAGGCTGAACTGGCCGGACGCAATGTAGCTGATAAAGCCGTAGAGAAAGTCTCCGAAGCTGCTCGGGACGACGCGGGATGCCAGGACGTGCAGCAGAGTTGGGCGTGGCAGGGACAGGTAGTAGTCAAGCCGCCCCTTGACGATGATATCGCCCAGGTTGAAGGCATTACCGAAAAGCAGGCCAGCCAGTCCGAAGGCACTGGCAGAAATGCCGAAGACGATGAACATGTCAGTCAACTGCCAGCCGATGATGGACGGGAAGCGGTCGAAAAAGATGATCCAGACGACGAAATAGACCGCGTCGTTCAGGATCATGCCGATAGACTGGGAGATGAACGCAGCGCGGTATTCCATCGCGGCGGCAAGGTTGGTTTTCCAGAGGGATAGGAGAAACTTGAATTCGCGAAACATTGATTTATCCAAATGGTCAGCCGCCATTAATTGCCAGTCTTTTCATTCCTCGGGTGAAAACCAAAGTCAACAAGCCACCGAGCAAGGCCAGCCAGAGGAGTTGACCTACAAGGATTTGCGCAAACAGCGCCGGGTCTGGCAGGACAAACAAGCGGGCCGGACCGTACATCATATAGGCGAATGGCAGGGACTTGGCGATCGTTTGCAGCCAGGCCGGGTAAAAGTCCAGCGGGATGAGCATCCCGCCCAAGATGAAGACAAATTTCTGGTAAATCCATTCAAAGGGAGCCACTTCTTCCACCGCGAAGGCAGATAATCCGATCAGGGAATTGACACAGAAATGCAACAGCCAGGCACCAGCGAGCGCCACCAATGCCACCGGCCAATTGACCATATCCGGCGGGGGACCAGCCATGGCCCAGACCAGTGCGCCGCCCAGAACGAACAACATACCCATGCGTGGCAGGGATTCACCCAGGCCACTGGAGAGTTGATAGATCAGGAAATTGTAGGGTTTGTTGAGCAGGTAAGCAATAGAACCGTCCTTGACCTGCTCGGATATAACGCGGGCCAGACGCGGGCGGCCAAGTTCCAGGGTCTCAGCGAGCAATAGGTACCACATGGTATCATGCAGACTCAAGCCGTTGATGATGTCCGAACCGGAAGCAGCGAAGGTGATATGCCACAATTGGAAAAATATCCACATGAAGAGCAGGATCGTGGCGGAGCGCATCATCAGTTCGGCAGGGTAGGTTAAACAGTTGAGCAGGTTGATTTTAAAGACGGCGAGATATTTTTTCATGTGGTATCCACCCCAGCCTTATCCCTTTAGGGAGAGGGAGAAACTCCTTTCTCGTAAATCGCAGCAATGACTTCTTCCAGAGGAGGGTCGGATACGGTAATGTCCACCAGCGTCCCAGCAGCTGAGAGGGCAGCGATCACTTGCTCGACCGGGGTGAGACGAGTATTGAAGTGCAATTTGGCTCCATAGCGCTCCTTCGCCACCTTAAGTGTCTCGGTGCCTTCTATGTGGAAATCAGCGGGGATCTGCCCGGCGAAACGTACTTCAACAAGCTTCGAGGTCAGGAAAGAACGCTTGAGAGTCGAGACCTTATCTTCGTAGACGATCTGTCCGTGATTTATGATAATTACACGTTTGCAAAGCGCTTCGAGATCCCCGGCGTCATGGGAGGTCAGAAGGACGCCGACGTTTTCTTGTTTTGCCATCTCGCGGAGAGCGTCGCGGATGTGCTGCTTGGCGACAACATCCAATCCGATGGAGGGTTCGTCGAGCAAGAGCAGCCTGGGTTTGTGGAGGAGCGAGGCGGCCACTTCGCAGCGCATTCGTTGGCCGAGAGAGAGCTTCCGGACAGGTGTCTCGAGAAGATCGGTAATTTCGAAGGCTTCCGCCAATTCAGCGATGCGATGCCTGGTCTCTCGGTCTTCCATCTCGTAGATTTTTCCAAACAAGATCAACGTGTCAATGGCGGGCAGGTGATACCACAACTGCGGACGCTGTCCGAATACGGTTCCGATGTGATAAGCCAGTTTCTGACGCTGTTTCCAAGGGATATAGCCAAGGACTTTAACTTCGCCTCCACTGGGAAAAAGGATGCCAGTGAGAATTTTTATAGTTGTGGACTTACCGGCTCCATTCGGACCGATGAATCCAAGCAATTCGCCTGATTCCATTTCGAATGACAGACCGCGCACAGCCTCGATGGTCTGATATTCCGGTCGGAACAGCGATGATAGGCTAGCGCTCAGCCCGGCGGCTTTATGTTTGGCGCGAAAGGTCTTTGTGAGATTGGTGACCTGGATAGCGGGCATATCTTATTTTACATCATGACCCGTTCCGATGTACAATAGGGAGGCGCATGATTGCCATTTCTGAATTCGAATCCCGTCTAACCCCCAACCTATTAAAGACGTTTCAACACCTTTCCAATCCATCAGATATACAAGCATACCTGGACAGTATCCCGTATATTGCCGAAGAACTCAACCGATCGCCGCTACGGGTGATGACTGACAGGCAGGCGCACTGTCTGGATGGTGGGATTTTTGCCGCATTAGCACTGGCACATCTTGGCCATCGTCCGCTCATTCAAGACCTGGTGCCTGAAACCGGCGCAGACGATGACCACGTGCTGGCTCTTTTCCAGCGCAACGGAAACTGGGGCTGCATCGCCAAATCGAACTATGCCTTCCTGCGATTCCGTGAACCGGTCTACCGCAACCTGCGCGAACTGGTGATGACATACTTCGAGGCTTTTCACAACACTGATAGACGGAAAACTTTACGAGGCTACACCCACCCGCTGGATCTGTTGCCATTTAGACCAGATTGGATGTGGAGTGAAAAAGGGATCGCTGAAATCGCACAGCGGTTGTACCGCCGAAAGCCGATCCCCCTTATTTCCACTAATGATGCCGATCAACTGTCTCTATCAGATGAGCGCTTTTACCGGGCCAATACACACGGGACGAATTTTGAGTGGGTTTTTGGCATGCGTAACAACCCATGAAATGGTGCGGGATCAGAAATGGAAATTGCTCCTGAATTCATCTCTATACTGCGTTCGGTTGCGAATATCGCCGCGCTGACCGGTGCGGGCGTCTGGCAGGAATCCGGCCTGAAAACTTTCCGTGACACAATAGATGGGTTGTGGAGCCAGAACCGACCTGAAGGCCTGGCCACCCCCGAAGCGTTTGAGCGAAACCCCGAACTGGTGTGGGAATTCTACGCGAGACGGCGGCTGAAAACGGGCGAGGTACAGCCCAATGCCGGTCACTTGGCCCTAACTGAAATGGAACAGCATGTGCCGCATTTCACGGTTATCACCCAAAACGTGGATGGACTGCACACGCTTTCCGGAAGCAAAAATGTGGTCGAATTACATGGAAATATAACGCGGGTCAAATGCTCGCGGAGCTGTGGAATATTAGAGGAGTGGAAAGAATTGCCGGGCAAACCGCCAACATGTCCGACGTGCGGGGCAAACCTGCGCCCTGACGTGGTCTGGTTCGGGGAAAGGCTACCGAGTGATGAACTGGCAACCGCCAAGCAAGCGGCACGGACATGTTCCATCTTTTTCTCGATTGGCACATCGGGGCTGGTTCAGCCAGCAGCCACACTGCCATTATTGGCCAAACAGAACGGTGCGGTCATTGTGGAGGTTAATGTCGAGGAGACACCGCTGACACCATCGGTGGATTATTTTTTCCAGGGAAAATCGGGAAAAATCCTGCCAGAGTTGGTTAAGGCAGTCTGGAGCTGAGAAGAGTGGTTCCAACCGGAGAGGAACAATCAGGTCCACAGGATGCTGGGGAGATCAGAATCGGCCTGTTCCTAAAAGCTATATATTCGGAGGACTATTTTTCAGGGTAAGCGGGGATTGATTTAGCGGATTTGGTAATGTAATCGGGGGGATCGGCAAGCCTCTAGATCAACCGAGCCATACCCCACTCCAGGGTGAAAGGTTCAAGGATAATTTGCCTCCACTGACGGTATATTTCTCGCCATTGATGAGGCCCTGGACAAGGTGCCCCTCGCCCCAGCCCAGAATGGCGCAGGGTACTTCGATCTTTCGCGCCCGGGAGGTGGCATTCAGTGCCACGAGGACTTTGTCCTCGCCCAGCACCCGGGCGAAGGCGTAATGTCCATCTTCGGCCAGTAAACGGAGGTAGTCTCCCCGGCGAAGGCTGGGGGTTCGTTTGCGCAGCGCTATAAGCGTTTTAACCCAGGCGCGCAACTCCTGGTTCCAATCAGCTTCCTTCCAAGGGAAAGCACGACGCGAGTCTGGATCTTTGCCGCCTTCCTGCCCAATTTCGTCGCCGTAATAGATCGCCGGTGCACCGGGAAAAGCCATCTGAAAGAGGAATGCCAATTTAAGCTTGTCGGTATTCCCGCCGACCAAAGTCTTGAAGCGCTCGGTATCGTGGCTGTCGAGCGGAACGTACATAGCGGACATGTTTTCGGGTTTGTAGGCTTTGAACAACCCATTAAGGCGCTCGCCGAATTGGACGGCATTTTCGCGGCCCTGGAGTAAAGCCAACAACGCATCCCGCACCGGATAATTCATCAGGCCGTCGAAGTGTGCGTCATTGGCCCAGCGCGGGTTCACGTCCCAGATTTCTCCAAGCAGATAGGCGTCACGGTTGGCAGTACGAACAACCTGGCGGAACTCGGCCCAGAAACCATCATCGTCAATCTCGTTGGGTACGTCCAGTCGCCAGCCATCGATGCCCTGTTCGATCCAGTAACGAGCCACATCGAGGATATATTTCCGGACCAGTTTATTCGAGGTGTTGAGTTTTGGCAGGGCCTTGAACTCCCACCAGCCCAGGTAATTTTCAGACTGACCTCCAGTGTAAGCATCCAAGGGGAATTTCTTTATATGGAACCAATCCTTGTAAGGGGAGTTTTCGCCATTTTCGAGTACATCCACGAAGGCAAAGAAGCCGCGCCCGACGTGATTAAAAACACCGTCGAGCACAAGGCGCACATTATTGCGATGAACGGTGTCGAGCAGGGCGCGGAAATCAGCCAGCGTACCGAGTTTAGGGTCAATCTGGTAGTAATCGCTGGTGTTGTAACGGTGTGTGGAAGTGGCAGCAAAAATCGGATTCAGGTAGATCGCGGTAATTCCCAGATCGAGCAGGTAGTCGAAGTGCTGGATGATTCCGCGCAAGTCGCCCCCCTGGAAACCCCAGACGGTGGGCGCCGACCCCCACTTTTGCAGGTTGGGTGGGTCATTGGAGAGATCGCCGTTGGCAAAGCGATCGGGGAAAATTTGATAAAAAATGGCGTCTTGAACCCAGTACGGAGTAGTCATGTCTATATCCAAGGATAAATTTTAACCGGGCGAATTTTACCTCAGAAAAGAACCCCGGTGTCAGAATTGGCACCGGGGTTTTGCGATCCCTTCTGAGCTTCCTGGTTAGTACTTAGCGATGAAGCCGTTATCCACCGATGGAGACGCCGATCAATATGCCCACGCCGAAGACCAGCGCGGCGGCGAGAATCCCAATCAGCACCTGCCGGAGACCGGAGAACCATACGCTTTTCCCGGTCATCAAGGTGATGGCTGCGCCGGTCAGGAAGAGCGCCAGCGCACCAACAGCCAAGCTGACGATGATGGCGGTGAGACCATGCAGGAAGATATACGGAAAGAGGGGAATGAACACCCCGGAGGCGAAGAGGAAAAACGAGGTGACCGCGGCTTCCCAGGGTGAACCGCCCAATTCTTTTGGGTTAATGCCAAGTTCCTCCCGGGTTAGAGTGTCGAGGAGATTGTCTTTGTCGGAGGTGATGTGAGCGGCAAGCTCGCGGGCACGATCTTGCAGCAGGCCTTTGGCTTGGTAGATAAGTGCCAGTTCTTCCTGTTCTTCTTCGGGATGGTTGGAAATCTCTTCGGCTTCGATTGAAAACTGCCGCTGATAAAGTTCACGTGAACTTTGGACTGAAAGCCACTCACCCAATGCCATGGAACAGGCTCCGGCCAGCAGACCGGCGATGCAGGTGATGAGCACGTCGTGAACCGGCAGGTTGGCCCCGGCTGCACCCATCGTCAGGCTGAGGACGGAAACCAGGCCGTCGTTGGCACCCAGAACGGCAGCGCGCAGGGCGCGTTCCCACCATTGATGCGGTGGCGGCCTTCCAGTTGGGCCACGTCGGCACCTACCAACCCACCCAAGCGGTCGGTTTCTGCGCTTAGAAGCCTGGCGTGGGACTTCTCATCAGTCGACATGCTGCCAATTCCGGCTTCGGGCTGGCTGTCGTATTCGCTGCTGGTGGCTTGTTCGCCGGCAGTGAGAGTTGGCAGGACGAATTTTATGCCGAAGCGACGGGCCAGCAGGCGCATGGCACGGGCGCGCCAAGAGGGTTTACGCCGTGGAATTGTACCCTCGGCCTCCTCCAGCCGCTTTTTCCAGAAAGCAGTATGTTTTTCTTCGCTGGCTGCCATGCGCCGGTAGACTTCGGCCAGATTGGGCTGTTTTTCGATTTCAGCGAGGGCAAGATAGAGTTCTGTGCCGTCAACTTTTTTTCGCCAATTAGCAAGGTAGCGGGAGATCTCTTTTGAGCGGGCCATCAACAACCTTTCGAGCGCTTATTCGAGATGTGAATTGTACCGCGAGTTATATAGAAGGGGCGGGAGATTGAATGATAAACATATTTAGACAGATGCCGTAACTCAATAAATTCTCAGCGAACAGAAAAAAACACTCTTTTACAGCCCGTGGGACACCTTATCCAGTCGGGCCATTTCATCATCGGAGAGGCGGAACTTCATGGCACCGGCACTTTCCTCAGCCTGACGAACCTTGGTCGCGCCAGGGATGGTGACGATGATCTCCCCATTGAAGTTGATCAGCCAATTCAATGCCACCTGTGCAATAGTGGTTTCGTAACTGGCAGCGATCTCGCCCATGGCGTTAATGAGAGGACGGGTCCGCTCGAGGTTGCGCTGCATGCTTGCCTTGCGCCAGCCAGACAGGTGCTCTAGGAGCCCCGAATCCTTGTGATATTTCCCAGTTAATAGGCCGCGTGCAACCGGGGTGTAAGCGATGATGGTCACTCCCAATTCCATGGCTGTGTCCAGAACCCCGTTCGTCTCGATCTCGCGGTGTAATAAACTATAGCGGACCTGGTTTACCGCCAGCGGAAACCCTCTTTTTGCCAGTGCAGCGTGCGCCCGTCGCATACGGACAGGGTTGAAGTTGCTGACGCCCACCGACCGGATTTTCCCCGCCTCCACCAGGTCGGCCATGGCGTTCATTTCAGCTTCCGGTGAGGAGAAGCTGTAAGGCTGGTGGACCATATAATTTCCGATGCTGAATCCATCCAGGAAGTGCAGGCGGTCTTCGATGCTGTGGGGTATATTACCCGCCGTCCGCAAAAAAGGCTGCCATTTCGTGGTAATAATAACCTCCCGGTCAGACTTACCAGCGGCTTTGAGGCCGATTGCCAGGGATTGTTCAGATACTCCGGCGCCGTACATTTCTGCAGTGTCAAACCAGTTGATGCCACCGTCCAAGGCAGCTTTGATAATGGCGTTCTTTTCATCCTGGGGAATGACCGGGAACATGCGACCGATCAGCCCACCTCCACCGGCCAACTCCATAACGCCCAATCCAATCGGTGTAACCAGAATATCCGATTTTCCTAGGTGCCTCATTTGAACCTTTATTTTAGATTCCATAGCGTAAGTTCTCCATAAGTTACTTGATGAAAGAAGGCCAGCCTCTCCCAATTTTCCCTTCAGGAATATGAAAGAGGCTGGATCTTAATTGAACCGGTGTGTTGATTCCCTTTCAGGTTAGATTTCTTTCCCTTCGAACTGGCTATTGTAAAGCTCAGCGTAGAAACCTTTCTTTGCGAGCAGTTTTGCATGTTTGCCCTGCTCTACGATATCGCCGTCCTTCATCACAAGGATCCAGTCCGCGTCGCGGATGGTTGACAAGCGATGGGCGATGATAAAGCTGGTGCGGCCTTTCATCAAGGTATCCATAGCCTTTTGGATGAGCACTTCGGTGTGAGTATCCACCGAACTGGTGGCTTCATCCAGAATGAGTATTTTTGGGTCAGCCAAGAAAGCGCGGGCGATGGTCATCAGTTGCATCTGGCCCTGTGATATGTTGGATGTTTCTTCGTTAAGCACCATGTTGTAGCCGTCCGGTAGTGTGCGGACAAAATGGTCGACGCGCGCAGCCTTGGCAGCGTTGATGACTTCCTCATCGGTGGCGTTCGAGCGGCCATAGCGGATGTTCTCCATGATAGGCCCGTTGTAAAGCCAGGTATCCTGCAAAACCATGCCGAACATACAGCGCAGGTCCCCGCGGGTAAAATCCTTGATATTGTGGCCGTCCACCAGAATGGCGCCGCTATTAACGTCATAAAAGCGCATCAGCAATTTGACCATGGTGGTTTTCCCGGCACCGGTCGGGCCGACGATGGCGATCTTCTGACCGGGTTCGGCATAGAAAGTAAAGTCGTTGATGATGATCTTATCCGGGCTGTAACCGAAGTGAACATTCTTGAAATCCACCCGGCCCTGGACTGTGTCCACCTGGACAGGGGTTATCGTGTCGGGAATTTCCTCGGGTTCAGCCAGGAACTGGAACACACGCTCGGCCGCGGCCATTGTCTGCTGGAGAATATTAGATATATTGGCGATCTGCGAGATCGGCTGCGTAAACGAGCGGACATACTGGATAAAGGCCTGGATATCGCCAATGGTGATGGTACCATTGACGGCCAGGTAGCCGCCGAGGATACAGATGGCGACATAGCCCAGGTTGCCGACGAAGTTCATGATGGGGAACAGCAAGCCAGTCAGGAATTGTGATTTCCAGGCCGAGTCGTAGAGAGTTCCGTTGATCAGGTCAAATTGCTCAACGCTCTTGGCCTCACCGTTGAAGGCCTTCATCACGACGTGTCCGCCATACATTTCTTCAACGTGACCGTTGATGTGACCCAGGTAATCCTGCTGGCGTTTGAAGAAGACCTGCGACTTACTGACAATCAGGCCAATGATGCCGAACGATATCGGAAGGATGGCCAAAGCCACCAGGGTCATCTGCCAGCTGATGGTGAACATCATCACAAGCACACCGAGGACCGTAGCCACGGAGGTAATGATCTGCGTCAGGCTCTGGTTAAGCGTCTGGCTGACCGTATCAACGTCGTTGGTGATGCGGGAGAGCACCTCGCCGTGGCTCGTGCCGTCAAAGTATCTAAGCGGCATCCGGTTAATTTTTTCAGCAATATCCTTGCGGAATCGGTAGGTGATATTCATCGCCACATTAGACATGATCCAGCCCTGGCCGTAGCTCAGCAAGGCGGAAACTAGGTAGAGCAACAAGGTCTCCACGATAATGTGACCGATATATCCAAAGTCGACAGAACCGGTTCCGGCGATCTGAGCCATCACACCAGCAAACAGCTTGGTGGTGGCATTTCCCAAGATCTTGGGGCCCACGATCATGGCGACCGTTGATGCGATCGCGAGCAACCAGATGAATAAGATCAATAGCCGATATTGCCCAAGATATTGGACCAACTTGGTCAGGGTGCCTTTGAAGTCACGGGGCTTTTCGCCTCTTCTCATCATAGCCATCGGACCCCCGCCAGGCCTCATGCCGCCCATTGGGCCACGACCGCCCATTGGACTGGGATTGGTTGTTGGGTTGCTGCTTTGTGTGCTCATGCCAACTCCTCCTTGCTCAACTGCGACAAGGCAATTCCTCGATAAACTTCACAGTCCTTCATGAGTTCATCATGGGAACCCTTGCCAACTATATTGCCTTCATCCAGCACGATGATCTGCTCGGCATTCTTGATAGTGGCAATGCGCTGAGTCACAATCATCATCGTACTCGAACCGGTATGCTCCTTGAGCGCTTTGCGCAAGGATGCATCGGTCTTGAAATCCAGGGCGGAAAAGCTATCGTCAAAGATATAGATGGGCGCCTTCTTAACCAGGGCACGCGCAATCGAAAGCCGCTGTTTCTGTCCGCCGGACACGTTCATTCCTCCTTGCGCGACTTCGGTTTGCATGCCTTCTGGATTCGTGGAGATGAACTCAGTGGCCTGGGCAGTGTCGGCAGCCACTTTCAGTTCTTCGTCGCTAGCGTTTTCATCGCCATATAAGAGATTACTTTCAATCGTACCGGAAAACAAGGTGCCCTTCTGAGGGACGTAACCGATCCTGTCGCGCAGGTCATGCTGGGTGACCTCCCGGATGTCGGTCCCATCCACATAGACAGCGCCCTCCGTGACATCATAGAAGCGCGGGATTAAGCTGACAATGGTGGATTTACCCGAACCGGTGGTACCAATCAGGGCAGTGGTCTGACCGGGTTGGGCAGTGAAGGTGATATTGTGCAAGACATCCTCTTCTGCACCAGGGTAGCGGAATGAGACGTTGCGGAATTCAATCGTCCCTTTGAATGGTTCGCTGAAATGGCTGGGTTCCTGCGTGTCTTTGATGATCGGTTCGGTCTCGAGCACGTCAGCAATGCGATCACCGGATACAGCCGCTCTTGGCAGGATGATGAACATCATCGCCAGCATGAGGAAGGCAAAAACGATTTGCATGGCGTATTGCATAAATGCCATCATGTCGCCAACCTGCATCGAAGACTGGGCGACCTGATGGGCGCCGACCCAGATGATCAGCAGAGTCACTCCGTTCATGACCATCATCATGACCGGCATCATGACAACCATGACCCGGTTGATGAACAGGCTGTTGCTGGTCAAATCCTTATTGGCTTTATCGAAACGGGCCTCTTCGAACCCCTGCATGTTAAAGGCACGGATGACCATCATCCCGGACAGGTTTTCACGCGTCACGAGGTTGAGCCGATCAATCAGGGTCTGGATGATCTTGAATTTTGGCAGGGCGATCGAGAATACAGTCAGGATCAAGCCGAGGAGCACAACAACCGCCAGTGCGATGATCCACCACATGTTGGCGCTTTTGCCGATGGCCCGGATCACGCCGCCGATCCCGATGATGGGTGCATAGAAGACCATGCGCATCATCAAAATGACGACCAACTGGATCTGGGTGATATCGTTCGTAGACCTGGTAATCAGCGAGGCCGTGGAGAACTTGTCAAACTCTGTGCTGGAAAAGCTCTCGACCTTTTTGAACACATTCCGGCGCAGATCGCGCGCCAGCCCGGCTGCTGTTCGAGCCGAGAGGAAGCCTACAATAATTGTGCAGGTCCCGGAGAGCAAGGTCACGAGCAGCATCAGCAGACCGATGTGAATGATATAGTTGGACGACAGCTTCCCGGTATCCATTCCGAGAGCAACGTACTCGGCTTTGACCGGTGTGACGGCTGCCTGGACGATCATGCTGTCGCCAAGCGCGGCAAACTTCGAATCGAAAATGCTGCTCATCTGGGTTAGCTGTGCCTGGGGAAGCTGCCCAAGTACGGTAAAAATATCCATCCCGGGTGGAAGCTTGGACAGGTCAAAGCCAAGACCCTGGCCCATGGCGGCTGCCTTGGCCGGGTCCGCCAGCACCTGCTGGATGCCCGAGACAACCAAAAATGCTTTTCCCATCAATGGGTTCAGCCAGGTGGTCTCCGCACTGGCGATCTTGTTCAGGACATAGACAGGCTCTTGAGCAAGGTCGGGATACAACTTGACAATGGCGGCATAATCGGGTGAATTTTTATCCACCAGGGTGTAATCGGAGAGCACCCTGGTTTTGTCGGCCGCGCTCATGAAGATGGTGAGCTTGTTCATCTCGGTCTGGCGGATCGCCACGGGGATGGCGTTCTCTACGCCTCCCTGTTGGATGCCAACATTAACGATCTTCGACATGTAGTCTGGCAATGCCAGGTCGGCATTCGCCTGCACAAACAGCAAGACGATGGCGAGCAGGATCAAAACGATATAGGGTTTTAAGTATTTAAATAGTCGTAGCATGATTGTGGAAACTCCTCAAAAAAGATATAGACACTAATGCGCCAGTAATGTGATCGAGCTGGCTCGCTCAATCAAGATCTTCGTGTGGGTGGATTCAGTGATCTACTCATCTGTCTTGTGCGCGGCTTCAGCGAGCACGGTGAGGGCCGATATTATCATGTTTTGCTGTTCCGAGGTCAGGGCATCTGTAAGACCCTCGATCCATTTGCTACGGGCTTCGACACCCTTCTCAATTAAGGTGCGACCTTTATGAGTCAGTGCCAGTCGTTTGGCGCGGCGGTCTTCAGGATCCTCCGTCCGTTCGATCAGTCCCAACTGCACCAACCGATCCACAGCCTGGCTGGCCGCGGCGTTGGTCACACCCATTTGTTCACCCATCTCCGAGACGCCGGTACTGCCTCGATGGACCAGGCGCATCAGGATGTTGATTTGGGAAAACGACAATCCTGTCGCGTCCATGAAGCGTTTGAAGTCTCGCATGGAGCGTTGCATAAAGACTTCCGACCACTCACGTATCACTTCAGTAAATACTTTAGTTGGTGACATAATAAACATCCTTGATTAGTTAAGCGGGATGTAATATATCCGCAAGTGCTCAACCTGTCAAGGGGCTGGAAGATAAGAGAAAGATTAGAATACAAGACCACACCCGCTCGAATTTCTTGGGGGAGAATGTGAAACAGCAGGGATTTTGCAAGAGAAGCTTGCAAAATCCCTGCTGTTTCGATCTATTTACCACCCTGAGGTAGGGGTCACGGCGGATGGAGGATCAGAGGGTCAACTTTGAAAAAGCCGTGCCCATCGGGTACGATGTCATCGCCCGAAAAGCACCGGAGTCTCACAAGGGCATAGCTACTCGGAGAGCGGGATCAGCAATAAAGGAATCTGTGTCCTGCGGGCCACGCCAGCGGCCACACTGCGGTTCCAGAAAGCGTCGAGACCGGCGTGGCCGTGCGTGCCAAAGATGATCAGATTTGAGCCGATTTTTTCTGCGGTCCGGGCAATGACCGGAGCCGGATCGCCTCGGGCGATTTCGGCGGTGGCTGAGAGGCCGGCATTTTGGAATTCGTCCAAGTGGGCCTGGAAGTGTTCCTGAGCTAACTCTTCGGCGATATCTAGGTAGGCGGTTGTGGTGGCAGGCATGAGATTCCCGGAGGCAGCCTGTTCCCCGGTGAGCGTGCCCAGGGTGGGGATGACGCATAGCAGGTCCAGTTGCGCATTGCATACTTTCGCCAGATCCGCGGCAGTCGGAATGGCTTTGTCGTGGATGGACTCATTATCCAGCGGGACGAGGATGCGGTTTATCTTGAACGGTATGGTAGACGCCGATGGTTTTATCAGGAGGACAGGGGTCCCGCTGGCTGTGGCAACCTGCTGGGCAATGTTCCCGAAGAACAGGTCGTGCATCCCGCTGTTCCCGTGCGAGCACAGGAGGATCAGGACGGGCTGGAACTCGTCGGCGGAATGGTCAACGATGCTGCGGGCCACATCGGACACAGCAGCGGTGTGGACGTGCCAGTCCACTTTAACTTTGAGAGGAAAGGCATGTCTGGCAGTCTCGGCAAGATAGGCTTCAGCTTCGGCGGAGTTCGTCAGGTGGCGGTCGCGGTGGACTTCTTCGGGAGCGTCCTGCTCGATGACATGCAGAAGGGTGACCGGCGCTTTAAGCGTCTGTGCGAGGTAGGCCGCGATTGGCAGGACCGCTTCGGCCAATTTGGAACCGTCCAGAGGAACAAGAATGTGTTTGAACATAGGCTTATTTCCCAAAAAATGTCTGATAGAGCAGGAAGAAGTTGAGGGCGATGATCAGCACGGCGGATAGACTGGCCAGGAGGGTAGTGAGGCGGTTGTTGACCAGCACACCCATGAGGCCCTTATTCTTGGTGAACAGCACCAGCGGAATGATGGCAAAGGGCAGACCGAAGGAGAGCACCACCTGGCTGATGACAAGTGTACGGGTCGGGTCCAAGCCAATGAAGATGACAATCAACGATGGGATGATGGTCACGATCCGGCGTATCCAGGGCGGGATGTGGTAATGTAGAAAGCCTTGCATGATGACCTGCCCGGCCATCGTCCCAACCGAGGAGGAGGACAACCCGGAAGCGAGCAGTGCCACTCCGAAGACGACACCCGCGGCGCGACCAAGCAGCGGTTGGAGGGTCAGGTAGGCCTGCTCCAGCGTCCCGACGCTTATCCTGCCGATGTGGAAGGCGGCTGCCGAGGTGATGAGCATGGCAGCGTTAACGGAACTGGCGATTACCATGGCGATGACCACGTCGATGATCTCATAGCGGAAGAGTCGACGCTGTTGTTCCGGTTTTTTGACCACCACGCGGCCCTGAGTCAATGCCGAGTGCAGAAAGATGGCATGCGGCATGACCGTGGCGCCCAGGATACCGACCCCAAGCAGGATGCTCTCCGGGTTGGTGAAGTGCGGGATGAAAGTGCTGTGGGCGATAGCGGCCCAGGCCGGGTGGCCGAGGAACATTTCGATCACGTAGCTGAAGGCGATGATGGCCAGGAAGCCGGTAATGACCGCCTCCAGCGGGCGGAAGCCGTAGCGTTCCAGGCTGAGAATTATGAAGGTGATGACGGCGGTCAGCAGGCCGGCGATCCAGAGCGGCAGGCCAAACAGCAGGTTGAGTGCCACCGCCGCGCCCAGGAATTCGGCCAGATCGGTGGCCATTGCGACCAGTTCCATAAGCACCCACATGGTCCAAACGACCGGTCGCGGGAAGCGTTCGCGGCAGTGTTCGGCCAGATTCTTGCCGGTTGCGATGCCGAGTTTGGCAGAGAGCGCCTGCAATAGCATGGCCATCAGGTTACTGCCCAGGATGATCCACAATAATTCGTAGCCGAATTGCGCGCCAGCCTGGATGTTGGTGGCGAAGTTGCCCGGATCCACATAGGCGATGCTGGCTATGAAGGCCGGGCCGAGGAAGGGCAACAGGCGGGCAAACCAGCCCTTCCTGCTCCTGCCAGAGAGCACGGCTTTGGCGTCGCGTGTCGTCGTGTTGGTATTCGAGAGTTTAACCCTGGATGATTTTATAGGATTTTTCGACGAGGCCATAAGAAACATTTTACTCTAAAATAAAAACCGAGTCGGGAGACTCGGCTTAGTAAAATGGATTGACGCGCCTTACACGCGTTGGCAATCTGGCTAGCGGAAAACATAGTAGACGAACTCACGAACCCCTGTGAGGCGGCGTAAAGATAGAAATTTGGCGTTTACTGGTCTGCTTTATTCTCAAAGACGATTTCCCCGTCATGCCACTCCGGCTCTGTTTTCAAGAATCGCATAAGGCTTCTAAATTCCTTATCCTGTTCTGGGCTGTTGGCATTGGCTACATAAGTTGCCTTGTTCTTAAAAATGGCCACCAACCATAATTCGTTCGGGTTTTTGTCACTTTTGAATACATATGAGCCAATATACCCTGCCGGTTGACGACCGCTTTCCCTCTTGCTCAACTCTTCCAAGGCGCCTTGTTTTGCATCTAGTTTTGCGATTGTGCCGTACATAAAGTACTTCCATAGTAAATCACGAATTGTTTGGCAATACCTCTCCTAAAGTTAATTATGAGATAAATAAGATAATATATATCTATTATACGACACTTTTGCAAACATCCTGGGTCGTAGGGCGTTAAACCTTCCTGACTTGTCTATTTCATCTTTGATTCCCAACTTTTCAAGTGTTACCGAAGCACCAAGGAAAACTTCCGCGCTATCAGGGATCAATTCAAAGAATATGCGTTTTGCCTCAACGCCATCCTCAGCAATCATCACATGTATATTATTTGCTTCAAGTGCGTTGGCCGTGCGTTTAATTTGTTCATCAGTTGCCAACTTTGCGAATTCCTGGTTGGGAACTAAAAGGGTATTTTCTAGCATAATCAAACTCCTTGCCATCAACCCAGAATCGTCGTGTATATATAAAAATCCCATCTCCATTTTCTTGTGAAGGTCTTGATTTTACTCTGGGAATACCGGTGCTACCATCATCGATGGGAAAATAGTCAGAAATGCGCTCATGGTCACGCAGGTTAATTTCCACATTTTGTATTGCTGTGGGATAATAAGTTTCATTTGTTAATTGGATGTAAGAAATGATGGAGGAAATGACAGTGTTAGTGTAATTTTATGGTCGGCAAAGGATAATAATCATCGTGAGAACTATGAGCAAATCCCCTCCCCCCCCGTCCGCCTGCACAACCTGTTCGAATACATCGAATCGATCTGCCTGCTTCACAAAGATATGTTGACGAGTGATGGCTGGCTCAGTACTGCGACCAGTGCCCGCGCCGTATTATCAGCTGCTTTCCTGGTATTTTGCAACATCTGCCGGGATTGAAAAATGATTTGAGGGCGGCGGAGGACGATCATCAGCAGCTTGCCGATGCGGAGGTTATCCTTGCTGTCCAAGATCGCCTCGAGGTTGAAAGGGATTGGTGACCGAGGCCCGTCACTTACCGAGCGGATTGACAGAAGCGGTATCCCCGCTTCGGCGGCGATTTGGGCAATGCCAGCCGTCTCCATTTCCAGGAGCGGGTTAGTCATTCCTCCTGATAGTTGCGGGACAAGTTGAGACCCGCGGGTGGTGATGGCCGTCCCGGGAACCAGGCGCGCACCGACCGGTCGTAGAACCTGAGTGGCCGCTTCCCAGGCCGCTTCGGACAAAGAGGCAAGAGAATGAAGCTGACCAGGGTCTGCCTGGTCCAACAAGCAAGCATACCTGGCAACGGCCACATCACCGATATTTAGATCATCGTTGACCGCACCCGCGATGCCGAAAGAAACCAGCAGGTGAGGACTAATCACTGCCAGAAGGGTTCGGGTGGCATCCATAGCGCGCTTGATCCCCATACCAGATGTGACCAATAGGATATTTCGGTCTTTAAGCTGGAAATGAACCCCTCGAAAAGAGTCAAGATTGAAACGTGTCCATCCCTTGATGTAGCGGAGGAGTGCTTCACTTTCCTGTGGCATTGCGGCGATCAGCCCAATTGTTTTCATTTACCAAATCCCGTTCATCCGTTGGAAGATCTGTTCAGCTTCCTGAGGCGTCACCGTACGCAAACCCTGCGATTGTCCAATGGTAATCTCGAGCTCGTCCTTCGACAGGCCGGCCAGAGTCGCTTCGGCCATGTCAGCTGGAGGAATTCCGCGGTATTCCTGTCTCCTTCGTTCACGCGTACCTCCATCAAGTTCGGTGTCCACAGTGGGCGGGATGACTTCAAAAACCTTGACATTCGTCTTGCGAAGTTGGTGCCGCAGCGACCAGCTAAACGAGTGAATGGCGGCTTTGGTGGCGCTGTAGACTGGCATGATGGCCAATGGGACAAAACCCAGCCCGGAGGTCACGTTCACGATGGCTGCCTGCTCCTGCTTCATCAGATGTGGGAGGAATAGAGCAGAGAGGTGGATTGGTGCGCTGAAATTGATTTGAATTTCGTCTTCGCCGTTCAAAAGGTCTTTTGTCCCTTTCGTAAAGTCAACCTGCCGCTGGATACCCGCGTTGTTGACCAGGATATTCAGGTCGGGGAAATTCGCAGTCGCCCACTCGAACAAGGACTGACGTTCACCGGCATCGGACACGTCGCACACCCTGAATTGGATTTCTGGGAATTTACGTTGAGCCAAGAGGAGCTTCCCTTTTCGCCTTCCACAAATGATGACCCGGTTGCCTTCCCGCGAGAAGACCTCGGCCAGAGCCAGGCCAATACCGGTCGCTCCCCCCGTAATCAGGATGGTATTGTCATTAGTTTTCATAGATACCTCCAAATCAAGACTTGCAGGTTGCCACTATTGGAAAGCTTCGTACAGGTCACCGGTCAGGCAGCTAAGGGCTTCCTGCGACGGATGAGGGTCAAGGAATGTTTCGGCGGTCTGGAGTTGAACGAAATAGCGCAGGTTGAGACCGCTTTCCTTCTCTTGAAGTTTGTGGATGAGCAATACCCCGAACATATCAATTATTATGACCCAGGAGGGAAGAATCACCACCCTGACCGTAAGCCCGTCAGCGCGGGCGAGGCGGGTAAGCAGCTACATCCAGCTCAGGTTTTCCTGGCTGATGGGAGAGCAAGCGTTCGTAAGACCGCGCTCAATGGCGCCGAAGGATGCTTAACCAACCATTTTCGCGGTAGCGCAAGCAGTCCCACCGCGCGTGTAAATGACCAGCGGCGCAGTCCGAATGTACATCACCAGAGGGCACCAGAGTGGTTTACCTCCAAGCGGGTCGCCAAAGATATAAGGCAATTCTAGCACATCCACATCCAGGCCGGGGAGCGAGGTGACGGCCCTCCCCTGTGCCACGCAGCCGGGGATATAAGGATGCCGTTCGGCCAATTTCATCTCCGGCCAGAGACGATGAAAGTAAGCGAAGTACGACCTGTAGACTACAGCATGTTTGACGCCGGCCTGTTCCGCCAGCCTTAGTACGCGGACGGGGACTTCTACGTTGGCATGATAAAGTTTCGGATAAGCGGTTTTTTTTGGGGTGTAGCGGTCATCCATGCCAGCGGCGAAGACTATGGCCTTGCAGCCGTGCGGATGGGCCAGCAATTCGTCGTCGGTGGCTTGTTAAGGTTGCGGAGGACAACATAAACAGCGGCAGGATAGCGATCTGCAGGAGGTTCAGGGCAGACCGAGAGCGTTCGCATCCCAACCATTTTTCAGGAATTCCTTAATGGTGTAGTAACCGAGGAACCCTGTCCCGCCGACTACAAAGACGCGTTTTTTGGAAGGCATGAAACCTCCAGCGATTCTCCGTGGTGCAACCTTTAACCCTCTACGCACCGATTCGGTACAAGTGGATTTTCATCATCAAGTGTGTAAGAAAAAAAGGGGCGACCCTATTGGTCACCCCTGCCAGTCATTTGGTGAACTTGTTGCTGGCGTCGTCCAGTGCTTTGATTTCGTCGCCCGTCAGCCTCCAGCCCAGTGCACCGACATTTTGCCCGGCCTGATGAGCCGTCTTCGCACCCGGGATGGGCAGTCCGCCTTTGCAGATGACCCAATTCAATGCGACCTGACCGGACGTTTTTTCACCGTGACATGTGCCGATCTCTGTCAACAAGGCGATCAATGGGTGGATTTCCTTTAATATTCCACTTGAAGAGCGTCTGCGCACTCCCGGCGGTGGGGTTTCAGAGGTGTATTTGCCGGTCAACAATCCCTTTGCCAGCGGGCTGTATGCGATCAGTCGCACGCCCAATTCCTTGCAGCGGTCGAGCAGGCCGTTCTTTTCCACAGTCCGGTTGAGTAGGTGGTACTCCACCTGGTTGGAGGCCAGCGGTATATTGTATTTCGATAATACCGTATACGCCCGCTGCATCTGGGTCTTGCTGTAGTTCGAAACGCCGACTGTACGTGCCTTGCCGGACTTAACAACTTTTGCAAGCTCTTCCACCCAGAACTCGACCGGCATCGGAGGGAGCGGCAAGTGGATCTGGTACAGGTCTACGTGCTCCAGCCCAAGCCGTTCCAGGCTGCGATCGAGCGAGCGCATCAAGTCACTGCGGTTCAGCCTCCATGGGTAAGGCATGAACTTGGTTGCCACCAGGACCGGCGTTGTAGTTGTTTTCAGGAATTGGCCGAGCAAAGTCTCGGAGCGTCCTGAACCGTAAGTTTCGGCGGTGTCCACCAGATTCACGCCACCAGCCAGTGCGGTATGGAAGGCGGCAGCGATATCGTCGTCGGTGTAGCCGCGTCCGTAGTTCCAGAAGATGCGGTCACCCCAGGACCAGGCTCCCAGGCCCATTTCAGCGTTATGCAGGAAAAGCGTTTCTTTGGCAAGCGGTTCGGGCATGATTGGCTCCTTTTGTGGACACAGCGCGATTGTATCACAGGCGCTGGTCAGCTCACCTGAATCGGGTTACAATCGGCTCGACATTATTTCAGGAACTGAGTGGCCGCGAACCCTACCCCCACTCCGGTCATTCTCCAGGTTCGACCGAATTCGTCGAAATTGGTGGATGGCATCCGGAAGGCGTGAGGGGGAGGGTTGGCGCTCCCTGAGTTCGGGGAGACCCGTATGAAACACATCCCGGAAGGAAATCACGAAGAGTCTCCGTCCGCGTTGGTGCAGCGGTTGGACCTTCCTTTTAAAAACCTGCTCATGCTGACGCGTGCCCTGACACATCGGTCCTACGTCAATGAGCATCCCGAGGCATTGGAAGACAACGAACGCTTGGAATTTCTGGGTGATGCCATCCTGGATTTTGTAGCCGGAGCCTGGCTGTACAATCATTTCCCCGAAATGGCAGAAGGCGAATTGACGCGTATGCGCTCTTCGCTGGTCTGTACCGAGCAATTGGCCGAATTCGCCCGCGCATATGATTTGGGATCTGCCATGCGTCTGGGGCACGGGGAAAATCAAGCTGGAGGCCGCCAGAAAGACGTACTTTTGTGCGCCACATTTGAGGCTGTGATCGGGGCGTTATATTTGCAAAGCAATATTGCCACCATACAGCGTCTTCTCCACCCGATGTTCGAACAGGTCAGTGCCCAGATCATTCTCTCATCAGATTCACGAGATCCCAAAAGCCGCCTTCAAGAATGGTCTCAGGGACAGAAACTGGGTATCCCAAAATATATTACCGTGACCATAAGTGGTCCCGACCATCAGCGGATGTTTGAAGTTGAAGTGCAAATCAACAGCAAAACCTATGGACATGGTAATGGGCATAATAAACAGGTCGCAGAGCGCGCGGCTGCCCAAGCTGCGCTGGATGCTATCGAAAAATCCTGATTTTTTCCCCGATAATCCAATGCCTTTACGTCTTAAATCCCTCGAACTACACGGTTATAAAACCTTCGCCGCAAAAACAAATTTTGAATTTTCGGAAGGGATTACTGCCATTGTCGGGCCAAATGGTTCCGGCAAATCCAATATTGCTGATGCGCTACGCTGGGTGCTGGGGGAGCAGACCTACAGCATTTTGCGTGCCAAAAAGACCGAAGACATGATTTTTGCCGGATCTGAACAGCGGACGCGTGCCGGCATGGCGTCCGCAGGGATAACTTTTGATAACACAGACGGTTGGCTTCCGGTGGATTTCTCCGAAGTGAGCCTTTCCCGGCGGGCCTACCGGGATGGCCGCAATGAGTACCTGCTCAACGGCCAGCATGTTCGCTTGAAGGATATCAACGAGCTGCTGGCGCAGTCCGGTCTTTCCGAGAGGACTTACACCATTCTCGGACAGGGGCTGGTGGATGCCTCTTTGGCACTCAAAGCCGATGAACGCCGCCGACTCTTCGAGGAAGCGGCAGGGATCGGCCTCTATCGGGCCCGGCGTGAAGAATCCCTGCGCAGGTTGGAGGCCTCCCAGCGCAATCTGGACCGTGTGCTCGACATACTGGTTGAACTGGAGCCGCGCCTCAAAAGCCTCGAACGCCAAGCGACGCGCGCTCAGGAGTACACCCAGATTCAGGCTGACCTGCGTGTGCTTCTTCATGAATGGTATGGTTTCCATTGGCACCGCGCCCAGAGTGACCTGACCGAGGCAATCGACCTTGCGCGCACCCGAGAAACCAAATTGAATGAGGCACGCGAATCCTACCAGGGCGTTCGGCAAGAATTTTCTGCTTTCCGTGACCGATTGAATAGTCTGCGGGCACGGCTGAACTCCTGGCATCGTCAGTCGGCACAGCTACATGAGAACCGCGAGTCCGTCAGCGGCGACCTGGCCATGCTGGACGAGCGCCAACGATCCCTGCTGGACAATCGCCAGGCGGCCTCGAGCGAGCAATCCCGCCTGGCCGAGGAATTCAAGATTGCCCGGGAACGCCTGTCCGCGGCCGAGACTGAGAATGCCCACCTGCTGGCGGAATATGACGAAGCCCGGACTCAGGCCGGGGCGGCACAGACTGCTCTGAACGAACTCCAGACCAGGAAATCCCAGCTCGAATCTGACCTCGAATCTGCCCGTAAAGAATTGGATGAACTAACCGCCAGTGGTGCCGGTTTGCAAGCGCGCATGGGTGAACTGGCGGCGCGGTCTAAAAACCAGATCCAAAAATTGGAAGCTGCAACCCAGGCCATTGCCCACGCAGAATCCGAAGCCGGGCAGGCCTCGCAAGAATTCAAAGCCACCTTTTCCGCTCGCCAAAAAGAAGAAATAGGCATGCAAAAAGCCGAGGCAGAATTCCAGTCTGCGCAAAAACGGCTGGCGGAACTGGAGAAAAAGGTCAAGCAAAGCCAGGCTGAGCAAGCTGCCAGACAAGCTGAACAGGCCCGGTTGAAGGCACAATTAGACGTGCTGGAGCAGGCCGAACAATCCCTGGCTGGTTATGCCGATGGAGCGAAACTGCTGTTGGAGGCTGCCCGCCATTCCAAATTGGGAGGAGCGCTTGGCGCACTTTCCGCTGCACTGGATGTTCCAGCGGAACTTGAAGTGGCGATCTCTGCGGCCCTGGGTGAGTATACCGATGCCGTCCTGTTGACTTCCGGGCGGGACGCTGAACAGGCTCTGGCTTTGCTCGATTCAGATCAATTAGGAAGGGCTTCAATCCTGCCATTGGATTGGCTTTCCCCTGTTGAACCACTCGAAACGAAACCGGATAGCAATTGTCTAGGCGTTGCGTCGAATCTTGTCAAGGCTCCGATGCAACTACGCCCGGTGCTGGATTTGCTGCTGGGTCAAGTGCTGGTTGCCCGGGACAGGGCAGCGGCACGCCGGGTGCTGGCAGGCCAACCCAGGAATGTCCGCGTGGTGACGCTACGAGGTGAAGTGTTCCACGCCACTGGTCAGGTGCTGGCTGGGAAACCGGTTAAAACCGGAGCGCTGGGACGCCCGCGCCAGCGGCGCGAATTGCAGGAATCCCTTGTGGAGGCGGAACGTCAGATCGCCGCACTGGAGAAAGAGACGAAAAAGGCATCCGAACATGTAGAAACGGCCCGCGAGCACGAGACAGACTGTAAAGAGCGGTTGGCAGAAAAGCGAGCCGGATTGGAAACAGCCCGGGATACCGAACGGCAGGCACAAGTCCATGAAGAAACGGCGAAGCGGCAGCGGAACTGGCAATTCAGACAGAAACAGAGCATCGAGTCTGAAATAGCCCAGTCAGAGATTGAGCGCCAGCAGTCTGCCTCGGCGCTGTCCCAGAATGAAAAGGATACGGCCCAAGCCTTGGAAGCCCTGAGAACAAAGACAGCAGCACTGGCGGCCTTGACCCTGGATGAGTTCCAGGAGCAGGTAACGTTCTGGGGGACGCGCTCGGCGGTGGCCGAGAGAGCCCTGAGCGATACCCGGAGGCGGCATCTCGAGCGTAAGCAAATTGCTGCTCACTTACAGGAACAACAAGATGGGGCAGAAAATCGCCTGACGGCGATTGAAATATCGTTGGCAGGATTGGATGCCGAGCGGGAAAACCAACGGGCTCAGGCCGCCGGTATGAATGCCCAGCTGGAGGAACTACGCGCTCTGATCGGACCGGTGGAAAAGGAATTGGAAACCGCCGAAGCGCAGGAAGTGGAATTGCAGAAAAAAGAGACGGATGGACAGGCAACGCTGGCGCGAGTTGAACGGTTGCATAACCAGATCCAGCTTGACCTGGAACGCAAACAGGAAAACCTGCAGAACTTACGCCAGAAAATTGAGGACGACTTTGGCTTGGTAGTCTTCGAGTATGCCATAGATGTTTCCGGTCCTGTTCCGCTACCGTTCGATGGTATGGTGGAACAGTTACCGGTGGTCAGCGAACTCGCTTCAGATCTTGAAGACAATATGACCCGGCAACGGGCGCAATTACGGCGCATGGGAGCGGTCAACCCCGAAGCGCAACAGGAGTTCAAGTCGGTCAAGGAACGCCACATCTTCCTTACCTCGCAGGTGGAGGATTTACACAAAGCTGAAGCCGACCTGCGACAGGTGATCGCGGAGCTTGATGACCTGACCCGCCGCGAATTCCAGAAAACATTCGAGGCGGTGGCTGAGGAGTTCCATGGCATCTTTCACCGGTTATTCGGTGGCGGGTCGGCGCGGCTGGCCTTAACAGATCCTGAAAACCTGACCGAGACCGGTATTGATATTGAAGCGCGGCTGCCCGGAAGACGCGAGCAGGGTCTCTCCCTTCTTTCGGGCGGAGAACGGAGCCTGACAGCCATTGCATTGGTTTTTGCCCTGCTCAAAGTTTCGCCAACGCCCGTCTGCGTGATGGATGAGGTGGATGCCATGCTTGACGAGGCCAACGTGGGCCGCTTTCGGGATCTGTTACTGGAGTTGAGCAAGGACACACAGTTTATTATTATCACCCACAACCGCAACACTGTTCAGGCAGCGGATGTGATCTATGGGGTAACGATGGGGCGCGATTCGTCCAGCCAAATCATTAGCCTGAAACTGGATGAAATCTCCGAAGAATACCTGAAGTAGTTATTTCCTTTTTATGTTCATTTCAGGAAACAAAAGCGGTTAGCCGAGACTAACCGCTTTCTGGATCTTGCCGAAAGCCAACGAGTAACTACGAATTAAGGTGTCGGTGTTGATATAGGCTGTTGGGGAGCCTGTTTGGCGTAGGCCGTAGCGGTCGCATACAAATCAGCAAAGGCACTATCCAAACTGGGTTGATTGGGAATGTTGGCCGTCCAATTACTAGTGACGACTATTTTTACACCCATACGCTGATCCGTGAGCCATTGATTGAAGGCTGCGGTGACAGCGGCTGTGTATTCGGTAGCTGTAAGTGGACGAATCTCGTGGCCGAGCACCTGGATGATATTCCAACCGGAGGAATCCTGCACCGGCTGGCTGATTTCACCAACCTTCAGGCCAAAGGCAGAATTTTCAAACTCAATTGGCATCTTGCCTTTTGCAAACCATCCCAAGTCACCAACGCTATCCTTGGTGGCGGTATCGAGTGAGTTTTGGGCAGCAAGTGCAGCGAAATCTGCACCGGCCAACAATTCTGTGCGGATGCTTAGGGCGGTCGCTTCGTCTGCAACAAGGATGAAACGTGCCCAGACTTGATCCTGCTCATGAGGGACATTAGCTGTGAGAATGTCAGAGACGCGCTGCCGGTAGGCGGGGCTTTCGAAGTAGATTTTACGGAAGTCGGCCTCGGTCATTCCCAACTTGGCATAAAAACTCAACCCGTTTTTGTAACTGGTTTGGAACCCTCCCAATGTATAGGGTGTGGCGGTTGGTGTGATGCTTGGAACGGCTGTCACCGTGGCAGTAGGCGTCAGGCTTGGGATGGTTGTGGCTGTAGCGGTCGGGCCGAGGGTTTGAGTTGGTGCCAGAGTCTCTGTTGGAATGAGAGTGGCGGTGCTAATCGGTGTTATCAGAGCGTTCTGCGTTGCCGACAAGGTCGAATAAGAGAAAGGTGTGATGGTAATGGTGGGAGAGGGAGTCCCGTTCGGGTAATAACCATAGGCGTCCTGGATGGCTTTATCCACATCTGCCCCTGTGACGATAATCCCGTTGGCCTTGGCATATTGCCGGATAATCAAGTCGTTGGTAATATCGTCAATCACCTGTTGACCAATCGTAGATGGGGTAGCCAACTCTGTTTGAATCTGGTTGAATGTTTGAGACAAGCTCGTGTCCGTCGAAGGGTCAATGCCAAACATCTGAGCGAACTGATAGTATTGCATGTATTGGTCGACATATTGCTGGCGGGAGACCCGGACCCGCACCTGGAATTCGTGCATGGTGACGGAATCGCCATTGACTGTGACTACCGGTTGAAGGGCTTTCAGGACGGTTTCGTACAGAATCCCATACCCAATGAGTCCAACAATGACAACTACAAGGCCTATAGCAATAAAGGTAATGAGTTGCGTCTGGCGACGCTCGCGTTCCAAACGAGCCAGGTGTTTCTTAGATGCGATCTTTGTGGCCTTAGCTTTTGCCATAAATGCCTCACACGTATTAGTGTCTTTGCGGGGGTTTGGCTGCCTTCAGCAACTCCGCCGCAATAGTAAGCGAATAGTCGTTAGAGGGCGGGGAATCATTCCTTGCCTTTTCACGAGAATTGAATAAATTACCGGTCGTCGCGTTCGTTACCAGCAAAGGGAAGCAGACCGATGTGACGGGCGCGTTTGATGGCAGTGGCCAGGATGCGCTGGTGTTTTGCGCAAGTACCAGTTTGGCGGCGCGGGCGGATTTTACCTTCTTCGGTAACCAAGCGGCGTAGCACATCCGCCTGCTTGTAGTCGATTGTCAGGTGTTTATCGGCACAGAACTGACAGACTTTGGGGCGGGCATAATAACGGCGTTCGCCGCCCTGATCCATATCGTTTTCATTGCGAGGTTCACGTTCCATAAGGACTTTAACTCCAATTTGTCCTGGGTAGCGGCGATCAATAGCGCTCTAAAGAATTCGTCGCTACTTCTAAAAAGATTAAAAGGGGAATTCGTCTTCCCCAGATTGCCCTTCGGATTCTTCCGAGACGACAGGCTCTTCACCGGCCGGGGCATGACTATTTGCCTCGCGGCGCTCACCGAGCATCAGCATTTCATTGGCGACGATCTCGACAGTGGAGTGCTTGACGCCTTCTTTGTCTTCCCAGCGCCGGGTTTGCAGGCGGCCTTCGATGTAGACTTGTTGACCTTTGGTCAGGTATTGTTTGCAGATTTCGGCCAGGTTACCCCAGGTGACAACGTTAAACCATTCTGTTTCAGAATGGCGTTCACCGTCGGAAGTGTTCCAAGAACGACTGGTGGCGACCGTGAAGGTCGTTACCGGACGGCCCGAAGGGGTGTAGCGCATTTCAGGATCGCGCCCTAAATGACCGATCACCATCACTTTGTTCAATCCACGACTCATCGCGTTCTCCTTTTTCGAAAGGCAAAAGTCTAAAAACCGACGATGGACAGCCTTATTCAACCGCAGTAATCATGTGACGTATGATCGGCTCCATGAAGCGCAGATTCTGTTCCAAGGTGGCGGTAGCGGTGGGCTCAAGACTGAGATTGAACAGGACATACTGACCTTCACGATGTTTCTTGATGGTGTAAGCCAGGCGCTTGCGGCCCCAGACCTCGACCTTGTCCGCGCTACCGCCGGTCTCGACGACCCAACCCTTGACCTTTTCGACGACGCCGTTAAACGCGGCCTCGTCCAGGTCAGGATGGATAATACATACCAGCTCATAATGACGCATAGGGAAAACCTCCTTTCCTCGGGATATGCTCCCGGACATTCACCGTGGGTGAGCCGGAGGCGGAAGGCAAGCCGCGGGGCGGCTTGAACGGGCTGTATTGTAAGCGAAAAAGGCGGTTTTGGGGAGGCCTCATTTTACATAAACCGGATTGCTGAAAATCCATCCGCGCAGTTTTCCCAGATAGCGCTTCCAGGCTTCGATACGATAAACTCCAGGCTCGTCGGTGATATGCACCAGCGTTTCGCCGTGGACGATTTTGACAACCTTGCCATTCTTGACCATCCGGATCTCGGCGGCGGAGGGGAGTCTGGCTTGCAACGTTATTGCGCCAGAAATGGTGGTGATTTCGTCCCCCATCATGGCAGTGCTCTCATTCCCCTGGGCAGTGAAGTTGAAGCCACGAGTAGGGGCAGGCAGGTCATAGCCAATGAAACAGTGACCGGCAGCCAGGGCATCAAAGATCATTTTACGGTCCCGAAGTAAATCGCCGGTGAGCGGCGTGGGTGTGAGAGTGTGGGTGTTTATCGTCGAGAAATGATACTCGTAGGGGAAGATGGTTTTATGCAATGGGCCGAGCGACATGTGCTGGGCATGGGCGTCCGAGCCACCGACGGCTACCACGCGCTGGCCATTGGTGGTCAGTTTGTCCCAGCGGCGAAGTGTTTCTGGCAACGGACCATGAGGGATGAACTCCGGGAAGAAAGCATAAGCAACTGCGTCCCATTTCCCTTTTGCGACCGATTTGAGTTCGCTGAAGCCGTTCCAGAGTTCGATTCCGGTAAAACCGGTAACATTCCAATCCTCCCAGGAAATATCCGTCTCACCGAAGGCTGGCATGGCCGGGTCAACTGGATGGGCGATGAAGCAGATACCGCCGGCGAGGCGCACTGCGTCTATCAGAGCCTGGGGATTGTCGGCCAGGGGAGCCAGCTCCTGATCGACGCCGAAGACGAGCAGGTGGTTCTTCTGCGGGTCGCGGCCCTGGTCGTGGATCTCCTCGCAAGCCAGCACAAGAACCCGTTTTTTGCCATCCCGATAGTATGCGTTTATCCCCTCCACCAGGATGTTGTGATCGGTGACAACGAGTACATCCACGCCGGTTTTAAGGGCAGCACGCCCCAGGTCCGCGTGAGTGCCGGAACCATCGGAGTAGGTGGTGTGCATATGCAAGTTGATGGTCAGATCGTGCATGAGAGTCCTTTGATTCGAATCCTGCCAACAGGAGGAAGCGGGGAATGTTCTTTAAAATTATTCCGGTGGCGCTTGCCTGGCCAGCGTTTCAATAGAAAGATGCAGGATGCGCGCCAAGAGTTTATCCAGGTCGAGTTCCTGGGTGAGGACACAGGCTATTTCGAGCAGGTAGTCGCGCTGGCGAACGCGGAAATCAGGAAGCATTGGGATTTATGATTTTCGATTGAGGATTTGGATTGATTTATTTTATCACCTGAAAGCACTCTTCGGTGCCTCATCCCACGGGGATCCCGTAAAAGCATCGAGATGATATCCCCTGACGGGGACAATGTCCCCTACGGGGATGATATGCTTCCCGGAAGAACACCGGGACGATGTCGCGAAAGCCGTCTCGGCTAGTATCTGCGGCTCGTGCCGCCGATACAGCCGATGGGGGCTTGGGGCCCCCTCGGCTAGTCGAACTTGAGAAACGAATGAGGAACGACTAACATATGATGTTCTCTCATAGTTAAGTATGAGGATAGGGATTCGATACGCGGAACGAACCTTGAAAAACCAGACGTTAAGGTGAATCCAACCCATTATTCCTCCTGCGGGTGAAGGAAATCATTAATACCCAGATCTTTGCGCACTTCATCAAGACCTTGCTGGATATCCTTTTCCAAATCTGTGCTGTCACCAAAAAGGCGTCGGCAACCTCCTGCTGGGAAGGGCGGAGAGGAATGCCGATCCCGAACCTGCAGAAATCCTGCAGGCGGGAGACGAGGCGGCGGATACGGGAGTGGCGAGGAGAGGACATGGTAAAGAGCATTAGAAAGCAAGGAACCAGCAGCAAAGGGCGACCCACCCGAGCGAGGCCATGCCCCAGAGGGATGCCCTTACCCGAGGATATGCAATGATAATAGCACAAATGTTCTATTTCGTCAAGCGTTCATTCCTGATTTCAAATGGTCAAAAAGCTATGGGAAAACAATGATCGGGGATTAAACTCTACGCAGTACCCTATAATTTATAAAACGGGAATTTCTGATCTGAAGGTGGGGATCATGTGAATGGGAATATGGTAGAGCTCCCCCTAGGATTATTTGGGCAAGACGGCAGCGGCGGGACTGGCCAGTCTTATACACATTATTAGCCAAATCTGGCAAAACGAACATGTTCGCGAGTGATGGAGCTGTTGTCCGGTAGAGGCGGGATGGAACCGCCATATGCTCTGGAAATCACAGCTTATGGGTATAAGATGCCAGTTTTGGGCCAGTGTAGTGTGGTCGATTCTTTGTTGATATTCCAATGATCTTGCTCGAAACGAGCAAGATTTACTTCAATTGTGTCGTTCTCATCCTTCAGAAACTGAATAAACTTGGCAACTGTATCTGGTCGCTCAAATATAGGTATCATCACAGAATGTAATGACTGCGATATTTTAATAAAAACTATGAATGCCCAAGGATAGCCGTTATTCTCTTTGCAAATAAGCATTAGATTATCAGTAATTGTTCCTCGAAGATTGATTCCGGACGACTGAATTGGTCGGACCATGGGTGCAAACTCGCAGAAAAACGAATATGCATTATCAAGAACTTCGGGTTTCGCTTTATCGTAATTACGCTGAAAAAACTCGCCCAAAATCTGTCGACCGACGAAATAGCCCGCAGTTGATAAAGCATAGCTATATCCAAGCAAATTGAAGAGCGTAAGATGCGCTGACTTAATCAATGAGACGATTGCCGATATTCGGATATCTTTTTCTATCGCGATCTCCCATTTCCGCCCTAATGCCTCCAGAAAATCGTCAGGGTGCATTTTGATAGCAAGTTGAATTACTTTCCTATCATTATCAAATTCTAGCCGAGTGAAGTGTTTAGGGATATTACCGCGAGCAACGAAAAAACCTACTGGCTTGTCATCCAAAAGAATCTTCGGATCGAACTTCTTTGAGAGCACCTTATCGGCGATAACATCATCCAGAATTCGATTATCTCTGTATCGGATAGTAGCAAAGTCAGATTCGAAAATTGAGCCGTAAAAATTGTCGATATCTCGTCGTTGTACTACCCAATTATGCGCCGAATTGGGGAAAGCGAGATTAATAACATGGCCTTTGCAAAGAGGTACATCCTCATCTTTGAAAAGAATTGGACAATAAAAATAAGTAAAAGGGTTTCCTCTCAGTTGATTATAATCAGCTCGAAGTTTTTCAAGCCTTGAATGAATATTTCCACTCATAAGTTAGCTTTCAAAGCGAGACGCAATATGACACTTTCGCTTATTCTTGGCGGCCCAACGGTTTGCGGTAGCGGCACCGGTCGGGCTCTTTTGCATTATCGCGCCAAATCTGGCAAAACGAGCACTATTCTCGAGTGGCGGAGCCGCTATTAGCTAGATGTTGTTGAGCGATGAGATGGAACTAAAATAATTCACTAATCTCCTCGTCAAGTTCTTGAATCATCTCTGTTAACTCCATCACATGATTGATATTCTCAACAAGGAAGTCTCTATTAATTGCAACCCAGTGTTCTTCTATATCCGATCCAGCAAATTTAACTTTCTCTTTGATATTGCCGTTTTTATCCAAGGTGTAATAATTTGCATGAACAATCATGTTTCGAGCCTTTCCAGCAGCTTTAATGTTTGCGATGATTTCATCCGTCTTGCTTCTCAATGATTCAGATTCCGACATATTTAGCCAAAAACGATAGAACCTTTCAAGTAATTCTACCTTCTCGTTAAACAACATTCCTGTAAGAAATATATATGCATAATCATTCTTTTCAAGACGCCCATCTATATGCTCAGCAGCAAGATTCGTTATGGTGTTTTCCAGATCATTGAACTCAAAAACAAAATACCCTACCCAGTAAGCTATATGTCTCAGATAAAGATTTTGCTCTTTTTCATCAACCGGATCAACCGAATAATTCCGCTGTGATAATCTGTTCTTTATGGTTTTCATAGGAGCACCTTCATTCAGCAATATAACCTTCCTCAGTACTAATGGTTTGACTCAATGGCAAAAATCGCGAGCGGCGGAGCCGTTCGATGAGAGCGAGGAGCAAGAACCCTGGAGATATTTCTCGGTCGGCTTAGGTTCCCGCGGCAAACGTGTCGTTGACCAGAACTACCCGGTAGCGCGCTCTGTTCTCCTTCACCTTCTGGAGCGCCGCATTGACCTGCGACATGGGCATCCGTTCGACTGCGGGCTCGATTCCGTGCTCTTGGGAGAACGAGAGCATCTCCCGCATCGTCGCCCGGTTGCCAAGGAATGAGCCGGTGATCGATAATTGGTGTGCCACTAGGTCAGTCGAATTGAGCGTCACATCTGGAAAGCCGACGAGAATGAGCCTCCCTTTTTTCTTCAGGGTCATCATCAGTGGTACCCAGTCAATCTTGTCGTGACCAGTGCAGAGAAGCAGGTCGAGGCTGTAATTAGCCTGACGTAAGTTGTCCTGCTCACCGAAAAAGATGAAGTGGTCTGCTCCAAAGGCGAGCGCTTGTTCTTTCTTCTCGGTTGTGGAAGAGATGGCAGTTACTTCGTAGCCGAGAGCATGCGCATATTGGATGGCGAGATGACCAAGTCCACCCACACCAATGATACCGATCTTCTGCGGAGCTTGCACGGCGTACGACCGGAGCGGAGAGTAAACCGTAACGCCGGCACACATGAGCACCGCGGCCGTTTCTGAGGGCATTGCCTCAGGCAGGGGGTATGCGAAACGATCCTCTACCAGCACTGAGGATGAAAAGCCGCCATACGGACTCCATGTACCCATATCGCCAATGTCTTGGCAGAGTTGCTCATCTCCCCGCAGACACCACTCGCAGTGGTTACAAGAGCGGCCCTGCCACCCGATTCCGACCCGGTCGCCTGCCTTCAGACTAGAAACCTCACTTCCGACTTCAGAGATGAATCCCACGATCTCGTGACCGGGCACGAATGGAAAAGTGGTTATCCCGAAGTAGTCAGCGATACCCTGGATGTCTGTATGGCACACGCCACAGTGCGTGACCGAAACTCGGACGTCATGCTCGCCCAGTTCGGGCGGCTCGTACGTGAATGGCTCGAGCGGCTGCCCTATCGCTCTCGCTACATAACCGAGAATCCTAGAAGCGGTCATTTGCGGAACCTACCTTTCTGAATTGCACTTGTTCATGTGTATCAAGGTGAATGCTGCCTAACTAAGATTCAATAAGAATATTTATATATCATGCAATTTTGAACAATATATAAGTGCAGTATATAGACAATTTCCCCTAAAGACAATAACAATCGCGCCATTCTGGAGAGGTGGCGCGGTCCACGAGCGGGGGAGGCGCTGTCCGCGTTTCGTCAGGGCAATTCGCAGCCCCTGAGCGAATATCGGCCCAAACTATTGGGAATCAGCTGCAGGGCCGGGTTGGGCTACTCCCACAATTGCAGTTTAGTCACGCTCGATGCAAAATGACTGCTGAACTTATTGTTGGCTCATGCCGGCTCTAGCTCGCTCCATCTATCAAAATAGGCTACTTCCTTCAAGTCTTTTCTGGTACGCTGACTCAATCTTTCCCTGGACGCTTCATCGTAGGAAGCTTCAAGCGGATACGCCAGCGGGGTAGCAATCACAACACGAACATCGTCTGGTATGTGTAATATCCTTTTTACCTCACCCTCATCGAAAGCTGCCATCGGATGTGTCACTAGACCAAGGTCAGTCGCCGCTAACAACATATTTGCCACGGCCATGCCGACATCAAAAAGATAGTATTCCTTACTGTCATGCATCACATCGTCGCCTGGTCTGGCACAAGCGATGATAATAACCGGCGCCTGTCTAATCATGAGGTTTGATTCGCCAAAGGCATGAGCTAGAGCCTCTACCGCTTTCTTCCCTTGGACGATAATAAAACGCCACGGCTGCATATTTCGTGCTGAGGCCGCTAGATGGGCAGCTTCTAGAATAGTATTGATCTTCTCCGGTTCTATTTTTCGTCCGGATAAATGGGTCTTTAGACTACACCTCTTGCGTATGACTTCTAGAGTTTCCATTTATTATCCTTCAGTTGCTCATAGTTGTTGCAGGCCGACATAGTTTCCCTTATGGGTGTTGATATCAATTTTGGAGTTACAAAACCCTGATTTGTTGCGCAAGGCCATCTGCAGCGGCGGGACTCCTTTACATTATCGCGCCAAATCTGGTAAAACGCACACTATTCGCGAGCGGTGGAGACGGTCCTGGCGTCCATTGGGCAAAGCGTAAACAGCGGGAAAGATAATGAAGGTCTGTATCTTTTCCCTGTGAAAAGCATCGAGCCGCTGGGTGGGGGGGGGATACCAACAGCTCGATATCACGAGTATATCCAAGGAGATATGTTTGTATAGTGCAGATGAGCGAGCAACGTGAAAGGATCCAGACGTGGGAATGTTGAGGTAGCTCAAAAATGATGGCAGGATTGGAATAGGAGAGTAAAATATCAAGTGAGGAAAGCATGAAATCTTACCGCAAGGAACTGTGGTTCAATATTCCTTCCCGGCGCGGGTTTGTAAACATCACACCCGAAGTGCAATCTGCTTTGCGTGAATGTGGCATCCGCGAAGGATTGTGTCTGGTAAATGCCATGCACATCACAGCCTCCGTCTTCATCAATGATGACGAATCCGGTTTGCACCATGACTACGAAGAGTGGCTGGAAGGACTGGCCCCTCACGAGCCGGTGGGCAGGTACTGGCACAACCGCACGGGAGAAGATAACGCAGACGCGCACATTAAGCGCCAGGTGATGGGACGCGAAGTGGTCGTGGCCATCACCGAGGGCAGGCTGGATTTCGGCCCTTGGGAGCAGATCTTTTACGGCGAGTTCGATGGGCGCCGCCGGAAGCGGGTGCTGGTGAAGATCATTGGAGAGTAATGGCAGCACCGCAAAGATCAAAGTGTAGTTTTATCTGAAGTAAGATATTCCGCCAGAGGAGTAACAAAATGAAACGGTTACGCTGGTACGATTACCTCACGATTAACCTATTCTGGCTCGGCCTGAACATCCGTAACACCGCCCTGGGTTCGATCTTCATGCCCTACCTGGTGGGAATCTTTGCGCCGGAAGCGATCAAGAATACCGCATTAGGCGCCATGCGCTCGGCAGGACTGGTGATCGCCATGCTGGTCCAGCCAGCGGCGGGCTTACTGAGCGATCGGTCAACATCACGTTTTGGGCGGCGCAGACCATACATCCTGGTCGGGGCATTATTCGACTGTCTATTCCTGGCAGCAATCGCCCTCTCCTGGAATTATTGGGCCTTGCTGATCGCCGTGTTGCTCATCCAGTTCTCCTCCAATGTCTCTCATGGCCCGTTACAGGGATTGATCCCGGACCTGGTGCCGGAGGATGAGCGCGGGCGCGCCTCGGCCATCAAAGCCATCATGGAATTACTGCCGGTCATCCTGGTGGGCCTCACCATTGCCAAGATGGTCGGCGCCGGTCACCTGGACGCGGCCATCTTTGTCACCGGCGCTTCCTTGCTGGTGGTCACACTGATCACGGTGATCTTCGTAAAAGAAACGCCATTGCAGGAAAAACCAACCACACCCTTCTGGCCACCGATGGTGCGAGTTCTGGGAATGCTGGGAGGCATCCTGATCGGTGGCGTGGCCGGGCTGCTGGGCGGCGGCCTGGTGGGCGGACTGGCCGGGCTGATCACCCTTATCTTCGCGGACAAGCCAACAGCCCTGTCGGTTGGCGTCGGTGTGGGCGGGGCAGCGGCGATGGCAGTGGCGGTAGTGGCCGGGGTTTGGGCGGGATGCCTGGGCACGCTGGGCAAGGAGGCCCGCAAAAAGTCCGCGTTCGTCTGGTGGATCGCCAACCGGTTGATGTTCCTGGCGGCGGTCACATCCATCCAAGGTTCCGTCTTTTATTTTGTGATGTATGCTTTTAAACTCAGCAATGAGGCAGCCTCCAGCATGACCGGCAGCCTCACCTCCATTATCGGTATTTTTATTGTCCTGACCGCCCTCGCCAGCGGCTGGATTTCGGACCGCATTGGGCGCACGCGGCTGGTGGCGATCAGCGGTATCGTGGCAGCAGCCGGCAATGTTTTGTTGTTGATCACCATCTGGATACCGAACCTGACCATCGTCTACATTGCCGGTACGATCATCGGGGTGGCAACCGGACTATTCATGACAGCCAACTGGGCGCTAGGCACGGACCTTGTGCCTGCGGGCGAGGCCGGACGCTACCTGGGCGTCTCGAACCTGGCCGGGGCGGGTGCGGGCATCATCGGCGCAGGCATCGGCGGCCTGGTCGCCGACTACATCAACCACTATTACATGGGGTTGGGTTATTTCGCGATCTTTGCAGCTTATGCCGTGCTCTTTGCATTGAGTGCGGTCACATTACTGGGCCTGCGCGAAGATAGAAAATGAACGCTCTTCCCTGGTTATTGCTCCCGACCGGATTGATCCTGGCAGTTGGCCTAGCGGCCTCGTTCCACGTGACCACCCGCAAGTCACACACCTCTTTCCACAACCCAATGGAGACTTCTCTTAACCCCGATCTTCCTCTTCTGACAATATCATCACTTTATACGCCTCGGCGTATTCGAGACCGTGTTCCTTACCTTCTTCTGCGGCCCACTCGCGGATCATTTTCTCAGGGTCCCAATCCCTCAATTGGCTGACGTGTTTCTTTAGTGCGGAGATCTTAAACCCAATCGTCGCGGCGATATCAACCCACGTGTCAGACTTCTCTGAGCCGTGGACGTACAGCCGTTTAACTTTATGCGGCTCATAACCTGCAGTGAGTAAATCTGTAAAGATGAGCCTGGTCTCGGAGGACGGGAAAACTGCGTACAGAGCGGCTTGGGCCGCAGCGCGGTGGTCAGGGTGGTTGATATAGCCATTGCCATAGAACACGCCCTGCGGATCGCCGGTAACGACCGCCTCGGGTTTGTAATAGCGGATGAGACGCGTCAGGTCACGGCGCAGGTTCAGGGAAGGTTCCAATTCTCCATCCGGATAATGCAAGAATTTGGTTTCCGCGATGCCGGTAACGGCGTTGGCGCTGGACTGCTCGGCTTCGCGCAGACGGGCAAGTTCCGGTTTGTAGCCTGCATCCCGAGCTGGTTCGTTCGACCCGGCATCGCCACTGGTGACGATAACAGAGACCACTTCGCACCCGGCCTGCACCCAGCGGGCCAGCGTCCCGGCGACGGTGAATTCCTGGTCGTCCGGATGGGCATGGATGGATAGCGCCCGTTTGGGGAAATATTCTTTTTCGCTCATGGGGATGATTGTAACCGATTCGTCATTCAAACCCCCAAATAGAGATGTTCCATAAAGAGCGGGGTGAAGGACGCCTGAGAGGTCAATTCCACGTAACCGATCTGCTTCGCAATTGTCTCGGCCTCCTGACGCTTGTCCACTGAGACGAGCATCTGTTTTGCCCCCACTCCGGCGGCGTTGCCCACCTGTCGGAAGCGCTCCAGCGGTAGTGGCGGGAACATCCCAGTACGCACGGCTGAGCGCAGGTCAAGGTACGTACCGAACGCCCCAGCTACGATGAACTCGTCCAGGTCGGTAAATGTCAGCCCGGCGTTTTGCAGAAGAATTTCCACACCGACCCGAATGGCGGATTTTGCCAATTGGATCTCATGCACATCTTTGCGGGTGACGACCAGGTCGCGGCCCAGACCGGTATGTGCGACGGGAACGAGAACAATTTCGGTCCCGGTTTTTAAAACACCGGTCGGTTTCACCAACCCACCGTCCTGCAATGCGGCGACCACGTCCAAAATTCCGGAACCACAGATACCCACCGGTGGAAGATTCTCGATGCTTTGCCACAAGATCTTGCCTTCGGACCAGCGGGCCCGCTCGATGGCACCCGGGGCAGCCCGCATACCTGCGTGGATGTGTGCGCCCTCAAAGGCCGGACCGGAGGCACACGAGCAGCAGGTGACTTTACCATTCGCAGTCAGGCTGATCTCAGTGTTCGTGCCAATGTCCAATGCAACAACATTAAGTAGCGATTTCCATGATCCGGTGGCCAGCAGCATGGCAATGTGGTCAGCCCCCACGTAACCGGCGATTACCGGCGGCAGGTAAGCGTTTGCGCGAGGGCCAAGATTTAACCCCAAGTCGCTGGCGGGGATGGTTAACGGCTGGGTGGTAGCTGGTGTGAAGGGAGCGCGACCGAGTTGTTGCACCGGCAGCCCGATGAACAGGTGGTGCATAATCGTATTGCCGACCAACACCGCGTCCAGGACGGAATCGGGAGAAACATGCGCTTTGGTGCACATCTCTACCAGCAATTTATTCAGTGTTTCCACAAGCACTTTCTGGAGTGTTTTCGCGCCATCCGGTTCGCGCCCGGCATAGGCGATACGGCTGATGACATCCTCGCCGAAAGCGATTTGTGGGTTCATTGCACCGGCCTTGGATACCGTCTCGCCAGTTTCGAGCCGGACGAGATAGGCTGCCAGCTTGGTTGTGCCGATGTCCACAGCCAAACCGTATGCACCCGGCGTGAGTACTGTCGGTTTGACGGCGATGGGCGTTTCCAGCCCTTCTACTTGCAATCGCTGGGCACTGGTGAGGGACTCGGGTGGGACATCGAGCTTTACGTCGCTAAGCGGTTCAGCCTGGCAGGCCAGACGGAACCCGGCAGCCAGGTCCGCTCCGGTCAAGACGGCTTGCTCCACCAATGTTGGTAACGTCAGCTTCCCGGCTACCAGGCGGAGGCGGCACTCTTCGCATGTCCCCACGCCTCCGCAGACGGAAGCCAGTCCCACCCCAGCGGCCCGGGCAACGTCCAGGAGGGTTTGCCCGAGGCTGGCTTCACCGCGCAGGCCAAGCGGTTCAAAATCGATGCTGAAGGTATTAGGCATGTCGGTAGCGGCACCTTTCCCGTAAACTGCAAAGTTCACACAGGTCGGTCTGGGCCATTTCCGGCCCAATACCAAGCACAAACGAAATGGATTTCTTAGGGAGCATCATCCCGCCTGATGTAAGACTGATCCCGACCCGGGATGGGTCGAGTATGGAAAAGATCTGCGGCTGTCCGATTTCCACCGGCCATTCCGGTTCACCAGGGCTGAGCGGAGTGGATGCAGTCAGATCGCTGGCCTGCGCCTGTTTCCCAATCCGACTGCAGATCTGTTGGGCGACTTTCTCGACAGCAGCATTGCCCAAACCATCGAGGGCCAATCCAAGCAGTGGATTTTCCCCCATCCAGAATGAAGCGAGCTTTTCCATTTGCGATCCGATGGTGCAGACCACCAGGACGATATCTTCAGCACCTGCCAGATGATGCGCAACCAGAGGGCTGACGAGCTCTTCACCGCCCTGAAAAAGAATCCGCTCATGGCGATGTTCGACGACTTTGACCTTGTGGATAACGGCTGCCGGATGGAGTTCGGTAAGCCCTTCATGTAGAGCTGCCGAGGCGGCCTTCACCAAAGCCGGGCGCCTTACCCGAACGACTTCCGGGTCCGCGCCTTCACCACGTAGAATATCGTCCTCACTGAGGGTTAATTCAAAATCTGCCAAGAGTTCCATCAGGATGATTTTACCCCATACCCACCGCCACCCGGTGTGCTGATGGACAGGACATCACCCTGCCGAAGGGCGATGCTACATTTGCCTGGTAGGGGGATTTCCTTACCAGCCCGGATGAGCAAGTTTTCACCAATCTGGCCTGGTTCTCCACCATCCAGTCCATAGGGAGGAAACTTTCGTCGTTCACTCAGCAGCGTAACCTGACAGTCCATCAGCAGCAGGAGTTCGCGGACGATGCCATCTCCACCGCGGAATTTCCCACACCCACCCGATCCCGGGCGAATCTCATAACGCAAGACACGTAGCGGATACGCATACTCAAGCGCCTCGACCGGGGTATTGAGTGTGTTGGTCATGTGTGAATGGACTGCGGATGGTCCAGCAGAGTTGGGCCGCGCTCCCATCCCGCCGCCAATGGTTTCGTAATAGGAGAAGGACCGTTCCTCACCCACGGTCCCTCTCCCCGAAAGGGGGAGTGGAGCCTGCCCGCCGATGGTGACATTGTTCATTGTTCCCTGGCTCGCTGCGGGAACTTTGTCCGGGCAAGCCTGGGCCAGGGCGCCTAGTAGTACATCCACAATACGCTGAGAGGTTTCCACATTTCCAGCGGCGACCGCCGCGGGTGACAGAGCGTTGACAATTGTCCCCGCCGGGGCGATGACTTCTATGGGAGCGAGACAGCCGGCGTTGTTGGGTACATCCAACCCGAGCAGGCAGCGGAAAACATAATACACGGCTGATAGGGTAATGGCGTAGACAGCATTGACGCTCCCTGCCTGCTGGGGGGCGGAACCGGTGAAATCCACTTTGGCCGAATCGCCGCGGATGGTCACTGCAACCGTGATGAGCACGGGCTGATCATTTACTCCATCATCATCAAGCTGGTCGGTGAAACGGTAAACTCCGTCAGGAAGAGATTCGATAAGGCGGCGGGTCATGCGCTCGGTATAAGCGAGTAGCTGCTCTTCTGCGTTGGTAATGTCATCCTTGCCGTAGCGCATAACCATTTTCAACAACCGCTCCGCGCCGCGCCGGTTGGCAGCGATCTGCGCCGATAGGTCGCCACGGCGTTCTTGAGGTGTACGGACATTGACTAAAATCAGTTCGAGAATATCCTGGTCCATCTCACCGGATCTGACCAGTTTCACCGGTGGGATGATCAAACCCTCCTGAAATATCTCACGTCCCACCGGCATGGAACCGGGCGTTATCCCGCCCACATCGGCGTGGTGAGCCCGGCTGGCAACGAATCCGATGACCTCACCTCCGGCTCCTCTCTTGGTAGGAGAAGGGAGAAAGACAGGAGAAACCATTGTGATATCCGGCAGATGGGTCCCACCACGAAAGGGATCGTTCAGGACAACCACATCACCGGGTTGGAAATCTCCAACGAAATGTTCAATGGCCGCCTTAACCGATAAAGGCATCGAACCCAGGTGCACCGGGATATGGGCAGCCTGTGCGATCATCCGTCCCTGCTCATCGAAGAGGGCGCAGGAAAAATCTCGCCGCTCTTTGATGTTGGGAGAATAGCTGGCCTTTCGCAGCACCGTGCCCATCTCCTCGGCGATGGCTGCAAACAGATGCTTGAAAATCTCTAGGCGGATCGGGTCGTCGTTCATTGCCCTACCTCGATGAGCAGATTATCGAATTCGTCCACTTCAGCCCGGTCAGATGTACCGATCAGGATGGTCGTATCGGAACGGACGACCACTGCCGGACCTTGGATCCGGTTGCCCGGTTCGAGTGATTCGGCCCGGTAAAAGGGTGTCACGATGGGTCCTCCTGTAAAGACGACTCGCTGGGATTCGAGAAGGGCCATAGTTGGATCCGGACCTTGAATCGGTCGCGGCGAGAGGGGTGGGGGTGTACCCTGGCCAATGGCGCGCACCCGCAAGTTAACCACCTCGACCGGCGCGTCGATATTCGTGTAACCATATTCATGCTCGTGAAGATGATGAAAATCTGTATAGACGGTATCACTGAACGGTACAATCAGTTCGTACGATTGACCGCGATAGCGCATATCCAGGAATCGCTCGATGCGGATGCGTTCTGCCGGTATGTCCTCGGCCAGGATTTCGTGGTAACCACGTTCAGCAAGGAGTTCCAATAGGGCAGACAGATCGGGAACAGGGGTGCTACCGGGGAGCATGACAGTGCGGGTGTAATCTTTGATCACATTTGCAGCCAACATACCAAAAGCCGAAAGGGTGGATGCCAGTGGAGGGACAAGCACGCGTGGAATGCCCAATCCACGCGCCAGTTCGGTGGCGTGCAGCCCGCCTGCGCCACCGAAAGAGAGTAAAGTAAAGCGGCGCGGGTCATAGCCGCGCTCTACCGAGATGACCCGCAGGGCGCGTTCCATAAGGGCGTTGGCGACAGCGACGACACCCAGGGCGGCTTGTTCGGCGGTCAGCTTCAACTCCTTGCCGAGTTTCGCAAGCACTCTATGAGCCCTGGATGCATCCAGCGGCATCTGCCCGCCCAGGAAATGTTCGGCGGATAAGCGGCCGAGAACGAGATTCGCGTCGGTGACGGTTAGCAAGTCACCCCGCCCATAGCAGGCCGGGCCGGGGTCCGCACCGGCGGATTCGGGACCGACCCGCAGTGCCCCGCCAATGTCAAGCTGAGCAATGGAACCGCCGCCCGCACCGATGGTATGGATGTCGAGCAGCGGGATATGGATAGGGCATCCACTCACAACTGATTCGGTGGTAATCTGGGTTTTCCCGTCGATCAAGGAAACATCGGTGGAGGTACCGCCCATGTCGAAACCAATCAGGCGGATGCCACCGGTGGGAGCGATGAGTTTGCCAACATATTCACAGCCAACCACGCCACCTGCCGGCCCCGAAAGGATGCAGCGCACGCCGAAATTGCGCGCCTCGGCTGGGTTGATGTTGCCACCATTGGATTGCATGACACGCAGACGCGTCTGCGGGTGGAGCGCCTGTTCGAGATGTGAAAGATATTTATCCAGGACGGGGGAAACGTAAGCGTTGATGGCTGTAGTACTGGTGCGCTCATATTCACGGTATTCGGGGAGGATTTCGGAAGATAAGGAAACCAGGAAACCGGCGGAGCGCAGTTCTGCCGCGATGGCCTGTTCGTGCTCAGGGCGTAAAAAAGAGAACAACAGACAAACAGCCACCGCGGCGACGTTGCGTGTCTTCAGTTCGGCAACGAGGGTTTTCACCTGGCCTGGCTTAATTGGCAGTAGAATTTCTCCGGTGTGGGTGACGCGCTCATCCATTTCGAAGCGAAGTTCGGATGGGATGAGAGGCGGTGTCGGATCGGCGAATAAATCATAGAGGACAGGACGGTTCTGCCGTCCGATCTGGAGCACATCCCGGAAGCCGCGCGTGGTGACCAAAGCCGTCCGCGCTCCTTTGCGCTCAAGGAGGGCGTTGGTGGCCACCGTAGATCCATGGATCACTGTGGCGGAATGGGTGCCCTGTTCGGCAAAGATTTTTTTCAATCCTACCAGGACTGCCATGGCCGGGTCAGCAGGCGTAGAGAGCAGTTTAAAGGTGTGGAGATGGTTTGTCACAGGATCGTAGACAACAAAATCGGTAAATGTCCCACCGATGTCAATGCCGATGCGGAGAGAAGTCATGGGCAAATTATAACGCCAGTCGTTTGACAGTCCCACCCATTCGCAATAAACTGGGGGATAATGGAGGTCGAATGCAAACCGAACTGACACAAACCGGAAAACTTCTCAAGCCCAATGGCCGGCTTGCCCAGGTAGGCTGGGCGCGCCAGCCCCTGCTGGATTGCAACCTTGAGGCTGCCCGCTTCTACAGGCTGGGACTCTTCCAACGTTTCCGCATCAAGCGTTGGGACTACTATGCCATATTCAGCCCGAAGCGCTTCTTCTCCGCCACTATCGCGGATCTCGGATATGCCGCTAACATCTTTGTCTACAGCATGGATTTTGAGACCGGGGACCTGCACGAAGAAGGGTTGGTCATCCCGCTGGGAAAAGGTGTGCAACTGCCGCGTAACAGCACAGAGGGTGACAGTCGATTCGAGAACGAAAAAGCGTGCCTGACCTTCAGTCTGCGAACTGACGAACGGCATTTGTCCGTTTCCTGGCCGGGGTTTCACGAAGGACGCGGCATCCAGGCCGAAATTACGCTGGCCTGTCCCACAGGGAACGAGTCGATGAACATAGTTATCCCGATTGGAAGGAAACGGTTCTACTACAACCGCAAGATCAACTGCCTTCCTGCCAGCGGGACGGTTAAGTATGGCGACCTCATCGAAACGCTGGAAACAAAAACCTGTCTCGGTTCCCTGGACTGGGGGCGCGGCGTCTGGGAGTATCAGTCGTACTGGAACTGGGCCAGCGCATCCGGCTTTTTACCAGACGGACGAATGATCGGATTGAATCTAGGTTGCGGCTTTGGGGATCTTTCGAAAGCGGGCGAGAATGCGTTTATCCTGGAAAACCGTATCCATAAATTGGAACAGGTCAAGTTTGATTACGTTTCACATGACTTTATGAAGCCTTGGAAGTTCACTGACACCGAAGAACGCATGGACCTGGTGTTCACGCCATTCAAAGACCGCACCGCCCATACCAATTTGGGTGTTATCTTTAGCGAAGTCCACCAAATATTCGGGCGTTATAACGGCAAAGTTGTGACGGATGACGGGAAGGTCGTACAAATAAAAGATCTGATCGGTTTCGCTGAAGAACACCACGCAAGGTGGTAAATATCCTTGTCTGGCTAAGCTAAGGTCGATAAGGTCGATGTCATTTGCGCTTGCTACACACCTGCCTTCCAGAAAGGACTTAGGGTCGGTGTGGTGGGTGGTGACAATGATGGCAGGTGAATGGTCTTTAATCGTGGAAGTCCGCTCTTATCCAACCTGGCGATTAGCGGACTTCCTCGATTTTGATTTAGCGATAATAGGTTGATACCTGGCAGCTGGACTGGCCTATTAGAGTTCCGATGTACTTTTGATGTAATCGAGTACTTCGTCCATTTTAGCGAACGCCAGTGCGGTCACTGTATCCGCTCCGCCGTAATATATTGCGATCCTGCCTGTGGGGGGATCATATAGCGTCGCACAAGGGAAGGCCACGTTCGGGACGTCACCCACACATTCATAATAGGTCTGAGGGGATAGCAGGTATGATCCAGTGCGATAGAGCACTTTCCAGGGGTGGTCGAGATCGAGCAAGGCAGCGCCAAAGCTATAGACAAAACCGTTACAAGAAGTCAGCACACCATGATAAAACAGCAGCCAGCCATCGGGGGTTTCAATTGGGACCGGGCCAGCTCCGATCTTCGTGCTTTGCCAGCCTCCTTTGACGCCCATCACAAAGCGATGCTCTCCCCAATGGATCAGGTCAGGACTCTGGCTCAGGTAAATATCCCCAAAGGGTGTGTGACCATTATCGCTTGGACGGTTGAGCATTACGTATTTATTATTAATTTTACGGGGAAATAACACGCCATTGCGGTTGAAAGGCAGCAAGGCGTTTTCAAGGAAATAGAAATTTTCAAAATCGAAGGTGTAGCCAATGCCGATGGTGGGACCGTGATAGCCATTGCACCAGGTGACGTAATAGCGATCCTCCAACCAGAGCACACGGGGGTCATAGCGGTACTGGAACCAGCCAATCTCAGGGTCATCGCACTGCCATTCAATGGGATCATTTTCCATTTCCCAGGTGATGCCATCCTTGCTGAAGCCGCGATTCAGATTCATATCGCGCTTTTTATTATCACAGCGGAAAACACCCGCAAAACCATCGTGGAAAGGTACCACTGCGCTGTTGAAAATGCTATTCGAGGAGGGGATCAGGTTGCGGGGAATGATCGGGTTAGCGCTGTAGCGCCAGACTATCTCGGAACAACCTGCGGGTCGTTCTTCCCAAGGGATGTTCGGCAAGGGAGGGTTAGCCATAAAGAATAACTCCTTCGTCATTGTGTTAGTTTAATGATAGCCTATGAAATGTAAATCGTGCTAACCTTAAATTTTCATTTAGGAATTGACTAGCAGCGGAAAAGTCTGTATAATACGTATAAGGTTGGGAGCGCTCCCAACGATTATAGCATATAACGGATTGACCAGTCCAAACCGGAGAAACCAAGTGCCAGATTTGACATTGGAAGATGTTGCCAAGCAAGCTGGCGTATCCCGTTCCACCGTCTCACGAGTGGTGAACGATCACCCCAATGTAAGCGAAGATGTTCGAAAGCGGGTATTGAATGTAATCCAAAAGACCGGCTACCGCCCCCATGCCGCGGCCCGGACGCTTGCCTCACAACATTCCTGGACGATCGGCCTGGTTCTCCCCCATAGCGTAAGCGACTTTTTTACAGACCCCTACTACGCCCATCTTACAAAAGGTATTGCACAGGCGTGCAATCAACATAATTTTACCCTGGCTCTCTTCCTGGTCAGCACCAAGGATGACGAAGAGAAAATATTTCCCCGTGTTTCCCGCAAAGGTCTGCTCGATGGGGTTCTGGTACAATCGGGTCATCATGGCGATCAACAGATTATTGGTGATCTAATTGATGCGAATATGCCATTGGTGGTCGTCGGCCGCCCGTTTCGTTCTGATAATGTAAATTATATTGATGTCGATAACGTCACGGCTTCGTACGTGGCAGTCAATCATTTGATCCGGTTAGGTTACCAGCGTATTGGTACCATTACCGGACCTGAAAACAGCACGGTCGGAATCGACCGCAAAGCGGGTTACCTGAAAGCACTGACTGAACACGGCTATAGTATAGACAGAACTCTCATAACAGAAGGCGACTTTACGGAGGCGGGTGGTTATTCTGCGATGAAACGACTATTGCCCGCCAGGCCCGATGCAGTATTTGCCGCTTCAGATGTAATGGTGCTTGGCGCGATACGCGCCGTTCGTGAAGACGACCTTCGCGTTCCGGAAGACATCGCTTTTGTTGGTTTCGATGATATTCCCGCTTCCGCCATGGCAGAACCGCCCCTGACAACTGTCCGCCAGTCAGCCAGCGCGATGGGATCAATTGCAGTAGAAACTTTGATTGATATTATCGATCACCCAAGATCAGAGCCCCGTTGTATAGTAGTTGCCACGGAACTGGTGATCCGATCATCCTGTGGCGCTTTGAAATCCAAACCCGAAGGAGGTGATGATAGTAAGAACCCAGTTGATGTGTCAATCCTAACGCTTAATCAGTCTCATCAATGAGTCGGCAATCCTGCCGACGAAAACTCTAATCTATTAAGAAGGAGAGTGAAGAATGCGCAAGTCAATTGTTTTGTTGGTTACAATCTTCATGGTTGCAACCATGGTGCTGACCTCTTGCGGCCCGGCAGCCACCACCGTGGCTCCAGCCACGAGTGTTCCAGTTTCAGCGCCCCCGACCGCTGTCGTCCCCCCGACCGCTGTCCCGACGCCAGCAGCTGCGGACGTGGCTAAAGCTCTGCCCCGCAACGAGACGCTGTACTTCAATGGTCAACAGTGGGGTGCGGTTGTCTGTTGGAACCCGTACTCTGCCAACTGCAACAATGCCCTGGCGATCGGCGAAAATGATAGCGCCCGCGTCATCATGTTCGAAACCCCCTACCTGTATAACATGCTGGATGGCAAGAGCTATCCTCTGCTGGCCGATGGTGCCTGGGCCTGGAACGCTGCAGGAACCGATGTCACCTTCAAGCTCAAAGCTGCTGCAAAGTGGAGCGATGGCACCCCGGTTACCGCCGATGATGTTGCCTATACCTGGGCCTCCCATATTAAGTACCAAACCAATGTCGGCGTTACCGATGCCCCTTACATCGATACCATTACCGCGGTCGATCCCCAGACGGTTGACGTCAAAGCCAAGCTGGGCGCGGATGGCAAACCGGTCAATCCTTTGTTCGTTACTGAATACCTGGACCAAGATTATGTCATCCAGAAAGCCTGGACCCAGACACTGGAAGCCCGCACCGGTGGGGACGCCACCAAGTTTGCGGCTGATGTGGCGGATGATGTCGTTTACTCCGGTCCCTATCACTATTTCTACGCTGACGATACCAAGGTTGTCTTTGTTCGGGATGACAACTACTGGGGTAAGGATGCCTCCATGTGGGGCAAGCTGCCCATTCCAAAGTACCTGGCGCATGTGATCTACAAGGATAACGCGTCCGGTTCGGTTGCTTTGGCACAGGGCGAAGTGGATGTAAGCCAGCAGTTCAACTCCAATGTTCAGGTTCTGTGGCTCAACTATGGGCTGCCCATCTCCACCTACCTGCCCAAGGCTCCTTATGACATTGGTGCGCAACTCCCGACCGCCTGGTTCAACCTGGCATCCTATGGTTTGGACCAGCTTGCGGTCCGCAAGGCCATTGCCATGGCGGTTGACTATGACACGATCATTGCCAACGCCATGACCAACCAATCGGCCACCTTCGAACAGGTTCCGCGCTCCATAATGAACCCGACCGCCGGTGAACAGGCCCTGTATGACAGCAGTGATCCTGCCATTAAGGCTCTGCAGTTCGCTGGCAACGACATCGCAGGCGCCAATAAACTCCTGGATGACGCCGGTATTACCAAAGGTCCCGATGGCTTGCGTCAATACAAAGGCAAGACCCTTCACTACGTAGCCACCTGCCCGAACGGTTGGTCCGATTGGCAGGCCTCCATTGAATTGGTTGCCGCCGCCGGTAAGAAGATCGGCATCGACATCACCACCAACTACCCGGAATGGTCCGTTTATCAGAACGTCTACATCAACTGGCCTCTGCCCGCGGGCTATGACATCTTCATGATGTCTCCTGCAGGCGGCGCTGGCCCGACCATGCCTTGGGGTCGCGCCGACCAATTGATGAACTCTGCCTACGCCCAGACCAAGAACAACCACAACGGCAACTGGGGCGGCTACCAGAATCCGGCCGCGGATGCATTGATCAAAGAGATCCCCACTTTGTCCGACGCCGCCAAGATCAAGGCAGACTACACGGCTTTGGTCAAGATCTACCTGACCGATGTGCCGTCCTTCACGCTGATGTACCGGCCTCAAGTGTTCCACACTGTGAACGAGACAGTCTGGACAGGCTACCCTCACCAGGGTGATGGCACCAACCCGCCCGTCCCGCCGATGGATTGTACTGACGGTTGGGGCGTCGCATGTCTCTATAACCTTTCGCTTGTCAATCCGTAAACCGTAATGTAACAAAACAGCCATGTTCCGCCAACCCCGGAACATGGCTGTTCATTAATAATTATCATTTATAATAAGCAGGTGATAGTCACTTTGCGCCCAATTTGGCAAATCCCTGAAGCCGCAGACCAATATCTGGTCCGACCAATTGACTGTCACCTTTTTATTGTTAATTCCTTTTGTAGTTAAGAGGAGGTGTTGGGTTGAAAGGATATCGAAAGTATTTCCTTAGCAAGCTGGCGTGGTTTCTGGTCACTTTTGTTTTCGCCGTCATACTGAATTTCATCCTGCCCCGCCTGATGCCGGGAGATCCTGTGGCAGCCATCGTGGGAAAGCTTGCCCAGGGCATGTCCAATACAAGCGGCCTCGCAAAGATGTACCAACAATACACGGACCTGTTTGGCATCAACAAACCCATGCTGGTGCAGTTTTTCCTCTATGTGAAAAATGCGGCGCATGGCAATTTCGGTTTCTCATTCAGCCAATATCCCCGGACGGTGGCAAATATTATCGCCTCTTCCATCTGGTGGACGGTGTGCCTGCAATTCCCGGCGATCATCGTCGGCTGGTTGATCGGGAACACGCTTGGCGCGTTGGCAGCTTATCTCAAAAAAGGTTTTGATAATGTCCTCATACCTGTCAGTATTTTTTTAAGCAATTTCCCGGCGTTTGGCATGGCAGTCGTTTTGCTGGTCGTTTTTGGGGTCGGATTAAAATGGTTCCCAACCTCGGGCGGATATGGGTTTGACCTGATTCCCAACGTTAGCTGGAAATTTATGTGGTCTGTGATCGTCCATTACCAGCTGCCATTCTGGTCGATCGTGTTGATCGCCATAGGCGGTCAGGCGATCGGCATGCGCTCCATGTCCATCTATGAACTGAATGCGGATTATGTAAAATACAGCCGCTTCCTGGGAATCCCAGACCGAAAGATCGTCGGCTATGTATTTCGGAATGCCATGCTTCCGCAGGTGACCGGTCTGGCGTTATCGATCGGTACCATGGTCGGCGGCGCGCTGGTGGCGGAGATCATCTTCAGTTATCCGGGGCTTGGTACCACGCTCTTGAACAGTATAATGGGCCAGGATTATCCGCTCATCTCGGCAGCCACATTGATCATCACGGTGATGGTGCTGAGTGCGAACTTTCTCATCGAAATCGTATATGGCTTTATTGACCCGCGCATTAAAGCAGCCCAGGCTGATTAAGGATAGAGGCTGACATGAAAAATACGATTCGACAAGTTTTTCACTCCGGTAAATTTATTGTCGGTTTTTTCATTTTTATGGTATTGCTGCTGATCGTGATCGTTTATCCGCTTATCGTAAGAGGTGCTCCATTGGCGATCATCGCTCAGGGCACTTTCTTTCCACCCGGGATCTATGTGAATACTTATGACAGCATCAATGCCCTCACCACCTATACACTTATGCTGGATAATGCCGCGGCCAAGCGGATTGCCAACAAGTTGAGCAATGATGATCGCCTGGCCATGAAAGAATGGCTGGTAGCGGATGGGATCCCTGCAACCCAAATAGATACCTCGGACATAGTCAGCCTCTTGGATCTGTGGCAAAAAAATTATGACCCCAACAAAAGTGTTCCTGGGATGACCAATGCCAAGCGAAATTACTATGTTCGGGTCAACACCTCACTCCAGGGTATTTTGTCAATCGAGGGGTATATCATTGCAACACAAAACGCGACGACGGGCGCCCTGGAGCAGACAGGCACTGTCAATCAATCTGATTATGTGAATATCAGCCAGGTTGCGAATGTGCGCGTGCTGCCGCTGGGAACCGATAACTTTGGCCGGGATGTGCTGACCGAGCTGGTTAAGGCCGCCGGCGTATCGCTGGAGATCGGCCTTGTCGCCGGTACCATTGCAACCTTGATCGGTTTGGCGCTGGGATTGCTGGGGGGGTATATCGGCGGATATGTGGACGACATCATCATGTTCATCACAAATATGTTTACCGTCATCCCCACTTTTGTGCTGTTGATCTTGATCTCCTTCAGCATCGGACAGGACAAACGCGGGGCGGTTACGATCGCGGTGGTGATCGGGTTCACCTCCTGGGTGTGGACAGCCAGGGCGGTGCGGTCGCAAGTGGTTTCACTGCGTAACCGCGACCACGTCAACCTGTCGAAACTATCCGGGCACTCGATCGTTCACATCATCGTCGCAGATATTCTGCCTTACATTGCTTCTTATGTTGTCATGGCGTTTATCCTGCAGATTTCATCGGGTATCCTGTCGGAGGCCGGGTTATCGATCCTTGGGTTGGGACCCAGGACGACAGACGTGCCAACGCTGGGTTTGATGATGAACTGGGCGATGATCTACCAGGCAGAGATCCTGGGAAAATGGTGGGCGTACTTCCCCGTGCTGGTAACCATAGCCCTGATTACATTCTCGATGAATTTAATGAATACCGGTCTTGACCAGGTATTCAATCCGGCATTGCGGGACTAGGTGATTGATATGTCAAGAGTAATGTTAGAGGTCAAGGAACTGACCACAAAATATATCACCCGGTTTCGGGAGGATGTTTACGCGGTTGACCACGTTTCCCTGAAGGTCGAAGAAGGGAAATCGCTGGGGATTGCGGGAGAATCCGGTTGCGGAAAGTCGACGCTGGCTCTCAGCCTGATGGGGTATTACTTCGCTCCGCTGCACTATACGAGTGGCGAGATCATCATCGATGGACGAACTATTTCTGGAATGGATCCTGATGAAATTCGTAAATCGATATTGGGTACGGAGATTTCCTATATCCCCCAATGCGCGATGGACGCGCTCAACCCCACCCAGAAGATCATCAACTTTGTTGAGGATGTTATTTATGCGCATCAGTCAGCATCCATCACCAAGAAAGAGATTTATGAACTTGCCAGAGAACGTTTTGAGATCCTGGGGCTTCCCGCGGAGGTACTGCAAAAATACCCCGTTGAACTTTCGGGCGGCATGAAACAGCGCACGGTGATCGCGGTTTCTGTGATTCTTTTACCCCTTGTGCTGATCGCCGATGAGCCTTCCTCCGCCCTCGATGTGACTTCACAGAAGATGGTCATCAAGATGCTGCGGGATTTAATGGAAAAAGGTTACATCAAAGCGATGATCTTCATCACGCATGAACTTCCCCTTCTTTACAACGTGACCGATGATATTATGGTCATGTACGCAGGGCAGATCGTGGAGAAGGGCACCGCAAAGGAAACCGTGTTTGACCCACTCCATCCATATTCCAAAGGTCTCATGGGCTCGATCATTGTGCCTGAAAGAGGTCTGCGGGGAACAAAACTGGCTAGCATTCCCGGGGTACCGCCCAATCTTAAAAATCCACCGGCTGGCTGCCGGTTTGCCGAACGCTGCAAATACGTTCTGCCGGAATGCAAGACGCGTTCCATCGATTTTCGTGAAGTTGAAGACGGCCGCGCTTATCGCTGCATCTTTTCGGAAGAACAACTAAGAGAGGCATATAAAAATGACTGATGAAAATAATTCATGCCTGAGCGGAAAAGGGCTTACCAAGGTATTTGGGTCTGGCGGTCAGAAATGTGTAGCCGTTGATCATGTGGATTTCAATTTTAACGAGGGCGAAATCATCTCGATCGTGGGCGAATCAGGCAGCGGAAAGACCACCTTGGCAAAGATGCTTTTGGGATTGATCAGCATCACCGAGGGGGAGGTTTACTTCCAGGGAAAGAAGCGTGATATCCGTACTCAAAAGAAGAAACAGGAATATTGGAAAAACATTCAGGCGATCTTTCAGGATCCGTTCTCTTCATACAATATATTCAACAAGATCGACAGCGTGTTATTAGATTGTATTTACATGCGCGGTGGTCGAAGACTTTCGCATGCAAAAAAAGTGGAGTTGATGACAGAGGCGTGCGGCTTTGTGAACTTGAAGTTCGAGGAATTGACCAACAAGTATCCTTTTGAGCTCTCCGGCGGACAGATGCAGCGCTTAATGATTGCCCGTATCTTCCTGCTGAAGCCGAAGATCCTGCTGGCTGATGAACCAACCTCCATGATCGATGCCTGTTCACGCGCGACGATCCTGGATATGTTAATGAAATTGCGTAATGAAACCGGGATGACGCTTATTTTCATCACCCATGATATTGGCCTGGCGTATTATGTTTCTGACAGTGTATATATCATGGAGCATGGAAAATTTGTTGAAAGTGGATCTGCCGATAAGGTGATTCTGTACCCGGCACAGGCGTACACTCGACGCTTGATCAGTGATGTTCCGAAGATCCATGAAGTATGGGATCTCTCCACTGTGTAATGCATTCCTCCTGAGTTTGGATTCAAGCGAAATAACGGTTTGCTCTGAATACGAAACACGACTCACCCCAAATTTAATCTAGGAAAGGGTGGTGGCCGGGACCTTTGATGCCAAAAAGTAACCTGCCAGACCAATGCAGACTCGAGACAGAAGTAAAGTTTTCAATCATCCCAATCACAACAGAAGAACATTATGCAAATTCAACCCTTGACGGGAAAATGGCAATTTCGACAAGAGGGGGCAGAAGAATGGTTGCCAGCCAATGTACCCGGCTGCGTCCATACCGATCTGATGGCGAATGGATGCATCCCGGATCCATTTGCTGCCGATAACGAGAAGCGCGTCCAGTGGGTCGCCGAGACCGATTGGGCGTACCGGACCAGCTTTACCTGCACAGACGGGTTACTTTCCGAGGAAAAGGTTTGGCTGGTTTGCGACGGGTTGGACACCCTTGCGACGGTTGTCCTCAACGACCATGAGCTTGGCCACACGGACAACATGTTCCGGCAGTATCAATGGGAGGTCAAATCATTCCTAAATGCAAAAGGTGCGAACGATTTGACGATCGTCTTCTCTTCGCCGGTGAAATACGCAGCAGAAAAACAAACTTTGCGTCCTCTGCCCGGAGTGTCACAGGCGATTCCCGGCGGTTCCCATCTGCGCAAGGCTCCCTGCCAATTCGGCTGGGACTGGGGGCCACAACTTCCGCCGATCGGCATCTGGAAGGACATCCGCCTGGAGGGCTACAGTGGAGCGCGCCTCGCCGAGGTCCATGTGCGCCAGGAACACGCCAGTGAACAAGTGGCGGTCGAGGTGCGGGTTGCCGTCCAGCGCTGGGATGATGTTTCCCTTGTTACTGTCATCCGCATCACAGCCCCGTACGGGGAGATCCTCGAAAAAGAAGCCGCCATTAACGCCCGGAATGAATCGATCGTCAAGGTGCCGATCCCGAGGCCTGAGCTCTGGTGGCCTAATGGCTACGGCGGGCAGCCACTCTATCAGGTGGAAGTCCTTCTCCTGCGCAGTGATACTTTCAAGGCAGTGCCGCTGGACCAACACAGATATCAGGTTGGGTTGCGCACGATCGAATTGCGGCAGCAGGAAGACCAGTGGGGACGCTCCTTTGTCTTTGTGGTCAACGGCATCCCGATCTTCGTCAAAGGCTCCAATTGGATCCCGGCCGATTCCTTCCCCACCCGGATTACGGACGAGCACCTGGAAGGTCTCATTCGATCAGCGGCCGAGACGCACCAAAACATGCTGCGCGTCTGGGGTGGTGGTTTTTATGAGGAAGAACGTTTTTACGATCTCTGCGACCGCTATGGCATCCTGGTCTGGCAGGAATTCATCTTCTCGTGCAGCGTTTATCCGTTGGACGAACCTGATTTTCTGGAAAATGTCCGGGTGGAGGTGGTCGAGAACATCCGCCGCCTGCGCCATCGCGCCAGCCTTGCGATTTGGTGCGGTAATAACGAAATGGAATTGGGTTGGGTGGATTGGAATTGGAAGCGCCCCGAACTGCAGGATCTAAAAACCGCCTACGATCAGTTTTTCCACCACACGCTGGCCACATGGTGCCAGGCTGAGGACCCGGATCATTCCTATTGGCCCAGTTCACCATCCTCCGATACCCCATTTGATAATCCGAACGGCCAGCGCCAGGGAGACTCCCATTATTGGGACGTTTGGCACGGCCGGAAACCCTTCGCCTCTTATCGTGACCAGTACCCGCGCTTCATGAGCGAGTTCGGTTTCCAGGCGCTCCCGCCCCTGGAGACCATCCGTGCCTACGCAGATGAGGCCGACTGGAATATGACCTCCTACATTATGGAGCTGCACCAGAAGAACGCCAATGGTAACTCGATAATGGTCGGGCAGATGCTGGACATGTTCCGGCTGCCTAAAGATTTTGTTTCGCTGGTCTACCTGAGCATGGCACTCCAGGCGGAAGGCATCCGTTACGGCGTGGAACACTGGCGACGCCATACCGATCGCATCGCCGGGATCCTGTATTGGCAACTCAACGACTGCTGGCCGGTGGCCTCCTGGTCCAGCCTGGACTACTTTGGGCGATGGAAGGCACTCCACTACGTCGCCCGCCGCTTCTACGCGCCGCTGATGCTTTCCATCGAAGATAAACCGCCCGAACAATGTGTTTATGTCTCGAATGACCTGCTCGAGCCCTGGGAGGGGACCGTGCACTGGTCGCTGGAGACGCTTGCTGGTGAGGTCCTGACCTCGGGGCAGGCGCCGGTCAAGGTCGCCCCGCAAGCTGCGACCCAGGTGTGCAAGTTGGACTTTTCCGACCGCATCTCGGATGACAACATCCGCAGGGTGGTTTTCATCGCCGAGCTGTGGCAGGGGGATCACTTCGTAACCCGGCAAACGGCAGGCTTCGCCCCTATCAAGCACTTATCCCTGGCCGACCCGGCAGTTAAAGTGCACATGCGCAGCGAGAAGCGTCGATTGATCGTCGAACTGGCTTCCCGATCCCTGGCACTCCTGGTGGAGGTATCTCTGATGGGCGCAGGTGTTATCTTTAGCGATAACTACTTTAACCTGCCTCCTGGGCGGACAGTAATGATTTCCTGCACGCTGCCTGCCGGATGGACTCTGGACCGGGCGCAAAAAGCATTTCACCTTTGCTCCGTCTATGACTCTTATTCTCACGACGCCTCAGTTTGAGCGCCTTGAATTGATAAATTATCAGTTGATAGTTCGAATAGCCGATATCAGCATTTATCTGCTGCTGATAAACTGCACCATCAGAAAGTTGTGAGACATGACTAATATTAACGATCTGATCAATAAAATGACGCTGGAAGAAAAAGCTGCGCTATGTACCGGGACCAGTCCATGGACGACAACATCAGTGGAACGTCTCGGCGTACCGCAAATGACCTTTTCGGATGGGCCGCATGGACTACGCCGCGTGGCAGACGTAAACGACTTGATCGCGGCAAGCCTGCCCGCCACCTGCTTTCCGACCGCCTCCTGCATGGCCTCCACCTGGAATATGGATTTGGTCCATGCTATGGGGCAGGCACTGGCAGAGGAGTGCATCGCCCTTAAGGTGGATGTGATCCTCGGTCCCGGCACGAACATGAAGCGCACTCCCATGGGTGGGCGTAATTTTGAGTATTTTTCCGAAGACCCCTACCTAGCCGGGCAGATGGCTGCTGGTTTCATTGACGGCGTACAAAGCAAAGGTGTGGGTACTTCTCTTAAGCATTTCGCCACCAATAACCAGGAGTACCAGCGCCACAGCATCAGCTCCGAAGTGGACGAACGTACCTTACGCGAGATTTACCTGCCCGCCTTCGAGACCGCCGTAAAAAAAGCCAAACCCTGGACGGTGATGTGCGCCTACAACAAGCTAAACGGTATTTACTGCTCCGAGAATCACAGGCTACAGGTGGATATCCTCAAGGACGAGTGGGGCTTTGAGGGTTTTGTCGTCTCCGATTGGGGCGCCGTGCATGACCGGGTGGCCTCCTTGAAAGGCGGCCTGGACCTGGAAATGCCCGGCCCGAAAGAACCGCGGGTAAAAGCGGTAGTGGAAGCCGTCCGCTCCGGTTCACTAAGTGAATCCGTGCTGGACGAATCCGTGCGGCGGATCCTGGGCATCGTCTTCAAGGCTGCTGAGACGCCCAAAGGTGGTTCGTTTGACATCGACGCGCACCACGCACTTGCGCGCCGGATCGCTGCGGAAGGCATGGTCCTGCTCAAAAACAATGGGATTCTACCTTTGAGGGAGCAGCAGCACATAGCCGTTATCGGTCGCGCTGCCGAAGAGGCGCATTTCCAGGGGGGAGGCAGCTCCCACGTCAACCCAATACAGGTGGATAACCCGTTTAAAGAGCTACAAAAATCGGCAGGGGATGCCGAACTGAGCTATGCCGAGGGCTATACGGCGGACTCCAGTTTCGATCAGGCGCTCATCGACGAAGCTGTTAAAATCGCCAGCTCCGCTGACGTGGCTTTACTTTATCTTGCCCTGCCGGAATCCAAGGAATCGGAAGGCTACGACCGGCCTGACCTCGACCTGACCACGCAGCAAATTGCCTTGATCAAGGCTGTGGCCGCTATCCAGCCGAAGACTGTTGTCATCCTAAACAACGGAGCGCCGGTGGTGATGTGCGACTGGATAGATGGCGCTGCGGCTATACTCGAAGCCTGGATGATGGGACAAGCCGGCGGTGGGGCAATTGCTGATGTGCTCTATGGAAAAGTCAACCCCTCTGGCAGACTGGCGGAGACTTACCCGATTAAACTGGCAGATACGCCTGCCTACATCAACTTCCCCGGAGGAAACGGCGAGGTGCGTTATGGGGAAGGAATCTTCATTGGCTATCGTTATTATGACGCCAAAGAGATACCGGTGCAGTTCCCTTTTGGTCACGGGATGAATTACACTACTTTTACATATCAGAATCCCAAAGTATCAGCAGGATCATTCAGGGACGTGGATGGCCTGACCGTTTCTGTGGATGTTACCAACACTGGCAAGGTTGCCGGCAAGGAAGTAGTCCAGGTGTACGTGCACGATCACAAATCCGGATTGGTCCGACCGCCCAAGGAGCTCAAGGGCTTCAACAAAGTTGAGCTCCAACCCGGAGAGACCAGGACCGTGTCTCTGGCGCTCGGCTTCCGCGCTTTTGCCTATTACCATCCCACCTACCAGCAGTGGATCACCGAAGACGGCGAGTTCGATATCATGATCGGGGCTTCATCTGCTGATATCCGCTGTATCCAGACTGTCACACTGCAGTCTACCCTGGAGCTTCCCTGCCAGCTGAACCGCGAATCGACTCTGCGCGACTGGTTGGAGGATCCACATGGCAAGCGCGTCCTAGCTCCGTTCATGGAGCAAATGGCAGCCCGGATACAGACCGACTTTGGCAGGATTGACGCCGTGATGGAAATGCCTTTACTGGCCCTCCTCCACTTCCAGAACAGAGCCCTGCTGACACCACCCGAAGATATGGTGGATGGACTGCTCAGCCAGGTTTACGGAGCCGATCGATAGCTAGCTCCCCCTGTGATCTAGGGAAGCAATCCGGATGATGACATGAAATTATTGCAGACGGAGATCCTTTCCTGTCAGCTAGGTGAGGCGGAATGTACCTCACTTGCTGCCCGGTGATACCCGCCTACTCTATTTAGAAATATATTCCTGCAGAGGGTGCAATGAAGTTTGGTTATTTTGACGACGAAACCCGTGAATATGTGATCACACGACCGGATACCCCGTTGCCTTGGATTAATTACCTGGGAAATGAGGCGTATTTTGGTATTATCTCGAATACTGGCGGTGGGTACTCATTTTACAAAGATGCCCGCCTGCGTCGGCTGATACGCTATCGTTACAATAATGCACCTTTGGATCAAGGCGGACGTTACATTTACTTGCGCGACGACGATACTGCATCGTCACCGAACGGACCCATATTCTGGTCGACGACCTGGCAGCCGGTACGACACACTCTGGACGAGTATGAGTGCCGCCATGGACTGGGGTATACCAATATCCGCTCGAAACTTGCCGGGGTTCAGTCTCAGATCCGTTACTTCATCCCGCTCGGCGAAAACCTGGAAATCTGGGAACTGACCCTGACGAACCAGCGCGAAGGAACGGCAAACCTGTCCGTTTTCTCGGCTGTGGAATTCTGTCTGTGGGATGCTCAGGATGATGCCACCAATTTCCAACGGAATTACTCCATCGGTGAAGTTGAGGTTGTTGACAACATAATCTACCATAAGAGTGAATATCGCGAACGCCGGGACCATTTCGCCTATTTTGCCTGCTCTGAGCCGCTGGTCGGGTTCGACACACAGCGCGAAGCATTCTTGGGATCTTACCGGGGCTGGGATTCACCCCGGGCGGTGGAAATTGGCAAAATGTCCAACTCACTCGCTCTGGGGTGGCAACCGATTGGTGCCCAGCATATCAAGGTTGAACTGAAGGCGGGGGAACGAAAGAAGATCATCTTTGTACTGGGTTATCATGAAAACCCACAGACTGAAAAATTCGACCCGCCGGATTCACAGACAATCAACAAACGTATGGTAAAACCAGTGATATCCCGCTATCTGCAAGCCAACGAAATTGAAAAAGCATTCCAAGAATTACGAATTTACTGGGACGGACTGTTGGGCAAACTACAGGTGGACACGCCGGATAATCATACAAACCGCATGGTGAATATCTGGAATGCCTACCAGGTAGTGGTGGCGTTCAATTTCTCGCGTTCGGCTTCGTATTTCGAATCGGGGATCGGACGCGGTATGGGCTTTCGCGATTCCAATCAAGATTTACTCGGCTTTATGCACCTGATTCCGGAGCGGGCTCGCTCCCGAATCCTCGATCTAGCTGCCACACAACTTCCTAGCGGCGGAGCTTATCACCAGTACCAACCGCTGACCCGGCGTGGCAACAATGATATCGGCAGTGGTTTCAATGATGATCCTCTCTGGCTGATCTTATCCGTGACTGCTTATATCAAAGAGACGGGCGACTGGGGAATCTTAGATGTACCCGTTCCCTACGATAACCAAATTGGCACGGAGGATCCGCTTTACGGACACTTGATGCGTTCGATTAAATATACGCTGGAGCGAATTGGTCCGCATGACCTGCCGTTGATCGGGCGTGCTGATTGGAACGACTGTCTGAACTTAAACTGTTTCTCTGATCAACCCGGCCAATCTTTCCAGACGACGACGAATAAAGATGGTAATGTGGCGGAAAGCGTGTTCATCGGCGGCTTGTTCGTGCTAGCGGCGCGCGAAATGGTGGAATTGGGGGATATGTTGGAAGTTGCAAAGAGAGAGGGAATGGTCGTTGGCGATTTCACTTTGCTCCCTTCCCCCACTCTGCTTCAAAAGATGGCAGAGATGGAAAAAGCCATCTGGACCGCTGGCTGGGACGGAAAATGGTTCCGCCGCGCCTATGATGATTATGGCAGGCCGGTTGGTTCCAAAGAGTGCGAGGAAGGACAAATATACATCGAACCGCAGGGGATGTGTATCATGGCAGGTCTCGGCGTGGATGATGGCCACGCGGCCCAGGCTCTGGACTCGGTGGCGGAATACCTGGCCACCCCGCATGGTATTGTCTTACACCAACCAGCTTATACACACTATTACCTCCACCTCGGGGAAATTTCATCTTATCCGCCTGGATACAAGGAAAACGCAGGCATTTTCTGCCACACCAATCCATGGATCATGATTGCCGAGGCGAAAATTGGAAACGGTGATCGCGCCCACGATTACTACATACGCATCAATCCGTCTGCACGGGAAGATTTAAGCGAGTTGCATCGTTGTGAGCCGTACGTATACGCCCAGATGATTGCCGGGAAGGACGCGCCAACGCACGGTGAAGCTAAAAACTCCTGGCTGACAGGTAGTGCGGCCTGGAACTACATCGCCATCACGCAATGGATTATGGGGATACGACCGACATACGAGGGATTGGAAATCAAACCGGTTGTGCCATCCAGCTGGAAAGGTTTTGAGGCAATGCGGCAGTTCCGCGGTGTCCGGTATTTGATCCATGCCGAACGCCACGGAACTAGTAATGGTGTCATCCTGGAGGTGGATGGGAAATCCATTGAAGGCACGGTAATCCCGATCCCACCGGTTGGAACTAAAGAAATCCAAGTGCTTGCAAGGATAGGTTGATGCAATACGGATATTTTGACGACAAAGCGAAAGAGTATGTCATCACCCGCCCGGATACACCTCAATCGTGGAGCAATTACCTGGGCTCGACCGAGTATGGAGCGATCGTCACCAACAATGCTGGAGGCTATGGATTTTACCAATCAGGAGCGCGCGGCCGTTTTCTGCGTTTACGCTTCAATAATGTCCCCTTAGACCAGCCAGGGCGATACATCTACCTGCATGATTGCGAGAACAAAGACTTCTGGTCAGCCTCCTGGCAGCCAGTGGGAAAACCGCTTGATCAGTACCAGTCCACTTGCAGACACGGCACAGCCTATACGATCATCGAATCGCGATATGCGGGGATTACCACCGAGACCACTTACTTTGTCCCTCTAGGGCAAATGTTCGAGTATTGGTGGCTGAAGGTCACCAATGAGGGCGATCGCCAGCGCGATCTCTCGCTATTCTCATTTTGCGAGTTTACCAACCAGTGGGACACTTTCCAGGACCAGGTTAATCTGCAATACTCGCTATTTATCATCCGGGGTGAACGGATAGCTGACAACCTTTTACGCATTGCCATCCAGGACAACCTGACACCTGAGAGTGAAAGTTTTTTCATTCATGATGTTGCGCGTCATGTCTGGATGGGCTTAGTTGGCGAACCTGTGATAGGCTTTGACACCAGCCGCGAGGCTTTTCTTGGCCCCTACCATGGCTATCATTGTCCTTTGGCGGTGGAGAGAGGAAGCAGTTCCAATAGCAACGTCTACGGCGATAATGCCTGCGGAAGCTTGCAAACGAGATTGACTCTTCAACCAGGGGAAAGCCGCGAACTGTTGGTCATGTTGGGGATTGGCGATGCCCATACCATTGGAAAGAAAACGTTATCCGAGTTTGGTTCTCTGGAACATGCTGCGCTTGAATTGCAAAGGTTAAAATACCATTGGCACAAAAAACTGGAAAGCCTGGAGGTGGAAACACCAGACGAGGAGTTCAATCACACGGTCAATGTATGGGGACTGTACAACAGCCTGGTAAGCTTTGCCTGGTCCCGATCCGCCAGCCTGGTTTACAACGGCGAACGGGATGGGCTGGGTTTTCGTGATTCGGTGCAGGATATCCTTGGTGTTACTGCGGCCATCCCGGACGAGGCCAGACAACGATTGGAACTAATGCTAACTGGACAAGTATCCAGCGGAGGGGCGTTACCGATAATCCGGCCATTCGAGCATAAGCCCGGTCACGAAAAATCCCCTGATCCGGAGGAATACCGCTCGGACGATTGCTTGTGGTTCTTCAATACTGTTCCGGCATACGTCAATGAGACCGGAAATTTGGATTTTTATAATAAGGTGATACCTTATGCTGACCAGGGGGAAGCAACTGTCCTTTGTCACTTGCGGCGCGCCCTGGAATTTAACCTGGAGCGTATAGGTAAACACGGGCTGCCCTGTGGATTATTGGCTGACTGGAATGACTGCCTGCGGTTGGGCTACTACGGTGAGAGTCTATTTGTTGCTTTCCAGGTCCGACTGGGACTGACCGTTTATGGTGAGATTGCCGGGCGATTGGGTAAACTTGGGGAAACCGCCTGGGCAAAAAGCAAACGCGAAAAACTGGACGCTGCCATCCAAGCCTGTGCCTGGGATGGAGACTGGTTCATCTGGGCGATTGGGGAGGATGGTACGGTATATGGAACCAAAGAGCGCAGTGAAGGCCAGGTATATCTCAATACCCAAGTCTGGTCAGTAATCAGTGGCGCGGCTTCATCGAAACAAGCCTACCGCTGCATGCAAATTGTCCAGGAAAGGCTGTCTACACCCTATGGATTGATGCTTTGCGCTCCACCGTTTGTAAAAACTTCCATTGAAGTTATGCGCGCCGTGGTATTCAACCCGGGCATCAAGGAAAATGCCGGCATTTTCAACCATACGCAGGGATGGGGCGTAATGGCTGAGTGCATGTTGGGACATGGCGACCAGGCATATGCGTATTACCGCGCTTCAATGCCAGCCGCATATAATACCCACGCTGAAATCCGGCAAAGCGAGCCTTACGTCCAGGGACAAACGACTTATTCGATCTATTCGCCTCGCCCTGGAAATACGCGCACTTCGTGGTTGACCGGCGCGGCGGCCTGGGCTTACTTAGTCGCCACACAATATATCCTGGGTCTGCGCCCCGAATATGATGGGCTTCACGTCGACCCATGTATCCCGTCGGATTGGGAGGGCTTTTCGATGGTGCGCAGGTTTCGGGGTATGGTTTACCGGATCGTTGTGCATAATCCGGAGCATGTCTGTAAGGGTGTTGTCAAAATGACCGTAGATGGAAAGAAAGTCTACGGTAATCTCCTCCCAACGGGACTCGCCGGTTTGGATCAGGAAGTTGATGTTTGGCTGGGCAAAAAAACTGGAGGAAAGCATGGACAAAAAATACCTTGAAGTTGGGGTTTATTCTGGTGAGGGTTACCGACCAGTGGTGGATCACGGATTCTGGCGGGTGGCTATCCTGAACTACTCGGAGGATGGCCGTCCTGAAAAACTGGAGTCCCTGGAACGGCACAATGCGACCGATGAGGTTTTTGTATTGCTTAAGGGGCAGGCAATCCTGTTCCTGGGTGACGAAACAATTTTGCCTAAACGTCTGCTCCCCCAGACGATGGAGACTGGAAAGATTTATAATGTAAAGAAAGGCAGCTGGCATACGATTGCGTTGAGCCAGGACGCTTCGATCTTGATTGTTGAGAACCGTGATACTGGCATCAGCAACAGTGAATATTCATCACTGCAACCGGAACACAAACAATTGATCTTGGAAACAGTCTGCAAGGAACAATTCCAAAACCAAACTTACCTATCCCAATCCCCCCACCGGCAACCAGGTGGATAATTTCCATGGTATCCCGGTTGCTGACCTCTACCGTCGGCTTGAAGATGTCCGCTCATGGGTTAATGACAACAATTATCCTCTTAAGAGTCTACGAAATTATTGCCAAGGAGATAACTAATGAATCGAACTTTAGGACGCTCTGGAATAGAAGTGAGCGCGCTGGGTATGGGATGCTGGGCAATTGGTGGCCCTTTTTGGTCTGGCGATACTCCTATCGGTTGGGGTGAAGTGGACGATGAGGAATCCATCCGTGCCCTCCATAAGGCGATTGAGCTTGGCGTTAATTTATTTGATACGGCAAATGTTTATGGAGCGGGCCATAGTGAACGGGTGCTCGCCCGCGCTTTTAATGGTCGCCGCTCACAGGTTGTGATAGCTACCAAGTTCAACGCTGTTTTTGATGAAACCACACGTCAGGTGATTGGCAATGATACTTCCCCGGAAGGCATCCGCGCGGCATGCGAAGATTCGTTGCGTCGTCTGAAAACCGACTATATTGATCTTTACCAGTTCCATGACAATGATTTCCCGCCTGAAAAAGCCGCGCCGATACGCGAAACGCTTGAGGCTCTTGTAAATGAAGGTAAGATCCGAACATATGGCTGGAGCACAGATTATACTGAACGGGCAGAGGTTTTTGCTCAGGGGCCAAGTTGCAGTGCGGTTCAATTACAACTTAATGTATTAGATGACAACCCCGCCATGATCGCTCTCTGTGAACAGCACAATTTAGCCGCCCTCAACCGTGGTCCACTGGCGATGGGGCTTTTAACTGACAAATACACGACCAGGATAAAAGTCGCCGCCGACGATGTACGCGGCGAAAAAAGCCCCGGATGGATGAAGTATTTTAAAAACGGCCAACCCAACTCGGAATGGGTAGTAAAGCGGGATGCCATACGTGAAATCCTGCGAAGCAAAGGACGCTCCATCGCTCAGGGTGCTCTGGCGTGGAATTGGGCGCGAAGTAATAAGACACTTCCAATCCCAGGTTTCCGCACAGTCGCCCAAGTTCAAGAAAATGCAGGAGCCATGAAGTTTGGTCCACTCACGACGGATCAGATGATCGAGATCGATAAGTTGCTGGAGAGAGCGTAGTAATTTCTTTATATGGGGCAAACGAACTGGGAATAGTAGAACGGGAGGGGATTATTGGAGCAGGGACAGTTTGCTCGTATCTGGATGTTCGTATAGATCGGACATTTCTACACTGCTGCATGAAATTCAAGTCCCTTCACACGTTATAATTGGCGCATGACCAAAACTAAACTCACCTATCCCAAAACTATCACCGGCAACCAGGTGGATAATTACCACGGTACTATAGTCACTGACCCGTACCGCTGGCTGGAAGATGTCGACTCGCCCGAAACACTCACCTGGATCAAGACTCAAAATGAGTTAACTTTCAGTTATCTCGAGCAAATTCCGGGACGCGACCGGCTGCACAAGCGTCTGACCAGCCTGTGGGATTATGGTCGATCCTTGACAATATATCACCGCGGCAGCCATTACTATCAGTTTCGCAACAGCGGACTGCAGAACCAGGATGTGATGTACGTCATGGACAGCCCCATTGCAATCGGACGCGTCCTGCTCGATCCCAACACCCTCAGCGAAGACGGAACGATGGCACTGAGCACCTGGTCGATCAGTGACGACGGTAACTGGTTGGCGTATGCTATCTCCCATTCTGGGTCCGACTGGATGCAATGGCGCGTTCGTAGCATCGAGAGAGGGGAAGACCTCCCGGAAACCTTGGAATGGAGCAAGTTCAGCGGTGCAGCCTGGGCGCACGACCACAGTGGTTTTTACTATTGTCGTTATGCAGCTCCAGCCCAGGGGGAAGTGTATCAGGAAACCAACTACAACCAGACTGTCTATTTCCATCGCCTCAACACCCCGCAGGGAGACGATACTCTCGTCTATGCCCGTCCAGATCAACCCGAATGGGGTTTCGGTCCCGAGGTCAGCAACGATGGGCACTACCTGGTGTTGGCTGTCTCGCAGGGGACTGACACACGCAACCGCTTTTTCTATAAAGACCTGAAAACGAATGGAGAGGTGATTGAGCTCATCCCGGATTTGGAAGCTGCCTATTTATATATCGGAAACGATGGCCCTATGTTCTATTTCCAAACCGACCTGGAAGCCCCGAAGAACCGTCTGATTGCCATAGATGTAACCCGGCCCGAACGGCTCAACTGGAAAACGCTCATCCCCCAGAGCAGTGACACCCTCGAAACAGTTACCATCATCAACAACCAATTTATCACGATTTTCCTGCAGGATGCCCATGAAGAGCTCAAGCGTTTTGCCATCGACGGCACGCTACTTGGTGAAATCCAACTCCCCACACTTGGCTCTGTGACCTATGGTTACGCATCCACGCTGGCGGGTCGCCGCGAGGACAAGGAAATGTTCTATCTCTTCCACTCCTTTGCCTACCCGGTTACCGTCTTCCGTTACGATTTCGAGGCAGGCAAGAGCGATGTAGTTTTTAAACCGTCCATCCAGTTTGACTTCAGCCCGTATGTCACACGGCAGATTTTTGTAACCAGCAAGGATGGGACAAGAATTCCGATGTTCCTCGTCCATCGCGCCGACCTGAAACCGGATGGTCAGAATCCAACCCTGCTCTATGGCTATGGCGGATTTAACATCTCGCAGACTCCAGTCTTTGCTGTAAGCCGGCTAGCCTGGCTGGATATGGGCGGCGTGTATGCGGTGGCAATCCTTCGCGGTGGTGGAGAGTATGGCGAAGAGTGGCACTGCGGCGGGATGATCCACACAAAGCAAAATGTTTTCGATGACTTTATTGCGTGCGCCGAATGGTTGATTGACGAAAGAATCACTTCCACACCCAAACTGGCCATCGAGGGCCGCTCCAATGGCGGATTGTTGGTCGGTGCATGCATGACCCAGCGCCCGGACCTGTTTGGAGCCTGCCTACCAATCGTTGGTGTGATGGATATGCTGCGTTTTCAAAAGTTCACCATCGGTTGGGCATGGGTCAGCGATTATGGCTGCTCTGATAAACCGGATGAATTCAAGACACTTTACGCTTATTCACCCTACCATAATCTCAGACCCGGTACAATATATCCGCCCACGTTGATTACTACTAGCGATCATGATGACCGTGTGGTGCCCGGTCATTCGTTCAAATTTGCAGCGCGCCTGCAAGCCTACCAGGCGGGCGACTCGCCGGTACTGATTCGGATCCAGACCAAGGCCGGTCATGGAGCAGGGAAATCGACTTCCATTCTCATCGAGGAGTTGGCTGATATTTATGCGTTCCTGGCTCAGAATCTGGGCATCGAATAAAGCATAACCCGAAAATCAATTTGGATATGTCTGAATTGCGCGGACTGAAGCTTCACATTACCGGTATCGTGCAGGGAGTCGGATTCCGGCCTTTTGTCTACGGCCTCGCAGTTCGCTTTGAGCTAACCGGCTGGGTGCGCAACACTTCTGCGGGAGTGGACATCAGAGTAGATGGAAATCAGGAGATATTGGAAGCGTTTGTGCATGCTTTGAATACTGAACTTCCACCACTAGCTCGAGTGGACACGTTTGATGTTTCTTTCGGAACCCCGGGTTGGTTTACTAAGTTTGAGATTATCCCCTCTGAAGATGTTGAAAACGCCTTTCAGCCCATTTCCCCGGACGTATGTATTTGTCCCGACTGCCTGTGCGAACTCTTCGACCCCGTTGACCGGCGCTACCATTATCCGTTCATCAACTGCACAAACTGTGGGCCGCGCTTCACCATCATCACCGACATCCCTTACGATCGTCCCAACACCACCATGGCACCGTTTAGGATGTGCCCGGAGTGTGCCGCGGAATATCAGAATCCGCTCAACCGGCGTTTCCACGCCCAACCGGTAGCCTGTCCTGTTTGCGGACCGAAAGTCTGGTTAGAAACTGGAGGGGATACGGATCCGTCACCACAGCTTGAGGGTGATACTGCGATCCTCACCGCACAGAAACTCTTAGCTGAAGGCAAGATCCTGGCAGTTAAAGGCTTGGGGGGATTCCACCTTGCCTGTGACGCGACCAATGGCGAGGCCGTCTCCGAACTGCGCCGCCGTAAGCTGCGCGTGGACAAGCCATTTGCCTTAATGATGTCAGATATAGCCACCATCGAAAAACATTGCAACGTCAGTCTTACAGAGAAAGGACTACTAGAATCGCACCAGCGGCCAATCGTGTTACTGGGTCGAAAGCAGGAGTCAAACATTGCTTCCGAAGTCGCGCCGAAACAGGATACTCTTGGCGTGATGCTCCCATATACGCCGCTGCATTATCTTTTGCTAAACGCTGACAACCAATCTGTCAATGCGTTGGTTATGACCAGCGGCAACCTGTCTGAAGAGCCGATTGCCACCGGAAACGATGAAGCCCGCGAACGGCTCGCTTCACTGGCGGATGCCTTCCTGATGCACAACCGGGATATTCATGTGCGTTGTGACGATTCGGTGGTGAGGGTATTGGTTAATCAGGAATCAGGTGATCAGGAAGCTACATCACCTATTCGCCCATTCCCTATTTACTTCCTACGTCGTTCACGCGGATATGCCCCAGACTCATTACCGATCCCATTGGAAGTCCCATCAATCCTGGCAACCGGCCCGGAACTTAAAAACACCTTTTGTCTGACCCGCGATCGATATGCCTTCCTAAGCCACCACATCGGTGATATGGAAAATTACGAGACCCTGCGTTCTTTCGAAGAGGGCATTACCCATTTTGAGCGTTTGTTTCGCATCCAGCCTGAAGCCATCGCTTATGACCTGCACCCGAATTACCTACCCTCGCGCTACGCGCTCGAGCGCGCCGAGCGCGAGAATCTCCCGGCGATTGGCGTCCAGCACCACCACGCCCACATCGCGGCTTGCATGGCTGATAACGGACTGGACGGAAGTAGAACGGTCATTGGCGTGGCTTTCGACGGTACTGGCTATGGCGACGATGGAGCCATCTGGGGCGGGGAATTCTTGGTGGCTGACTATGGTGAATACGAGCGGAAATTCCATCTCGCCTATTTTCCTCTTCCCGGTGGTGATGCAGCGATCAAACGTCCAGCGAGGACGGCGCTGGCATTGCTCTGGTCACTTGGGTTGGATTGGGATGAGTCTCTTCCGCCGTGCAGCGACCTGTGTTTTGAAGAACGCATGGCCTTGCGATCGCAATTAGAACGTAATCTGAATACCGTGCAGACCTCCAGTATGGGTCGTCTTTTCGACGCGGCCGCAGCGCTCGGGGGAGTGCGGCAAAAAGTCAATTACGAGGCGCAGGCGGCGATTGAATTCGAGTCAGCCTTGGATAAAACCGAATCAGGCGCGTACCGGTTCGAGTTCCAGAACGATACGGTGAATCCCCGGCCTGTTATTGCTGCTCTACTGGCAGACATTAAAAATGGAACCCCCGCCCCTGTCTTGTCAGCCCGTTTCCATAACGGTGTGGCGGATATGGTCTGCCAGGTCTGCGGGCAGATCAGGCGTGAGACCGGTCTGAATGAAATTGTACTAAGCGGGGGAGTCTGGCAGAATATGGCTCTGCTCGAACGCGGAATGCGAAGGTTGCATGAGGAGGGATTCGCGGTTTATATCCATAACCAAATCCCAGCGAATGATGGAGGCCTCGCTTTAGGGCAGGCTCTGGTGGGCGCTGCCAGATTATAAACAACTGAATGAGCGGACGATATTTGTTTCGAAAGTTGAATAATTAAAGCATTGATAGTTTGGTATTGTTGTAATGGAAACAATAAGGGAATTGGGTGATCAAAATACTGTTGGCGGAAGACGACTCTCTACCTAGAAGTAGGGGCAAAGATGCTGGAAGGTGTGGATCATTTGAAAACAGCCATTCCTTACGTGCAATATCATCACGAGTTGTGGAATGGCAGCGGTTTTTCGGTGGGATTAACCGGTGATAAGAATCCGTGAGCGGTTTTCCAAATATTGAGTTGGGTGGATAATAGCCTGGGTTAACGCGAGTCCCGATCGATTTCGCGTTCAGCGTCCCGCCTGGCAATGGCTTCGCGTTTATCGTGCAACTTCTTACCTTTTGCTATGGCTATCTCAAGCTTAGCGCGGCCATCTTTAAGATAGAGGCGTATTGGCACGATCGTCATGCCCTTCTGACGGACAGCATCCCACAATTCGCGAATTTCCCGTTTATGGAGCAGCAGGCGGCGTGCCCGTTTCGGGTCATGGTTGAAACGGTTGGCCTGTTCGTACGGTGCAATGTGGGCTTCCATAAGGAAGGCACCCCGTGTATCATCCACGCGGATATATGCTTCCGCCAGGCTGATCTGACCAGCGCGAATGGATTTGATTTCGCTGCCTTTGAGCGCAAGCCCAGCCTCGAAACGCTCGAAAAGGAAATATTCAAAACCGGCTTTACGGTTGGTGGCAATAGATTTGACGTGTTCAGGCATATCTAACCAATTCTGGAAGATTGTAACATGGTAATCTGCTGGAGCAAGTCGTTCGCCCCCATTTTAGGAGGGCAACTCCGGCAAGCAGACGTAACATGCCGAAAACGATCAGAGCTATACCTACCCCGATGTATGTAGCCAGGAGAGGCCCTGCCAGTGAACCGATAAGTACAGCCGCGTTCAGAATGAGGTTGTACCAGGCCAGGTGCGAATGGCGGTCTCTTCTGGTATCCGCTCCAGTAAATAGTTAGCATAGGCTCCAGCGACCATTGCCCAGACAAATCCACCAACAATCGAAAGCAGATAATAATCGAATGCATTGTGCGAGAGGGCCATGGCGATTGGATAAATGCTCATACCAGCCACGCCCCATCCGGTCAACTTGTGATGGCCGACCTTAGACTCCAGGCGACTAAGTTGTGTTGAACCGAGCAGGACTGTCAGATAAAAGAGGGCTGTACCGAGTCCGATATTGGCATCTGTCAGATGTAATGTGTTGACAGTGGAGAGTGTAAAAAGCGGAAGAGCAAGGTTCTGAGCCAGATGGAAACCTAAAAGCACCAACAAGATTTTCCAATAAGGTGTACGCCAGATGTCAAGACGAAGGATAAATTGCCAGCTCGAGCGGGGATTCTCTTCCTTTGAATTCGAAACGGTTTTCAGACCTGAAACTGCAGCGAGTGAAGAATCAGTATGCGGTCGAACGAAGAACAGGTGGAAGGTGCTCATCGCTGCGCTCAGGAACCCAATCCCAAAGATAACCTGGTATCCGATCGGAAAGGTTAAATGGTTCAGGATAAAACCAGTACCGAGAGAGGAAAGGATGAAAGTAAGCGACTGCACTACATTCCGAATCCCTACTACAGAAGCGCGCCATTCGGCCGGGACAGCGGCCGCGTATAAGGCATTGAAACCGACATTCAACCCACACATCGGGATTCCCATCGCCAGTGTGATAATGGCCAAGGCCCAGATTTGACCTTGATTCCCAAACAACCACGGCAGGGGAATCCATAGGAAATATCCAATACGAGAAAGAGCAGCCGACCAGAAGACTGACTTGCCAATTGGCCGCTTTTGCAGCCAATTCCCGGTTGGAATGGATAGAAACAGACTGACCACAGCCGGCATCGCAGTGAAAAGGCCAATTTGGAAACCGCTTGCTCCCAAACGGGCTGCATATACATTAAGGAAATTGATTGCGCTGCCGCTTAGAATGCCAAACCAGGCGATATCGAAATACAGGTGGATGAAATTCCGCCGATATTCCTGAGGAATGGCTGGATTGTTGAAGAAACGACGGATGGAAAGCATGGGGTTGATTATAATCAACCTCATCGAAAAACCCGCTACTTTGTGAATCTTTTCTTTGTTTTTTGTGGAGTAACTGTTGTTTGGGCTTCGCCGCTACTTCCTTCTCGACCCGTCGGTCACCTTCCTCGACCATGGTTCCTCCAGCGCCGCGCTCCGCCCGGTTTTCCAATCTTATCAGCGCTGGCATAGCAAACTGGAACGCCAGCCAGTTGATCTTCTAGGACGCCGCTTCAGCCACCTGATGCGATCCGCGCGCCAATCTCTTGCGGCTACAAAGGCAGCCGATGCCGACAATCTGGTCTACACTACCAATGTGACCGATTCCCTTAATCTTGTCGCCCGTTCTCTGGAACTAGGACCGTCAGACGAGGTTCTGATCGTTGACCACGAGTACGGTGCGCTCGACCTGTCAGGTGCATGCATTTGTAGGATCGCTTCCAGAAACATAATACGTTTAATGATACCCACGCCTTTTCGCTTCTTCGAGAATATCGATGGTTGCTGTTGCGCCGATACGTGTCACTCCTAGATGACGGATACGGAGCAGGTCGTCTAAAGTGCGTACCCCACCTGCAGCCTTTATCCCAATCTTGGATGGACAACGCTCCCGCATGAGTCGTAAATGATGATCGGTCGCTCCGGTATAAGCGTACATCCCGTTTGCCTGTTTCACAAATCCATATCCAGTGGAAGTCTTAACATATGCTACCGAGGATTCAGCACATATATCACAGAGCATTTGAATGTGCTTATCTTCCAAATAATCGTTCTCGAAGATAACCTTTAAGATCGCCTGTTGTCCCATCACTATTTCGTTTACCTTCCTTATCTCGCTGGAAACGTAATCCCAGGAACCCCCCAAGACTTTTCCAATATTCACAACCATATCGACCTCGCTCGCACCACTCAGGACGGCTTCTTCGGCTTCACGGATTTTGATGGAGGTGGTGCTATTCCCATGAGGAAAGGCGACTACGGCACAGATCCCCACACCCGAACCAATCAAGATGTCTCCCGCCAAGTGAATTGCGTAAGGTTTTACACAGGCAGTTGCCACAGCATACTTTTTAGCTACCATACAGCCCTTTACGATTCCTTCATCGGTGAGGGTAGGGTGCAGCAAAGAATGGTCAATCATCTTGGCCAAGGTACTTAGACTGAGAGTATTATCCATAGATATTGCTTCCATCAAGAAGTTTTTTTCTTTGAGTCGATCATAGAGGGGTTATCATGTGATCTGTTAGCCGCTTGTAAACGATTTTTCCTCCCTTAATTCTTGCAACTCCTCCGCCTCCAGCCTCGCTGTAACCGGTTTCCGGTTCTTAGCCACCCACTCACGCAACGGTTCCACCCACTTAACCAATGCGCGTGCATCCGCAGGATAGTGGCCGGGGCGCGTACCGATATTTGTCCAATCGAGGTCCGTAAGGGCGGATTCCCAGTCTTTCCAGGGCACCAAGTCTGGCGTCAACGAGAAGGTTGCCAGCGGCGAGAAGAAGACCGGTTTCCCGGCCGGGAACTTAACCCGCATTTCTTTCAAGTATTCCAGGCTGTCGCCTGTATTGTAAATCAACCATAGCGGCAGCAAACCGGCCTGCAGGGCTGCGTTGGCGTCGAATTGGCTGAACATTTCCACGAGTACACCTTCTGATTGTCGGTTTTCTTTTTCGAGGATTTTTCGTGCCGCAGAAAAGGCCAACCGAGAGAAATCGTTCGGATGGGGCAGGGGGATTCGCACGAAGCGGTAGCTCTCACGCGTGCAAAAAGCTTCCAGTGCCGTATCCAACCCCGGTTCTGAGCCCCACTCGGATTCTGGTCCGCGTTCGAGCGGATAATCTTTCAGCTTCCAATCGGTAAACTTCAGCCCCGCCTTGCGGGCGTAGAGCCGGATACGGTCACTACCCTCCAGGAATTCCTCCGTCGAGATCCCGCCCCATCCGCCCACCTGGAACATACTACGCGGCCCGACCCGGTAGCGCAACCACGAGGCTCCGCTTTCAAGATAGATCACCGCGCCACCCGGCTCCAACCTGGACTTGATGAATTCGGCATAGGCCGAAGGCAGGTCGAGCAGTTTGAAGCGCAGATGGTTGATGAAGCGTGTCATCCAGGCATCGTGGACTGGATCGTAGTGCTGGATGGTCATCAGACCTGGGTTCTCGTCGGCGATGCGTAGGGCAGTGTCAAGCGAGCGGTGCAGATATTCGTTTACATCGCCGGTCATTGAGCCGCGTTTGAGTGAGACGACGAAGGCTTGTGGCAGGAACGGGCCGCCCAGCACAAGTGACAGGTAGGCGGTCGCACCGCTGAGCGCCGCGCCTGCAATGATAGCCGGGAACGGGCCGGAGAGGTCAGCATAGTCAGCCAGGCGCGTGGCAATCAGATCATCCATATGGAAATTATTCAGCACGCCCGGTGGCAGGCCAGTGATGGATTCAAAGCGGCTGATGGTAAAACGCGCCGCACTCTGCGGTAACGCGCCAAGGGCGGTTAATACAATCTTTTGCCATGTGGGGAATTGATATGTTTCGGAGTATTGTCCCTGCAAGCCAGCGGCTACAGCGCGGGTGACGATCGGAGAAGAGGACTCGGGGGATTCCAAGGGGATCATAATGCCTCGCTAGGGGGAGTATAATCATTTTACCTTATTCTAAGATTTGATGATTTTCCTCTCGGGCCAAGTAGAGAATTCCCCGCTGAGTACCCTTTGTTTTTTCCTCGCAGGCACGCAGATAAAGGTTCATTAATCTTTAATTGGAGGCGATAATGGATATTGCACTTGCTCTCGGTGGCGGAGGATCGCGCGGTTACTCCCATATTGGTGTGCTCCGCCGCCTGGAACAGGAAGGCTATCGGGTACGGGCAGTAGCCGGTACCAGCGCAGGGGGTATCGTCGGGACGTTGTACGCCGCCGGTTACACTCCGGACGAAATGGAAACGAAGCTGGCTAAACTGGACCAGACCAGGCTGTTTGGCCGTTCCAGCGGTGAAGGGCCATCCATTCTGGGCCTGGGTGGTGCAACCAGGATACTGGAAGAATTCCTTGGCGACCTTACATTTGATAAACTGAAACTGCCTTGCGCGGTGGTGGCCGTGGATATCAAATCAGCCCAGGAGGTGATTTTGCGTGAAGGTTGCGTGGTGGATGCCGTCCTGGCGACCAGTGCCATCCCAGCCTTGTTCTCGCCACGGAAAATTGGGGAGCACCAATTGGTGGACGGCGCCACCCTCGACCCGGTGCCTGTTTCCGTTGCCCGGTCACTGACGCCCTCTCTGCCAATAGTTGCTGTCGTCCTGACGCCAATGTTGGGACGGGGGCGGAATCTGTTGTCGCTCCACTTCCCTTCACGCATTCCAGGACCGATCATAGAGAGACTTAGCCATCTGCGCCTGGCACAGGCACTTAATATTTATATCCAGGCCACGGATGTTGGAGCGCGTATGCTGACCGAACTGCGTCTCAAACTCGATAACCCCGATGTGATCGTTCGACCTGACGTGGCGGGGATCGGCATTCTCGATACGGTGGATGTACATAAAGTCATCCGTTTGGGTGAGGAGGCCATGGATGCTGTCCTCCCGGAGCTCAAGCGTGCCACCGCCTGGCCAAACCGGTTACGCAGGAAATATTTCCAGCCTTGGCAGGAGAAATGAAGCATGACCCGTGACTTGCGGAAATATGCCCGCCAGACCATCTTCCGCCTGATTGCCGGGGCACTGGTTTTGATTTTTATTATTGGCGACGGGATGATCTATTTTTTTTATGGCTCCAGCGCAGCAATAACAGGTTTGCTGTGTCTTCTGGGTGGAATGGTTCCGGTAGTGCTGGTGGTGCTGATCCTTCTGCTGATAGATTGGATTGCCAAACGTGCCAACCCTGATTGATGCCGAACTCCATGAATTCCGCGACTGGGTGTATCGTTTCCGTCCGGCAACAACCACACAATCCCGGCTTATGTTGATGCTCCACGGCTGGACTGGCGATGAAAATTCCATGTGGATTTTTGCACACAAACTCCCTGCACAAGTGGCTGTCCTGGCCCCACGAGGGCCATATATTGTTCCCGAAGGTGGCTATACTTGGTGCGAGATTCAAGGGAAAATTTGGGGGCTCCTTGAGATCAATGATCTAAGCCCTTCTGCCGAGGCATTGATCGGGTTCGTTGACGATTGGTCGCAAACGGCGGAAGTAGATGTTGATCAAATCGATCTGATTGGATTCAGCCTGGGTGCGGCCCTTTCTTATACTCTGGCATTGCTCCATCCGGAACGGATCCGGACACTGGCGGCACTTTCCGGTTTTATGCCGGGAAATGCAGAAAACCTGCTGGCCGGGCGTCCGCTAGCAGGAAAACACGTTTTTGTAACTCATGGGAGGCAAGATAATATGATCCCGGTTGAACAGACGCGTAAATGTGTGGCACTGCTGGAGGGTTCGGGAGTGCAGGTTACCTATTGTGAGACCGATGGCGGTCACAAGGTAAGTATGGACTGTTTTGTCGGGCTTACAAATTTATACAGATAAATAAACCTTATCGGGCAACACTCCCCGGCTTTGAGCTATGTTAAAATAAAGCCCTGACCGAATTCTTTCTGGATAGGAATAGGAGAAGAAAATGAAGCTTAAGATTACTCTGTATGCAGCTATTTTATTGCTTGTCATAGCGGTGCCGGCTTGCGGGAAAGCAGCGGTTGTGACATCGACCTCACAGTCTCCCAAGGTAAACACGCCAGTAAACCCATCTGGTCAATTGGATATCGCTAGTACCAACGCCTTTGTTGATTCGTACGGTACATATCGCGTCGTTGGCGAAGTTGACAATAATAGCAGCACGGTGCTTAACTCAATTGAATTAACCGTTGAGATCAAAGATGCCTCAGGTAACTCCTTACTGAAGGATGATAATGGCAGCATCACGCCAAGCGCGATTATCTATCCACTACTCTATACTCTTGCTCCAGGTGAAGCCTCCCCGTTCGAATATTCCTACGAAACCACCAATGGTACGCCGGCATCATACAATGTGACCATCACAGGGCAACAGGTTAGCGATGCCAACCGGGCCACTCTGAAATATGAAAATGTTCAGATTGTTGATAATGGTTCCAGTTGGTATTACCTGACCGGAGTACTGGTTAACACCGGCAACCAGTGGGCTCACATCAACAGCTTAGCAGGCGCTGTTATGGATGATTCAAATAACGTACTCTCTGCTGATTGGACGAGTACTTACACCACCGAACTGGCTCCATCTGGTGATACGCATGGCCGAGATCGGACTCCTTTTGAAGTCAACTTCCCCAACCCGGGCGGTTCGACCCAGTGGAAACTTTATTGGGATGCCGATATGACCAATAGTGTAACTGATTATCCAATGGATGTGAAAGTCACCAACTTATATTTCGATCAATATGGTTCTGCCCACCTGGTTGGCTGGATAACCAATAATTCCGATAAGGCGCTCGATTCCATGGTGGTTGCCGGTCTATATTCTCGCGATGGTACGGTTTTAGATTCCAGCTATGCCTTTGTTCCTGAACCGATAAAACCAGGCGCGGAAGCGCCCTTCAGTATTTCATCGTTTGGCAGTGTCGACTATAACCCTAACCAAGCATCCTTAGTGAGTACTTACTCTGCACAATTCGACACCTGGTTCACCTCCCTGCCTTCTTCTGAATTTGTTGACCTGACTGCCAGCGGTGAAACAGTGGAGAAAAATGGCGCAACCTGGACCTTCAACGGGGATTTCACCAATACCAGCGGCAAGAATTTAAGCAGTGCCACTGTAGAGGTTATGATAATGGACTCCCAGAACAAACTGGTCGCTATGGAATATACTTCTATCTCCCCGACCGGTGACGCGATTGCGACAGGTGATACAAATACTTATTCGGTACCTGTCTCTCTGGACCCGGCTGTCGACGCAACCGGTTTCACAACGAACACCGTTATTGTTGGTGATGTAAAATAATTATTATACTCAAAATCATTCCCGCCGCCAAGGTTTGGGTGGCGGGATTTTTATTATTTAGGAATTACTGTTGATGGGGTAGATATGGGAACCCCTCAATCTTTCTCATTTCAGAGATTATCACGAAGCAGTGCATTCATAAGGCGCGTTTAAGGTGCCGGTTGACTTCCTTCCCGTTTACGGTTATCCTTGGTCGCATGGCTTCATCCAATAGATCTGTTTCCCGCCGTGATTTTCTGAAACTCTCTGGCTTCGGCCTTGGTGCCATGGTCCTTAGTCCTTTGACATCCAAGCTGGGAGTACAACAATTAAGCCATACTGTTCTCTTGCCTGATTTCCCCCAATCTGACTTGCTGGGGCGCAATTGCACCGCCGATACAAGCATGCAATGGGGCGGCACGATCCCAATCATGGCGCGTCCCGATGTTGGCAGCACAAAGGTACGCGATGCTCATCGTGATGACGTTTTCCCGTGGCTTAAGGAAGTCAACGCCGAAACCATCGATGTGAATCTCCCCAACCAGCGTTGGGTGGAGACTCCCGAGGGGTACATCCACTCCCTTTATCTCCAGCCGTGCCGCAACCTTCCCAATACGCCACTGTCAACACTACCACAGGGCCAAGCCGGTTTCTGGGGTGAAGTAACGGTACCTTATGTGGACCTTTTAATGGAAAACCCTACTCCGGTCTCAGGCTGGATGCGCGATCACGTGGCCTATGGTTTACAAGCGCGCCTGTACTATTTGCAAGTCATTTGGATTGACAGCATCCGCACCTCGGATTCGGGTACCATTCAATATCACGTATATGATCGCTATGGCAACCCGGGCGATTTCTTCTGGGCGGAAGGGGCAGCTTTTCGCCCTCTAAACGAGGAGGATGCCTCACCAATCAACCCGGATGTAGATCCTGCCACCAAGAAGATCGTTGTGAATACCAGTTACCAAACATTGACATGTAAAGAAAGTGACCAGGAAGTCTATTTTTGCCGTGTTTCTACCGGTATGCTGGAAGGAATGACACCTCTTGGTGAACATCCTGTGTATTGGAAGCTGATTTCAATCCGAATGGCAGCGAATACAGTGGCGTCCAGCTATGATTTACCGGGGATACCATGGACAACATTTTTTGCTCAGGGTGGAGTTGCTATCCATGGCGCAACCTCCCACAATGACTTCGGCACAGTACGTTCGCATGGATGTGTCAACTGCAGACCGGAGGATGCGAAATGGATCTTCCGCTGGTCGCAACCCACTGTTCCATTGGATCCAGGCGACCTGGAATGGCACGATTGGTCATCTGGCAGTACACATGTGATTGTAGAAGATACACTTTAATGGGTATAAAGTGGAATGAATAATTTCAACGTGACGCTTGGCCTTGCATTTCTGGCAGGCCTGGCTTCATTTCTTTCTCCATGTGTCTTATCGCTTGTACCGGCGTATATCGGATATTTAGGCGGGCGCGCCGCCGGCGGTGAATCAGCCAGTAAAAACCGCTGGGTCACCTTTTCACACGGTCTGGCATTCGTGCTCGGTTTCAGCCTGGTCTTTGTTCTATTCAATATTATTGCCTCAGCGGTTGGACTTTTACTCTACGATGTGCGCACATGGCTGGCCAAAATTGGCGGGGTCGTTATCGTTATTTTTGGTATGCATATGATTGGAGTTTTCCGAATCCCTTTTTTGGAATATGATATACGTGCCCATTCCCAGGTGGATCCTCGCTGGGGCTATATATCATCGGTAATGATGGGCATTATTTTTTCGGCCGGCTGGTCTCCGTGTATTGGACCTGTTTTGGGTTGGATCATGACCTTCTCCATGAATGGTGGCTCAATTGTCAAGGGAACAACGTTAGGAGTGGCATATTCCGCTGGGTTGGCAATTCCATTCCTGTTGGCTGCCCTTGGGATAGGTTGGGTGATTATGATTCTTCGCCGCTATACCAAGGTCATGCGTATTGTTGAATTAATCATGGGGGTATTGCTGGTGGTGGTCGGCATCCTGCTCTTCCTGGGTTCATTCAATATATTGGCCAATTACATTCCAATTATTAACTTCGGTCTATAGAATGAATATAAGCATAGAAAAGCGGCCTTCGGTGACAGTCCCCAACGCAGCAATTAAAGCCCTCTATAAATTGCTTTATTCGCCCAATTATTATATCGATCCGAGTGGGATCATCCGGGCCATCGTTGGGTCCTCCATGAGCGGAAACTTGCTCAATCAAAATCATTGACTAATAGGCATACGTAAATGATCACTGTCACATTGTATACCCGTACAGGTTGCGAATTATGCAAGCAAGCCGAAAGTGATTTGAAAGCCTTGCAGGAAGTGATCCCGCATCAACTGGCAGTTATCGATATTGATTCCGATCCTTCCCTGAGGGATAATCTCGCACTTGAAATCCCGGTCGTGGAGGCAGGTCCGTTCCGGCTGAAAGCACCATTTACGCGCAAGGAATTGCAAGTGACCCTCGGTGCCGCAGCTGACCGTCGTTCGCAATTGGAAAATATAAACGATAAAACATTCCAAGTGAACACATCGCGAATTCAAACGATCGGTAACGCGGACAAATTCTCCTTCTGGATATCGAAACACTATCTGGCTATTTTTAATTTGTTCCTGATCCTGTACATCGGTGTCCCATTCCTGGCACCGATTTTCAAAAAGGCGGGCTGGAATACACCAGCTGAGGGGGTCTACAAAATCTACAGCCCCTTGTGTCACCAATGGGCTTTCCGCTCGTTTTTCCTTTTTGGTGAACAGGCTTATTATCCACACGCTGCGGCAAAAATATCCGGTGTACTCACTTTCGAACAGGTCAGCGGTATTACTGACTTGACTGACCCCAGCCGTATACAGGCGCGTCTTTTTGAAGGAAATTCACTACTCGGCTATAAGGTTGCCCTGTGCGAGCGGGATGTTGCCATCTGGGGAGCGATGGCTTTATTTGGTCTGGTTTATGCCCTCACGAGACGGAAACTACCAAAACTGCACTGGCTCCTCTGGGTCCTGATAGGAATTGGGCCGATCGGCCTGGATGGATTCTCACAGTTATTCAGCCAGATCCCAAGCCCGTTCATCCAATCCATCCTGCCATATCGGGAGAGCACGCCGCTCCTGCGCGTGCTGACCGGCATCCTTTTCGGCCTTACCACCGCCTGGTTTATGTTCCCGCTAATCGAAGAGAGCATGGCCGATACACGCCATTTGCTAGCCAAGAAGTTCGCCGTTATCAAGAAATAACTTTGTATGCCTTTTCACTTACACGACAAAATCCGTTATTTTCAATTCGAACAATTGGGTCATGGTTTGACTCACGCCGTTTTTACCAGGCGAGGAGGTATCAGCCCGGCGCCTTGGGCTGCGTTAAACATGGGTAGTACGGTCGGTGATGACCTGGAGCGGGTGCACGAAAACCGTCAAATAGCGCTGGCAACCCTGAAGCTTGACCCGGCTTCTGTTTATGATGTCTGGCAGGCGCATGGCGTTGAGGTGGCATTTGCTGAAGCCCCGCGCTCCCCACAAACGCCTCATTTACAAGCAGATACGATCCTGACGGATAGACCCGGACTGATACTAATGATGCGCTTTGCGGATTGCGTACCGATCCTGCTACATGATCCTGTACGAAAAGTGGCGGGTATCGTCCATGCCGGTTGGATGGGCACGGTGCGCGGCACGGCCCGGTTTGCGGTGGAAGCGATGCAGAGACGCTATGACTCAAACCCATCCGATATTTTGGCGGCGATAGGCCCATCCATTGGACCGGACCATTACGAGGTGGGCCCGGATGTAGTCATACAAGTCCGGCAAGCATTTGGGAGCGATGCTGCAAGTTTACTCCAGGTGACCACAGGCTCCATTAAATTTGATCTATGGACAGCCAATCGCATGCTCCTTGAACAGGCCGGAGTGAGTCATATTGAAGAGGCCGGGTTATGCACCGCCTGTGCTACTGAGGACTGGTATTCGCACCGTGCTGAAAAAGGGCGAACCGGCCGGTTTGGTGCAATCATTGCATTGGTATAATCCAATCATGGATGAAGCCCTGATCTCCGATATTCAAGCACGTTATCAGCATGTGCTCGGTCAGATTGCCGAAGCAACTGCCCGGGCCGGACGCGAGGCGGGAACAGTACACCTGGTGGTTGTAACCAAATCTCAGCCGTTGGAGGTGGTTCGGGCGGCGATAGCGGCCGGGGCTACCATCCTGGGCGAAAATTATGCCGAGGAGGCTGCCGCAAAAATAGATGCTCTCCCAAAAACTGCGGTAGAATGGCACATGATCGGCCATGTTCAGAGGCGTAAGGCCGACATCGTGGCCGGTTACTTTTCCATGTTACATTCGCTGGATAGCGTCAAACTTGCCGGGCGGCTGGAGCGATATTGTTCCGAGCAGGGTCAGATATTACCGGTGCTGTTGGAGGTCAACGTCAGCGGCGAGGAGAGCAAATATGGCTTCCAGGCGTGGGATGAGAGCCGCTGGCCGGACCTAAGCACTATAGTCGGACAAATCATGACATTTCCCCATTTGCACATGCGCGGACTTATGACCATGCCGCCTTTTTTTACCGATCCAGAACAAACGCGCCCCTATTTCAAGAGTTTGCACAGGCTGCAATTATTCTTGAGGGAACGTTTTCCTCAGGCCGAATGGACAGAACT
>Ga0209777_10000120_pt1 | contig 132155 bp, 97 predicted proteins | sample FrelakmetHBP12HB_FD_187147 | JGI IMG/M metagenome (GOLD analysis project Ga0209777, IMG submission 187147) | Freshwater lake sediment microbial communities from the University of Notre Dame, USA, for methane emissions studies -HBP12 HB (SPAdes)... | ecosystem: Environmental > Aquatic >... | reverse complement strand
GGCGAGGGTGCGTTTGTGGACCTTGGAGCCGATGCGGACGGATTCGCGGAGGAGGATGGCAGGGGGAGAGTTGCGGTTGGGGACGGACTCGACATACATGGGTCTATAATACAGCTACTATACCGATAAATGCAAGATAAATATGCGATATTACATGGGTACATATTGCAACCCATGAAAACCCGGATCTACAGGGCCTTCAAGACCTTACAAGGAAAATGGCGTTCAAAAGAGCGGGAACTTCGGCCTAGCGCCGGCGGTAACAGATTGATAGGATGCATGAGCTGCCGGCGGCCATAGGTGTCGTTCAGGCCTGGGCTCCCCACGTTATCGGCGTGATTGCAGGTCAGAAAGTGCCCGAACTCGTGAGCGATATCGTTGCTCAGCTCCTGAATCAGGTCGTCCCCTGCTGAAGGCCTGTTGGTCAGGTTGGCGCCGGCATCGTCCGTTGCGAATCCTTCGACGCCGACGATGATGCCGGAGTGAGTAACGCCATTCAGGGCGCGGCGCTCAAAGCGCACGCCCAGCCCCAAGAAACCGGGAGTGAACCGGACAAAGTAGAGGTTGCAGCTGTGCCCTGACTGGTTGGTCCCGAGTACCCGGTCGATCTCGTTCACGCCGGACGGCGGCGCCATCCCGGCGAAGTCATCTCGCGTGAACCCGGTGAACACTTCGGTGCGGGCCGCGCCGACGTTGAATCTAACGCCCGCGGGGCGCCAGATCGCCGAAACGGTTTCGAAAAGCGTGGCGATCTGCGCATCATCGAGGGCGGCGCCGTTGACGGATGGTGTCACTCCCGTCCCGGTCGCCGCGCCGGCGGACTGGTGAATCACACAGATATGCGGCGTCACGTTGAGCGTGAAGGGGCTGAATACATGGGCGTCGGCTTCGCAAATGACGGGGCCATCCGCCGTTCCCAGGTGAATCTGCACCTTCGTGCCGGTAGTGGTGTCCTTGACGGCAGTTACGCTCAACACGCCGCTGGCCGGCAACGGGCCGCCCCCGGCGGGCTGATCGACCGCAACCTGATCGCCGGAGACACCGACGAACATCGGCACGTCGTCGATGTCCTCACGGGTTACACGCAGCCGGACCGTGTCGCCGACCATGGCTCCAAACAACGTGCCGCGAGCGTCATCGACGTTCAGGCCGGCCGCCCGGTGATTGACCCACCCCCGGTCATCGATATCAGGTGCGTCGGCGACGGGAGCGCCAGTCACCGCTCTGCGGAATCGCAAGGGAACGATGATCTGACTTCTGCCTTTGGCGGTGGTTTGGACGGTTACTCTTAGCGACATACTAAGCGCCTGCGGCCGTCGTGAGGTCGGCCTGAGTAGCCCCATCCATCAGGCTGGTCATCTTCTTGTCGCCGTCCGCCTGGAATTCGAGGATGGCGCGGTCCATGCTGGGGACCGGTGTGGGATCGTTGTCCACGCCGTTGCCCTCGGGGCCGGCCTGACCGATCTGATAGCCCAACATGCGCAGCCGGCGCTGCGCCCCGGCGGGTGTGGCGCTTCCCTCAATCGCGTCATCCCGGATGGTTACGACGTACTCGGCGACCGAACCGCCGGCGAGCAGGCGCAGGGTCGAAACACCACCCTGGATCCGCATCTGGATCTTGCCATCCGCGCCGGTTGTCCCGCTCTGGATCACGGCGCCGTCTTTCTGTACTTCGAACTGGACGCCACTGACGCCACGGACGTCGCCGCCGGGTTTGCCTGGAGACTTCTGCAAAAAAATGTCCGCAGTGCGCAGATTGACCGTGTTGAAGGCCGTCGAGCCCGGAACGAGACGAGCGATGGGGATGCGGCTCACTGCCCGAATTTCTCCTTCACTCTGGATTTTAGGGCGTCATCGATCGCTCCGGTGGCCTCGATGCCCTCTTTACTCTGGAACCCGCGGACCGCGGCGGCAAGATCGTCCACCAGGTGCCCGAGCGCCGCGAGGCGGCCGCGAACTCCACTCTCGACGTCCAGAGGATCGAGCATCCCGAAAGCGAGATCGTAGGATTCGGTCACGTCGCCGTCGGTTACTTTGAGCACACCGGATCCAGCCTTGGGCGCGATTTCCGCTTCAATGTAACCGCTGGAATCCGCGGCGCCGGTAATCGCCTTGCCATCGACCTGGAGTTCGTACGACAGTCCAGGGCGCGGCTGGTCGTCGATGGTCAAGCGGATCTTGATTCGTACCGGGGCGCGCCTCACTTTGAAGCGGTGGCGAGCATCCACGGCGCACGCCTGCACCTTCTCCTGAGGGTCCGGAATGGCAACCGAGTCACCGGGCAGAAGAACGTTCGGGTCCTGCCGCTTCTGCTTGAGATCCGCGTTGGCGGAATCGTTCCAGATCTTGTCCCAGGCGACTCCGTACTGAGCGGCGATGCTCGACAGACAGTCGCCCTGTTGTACGGTGTGCTGCGATGACATGGCTATGCCCCACCCGAATCTTCGCTCTTCGGACCGGCCGTGCTGTCGAACTGCCAGGAGTCGGGGTCGAGGCCCGGGAAAGTCACCTGGCAGTTGCCGGGGTCGTCGATGGGATCGAGCCTCTCATATCCGTTCTGATCCAGGTAGCCGCGGACCGCCTGGCCATTGGGCAAGGTAAGTTTGAATTCCTGGTTGGGCACTGGGCTGCCGTCTTCATCGAGCAGCTCGACTTCCAGCCAGTGAGGAGTCTTGGCCAGCGGACAGGGCTGAACGACGCCCCCGGCCGCAGCGTTTCCGACCTGATCATGCGGCATGCGTCTTGTTCCCGGATCTGGCCCAGCGCTCGAAATTGCCCAGCCGCTTGCAGGGCGGCAACGCGTTGGCCTGCAGCATCTCGAGCGCCGGACGGGGGTGGTCCTCGGCCGTCCAGCCGCCGAGGTGGCGCAAAACGATCTCCGCATACCGCGCCAGGTCGGCCTCATTGGAGAAGAAGCGGCTGCCACTTGCCACGCCGAGGCGCAGTTGCGCTTCGAGCTGGACGCCATCCAGAGGGATATCCGCCAACCTGTCCCGAAGGCTGGCGAGAAGCCGCCGCTCAAAGCCACCAAGGCGCTGAGCAGCAAAGGCTCTCATCTGTTCACGGCGAATAGTCAGCATAGGCCCCAGGGTGGTAAGCGGCACTGTTTGTTCGTTTGAGCCCAATGTAGCAAAGGCGGCACCCCAGAGCAATACACCCAGCCGTTCGGCCTGCTAGAATCTCGAATTATGCCAATGCAAGTGTGCATGGGCGCGAACATGATGTGCACTTTCGGAGTGGCGCCGAGTTCGCTCGTTGTACTGCCGGTAAACAGGGTCATGACTGCTCAGGTGCCGGACGCGAACATAATGGATCACATTCCGATGGTGAACATCATGCCTTTCGGCATGTGCATGTCTCCCGCGAATCCGACAGTAGCCGCGGCCACCGCCGCGGCGCTGGGTGTTCTGACGCCGATGCCCTGCATCCCGGCCACACCGGCGCCGTGGGTCCCCGGCGCGCCGAACGTGCTGCTGGGCAATGCACCCACCCTCGACAACATGTCCCAGTTGATGTGCATCTGGGGTGGCGTCATCACGTTTGTCACGCCGGGCGAGTTCACCGTTATGGTCCCGTAAAGCATGCGAGACGTCGCAGGCCTCGGTCTTGCAGTGACCGGCTGTGCGGCCCGGCAGTTTCTGCGGCGAATGCTCGCGACCAGGTATCGCAGCAGTCGCGGCTACAAGCCGGAGTAGGTGGTTTGTTCTTGTCCGGCGATTCTGCTACTTTAACGCCATGCCCCTACTCGAGCCCGTCATCTGGGTTAAAGGCACGTTCCTCAGTCCGCAGCACCTGCAGATTCAGGACCGCTATTTTGAGGCGTCTCTACGTTTTCACTCGCAGGCGCTGAGCTTTCGGCCGTGGGGCTTCGGATGCCTGCGTGTAGACCAGGAGGCCCTGGCGGCAGGCGTTCTTGCCATTTCGGAGGCCTCGGGCATGCTGCCGGACGGTATGCTTTTCGACATCCCCGGATCCGATCCTGCGCCACCGCCGAGGCCCCTCGCCGACCAGTTCGGCCCGGATCAGGATTCGCTCGACGTGTACCTCACGGTGCCACATTACCGGGAACGCGGCCTTAACGTGGTCGGCGTCGGGCGCGAGGGCGACGCGCGCTACCGCGCCGAAGTGGAAATGGTCCGTGACGACAACACCGGGCAATCGGAGAAGCCGGTACTCGTCGCACGCAAGAATTTCCGTCTGGTGGTTGAAGGAGAAAACCGCGAGGGCAGTTCATCGATGCGCATCGCCACCGTGCGCAAGACGCCGGCGGGTCTCTTCCAGTTGGATCCGCACTTTGTGGCGCCCTTGTTGGACCTGACTGCGAGCGACTATCTGACGTCCATCGCGCGGCGGCTGGTGGAAATCCTCTCGGCCAAGAGCAGCACCTTGGCGGGAACCCGCCGCCAGAAGAACCAGAGCCTCGCCGACTTCACGGCATCCGACGTCGCCAGCTTCTGGCTTCTGTACACCATCAACACGTTCTTCCCCGTCTTCCGTCACCTCTTTGAAACCAGGGGCGGCCACCCGGAAGTCCTGTACTCGGCAATGCTCTCGCTGGCCGGATCTCTGAGCACGTTCTCCCTCAAGGTTCATCCCCGCGACTTGCCCCTTTACGATCACGACAACCTGGGCGCCTGCTTCACCGATCTCGACGAGAAGCTGAGGTTTCTGCTGGAAACTGTAGTGCCGAGCAACTTCGTTTCGCTGCCGCTCAAGCAGGTGCAGACTTCTATCTACGCGACTTCGATCGATCGGGACGAGTATCTGAAGAACACGAAGATATACCTGGCGATCAGCGCCGAGACCTCTCAGGCGGATCTGATCGGGAGGGTCCCGCACCTGGTCAAGATCTGCTCGGCCGACTACATCGAGTACCTGGTCCAGAGAGCGCTGCCCGGCGTTCCGCTGACGCACGTCGCAAGCCCCCCGGGTGCTATTCCGGTGAAGCTGAGCTACCAGTACTTCAGCTTGAGCCAGAGCGGCGGACCTTGGGAGGCGATCTTGCGGTCCCGGAACCTGGCCGCCTACGTGCCGGACGATTTTCGGAATCCGCAGATGGAGCTGATAATCCTGCTATCGCAGGCAGGCTAGCCTGCATCCCCGACACGCTGTCTGTTGCGACGCACGACCTGCCCATGTGGCTGTGTTCGTCATGCTACCCTGCGCGAGGGTGACATGCCGGCAGTGTCCACTTCACTGCGGGACACAGCGGCCAGTCCCCCTCGCGGTCGCCGTCCTCGACGTACTGTTCAAGTACGCCTCCGGGCGGCTCCCGTCGGGCGCCTCGTATCCACCGCCATCTCCTGCGCCTGACGACGAGACCGTGGTAGAGAAGCGGGCTAGGTGCGCAGCGCAAAGAACACAATCAAAGCCACTGCAGCCAAGAACAGCACGGTCAAGACAATTACCACAACAACGTAAGCCGCCCGCGTCTTCCCGGGCGTTTGACCGCCTGTCTTGACGGGCGGTCTTGCCGTCTTCGCGGCGGGTGCAGCCGCGGCAGGCGCAGGAGGCGCAGCCGCGGACGGGGCAGGCGGCGCGAACATCCGCGTGAACTCGGTCGGACCCTGCGCCGCCGGCGGGCCCGGGGCTGGCGGAGCCGAAGGCGTCGAGAAGATCCGAGTCGCGCCGCTGCCCACGGAAGGCGCAACCGGGGGAGTTGGCGGCGAGGTCCCCGCGCCGGGTGCGGCCACGCCTCCGAACATCCGGGTGAACTCGCCGAGATTCGAGGGAGGCGGCGGCGCGGGCCGGGCAGCGGGAGGCGGAGCGAGTGTGCCGGCGGAAGCTTCCTGCACGGTGAAGGGGTCCAGCATCCGCGTGAACTCGCCAGGAGGCGCAGTAGCCGAAGCCCGAGGTACAGAGGGTGAAGGCGCACTTGCGGGAGACCGGAATAGACGAGCGAACTCTTCTAAATCCCCCGCTGAAGGAGCGCGCGAGGCGGGCCGGGGCGTCACCGGCGCGGTGGGCGATTCGGATACATCAGGTATCTGGAACAGGCTCGTGAACTCGCCGGGCGGAGATCCCGGCGCACGCGGGGGAGCGACTCGGAGCGCGGGTTCAGCCGGCGGCGCCGGTTTGGGCTGGCTTGGCGGCCGGGGGCCCGCCACCTCGCGAGGCACTGGCGGGATCGCGATCGCCGGCGGCACGGGTTCCCGCGGTGCCGTTTGAGACGGTGGTGCAGCCGCGCCGGGCTCTGATCCGGAAGCGGCCGCTGGCGGGCGATCCGGCGTGACAGGCCGCGGCTCGGATGGCGGCCTCTGGACAGGCGGGGGAGGCTGGACCTGTGGGATCTGTGGGGCGGTCCCCTTCGCCCCGGCGGGAGTCTCAAACGCCCGTTTAAGCTCGCCCGGTTCACTGGGCACCGCAGGCTGCGCCTGGCCGGATGCCGCTTGCGTGACCTGGTTCGCGTCCAGACTCTGAGGGGGAGTGCTCGGGACGGGAGCAGACGGCGCCGGCAGAGGAGGCTTCACCGCCTCTTGCCGACCCTCGAAGAAGTGGGTGAACCCACTCGACTCGCGCTGCGGCTGCGAAACGCCTGAGGGCTGCGCCGCTGCCGGACGGGCCGACGGAGCCGCAGGCTCCATAGGCAACTGGAACAAACGCGTGAACTCACCACCTTGGGGTTGGTCTCCCGCTGGAGTGACCAGGGGGGGCGCCGGCGGGGCATCCGGAGCGGCTCCTGCTTCGGCCTTGTCAGCCGACGCCGCGTCCGGCGCGACGGCTGTCGGCTCGGCAGGCGGTTCCGGCACAGGTGGCGGCGACGCAGGCGGCGGTGCGGGCTTCTCCTCTAGCGGAGCCTGAAACAGCCGCGTGAATTCCCCGGCGTCGGCTGCGGCGGGACCCGGCGGCGGGGGAGCCCCCGCTTGAATGCCCTGCCTAGCCTGCAGATCGGGCAGAGGGGCGGTTGGCGAGGGCCGAGGAGGCGCCGGAGGCTGAGAAGCCTTCGGCACGGGGATACCGAAGAAGCGCGTGAACTCCTCGGGCGCTTTCTCAACCGGCGCCACCGAGTCCACCCAGTTTCGCAGCGACAAACCCTGCGGAAGGACCTGCGTGACGACGTACGGACAGGCGTGAAGATAGCCGGCCTCGAGAATGTACGCGCCGTCTTCGGGCCGCAGCGTCCTGGCCCTGCGTGCCAGATCTTCGTTCTGGAGGCTCTGGCCGCCGGCGAGCAGGTGGACAAACACCGGCCGTCCGGATGCGATCTCCCGCGCGAGCAGTTCCCGATCGGAAGCCAGCGGAAACTCAGGGATGGCTTCCAAAAGCCTGTAATTCTGTTCGAAGCTCATTGCGCCCCCGAACCGCCTTTGTACGCGCAGATAGTCTGCGCGGACTGCACCATATCGCCGGCGCTTACTTTCTGCGGAAACCCATGATACAGTATCCAATACCACTATGCCGAATGGGAGTCTGCGCCGGCCTCGAGGCCGGCGCTGATGGGCTCATGAGATTCCTGTCTAGAGTCGTCTGGTCCGAGGGCATGTATTTGGGCCCGCACCAGTTCCAACTGCAAAGTCGTTTCTTCGAGGACTCGATTCGGTTTGCGACATCCGCGCTCCGGTTTCGCAGTTTCGGACTGACCGGCTGTGCGCTGGATGCGGACGCCCTTCGCAACGGGACGGTTTCGGTGCTCCACGCCCGCGGAATTCTGCCGGACGGGACGCCGTTTCAAATACCCGACTGCGACGCGCTTCCGCCCGCGCGATCCGTCGCCGCCGTCTTTCCACCCACCAGCGACAGCGTGACCGTTTCTCTCGCCATCGCGGAATGGAAGCCGCAGGGACCCAACTGCGCGCCTTCCGGCGACCCGGGCCAAGCCAGGTTCGTGACCGAAGTCCGGAATTACTGCGACGAGAATACCGGCGGGGACGAGCGTCCCGTCCAGATCGGGCGCAAGAACATCCGGCTGCTTTTCGACACCGAACCGGCGGACGGGTGCGTTTCGCTTCCCCTCGCACGCGTAAGGAGGGATGGCTCCGGCCACTTCATCTTCGACCCGGCCTTCGTGCCGCCCTGCCTGCAAATCAGCGCCAGCGAGTCCTTGATGCTGATGGTCCGCCGGCTCATCGAGATCCTTCAGGCGAAGAGCGCGACCCTCGGCCGTTCCTCGGGCGCCGCCGGCGATTTGTCGTCCCGCGAGGTCGCGAACTTCTGGCTGTTGCACGCGGTCAACTCCGCCCTTGCGCCTCTGCGGCATCTATGGATCACCAAGCGCGGGCACCCCGAGGAACTCTACCTCGAGATGTCCCGCCTCGCCGGCGCTTTGTGCACCTTCTCCCTCGAGTCGCAGCCGTCCAATCTGCCCGCATATGATCACCTGAACCTCGACGCGTGTTTCGAGGCTCTCGACAGGCACATTCGCGAGCATCTCGAAACGATCGTTCCCACGAACTGCGTTTCGATTCCGCTTCGCAAGATGGCCGACTACTTCTATGAAGGCGAGGTTGCCGACACCCGTTGTTTCGGCCGCTCACGGTGGGTGTTCGCAATCCGTTCGAGCCTTGGCGAAGCCGATCTCATCGCGAAGACGCCGCAGCTCGTCAAAATCTGCTCCAGCAAGTTCGTGGAGGAATTAGTGAGGCGCGCCATGGCCGGACTGGCTTTGACCCACCTGCCCGTCCCTCCACCGGCGATCTCCCAGAGGATCGAAGCCCAGTACTTCTCGATCTCAAAGGACGGCCCGTTCTGGCATCACATTACACAGACCAGGCAGGTCGGCATCTACGTGCCGGGAGATTTTCCCAATGCGGAACTGGAACTCCTGGTTATCCTCGACAAATAGGCGGAACCTGGTATGACACCCCCCACCGGCAACATTACTCGTCCCGATAACCTGGCGATTCTCTTCCAGGAGGCTTTGACCGCCATCGTCCGGCTTCGATCCAACCGCCAGCCTTTGACCGATGCCGAGTCCTTCCGCTATCACATGCGCGAGGCCCTGAAATCGGCGGCTCAGGAGGCCAGAAACCGCGCCGGTTACTCCAGCGAGGATATCCGGATGGCCACCCTGGCGGTCGTCGGCTTTCTGGATGAGTCGGTTCTTAAGACGCGCAACCCGCTGTTCGCCGATTGGCCCCGGAAACCGTTGCAGGAGGAACTGTTCGGTATCCACATGGCCGGCGAAGTGGTGTTTCAGAACCTGGAACAACTTCTGGGGCGCAACGATTCGGCGGACCTGGCGGACCTGCTGGAGGTGCATTACCTGTGTCTTCTTCTGGGATTCACGGGCCGCTACAGCGGTGGCCGAAGCGGTGAATTACAGTCGACCATGAGCGCCACCGCGGATAAAATTCGCCGGATCCGCGGCGGCGCGGGCGATTTCTCTCCCGCCTGGATGCCCGCGGCGGAGCCAGTGAGGGCTGCCAGGGACCGCTGGGTTCCGCGACTTCTGATCGCCGCGATCGTGTGCTTCGTGCTTACGGTCGTGCTGTTTGTGGCGTTTAAAGTCTCCCTTCAGTCGGGGGCCACTGACATGAGCGGAATCGCATCGCAGAGGACATCCTAAGGAGAAACCCGATGCGCAAAGTATTGCTCGTCGCCGCCGCGGTATGCGCAATTTGGCTGATGGCGGCGTGGTTCATGGGAAGTGTTCTCGGACTCCACGGCTCGAGTCTCTGGATTCTGCGGAGTGCGCTGGCGCTGCTGGGAATCGTGGCGGCGGTTGTGATTGTCTGGTTCGTTTGGGACAAGCGGAGACGGGAAGCCACGGAGGCCGGCGAGGAACTTGCCGGAAGCGGCGACATCGATCTGCTGATCCGGGACGCCCGGGCAAAACTTGCGACGTCTCAAGTCGAACAAGGTGCGAGAATCACCAGCCTGCCGGCGATTTTCCTCATCGGTGAAACCGGTTCCGCGAAGACGAGCACGATGGTGAATTCGGGTCTCGATCCGGAGCTGCTGGCCGGGCAAGTCTACCGGGACAGCACCCTCATTCCGACACCACTCGCCAACATCTGGTACGCGCACCGGGCAGTCTTCGTCGAGGCGGCGGGCAAGAGCGTAGCGGAGTCAGGCGTCTGGGCCACGATCGCGCGGCGGCTGCAGCCCGGCAGGCTGGGTTCAGCCATTGGAGGAAGCGGCCAGCCTCCCAGAGCCGCGCTAGTGATGATCGAAGCCGAGAGTCTCGTCCGCCCTGGCGCGACGGAAGCCTTAGCCGCCACCGCGCGAGCGCTGCGCGCCCGGCTCGGAGAGATCTCGCAATCTCTCGGCATCAATCTCCCGGTTTATGTCCTCTTCACGAAGATGGACCGCGTGGCGTTCTTCCCCGAGTTCGTGCGGAACCTGACCGGCGAAGAAGCAGCGCAGGTGCTCGGCGTGACGGTCCCCGTGGCGCCCGGCCGCAGCGGTGTCTACGCCGAACAGGAAGCGGCGCGGCTAAGCGCGGGTTTCGAGCAGTTGTTCCGGTCGTTGTGCGCCGCGCGGCCCGCTGTCCTGGCACGAGAAAATGACGCGGCCAAACTTCCCGGGACCTATGAGTTTGCGCGCGAGTTCCGGAAGCTCCGGCCGACCCTGGTGCAATTCCTGGTGGACCTGTGCCGGCCGAGCCAGCTGACGGTAGGTCCGTTCTTGCGAGGCTTCTACTTCTCCGGGGTCCGTCCAGTGATTGTGACTGAGGTTGTGGCGGCTCCGGCGGCTCAGGCTCCCGCCAAACAGGACCGGGATGCTGCCTATGGGGCCACGAGCATCTTCCGCGTCGATGCCGTTGCCGAAGCAGCGTCGCGGGCCGCGGCGCCCCGGGTTGTGGGCACCAGGAAGGTGCCGCAATGGGTGTTCCTCAGCAAGTTCTTCCATAATCTCCTGCTGGCCGATAGTGTAGCCATGGGGGTCAGCGGCAGCAGCACGAGGACCAGTCTTCTGCGCAGGATCCTCCTCGCTTCCGCCGCCCTCCTGTGTCTGATCTACAGCGTCCTCCTCATCGTTTCGTATTCCCGGAATCACGCCCTGGAAACGACGGCCCTCGACGCGGCCCAAGGTATTCAGACCGCCGAGCCGGGCGGGTTGAAGCTCGCATCGCTCGATTCGCTGAAGCGGCTCGAGGCACTGCGCCAGTCGCTGGCGACGCTGGCCGGCTACGACCGGGAAGGGGCTCCCATGAGCTACCACTGGGGCCTGTATATCGGTGATGATCTGTACCCGCAGGTGCGTCGCATGTACTTCGAAAGCTTCCGGCGCGTGCTGTTCGGGCAAACGAAGACCAACATGGTTGAGGCCCTGCGCAGTCTGCCTCCCACGCCGGGTCCCGAGTACAGCCCAACTTACGACACGCTGAAGGCGTACCTGATTACGACTTCGAATCACGACAAGAGCGCGCGAGCGTTTCTTTCGCCGGTGCTGCTGAGCCGCTGGAGCCAGAATCAGAACGTGGATCCGGAGCGAACGCAACTGGCGCAGAAGCAATTTGATTTCTACAGCGACGAGCTGAAGGTCGAAAACCCATTCTCACCCCAGAATGACGCCGATGCGGTTGCGAAAGCACGGAGGTACTTGAACCAGTTCAAAGGCGTGGAACGAGTATACGCGGCAATGCTGGCCGATGCGGCGAGGAGCAATCCAGCCATCAATTTCAACAAGAAGTTTCCGGGCTCAGCCGAGACGGTGCTGGAGACTTACGAGGTGCCTGGGGCATTCACCAAGCCGGGATGGGATCTCATGAAGAGTTTCTTCAAGAATCCGGATCGCTACTTCAGCGGAGAACAGTGGGTGCTTGGAGACCAGGGCAGTGCGAGTATCGACCGGGGGACCCTCGTCAAAGAGCTGGCTGACCGCTACTACTCAGACTTCACCAAGCAGTGGCGGGCTTATCTGAAGGGCGCGTCTGTCGTGAAGTACGCGAATATCCAAGACGCGGCGCACAAGCTGGACGTATTGTCGGGGCCAGGGTCTCCGCTTCTGGGACTGTTCTCGGTGGCATCGACGAACACTGCCGTGGATGAGCCCAACGTATCGAAGCTTTTCCAGCCCGTCCAGGCCGTAGTGCCGCCGGGCAGCGAACGCTTTGTCGCTCCTCCGAACCAGACCTACATGAGCGCACTGCTGAATCTTCAAAGCACGGTCGACCAGGCTTCCAAGGCGCCGCAATTGAACGACACGGTCGCCGGCCCGCTCTTGAAGAGCGCGAGCGACGCACGGATCACAACCAAACAGGTAGCACAGACTTTCCTGGGAGATCCCGAAGGCCACGTGGACTCGACCGTCCAGAAACTGATGGAGGATCCTATAACCGGCGTGGAAGCAATGTTGCGAAAGCTCGGACCGGCGGAACTGAACGCGAAAGGCAAGGAACTCTGCGGGCAGTACAACAGACTGCTGGCGAAGTATCCGTTCAACCCCAATCCATCCGCTCCACAGGCTACGGTTGCGGAAGTGAACGCTATCTTCGCGAAACCCGACGGCGCTTTCTGGAAGTTCTACCAGGAAAGTCTGCAGAAGCTGCTGACAAAGAACGGGCCCCGCTACGAGGCTGTTCCAGGCCCCGTGACGCTGACGCCCGGGTTCGTCAGCTTCTTCAACCAGGTTGCAGCATTTTCCGAGACGATCTACGCCGGCGGAAGCCAGGACCCGCGTATCGTCTACTCCCTGACACCGCTCCCGGCTGAGCCTGAGGTGAAGGGGATCAGCCTCAGACTAGACGGACAGCCCCTCACCCGAACTGGCGCCGAGGCCACACCGAAGCAGTTCGTCTGGCAAGGCTCCGGCACGCACGGCGCCGTTGCGACGGTGAACATTGGAACGGACATCACGCTCTTTGATAATGACAGCCTGTGGGCCGTGTTCCTGTTCTTCGGCGAGGCCGAGACCTGGCAGCCGGCGGGAAACGCTCACAACCTGGAATGGGTCGTCCGGAGCGGCAGGTCGGCGAAACCCGTAACTTTGCGTAGCGGCAAGCCGCTGACAGTGCGATTCCAACTCGATATGGCAGGGGCGCCGCCGGTGTTCCAGAAGGGGTATCTCTCGCGGATGGGATGCGTCGTTGAGGTAGCGAGATAGGCAGGCCGGCGATTCTGTGGCGGGGACTGGCCCTGCAATTAAGGGTCCGGCAAGCGCGCGAGTGCTTGCCGGTCGAAGATGAGATCGGCGATGTCGTGATTGCGGACGTCGACGAGCTTTCGGCCCGGCGTGTTTTCCGGGAAGACGGCAGCGAAGGCAGGCGATCGGGTCAAACAGTAGCCGTGAGGTGGCCATGGCGTTTCAGGTTGGTGAGCAAGTAGGGGACTACGAAGTAATCGGGGTCCTCGGAGCGGGTGGAATGGGCAAGGTGTACGAGGTGAAGAACCGCCTGTCCGACCGGATCGAGGCCATGAAGGTGCTTCTGCCGAACCTGACTGAGAACCAGGACGTTGCAGATCGGTTTCTCAGGGAGATCAAGGTCCTGGCCAGCCTTGAGCACCCCAATATCGCTGCGCTTCGTACTGCGCAGAAGGTTGACAACCAGGTTCTGATGATCATGGAGTATATCGACGGCAAGCCGCTGGGCGATTTGCTCAGCCAGGGGACCGTCCGGCGGGATTTCGGCCTCAGCTTCATGGCGCAGATCCTGAGCGCCCTCGAATACGCGCACGCAAAGGGCATCATCCATCGCGACATCAAGCCCTCAAACGTCATGGTCACCGCGTCCGGACTGGTGAAGCTGATGGATTTCGGCATCGCCAGGCTCCAGGCCGACCGGAAGTTGACGGCCACGGGCAGCACGTTGGGGTCGTTGCACTACATGTCGCCGGAACAGATTCGGGGCTCGGAGGGAGTGGATGCCAGGAGCGATCTTTACTCGGCCGGCGTCTGCCTCTATGAGATCGTGACCGGGAAACGACCGTTCGATGCCCCGAGCGAGTACTCGTTGATGTCGGCCCACCTGGAAGAGCCTCCACGTCCCCCCGTTGAACTCGACGCGACGATTCCCGAACCGCTGAACGAGCTCATCCTGGTCTCGTTGGCGAAAGATCCGCAGTGCCGTTTTCAATCGGCCACGGCTTTCCTCAGGGCCCTCAATTCCGTGAGACGGCAACTCGGATTCGATGTACCGGACTCTCAGTTCTCAGCGGCGACGGCCGGAGCTATTGTTCCGCCGTCCCAGGCGGTCCGGCCGGAGGCGAAGGCGGAAACGCCGGCCGGAGTCGAAGCACCAGTTGCTCCGGCGGCGAGGCCAAGGAGCCGGCGGGGATTGTACGTGGCGCTGGGATCGTTGATAACGGTCTCGGTGGTAGTAGCGGCGCTGTTGCTTGCGCCCAAGTACTTTCGGACCGGCGCCAAGAGCACTCAGGCACCTTCCCTGACGCCCGCCGCGGAGACTTCGGTTCCAAAGGGCACAGTTCCCCCGTCAGCGCCCCCTGCCGGCGCTGCTTCGGTTGAACCGAGTCCTTCGCAGAACGCGAGCGCTCCGTCCGAACCCGTGCCAGCGGTCAAGCCGCAGAGCAGGCGCCCGGTCTCCGGCAGGGCGGGGACGAGTGCGCCTGCCGATCACGCGGCTTCAGAGCCGGTTCCGGCGCCCGCTGCCGCAGCCCCGGCTGAGCAGGTTGCCCCGGAGCCATCAACGCCGCAAGCGAATCCCCGCGAGCAGCAGGACGCGGCAGCTTCGAGGGCCGCTCTGAGCGAACTTCGCGAACAGTACAATCAACTGGCGATTCGCGCGAGCACGGTAAAGACCGGCCTTCAAAGTCTGCAGAGTCAGATGGGAGGACTCGGCCTGCGCGCCGACATGCGAGAGGCGGCCACGCGCATGGATTACCTCATGGGCGAGGCGATGGCCTCACTCCGCGCGAGAGATGCGGACGGCGTTCGCCGCAACCTGAATTCGGCGGACCGCGTGATCGAACGGCTCGAGAAGTTTCTTGGCCGCTGATCCGAGTTTTTGAGCAAGACCAATTCGCGCCTCTGCAAATCGACCAGCGTTCAGGGCCTTGCATTCTGATCGATTTGGCCTACTGCAGCGCCTGGTGTCGCTCATCGCGCCAAGGAATGTCCTCTGGGGGCACGGAAGTCATCCGCATTAAGTCGTACGACAAACTTATTACCGCGTTGGCATCCGCGAGACGATGTACCATAATTGGGTCTCGGGTTACCCTCATGACCACATTCTCCAGAAGCTCTGTCCACCTCGATGTAGCGCCAAGTGAACATCGAGCGAACGACCCGATCGAGCCGGGTAGTCCGTTTCGAATCCTGATCGCCGGCGACTTCAGCGGGCGGGCAAATCGGGGCGCCGGCGCCGGGCTTGCGGGCCGGCGGGCCCTGCTTGTGGACCGCGATAACTTCGACACGGTCCTCGAGAACGTCCGTCCGGCCGTGCGCCTGGGTGGCATCACCCTGGAGTTCCGCGAGCTTGACGACTTCCATCCCGATCAAATCTACCGTCGCACGGCGGTGTTTCAGAAACTGGCGGAGGAGAGGTCACGCCCAGTGCCGCCTCCGCCCCAGGCGCATCCCCAAACCCCGGCCGTGGCTTTCCCGGGAGGCAACCTTCTAGACCAGATGCTTGACGAAACCGGGGAGGCCCAGGTCTCCCAGCCGACTGAGCTTACCGGCGATCTGGCGGATTTTCTGAAGAAGGTGGTGGCGCCGCACCTCGAGCCGAAAGCCGATCCGCGCCAGCAGGAACAGGCCGCCCGAGCGGACTCCCTGGCAGCAACGGCAATGAGAGGTCTCCTGCATCATCCCGACTTCCAGGCCGTCGAGGCTGCGTGGCGTGCTTTGTGGATGCTGGCGCACCGCTTGGACACCGATGGCGACCTTAAAATCTACCTGTTCGACGCGACTTTGCAGGAACTGGCGGCCGATCCGGACGGCACGCGAAAGCTGTTTTCCGGAGGTGACGAGCCTTGGGCGGTAATCGCCACAAACTACGTGTTCGGCCAGACGAGGCAAGATGCGCAGTTACTCGGCATCCTGGGCCGGGTGGCTGCCGGCGTAGCGCCAATCCTGGCGGAAGCTATCCCGCCGTCCGAGCCCGCAGCCGAATGGGAGGCCTTGCGGCGTCGCCCGGAAGCGCATTGGATTGGCTTGGCGCTGCCACGTTTCCTCTTACGGTTGCCGTACGGTTACGACACCGCACCTGTCGAGAGCTTCGAGTTCCAGGAAATGCCCAGGAGTGTCCATCGAGACTACCTCTGGGGCAACCCGGCCTTTTGCTGTGCTTACCTTCTTGGCCGGACATTCCTGAGCGATGGCTGGCAGATGCGGCTCGGCACACATCGCCAGGTCGATGGGCTCCCGCTGCATGTGTATACCGAGGGGGGTGAAACGAGCATGAAGCCATGCGCTGAAATCCTGCTCACCGAAAAGGACGCCGATTACCTGATGGAGGGGGGAATCATGCCGCTGGCATCGCTCAAGGGGCAAGATGCGGCGCTCCTCGTAAGGTTTCAGTCCATTGCACAGCCGCTGGCCGCCCTGTCAGGACGCTGGTCGGGCTAGCCGCGCCGCACGGGGCTTGGAAGGAAAGCCGCTACCCCGGTCCACTGCCGCGAGCGCGGTCGTTTGATCGCGAGGGGAACAACGTGTCACCGTGCGGCTGGCCGACGACGGCAAAGCGCACAGAATCCTGATGCGCCGATCGCTCAGGAAGACCGGGCCGGAAGCGGGCATCTCGGCCTTGCATTGTGATCGAGCGGAAGCTTAGAATGTTGCCCATGACCAAAACCCGAGTGCTTTCTGCTGTTTTCGGCGCTCTTCTCCTGATCGGAGCCGGAGCCCTGGCGCAAAAGCCCGTCCGAGACATCAGCCACGCTCGTCATCCGAATCTTGCGGCGGCGCAGCGGCTCAGCCAGCAAGCTTGGGAAAAAATCGTTGCCGCTCAGCAGGCCAATGAGTGGGACATGCAAGGCCATGCGAAGAAGGCCAAGGAACTGCTGGATGAGGTCAACCAGGAACTGAAGCTGGCAGCCGAAGCCGCAAATCGCAAAGCGCGATAGTCCATCGAAGTCGTAGCAGCCGGCTTTACCCGGCGCAAGCCGCGGAGTGGAATCTCTTTTGAGACCGAGATGCTGACCGAGGAAGAGAACTTCGCCTGCTTGGACCAGCATCAACCGTGAGCTTTGCGGCAAGGCGGAAGCTCTCGATTCCCCGCAACGGGTCGTGCTGGATATGGACTCGACTGAGATTCCCGTATACGGCCCAGCGGGAAAACAGCGGGTACAACGTTGACTTCGAGTGCACGTGAGCGGCAAAGATTTGGCCCGCTTGCGTGCGCCGTGTAGTATCCTCTGTCCATGGCGGTGCACAACATTGCGCAGGGGGAGCACCTGTCGAGCATCGCGGAGCAGTACGGCTTCCAGCTCACGAGCACCATCTGGGATCATCCGGAGAACGCCCAACTCAAGGCTGAACGGCAGGATGGACACATCCTCTATCCAGGCGACCAGGTTTTCATCCCCGACAAGGCGGAAAAGAAGAAGTCGCTGCCCACCACCAAGGTCCACAAGTTCAAGCTCGCCGGCGAGAAGCTGAAACTCAAACTCGTTCTGCTCGATGTGAACGGGAACCCGCGCGCAAACGAGTCCTGCACCTTGGTTATCGACGACGACTCCGCGAAGCTCACCACTGGCGGGGACGGGTCGCTCGAAAGGCAAATCGCCAAGACGGCGAAGGGGGGAGAAATCGGACTGGCCGAACTGATGATACCGCTCAAGGTCGGACATCTCGATCCAGTCAACAAGCAGTCGGGGCAGGTGGCCCGTCTGAATAACCTGGGCTACGGCGCCGGCGATCCGAACAACCCCGATCCGGACCGCTTACGGTCTGCCGTGGAGGAGTTTCAATGCGACCAGTCCTTGCCGGTCAGCGGCGAGTGCGATGGCGCGACACAGGACCAACTGAAATCGGTGCACGGATGCTGAGTCCGTGGATCACGCTGAGAGGGGACGGGAATCGAGTCGATGGCAGATAGCGAAGCCGATCTCACCGGGGGTATAGCCGCCGCCCATCCGGAGCCGGAAATACAGACCGTGGTAGTGGCGCCGACGATCGAAACGGCGGTGAACACGGTTCGCGCGTACCTGATCCCGGTGGGCTGCTGGCGCATCGACGACGTTCGGTTCGATTTCGATTCCTCCTTCGTCCGCGCGGCCGGCAAGAAGGAATTCGCGCTCCTGGCCAAGCTGGTGAAAGACCATCCGGGTTGCCCGATGTCGATCTTCGGCCACGCGGATCCGACCGGGAGCGACGACTACAACAAGACGCTCAGCGGCCGCCGCGCCCGCGCCATCTACGGCCTGCTCACCCGCGACACCGGCATCTGGGAAGACCTCTATTCGCATTCCTTCGGCGGCGATACCTGGGGCGTCCGGTCCATTCAGAAGATGCTCTTCGAACTGGGCGAGGACACCGACCTCACGGGCGTGATGGACTCGAAGACCATCAAGGCGCTGAAGAGCTTCCAGACCGAGCAGGGCCAGTCGCCCAACGGCACGAATAATGCCGCCACGCGCGCCGTGCTGTTCAAGGCGTACATGGATTCGCTCTGCGTGGACGGCGACGGCGGGCAATTCCAGCTCACGGCCGGCGATTTCCTGGCCAAAGGCGCGGACCCGGACGGCAAGGGGGACTATCAGGGCTGCGGCGAGTTCAATCCCGTCCTGATGTTTTCCGCCGCCGAGAAAAAGGATTTCGACAAGCCGCAAAATCACAACAAGCGGAACAGCGAGAACGCGCCCAACCGGCGCGTGATGGCCCTGTTATTTCGAAAAAACACGGTGGTCGATCCCGGCAAGTGGCCGTGTCCTACCTGGAAAGACGGCGTTGATGGCTGCACCAAGCGTTTCTGGTCCGATGCCGACACGCGCCGCCAGTTTCAGGACAATCGCCGGACCTTTGAAGCCGACAAGAACACCTACGCCTGCCGGTTCTATCACCGGTTGGCCGAGCTTTCGCCGTGCGGCAGCGCAGCGGGACCGAATTCGATCAGCGTCGTTCAAGTAAAGGCCTCGGTCCCCGGGAGCAAGGGGATCCGCAACACCGCGAACCAGCGCGCGCGCTCGGTGCTGGCAGCGAGCACGTCTACGGAGACGGACCTGACGCAGAACAAGCCCGTGGTCCTGGTTCGCGGCTGCAACGATGTGGAACTGGAAGCGGTGACGAATCCTTCGGCGCCCGTCACCTGGACGGTTACACCCAACGAGAACTCGAATTCCGCGCCCGACATCATCCCGGCGGGCGGCGGCAAGCGGGCTTTCCTGAAGACCGACAAGGCCGGTGCATTCTCAGTGACCGCATCCACTGGTGCGTCGAAGGTCGTGTGGAACGTCGTGTTCGTGTCCGTGAACGTCGATGTCAGTTCCGGCGTCGTGATCACCCGCGATAACCTCTACGTGGACAACGGATCCAGCGCCACCAGGACGCGCTTCAGATCCGGTCAGTTTGTGGACAACCAGTACGCCTGGGAAATCACGGTCGCCAAGGTCGAAGTGGTGGGCGGCGGCACGAACAACGACATTGGCGTCGCGGACGTGCAGCTGCGCTACCTGCAGAACGGCATCGAGGATACACTGAGCGGAAACTACGATGGCGGAGCAACCGCCACCGAAGTTCCGAAAGGCGGGCTCCCGATTGTGGATTCGAACGGCGATGCCGGCACCAACCCCACCGCCGACCTGATGTTGAAAGTCACCCCCGACAACACGAGCAAAGTGCGCACGGCCCGTCTGGCCGATTCGCCCGCTGGAGGCTTTCCGCGCACGCATCCGAACACGAAGGGACTCCTGGCGGCCATCTCCGGCGTGAACGGCTTCCGCGCGGCCGTCGGATCCACGAGCACGGCCGCGCCGGACGCCTTCGTCGTCCACGCCGAACTGCAATGGAAGGCCGATTTCGCCGGCAGCGTGGCCAAGACGGGCTCGGCCGGCACCTACACTCGCAACGGGGCCAGAACCACGAGCGATGTGACGATGTCCCTGATTTCGCCGGACACCGGTGGCCAGGATGCCGGTGTGGCCGGCTATGAGTTATTCGAGCCGCGGTTCAACGGCGGCACCGATACGAAGTTCAACCCCTGACAATGGAATCGACATGCGCAGGACAACCTGGATCGTACTCATGGCGGCGGTGCTCGCAGCCGCAACCCCCGGCATGGGCGCGCCACAGAAAAGGAGGACTCCGGTGGAACGATTGAGCCCCGACCTGGTTCCGTTCATCCCGGACCCGAATGCGGTTCTGGCCCTGGTGAGAGTGATCTCGTGCGCGGTGACTCCGCTGCCGCAGCAGCAGGAAGAACAGCTCGTCGTCCACCTGGAAACACTTGACGTGATCCACGGGGAGAAGCTGAAGGCGGGCGAGCCGATCGAGATCTCGGGAAAACGGCTGGCGGATGAAGACGCGCGCTATCGCTCCCATTTCGACAAGTGGAACGTTCTGCCGTTTCAGCCGCAAGATCTGCTCATCGTTGCCCTGGCGCCCGGACAACGCCCGGCGGCGTGGATCGGTCTGGCGGCGGAGCAGGTGGCGTCGGCGGCGGACCCGGCAGTCGCGGCCTTGCACCGCGCGTCCTCCATCGAACACACGCCCGCCGGTTCGCCACTCCGTGCCGCGGCGCTTGAGGAAGCCCTGTCCAGCCCTACCGATCTGCTTCAGCGTTACGCCGTCGAAGCCGTCGGGCGGCGCGCGGCCGTCACGCGGCAGGCCGGAGCGGAGATGATCTCGCGGGCGCTGTTTTCGGAGCGGATCCCGCCGGATGCCCGGCCGCCGCTCGCCCTGAAGTTGGCCTCGCGCGATTTCTACCACTTCGAGGAGGGCGCGGAGCCTGTGAATTTCGTCGTGATTCGGACGCTGGCCCGGCTGCTGGTGGATGGCGACGCGGCCCAGCGGCCGCTCTGGACGCAACTGCTCGGCGCATCGCTCACCATCGAGTTCTCGAAGGACCCGCATAAAGATGCCGAAATGCGTTCGTCGCTGATACGCGCGGTCACTGATCCCGCGCCGCAGCGCGTTGTAGCGGCCTTAGAACAGCAGGCAGCGCAGGGCTCGAAGGATCCGCGCGTGCCGAAGCTGATCGCCGCATGGAAGGCCAGGTAGATGCTTCAGATCCGTGATTCTCAAATGAACGACATGGCCAAGGCCTCGGGGAAGCCCCCGGTCCAGCCGTGTCCAAAAGAGAAGACCTGGATCGAGTTCCGGTTGGTGGACGAAGACGGCGAGCCGGCGGAAGGCGTGAAATACAGAGCCACGCTGCCGGATGGTTCGGTGCGGGAAGGCACGCTCGATAGCGACGGCAAGGCCCGCTTCGAAGGGATCGATCCGGGGCAGGCGGAGATCTCTTTCCCCGCGGTGGACGGGAGCGAGTGGGGTCCGGCCTGACTGCCGCGATCCGGCACGACCCAAAATCTCGCGGCAGCGCTGCGGCCGTAAGGCCAAGCTGGTGAGCCTCGTCGGGCTGGTCACGTTATCAGCGCGACAAGGTCCTCGCGGATCTGACCGCGAATTCCTGGCCTGTCAGCACTTCACGCGCCGCGGACGCTCTTTGCGAGCGAGAGCTTCCTCCCCTGCAACCCCTGGCCGTCGAAGCTGTACTCGAGGACGCCGGCCGGATCTTCGTCTTCGAGCAGGAACTGAGCGATCGGACCGAAAAACGTCCGCAGTTCCTCCTTGTTACATGTCGGCAGATAGACGCGGAGAACGCGCGGGTCGTAATAACGGAAAATCAGGCGCCGCCGCCCCTCGTCTCGTACCCGCAGGAACCCCCGCAGGTGGTGGCGGAGGTTCTTCATGGTGGTCTCACTGCGGAGAAACACACCCCAGCTTTCTCCCCATCCGTGATCGATGAAGTAGCGTGTGAACCGGTCCTCTTTGTCGAGCTGCACCAGGTACGGCGCGCACATTTGCAGTTGCCACGGCAGGTCACCGTTGTAAAGGCAGCACTTGTCCTGGTAGGTCCGGTCGACGGCGCCGAAAATCCGGTCGTCCCGGGCGGCATCGAGAATCATCCAGACGTTCACTCTCGATGACAGCCCGTCCGGCCACAGAGCCTCGATGATCTTGTCGCGATACGGCGATGGCATTATGAGGCTCCCTCGGAGCTGCCGGAATCCGCGCCGCCACCCCCCGAGTTCTGACTTTGCTGCTGCGCGGCCTTCTGGCATTCCTCGCAAAAAGGAGTTCCGTCCGCGGACGCGTTCTTCAGTGTCTGGGCGACCGCTACGGGGTCGACGTCCTTCGGGAACGTGGCCACCTCCGCAGACGAGCTCGAGCCTCCACCCCCGGGACTGGCAGCCGGAACGACTCGATCGGGCTCATCGGGCGGCTCGAGGGAGCTCGCTGCCGGCGAGATCGATTGGAGGGAAATACTCTTGGGTGTCGCCTGGTTCGCAAGGGGCGGAGAAGTCGTCCCGCCCGGGCTTGCGTCGTCAGCCGCGGTCGGATCGGTGGGTGCAGTCAGCGAGACAGGCGACCCCGGCGAGCCCGAAAGGGCGGATCCGCCGCTGTTCAACTGGATCAACGGAACGCCTGACACCGCGATGCCGGAAGGATCCAAGGTGATGAAATTCGGGCCCATCTTGATCGTCAGGCCCATCTCGGCCTCGATGACGACTTGCATCCCCTTGATGTAAAGATTCTGGGTGACCTCGGTGCTCTGGTTGCCCGTAATCTTCTCGGTCACGTTGCCCGTGACTTCCAGCGAATGGTTGCCGGTGACCTTGATCCCCTGATCACCGACGATCTGCAGGTTGTGATTGCCCTCGATCTTCTCCATGCGGTTGCCGACCACGTGGCTGTGCTCATCCGCGCCGATCTTCTCGTACTTCTCATTCTTCACGGTCAGGTGGCGGTCGTTGCCGATCGACTCCTTGCGGTCGGCCTTGACCTGAATATCGAGGTTCTTTTCACCGTGAAGAAAAACCTGCTCGCTGCCTTTCTTGTCCTCGAAACGGAGCTCGTTGAAGCCGCCCCCGCCTTTCGAGCTCATCGACTTGAGCGTGCTCTTCGTCTGCTCGTCGGGCAATGTGTACGGGGGCATCTGGTCGGCGTTGTAGACGCGGCCGGTGATGATGGGCCGGTCTGGATCGCCTTCCAGAAAGCTGACGATCACCTCCTGCCCGATTCGCGGCGTATAGATCGATCCCCAGAGCTTGCCGGCCCAGTCGTGGGCCACGCGGATCCAGCAGGAACTCTTCTCGTCGCATTGGCCCTGGCGGTCCCAGAAAAACTGCACGACGACGCGGCCGTACTGGTCCGTCCAGATCTCTTCTCCGGCCTTTCCGACCACGACCGCTGTCTGCGTGCCCCGAATCACCGGTTTCTTGGCCAGGCGCGGAGGACGGAAGGGCACGGCCGAAGGAATCGCCTCGATGCGGTTCGAGTACTCGAAAGCCGTCAGGTCTGCGTTGGCGCGATAGCTGGGGTTCCGCCCTGTCTGGCAGAGGGAAAAGATCGTGTATTCGCCGTTGGCACTATCGCGGAAATGATCCTTCAAGGTGAATTTGTAGCCGCACTCCAGCCCCTTGCAGTTTGTTTGGGCACGAAGAGTGGAAAGCCGGACCTCCTTTTCCTCCAGACGAATGCGGGCGTACCGCTCGCCGTCGTCCTTGGTGACGTACTTGCCGGGATAGTCATAGTCTTCACCCAGTTGGTCGCCGGACAACGAGGCGGACAAATCGGTGGCGGGCTTCTCGAAATCGTAGTCCCTGAGGGAGGCCGTTCCGATGTGCACGTGGAACTCCTGCTCGAGGGTCTGGACGGTGTCTTCATCGACGTGACCGCCCTCGACCGACGCAAACCGCGCCTCGGACTGGTGGGGGCAGGTCTCCAATGAACTCTTTTGGTCCACGAGGACCATCGTGTGCTTGTCGTTAGCCTGTTCGAAGTAGTAATAGATGCCCTCTTCTTCCAATAACCGGGAGACGAAGTTGAAATCGGTTTCCCGGTACTGTACGCAATACTCGCGCGGAGGGTAACTGCCCTGGACGGACACCTTGTAGTCGGTGAAGCCGCGATCTTTGAACACCTGCTCGGCGATATCCGGAACGCTCTTATTCTGAAAGATCCGGCAGTCCGAGAACAGGTTGAGGAACCACGGCCAAGCCACCATCTCGATCTTGTACGCCGCCAAGCCGTCCTCGCCATATTCAAGCAACTTCATGCTGCGGATGTTGCCGTGGATGTGGCGCTCTGACTTGTCGTTGAGAACGATGGTCAGTACAAGAGGGGCCCTCAGCAACGACTTCATGTCGATGTCCGGGTCCTCGGAGAGCACACGCAGGGCGTAACAGTATGGCGCCGACATGCGCTCGGCTCCCTCGAAAGTCTCGAGCAAGAGCGCATCGTCGCCCAGCGTAGACTTCAGCCGGAAAGGTCGGTCGATTTGAGTCCGAGCCAAGAGCCATCCTCTCTGTACGATTCGGAAAGGCCGGGCCACCGCCTCCTGCCTTGCGGCCGCGGCTCAACACACTGCTTCCGGGCCGTAACCCGGAGGAAACGGCCCGCACCTCAGGGGCTGCCTGCCACCTCTAAGAATACGTGAAGGAGCCGTCCTCCCCAACACCCACACGGATGGATTCCGGCCTCAGCCCTTCCGCCATCCGGCCAAGCAACTGACGCGAGATTTCAGGCAGCAGCGTATTGGTCAGGATGTTGTCCACGTTGCGGGCGCCGCTTTCCACCTCGGTGCAGCGCTTCGCCACTTCTTCCACCAGCGCCTGATCGTAGTTCAGATCGATGCGGTGCGTCTCCTTGAGGCGCCTCTGGATTTTCGCGAGCTTCAGGACGACGATCTTCTTCAGGTTCTCATCGCGGATCGGGAAGAAGGGGATGATTACCAGGCGTCCCAGGAAGGCGGGCTTGAAAATCTTGTTCAGTTCGGGCTTCAGCGCGTTCACGAGCGCGGCCGCATTCGGCATCGTTTCGGGATCGCCGCACAGCTTCATGAGGGTGTCCGTTCCGGCATTCGAGGTCAGAATAATGATGGTGTTCTTGAAATCGATCTGCCGGCCTTCCCCATCTTCCATCATGCCCTTGTCGAATACCTGGAAGAACAGTTCCAGCACGTCGGGGTGAGCCTTCTCCACCTCATCGAGCAGGACCACCGAGTAAGGCCGGCGGCGCACCGCCTCGGTGAGCACGCCGCCTTCGCCGTAGCCCACGTATCCCGGAGGCGAGCCCTTCAACGTCGAAACCGTGTGGGCTTCCTGGAACTCAGACATGTTAATGGTGATGACGTTGTGCTCGCCTCCGTACAACTGGTCGGAGAGGGCGAGTGCGGTTTCCGTCTTGCCGACGCCGCTCGGCCCCACCAGCAGGAATGTGCCGATCGGCTTCTGGGGATCATCGAGACCCGCCCGGGCCGTGCGGATGCGGTGGCTGACGGCTTCGAGCGCATGCGATTGGCCGATGACGCGAGCGCCAAGATGCTGCTCGAGGTGCAGCACAGTGGCGATTTCATCCTTGATCATCTTGCCCACGGGTATGCCCGTCCAGCCGGAGATGACTTCCCCTACCAGTTGCGCATCGACGCAAACGCGCATCAGCGGATTCTCGCCTTGTAGAGCCTCCAGTTCAGCGTTCAGTTTGCTGAGTTCGGCGCGCAACGCCTCCTGATCGGGAGCGGGAGGTGCGGCGCCGGCCGCTGCCGTTGCGGCGGCTTGCCCGTCGGGGGCAACGGCGGAAGGCTCAGCCGGAGATGCGCTCGCAACATGAGCCGTCTCCAACTGTGAGCGCACCTCGCGGACGCGGGACACCAGATCCCGTTCCTTGTCCCACCGCCCCAGGAGTGCGTCCAGCTTCTCCTTCGTGGCGACGCGTTTCGCCGAGTTCGCCGCGATGCGCTCGGAGTGATCCACGCCGACGGCGCTCTCCCGCTCCAGAATACGTATCTGCAGGTCGAGGTCATCGAGCGTCCGCTGGGCGTCTTCGATAAGGCCGGGGGTGGCGTTCAGCCCGAGCGCGAGCCGGGCGCATGTCGTATCCAGTACGCTCACGGCCTTGTCGGGCAACTGGCGATCCGCAATGTAGCGGTGGGACAGTTTCACCGCCGCAGCCAAGCCTTCGTCCAGGATGCGGACGTTATGGTGCTTTTCCAGAGCCGGAGCTACCCCGCGCATCATGAGTTCGCACTGCGACTCGGTCGGCTCCTCCACTTTGACGAGCTGGAAGCGCCGCGCGAGCGCGGGATCCTTCTCGAAGTACTTCTTATATTCGGACCACGTCGTGGCGGCGATCGTACGCAACTCGCCGCGCGCCAGGGCCGGCTTCAGCAGGTTGGCTGCATCGCCCTGGCCGGCTTGACCGCCCGCGCCGATCATTGTGTGCGCCTCATCGATGAACAGGATGATCGGGATGGGAGAGTTCTTCACCTCGGCGATCAGCGCTTTGAGCCGGTTCTCGAACTCGCCTTTGACTCCCGCGCCCGCTTGCAGCAACGCCAGGTCCAGCGTCCGGAGTTGGACTTTTCGCAGCACGGGCGGAACATCGCCGTGCACGATGCGGAGCGCGAACCCTTCGACGATCGCGGTCTTGCCGACTCCCGCCTCCCCCACCAGGATCGGGTTGTTCTGGCGACGCCGCGTGAGAATGTCGATCACTTGCCGGATTTCGAAATCGCGCGCCAGCACCGGATCGACTTTGCCGCTCTTCGCGTTCTCGGTGAGGTTTACCGTATACTGATCCAGATTCGGCGTCTTGCCGCCCATCGCGCCTCGAGGTGCACCGGGTGCGGCGGCTTCTTCCGCGGCGGCAGCCGCCTGGGCTTCCTCGCTTGACCTGGACACGATCTGCGCGAAATCCTTACGCAGGCTCTCGGCCTCGATCTTCTGGAACTCGCGGCTCGCTTCCCGCATCAAACGGGCGAGATCCTCGTCGGCGGTCAGCGCCAGAATCGTGTGGCCGGACCGGACCTTCAGAGCGCCGTAGTCGATAGAGCCCAGAGTCCAGGCCGCGGTAAACATATTGCGCAGCGTTGGGCTCAGAGCAGGATTTCGCGCGTTGCCGGACTTGAGTTTATCCAGGCTGCGCGTCAGTTCCGCCGAAAGCCGGGATTTGTCCACTCCGAAGTGCTTGAGGATGGCGGGGAAGTCTCCGTCCGCCGAATCCAGCAGCTTCATCAGGTAGTGTTCAATCTCGACGTCGTAGTGGGTGCGCGACAGGCAGAGCCCCGCAGAAGCCTCCAGGGCATTGCGTGTCGTGTCATTCAACTTGCCGATTAACGATCTCAGGTTCACGCCCATTTCAGATAACGCTCCCCGTTCGCTGGTCCTTCAGTTCAGTAACAACACGGTGTCAGCCGGATTTCGCCCGAAAGAGGGGCCGGACTTCATCCATGTAGTCCAACCGAGAAGCGATATTGTCTGCTTCCCCTTGCCCAGCTCGCAGGCCGGCACCTCTTCGCGTTTGAGAATCAGCTGGATTTCAAACTCCAGTTCGTTGCCCGAGAAGAACCGTAGCAGCGATTTCAGCGGCTCGAAGGCTCGTCCGGTGGGCAAAAAATCGAGATACTGCTCAATGGTCAGAGGTCCGAGCTTCAGGCGGGCCCGGGACTGGAGATCCCAGATCTCGTCACCGGTGATCGCGCCCACCCCCAGTTGCTCGGAATATTCGTTGCCGGCTTCGAAACAGCACTGGTCGGAAGCTGAGACGGCATGCCAGGCGCCGACGAACTGTTCCACCTCGACCGGCACCTTGAAGTAGTCCGACAGGATCTGTTCCAGTGCCGTCGCCGAGCGCGGTTGCAGCGCCAGCAGTCCGCAATAGAACAGAAACGATTCGTCGCGCACGCACTGGCGATTCTCCAGGCCCTGTGTCCCGAGTCCGACGAAGCTCATTACGTACTTCGAGAACCGGTCCTGCTGATCGCGTTCATACGCGACGAAGAAGCGGTATTTCTCCCACGCCTGATAGAAGAGCGAAATCATGCGGTGGTTGAACAGATCGAAGAAATCGGCAAGAGTGCGGTCTTTCGCGCGAGCGCGGTCGCGGACGAACTCCGTGTAGGCGAACGGCAGAACACCCATCGGGCCCGTCAGGCCCATGAAATTCACTGTGACTTTAGGGCGCCCGTCTGGGGGCCAGTCCACCGCATGGATCCGGCTCGGTGGAAATGCAAGCGAGTTGTTCACGGCAAACCGCATCGCCTCGCGTTCGGGGGGGCCGAAACGGCCGACCGGCACCGCGCCGGGGTTCATCCGCTCCAACAGGCGAACCGCCTGAAAGAAGTCGAACCTCCCTGGATGATCGCGCAACTCCGTTCCCAGAAAGAAGCGTCTTACATCAAGATCTTGCGGCCGGCTCTGGGGGGCCATTGACGTAGAGTCTCCTTTCTTTGCCTCGTCGTCACCGCCAGTTGGCTGAAACTGTTCAACGAGGTATACAGGCCCAGGAACTGCTCCAGCACGCTGGCAAAAAGGTAGGCGCCGCCGCCGACGAACTGGTCCTCATCCAATTCCAGCTCCACGCGCGTGCCACGCGCAAAAGCGATCCCGTTTTCCGATACCACCCTCGCGAAGTGCGGCGCACTCTTCACGCTCGTGACGCCGGAGACCACTTTGGTCGCGAAAGCCGAATCGGTGAAGTTATAGAGCTTCAGAATCTCCCGGAGAGCCTCTGCCCCGCCCTCGACCAGGGACAGATAGTTGAGCGAGAGGTGTGAGATCAGCCGCCACTGCATAGCCTTGCCCAGCGGGGGCCGGATTGGGACTGTCGGCTTTTCGAGCGCTACGATCGATTTGACCGGCGCACCGCTTTCCAGATCGAAGTCGCCGGCGTCGTTGCCGAACGGAAGACGTGATGGAAGGTCGCGGTTGGTGCAGATCGTACGGACCGTCAGCGTGTCGACGTCGGATCGGACCGGACGGAGATTGAGGTCAACCAGAGAAAGATCGATTTCGGTGCCGTCGTCGTGAATCCGGTTCGACGGGCAGCGGTTTGCGATCCACAGCGCCTGCTGCTTGTCGCTCTTCGTTGCGTGCCGGAACGAATAGAAAGGCTGGAACCGGACGATATCTTTGCCGCCGGACTTGAGGCTGAGCACTTCATCGACCGAGAAGATCTCGGCCGCATGCGGCCGCCGCACGTCAGGAACCACCCGGTATTCGAACTTCTGCTCCTCCAGAAGTATGGGCTCGGCGGTTTGGGGGTAGAGGTTCACGACGGGAGCACAGCCAAGCCGGAAGGTCTTCGCGGACACTCCGGACTCGAGACGCTGGCGGCTCTGCTCGCCCTCGAACCGCGAAAACAGGAAGATCATTTCCACGGCGTTCGTGAACCCGTGCGCCGCCATCTGTCCGAGACCGGTTACATCGACGAAAAAGAACTTCTCGGGGAAAGTGAAGTACTCCTGCAACAACCGGTATCCGATGAAGGAGCGGCGGTCGTAGGGGACCATACCCTCGTCCGGGCCGAACCCGACCGGGCGCAGGCAGGAGGACGGCAGAATCAGAGGCTGAATTCGCGACTTGGGCGTAAGGTCACGCACCATAATACTCGTGAGGTTGCAGCACAGGAGTTCGTAGACGGTATTAACCAGCGCGCTTTCGCCCGTGAGGTGGAATCGCAGCCGCTCCATCTCGAGCTTGGCGAACTCAACATCCGCTGGCGACCGGAGTTCGATTCGAATCACGCCGACCGCGTTGCCCGACTTGATCGCCGGATACAGCCGGTCCGGAGTTTTCCATTCGGCGCTTACAACCTTAATCGGCCACAGGGTGGTCTCGTAACAGGTGCGGAACTTGCACGGGACCCCATCTACCGGCCGCGAATAGAGCATCGAGTCGCGTTCCACAACCAACCCGCTGGTCAGCTTCCCTTTGTCCGGATCCAGGTTGAATTGGACGATCGACATAGAGGGAATTGGCCGGATGAAGTGCGGGTACACGATGCCGAGAAGCGCCTCGGTAATCTCGGGGAACTCATCGTCGATTTTGAGGTGTACGCGGGCCGCGAGGAATGCGAAAGCCTCCAGCAGGCGTTCCACGTGGGGGTCTTCGCACTTGTCCTGTTCCAGCAGCAGCCGCGAGGCCACTTTCGGATATTTTTCGGCGAATTCCGCGCCGGTCTGGCGCAGATAGGTCAGCTCACGCTCATAGTAGAGGAGCAGATCATCCCGCATCCGCTTCGCCCCTCACCTCGTACTCTCCGTTCGAGAGTTCGAGCACCGTGTCGAAAGAAACATGCTCCGGCGCCGGATCCATGATAAGCAGGCCCTCGATCCGGAAAGAGAGCGTGTTTCGGCCCGACTCATGTACGTCTAGCGGGATAATGCGCACGTTGGCCAGCCGCGGCTCGAAGATCCGGGCCGCGTTCTGGAGTATGCGCAGCAGCCGGGTTCGGTCTTTCTGGGAGGAGAGAGCGAACCCAATGAGATCGGGAAGGCCGAACATGTACAGTGATCGATTGACTTCCCGGAGCGACGGCGGAGGCTCCACTGCGATGCGCCGGGTGTTCAGAAACCACTCGAGGTCGCGGCGGAGGGAACTCTTGACAGCTCGAACCGACTGGGCCCGGGTCATCGGCAGTTCGTACGGGTTGTCGGGCTCGGCATCGATCAGCCGGTCGAGAACCGAGACCGTCGCACTGGATTCGGCCACGTTGCGAGCCATGGCGGACTATCCTACCGTGAGCCCTTGTACGGGATCCAGCCGGCAGATACGCTCAAAGAGCTTCTGCTTCTCTTTCGCGTCGCCCTGAATCTTCTTGCTGGCTTTGAGGATCGTGGCCAGGGCGGCAGCCACCTTCTCGCGGTCTTCCCATTCCTCCAATTTGTGAGTCTCCACAGCCGCCAGCAGGTCGTCGAGAATGGGCTGCATAATCGCCTCCTTGCCTGTGGAAACGCACAACTGGACGAGCTGCAGCTTCTTCTCGAACCGTCCCCGGCCGGACTTCTGGCGCTGGACTTCTGTCTGGAGGATTTCGAAAGCTTTGTGCTCCTGCCCCGATCGCAAAGCCTGAATGGCCAACTGAAAACTGTCCACAAACTTCTGCTGCCATCCGGCTGACGACTCGCCGTCAAGCACAAGCGGCTGGGTGGGGAGCGGCCTGGGAGTAGCGGCCTGCGGCTCATCCATCATTTGCCGGAGCCATGCTTGAGTGTCCGCATTGGCAGCGGAGGTATCGTCCATCAAGGTGACATCGAGCAGTTGGGGACAGTCGCGCACCAACGCCCTGAGTTCCGAACGAATGGCCATCGCGATCAGTTGGTACTCCGTGCCGAGGGCCACGCAGGCATCCACCACGAATCGCTGCAAATCGAGCCACGCGCGGCTGCAGGGCAAGGCCATCGCGCTCTCGGCCGCCTCGATCAGGTCCTTCCACCTGCCGGCGAGCGCCAGTTGCTTGATCTGCCGGCGGATGTCGGTAGGAGGCGCTTCAAGCTGAGTGGGATCCTTGGCCTCCAGCGCGGCTCGCAACTCGCCCCAGCGCAAACCGCGCAGCATCAGGTAGGGCGCCGGGCTCGCGGGCTCGCGATTTCTCAAGAATGCGGCGGTGGCCACTACGTTGGCGATGGCGTCCCGGCGGTCTGCCGGTTCGGCAGCAGCCTGTACCACCATCGCGCTCGTAAAGCCGGGACTCGCGGCCGGAGCCGTTGCTGCCTCTGCTGCTTGAACTCCTGGTTCGACAACGAGCGCCGCCGCACCGGCGGGCTCCGCCTGCGGCGCTTCTTCCACGGGATCCGGCTCTATCTCACGCTTCTTCTGCAGAAAGCCGTGGACGGCGTGGCGTACTTCTTCGACAGCCGATTTGAGCTTCCCGAACGAGGGCGCCGCGTCGCCAAACTTCTCGTGGCAGACTTTGTCCAAGGCGTCCAGCGCTGTGAGGCATCCGTCGAGCTGTTTCTCGCCTTGCGCATAGAAAGCCTTCGGCGTTTCGCCAAACGACTTGTCAAAGGCCTCGGGCGTCAGTTTTCCAGCCTTAATTGCGGCTTCCCGAGCCGCCTTTTTGTCCTTGTCTTTGGCCTGATCCTCGTAGCCGACGCCTCTCGATTCCTTGTAACGATAAAAATCGTGTCCGTCCCGGCAGAGGGGGACGCTCCTGACCGGAACATCGAACTTGGCGCCGATCCATTCGAGCGGCGCGGCCCGGAACTCGACGTCACCATCCTCCAACTCCGGATAGAGATGGTCCCAGAACGTCTCGATCAGGTTGTGGCACAGAGTAAGGCCTGCCTGCAGACCTTCGAAACCATGCTTCTTCAACAGAGACTCGGTCAGCCACGCGGCCAGTTGGAGGTCCTTGCTCTGCTTGGCGATGGCTTCCTGTGTCAGTTTGAGGACAAGGATGTGATCCGCGACCTTGCGCTCATGCTGCCAAGCTCCCTGGGCGAGCTCGTCGTCCTCGCGTCTCGCCTCTTTGATTTTGTCGTAGACGGGGGTGTAGCGAAGGTCCTCTCCGCAAGGATTGTCCCCCGGGACCGAGGTCAGAATATCTTCACGCAGCAGCATCGGAGGCGAACTCTATCGACCGGATGTCCAGCAACGGGATTTCCTCGCCGTCCACGACAAAAACCTTGTGGCCGACAGGGAACTCGTTCCCTTTGTCGTCTGCTACCCATTCTGTTTTGCGTCCGAGCCAGATGGACTCGTCGGGCGAGTTCCAGGAAAAGGGACAGATTGCCGGAATAATGACTTCGCCGATATCGGTTCCCTGAAAACCCGGACCCGTCACGACGAACGCCGGTGTCCACAGAGTGTCGCGCAACCGGCGAGCCGGCTGAACTTGAATGGACGTTATGTGATGGAACGGAATCCACAAGTAAGCTCCAGCAGCATACAACTCCAGCCGGGCCCCAATTTGCGGATCCGCGTCCCGAATAGACTCAAAAGGCTTCCCGTTCAGAGTGCCCCGTGGAGAGGGAGGGGCCGGCTCCTTCGGGAAGGCCTCGTTTTTGAACAAGTCGTGCCGTGATTTCTCCGCGTGCAGCGCGGAATAGTACAGCACCGCGCCAAGTTCGCTCTCCTTGCTGCCTTGCGCCAACACGCTGAGCTGTTTCTCAGCCCGATCGTACTGTCCTAAAAAGCAGAGGAGCTCAAAGAGAAACGTGCGGCTCCTGACGTCGGTCGGGTGCTCTCGCAGGAGAGCGGCGAGCGAACTCGCCGCCTCCCGCACTTTCCCGGAGTCGAAAAGCTCCTTCGGAGTCATTAGTCGGTGGGTAGCGGATCGTCCGCTGCGAAATCCGGTTTCAGCGTCTCGAGGTTGTAGCCCTTTCGGACCGCGGCATCGAGCGTTCCGTCGTCCTTTTCAGGCGCGTACGCGTACTCCACCCCTTGGAATGCGAAGCTGACGGATTCCACGGGATTCTCGTTGGAGCCGGAGAGCTGCACAGACGTGATCAGCGCGTCTTTGATCCAAATGCGGAAGTAAGTCTGCTGCTTGTCCCCGACCGGTTTGTCGTACAGGATATAAACCTTCTGCAGAATGTCGCCGCTTGCGCAGTGATCGCACAGCAGCGGGGTCGTCTTGTCGGCGACCTTCATGATACTCAGGTTCGAGAAGTCCGCCCGGCCGGCTTTGGCCTCCTTGCCTGACGCGCCGGCGCCGTACACCGCGGTCTGGCTGACTCCCCAGCTGAAAGAAAGGACATCGATGCAGCCGGTTCTGCTTGTGCTCGGCCCTTCGACGCCATCGATATACAGATACGCATTCACTGCCATGGAGATCTCCTTCTTCTATCCGTGCCCTCGTGAGATTCTATTTGAAAGTTTCGGGCGGTTGACCCAGCCCGGCGCTATTTCGCGGGCGCTGGCAATTCCGACACCAGTCGCAGCGAAACCGTGAGTTCATCCAGTTGGAAGTGCGGGCGCAGGAACACCACGGCTCGGTACACGCCCGGCTTCCCCGCCACTTCCGAAACGTCTACGCGCGCTTCCCGCAGCGGGCAACGCGCTTTCATCTGAGCCGAAGCCGTGTCGTCCGGAATCACGTACTTCATAATCCAGCGATTCAGGAACGTCTCGGCGTCCTGACGCGACATGAAGCTGCCGATCTTGTCGCGCATCATGGCCTTCAGGTAGTGGGCGAAGCGCGATGCCGCCATGAGGTAGGGCAACTGCGCCGAAAGGCGCGCGTTCGCGTTGGCAGAGTCGCTATCGTACAACTTGGGTTTCTGGGCCGATTGGACGCTGAAGAAGGCGGCGTAGTCCGTACCCTTGCAGTGCACCAGCGGCACGAAGCCGAGGTCCGCGAGTTCCTTCTCACGGCGGTCCGTGATGGGAACTTCAGTCGGGCACTTCATGGCAACATCGCCTTCATCGGTGTAGAAGTTGTGGACCGGCAGCCCGGTGACAAGGCCGCCGCCCTCGACGCCGCGCATGGCGACGCACATGCCGAACTGCGAGAACGAGTTCGTCATACGGGTGGCGAGCGAGTACGCGGCGTTCATCCAGAGATACTTTGAGTGGTCGCTGCCGTCGACGTGCTCTTCGTAGTTGAACGCTTCTACCGGCTTTGTGTCCTTCCCGTAAGGCAAACGTCCGAGGGTGCGGGGCAGGCACATCGCAACGTAACGAGAATCTTCCGTTTGCCGGAAGCTCTTCCACTTCGCGTACTCGGTGGTGTCGAAAACCTTAGCGAGGTCCCGCGGTGCGTCGAGACTGGTGTAGCTGGGCAGATTGAAAAGGTCCGGGGCCGCCGCGGTCAGGAAGGGCGCGTGCGCGGACGAGGCAACGTTCGAGATCTTCTCGAGCAGTTCGATGTCTTCGGGGTGCTTTCCGAATTCATAGTCGCCCACAAGCGCGGCGAAGGGAGCACCGCCGAAAACGCCGTATTCTTCTTCGTAGACCTTCTTGAACAAAGCGCTCTGGTCGAATTCCGGCGCGCGCTGAAGATCTTTCAACAACTCCTTCTTGCTGGCGTTGATGATCTTTATCTTCAGCATCGTGCCCGTTTCGCTTTGATCCAAGAGATACTTCACCCCGCGCCACGTCCCTTCCAGCTTTTGGAAGGACGGATGGTGGAGGACCTCGTTCAACTGGATCGAGACCAGATGATCGATCTGCGCGATGCGCGCGTTGATCATCATCTCCGCGTCCCTGGCGATCGCCATGGATCCTTCCAGGAACTGCGCTACAAATTCTTTGATGAGGTTCTTGCCACGCTCGATGGAAGCCGGTTCTTTCCCGAAACGCCCTTCCTCGACAATCTGGTCGAGTAGCCCCTTTTCCAGAACTTGTTCGCTGACTGTTGCCGGTGCTTGCTCGGCTTGTGGATCAACCATTGGACTCTGCCTCCTTGCCAATCTCCCTCTTCAGCTTGTCCAGTTTCTCGTTGTTCCCGACCGCCTCGAGCAGCAATTCTTCGAGTTTGTCGTTACCCTGCAGGCTCCCCCGAAGGTCCGACAGACGCGTCCGGAGATCCAGCAGCTCCTTCAGCGGCTTGACCTGTCGGGCGACGTTCTCGGGCTCGAAGTCGTCCATGCTCTTGAAATGCAGGTCCACCTTCAGATTGGACGCCTCCGGGTCCTCGCTGAGCTTGTTCTCCACCGAGAAACTCAAATGCGGCTTCATGCCTTCGAGGACGGTGTCGAAGTTATCGGGGTTTACTTCGACGAATTTCCGTTCTTTGAGCTTCGGCAGAGGCTGCTCGGGCTGGCCGGTGAAGTCTCCGAGGACGCCGACGACGAACGGCAGTTCCTTCAGTTCAATAGCGTCCCCCACCTCCACATCGTAGGTAATCTGGACGCGGGGCGACCGGACACGGTCAAGTTTGTGCTGTGTGCTTTCTCTGGCCATAGAGATGCCCTCCCTTTGTGGTTCGGTTGTTCAACTATAGTTCCGTGGCCGCCCGCCGGTCAAGAGGCACTCAGAGCTTTCACCGTTTTAAGCCTTTGATCGGACACACAAATTCGTACTAGCAGGGAACCTGGCGGTCCTTCCTGAACCTTACGGGTCATCGAACCGCAGTTTCCTCCACGGTTCGCAGGCCGCGGGAGTCCGATCGGGATCTTCAGAAATCGATCCCGATTCGAGTCCCTGGGCACGAAAGGGATGACGGTTCCTCACCGGCGTGGTGAGTACGGTAGTGTGTAACGAGGATGCTGAAGATTTTTTCCCCTTCGGACGCTCGGGACCTCAGGGAGTTCCTGGGAGAGGCGAGCTACACGACCGAGGAATTCCGCAAACGGCCGATGCTGGGGGAGCCTCCTTCCCGACGCTCGGGAAACTGGCCCTACCTCCTCGACTACACACGCGAAGCCTGCACGCTGAACGTACTGCTGCGGTTGTTCGTGTTTGGGATGAGTCTCGAACGCCGGGCGGTCGCCGAGTTCGTTTCACCTCGCATTTTGGAAATCATGACCGAATCCGGGATGCTCGTCCCCGGCGGCGACCTGCTTATGCCGGCGGTCATGCTGACGCCCCTGGACCAGTACTGGTTTGCGGCAGACCCGCTCTGGAGGCTGGAATCAGAGCAGTGTTCCGACCTGGTGTTGTGGCCCAATCCGACGACCCGGATGCTCAACCTGTTCTCGACGCGGCGGCCCTCACCATCCACGCTGGACCTGGGCGCGGGCTGCGGGGTGTTGTCCGTTTTGGCCTCGCCATACAGCGGACGCGTCGCAGCCACGGATCTGAATCCGAGAGCCGCTGAATTCACTCAATTCAACGCGCGTTTGAACGGGGTTGAGAACATCGAATCGCGCACCGGCGACACTTTTGACCCGGCAAAGGACCAGGCATTCGACCTGATTCTGGCAAATCCCCCGTTCTTCGTGACGCCCACTTCGTCTCAGCTCTATTGTGAGAACCCAATGGAACTGGACGAGTACTGCCGCCGCGTTGTGCGTGAAGGGGCACAACATTTGAACGAAAACGGCTACCTTCAGATGACGCTGGAGTGGGTTCAGGTCCGCGGACAATCCTGGCAGGATCGTCTGGCGGAGTGGCTGGAAGGGACGGGATGCGACGCCTGGATCCTGCGAAGCTACGTGCACGAGCCCGCCTCGTACGCGTATGAGCGGATCAAGGACGAGTACACTGCCTCACCGGAGAAGGCCACGAAGAAATTCAAGGCCTGGGTGGACTACTATCGCCAGCGCGGCGTAGATGAAGTATGCGGGGGGGCGCTGGCCATGCGCCGAAGGTCCGGCCAGAACTGGCTCCGCATAGAAGAGGTTCGGCTGGATGTCCGCGAGCCGTTCGGAGATGATGTGCTTGGGGTCTTCGCCACTCAGACTCTGCTGTCCGCCCATCCGACCGACGAGCAACTTCTGTCGCTCAGGCCGCGATTGGCTTCGAGTACGTTGCTTGAACAGCAGTTCCGCCCCGGCGAGGGAAGATGGGCCTCTGCCTCGCTGAAGCTCTCGCTGAGCCACGGCCTGCCGGGATCCCTGGCCGTCGAGCCCCAAGTGGCGGAGTTCCTTGCCACGTTCGACGGCAGACTCACCCTGGGCGAACTCGCTCAACGACTGGCGCAGCAGGTGAAAGCTCCGGCTGAGCAAGTGCGGCAGCAGTGTTGCGCTGTGGTGAGGAAACTCGCCGGGCGCAGGCTTATCGTGCTCTGAACGTGTGCTCCGGGCTGTTTTCTCCGTATCACGGACCATGCCCGAGATCGCGACCGCCTGCTGGGAATCCGGCCGCTAACGATCAGGTCGAATACGCGCCGGCGCGAGCGTCTATTTCGGCGTGAGCCGAAGATCCGATATCCCGATCTCGTCGTTGCCGGGAATGACAAACCCGAACTTGGCGTTCGCGCCCCAGTTGCCGGCCCGGCTGTCGACGGTGACCCACGTATCCCCGGCTTTCATTCGATGCACGATCCGATCGGGAAGGACGTCTATCTGGTACGTATAGGTGTTCTCGTCTGCACCTGTGCGCTCGCGGGCGTGTTCTTGAGAAATCGATCCCGACGGTCCTTTGGCCTGGAACCGTTTCTTGTCTACTTCGAACTGCGTACTGCCGGTGCCATCTTCGATGAACCACCGCAGCTTGCCCCCACGGAACACGCCGCCGGCCTTCCGCAAGTGGGCCGTAAACACGATCGTTCCCACGAACGGCCCGGAACACATAACTACGCGGTTTCCGCCTCTTCGAAAATATTCTTCGCCTTCCTTCGACCACCCGGCCCAATTGACGACTGGCTTCGGTTTGGCGATTTCCCCCTTCTCTCGCGCGAGCGTAATCTCCACCGTGCGCGTTTCGCCTGCCGCGACCGTCGTCTGCGCTGTGCCTTCGACGAAACCCGGCGAACGGGCGACAAAGACATAAGCGCCCGGCTCCAACTTGAGGGTCGTTTCGCGGGCGGCACGCAACTGGGACTCATCGGTGCGGCGATATGAGACTGTGGCCTCCGGTGGCGACATCGCGAGGTGGACCGAGCCGGTTGCGACGGCGAGGACAATCTCGGCCCCCTCGATCACCAGCGTCTCTCCGGCTTTCAGCGTCCGTTGGATGCGCCTGGCGACAAACCCCTCGCGGCGCGCCTCGACCGCGTGCTCGCCGGAGGCCAGATTCGCGACCGCCAGAGCGCCGTCCGGCCCAACGCGCCCCAGGGTTTGGTCGTCGAGCATGATCTGGGTTCCAGGAATGCCGTTGTGAACCTGGAGAGCGGCGAACCGGGGCAGCGGCTTCAATTGAAAAACGACTTTGGTCTCTTCGCCTTTCTTGATCTCCACCTTCTGGTCCGACTCGGACCGGAAACCCGGCTTGGCCACGCGGACGACAGCGGCGCCCAACATCTGAACGCGCAGCGAGCCCCGCTTCGTTTTACGCCGGTACTCCTTTCCATTGAGGAAGACGGTCACATCGTCCTCCCCTGTGGAGACGACCAGGGTTCCCGTGTTTACATCCGACTTAAGAAATGCGGACACTGTTGGCATCGGCAAGAACGACACCACGAGTGTGTGCTGGTTTTGCCCCTCGTTCACCGTCAGATTCTGGTCGCCCATCGGGAAGTTCGTGAGTTCCAGGCCCTGTGGGCCCGCCTCTCCTTGAGGCTGATCGTTGAGCGCTACCTTCAGGGGCCTGGGAGAACTGCTGTACAGCCTGGCTTGACTCCCCAGGCTCGCAACGAGTACCGCCAGCATGTTCTTCGCAGCCACGGGGCCGGTAATCACAGGCGTCTTGCCGTTCTCGCCTTCGAAAGAGAAAGAGACCTCGCTATTCTTGCCGCGCACTCGAACGGAATGCGCGCCTGGATTGACATGCTCTAACGCCAACTGGCCGTCCTGGAGCGTCCCGGCAGGCCGGCCGTCCATTTCGACCGTTCCACTCTCCAGATCCGAAAGCAGCCTTACCGTCGCCATCTGCGCGGCCAGGTTCAGAGTCACCGCAGCCGGCTTGCCCGGGGTGACGGTCACGGAGGTCGCCCCCACCTCGAAGCCATCGAGGAGCGCAGTGACCTGGTAACTGCCCGGAGCGAGATCCACCCGGCAATTGGATTTGCAGCGGACCTCGCCGTTGATCTGGACGGTTGCTCCGGCCGGCAGGGTGGTGATATCCACCGGGACGGTCCCTCTCGCCGCCTCTGGTGGTCCTGGAGGCACTGCCCCTTTCCGCGTGCTCAGGACCAGGACACCTACGACGACAACGAGCACCGCGGCAGCGCCCAACAAGCCGCCAATCACCACGGTGCGCCGCCGATGGATTGCCGTGGCCGGACGCTGGGCAGCCGGGCGGAGCGCCGTGGGAGGTGGAGGAGCTGCGGGGAGTGCCGGAGACGGCGGGGGAGCCACGGGCGTTGGTGGGCGTGGTGTCACGGTCACCGACGGAACGTTGAGGAATAGGTCGTCGCTCGGGGCAGCCGGGGGCAGCGCCGCGGGAGGTGGAGGAGCTGCGGGGAGTGCCGGAGACGGCGGGGGAGCCACGGGGGTTGGTGGGGGCGGTGTCACGGTCACCGGCGGAGCGTTGAGGAATACGTTGCCGCTCGGGGCAGCCGGGGGCAGCGCCGTGGGAGGTGGAGGAGCTGCGGGGAGTGCCGGAGACGGCGGCGCAGCCACGGGGAATGGTGGAGGTGGGGGCGGTAGCACGGTAACCGGCGGAGCATTGAGGAATCCGTCGCCGCTCGGGGCAGCCGGGAGTGCGCTTTCCGGCGTCGGGGCACTCCGCAGGTCCCCGGGCGGGACCACTGGAGCCGGCGTTTCCGCCGCCTGCGGTTCGCTCGACGGCGCGGGCATGGACACCGCGGGCTCGACAGGCGGCGAGGTCTTCGGAGGCTGCGTTCTGAGCGCCAGGCCCCTATCGACGATGTGCCTGCGCAGCCTGTCGACTGCCAGCACGACTTCGAAGTCATCGATGTTTTCACGCGCGATCGCCGCCATGCGGTCGTAGATCGGCCTGAGCGCCTCGAGACCGATCGCGTCTTCCACCTGCAAATCCAGATTGTTCAGTTCATCAAGAGGGAGCATCGTGGCCCTCCGCAAGACTGTACGGCAACTAGAATTATATGCTGCAGTCAAGCCCGAGCGTGGTCACTGGGAGTTCTTTTTCGGTCCGGTGGGCCACTGGGACAGGGCCGATCGGATACGGTCTGTCGATTTATCCGTACGAATGGTGGCCAGTTGAGAAAGGGAACCGCCATGTTCCGGCCCTGCCGGCGAATCGGCATCAAGGCGAATCCGCACTTCACGGGGACGTTCTTCAGAACCCGGAGAGCCGCCCCTTACTGGACATCCTTCACACACCGGAATCCGATGTTCATGTCCTTCCACCGCAGTGGTATTGCTGAGGAGTCCCAGATCACATCGGCATCAAGAGCCGGTTCCTTGAATGACTGGCCGCGAATCATATACCAAGGCTCCTCCGGACCCGGCGGGGGTCTGAGGACTCTCCTGAAGTACTCCATCGCCTTCGGGCCCGGCGAACTCAACTGCTCGACGAGCTCCCAGACATTACCGACCATCTGCAACGCTCCGCACGGGCTTGCTCCGCCGCCAAATGAACTGACAGGCTGAAGCTCACCTGTGCCCACGTTTGCGCGCGCCGGGTCGCGCTCGTTACCCCAAGGGAACATCCGTCCATCCGAGCCGCGAGCCGCTTTCTCCCACTCGCGGGAGTTTGGCAGCCGCTTCCCCGCCCAAGTCGCGAAACTGCGCGCCTCCAGAGTGGACACCCTTACAACCGGGTACTCCGGCTTGTCAACCAGGGTCTCGGCGTGCGGCTTCGAGGGGGGCTCGTGTGTCAAACCCTGCGGCAAGGGCCGGTGGGTCGCTTTGCAGAACCGGGCATACGCGGCATTCGTAACTTCGGTCTTGTCGATATAGAAGGCGGGGAGCGTGAGGGGGGCGCCCTCTTTGCCGAACCGAAACTCCCCCGCTGGTACAAGGACCATTTCGCCCGTAGGAGTGGACAACGTCTTCGCAAGCTCCGGCGCGCGGTTTCGGCGCAAAGCAAGGAATACCCCGACTGCGAACAGCAGCATCACAAGGATGCCGGCGGCGATCAGCAGCCGCCAGTGGGGAAGCGGCGTCAGGCCGGACGGCGCCAGGGCCTCCGTGGACGGTTCGAGCTCGGCGATTGCCCGCTCCAACTCGGCCACGACCGGCGCGAACCCCTGCGGCCTCTCTGCGGGGTGCTTCTCCGTGCATCTTGCCACGAGTTCGCGGATGGGTTGCGGAACGCCGGCCCGGTTCAGCGGCCCGGAGTCCAGAGGCTCGTTCAGGATGCGGTGAAACAACTGCGCCATATCGTCGCCGGTAATCGGCTTCACGCCCGAGAGCAGCTCGAAGGTCAAGATGCCGAAGGCGTACACATCCACCTGCTCGGTGACGTTTTGTCCCCTCAGTTGCTCCGGAGCCATGTAGTACGGCGTGCCAAGGACGTACCCTGCGCGGGTCAAGGCGATACCTTCGGACTTGGCAATTCCAAAATCGATCAGCTTGACCACACCCGAAGGGGTGACATGTACGTTATCGGGCTTGATGTCGCGGTGGATGATCTTCAGTTTGTGTACATGCTTCAACGCGCGCGCAACTTGCACCAGTATTTTGAGCTTGGCAGTCAGGTCGCCGATGTGGCCGCATATCATTGCCTGGTGCAGGTTCTCGCCGCCTAAGAACTCCATGACCATGAACGGCCGGTGAGCCTCGTCCTCTCCGAAGTCGTAGACGCTCAGGATGTTGTCATGCGTAATGTTGCCCGCCATGCGCGCCTCGGCGAGGAAGCGAGCCTTCGCGTCGGGATCCGCGCAGCCGGCCTCAGTCAGGATCTTCACCGCGACGGTCCGGCCCAGTACCGTGTCGCTCGCGCGGTAGACATGTGACATGCCACCGCCCAGGAACTGCTCCAATTCGTATTTGCCAATACGCGCCGGAAGTTGCATTTCACTCAAGTTGATCTGGAATCACCGGCGAGCCGGCTGAGCCTGCGTCCCCCTCTGGACCTTATCGCGGTCGACGACGACTGTCAGACTGAAGGGCTTTTGGGAGAATGACTCGGCCGTGCCCTCGAACGTCAGTTGAAGACCGGCCGGGGCCTCGTTTGGAAAAGTGGAACTGAGTTTCAGGACCACTTCTTCGGAAACAGCGTCGCTCATGCCGAGCACGATCTCTTCGGGCTTCCCGGCCGGAGAGGAACGAATCACGGTCCCCTTCAGTTTCGGCAGCCGGGAGTTGTGCAGGGATTCCGTGAAGTACTTGTCCCCGTCGGGCGCATCGAGTCGCTTGCGAATTCGCAGCCACGCCGCGAGCTCCGGATTCGTTCGCTCGAGATCCTCCATTCGCTTGCTGTCGGCAATGGATGCAGCGGACTCGATGGTGAAATCCGCCGGGGGCAAGGGCGCGGTCAAGGCGTTCGTGCGCAGTTGATCGAGCCCGCCGGAATCGCCGTGGTAAAAGATGTAGAGTTTCTCGAGGAGGCCGCTGATCTGCCGCTGTTGAGGCTCCCCCAAGGCTCCATCGCCGCGGATTCCGGCCGCCCGCGCCAGATGCCACAACGCCGCTACCTGTTTCTCCGGCAGTTTCTGCAAAGCCGACATAGTCCCGAACCATGCCGAGATCTCGGCGGCATTAGGGTTCTGCTGGAGGTAAATACTGAATTCCGATTCCGCGGCCGGATAGTTCCCCTGCTGCCAATGAATCCAACCCAGGTCGCGATGCGAGAGAAGAGTGACGGCACTCTTCCGTATCTTCCAGTCATTGTCCGTGGCCGAAGCGGGCTTTTTGGCGGGACTGAAGTACCCGTCGATACCACTCAATAGCTGGTTGGCTGCTTTCTCGCCCAGGCTCAACAGGTCAGGCGCAGGGTCCTTGGTGCCCGGAATCAGGACGGCGCACCAGTAGAGGCCCACGAGATTGTCCGGCTGGTCGCTAATCATCTCCCTGGCAGTCTCCAGCATCTTGGTGGAGTCGCCCAGCGACTGATAAACCGACAGATACAGTTCGCGCCGCTGTTGCCTCAGATCCGTCTTCGGGTACTTCGCCTTCCATTGATCGAGCAGTTCCAGTTTCTTCTTTGGCACAGCCTCGGAACGGATGGCAAGCGTGAGGTCGTATTCGTTGCGATCCGTCCACGTCGCTGCTAAGGCGGAGAGCGCAAGCAGCGCCGGCAGTGAAACCGCCGCCAGCCGTCCGCCAGCCGTCCGGGTGCAGACTCCGAAATCGAAGAACATTCTTCGTCCGTTCATGGTCGCTATCGCCTTAGCACGACTGTCGTTGTGCTGGAGGGCTTAATCTCCACTTCCTGTTGGTGGACAAGCGTATCCCCCAGCACGGCCCGGATCTCATACTTGCCGGTGGGGAGTTGCAGCTTGCCCTGGTCCGCTTGGGGAACCGGTTTGCCGTCCACCATAACGACGGCGTCGGCCGGCCTTCCTTCGAACTGCAGGAAGCCGAATTCGATCGCGTCGCCACTTTTTGCTTTTGAGTCCGAACGCTGGGATTTGCGGATTGACGCCGTGTCCGAGTCCTTGCCCGTGACCGCGGCGTAATCCAATTCCCGGCTACCCGCCTGCGAGAGTACGTTCAGGTGAAAAACCTGGTCCGTGATCTTGGTTGACGTCGTTCCGGCTGGTTCGGCCTGAGCCGCTGCCTGAGCGGTTGTGACGGGGGCGGCCGGGGGCGCGGCAACCGGAAGAGGGACGGCTTCCTCCAACTCGTTCACCCACCGCGCCAACGGTACCGGAGAGGTCTCCAAATGCCGCTGCCCGGCGTCCCAGTCGGGTACGCCGAAGTGGGCGCCGCTGAATACCTCATCAATGGCGGGTGGTTGCGGTGACTCCGCCTTGAGCTCCTGTCCCGCCTCTGGTGAGACGGCTGCCAGCTCCTGCAACATCGTGTTCGCTCTCTTGGCGGAGTCGGACGTTCCGCGCACCCGGATCGCCTTCAGGAGGCGAACTGCCTCCGGCACGTTCTCAGTCAACAGATAGCTATCGACTGCTTGAAACGCAGCGTCGACAGAGAACGCATCGAGTCTGAAAGCCTGGCCATAAAGGTCCGCCGCCTTGGAGAAATCCAGGGCCTCGAAACGGGCTTGTGCGTCCTGGCGGGCTGTCAGATAGGCCAGCCTGCTCCTCGCCTCGTCCTCCAACACGCCACCCGGCTTCCTCCTGAGAACCTGATTCAGCAGTTCGATGGCCTTGGGCCAGTCTTCGCGCTGTTCCCGCTGCCGCGCATCCGCCACCCACTTCTCCAGCAGCGTGGGGTCGTTCTCGGCGTCTTCTGTGAGCGGCGGGCGGAAGTAGAAATGCTTCGTCAGACTCGACTGCGACCATGGCGTCTGGCGACCCTCGGTATCATTCTGAACGCGCTTCCGGACGTGGAGGAGAACATCGTTGATATCGGGGCTGGGGCCGCTCTGCGAGATTGCGTCCGACAGCGCCTCGGTGAACCAACTGTTGCCCCCCTCGGAGTTGTCCGCTGCTACCTGATTGGGCCCCGTGGAAAAAGCGATGTAGGTCTCCTTCCCCGCATTCATGGGCTGCGCCAGGCCCGCGGCCAGAGAATACGTTTCGGCGATCGGATTAACGCGGCAAGCGTCGAGGATTATGAGCTTGATCTTCGCCCGGGCGCGATTCAGCTCTTCGAATAGCTGCACCAGAGAGAAGCACCTGTTCTTCGTCTGTGCGATGCCGTTGGCGGATTGGAAGCTGACCGGCACGAGGAAGTTCTCGTTCTCGAGCTGGAACGCGTGCCCTGCGTAATAGAACAGGGCTACGTCATCCGGACCGAGCATATCCGCGAATGCGCCCAGGGCGTCATCCATCTGGTCCTTCGACGCGTTCTCGATCAGTATCGTTTTGAAACCCGCAGCCTGAAGCGCCTTATCCATGGCGCGCGCGTCATTGACGGCGTTCTTCAGAGGGCGGATGGGATACGCGGCATTCCCGATGATCAGCGCCACGCGCTTGCCTTCTTCTGGCGGACCGGCCAAGGCCGGCGTCGCGGCCACCGCCTGAAGAATCAGACACAAACACGCTACCGGGATCCCGTAACGGGGGCCGGCAAGGCCTGTGATTCGCTCCATTGGGTCTCCCTTACTTGAGTTGTAGGGACGGTGAATTCCCGAGGAAGGTCACCTGCCTGGACCGGCCGTCCAAGCTCAGGTCCTTGTCGCATATCGCGGATACAATTCTGTTCCCGGTGTAGTTGTATCTGATCCGCGAGGCTTTTCCCTGGCCCTGAATCTCCTCGGAAACAAGCCGGCCGTCCTGATACTGGAGTGTTCGCTCGTAGATCTGTTCCCGCCTGCGTTCGTCCGCTCCCTGGTATCCGCGGACCCTGGCGAGCTGAAGCTCGTTCCAGTCGAACTTCAGAACCAGATCAGTGAGAGCGCCAGCCCGCGCGTTCATTTCGTGCGCTTCACTGACGCGTCCATTGTCGTCATAAGTGAGCCTGAAGAAGTAGATCTTCTCCCAGACAAAAGGATTGAAGAAGCGGTTGCCCGATATCCCGATCGTGACGTTCTTTCCGGTCAGCTTCTGGATCGCAATTGGATCCGCGAGACGATTGTTCAGGAGCACGACCGAGAAGCGCTTGAATGCTTCGTCGGGATCGGCTCCGAGAGAAGTCTGCGGTTCGTTTTCGTACTTGACCGACACCACTTGGGGAAGACCGCTATCGTACAGGAACGAGATCTTTTTCTCGTCGGTCTCGTGCTCATTCTTCTCGAACACCGGAGCAATGGATTTCAGGCGGTCGCCGTCCCATTCGTAGACCAGTTTCAGCCTGTTTGAAGCGTCAATGCGCTCGACCCTTGGCTGGAATGCAAGGCTGATCGGGCAATAATAGACGCCTTTAGGAAGCTTCTTCCCGGAAAGCCAGTTCACGTCCCCTTGTTCCGGGCCGCTCGTATCGGCAATGGTTGGCAGCACGCGTCGAGCGCGGGCACGCTGTTCGGTGTTGGCGTCGAGGGTGTCAGACACCTCCAGGTAGTGCGTCAGGTACGCCCGGGCCTCGTCCGTGTGGCGGGTGATCAGGGATGACAAGCCGGCATTATAGAGCAGCTCCGCGTCATCTTGCGCCAGGCGGGAGGCCTGTATACACAGGTCCCGGACACGGTGGTACTGCGACTCAACCCAAGCCCTCTGCATCTGGCTTTTGACGTCGGTCAGGGTCTTCTCCAGTTGGAACAAAAACTGGTTGCGAAGCTGGTTTGCCGGCTGTCTTTCTTCATCGACGGCCATCTGGTCGTACGCATCGAGGGTGGCGAGCGCTTCCGAGATTCTGCCTTGAGCGGCGAGAATCTCCGCCTTCTTGTACTGCACTCTCAAAGACTCAGGCGCGATTGTGCCGGGCGGCAGCGACTTGCTCAGAACCGATTCCGCAGCGACCACGTTCTTCAGGGCCTCGTCGAGACCTTTCGCCTGCTTGTTCTGGTCGGCGAAGAACAAGTGCCTTTCAACCGCATCGTGCTGGCCGGCGCTGAGCTTCTCCCGCTTACCGTGGCGGTCTATCGCCAGGCGGCGGGAATACTCCGTCCAGGCTTGCCTGGCTTCCTCCTGCAGGCCGGTATCGGAGGGCTGGCGGGAGATGGCGGCCCGCAAGTCCCGAACGGCTGCTCCGTAGTCTCCTTCGGCCAAGTGGCTTTTTGCCGCTTCCCGATGGTACTGCATGCTCTGCTTCAATACCTCCACGTGCTTGCCGGCCATGTCCGGAAACGCCAGTTCGTACTTTTCGAAATCACGGAAGCCCAGCAGGATGGCGTCCCAATGCCCTGCTGCCGTGAGGGCGCGCAGAATGGCAATCTTGCGGTCAAGCCACGCTTGGCGGCCCATCAGCGCCTTGCGCAGGCGGTCCTGTTCAGCATCGTTGGGGTAGGCTGCCTGGGACAACTGGGCGAACTTCAGACCTTCGGCCAGGACATCCACTCCTGCGCCGCCGCTCTCGAACTGCTCATAGCGTCCCCGCATGGATCCTTCCACGTACCTTTTCAAGGGTGCCATCGCGGGATCGGAAGAGTAAGCCTTGACCGCTGCAGACAGTAACTCAACCTGCGTCGGAAAGGCCTTACCTTTGCCCCCGATCACCTCCAGAGCGCGTGGATCCATGCAGATCCGGGTGAGTTCGGCCAAGCCATCTGCCAGGAAGGCGACGAACTGCTCCGCGGGAACGTCGATCGCGGTTTTGCCGGAAGACGACGTCCTGTAGGAGATCGTGGCCGTCCGCCAGATGGCTGCCGGATCCGGGGCGGTGTTCTTGGGCAGGCCGGACGGAAGGATGTATTCCAGGCTCCCTTGCTCGTATGTGGCAATCGTGTTCGAGTCCCTGTCCTTCAACAGGGTTCCACCGACTCGGCCCGAGGGCAGGTTCCCAATGGGCGATGTGATCTTGGGCTGGCTACCCAGACTCAGTACCTTGTTCTTGCCGTTGATCGTGATGGAGAGGGCATCCGTGAACTGAAGGCCCTTGTCGGAGCGCGAAACCAGGACGCTGGCGTACAGAGTAGCGGAAGCTGCGAGGCAAGTGAGTAAGCGATGCACAAAACACCCTTCCGCGCAGTGCCCAGAGGATGCGCGGCCTCTCCCCGGACGATCGTGGAGATTACAGCCTAATCCCAATTATAGCGTCCCCTTCCAGAAAAACTACCGCCGTGTCAACGCAAAACAGAGGGTGCCCGTTCCGCAGCAGCCCGGGGAAGGGAGCCCGGAGGGCGGCCGCAGCCGGGCAGCAATCCGTCACGCTGCTGCGCAGCACGTAGCAACCCTCGCTTAAGCGCGCCCACTCGCGCCAGGCTTCCACCTTCGACCACCGCAGACGCGCGAAGCCACCGGCGTCCGCTTCCACCCGCACATCGAACAGTGCGGCTGCGCGCGTATTCCGCGGCCCTCCCCAAAAACCAGGCAAAAGTGGAAGTTTATGAAAGGATTTGGTCGGGGCGAGTGGATTCGAACCACCGACCTCCTGGTCCCGAACCAGGCGCTCTAGCCAGGCTGAGCCACGCCCCGATCCGTTTCGACTTGCGCATTCGGTTTCGGGAAGAGGGCCTGTGAGGACCCTGCCGAACACCGTTCATTCTACCATCTTGTGCCGCGCGCATGTGCTCCGTGCGGCAAAGCCCGATTTCTTCCTGAGGCCACCTTACCGCTTCAGGATCTCGAGCGCGTTCGTCTGGTAGATCTTCTTCAGCACTGTATCCGGCAGGCCGAATCCAGAATAGGCCCAGTGGTATTCGAACATCGGCGCATAGAAATGTTCGTCGAGCGTTTCGAGAATACGAAACGTGGTTTGGTACATCTCGGGGTCGGGCCGCATGTCGGTGCCATAGACGAGCCGGTCCTGGTATTTGGCGTAGAACTGCGCGGCAAAGCGAGGGATGGTCGCAGTCTCGGCGTAGCGCGCCGAAATGTCGGCCCAGAGATTCGGGAGCCGGTCGAGCAGTTGCCCGAGCCGGGTCAAATCATAATCCAGGTTCGCGAAATGGCACGCCACGAAAGTCGTACGGGGATGCCGCCTGACGGCCCGCTCGAGCACGTCGATCATCCCTGAATGGCTCACGATGCCGGGCTGATTGTCCAGCCGCCAGTTCAGCGCGTTCATCATCCCGTCGTTCGTTTCGTCCATCTTCTGGTACATCCAGATCGGGTCGGCCACGTGGACGTTCACCGGCATCTTCAGGTCGGCGCACTTATCGAGCAGCGAATCCATCCGCGGGTCGTCAAAGTGCAGCCCCGCCGCTTTTCCCCAGCCGGCGCCCTTGCCTTTATCACCTTCCTCGCCGACGCCGCGTGCTCCCATCCTGTGGCAGCGCTCCAACTCCTTCACCGCCTCGGGGCCGTAGCCGGGCTTGTCGTAAGCCGTGTAGTCGAACCCGCACCAGAGCTCAAAACGGGCGGGGTACGTCGAATACTTGGCGGCCAACGCATCGAACTTCGCGCCGGTGGCCATGGTCAGCACGATGCTCTTCTCGATGCCGGCGGCATCCATCGTCTTCACCCACTCGCCGACGTCCTGCCCGTCGTCGTGCGAGTGCATGTCGATCGCCGGGAACCGGGCCTTTGTCACCTTCGTGACCGGAATCTTGTGGATGGATACCGGCCTGTAGTCCTTCAGCAGGATCTGATCGGGCGGCTTGGCGTCCTGCGCGCGGCCCGGGCTCATCCAGAGCAGAGCGAAAACAATCAGGCAGCAGAAGCCCCTGACTGCTTTCTCACAACGGCTTTGCATAACCTACCTCCTCGAACAGCCCGCGAAACAGCGATCGACTGGCGGACCGCTTCTCAGCGCGGCATCTTCAACACGGTGAACTCGTATCGCCGCGGATCGCGCCCGCTTGCCGAGAGCGCCGCCGCACACTCCTCCGCGGTCTCTCCAATCGCCTCGATCCGCCTCTCCGGCAGCCCTTCCGGCGTGTAGATCTCGAGAGCCACCACTCTTCCCTCGAGGGCTGCCAGTTCGTCCAGATCCAGCCGCTCGGGCGGCTTCCCAACCACCCGCTGCGGATCAATGCGCGCCGTGAAGAACATGACAGCCATTCTAGCCCGGATGTTTCACCGGCAATCTACTGCGGTGCGCGATAGATTGCTCGCGAGAAAACGAAGTGCGGCAGGGAGATCATCCTGAGAACTCAGGTACAATCCCATTGGAAGCACGGGTATGAGAAGCTGACGCCCGCCGAGGCACGCCGCGGCGTGCACCGCGGCGAGCGCGGCCCCCGGTTGATCACGGAGAGCCGATGCAGGATGGGTTTGTGCGTTTAACCGCCGCCGAAGCGGCTGCGATGATCTCCAACGGCGACGCCGTCGGATTCGGCGGCTTCACGACCTCGGGAGTGCCAAAGGCCATGGCCGCGGCACTTGCCGCGCACGCGACCGCGGAGCGCGATGCGGGCCGCAAGTTTCGCCTCAACGTGCACACCGTTTCCACCGGACCAGCGTTCGATGGCGCCCTGGCGGCCGCGGATGCCATCGCCCGCCGCGCGCCATGGCAGTCCGACTCCACACTCCGCAGGAAGATCAATGCGGGCGAGGTGCCTTTTTGCGACCTGCACCTCTCCCACGTGACGCAGGCGCTGCGGTACGGCTGGTTCGGCAGTCTGGACTGGGCCATCATCGAGGCAGCGGAGGTCAGCGGGGAAGGCGATATACTCCTCACCTCGGCCGTCGGCGCCGCGCCGAGCTTGTGCAACGCCGCGCGCCGCGTCATTGTCGAACTGAATCACCACCACCCGCCCGCGCTGCGCGGTCTTCACGACATCTGGGAGCCCGCAGACCCGCCGCACCGCCGGGAGATTCCCATCTACAGCGCCGCGGACCGCATCGGAGCGCCGGTCTTCCGCGTCCCGGCCGCGAAGATCGCGGGCATCGTTGAGGCCAACGCCCCGGACCCCGGCACGGCTTTCGCGGAGCCGGATGATACGATGCTCCGCATCGGCCGCAACGTCACCGAGTTTCTCGCGGCACAACTCCGCGCAGGGCGCATTCCCGCGAGCTTCCTCCCCGTGCAGTCCGGCGTCGGCGATATCGCAAATGCGGTCCTCGGCGCAATGGGCGAGCACCCCGAAATCCCCGCTTTCGACATGTACACCGAAATCGCCCAGAACGCAGTGGTGCGGCTCATGGAGTCCGGGCGCGTGCGCTTCGCCAGTTGCACCGCCTTCACGATGAGCCCGGACGCGCTCGCACGCATTTACGGCAACCTCGACTGGTTCAAGCCCCGGCTCGTTCTGCGCCCCCAGGAGCTCACAAACCATCCCGAGATCGTGCGCCGCATCGGCGTCATCGCCATGAACACCGCGCTCGAAGCGGACCTCTTCGGGAACGTGAACAGCACCCACTTGTTCGGCCGGAGCATGATGAACGGCATCGGCGGCTCGGGCGACTTCACACGGAACGCGTACCTTTCCATCTTTACCTGCCCCTCGACGGCCAAGGGCGGGAAGATCTCTACGATCGTGCCCATGGCCAGCCACGTGGATCACAGCGAGCACGACGTACAGGTGCTCGCCACCGAGTGGGGCGTGGCGGACCTGCGCGGTCTCGCCCCGCGCGAGCGGGCACGAGCCGTAATCGAGAATTGCGCTCACCCGGATTACCGCGATGCTCTTCGCGCCTACGTGCGACTGGCCTCCACCGGACACACGCCGCACACGCTGCGAGCGGCGTTGGAGTTCCACGAGCGATTCGAACAAACCGGAGATATGCGGGGCGTGCAGTTCGACGGCGCGGCGGGGGCAGCGCAGGCCTAGAACCCGCACGCCGTCGCCGGCAGGGGGACAGACAGCTCTGCCACTCCGCTTCGCTGCGGGACAGAGTAGTCAGTCCCCCCTGGCCTGCGTTCAGTCCGCCGCGCTCGCCTTGCCGGGCCGCCCGTTCTCGAGCACGTTCAGCGCATCAGCCGGCGTGAACTGTTCCACCTTGGCCGAAATGTTCATGGAGCAGAACTTCGGCCCGCACATGGAGCAGAAGTGCGCGTCCTTGAAACCTTCATCCGGCAGGGTCTCGTCGTGCATCGCGCGCGCGGTTTCCGGATCGAGCGACAGCGCGAACTGCCGGTTCCAGTCGAAGCGATACCGCGCCCGCGACAGTTCATCGTCGCGGTCGCGCGCGCCCGGCCTGCGGCGCGCCACGTCGGCTGCGTGCGCCGCGATTTTGTACGCGATGATTCCCTGCTTCACATCTTCGCGGTTCGGCAGTCCAAGGTGCTCCTTCGGCGTGACGTAGCACAGCATCGACGCGCCATACCATCCGATCATTGCCGCGCCGATCGCCGAGGTGATGTGGTCGTAGCCTGGTGCGATGTCCGTCACCAGCGGCCCCAGTGTGTAGAAGGGAGCCTCGTAGCACATCTCCATTTCCTTCTCAACCTGGAGCTGGATCTGGTCCATCGGGATGTGCCCGGGCCCCTCGATCATCGTTTGTACGTCGTACTTCCAGGCGATCTTCGTCAGCTCGCCCAGGGTCTTCAGCTCCGCGAACTGCGCCTCGTCGCTCGCGTCTGCGACCGAACCGGGCCTCAGCCCGTCGCCCAGAGAGAACGTCACGTCATGCTTCTGGAAGATCCTGCAGATATCTTCGAATCGCTCGTAGAGGAAGTTCTGCCGGTGGTTCTTCACCATCCACTCGGCCAGGATGGAGCCGCCCCGGCTCACGATCCCCGTCACGCGCCGCGTGGTCATCGGGATGTACTGCACCAGCACGCCGGCGTGAATGGTCATGTAGTCCACGCCCTGCCCGGCTTGCTCTTCAATCACCTCGAGCATCACCTCGGCGCTCAGGTCCTCCACCCGGCGGACGCGCGCCAGCGCTTCGTAAATGGGCACGGTTCCGATGGGGACCGGCGAGCTGCGCAGGATTGCTTCCCTGATTCCCGGGATGTCGCCGCCGGTCGAGAGGTCCATCACCGTGTCGGCGCCGTACTTCACGGAGTAGCGCAGTTTCTCGAGCTCTTCCTCGACGTTCGAGGTCACCGCAGAGTTGCCGATGTTCGCGTTGATCTTGCAGGTTGCGGCAATGCCGATGGCCATCGGTTCCAGGTTCGGGTGGTGGATGTTGGCGGGAATCACCATGCGGCCGCGCGCTACCTCGTCGCGCACGGTCTCGGGCGAGAGCTGCTCGCGGCGCGCCACCGCCTGCATTTCTTCCGTCACGATGCCCCGCCGCGCATAGTGCATCTGCGTGCGGATCGCATCGTCCTTCCGGCGCTCTATCCACTCCGTTCGCATACGTGAATCTCCTGAACCCCGCCTTTGAAGGAAACCCCTCCTTCTTTCTAAGCAGTCTACTATGCCGCCTGTCCGCAATGCTCGCGGTTCCGGGCCTCCGGCTTGGGGCCCCCGGCCCGCCCCGCGTGTTTCTCGCGCCCGGTTTCGCCTGAAGTTCCGCCGCGCCCGCGCGGATATACTGTTACGTATGTTTGCAATCCGCCCCGCGGCCGCGGCTTTCGTGTGCCTTTCCGCGGTGCTGGCACAGGTTCCCCAGGCCGAGTTCCACACGCGCCGCGAGGCCGCCCGAAAGAAGCTCGGCGATGCCGTGCTCGTGCTCTTTTCCCGCGCGCCGGGCGCCGAGCCGGGCCCTGACAAGAGCTTCTACTACCTCACCGGCTGGTCCGAACCGGGCGCCATCCTGATGCTTTCGGCGGAGCGCGAGATTCTCTTTCTCCCTGCCCGGAATCCCGAAGTAGAGAAGTACGTCGGCCGCCAGTCCGCGGCCGGCGACGAGGACGCGCGGCGCATCACGGGTTTCGACGAAGTGCTACCCGTATCCCGGTTCGAGGCCGAGTTCGCCCGCGCGCTGGAATCCCACGCACGCATCCTCGCGCTCCCACGCGGAGACAACGCAGCGAAGCTGAAAGCGCTGGCGCCGATGCGGGAGCTTTCGAACGCCGCGGATTTCATCGGCGCCCTTCGCGCGAAGAAATCGCCGGCCGAGATCGCGCTCATCGAGCGCGCCACCGATGTCAGCGTCGATGCCCACAAAGCCGCGTGGAAGCGGATGGCCCCCGGCCTGTTCGAGTATCAGCTTGCCGCGACAATGACGTTTGTGATGCTCGACGCCGGCTGCGAGGGCAACGCATACGACCCGATCGTCGGCTCCGGCATCAACGGCACAGTGCTCCACTACGACAAGAACTCACGCAGGATGGATCTCGGCGACCTGGTCGTCATGGACGTGGGCGCCCGCTGCGGAGGCTACGACACCGACATCACGCGGACGGCGCCCGTCTCAGGGAAGTTCAACCCGCGCCAGCTCGAGCTGTACAACATCGTCCTCGGCGCGCAGAAGGCCGCCCTCGCGGTCATAAAGCCTGGCACGACCATGGAGGACGTGAACCGCGCAGCCCGCGAATACATCGACTCACACGGCAAAGACCGGAACGGCGGCCGCCTGGGCAAATATCTCACGCACAAGATTTCGCACGGCGTCGGACTCGACGTGCACGACTATCCCACCCACGTCTCCGCGGAGCCGTTCGAAGCGGGGATGATCATCACCGCCGAACCCGGGCTCTACATTCCCGAGGAGCGCATCGGCATCCGCATCGAGGACACTGTTCTGGTCACGGAGGACGGCGTCCGCGTGCTCAGCGGCGGCCTGCCGACGAATCCGGCGCAGATCGAAAAGCTCATGGCGAAGTAGGAAAGCATGCGTCCCACGCGCAGCCAGGCGGCAGTATTCGCGGCGATTCTGGCTGCGAGTCTGCTCGCCTCCCTGGCGGCGGGATGGCTCGGCCCGCAGGTGGACAACTCCGCCTACGACTGGACCTTCCGGCATCACCCGCCGCGGGACGTCCGGCCCGTCTCCATGCTGCTCACCATCGATGAGGAGTCGCTCAGCGCGATTCATGGGATGGCGGGGCTGCGGCCTGCTCTCGCCGCGGCGCTCCAGACGATCGCGCCCGCGCGCCCCGCCGTGGTCGCCATCGATCTGATCCTGGCCGACGAGGGCGAACCGGCGGGCGATGCGGCGCTGGAGGCCGCCATGGCCGCCGTTCCGCGCCTCGTGCTCGCGTGCGACCTCGTGGACAGCGGACGCCGCTGGGAGGACCCGATCCCCCGCTTCCAAAGCCGCGCCGCCGCCATCGGCCACGTGCACGGCGACCCCGGGCCCGTTGACGGAGTCAGCCGCATCGTGCCGCTTGCCAAGGCGGCCGGCCACAACCGGCGCTGGGCGCTGTCTCTCGAAGCTTTCCGCCAGGTAAGCGGGGCACCCTTTGTCCTGGAGTCGCCGGATGATCTGGAGGTCGCCGGCACGCGCATCCCGGCGAAGGCAGCCGACTCGCGCGCCCTCTATATCCGATACCTCCCGGCGTCGGCCATTCCCCGCGTCTCGCTCGCTGAGCTGCGCCGCGATCCGACGCTTGCCTCGCGCTTCCGCGGAAAGGTGGTATTCGCCGGCGTGACCGCCCAGTCCGCCATGCGTGACCGCATGCTGACCCCCTACTCCGACGGCGCGTACATGCCGGGCATCGAGATCCTGGCCAACATCTTCGAGACGCTCGACCGCAAGGATTTCCTCGTCCCTGCCTCGAATCTTGCTGTGGCGCTCGCCTCGCTGCTCCTGGCCGCTCTCGCCGTGTCGGCGTTCGCGTTCCGAACCGGCTGGCAGGCGTACCTCCTCGCCGCGATCGTGCTCGTGGCCGCTCACGCCGGACCGTATCTGCTGTTCGGCCGGGGCATCGTGTTCCCCTACGTCGCCCCGGCATCCGCGGCGTGGCTGGCCGCGGTCGGCGCCGGCTCGTTTCAGTTCGTGACCGTGCGCAGGCGGCTCGGCAAGTCCGAGGCGGAAACCGCCCGCTACCAGCAGGCGATGCACTTCGTGACGCATGAAATGCGGACGCCCCTGACCGCCATCCAGGGCTCCAGCGAGCTGATGACCCGCTACAAGCTCAGTGAGGACAAACGCAAGCAGATCGCCGAGCTCATCACCTCCGAGTCCAAGCGGCTGGCGCGCATGATCGAGACATTTCTCAGCGTCGAGCGTCTCTCCGCCGGCGAGATGGAACTCAAGCGCGAGCCCTTCGACGCGTGCGACGTCGTCGAGGTCTGTCTCGCCCGCGTCCGCCCCATCGCGGATCGCAAGCAGATCCGGATTTCGACCCGCGCCCTCGAACCCGCCGCTCTTGCCGGCGATCGCGAGCTGATGGAGTACGCCGTCTACAACCTGCTCACCAACGCTGTGAAGTATTCATCGGCCGGCACGGAAGTTACGGTTTCCGTTTCCGCCGAGGGAAGCCATTTGCGGATCGCTGTCGCAGACCAGGGGATCGGCATGGACCAGAACGAGGTCAAACGGATCTTCCAGAAGTTCTACCGCACCAACCGCGCCGTGGCCTCCGGCGAGCGCGGCACCGGAATCGGCCTCTCCATCGTGGAGCAGATCGTCACATCTCACGGTGGAAGAATCAAGGTAACCAGCGCACCGGGAAAAGGATCTTGCTTTACTCTGGTGCTTCCGGCGTTAATGGGAGAGCGAGCCGCCCGGGCTCCCGGGCAAGGCTCGGCGTGATATGAGGTGGTGAGTTGGAACGTCTGCTCGTCGTTGAAGATGATCCGGCCGTCCAAATGATGCTGGTGACCGGCCTCGAGGAGGAAGGCTACACCGTGGATGCCGTTTCCTCCACGCGCGATGCTCTCGAGCATCTCAGCTCAACCCGTTACCCTATCGTTCTCTCCGACATCTACCTCGACGAGCGCACTGGCCTCGACGTGCTCGAGGCGGCCAAGTCCAGCAACCCCGATTGCTCCGTCATCCTCATGACGGCGCGCGGCAGCATGGAAACGGTGATGGCCGCCACGCGCGGCGGCGCGTTCGAGTACATCGCCAAACCGATCGACTGGGACCGCCTGCTCGACATTCTGCAGCGCGCCCGAAGCGACCGCATCGAGGATCACTCCGACGACGAGCCCGAGGTGGACGACCTGCCCGAATCCGAGATGATCGGCAGTTCGTCCCAGATGATCGAGATCTACAAGCTGGTCTCGCGCGTCGCTCCCACCGGCGCCAGCGTGCTCATCGAGGGTGAAACCGGCACCGGCAAGGAACTCATCGCGCGGATGATCCACCGCAACAGCGAGCGGGCCGCGCAGTCATTCGTCGCCGTCGATTGCGCGTCGATCGCGCCCAGCCTGCTCGAGAGCGAACTGTTCGGCGCGCTCCGCGGAGCTTACACCGGCGCCGACCGCGACCGCATGGGCGTGTTCGAAGCCGCCAACCGCGGCACCGTCTTCCTCGATGAAATCGGCGACATCGAGCCCAACTTCCAGCTCAAGCTGCTCCGTTTTCTGCAGGACCGCGAGATCCGCCCTGTCGGGGCGGCGCGTTCCAAGAGCGTCGATATCCGCGTCATCGCGGCCACCAACCGCGACCTCAGGAAGATGGTGGATGACGGGAAGTTCCGCGAAGACCTCTGGTTCCGCCTGAACGTGGTCCGTATCGTGGTGCCCCCGCTTCGGGAGCGGCACGGGGACGTGGCATTGCTCTCGCAGTATTTCCTGCGCAAGTACAACCAACGATACCGCCAACAGACCCGGCTCATCCACAGCGGCATGCAGGTGCTCGCCGAGTACACGTGGCCCGGCAACGTCCGCCAGTTACAGCACCTGATCGAACGGCTCAGCATCCTCGCCCCCGGCGGCCGCATTGATGATGCCGCCGTGCGCGAAGCGATCGGCCTCGCCGACACTCGTGAGCACGCGAGCGAAACGCTTGCCGACACCGAGACGGACCAGATCCGCCGGGTCCTCGCCGCCACCGCAGGCAACAAAAGCAGGGCCGCCAAGGTCCTCGGCATCGAGCGTAAGACACTCTACCGTAAGCTCGAACGCATGGGACTATAGGTCCGGGCGGGCCCTCTTCCCGATTAATTTCTTCCCTTTTGCGGTTCCCGGACTAAAATGAAGTGACGGACGCTCATACGGTTTTGATACGGGTGCAAACTCACAGCCGGGAGGTGAGGAGATGTTTGAGACCCTTTCTGACCAGATGAAGCACGACGCCCAGGCGGAAGGCACGAGGGCCCAGCGCTTGGTTCCGTGGGTTGTCGGGATTCTGGCCACCGCCGTCGTACTCGGCGGTATGTACTTCGCGTTTCAGCTGATGGGCCGTTAGCGGGTCGCCACCAGCGCCGCCGGCTCCGGCAGGAAACCGGCGGGACCGAGTTGCTGCATGACCAGCTTGATACGGCGAGCGTAGTCCGGTCTGGGATTGTAGGTGGCGAGGATTCCATCCACATCCTTGCGCCGGTACAAGTTTGAAGTGGCCAGCCGGCGGGCGACTTCGGCGATTGCATGCCGGATGGAAGCGAAGCTTTTGCGTCCGGAGTCCCATCCGAAGATGTTGTTCCCCGGGGCGTGCTTGCCCCCGCCCGTCTCGATCAGAGAAATACTCGGCAGCAGTCGCCAGTCCAGATGGTGAAGGTCCGCCGCGTTCAGAAACTCCTGCGACAGCACCCGCACCGGACACCGCGACGCAGCAAAAAACGACACGAGACGGGCGAACCGGGGGTCGTGCTTCGTCTGTGGTGCCTGCTGGGCGTGGCCAGGCATGCATGGCAATGCCAACAGCCCCGCCCAAAGGATCATCCGTCGCAATCCGAGCTACCTCCGCTATCGAAGTTGTTTTGAGCCCCGGACGGGGCACACTAAGCCCACTGGCTTAAATGAATCTTTCTTAAGAATCCTTAACTGCCGTTCTCGGAGTATAGCACAAGCTCGTCCGACCGCAGATAGAAGAATAGACCCTCGGTACCAGGAGTACCGCAAGAGTTTGCTTTGGGGAAAATCGGACTATAGAGTCTTAAATATCTGCGCGCGACGAGGTCGAGTGCTGGTGAAAGGGTGGCTTCGGGCCGCTGCTTCTGCCGGGCGCAGAGCGTGCCGAAGCAGGCTGGGCAGGAGCACACCCGGGCACGCCGGAGGAGCCCCGTGTGGGACCCTCCGGCGCTGGTTGTGCTGCGTGCCTACCGGCTGATGGACTGCTTCTCGCTCCCGCGAGTCAGGCCGATGGCGGTCCCGGCCGCGGCCCCGGCGATCACGACTCCGGCGATCACTGCCTTGGTCGCGAGACTCATCCCCGCGGCCGCTGTTGCCGTCGGCGCCGCGGTGGCGCCCAACACTCTCGTGCCGGTGACCGCCAGTACGTGGGTCGCTCCCGCGGCCGGCTGAGCCGCCGTGTCGAGTGTGCCCGTCACCTCGACACGCTTTCCAACCAGTTGAGCCAGGTTCGGCCCTTTCAGTTCCACGGTAATACCGGCTGTGTCGTCGGTCAGCAGGTAGTGGCCGTGACTCTCCACCACTTTCCCGGTCAGCGTCGTGGGAGGCGCAGCTCCGGCGTCTTGCACCGCAAACTCCAGCGCACGGCCCTCGGGCACCTCGGCGAGCAACAACCCCGCCGCGGTAGTCACCCGAACTCCTCCGGCCAGCGCCGCGACCTGCAACCGTTCCGGGCCCACCAAGCTCACCTGCGCCCGCGCGTTGCCTGCCGCCAGCACGCGCAGCCCCGTGGCCTCTACTCCGTACGGCTGCTGCTGCGCCTGCACCTCTGCCGTCCCGCGTTCGAGGACCAGTCTTCCGCGGAACACCCGGCCCCGCGACTCCAACCCGAGCAGCAGATCGGCCCCATCCTTGATTCGAACCTCCGACGGTCCCCTCCCGGTCTCCACCAGGCTGCCTTCGAGCACGGTCCCGTTGCCCGCCACATTCGCCTGGTCGATCCGGAAGCCGCCCCCACCCGTCGCAATACCGATACCCGGCGCGGCCGCCCCGGCCGCCATCAGACTCGCTACCACGATCAGGGACATCCATGCCTGTGTTGTCAGATGCACCGCTACCCTCCTGAACGCCAGGCGCTTCGGTCAAGCCTGTGCGCTCACCCCTTCCATCGGTACGAAAGCCGCCGAACTCAAGGTCGTCGGACCAAATCGGCGCACCTCTAGGTAGAAACACTGAGGAGAAGCGCGCAGCGTCCGCCGATCATTGTCTGTGTTCCGGCGTCTCATTGCCGTCCTGCTGGCTGCCACGCTCGGCGCGGCTGCGGTCGTGTCGCTCGTCTGGGCCGTCGCGGCCTGGCTCGGCGGCCGGGACAGTCCCGGCACGGTCTCGGCCGCCATCCGTCTTGCTCCCGGCGATGCGGCGCTATGGCTCCGGCTGGCCGCACTCGGCGGCCCGGAGAGAGGGCGGGCGTTTGAAGCAGCCATTGAGCGCAATCCGCTGGACACCTCCGCACGGATCGGGGCAGGCCTCGAAGCCGAGCTCCGCGGCGATACGGCCCTCGCCCGCCGGCGCCTCATCGAAGCGGCGCAAAGAGACCGCACCTTCGAACCGCGCTGGACCCTGGCCGGCTTTGCGTTCCGCCAGGGCGATTCCGCGGGCTACCGCAAGTGGGCTAGCCAGGCCGCGCAATGGTGCTACACCGACCCCGAGCCCCTCTTCCGCATGGCCTGGAGCCTCTCGGCGGAGGCCGCCGCCAACCTCTCCCTGTTCTCCGACAATCCCGCGGTGCTGGCCCGGTACACGGCGTTTCTGGCCACGACAGGCCGCGTAGAGGAAGCCTTGGCGGCCGCGGCGCTGCTTCTCTCACGCCCTGGCCCCGGCACGAATGAAGCCGTACTCGACACGTGCGACTATCTCCTCGCCGCCGGGCGCGGCCGCCAGGCCCGCCAGCTCTGGAATCACGCCGTGACGGCGGGGCTCATCCCCGCCGCCCCGCTCGACCCCGAGCGCGGCGCGATGGTCACCAACGGCGCCTTCCACCGTCCTGTACCCGGGCGGGGCTTCGATTGGCGCATCGCCTCGATTCCCGGCGTCTCCTTCTCGCGCCACCCGGGTGGAAGTGGCCTCCGCATTTCTCTTTCCGGCGATCAGCCGGAAGCCGCCGATCTGCTGGCCCAATGGATACCCGTCACACCCCGCCGCTCCTACCTGCTCAGCGTCACCTACCGGGCCGATGTCCAAGGACCCGACGGGTTCGAGTGGGACGTTTCCGGCGCCGGCCCCGTCCGGCTGGCCGCCGGGCCCGGCACACAGAACGCCTCGATCGTGTTCCGTGCCGCCGCAGACGCCGACACCCTGCGCATCGTCCTGCGCACCCGCCGCCAGCCCGGTTCGGTGCCGCCCCACGGCGACCTTTTGCTCGAAAATGTTTCCGCCACCCCGGCCGTTCAATGAACCGCCGAAGTTCCGGACCCGGCGCCGTCCAGGTGGCATAATGGCTCTCGGAGGATGGACGTCACATGGACGTTACGATCACAGCCCCAGCCGCGATGTCGCTCGAACAGGAGTTGAATCCGTGGCTGGCGGCGGAAGCCAGATTCGACGAGGCCGCCGACCGGCTGGGCCTCGACGAGGGCCTCGCCAAGGTGCTCCGCACGCCTTCGAAAGAGATTACGGTTCACATCCCGGTGCGGTTGGACGATGGCCGCCTGGAGGTCTTCACCGGCTATCGCGTGCGGCACTCTATCGCGCGCGGGCCCGCCAAGGGCGGCGTCCGCTTCGCCCCCGATGTGACCCTCGACGAGGTGCGCGCGCTGGCCGCCTGGATGACCTGGAAGTGCGCCGTCGTCAATATTCCTTTCGGCGGCGCCAAAGGCGGAGTCATCTGCGATCCCCGCCTGCTCTCCGAGTTCGAGCTCGAGCGCATCACGCGGCGCTACACCGCCGAGATCCTGCCCCTGATCGGCCCCGAGCGGGACGTGCCCGCGCCGGACATGAACACGAACGAGCAGACCATGGCGTGGATCATGGACACCTACTCCATGCACGTGGGGCACACCGCCACCGCCGTCGTCACCGGCAAGCCTCTCGATCTCGGCGGCTCCCGCGGGCGCCCGGAGGCGACCGGCCGCGGCTGCATGACCGTCGCCATCGAGGCACTGCGCCACCTCGGCATCAATCCCGAGGGCGCCCGGATCGTCGTCCAGGGCTTCGGCAACGTGGGCGGCATGGCGGCCAAGCTGATGGCGAAGGCCGGCTTCAAGATCATCGCCGTCAGCGAGGTGGAGGGCGCCGTCTATAACCCGGCCGGCCTCGACATTCCCGCACTCATGCGGCACCGCAAGGAAACCGGCGCCATCACCGGCTTCCCGGGCGCCGAGGATATGGATCCCGCCGAGGCGATGTTTCTCGATTGCGACGTGCTCATCCCCGCGGCCAAGGAGAACGTGATCACCTCTCAGAACGCCGCGCGCATCCGCGCCCGCATTCTCTGCGAAGGCGCGAACGGGCCTACCACGCCCGTTGCCGACCAGACCCTCGCCGCCAACCACGTGTTCGTCATCCCCGACATCCTCGCCAACGCGGGCGGCGTGACCGTTTCCTACTTCGAGTGGGTGCAGGACCGGCAGGGCTTCTTCTGGAACGAGGAACTCGTCAACCAGCGGCTCCAGGAAATCATGGTGGAGAACTTCGGCCTGGTCGTCAGCTATGGCGAGAAGCATAAGGTCAACAACCGCATCGCCGCATACATGGTCGCGCTCGACCGCGTCGCCTTCGCCATCAAGCTGCGCGGCATTTACGCGTGATGCGGCGCCGCGCCGGCCATTCAACCCGCCGCGTCGAGGGTCTCGGTGAGCACTGAGCCCTCGACGCCTTTGATGCGTCAGTATCATTCCGTCAAGCAACAGGTCCCCGGGGCCCTGCTGATGTTCCGGCTCGGAGATTTTTATGAGCTCTTCTACGAGGACGCCGTAACGGCCGCGCGGGAACTCGAGATCACACTCACATCGCGCAACAAGGAAAAAGGGCAGGCGATCCCCATGTGCGGCGTGCCGTTCCACGCGGCCGAGGCCTACATCGCGCGCCTGATCCGGCGCGGCTACCGCGTGGCCATTTGCGACCAGGTGGAGGATCCGCGTTTCGCCAAGAAGCTCGTGCGCCGCGAGCTCACGCGTATCGTTACGCCCGGGACCGCGACGGAATCCTCGCTGCTGCGTGCGCGGGAGAACAACTACCTCTGCGCGGTCGCACCGGGCGGCTCGAGCGCCGGCCTCGCGTGGGTGGACGTTTCCACCGGCGAGTTTCGTGCCACCGAACTCAATGCACCCGAACTGTCCGGCGCGCTCGAGCAACTCTGTGCGCGCGAGGTGCTGTGCCCTTCGGGCGCCTCGGTACCCGGCTCCGGCTGGCTTCGCACGGATCTCGACGCGTGGCTGTTCGCCGGCGAGCACGCCGCGAGCAGCCTGCGCGAGCACTACCGGCTGCTTTCGCTCGACGGGTGCGGCCTCGCGGACCGCCCGCTCGCGACCGGCGCCGCGGGCGCCATTCTGCACTACCTGAAGGAGACCCAGCGCTCCGCCCTCGACCACCTCGACCGGCCGTCGTGGTTCGACCGCAGCGGGACCATGGTCCTCGACGGCGTCACCGTCCGCAACCTCGAGCTGATCGAACCGCTGTTCTCCGCGGACGCACCGGCGGCCCGCGAGGCCACCCTTGCGGGAGTCGTCGATCGAACGCTTACCGGAATGGGCGCGCGCCTCCTCCGCAACCGCATGCTGCGGCCCTCGATGGAACGTGCGGAGATCGAGAGCCGCCTCGATGCGGTCGAGCAGTTCGCGAAAGACGCCATTCTGCGGAACGAAACACGGCATGCGTTAGGCGGCATGCTCGATATCGAGAGACTGCTCGCGAAGGCCACGCTCGGCACGGCGGGACCACGCGAACTTCTGGCCCTCGGCAAGTCGCTCGCGGTCATCCCGGCACTGAAGGCGCTGGCCGGTGCGGCGCAGAATCCCTGCGCGCGCGTCGCGGCGATCGCCTGCGCTCTGGACGAGGTGGCCGAGGTGCGCGACCGCATTCTCAATGCGATCGCCGCCGAGCCGCCGGCCAATCTCGCGGACGGCGGGGCGATCCGCGCCGGCTTTGATCCAGCACTCGACGAATTGCGCGACCTCAGCCGCAACAGCCGCCAGTACATCGCCCGGATCGAGACGCGCGAGCGGTCCCGCACGGGCATCGGTTCGCTGAAAGTGCGGTTCAACAACGTCTTCGGATTCTACATCGAGATCTCGAAGGCGAACATGCATCTCGCACCGCCCGACTACGAGCGCAAGCAGACGCTGGTCAATGCGGAGCGCTTCACCACGCCCGAGCTCAAAGAGCTGGAGCACAAGATCCTCGAGGCCGAGGAGCGCAGTCTCGAGCTCGAGCGGGCGATCTTCACCTCCGTCCTTCAGTTCGCCGCCTCCCACGCCTCCCGCATCCGCGCCACCGCCGCCGCGGTCGCCGAGCTGGACCTTACGGCGGCTCTCGCCGAAATCGCTGTCCGCAACCGCTATGTTCGCCCCCGCATCACGGAGTCCGGCGAGATGCGGATCCTCGGCGGCCGCCATCCCGTAATCGAGAAGCTGGCGGAGCGCGAGGCGCAGCGCTTCATCCCCAATGATCTGCAGCTCGATGCCGGCGGCGATTTCATCGCCGTCATCACCGGCCCGAATATGGGCGGCAAGTCCACGTATCTGCGCCAGGCCGCTCTCATCCTGGTGCTCGCGCAAATGGGATCGTTCGTGCCGGCGGCGGAAGCCTCGCTGCCGCTCGTGGACCGCGTGTTCACGCGCATCGGCGCTTCCGACAACCTGGCCCGCGGGCGTTCCACGTTCATGGTGGAGATGACCGAGACCGCCGTCATCCTCAATACCGCCAGCGCGCGCAGTCTCATCGTGCTCGACGAAATCGGCCGCGGCACGGCTACCTATGACGGCCTGGCGCTGGCCTGGGCCGTCATCGAGCACATCCACGACCGCATTCGCGCAAAAACGTTGTTCGCCACTCACTACCACGAGCTCACGGAGCTTGCAGACCGGCTCGAAGGCGTGCGCAACTTGCACGTCTCCGTCAAAGAGGCGGGTGAGCAGATCATTTTCCTGCGCAAGGTGGAACCCGGAGCCGCCGACCGCAGCTACGGAATCGAGGTCGCCCGCCTGGCCGCGCTGCCGCTTTCGGTGATCGAGCGCGCGCGCGAGGTGCTCGCGCTGCACGAGCGCACGGAGCACGAGGTCACGGGCGAGTTGTCGCCCGGCCCGCGCCAGCCGCTGCAGATCTCGCTCTTCGAGCCGGTGAACTACGAAATCGCCGGGCGCATCCGCGGCCTCAACATCGACGAACTCCGGCCCGTCGAGGCGCTGCGCCTGCTCGCCGAGCTGCAGGAAGAGCTGAGGCGAAAATGACGCGTCTCCCTCTCTCCGTCCGCGACCGCGGCCGCGCCCGCGTGGCCGGAGTGATGAGCGGCACGTCGCTCGACGGCATCGACGTTGCGATCGTCGATATCGGGCCGCGGCTGCACCTGGAGACGGTCGCATTCGGCGCCGTCACGTACCCTCGCGCGGTTCGCGATTCCATTCTGGCGGTCTCGAACGCCGACACGCACACCGCCGCGATCGCACGTCTCGGGTTCCTGCTCGGGGAATTGTACGCCGAGGCGGTTCGCGGCATCTGCCGCACGGCGCGTGTTCCGCTTTCTTCGCTCGACCTCATCGGCTGCCACGGCCAGACGATCTTCCACGAGGGTGCGCCCGCACGGTTCCTCGGGAAGCGCATCGCAAGCACGCTCCAGATCGGAGAGGCGGCCGTCCTCGCCGAGCGCACGGGCGTGCCGGTCGTTTCAAACTTCAGGCCGCGCGACATTGCGGCGGGCGGAGCCGGAGCGCCGCTTGTTCCTTACGTCGATTACCTCCTTTTCCGCCACAAGCGCCGCGGCCGCGTGGCGCTCAATATCGGGGGAATCGCGAACATTACGGCCATTCCGCCCGGGGCGCCGCCGGAGGCCGTCGTGGCCTTCGATACCGGGCCCGGAAACATGGTGATCGATGCCCTGGTGGAAATTCACACGCGCAGCCGCCTGCGATATGACCGTAATGGGCGCATAGCGGCCTCGTCATCCGTTAACAAAGCGTTGCTCGGCCGCCTCCTCGCCGACCCGTACTACGCCGCCAAGCCTCCCAAGACCGCCGGCCGCGAGCAGTACGGCAGAGAGTTCGTCGAGAAGCTCATCGCGACGCGGCTGGCCTTCCCCACCCTCATCGCCACCGCCACCGCGCTTACGGCCGGCGCGGTGGCCGGAGGCGTCGAACGGTTCGTGCGGCCACGGATGGCCGTGGACGAGCTGATCGTTTCCGGAGGAGGAGCCGCCAACCCGCAAATGATGCGGCATCTGGCGGCCTTTCTTCCCGGCACGGCCCTGTGTGCCTCGGACGACTACGGCATCGAACCGGGAGCCAAGGAGGCCATCGCGTTCGCCGTACTCGCATACCAGACCTGGCACGGACGCCCCGCGAACCTGCCCTCCGCCACCGGCGCCCGCCACCCCGTCATCCTCGGCGACATAACGCTTTAGCCCGGTCATCGGGCCAAAATGCGGGAACAGCGTCACGGTGGCCGCCGTATACCGAGATGGGGAGATCTCTATGTACTGCACGAAGTGCGGCCGTGAACTGAGCGAACAGGAGCTATTCTGCTCTCAATGCGGCACCGCCAGCCGGCCGGCCTACGCGCCGCGTCCCGGCGCTGCGCCGCGTCTGAGCCGCCCGATGGATCAGAAGAGCATCGCAGGCGTTTGCGCGGGCTTCGCCCGCTACTTTGGCGTGGACGTCATCCTGATGCGCATTGTGTGGCTGGCCGTCGCCATCCTGACCGGTGGCCTCGGCGTGCTGGTCTACATCGCCGCCTGGCTCGTCATGCCCAAGGACTACCCTGCCATCGCCAGCACCGAGAGAGTTGCTCACCCGGTGTAATTCCGCCGCTCCCGGGCAACGGGCTGTGGCAAGTGGCGCCGCGAGTGCTCCGGGCTGAGGTGCAGCAACTCAGTGCCGCAGGAGCAGCACTACGACCCAGGCCAGCAGCAGGAACAACGCAGCGGCCGAAAAGCCCCTCCAGTGCTCGCCCAGAACAGCTTTCGCGAATCGGAAGTCTTCGCACAACAGCGGCCAGAACCCGGGCGCGCGCTCCACGCGCTGCTCGAGTATCGAACGGATGCGCGCCTTCTGCAACTCGCGGGCGCCGCGGCGGTCGGCGATGAGCACCGTACCCGCGTTCGGGCCGGCGGTGGATTTCAGGAGCCTGCGCCGAAGCATCGGCGGCACGTCTTCGATGGCCCGGTAGACGGCCATGCGGCGTCCCGCCGCGATCAGGATCGTGGACGTCTTGACCGTGCCCCGCTCCGCCGGCTGGCCCTCGCTCACGCTCGCGCCTCCTCGACGTGCTTCGCTTCGTCTCCGATTTCGGCGTGCTCCATCACGACACTGATAAACCCCAGCGCCGCCTTTGAAAGCGCCTTGTCCTTCCGATAGACCAGCCCAAGCCGCCGGTACATCGGCTCGGGCGCCAGCGAAAGCGCGTGCAGCCGCCCGGCCCTGATTTCATCGCGGCAATTCACCACTGCGAGGAACGAGATGCCGAGTTCCGCCATGACGAAGCGCTTGATCATCTCGGTTGAATCCAGCTCCATCGAGACGTTGAGCGAGTCTTCCACCAGTTCGAGCCATTCGTTCAGCCGCGCCCGGGTCGTTCCGTACTTCGGAAGAATCATTGTGAACAGCGCGGCCTCCTCGGCCCTCGCACTGGTCTGGCTCGCCAGTGGATGCGCAGCCGGCACGATCAGTTTGACCTCGTCGGAATAGATCTTCGCCACCTGCAGCTTGCGGTCCTGCAAAGGCAACTGGGTGATGCCGAAATCCACCAGGTTGTCGAGGATCGCCTGCGCGATTCTCGAACCGTAGGCGCGCTCTACCAGCAGTTGCACATTCGGGAAGCGCCGTTTGAACTCCGAAAACACCCGCGGCAGGACATGGATGCACGTGGCCTCATTGGCGGCAATGATCAGCTCGCCTTTCGGGGTGTGCTCGAGTTCGTGGATCGCGTCCTGCGCCCGGCGCCGGAGATCCAGAATCTGCTCGGCGTGCTGGCAAAAAATCTTTCCGGCGGTCGTGAGGGAGATCCGGCTGCCGAAGCGGTCGAAGAGCTGCGTGTTCAGCTCCTGCTCGAGTTGCCGGACCTGTGCGCTGATGGCCGGCTGCGTCCGGAAACACGTCTGCGCAGCCTTGGAGAAACTCTTGAGCCTGACGATTTCCAGGAACGTGTGCAGTTGGTCCAGATCCATGCCGGCCGGGTCCTATCCCGAACCAAAAAATGTATCGGCGGGATAGAAATAATGAATTTCCCCTCCCGCGTCAACCAGCTAACAATTGTAACAAGCGACCCCGGGTGGTGCGGTCAGAAATGAGCTGGGTTGCCGCAGCCACAAGTCACCTCCCGACGGGAGGTTCCACTTTGCCGCACCGCCAACCCGGGTCCCGGACCTGGACCAATCCCCCGAGCAGGCAAGCTGTGGACACCGGAACGCCCGTGGTGTTGCCTCAAGCCGGCAGTCCCTACGGGGACCCGGCGACCCGGCCGGGCCCCCGTGTCAGGATGCCTACTGCTCGGCCCGGAGCCGCACTTCCTCGTCGTAGGCCATCTCCGGTGAGGGCAGAGTCTCGGTTCCGCCGAGCGAAAGAACATCCACGCGCAGGCCTTCGTCGAGGTACTGCAGCAGAATTTCCCGGCCGTTGTTGAACCGCACTCCGTCCCGATAGCGGTAGGCGGAAGCGCTCAACTCCACGAAGACCACCTCTTCGGCCGGACTCACCCCCAGCTCTTTCTGCAGGTCCTGCGGGATGTTGGGCATCCGCAAGCGCGCACCCGGCGGAATACAGACTGCCGGAACTTTCTCCCCACGCAGCGGCGGCGGATTGAGCCAGCTCTTCACTCTCGCCCAAACGGTCCGGCTGGAGTCCGGAGCGAACTGATGATTGGCTTTCTCCAGGTCCGCCGGCGAGGCGAGCCCAATCGAACTGGTGGGAAAGCGGTGCATAACCAGCTCTTCCCCTTCCACAGCCAGGCGGTTGGGGACGGCATGCAGCGAATAATCACACATGCTTGTTGCCTCCTCTGAGTTTTGGTCCCAGTGACCGTGCTCTTATTGCAGCACAGGTCCCCCTGATGAGGGTAATTCATGAAGCGCCCGGGTGCGCGGGACTAGCGGATGATTTTGATGCCTGTATCGGGCGTCGCCACCGGAGCCGGTGCATCGGCCTTTGCGGTCAGCGGCTTGCAGGGCTTCTCTGCCGCGGGCGCGGCGCAAGGGGGAGGTGTTACCGAAACCACTTTGCCGCCGTCCAGTTTGACGGTGACCGTCTCCGGGTCGGTGCCGTACCACCAGGTTTCGGAGTTTTCGACACCCTGAATCTTCATGGCGGGCTCGCCGAATTTTGCGACCAGTTCCTCGCGCTTCATGCCCTGTTTCACTTGGGCCGGATCGGGCGCGATGAATTTCTTAGGAGCACTTTCCAGTGCCGGCTGCGCAGGCAGCACGATGACCGTCGAGGAATTCGCAGTCTGATTGGCGGAGGACTGCGCCGCCTGATTGAGTGCGCCCGTGGCTTTGCCGAGCGCGTTGCCGATCGCCTTGCCGGTAGCGCTCATGCTTGCGCCGGCGCCGGCGGCTCCCGACACGCCCAACGAATACTCGACCATCGCCTGTCCGGAGAGGATCCGGACGGCGCCGGATGCGGCGAGAAGAAGCGCAAAACGGGTCATTTTGGCGTCCTAAAGAGGTCTCTTTGTAGCTTTATGCACCCATTATGGCACTGAAACGCACTCCGAACGGCAAATTCAGGGGCGATAAAGAACGGAAGACCGAACCAGACCGCGCGGCAATGGATGGGGCCGTTTCTTCTCAAGGCCGTCTTTCGGTCCGAGCGCGCCGGATCCGTTACAATCGTCGTTCTATGTCTCGCCTCGTCCTTCTCCTTACCTGCCTGGCCGCACTGGCGGCCGCCGAAAAGAAACCCGTCACTCTGGACGCAATCAACTCTGAGCGCCCGGCCATGGGACCAGGGTCGCCCGTGTGGTCGCCCGAAGGAACCCGCTTCGTTTACACCGAAAGCGGGAAGCTCGAGCTGTACGATATCGCTGCGGCGAGCAGCCGCGACCTGACCCCGATGGGGCTGATGCAGTCGGCGGCGTCGAAGGTGCCGGCCGAGGAGGTCTTCGGGTTCGAAAACCGCGGCGTCCACGAGCAGGCGATTCAGTGGTTCCCCTCCGGCAGGGAGCTGCTGATCAGCCAGGGCGGCGACCTGTTCCTCTTTCGCGTCGATGCGGGCGGCTGGACGCAGCTCACTTCCACACCGGAAGCGGAGCACGACCCCAAGCTGTCGCCCGACGGCAAGCGCGTTTCCTTCCGCCGCGGGCATGACCTCTACGTCATGGAGATTGCGTCGAAGAAAGTAACGCGTCTGACGGGCGACGGCTCAGCCACACTGCTCAACGGCGAGTTGGACTGGGTTTATCCGGAAGAACTCGACCTGGGAACGGCCCACTGGTGGGCGCCCGACTCGAAGTCGATCGCCTACCTTCAGTTCGATGTCAGCCGGGAACCGATGTACCCGCAGACCGACCTCGTGACCGCCAAGGCCACCTTCGAACCCGAGCGTTACGTGAAAGCCGGCGAACCGAACGCGGAGGTTCGCGTCGGCATCGTTCCCGCGGCGGGCGGCGCAACAAGGTGGATGAATATCGGGGAGACGCGGGAGATGTTGACCGCGCGGCTTTACTGGCAGCCGGATTCTTCTGCCGTCGCCGTCGTCCGACTCAACCGCGTCCAGAACCGGCTCGAGCTGCTGTCACTGAGCGCGGGCACGGGCGAATCCCGCGTCATTCTCAGCGAAACCGATCCCTACTGGATCAACGTGCGCGAGGACCTGCGCTGGCTGAAGGGCGGCAAGGAGTTCCTGTGGGCAAGCGAGCGCAACGGCTATCAGCACCTCTACCGCTATTCGATTGATGGCAAGCTGCTCGGCCAGGTCACACGCGGCGACTGGGAGGTGAGCGACATCGCGTGCGTGGATGAGTCAGCCGGACAGCTCTACTTCATCTCGACCGAGGCGAGCCCGCTCGAGCGGCAGTTCTACCGCATCGGGCTCGACGGAAAGGGCAAGACCCGGCTGACGCAGGCGCCGGGCACCCACTCTGTTTCGATGGGCCCCAAGTGCGGCGCCTATGTCGAATCGTTCTCGAGCCTGACCGAGCCCCCCAGCCGCATCATCCGCCGGAACGACGGCTCTCAGGTGGCGGTCTTCAGCCCGCAGAACCGAAAACAGGTTGACGAGTACGAAGTGCTGCCCGCGAAAATCGTCGAGGTGAAGGCGCCCGACGGAGCGCTCCTCTACGGCCGGCTGATCAAGCCGAAAGGATTCGAGGCCGGGAAGAAGTACCCGCTGCTCGTCGATGTCTACGGAGGCCCGCGCGCCCAGACCGTCGTGAACCGCTGGTATGGCGCGGCGAACATGGAACAACTGTTCGCGCAGCGCGGATACGTCATCTGGATGCTGGATGGCCGGGGCTCTTTCGGCCGCGGCCACCGCTGGGAGACTGCGGTATTCCACAATTTCGGCGAGAAGGAACTCGAGGACCAGAAGACCGGCGTGCAGCACCTGATTTCGCTCGGTTTCATCGATCCGGCCAAGGTCGGGATTCAGGGCTGGAGCTACGGCGGATATATGACGACGTATGCCATGGTGCACGCTGCCGATGTGTTCGCGGCCGGCATTGCGGGCGCGCCTGTGACGAACTGGCGCAACTACGACTCCATCTACACGGAAAGGTACATGGGGCTGCCGTCGGAGAATGCTTCCGGCTACGAAAAGAGCTCGCCCGTGAACTCGGCGAGCGGCCTCAAAGGCAAACTGCTGCTGGTGCACAACCTGGAGGACGACAACGTTCTTTTCCAGAACACCGTGCAGATGGCCGACGCGCTCGAGAGGGCGGACAGGCAGTTCGAGGCGGTGATTTACCCGAACAAGAGCCACGGCTTGATGCGCGACCGCAAGCATTTCGCCAAGCTGACCGTGGATTTCTTCGACCGCGCCTTGAAGTAGGAGGGCGCCGAAAATCGGGCAACCCGGCACGTTGGGCAAGGGCGATGCTCCGCCCTTTCGCTCGGGAGCAGGGTCGCTGTGCTCACCCGCTCCCGCCGCGTGGAGACAAAGCGGTCACCACCGTTACAGCCCGGACAGGGCCGGAGCCTACAGGTTCAAAACCGCGCGCACCCGGTGGTTACGCCACGTGCTCGTGGCGGTACCGATCCATGATTTCCTGCATCTGGTCTTTCAGCCGCAGCTTGAGTTTCTTGATCCTGCTTTCCTCAATCTGCTCTTCCGGAGTCAGATAGGGCCGGGCCGAAAAGGCCTCGATCCGCTTCTTGTACTCGCAGTGCTGAGTGGCGAGACGCCGGAACTCCTCGTCGGTCTCCATCAGGTGCGCCTTCATCTCTTCCGGGGTCAGGTTCATAGGCGAAGTACTCCTCAACGTGGATTGCCGGACCTGTGTCGAGCACTGACAGGCCGGGCGGGGGGATGCAACAAACTCGCAATCCAAAACGGGTGGCCAAACCTGTGTTGAAGATTCGTAGGGTCGGCAGGTGAATTCCAGGAAACTCATGAAACCGGAACTTCGGGCCGGGAACCTACCCACCCGGCCCTTCCATAAGCGACCTTAGCACGGTTTCAGTCGCATGACAACCGCCGTCTCACCGGTGTCCTGGTAATAGCTGGGCCGTACGCCCACCTCCTCGAATCCAAGCTTTTTGTATAGGTTGCGCGCGGGCCAATTGGCCTCGCGGACCTCCAGATACCAGGTTTCGGGGGATGGGCCGAGAACCTCCCGCATGAGGTGCGCGCCGAACCCGCGCCTGCGCACCGCGGGGTCCACAACCAGGCTAAGGACCTCGGACTCTCCCGGCATCACCGAGCGGACCACCACGAACCCGGCGATGCGGCCACCGAGCTCGGCGACACGGCAGTCGTAGGCCAGGTAGCTGTGCGGCTCCCATAGGACGGCTTCCGGAGACGCGCGTTGGATGCGGTCCAACTCCGGAATATCCTCCTCGTGGGCGCGCCGGACGACGAGCGGTGGTTCGCTGACCTCACGCAGGAGATCACGTTCGAGCGCGCCAATTCGCTTCCAGTCGAAACGCTCCACGGCGATGCGGCGGGCGGCAACGGCGATGCGGCAGCGCAGGACGGCATCCTCGAACAGTGTCGCAATGCCCTCGGCGAGGCCGGGGGCGTCCTTCGCGATCCAGACGCTCACGCCGTGTTCGAGCCCCAGCCCTTTGCAGCCCGAGGGCGTGGCCACAACCGCGCGCTCCATGGCCATCGCTTCCAGAGTCTTGAGGTTTGTTCCGGCCGAGACGAGCGTCGGCACAACCACGAGGACGGTTTCGGCGTAGAGCGGGCGGACATCGCTGACGAAGCTGAGCGTCGTGATGCCGGGACCGGACGGCATTTGGAGCGTGCCTGTCGCGTTGCTCCAATGCAGCTCCGGGTCGGCCCCGGCGACAACCGTGACCTCCACGGCGGGAAAGCGCGCGCGAACGACGGGCCAAACCTGTTCGGCGAAAAACCTCCAGGCCAGCGCATTCGGGAAGTGGCGAAAGGAGCCGATGAAAAGCAGGCGGTGGCCCGCGGGCTCCTGCGCCGGGACAAATCGCTCGATATCGACGCCGTTAGCGATCACCCGGACAGCGAGCCCCGGAAGCAGCGCGGCGTCGCGCTCGGACATCACGACCACACGGCGGTACTGGCGCATCGCATGGCCCTCGAAGCGGCGCCAGCGCCACCAGTTCCAGAAAGCCGAGGGCGTGCGTGAGCGCGCGAGGACTTGCCCGTAGAGGTCCTGGCTCAGGTCGTGGGCGACCAGGATGTCGCCGCCGTAGGAGGCCATCTGCGTGTATTCCACCTGGCGGGCCGTTATGTCGAACTCACGGCAGAACCCCTCCCACAACCTGCGCAGCGCGGCCGATTCATGCTCGACGGCCTCGGGCGGAGCCAACGTGGACCAGCGGGGTTCGTCGTGACGGTGCCGCGGCACCAGGACGACGCGCGAGCAGAACTCGAGCACAGGTTCGTACTGCTCGAGCCGGCCCTCGGCGAAGGCGAAGAGGACGATATCGAATTCACGGGCCGCTTCGCGCAGCAGGTAGAACATGCGGACCGCGCCGCCGTGCGAGAGCGGGTACGGGAAATACGGCGAGAGGACGCCGATGCGCCGGCGTCCCGGCATGAAGGGGCGTCCTTCGAGGAGCCGCCAGGAGGAGGGCTCCTGAGTGTGCCGGGGCTTCCACGGCGCCAGCCAGCGAGGCCGGAGGAAGATCCGATCAAGCGATACGCCGCATAAGAAAAGCAGCGATGCGATGGGCGTGTTCAGCCTCAGGTGGTGGCGCTCGAGCCGCCCGTTGTACGCCAGGATGCGGTGCGGCGTGAGCAGGAACGCAGCGCGGCGGAGAGCGCGGAAATCGGGCTCAGTGGTCATCAGGACCGGAGCAAGGCCGATCCGAAGATGGCTGAAGCGGCGGCGCAACTGCCGCCAGAGACTCAACGCGGAGCCGGGCTCGAGGACCACAGGCTCAGCGCCCTCGTGAGTGACCGCCGCGGTTCCGACGCATACCGCGAAGTGGCGGCGATCAGGGACTAGTGTGACAATCTCCTGCAGCATCCCCGCTGCGAGATGAGGCTCACCGGAAAGGAAAGTGACGACGACGGCCTCAGGGTCCTTGCCGAGAAAACGGAAGAGCGCGTGCTTCAGCTCGGCGCGTAGCGTGGCGGACAACTTACCAATATAGCGATTGGGCGGCCCTGGGCAGAACGCTGTTTCGAGTCCGCTTCTCTCACACGGTTTCGCCGTGAGACGCAGGAGATGCCCGTGGATACGAGGCGCGCGAAGGAAGCCGCCCGGAGACGTACTTGAACAGTACGTCGAGGACGGCGACCGAGCGCAACGAAGTAGCCATGGGCATATCGTGCGTCGTAACAGACAGCGTGTGAGAGATGCGGACTGTGGCCCTCAGTCTCGTCCGAGCGCGTGCGCGCGGGCCAGCAGGGCGCAGGCACAGAGCGGCAGCACCGCTACTCCGGTGCACACGGGCGTGAAGCCGAACCGGTCGATGAGCGCGCCCGCGGCGGGCGAGAATGCAGCCTGCATCGCGCCGTACGCCCCGGTCAGCATGGAGACCGCGAAGGCGGCGCGGGCCGCACCCCAGAGGTCGAGCGGCACCGTATACAGGTTCACGCTCATCGCCGAGGCCCAGAACGCGCTGAAGCAGATGCCGGCGATGGCCAGCCCGGGCCCGGGCAGGAACGGCACGGCGGCGGTGGCGAGCATGGCGACGGCGCTCAGTACGCACGCGCGCAGACGAGCGGGAAAGGCGGCCATCCCGGCACGCATCCAGCGCAACGAGAGCCAGCCGCCCAACAAGCCGCCCAGGTTGAAAAACAGCGGCGGCACGGCGGCGTAGGAAACTGTCCGCTCGAGCGGCAGGCGGTGGACCTGCACCAGCATCACCGTAGTCCAGTTGCTCCAGAGCGTGTAGACCGTCATCGAGAGGGCGTTGGCGAAGACGAGCAGCCAGAGCCGGCGCTCACGCAAGAGCACACCGGGCCGAGGTGGAGACTCAGAGGTCAACAGGACCTGAGCTTCGTGCGCCGGTTCCTCTTTGGGTGCGGCGAGTTTTGCGGCCCGGTTCCACAGCGGAATCCAGAGCAGGCCGGCCGCGCCGGTAACCAGGAAAGCCGCGGGCCAGCCCCACGCGCGCGCGAGGCCGATGCCGAGCGGCGGGGCGAGCATGGCGCCGATGCCGATGCCGAGCTGGCTCACGGCGTTCCCGAGGGCGCGCTCCTCAGGACGAAGGTACTTTGCAATGGCCTTGCCGGCAGAGGGAATACCGCCAGCCTGTGCGAGGCCGAGCACACTCCGGCAAGCCGCGAATCCGGCGAGGCTGCGCGCGAACGCGGTGGCGATTCCAGCCGCGGACCAGAGCCCCACTGCCAGGCTGATGCCGCGGTTCAGGCCGACGCGGTCCACCAAAAGCCCGGCGATCGGAGCCGCGATGGCATACGTGATGGAGAAGGCGGCCAGGATGAGGCCGTAATCCGCGTTCGAGAGGTGAAAGCGGGTGCGCAGATCCGGCGCCAGCGCCGGCAGAAGCTGGCGGTCCAGGTAGTTCAGCGCCGAAGAGAGGACAAAGACGCCGAGGATGAGCCACCGCAGGCGCGAGACGGAGAACTCGGTTTTCATCCGGGGCTATTCGTAAGTGACCGTGGCGACTTCGCCCGCCGAGGCCAGCTTCGGGTCCGGCTTCGGGAAATACTCTATGGTCACCGTTCGGACGGGACGTTGGGCGCCGCAGCCAAGATGAAGATCGCCACCGCTCAGAACCACCACCTGGCGCGGGTCGCGAACGAGCAGGCGCGTGCGACTCCCGCCGCTCTCGACCACGAGGCGCGCGGTGCGGCCGATGCAATCCACCTGAATCAGCCGGCCGTGGACCTTGCCGGGCGGCGCCTGCCCGATATCCATCTCCACCACTTTGCTGTTCGGATTGAGGCGCGGCTGGGCCTTGTTGGCGCGCTCTTCTGCGGCGCGGACCTCCGCCATGGCGGCGTTCTTGACGCGCTGAATGTCGCGCTGCCGTTCGTCATCGCGCCGCTTCCGTTCGGCGTCCTCGAAGGCAAGGCGCTGCTCTTCGATCGTGCTCCGGGCATCGCGGATGCGTTGCCGCTCGGCATCATCCACGGAAGCAAGTTCCGCGGCGGCCCAGGCCTTCGCCGCCTCGGGATATTTGTCGTGTTTCTGGTAGAGCTCAGCCACGGCAGTCCAGCGCGAAGAGTTGCGAGGCGAGAGTGAGGCGGCGGTCTTGAGCCACTGCAGCTTGCGGGACGGGTCGGTCTCGATCGCGGCGAGCAGCACGTAAGGCTCGGCCCAGTTCGGGTTCAGCGCAGCAGCTTTCTCGAGCAAGGGGCGGGCCTTCGTGGGTTCGGGCTCGAGACGGGCGGACTCGAGCCACGCCCGCGCGCTCGTGCTTGCTGCGGCCACAGCCGCGGCGAAGTGCTCGCGAGCCCCGTCTTTTCGCCGCGCGGCAAGTGCGGCAAGGCCAAGCCCCTCATGCGCGCCGGCGGGCGCCGCCGGAAGCAGCGAGAGGTACGCCGGCTCCGGGTCGCGGCCTGAGACCAGCCGCAGGTCGGCCAGCGCGAGCGCGGGTCCCGGTCCTTCGACATTTTTCACCAGAAAATCGCGCTGCGGGTTCAGAGGGCGGCCACCCACGGTGACGGTCGGGAAATCGCCGGCCGCCAGCTTCGCGGCTGCGGCGCGGTCAATCTCCGCGACGGGCTTGCTGAAGGCGTTGCGGAAAGCCGGGTCGAGATCCGCGCCGCGCTGCAGGTTGTAGAGCAGCACGCGCAGGCGCCCGGCGTACTCAGGAGCGGTGACGAGGAGTTGAATTCGCGCCCAATCGGCATTGTGTGCGGCGCCCGGTGGCGGCGCGCCGAGGGTCACCTTAGTGCCGGCCGCGGCGGCGGTGGAATAGAGATCCTCGATGCCCGACTCGATGGAGGCCGGCATGCGCGCGGCGTTCGCTTCGATGAGCAGGCGCACGCATTCGCGCATCCAAGCGGGCGGAATGGCGCCGGAGCCCGGAACGGCGGCGATGTAGGCGTCGCGAGCAAGGGTGGGAATAGAAGGCGCCAGATCCTTCGCGATGACGATGCGGAAAGGCCACACAGACTTCAGATCGTCCTTACCGAGATTGGCGCCGAGCAGGTACCGCACCTGTTCCACCTGGTTGAGGACGTCGCGCGCGGGGCGGTCGCCGGCGCTGCTCAGAACCTCAAACGGTCCGGAGCGAATCTCGATCCAGCGGTCGGCGGCAAATGCTACGACCGTGCTGAACAGAATGAGGACATAGCGGAACACGCCTCCTCAATCATAGCTCCCGAGGTGCGCCGGGGCGCCGGCGGACGGTGTTTCGCGATTGCGTGCGGGCGCTTTACTGCGCCATCTCGGGTGGTATCGGCAGCGTGACCGCGCCCGTGGCTGCCCACTCGGCGCCCCGCGTGAACGTCACGATGAACGGGGTCGTGGACACCGCGGGAACATCGTGCCCGAGGGCGGTAACGAAGACGCGGCCCTTGCCCCAAGTAGTCGTCCACAGCATGGGCTCATTGATGCCGGCGCCCGGTGTGGGCTGTTTGGCGTTCCTGTAAAGCGAATGGTCGTCCCACGCGGTCGCGAGCACGTGGTACGTGTCTGCCGGCTGCCACTTGAGGTTCGCGTAGAGCTCGTCCTTCGGCTGAACGAACATCTTCTTCAGGCCGCGCGTGACCGGGTGCGTGTCGTCCTTGATCTCGACCTTGAAATCGTGAGCGGCCGAATGCTGCCCGTTGTTGGGCCGCCAGTTGCCCGCGCAGATCTTCTCGTAATCCTGCCAGCCGTCAAAGGCGGCCAGCGCGAAGTGATAGACGACGAGCCCCTTGCCGGACTTGACGAACTCGAGCAGGGCGTTGTCGGCGCGCTCGCCCCAGCGCAGCTCGGGCTTCCGCTTGTCGTAGTAATTGAGAATCACTAGGTCGTAGGGCGCGAGGGTCTCCGGGCCAGCGCCGCGAAACTCCTCGACGATGCGGGTCTCGAAGCGCCCGGTGGCCTCGAGCGCCTTGCGGAGCGGTTCCTCGACGCCGCGCCAGTCGTGCACATTCTGGCCGGTAATGATGAGGGTCTGGATCTTGGGCGCGTCCGCCGCCAAAAGCGGCAGGAGCGCGGCAAACAGGACTAGAACAAGTTTCTTCAAGTTGGTCTCCTGGTAAGAAGCGGATTATACCCTGAAAGGGACTTACCCCGAAGAGGACGAGGTCCCTTTCGAGGTCCCTTTCGAGGTATACATCGAATGAGCGAGGCAATCATGGCAAAGACAGCGACAGCGGATAAGATCGATCTCTATAAGATCCATAAGGCCGAGTACGCCGCCCCGCGCGAGCCGGCGCTGGTCGCGCTGAAGGCTGCGAGGTATCTTGCGGTGGACGGCATAGGCGAGCCCGGCGGCGAACTCTTCCAGTCCATGCTCGGCGTCCTCTATCAGGTGGCCTACACCATCAAGATGACGAAGAAATTCTCCGGTGGCCCGGAATACAAGGTTTGCGCGCTCGAGGGCCTGTGGTGGTGCGACACGCCAGAGAATTGGGACGAGACGCCCAAAGAGGCGTGGCAGTGGACGTTACTCATCCGGACGCCGGACTCCATCAGCGCACGCGACCTGAAGGACGCGGTAGCCGCGATTCGGGACAAAGGGAAGGACGCCATCCTCCCGGCTAAGGTGCGGCTCGAAACACTCACAGAGGGCAAGTGCGTGCAGGTTTTGCATGTGGGCCCGTACTCAGCGGAGAAGGAGACCATTGCGCGCATGCACGCGTTCGCCCAAGCGAACGGGCTGGGCTTTCATGGCAAGCACCACGAGATCTATCTGTCGGATCCGCGGCGGGTGCCGCCGGAGCGGCTGAAGACGATCCTCCGAATGCAGGTGAAGTGACGGGTGCCGCGCAACGCGCGCCTACTGCGCCGGCGGCCGCACGATGCGCGCCCGCTTGATGTAGTCGAGGCGCGGGAATTTTGCCTCGAGATACGCGTTGCCCTGCGTCTCGATCATGTTCTGGTCGGGGCCTGTGCCGCGCGGCGGGCCCTCGCCGTAGGCGTTCCAGAGGTGGTCCACGACGTCCACGCCCTCCACCACCTCGCCGAATGGCGCGAAGCCGGACTTGTCCAAACGCGGATTGTCTTTCAGATTGACGAACACCTGCGTCGTACGGGAATTCGGGCCCGAAGTGGCGAAGGTGATTCGGCCGCGCTTGTTCGAGTCGAGGACGGGGTCGTCCTTGAACATCATGTCGCGCCAGAGCGCCTCCATTTTGGGGTCTCCGGCAATTCCGAACTGCACGACAAAGTCGCGGATCACGCGGAAGAAGCGGGCGTCGTCATAGAACTGGGTCTGCACGAGATCCCAGAATCGCTTGGCACCCTCCGGCGCCCAAGCCTTGGTGACCTGAACGACGAAGTCTCCCTTCGAGGTTTCGAATTTCACTTTGTAGACGTCCGGAGCGGGTTCGTTGCGGACGGCGGTTTCCGCGGGCTTCTTCTCCCCGCAGCCCGGCAGCCAGAGCGCGGCACAGGTAATCAGCACGACGGCGGCTTTGTTTCGCATCGGAACGAATTCTAGCAGGCGGCGAGTCGGAAAAGCACGCATGGGATGCAAGCGGTTCGGCGCGGAGCGCTCAATCCCCATCGTGCGCGAGCCGCACGAACGAGGGCGCCGCGATCTCCGCGTTGGGGAAATAGTGAACCAGGATTTCGCGAAAACTCGCACCCGCGCCAGCCATCGCAGCGGCCCCGGTTTGGCACAATCCCACTCCGTGCCCCGAACCTCTGCCGCGCCGGTTCGCCCACGCGCCTCCTTCGCGGGTGCAATACGAGCAAGCAGCGCGAGCGCCGCGGATGCACGCAGTGCAATCGACCCCGAAGTACGGATAATCATCCGGCATGCCACTTTCAAGAGTTCGGGTACGTCCGCCGCAACTGGCGGAGTACAGCGCCGCGATGGTCTTTCCACGCCACAGCAAAACCAGCCCGCGTGTTTCCGCCGCCGCCCGCGCCGCGGCCGTACCAGCGGCTGGAGTCTCGCGAAGGAACTGGCAATGCGTACTGTCGCAGAACTCGAAACGAGCGTGCCGGCCCGCAGCAGCGTAATAGGAGCGCGCGGCCACCGCTTGCGCTTTGAGCGCATGAAGCGGCGAGCCGCGCAGGCTCTCGGCATCGACCGCTGCGGCAACAGCGTCCTCGAGGTCCATCGTCACCACCGGCTCGAGCACTGCCGCGGTCGCGGTAACGCGCAGGGTTCCGCGGAACCGGCGCTCGAGTTTTCCAGTGATGGTGAGGAGGAAGCCCGCATCCCCGCGCGCGGCGACGCGCACCTCCGCGGTCACTGCCGTCCCTGCATCCGATTCGATTCCGACATTACCGGCTCGCGCCGCGAGCGTGGCGCTCTGTCCATCCATGAGGACGAAATGCAGCGTGCCGGCCTCCACCACCAGCGCATCGCCCGGAGCGGGCCGCAGAATCAGGCGTGCAGGGTGAAACAGACCGAGCACGCCGATGCGCACGGTCTGCGCGGCCGCGGAGGAAACCAGCAGCGCCGCGAGCAGCGCCATACGCATTACCGGCCCCCCCGCACGAGGCGCAGCATAGCGCCGGCCAGCACTGCCGCTTCCGAGCCAGGCACGCCGTGAACCCGGACCACCAGCACGTAGCGCGGCTCTGCTCCATCAAGCAAGACTACAAAGCCGTCGCCCGGAGCCTGCGGCGAGTGGGTGCACGGCGCTGTGCCGGTCTTGGCCAGCGCGGCGCCGATCGCGCGTCCCGTTCCCTTCAGAGCGCACTGCCGCATGCCCTCGAGCACCGGGGCGGCGCCGGGCTCGCCGTGCAATCGCAGGAGCGCCCGGGCCAAATCGAGCGGCGCCACCTTCCACAAACCCGCCCGGCCCACCCAGGCTGCAGGGGTTTCGGGCGGCGGTGCGATGCCGAGGCGCGCCGCCGTGGCTTCCATCGCGCCGGGCGACAACTCCCGGGCCAGCGCGTCAAAATACGCGTTGCAGGAGCCGGCGATCGCCTCGGCAATCCCGATGCGCCCGTGGCCGCGCGGGAGCCAGCATCCCGCCGAGCTCCCGGCGCAGTTGAACGAGGGAAACCGCGAATCATGCGACGCGCCGTAGGCCAGCGCGGTGAACACCTTCATGACGGACCCGAAGACCACGGGCGAGTTCGAATCGGGCCAGCGCGCGTCCACCACGGCGCCTTCTTGCGCCTCGACGAGTATGTAGGACAACCTCGGCTCGCTGTAACGCTCGTGCAGCAACTTGACCAGAGACTGATCGTAGAGCGATACAGCGAGCGCGACACTGAACGCAAGGATCATTGCTTCAGCCTGTACGTGACGGTCTCGAAGACCTCCGGCCCGGTATCGCGGGAGACCACCTCGACAGAATCGGCGCGCGCGAGCGTGGTGCTCAGGCTGGCGATATTGCCGGAGAAGAACGGCGGCGCGTTCTCCATCCCGCCGGCCGGGGTCTGCACATGGTCGATGAGCCGCATCATTTTCACGAAGCGGGCGTGCTCGTCCTTGTGCGCAAACGTCGCGGAATAGCAGGGGTCCGCGGGCGCGGCCGGCGCTGCGCTTTCCCTCGCAGAGAGAATCTTGCCCGCGAGATCGGCCGAGTTGGAGACGATCAGCACTTTGCCCGACGTCTCGAACGCAAGGCGGCCGGGAGGCCCCGCCTCGGGAATGTTGGCGAAGGCCGCGTGCACGGCGTTCGCGTCCCAGTCCCGCGCGCCCACAAGCACGATGGCCGTGTCGATGGCGACGAAGACACCGCCCGGGGCCACTCGCGTGCCCGCGACCTCGAGAGCGGCCGCCGCTGGATTTGCCTCGATGAGGCGCCGCACGGCCGCGGGCACCGGCTCGGGCGCCGCGCTACCGAGCGGGGGCTCATCGATGCGCGTTTCGAGGTCGGCCTCGGTGCCCGCGACCCCGGATACGACGACGCCGGGCGCATTCTCCGAAAGGGGCGGCACGCCAGGGCCGGGCGCGAGAATCTTCGCGCGCAACAGCGAGAGGACCGCCTGCGCGCCCGGATTCGCCCACGCACTGTAAAAGCCCACGCCCGGCGGAACCAGCTTGAGAATGCCCGACACCGGCGCGCCGCCACCGGCCATCTGCTCGCCGGGCCGCTCGAGCCGGAGAAACACGCGGTCTTCGCGATACTCGTCCACCGATCGGTGCAGATCGGCAACGCCCGAATCGAACTGGCGCAAGGCGGAGACATTCCGTTGAATCCAGTAGGAGCGGAAGTACGGCGTGCGCAACAGCGACGGCATGTTCATTACCATGCGCACCTCACCGCGTGTCCCGGCGGCGCGAACGCCCTCGGCATACCAGCGTTCCCCAGTCAGCGCGGCCGCAGGGCGGCCGGCCAGCAGCGTGAGCGCACCGGCTATCAGGTCCTCCCGCGTGGCCAGCAGCAAGTAGTCCTGCGCCGAGGCAAAGGCGGCCACGCGGCGCGACGCCGGATCGACTCGAAGAAAATAGGGAATGCCGGCGGCGTTCCGCGTTTCATGGGACGAGCGGGTCTTCCACAGCGCGGTCTCGAGCGCGCGCGCCGAGGCCAGCTTCGTGATGTAGAGGAAGTGCAGGTTGCCGGTATCGTAGATGGCAAGCGCCGATTCGCTGCCCGCCACCGATTCGACGAGCGCCATATCGGGCGGCAGGCCCGCCGCGGCGGCGAACTCATTCTGCGCGTCGGTGAGGCGCTGGTACAGACGCGACTGCTGAAACACGGAGTAGTTGCTGCTCGCCAGCCAGAGAGTCTTCTCGCGCGAAGCGTTCCAGTCGCGAACCAGAGCTCCGAAATCCTGCGCTTCGACGAACAGCAGCGGTCCCTGTGGCATGAACGCCGCGAGGCCGGGGCCCGGTGCAGGCGCCTGCACCATGGCCCAGACCGCGAAACCAATCAAACCGAGCGACAGCAGAACTCGCCGTTTCATCGCGAAACCCCTCCCTCGATGCGCGGCCTCACGAGCCGCGGCTGGTCGAGCCCGTCCGCAATCACCGGGCCTCTTCGCGCGTTCTCCTCACGCCGGTCGAGTTCCGCCTTCACACGTTCGAGCCCGGCGGTCGCCTCGGCCGAAGGCTGGATGGCTGCGGAAATGCGGTAGAACAGCTCGGCCGGCCCGAGGCGGTCGAGCCCGGCCTCGGCGCGGCCCAACTCGCGGGCGATGGCGGCCCGCTCATTGGTTTCCGCCTGGCCCGCCAGGAAGCCCGAGACGTAGTAGCTGACCTCGGTCACCCGCCCCGACTCGGCGCCATCGATCGCGTAACGGATTCCGTTGTTGACGAAGAGCGGCATCATCGAAGACACCGCGAGTTGAGGGTCACCGGCGGCCATAGCCGCGCCGAAGAGCTTCAGCCGGGTTTGCGAAGCATCGGGATTCAGCGCGATGGAATCTTCGAGAAGGGCCGCGCGCGTCTTCGGCGCAACCGGACCGGCGGCGGCCGCAACGCGCGCAAAGTAGAAGTAGGGCTGTGCGGCGGCCTTCGGGTCGGGCACAACGCCGCCCGATAGCAGATCCAGCTCGCTGCTTCCCAACCCCGAAGCGCGAGCCAAACGCGCCGCGTCAAGACGCACCCCGTAAGACGCCGCGGGCAGTTTCGCCACTGAACCGTCGCCAAGCGCAACGCGGCTTTCGAAGTCCCACGGCACGGCCTTCACCCGTGCTTCGAGAAACTCGCGCGCCTCCGCGGGGTGCCCGGTCTTGCGAAGCAGCGCCGCTGCAGGCGCAAGGTCCTGGAAGGGCTCATCCGCCACCAGGGTCATTCTGCGAAGCAGCGAGAGGGCGGACTGCAGGTCCCCTTGTGCCAGGCGCACTTCGGCCAGCCCCAAGAAGTTGGCGGCCATGAGATTGCGCGACTCGAGCTCGCTCGTGTAGACGAACTCGAGCAGCGCGCGCGCCGCCGCGGCGTTCCCCGACCTCTCGAAATCAGCGGCCGCCTCGCGCAGCACAGTGAGGGATGGCGCGCGATCCGGTTCGCGGCGGTAGGAATCGAGCAGCGCGGGGAGACGGCTGTCCGCGGCGGCCAGGCGGATCTCGAGCGGCGCGAACGTGGCCTGTTCGTTTTTCGCCGTGTGCGCCAGCGCGGCGGTGAGCGCATCGCGGGCGCGCGCCGTCTGCCCGTTGTCGAGCAGGAAACTCACCCAGCGCTTCTCCCACTCGAGGTAGTTCTGCTGGCGATACTGGTGGTTGGGCGCCGGCTCGTTCGCCGCCGCGGCTACGCGCTCGAGCACCCGCCGGTAGAGCATCTCGCGCTGCGTAACGGTAATCAGCGGCGACTGCGCGGCCTTTTCGAGAACGCCAGCAGGGTCCGGCGAGGCGGTGGAGATGTCGATAATCCAGGCGACGCCCTCATCGGAGCCCGCCGCGGCCGCCAGCGTGCCTTCGATCAGCGGCTCCACGCGATAGTAGCCGTTCCGGCGCATATACGTGCGCAGGACCGCATCGGCCTCCGTCCTGACCTCGGCCAGCAGCTTGCGCTTGCCGATGTTCTCGAGCGCCGTCTTGACGTCGTCCCAGAAACTTTCCGGATACCGGCCGTCCTCGGCGCGGCGGAAAGCGGCGAACGCTTCCTTCCATGCCGCGATCGCTTCGGCGCGCTTGCCCTCATCCCAGAGGATGACCGCCATTCTGTCGTTCACGTCGCCGCGCTTGTTGTCCAGCTCGAGCACGTGGCCGTAATCGGCCAGAGCGCGCGCGAAATCGCGGTTCTCACGGTAGTAATCGGCGAGCGTGCCATAGGCCGAAGGGCGCGCGGGAGTGCCTTCGACGAGCGCCGGCAGGAAGTCCTCGGGGTCGCCTTGCCTCGTGAGTGCGAGATACTCGCCCCAGGCGGTCCCGTAGTAGAACCAACTGGAGCCGGCAAGCTGCTGATCGCGGTCGAGAGACTTGCCGAGCCGCTGGCCGATCAGCGCATCGCCCATGGCCGCGGCGAACTCCGAGGCCACTTGCGGCGAGGTGTCGCTGAAGTACAGGCCACCAAGGCCCGCGTACGCGCGAGTCCAGACAGGCGGCCGGCTGCCGCCGCGCGCGCGGACCGCATCGAGCGCGAGCTTCGGAGCACCAGCGGCGAACGCAGCCGCAACCGCGGCATTGCGCATTTCATTCGACGAGCCCGACGAGGCTTCGGCAATGAGCCTTTCGGGCGCGAGCCGCACGAGCAGCGCGAGGTAGCGCTCCAGCACCGGTCCTCGCGAAGCCGAGGTTCGCTGCACGAACGAGGCCAAGGCCCGCAACTCCGCCGCGTCGTTTCCCGCATCACGATACGCCTTTGCGGCCCGGAGCAGCAATTGATCGCGTTCAGAAGGCTGGCGCGGGCTCACCTGCCAAAAGGCCTCGATCTGCAGGCCCAGCTCCGACGAATGCAGCCGGCGCGTCTGCAGAGTCTCGAGCTGCGAGAGATGCCTCTCGGCTTCCGACATGTTCGCGTGGTCCATCATGTACGCGAAATGCCACTTGGCCTCGAGCGACGCGAGGCCTCCGTGCTCGGCGACGGGCAATAGCTCCGTCCCGGCACTTGCCCTGTCTTTCTCCAGATAAGATTCGAGCGCGGCCTTCTCCTCCGGCGTGAAGTAACGCGCCACCGCATCGCCGATAGCCATGAGCGGCTCTTGGAGCAGCGAAGATCGCGCGCTGCCATCGCCATCCGGCACGGCGTCGCGAAGCCGCGTGACAGCGGTCTCGTACGCGCGCAGACGTGCCATCAGTCGCGCGTAGGACACGGCTCCGCCACGGAATTCCGACAGCAGGTCCTTTCCCGCAATCTGCGCGCCTCGCTCCGCAAACGGACGCGCCTCATCGAGCAGGTTCCAGCTCTCGAGCGACTGCGCCACTTCGAAGAACGGCTGCGGCCGCTCGGGCCTTCCTTCCAGAAACGCAACACGCAGAGCCTTGACCGCCGCATCCGCCCTCCCGAGCCGCGCGTGCACCTCCGCGGCCTTCTCCATCCAGTGAGGGTTCTTGTACGTCAGCTCGTAGAGCTTCGTATAGCTCTTCAGCGCGTCCTCGGAGCGCATCAGCCGCTCTTCGAGCGAAGCGCGCGCGGTCCACAGGTCCACGCGGTCCGGCCGGATGCCAATCGCCCGCGAGTAAGCGTCGATGGCCGCCGGCAGGTCTTCGAGCGCGACGTCGATGCGCGCCAGCACGACCGCCCAGCGATAGTCGCGCGGCGAATCGGCCACCGCCTTGCGGAAGTATCCCAGCAGCGGGTCTTTCGTGCTGTGGGCCGACGCGTAGAAGGCCGCGTCGCGGGCGAGCGCCTCATCGGACGGAAACGCGCGCAGCACCTCGATGTACTGGCTCGTCGCAGCCGCGTAGTCTTTCTGCGACGTCAGCACCGGGATCAGGTTGCGCCGCAGCGACGCAACGGCTGAGGCGCGCTCATCGGCTGGAAGCGGCGAGCCGCCGAGAGCCTTGATCTTCTCCTCGTAGAGCGCTCGCAGCGCCCGGTCATCGCCCTCCTTCGAGTAGACGGCGGCAAGCGCAGCGACGTACCCGGCGTTGAATGGCTCGTCCGCGAGCAGCGCCGTCGCCAGGCGGCGCGCCTCGGCGAACTCGCCGGCTTCGGTGGCCCTGCCGGCCGCCTCCAAAGCGAAGCTCTTTCGCAACGGCACATTGGCCGCGGCCGCCGCGCGCGAGAGCACGTCCAGCGCCTGCCGCGGCATCTTATTGCGCCAGTAGAAATCCACCGCGGAGCGCACCACACCGAGCGATGTCGGGTTATCCGCATAGACACTCTCGAGAGCGCGCCGTGCCTCCCCCAGGTCCCCTCTGCCCTCGTAGTAATGCATGAGCGCGAGGCGCGCGCGCATGCGATCAATCGGATCGGCAGTGATCGCTGCTTCACGCTCGAGGATGCGTTCCGTTGCGGTCTCGAGGCCGCGCGATTGCGCTTCTGTCTTCAAGCTCGCCAGCAGGTCGATCGATGTGGCGCGCGCGGCCAAAGACTCCAGCAGCGCGCCAACTTCGTTCCGTCTGTTCTCCGCTTCGAGCACGGCGATGCGCAGCGTCACCGCGCCCGCCGCCGGATCGGCCACCGCGACGCGCGCCGCCGTGAGCTTGTCGATCAGAACCCGGTAAGCGGGCCGCTTCGCCAGCGTCACGAGCCGCGAGCGCGCGGAACCCGCGTCGCCGGCAGCCTTCATGTATTCATCGATCGCCGCCGGGTAGTTGCGTTTGCTCTCGTAGATCGCGCCCGCCTCATACGCGTAGAGAACAGGCTTCGCTGTCTGCTTGCGCGCGGCCGCAATCTCGCGCAGCGCATCATCGAACAGGAAATAGTCCCAGAAGATGGTCGCCGCTTCCAGGTATCCGCCCGGCCTTCCGGGCTCGAGTTGCGGGATGCGTTCCCAGTAAGGTTTGGCCTTCTGATAAAGCTCGCGGTCGGCGAAGATCTCGCCGGCCGTGGTGAGCGCGGCGCGGTCGCGCAGGTCGAACTGTAATTGCTTTTCGACGAGCGCGACGGCCCGCTCCGTGTACACGGGGTCGAATGCCGCAAGCGACCGCTCTAGCGCCGCCGTGCGGGATGCGAGCCCGCCGTCGCCCGGGAACTGCGCGGCCACGGATTCAAGCCCAGCCGAGGCGTCCTCAAAATGCGAGCGCCATATCTCCGCCTCGGAAGCGAACTGCGCCGCCGGACCACCCTTCGCCGGGCCGGCTTTCCGCAGCGCGGCAAGCTCCGTCTGCAGCCGGCCGCCCGAAGAGAGCATCCGGAAGTAAGTCGAGCGCAGATCGGGCGCGTAAAACCAGTAATTGCGTAGCAGCGCCTCGCTCGCCTGAGCATCCGCGGTCTCGCGCGTGCGGTATGCGTGCAGCAGGTTGCGAACGAAGGTCAGATCGTACGGGAAGCGTTCGTGGGCATAGAGGTTCAGCTTCAAATAGAGATACGGAGTGATCGCGCTGCCTGCCGTTCCGCTAAAATAGCGCTCCAGCGCGGTGCCGGCGAAGATGTCCACCACCTGCCGGGTGAGCTGTTCGAGTTGTGCGCCGTGTTTGCGGCGGATGTACCAGCGGCCCAGCCGGTCGTACCAGTTCATGGTGCCGAACTGCTTGATGGCGCGCTGATAGACTTGCTCGACCTCGGCTTCAATGCGGTTCTGCTCGAGGAACGCGGCGAGCCTCGCGTAGAGTCCCGGGTCGCTGGGATTACGGTCCAGTTCGCGGCGCAGCAACTGCATGGCGTCGAGCGGCCGCTTCAGCGACACCAACCGCGCCACGTAGCGGTCGAGCACCCGTGCGTACTCGGGCGAGCGGGCAGCGCGCCCGCCAGCCTGCGCCGGTGCACCCAGCGCACCTTCAGCCTCTGCAATGCGCCGCGGTCGAATTCTCCGTGTCGCAACGACGGCTCCCGCCTCCTCCGGCGCTTCTTCCGAGGCACCTTCCCCAGCCTGCTCCGCGCCTCCCACCTCCGCGGCTGGTGCCTCCTCCGAAACGGGCTCGCCGGCCGGTACAGCCGTCTCACCGAGCGGCACGCCATCGGCACGCTCCGCCAGTTCCTTCAGCAGCGTGTCATACACGGCGAATTCGTTTTGCGCCTCCTGCAGCCGCGCGAACGCGTCGGCGATACGCAGCGCCACCGCCGCCCGCTGCGCCGCCTTCGGGAATGCGGCGAGAAACGCGCGCCCCGAGCGAATGACGCCGTCGTCGTCGCCATAGACGGCGTACGCATCCACCAACCTGGCCGACAGGCTTGGCCGCCGCGCCGACTTCGGGAACTTCGTGTCGAACAGCGCCACGAGTTCCGCCGCGCGTGTTCGGTGGAAATACGCCACCGCCGCCGTCTCTTCCTCCGAGTAGCGCCACTCAGGCCGCGTGGAGTTCAACACGAGCGAGAGAATACCGTTCAGGAACCCGGGGTGCGGGTCCATCGTCGCGATGTCCTTGTAGTAGGACAAATCGCCCGCGCCGAATCGCACCGGCTGCTCGGGCGCGGTGAGCAGCAGTCCCGCAAGCGCCGCCAGCGCGCGCTCCTGCGCCGCCGCCGGGGCGCCCGGCAGCGCGTACATTGCCTGATAGTTCCGCGCCGCTTCGTCGTAGTTCCGGACCGCTTCGAGCAGGCGTGCGAGGGTCCACAACTCGTCCGTGGTCCAGGGCGATTGTTTCGCGTCCTTGCGATCCCGGAACTCGATGAGCACCCGCCGCGCGGCCGGCAGGTTCCCCTGCTGTTGGTAGTAATAGAAGACGCGCGCCGCCGCGTTCAGGTCCTGCGGGTTAGCCGCGAGCGCCGCACGGGCACGGCCGAGAAACGCGCGCAGGCTGCGGGCCGCCGCAAGCTGGTCGAAGTACTCCTTCACGAGCGCCGCGGGCCAGAGCGGCTTGAACTCGTGGTCATACACCGCAAGCGCCGCCGCTACCGAACCACGGCTCTCCTCAAGCGAGGCGCGCGCGCTCACCGGGTATGCCGCCTCGGCTGGAAAGGCCTTCCCGTACTCCGCGAGCAAGCCCTCGGCAGCCGTGTACTGCTTCTTCCGCACCAGATACGCGAAGAACTCCTGCCAAGCGGCACGCACTTTCGGATATCGCTTCAGACGCGCTCTGTACACCGCATCGCCCAAGGCCACGGGAAGAGCCTGCGCCTCCACCAGCGACAGCCACTGGCCGAACGAGCGCCACGCTCTCTGGCTCCGCACAGGCATGAACCTCTCGGCGGCCGGATCCGGCGCGTCCGCGGCCGCTTGAAGCGCGCTGATCTCCTCGGGAACCTCGAGCCGGCGATGATAGAAAGCGGCGAGCGCGAGTTGTCCGGCTCCGCCGTCCGGGGCGAGGCTCGCGTACTGCTTCCAGTCGGCTTCGGCCGCACCTTCGTCGAGCTGCTCCTCGGCCGCGTTGGCGCGAAGCGCGTACAGTTCAGCGTCAGGCGGCGCGGAGGAGATCAGGCCGCTCAGCGCCTCTCGCACGTCGGAGGGAGTCCGGCGCGCCATAACAGGCCCGGAGGGCATCTGCACCACGGTGGTGAACACGCCCTCGAGACGCTTCACCAGCCTTACTTCTTCGAGCCAGTGCGGCAGGTCCGCTTGCGCCGCCAGCACGCCCGCCGCGACACCTGCTGCCAGGAACCACCACTTACGGGACGATTTCAAGCGGCACCTCCTGGCTGCCGATATTGTGCGCAATGTCCTCGGCGGTCACCGTCAGCACGTACTTCCCCGCCGGAAGCCGCGCCGGCACCATGAACTCGCCCGTGTTCGCGCCTTCCGGACCGTTCCAGCGCAGGCTGACGGGAGCGATGCCGTACATCCGCGCCACAACGGTCCGCGTCGTACTCGAAGCGCTGACTTTCATTCGCACAGGCTCGCCGCGCGCGAAACGGTTCTTCTCGAGCCGCACCTTGACCGTCGGCGGCGTGGAAGCAATGACGAAGGTCTTCGATTCCCGGTACGTGCGCCCCATGCGGTCGCGCAGCACCAGCCTCACGCGGTAAGTGCCGTCGCGCATGTCCGCCGGCGCGAGGAAACGCGTCTGCCACGTGTCTTCTTCCCGCAAATACCGCAACTGCTTCGTGAGGTTGAAAGGGAACAGCGCCACGACGGAGACGATGGCGGGATCCGTCTTCACCCGCAGCACTGGATCTCCCGGACGAATCAGCCGCGGCCGCAACAGTGAACGAGGCGCCGCCAGAAACGAGGTGTACGGCGTGACAAACGTGTACTTCCGCGCCAGGCGGATGATCTCGTCGATGGTCGCGCGGTCCTCGCCCTCGCGCTCGATCTTTTCGAGCAGCGCATCCATACGCGCCCGCGCCCAACTGCGCGGCAGTTGCGGATGCTCCGCCGAGAGTGGGGGCAGTTGCGCGGTCACGACAGCCTGGAAGGGCTTGCCCTCCCGCACGCCGCGCGCGGTGAACGTGGCCGGCCCCGGCTTGCGGTATTGCCCCACCCACTGCGCCACCGAGCCTGAATAGAAGGCGCTGTCGAGCGGATACACCATGTCGAAGTTCGGCACTGGTTGCACCGTCAGCCCCAACCCGTCCACCGGACGGCGTCCCAGCTTCGCTACAAAGGCGTTCAGCTTGAAATCCGCCGGCTCGGTCGAACGCACCGATTCGAGCACGCCGCCCGAACCCAGCAGCTTCAGCAGCGGCAGATTCGCGTCATCGCCCACTGCGTAAATGAACGTCCGCGGCGCGCCGCCGGCCATGCGCTTGCGGGCCGCGCTGTAAAACTCGGCGAGCTTGCGATTGGCGATATGGCCGCGCGTGGCTTCACCGTCGGAGAGCAGCACCAGGTACGGCTCCAAACCCGGCGATGTGGGCTGCGCGAGACCCGCTGCCAGCGCTTTCTCCAGGTCCGTCCCGCCGCGCAGGCGGCTGGCCTTCACGAACGCGAGCGCCTTTTCCACCACGGCGAGGCTACCCTCAACCGGCTGCGGCGCAAACGGCTGCACGTCCGAATTGAACAGCAGCAGGTTGAAGCGGTCCTGCGGCCGCAGCGCGCGCAGCAGCGTCTCGAGCGCCTGGTAGTTCCGCTCCAGCTTTTCCCACTGCATTGAGAGCGAGTTGTCGAACAGGGTCACGAGGCTCCGCGGAGCGCCGCCCTGCTGCGCGCCCGCCCCCTGGGCCAGAAGAGCCGAGGCCTCGAAGTACCCCGGCTCGCCCGCCTCGCGGTGCGCGGCAATCTCGAGCCGCTCGCCTTTGGACCCGTCAACGGCATAGCGCACGGCGAAGTCCTCGCTGAAGGTTACGTTGCGGCCTTCGAAGGAGCCCTCTACCACGTTCGGCGTGCGTCTAGCGATGCGCACCGGATATGTCTTCCCCGTCACCTCGAATGCGGAGAGCGGGTGTGCCGAGTGCAGCTCGAAATCGATGTGCAGCAGGCCCGCCATCTGCGCGTGGTACGCGTCCGGCCGCATCGGGATGGCGAACATGGACTGCAGATCCACCACCGGAACGCGCTCGTGGTACTCCATCTCCAGCCGCTTCGTTCCGAACGCCGGGATCGGAACAATGCGCGCGCTGAACACGGCACTGCGCTTGGCCTCCTCCGCGCTCTGCTCGCCCATTTGCAGCAAGCCCGGGTCGATGGCCTGCATGCGCGCCTGCTCGTAGATCTCCTCAGCCCTCCGCCGCTCCAGGATCACACCGGGGATGCGCGTCACGTCATCCCACACGGCAAAGGCGGACACCGATGCGAGCGATGGAAGCGCAAAGAGGTAGTTCCCCTCGAGCACCGCGCCATAGTGACTGGCGAAGATCTGGCGGATGGAAACGTGCGCGTCCCCATCCTCGATCCGCACCTTGACCCACATCTCCTCGAGCGAAAGCACGGAGGGATCGGGCTGCTGGCGGTTCGACGGGATCAGGATTCCGGCATCGCCGGCGAGCAGCGCCGGCAGCAACAGGATGAGCAGTGCGCGTTTCATTGGGAGTTCTCGCGAAATCGAACCAGGCCGTTATCGGTTCCGACGTAGATGAATCCGCCGTGCGCGGCGAGTGCCGTGACGTTGGCCGAGGGCAGGCCAGCCTTTACGTTCCGCCATCGGCCCGTTGCGCGGCCGTAAATATAGAGCCCGTCGCGCAATGAGCCTGCATAGGCCGCGCTGCCGGTGGAGAGCATCGCATTCGAGTTCACTTCGAAGCCGGGCAGGCCGGGAAAGGTGCTCCACCGGCCGGCGGGATCGAAGCGCAACACGCCCGCGCCGTACGTGCCCACGAACCATTCCCCGCCGCAGCGGGCGAGCGCGGTGATCCAGTTGTGCTTCAAGCCTGAGTTGGCCGTGGTGTAACTCGCGCGGACAGCATCACCCTCGAGCACGGACAGGCCGCCGAGCGTGCCCACCAGCAGGCGGTCTCCTTCCGAGGCCAGCGCGTAGACGTGGTTGTTCACCAGGCCGTGGAACGCGTAAAGGCTGCGTGCCCCCGAGTGGTCGAGAATGGTCACCCCCGCGGGTGTTGCGAGCGCCATCCCGCCCGGGCGAAGAGCGATGTCGGTGACGTGGCCGGCGATCAAGCCCTGCTCGCGGCCCAGAACCTGCCGTTCGCGTCCCGCGGCATCGAACAGCACCAGGCCGTTCGCAGTCGCAGCCACGGTCAGATTGCGCTCCGCATCATGCACCACGCGGTTGACGCAGAACACGTGATCGTCTTCGACGTGCGTGGCGCGGTCCAGACCGGGCTCCAGGATGTCGAGGCCGCGGTCGAAGTATCCCACCCACAGCCGTCCCGCGCCGTCAAAGGCGAGTGCTGAAATGTTGCGATCCGCGAGCACGGCGTTTTCCGCCGCGGCCACGCGCTCCCAGCCGCCGCGGCCAACGCGATAGAGCCCGTTCCGAGCGAGCGCGAACAGTTCGCCATCGATCGAGAGCACGCGCTCGACGCCAGGCAGCGCCTCGCCCACTCCTCGGGCCGGCCGCGCGCGCCCTGCCGCCAGCGGCACTTCGAGAACGCCATCTTCGAGCGTGCCGACGGCGAGGGTTTCCCCGCGCACGAGCACCGACTTCGCGAATACTCCGTCCGCCAGAACGCGCGTGAATCGTCCACTCACAAACTCCGCCACTCCCGTGGGAGTGCCTGCATAAACCGCCTCGCCCGAAATCGCCACCGAGAGCACGCGCGGATCGGGCAAGCCCTCGGTCTCACCGAAACGGTCCACCTGCCCCGCGTGCCAGTGCAGCAGGCCATCGTTGACGGTCCCGACCCAGATGCTCGCGTCGTCCCCCGCCAGCACCGTCACTTCCAGACGCTCTAGCGCGGTATGAAAGGGTGTTATGCGCTTACCGTCGTAAACCAGAACACCGCGCTTCTCCGTGCCGACGAGGATTCGGCCGGTCGGCAGCGGCAGGACTGCGGTGAGTTGCCGGAGGGCGGGATCCTCGGGGCGGATCTGGCGGAAACGGCGGCCGTCGAAAGCCACCAGGCCCTCGCCGGAGGTGGCGAGGAATAACTCGGGACCGCCTCCATCAGCCGCGACGCCCACAGCGGCGGCAGCAGGCGCCGCGGGCAGGTCCGTTCCGGTGAGGTAGCGCGCGAGAGAGCCGCCCTCGTCGCCGAGTTCGAAAATCCCGGCCGGACCGCACATCCACGTGCGCCCCTGAAATACGACCGCGTCCCGGAATACCTCAGGCGCGGAAACCGGCTCGAAACCGCCGCGAGCCGGCTCAAATGGGCCGGCACGAAACGGAATCACAGCCTCCGCGGCTACCTCGGCCGTGGCCTGCCACAGCGCGCGCGACGCTCGCCACCAGGCAAACCCCAGTGCGAGCAGCACCAAGCCTGTCAACCCCACGCAGGCGAAGCGAATCCTAGCCGATCTGAGCAGGGCCGGCCACGCAGCCATGGATATCACTATATTCCACGCCTTTCCCGCGCGCGGGCTCCGCGCCGGCGCACGAGCCCTCGCAACGCCCTTACTACGGAATTCCTGAAAGAGATGCGGCTTCGTTCGTCTTTGGTTACAATTGCGCGCACGAGGCTCCGCGGGAGCGGCCGCAGGAAAGATGCCGAGAGGCTGGAGGCGCAGGCGCGAGAAGTGCGGCGGTCTCAGCCGCGTGATGCTTGGGCCCGCTCTACCGCGGACGTGAGCGATCTGAGAACATCCCCCGAATTCCGCTGATGCCCGGCTGCTCCCTGCAGCCGTATTCGGCAGCGTGCGGCGATAGAGCCCGCTTCACAAGCACTCTCTGCCGCAGGGGTGAACGTGTTCGCCGTGCCGCCGGCCGCGCCACCGCCGTCCGAGCTGAGACGTGGGCACCCGCCCTGCGCGCTATTTCGCAGGGTGCGCAGACGGACCCGGCGTGGGCACCTCGGTCTGCAACTGGTTCACTACGGACTTCACTCCCTTTACTTTTTTGACGATGTGCCCGGCGCGGGTTTTCTGTTTGTCCTCGCGGACCTTGCCGCGCAATGTCACCACGCCGTCCTTCACATCGACCTCAATGCCGCCGCCCTTGACGCCACTGTCGGCGGCGAGTTTCCGCATAACCTCGTCGTGAAGCCGGTCGTCGGAGGAAGGCCCCTGAGCAAACAGAGGCGTCGTCATTGAGACCAGCACAGCAAGAACCACCACCAAAGAGAGAGCGCGCATAGAAGGTTCCTTTATTCTATTTCGCTTTTTCCCGCCATGGAACGCCAGTCGAGCTGATCGAGAAAACGGGGGTCCTCCCTCCAACCCCGCTGCACCTTCACGAAGATCTCGAGAAACACCTTCCGCCCGAACATGCGTTCCATTTCCAGTCGGGCATGGGTCCCGATGGCCTTCAGCATAGAGCCCTTTGTGCCGATAATGATCGCTTTCTGCCCCTCGCGTTCCACAAACACCGTAGCGGAAATCCGCGTGAGGGCAGGCGTCTCACGCCACTCGTCAACGAGCACCGCCGCCGAATGCGGAACTTCCCTCTGCGTCTGGCGAAAGATCTGCTCGCGAATCAGTTCGGCGGCCAGGAACCGCTCCGGCTGGTCCGTCAGGTAGTCCTCGGGAAAGTACGCCGGCCCTTCGGGAAGCCGGGCGAGGATGGATCGCCTCAGATCGTCCAAGCCGTCGCGCTTGAGGGCCGATACTGGCAGGTATTCGGCGAAATCGTGCAGCGCCTGGTATTCCTGGATCCTTGGCAGCAGCAGCGCCTTCTCCTTCACGCGGTCGATCTTGTTCAGCACCAGGAACACGGGCGTGTTGGTGCCGGCTACCAGCCGCACCGCATCGGCGTCCTCAGGCCCGGGCCGCATCGTGGCGTCGGCCACGAATAGCAGAAGGTCGCGCTCGGCGAGCGCCTCACGCACCGTCTCGAGCATCCTGCGGTTGAAAAGAGTGTCGGGCTTGTGAATGCCCGGCGTGTCCACGAAGACGATCTGCGCCATGGGCAGCGTCAGCACTCCCTGGATGAGGTTCCTGGTCACCTGCGGCTTGCCCGCCACCGCAGCGACTTTCGTACCGACCAGGGCGTTCACCAGGGTTGACTTGCCCGTGCTCGGGCGTCCGAGAACGGAGACGAAGCCCGATACGAAACCGGGCGTGGTGTTCGAATCAGGCATGATTGATCTGCTCCGTCTTCGACACGCGCACCTGTTCCACGCGCAGGTCGTTGCCGGCGAGCACCTCGATCCGGATTCCGTTCCGCTGAACGGTTTCGCCGGCCTGCGGCACGCGGCCGAGCCATTCCATCACCAGGCCGCCGACAGTGGTGGATTCAGGCGGCTCAGGGGACCGGAACTCCAGCAACTCCTCCAGGCGGTCCACCCCGAAGTTCCCTGAAACCACGTACCGGCCGCCGGCCTCCTCGGTGATATCGTGCGCCGGCTCGTGCTCGTCCTGAATCTCGCCAAAGACCTCCTCGACGAGGTCTTCCAGCGTCACCAGCCCCGCCGTGTTTCCGTACTCGTCCACCACGATCGCCATGTGTGCGCGGTCCCGCTGCATTTCGCGCAGGAGATCGTTCACCGGCTTCGTCTCCGGCACCAGGCGGACGGGCCGGGCCAGTTCGCTCACCTTGCGGCCCTGCCGCTCGGCCTCGTCCAGTTCGAACATGTCCCGTACGTGTACGAACCCGATGATCTTGTCGATCGCTCCCTCGTAGACCGGTATGCGCGAATACTGCTCGTTGATCACCAATTCGCGGAGTTGCTCGAGCGACGCGCCGCCATCGATCGCGACGATGTCCGGCCGCGGGGTCATCACCTCGCGGACCGTAGTGTCGCCGAACTCCACGACGGATTGGATCAGCTCGCGGTCACTCTCTTCTATCAAGCCTTCTTCCGTGCCGGCCGTGATGAGCGCCTCGATATTCTCAGCGGAATTGGGAAGTTCACTGTCGGTCTTGGCCGAGTCCGCCAACTCCGTGAGGGACTGGAAGAATGCGAACAACGTTACGGCGGGCCGCATCAACAGCGCCGTGCCTCGCAGGAGCGGCCAGGTCAACGTGAGCCAGCGTCCGCTGCTGCGGCGGTAGAGAATGTGCGGGATCACGTAAGTGGCTGCGAGCATCGTCACACACGCAAAAACCACAGACTCAACAATCGTGCGCCGCGACGGGATGCCTCCCAGATATGCGGCCGCGAGCACCGCCGCGCCGAGCACCACCAGCAGCGTGTGCTTCACGAGCGAGAACGTCAGCACACCGTATTCGTTGTCCAAACCGATGCGCGGCTGCAGGGTAGCTTTGAAGTACTCGAGTGCCGCACGCTCTCGCGGGCGCAACCGGAGCGACTCCAGGTAGAGCAGTTGGACAAACGTCAGCACCGCCAGCGCCGCCCCGAAGAGGACCGCCAGCACCAGCATGACCCAGGTCATCGCCGCACTCGCTCGATCAGGCCCTCGGGCAGCCCCAGGCGACTCCGGTATTCGCGTTCCGTCCGCGCCATCCGGCCTCGGTCCTTCTCGTGGTCCATCCCGAGCAGATGCAGCACGGCATGCAGCATGAGGATGCCGATCTCATCCTCCAGCGAATGGCCGTGCTCCGCCGCCTGCGCGCTAGCGCGTTCGAACGAAATGGCGATCTCGCCCAAAAATCCGTCGGGACCGGGCGACGGGAACGAGAGCACGTCGGTCGGGTAGTCTTTGTGCAGGAACTCGCGGTTGAGCCGCTGTAATTCGCCGTCGTGCGTGATGAGGCAGGTGAAGTGCCGTCCCGCGGCGGCATCCCGCTCCATAACCGCAGCAAACCGGCGCAAGTTGCGCTTGAACCCGCTGGTTAAAGCGGATTTCCTGTTTCCCGGTTGCGCCGGAATGCGGCCGAACAGCACCGTACTGTGAGATTCGCTCATCGGGGGCGGTCAGACTTCCGGCGTCAGGGCCGGTTCGGACTCGGCGTCGCGTTGACGGTCCGTTCCGAAATCACCGAGTTTGAGCGATAGCTGGCGGGCCGATCCATTTGCCTCGTGCCACCGCTCGTACGCCTTGACGATGCGCTGGACCAGGGTGTGGCGCACCACGTCGCGCTCGTCGAAAGCGACGAAGCTGATGCCCTCGGTGCCGCGCAGCACTTCCTCGGCATGGAGCAGGCCGCTGCGCTTGCCGAGCGGAAGATCGATCTGCGTCACGTCGCCGTTCACCACCATCTTGGAGTTGAACCCCTGGCGCGTGAGGATCATCTTCATCTGCTCGGTGGTGCTGTTCTGCGCCTCGTCAACGATGATGAAGCTGTCGTTAAGGGTCCGGCCGCGCATGAACGCGATGGGCGCGACCTCGATGATGCCGCGCTCGAGCAACTTTTCCACCTTCTCCAGTTCGAGCATGTCGAAGAGGGCGTCGTAAAGCGGGCGGAGATAGGGATCCACTTTTTCCTGCAGCGTCCCGGGCAGGAAACCGAGCCGCTCGCCGGCCTCTACCGCGGGCCGCGTCAGTATGATGCGGCTCACGCGTTTCGCCAGGAGCGCGGAAATGGCCATCGCCACGGCGAGGTAGGTCTTGCCCGTGCCCGCCGGGCCGATGCCGAAGACCATGTCGTTTCGCTCGATGGCTTCGAGATAACGCCTCTGGTTGATGGTCTTCGGAACCACGATCTTCTTGCCGAAGTTCCGCTGCCGCCCGCTGAGCACGAGGCTCCGCAGGCTGATGTCAGGGTCGGCCGTTACCACGCGAAGGTAGCTGTTGAGGTCGCCATTCGTGAAAACTTGGCCTTCCTTGACGAGGGTGACGTAATCCTGAAGGATGTTTTCGGCGCGGTAAACGTCCCGTTCGTCGCCTTCGAGTTCCAGACAATCGTCCAGGAGTTGTGTGCTTACGTGTAAACCGTTTTCGAGAACCCGAATGTTCTCATCGTGGGTGCCGAACAGGGATTCAATCCCACGGCTAATCTGCACGGAAAGTTTCATTCTTGAGGGAGCTTCTTACCTCCGTAGGGAATTTGCGTCGGGCGAGTTTGGCAAAGATATAGGGAGCACAAACAATGGTTTCGGTCCGCTTGTTCCGGTGTCCCCGCGATCGCGGACGCGGATGTAACATCTACCGACATTATACAACAGCCGCATACAACAGCCGCGCACGACCGTGGTGTTCGAAACACTTGTGTTAACAGCGGGTTACACTCAAAGCCGCCGCGTCGCACCAGTATTCGCGCCCCGGCCTAGACCAACCGGTTGCGGGCGTGTCCCGCGGGTGCCGCGTGAGTCGAAGCGCTCGAGCCGAGCGCGGCGGCCGTGGCTTTCGCAAAGTCGCGGCGGCTGGCATCGAACATCTGAGACCTCCTTGTGTGAATCCGGCTTTCAAGCGAACAGACGCCGGGCGGTCAGGCAGTCCACGCGCACTCACGCCATTCCCGCCAGATCTCCATGCTCGACGACCCGCGCCGCGAGCGCGCGGATGTGCGCGCCCTCAGTCCCGCAGCATCCGCCGAGGATCTGCAAGCCGAACCGGTTCCGCAGGTCCGCCATCATCTCCGCGAACGCCGCGGGCGTTTCTGTCTCCAACTCCGCAAGGCCTTCGCGCTCACGCGGGCTCTTGCGCGACGTGTTCGCCTGGAAGCCCACCAGCCTCGCGGGACGATTTGCCTCGAGCGCGCGGGCGAACGTCGCGGGATGGACGCAGTTCACGAAGTACCCTGCCGGTGCCGGAGAGACGGCTGCATCAGCAGCGGCGATCGCTTCGCTGAGCGGAGTGCCGTCGAGCAGCGCGCCGTCATCGCCCGTGATGAAGCTCAGGAAGTAGGGCAGCCCGCACGGCGCGAGCGCGCGGGTCAGCCCGAGCGCTTCCGGCAGCGCCGGCAGCGTAGCGGCGAAGAGAAAGTCCGGTGCGGCCGCGGCGAGCGCCCGCGCCTGCCACGCGTGAAACTCCGCCGCGTCCTCCTCGGAGAGTCCTTGCTCCGGCGTGTACGCATCGCCATAGCAGCCGACCAGCCCGCCGATGGCGACGCTCGAGACAGCGCACGCTTCGTCGCGAAGCTGCTCGAGAAAACGGACGGCATCGCCGTTCACATCGCGCGCGGCGAGACCAGCGGCCTCGAGGCGCTCGGGGTTCGCCCGCCACGTGGGCGTGAACGACAGCATCGGAAGCCCGAAGGCACGGGCGATGCCGTAATACTCCCAGTAGAGCGTACCGAGCGCGGCGGCGCCTGCCGTGTCGTAAATGAATCCGGAATGGGCGGCGCGCGGGTGGAGGGCCGGACCTGATGTGCGCCTGAGGCGCTCGATGACCGCACCCTCTGTCAGGATGGGCGCCTGAGTGGCGAGCGCGGCGAGGACGTTCATCGGCACTTCAGATGTACCATAAGTGCGCATTTTTCGTGCTAATTGAGCCCATTTGACGCGTTTTAAGCGTCATTTTGCGTCATTTTGTAGGCTCCGAAAGCCCTCGTCCTTCGAAGCCTCTTCCCGGTCTTTTGGGTACATTAGGATCCTGAGCGCGGGTGTTTTCACCCAAAGTACGCGCTTCTCCCGACAGAGCTGCCACTCGCAGCGGCTGACTGCGATGCCTTTGCCGTTTGGCATCCCGCGTGCGAGTCCGTTCCCGGCAGCCGGCAAACACTATGGCAAAAGGTACTGTTAGTATTCAGGTTGAGCGCTGCAAAGGGTGTGCGTTCTGCGTCGAGTTTTGTCCCACCAAGGTGCTGGCCCTTTCCTCAGCTTTTAATTCCAAAGGGTATCATCCTCCACACGTCGTAGCCCCTGAGAAATGTAGCGGTTGCGATCTTTGCGGCATGTACTGCCCGGACTTTGCGATCTACGGTTACCGGGTGGCGGAACCGAAGAGGGAGGGAGCCTCGACGAATGCAGGCTGATCCGAAAGGCGTTCTCACGGGGATCCATTTCCTGGACGGCGACCAGGCTTGCTGCGAGGGGGCTCTCGCCGCAGGTGCGCGATTTGCCGCAGGCTATCCTATCACGCCGTCCACCGAAGTCGTGGAACGTTTCGCATCCCGCATCCCGACCGTCGGCGGCACGTTCATCCAGATGGAGGACGAACTGGCGGCGTCGATCACGATTCTCGGAGCGGTGTGGGGCGGAGCCAAGGCGTTCACGGTTACCTCCGGCCCGGGCTTCTCGCTCATGATGGAGCACATCGGGTATGCGGCCATGACCGAGACACCGTGCGTGTTCGTCGATGTGCAGAGGGGCGGGCCTTCCACCGGTTTGCCGACGCTGCCGGCACAGGCGGACATGATGCAGGCGCGCTGGGGCTCGCACGGCGACTACGAGATCATTGCGCTGTGTCCCAACTCGCCGCAGGAATGCTTCGACCTGACCATCACTGCATTCAACCTCTCCGAGCAGTACCGGGCACCGGTGATGTTCATGATGGACGAGTGCGTGGGGCACATGACGGAGAAGGTCGTGATCCCCGCGGCCGACCAGATCGAGATCTATCCGCGGCGGCACTCGAAGAAACCGACAAGCGAATTCAAGTTGTTCGAGCCGTCCGAGGACCTGGTGCCCGCCATGGCGCGCGCGGGCGAGGGCTACGGATTCCACGTGACCGGGCTCACGCACGACGAGCGCGGCTACCCGTCCATGACCGTGCAGACTCAGGACAAGCTAGTGCGCCGGCTGGTGGACAAGATCCGGTTCGCCGCGGACCGGCTGACGCTTGTGGACGAGGAAGGACTCGACGGCGCTGAAGTCGTAGTGGTCTCCTACGGCATCACTTCGCGCATTGCGCAGCGGGCCATCGAAATGGCGCGGCACGCCGGGTTGAAGGTGGGGCGGTGCCGCCTGATCGGCGTATGGCCGTTTCCCGACCAGAGGCTGCGCGATATTGCCTCCCGCGGTGTGAAAGCGTTCGTGGTTCCGGAGCTGAACCTCGGGCAGATGGCGCGCGAGGTGGAGCGTGCCGTGGGCCGTTTCGCGCGCACGATTGCCGTGTCGCACGCCGGCGGCGGCGTGCACCGTCCGGAACAGATCCTGGCGGCGATACAGGAGGGCATCCGATGACGACACTGATTGCGCCGCCGGGAAATCCGGTGGAACCCTTTCTTAGAACCGAGAGAATTCCTCACATCTGGTGCCCGGGCTGCGGCATCGGCACGACCGTGAATTGCTTCACGCGGGCGCTGCTGGATTCACAGGTCGACCTGAAGCGGGTCGCCGTAGTTTCGGGGATCGGCTGCACGGGCCGCGTGGCCGGCTACATCAAGCTCGATTCGTTTCATACGACGCACGGGCGCGCGATCCCATTCGCAACGGGATTGAAGCTCGCCAACCCGAACCTGAACATCGTCGTGTATTCCGGAGACGGCGACCTGTTCGCGATCGGCGGCAATCACCTGATTCACGCGGCGCGGCGCAATCTCGACATCAAAGTGATTTGCGTGAACAACCTGATCTACGCGATGACGGGAGGGCAGGCGGCGCCCACGACACCAGGGCTGGCGGTGACAACGACATCGCCTTACGGCTGTTACGAGCCTGCCTTCAACCTGCCCTACCTGGCCGAGTCGGCGGGCGCGGCGTACGTGGCGCGGTGGACCACATTCCACGTAAAGCAGTTGACGAAATCAATGACGGAGATCCTGCGCAAACCGGGCTTCTGCTTCATCGAGATCCTCTCGCCATGCCCAACGCTGTACCAGCGGCGGAATAAGCTCGGCGACGGCCTCGACACGATGAAGTATTACAAGGAAAAGAGCCGGACCAAACACGGCGCGCCAACGAGCGAGGCGGCGTTGACCAAGGACGGCGAGATTCTGGTCGGAAAGTTCGTGGATCGCGAGCGGCCCGACTACCTGACCGAGATGCGCGCCCAGCTTTCGGCGCAATTGGGCGAGCGATACGTTGAGGTGGACGACCTGGTATGCAGGTGACCGAGATCAGAATTGCGGGCTTCGGCGGCCAGGGGGTTATCCTCTCGGCAATGGTGATCGGCAAGGCCGCGGCGATTTACGAAGGCGGGTACGCGACGCTGACGCAGAGCTTCGGACCGGAGGCGAGGGGCGGCGCTTCGAGCGCACAGGTGATTCTCTCGGAGACTCCGGTGCTGTACCCATACGTGACCAAGCCCGGCGTGCTGGTGGTGATGTCGCAGGAGGCGTACGGCCGGTTCACGCCGGAGCTGCGGCCGGGCGGGATTCTCATCGTCGAGGAAGACATGGTGCGGATCTCGGACCTGCCGCCCGGCGTGCGCGCATACGGCGTTCCGGCCACGCGCTTGGCCGAGGAGCTCGGCAAGCGCATGGTGCTGAACATCGTGATGACGGGTTTCTTCGCGGCGGTGACGGGGCTGCTGACGCCGGACGCGCTGCGGAAGGCGGTGGCGGACTCTGTTCCGCCCTCCACTAAAGAGCTGAACCTGCGTGCTTTCAACAAAGGCTACGAGTTCGGGCTGAGCAAGGTGAAGGAACTGCGGGCTGAACACGACCTCGATGCGGCTGTCGAGATCGACATTTAGTCCGCATCTCTCACACGCTGTCTGCTTGTGGGACAGGCCTCCTGGCCTGTCCCACTTCGACGTTCATCCGGCCCCCCAGCTTTCAGACGCTTGCTATGCGGACATCCCGACCGGCCGGGCGAACGCCACGACGGCGGGATTCACCAGACTGATGAAATCCCGGTAGTGCATATGAATGACATCCCGGTGTGAACCGGCGTTGAAGGCGATCATGTCCCGGGCAGCGAGGCGCGAATCCGCGTAAACAGGTAGCCCGAAGAGATTCCCAAAGGGCGGCATCGCGCCGAGTTCGCACGCCGGGAACAGTTCCGATAACTCCCCTTCGGTGGCGAGCCGCAGGCGGGCGAGCCCGAGGTCGAGGCGCAGTTGTTCGAGATCGACCACGGTGTCGGCAGGCAGCACCGCCATCCCGTAGCCGTTCTCGCTCAGGAAGACCACTGTTTTGGCAACCTCGCGCGCGGGAATGTGCTCGGCGGAGGCCACCTCGCGGGCAGTATAGGCGAGTGAGTGGACTGTGTGGGTGTACTCGACGCCGTTCTGTTCGAGGTACTCCTGCAATTTCCGAAGGACCGGCATAGGACTCTCCTTCCTGAAGCGCCGGCAGGCGCTTCGTGTCACATGCGGGAGACCGGCCCCGGCCGCCTTTCCCGGAAGCCGCGGAGGGCGCGGTGGGAAGCAGCCGGTAAACCCGATCCTGCCCGTCTGGGAGGAAGTCCACCCCGAATTTACTCGAAATGGAGCGGCGAGGCAAGTAACACGCGCGGCCCACGTACCACATGAGCCAATTTGTGCGCGCACTTTAGGCGCGCGGCACACCGGGGCCTTCCCGCGGGCGGCGATGGCGACCCGCCTGTTACACTGGCCGCTTATGTGCGGAACTCTCATTTTGAGCTTGATTGCGGCGCTGCCGCTGGCCGCGGCAGACGGGAAAGAACTGTTCAACGGCAAAGATCTGACCGGGTGGGAACTGCTTGCGCCCCAAGGCCACGCGCCCTTCGCCGTGGAAAAGGGTCTGATGCACTCGACGGGCTACAAGGGCGACGCGGTGTACACGGTCGAGAAGATCGGCAGCGCAACGATCCACGTCGTCTACCAGATGTCGAACGAGAAGGGGAACTCCGGCGTGTTCATCCGGATTCCGGTGCTTCCGAAAACCGAGGCCGACGGAATCAACAAAGGCATCGAGGTGCAGATCGACGACCGTGATAACGACTATCACTGCACCGGCGTGCTGTACTCCATGACCAAGGCGAAAGCACGGCCGTCGAAGGGACCCGGCGTGTGGAACACGATGGACATTACGCTTGACGGGCCGCGCACGATCGTAAAGGTGAACGGCGTGCTGGTAACGGATTACGACGGCGTTTCGCCGGTTCCGCCCAAGGTGCAGCCGTGGGAGCCGGATCGGGGACCGAGGCCGAACGAAGGCTACATCATGCTGCAGGCGCACGACCCGAGCGCGATTATCGCCTTCAAGCAGATCAGCGTCGAGCCGCTGAAGAAATAGAGCAGCGCGGCAGCCGGTGGGCGGGTCCGCGGCGCCGAGGAGCGGCTGCTACGGCTTCCCTGCCCTCTTGAGCGTCGCGATGCGTTCGCGGATCTGGCGAGCATCGGGCGTCGTAGGATCGATTTCGAGATAGTGCGCCAGGTGTTGCCGCGCGCCTGTCGCGTCGCCCTTTGCCAGAAGCGCCAAGCCGAGCACATATTCCGCGCGGGGGAACTGGCCCGCGCTGTCCAGGCGCACGGCGGCGCGGGCGCTCGCTTCGGCCGCATCCGGATTTCGCTGCGTCATGCAGCCGACTGCATGAATGAGGTACGCATCCGGGAAGTTCTCGGGATCGAGGGCGATGACGCGCGCGGCGTATTCGCCGGCCTCCTTCCACTGATTGCGGTGCATCGCTGCATTGGCGAGCCGCAGGTACGGGCTGACGAAGGCGCTATCGGCCTCGATCGCTTCACGGTACTCCGCATCCGCCTCGGCGAGGGAGCCGCGCGCCTCATCGAGGGCGGCCAGTTCGAACCAGGCCATGGCGAAGTTCGGGTAGATGCGGACCGCGTTCGCGAACGCGCCGCGGGCGTCATCGCGCCGGCCCGCCTCGAGCGCCTCGCGCCCTTGCTCGAAGGCGTTTCTGGCGTCCGCCGGAGCGGACCGCGTGGTCTCGCTGATCAGAGTGCCTTCGCATTTCGCTGTGCGGTGCAGCGTGATGCTCAGGGGGAGCGCGGTCAGCGGAATGTCGTTGGAACGATAGCCGGGCAGTGAAGCGCGAATGCGGCAATCCGCGCGAGCACGCTCCGCAGCTTCGAGGGCCAGAATGAACCGTCCCCTGGCGTCGGTATAGCCCTCGAAAACTGTCTTGCCGCCGCACACGCGCTCGATGCTCGCCGTTACGGGAGGGCGGGTGTCGTCCTCGATCCGCAACTGGCCTTCAAGGCGAGTGGTGGGCGGAACCGTCCACAAGAAGACGGGAGCGCCGCCGGCGTTGACCGCGCGCTCGGGCTTCCAATCGCCGAAATCGAAATGATGCGTGACGATACGGCTCCCGGGTTTCAACTCGCGAAACAGCTTGGGGCGGAGGCGGACGTTCAGAACAGGCAGCAGGAACATCGTCACGACGCTGGCGTCGTGGAGGTCGGCGTAAAACACGTCGCCGAGAATGAACCGTACTTTGTCCGCGACTCCGGCATCGCGCGCGTTCCGGTTCGCCTCCTCGATGCGCCCGGGATCGATGTCGATGCCGATGCCGCGCGCGCCGAACTTGCGCGCGGCGAGGATGACGATGCGGCCATCCCCGCAGCCGAGGTCATATACGGTGTCGGAGGACTTTACGCCGGCGAGTTCTAGCATGGCCTCGGCCACTGCCGGAGAAGTGGTGACGTAAGGAACGTGCGGCGACCACAACGGGCCTTCCTGAGCCTCGAGCGCGAAGGAGAGAACGATTCCGGCGAGAGCAGCTCCCGCAGCCCGCGGTGTAAACAAGCATCGCATGCGTGATAGATCAGGATATACCGTCCCGCGCGACCGGGCTATTTGCCCGATAATGAAGCCTTGACGTTATGATCTCTGTGCTCCTGCTGTTCTGGAGCCTGGCGCAGAACCCGGCTCCGGACGAATTCCGGCAGGCCTTCGCATCCGCCCAGGCGCTTCTCGAGCAAGGGAAGACCGCGGAAGCCGCCACCCGCCTGGAGCAAGTGGTCAGGGGCTGGCCGCGCGAACCGGAACCGCACTTCTCACTCGGGGTCTGCTACAGCCAGGCAGGACGAATCAGCGACGCCGCGGCATCGCTCCGGCGCTACGTAACTCTGGATCCGAAGTCGGCGGACGGGCACACCGTGCTGGGCCTCCTGCTGACGGCGAGCGGAGATCTCACGGCGGCGCAGGCCGAACTGGAACGCGCGCTGGCGCTGGACGCCGGCGAGACGGAAGCCCTCAAAGGTCTGGCGCGCGTGCAGAACCTCAGAGGCGATTCGAAGCGGGCGCTGGAATTGCTGGCGCGTCTCGGCCCACCAGCGAAACTGGACGGCGAGACACGCGCTCTGGTTGCCCGCACGATGTTTGCCAGCGGCGATAACCGCGGCTCGGCCGCGCTGCTGGACGGTTTGCTCGCGTCCGAACCTGCGAGCGCGCCGGAAATCTACGTTCAGGCCGCATCCGCGTACTTGCGCCTCGGCCGGCCTGAAGACGCGGCCGGGATCTGCGAGCGAGGCCTGCGAATTCATCCGAACTCCGAGCGCCTGGAGCTGTTCTACGCAGCGCTGCCAAAGGAAACGCTGCTGCCGCGCATTTTCCGCCGGTTGGCCGAGTTGAAGCCGCGCGGCGACGTGCAGCCGAGCGACCTGCCTGAGTTGCTCGCCCTGGGGCGCCTGCTCACTGATGTCGAGGGCGCGCGAGCCAATGGCGGCATTGACACGGCCGAGAAGCTTCTGGAGCGCGCGGTTGAGGTAGCGCCGAAGGATCCGGCGGCCTGGTACAATCTGGGCCGCTGCCGCGTGCTGCTGTGGAAGACCGAAGAAGCCATTCCCACGCTGCGCAAGGCGCTCGAGCTCGCGCCCGATCCGCCGATGCGTGTGATGGCGCTGGCGCTGATCGGCGAGGCGGCGGCCTACCGTTTACGAAGTACCGGCGAGGATGACCCGCGCGCGGACGAAGCCTTCCGCACCTCGCTGGAGCTGAACCGGAAGCTACCCACGCCGCTTGCGGAAGCCGCGTTCGAGTACTACAAGTATCTCGTCGAGCGTTCCCGGCCGGAGGCAGCCGCCGCCGTGCTGGCCGAGATCCAGCATTGGGAGCCCTTCTACGCTCCTGCCCTGCTGGAACACGCGAAAGTACTGGGCGATCAGGATCAGTGGCGCAAGGCGGCTGATGAAGGCGAGATCGTGGTGCGCAACACCGAGGACACGCAGTTGCTGCGTTCGGCGCACGTGTTTCTGGCGCGGGCCTATCACGTGCTCGGCGACACGGAAAGATCCTCGCTGCACATGGAGTGGGTGAAGGCGCATCACACGAGCACGAACGCGCCCGGGAAGTAGCGATCCGGCGCAAACCCCTGCTACTACGGCGCGGGCCGCTGATTCGCCGCGGGCCCCTCCTCGCGTGCCGGCGTGCCGCCGCGCAACCCGCGGCGGGCGCGAAACTGATCGAGCGCGGCCTCGGCATCGCCCACGCGTCCCAAATGGCGCAGCACCAGGCTCATCTGGTAGTAGTACGCGCCGTCGCGATCGTATGGCAAGGCTTTCCGGATTTCCTCAAGGGCGAGATCGAAGCGACTCTGCGCGACGTACCCCTTGGACAGCGCCGCGTGAGCGGGAGCGAGACCGGGACTCCGCGCGAGTGCCTTTTCGAGATACGGCCGGGCTTTGTCGAATTCACCTTCCCCGGCCAGAAGGTCGCCCATCACGCCGTTGGCCTCGGCGCTATCCGGATTGAGCCGCAGCGCACGCTCGAGCGGCACGCGCGCGCGGTCATCCGCACCGTCCATGCGATGTGCGATGGCCAGGGCCAGCCATCCTTCGGCGGAGTCCGGGCGGATCGCGACGGCGCGCTCGTATTGCGCCGCGGCCTCGGCGTTGCGCCCGGCCGTGAGCAGGCTGGCGCCAAGCATCATCCGGTAAACAGCGGAGCCCGGCGCGAGGTCGACGGCCCGCTGATGGGACGCGATCGCCAGGTCAAGGGACGATCGCATGAACCGAATCAGCAGCGTGAGATCATCCGGCATCCGTTTTTGCCCGGCCTCTGCCGCCAGCCAATGCGGTCTGGTCTTGTAGTGTCCGGCGGCCTGGCGGGCGTCGGAGGCGGCTGCGGCGGTAGGATGCAGCGCCGCAATGTGAGCGGCGGCCTGGTTGGCGACTGATGCGTAGGTGGCGCCCAGACCGGCCCAGATCTCGGGATTGTCCGGATCCCGGCCGGCAGCGGCATCGAACTCGTCGTTCGCCCTCCGGAATTCTCCGAGCGCGGAGAGAGCACGCGCCAGGCCGAGCGCCGGCAGCGCGCCCGCGGGATCGCCTTTGCGCGCCCGTTCGAGGTGCGGCAGGGCCTCACGGGCGCGGCCGAGCCCGAGCAGGCTCAGCCCGGAGAAGAGATGGGCCGGCACGCTGTCCGGGTCGCGTTCGAGCGCGCGATCGAGAGGCGCGAGTGCCTCGGCGTGGCGTGCCGCGAGCGAGAGCATCATGCCGAGATTCGTCAGGAGCTGCGGGTTATCGGGGTCGGACTCGAGCAGCTTGCGATACGCATCCGCCGCAGCGGCGAAGTCCTGGTGACGGCGCGCCTCGGCGGCTTTCGCGCGCCAATCCATCGCCGGCTGCGGCTGCGAGATTCCGACCCACGCGCCCAACAGAAGCAGGAAGGGCGCGAGGGACGACATAGACCGATAGGATAGCTGAGGCGGCGGCGCGCCCGCGCAATACCGCACCACGGCTTCCATGCAGCGATCCTCGATCCGTTGCCGCAACGCGGGCAACTGGAAGCCGCGGGGAAGTGGTCGCTAGCTTGTGGCCGATGCCGAAGCCTTCCCAGCGCCTTCGAGCAGTTTCTCAGCCGTCACCTGATCAGTGACGAGCACGCCGAGGATGCCGCCGTCGAGCGCGGCCTTGATCGCCGCGACTTTGCCGGCACCGCCGGCAACTCCGACAACTCGGCGGATTCTCGCCAGGTCCGAGAGCGTCAGGCCAATGGTGCATTGGTCGAGATGAGACGACACCGGGCGGCCGCGCTCGTCGAAGTACCGGAGGTTGATCGAGCCGGCTGCGCCGTGGCGCTTCAGGTCATCGATCGTCGCCTGGGTCATGACCTCCCAAAACTCTGGAACGCGAATCGTCTCGGCATCGACTGCGCCGATGCCGGTGAACATCAGGTCGGCGTTGCAGGCCATGTCGAGCACCCGTGCAACGTTGGGGTCGGCGTAAAACGCGTCTCGCGCGGCCGAACTGCCGGCGATTCCGGGAGCGGGCAGCAAGACGGGGTAGGCGCCCAGGGCGCGGCTGGCCGCACGCACCAACTGGACGCTGTGAAACTCGTTATTGGGGTCGCCGATTCCGCCCAGGCCTTGGATGATGCTGACGTTCGCCGGGTGCAGGCGACTGTTGTGGGGCAGGGCGTTAATCATCCCCAGTAGAGAGTTGCCCCAGCCTATGACGACACGGTCGCCGGGACGAACCACCCGGAGCAGGTAGTGCGCGGCGGCGGTTCCCACGTCACGGGCGACGGTGGGGCCGTGCTGGTGAGCGGTGGTCTCGACGATGACGACTTCGGACAGGCCGTACCGCTGCTCGAGGGCGCGCTCGAGTTCGGTGGATACACCCATCAGAGGGGTGATGGCGATCCGGACGATGCCTTCCACCCGCGCATCGCGAAGCATCCGCTGGACCTTCTGGCGTGAGAGTCTGAGCCGTTCCGCAATCTCCTCCTGGGTCAGGTCCTGCTCGTAGTAGAGGCGCGCGGCCTTGACAAGCAGCCTTCGATCCTCACGTGTGTGCATCGGTCTGTGAGCATAAGCCCGTTACTGTGCGAACGTCAAGCCAGTAGTCGCGCGGGCGTCTTCCGCCGGTCTGTCGGCCCGGGACGTACACCCTCATGGGTCGAGGTTCTGCTTCGGCGCTTGGCGACGAACAAGATGTGAGCATTTGCTCAAACAAGAAAAAATGCTTGTGACCGTCCAATTGGTTGGGTATAAGGGATACCGGTGTCTTCTTTTGGGGTTGACTCTCTGGCCGCCTGAAACTAGCATTGCGCAACGGGACTTGTGTATCCCGCGACCGCTCGATGTGCTGCGCCCGGAGGCTAAGACGGCCCCGAACCCGCAGCGAAGCGGTGAGCACGCGAACAGGTTCCAGTCCTGATCGCAATCTTCGGGAAAGCGCTTAGTGGCGCGTGGGAGTTACCAGGCGCAGGCAGGATCGCATTTGCGCCAGGGAAGAGAGAAGGGAGTCTTCATGCACAAGTTCCTTGCGGGGGCCTGCTTGCTGGTCCTCATGGCAACGTTGGCGTTGGGGCAGAATGCTACCGGGAGCATCGGCGGCGTGGTCACTGACCCCGCCGGCGCTAGAGTGCCGGCCGCGACCGTGACGGCGACCAACGTCGAAACAAACATCATCCACCAAACCGCGTCGACCGATACGGGCGACTACCAGATTCTTCAATTGGCCCCGGGCACCTACAATTTGTCGGTAGAGGCGAAGGGCTTCAAGACTGCACAGCACAGGGCGATCAAGGTCCAGGTTGCCGACCGTCTGACCATGAACGTGACGATGGAGGTCGGCCAGGTCACCGAGACCGTGCAAGTCACTGCCGAGCCGCCTCTGCTGCGCACGGAAGACGCGCAGATGGGCCAGGTAATCGACAGCCTGATGCTCGAGAACCTGCCGCAGATCGACCGGCAACCGCTCAACCTGATGCGGCTGTCCGGCAACGTCTCCGGCGACCCGATGGGCAACACCTCAGGCGGTCCGTACGGCGGGAACTCCGCGTCCGACGTGCGGGTCAATGGCGGGCGCACTTCGGGAGTCGAGTACCTGGTGGACGGCGCCTCCATCATGGCGGGCAAGAACCACTCGGCCACGGATACCGCGGTGCCTGCCATGGAGACGGTGGACGAGTTCAAGATCATCTCCAACGGAATCTCGGCCGAGTACGGCCGCGCTTCCGGTGGAGTGGTGGAACTGGCCACCAAGGGCGGCACGAACCAACTGCACGGGCAGGCGTTCGAGTACTTCTGGAACGACCGCCTGAACGCGAACAGCTTCACCAACAACCAGAACGGCGCGCCGCGCGGCTATTTCCACAAGAACACCTATGGTTTCATGGTCGGCGGGCCGGCCTACGTACCCAAGGTGTACAACGGCAAGAACAAGACCTTTTTCCTGTTCGACTGGTCGCAGGTCAAGCACCGCTTTGGAGGTCAGTCGCACCTTGGACTGGCGCCGACCGGCGCGGAGCGCAACGGCGACATGAGCGGCACGCTGTACGCCGGCGCGAGCCCGCTCATGTACGACCCGCTCGGGGTTATCCGCAAGGATGACAACGGAAACCTGGTGAAGGTGACGCTGCTTGGCGGCGACGGGTTGCACGTGCCGCAGGACCGCATCGATCCCGGCTCCGCCAAAGTCATCAGTCTCCTGGCGCCTCCGAACCGAACCCCCACTCCGGGCTACTCGCAGCGCAACGCGTTCATGGGCGCCCAGAGCCAGTCGGTAAACGTCGACGACTGGAGCGTCCGCCTGGACCACAACTTCACCGACAAGCAGCACGTGAACCTCCGCTTCAAGCGCGAGAACTTCAGCAACCTGAACAGCCAGTGGTACAACGACATGGACCCGGCGAACGGCGACACAGGAAATGGAACGCTGAACGGTTCGCTGGCCTGGGACTACACGATTACCCCTACCACCATCTTCACCCTCCGGTTCAGCATGATGCACAACCCGGACAATCACAAGAAGGACTTCAAGACATCGATGCAAGGCTGGCAGTTCGATCCGCAGATGCTGCAGATGCAGCGCTATCTGCCGGGCGTGAACTGGCACCTCTGGTCGGCCAACCAGATGGGCTGGGGCGACATGCTGGGCGGCGCCAACGTGATTCCGAGCGACGACAATTACTCGAACGGCTCAATCGTCGCGTCGATCGCCAAGATCTACCACAAGCACACCATCAAGGCCGGCTTCGACACCCGCCGCTACTACGACAACCACTACGAGGATTTCCCGGCCACCATCAACTACTACCAGGCCGCCGTGGCACAGCAGAACTACGGGGACCCCACCTGGTCCAGCGGCAACACCGGCTTCGCCAACAGTTGGGGAAGCTTCCTGCTGGGCATTCCGGACAGCGCCAGCAAGACCCTGCTCTACACCATGGCGAACGCGTCGAACTATTACGCCTCCTACCTCCAGGACGACATCAAAGTCTCGAGCAGGCTCACCGTGAATGCCGGCGTGCGTTGGGAGGTGGAGACGCCCCTTTCGGAGCGGCACAACAAGATCTACGGCTGGGATCCGAATGCGCCCAGCGCGTGGAACATCAACTCCGGCTGGAGTTGGGACAGCGCGCTGGCCGGTGCAGGTTTGACGGCTGACCAGATCGCATCACTCCCCAAGCCCGCTTGGGCCGTTGCGGGGAAGTTCCCCAGTGGCGCCCCGTTCTTCGCGGGCACACCCGAGCATCCGGGCCGGCTGATGACGGGCTACAACTTCAAGCACTTCGCCCCGCGCCTGGGCGTGGCGTATCAGCTCGATTCCAAGACCGTCATTCGCAGCGGTTTCTCGATGATGTACCTGACCCGCAACGGCAATTACTGGTCGGGCTGGGTATCGGGAGCCGACTCGGTGTCCTCGAGCGTCTATGACCGCGATCCGGTGACGGGAAACATCGCCCACAGCAATATGAGCTTCTGGTCTCCCAACGAGTACGTCAAGTACGTCCCTTCGACCACGCAATTGGCGAGAACGCTGGCCGGCATGTACGCCACGGGCGCGAATATGATCGACATGACCCAGGACACTCCTCACGAGTTCGACTGGCACTTCAGCATCCAGCGCCAGTTGCCTTGGTCAACACTGCTCGAGCTGGCTTACAACGGGAACCACAGCGGCAACCTGCTGGCCAACAACTTCAACGCGGTATTCCCGGCCAGTTTGATACAGCCGAAGTACTATTCGCTGTTCAGCACGATGGTTGCCAACCCGGCCAAGGGGCAGGTGCAGAACACGGGCCTCACCACGGGCGACACCATCCCGCTGGGCCAGCTCATGCTGAGCAACCCGATGTACGGCGGCATCGGCTACAACGGCGCCAACATCGGGATCAACAACTACAACGCCCTGAACGTGAAGGTGGAGAAGCGCCTCTCGAAAGGCATTACCATGCTGTTCAACTACACCTTCAGCAAGAGCCTGGACAACGTGGGCGGCGTGGACCAGATGGGCTACAAGTCCTTCCAATCCTGGCAAACGATCAACGACGTTTACGGCTACAGTCCGTTTGACGAAACGCACCGGGTGACGTTCTATCACGACGTCCAGCTTCCGGTCGGCAAGGGCCGCAAGTTCCTGCACTCTCCGAACTCAGCCGGTGAGAAGCTGCTGGACGGCGTCCTCGGCGGGTGGGAGTACGCAGGCATACTGGTCGTCCGCAGCGGGCGTCCGGTCACCTTTCCGACGCAGCCGGGCAACACCTTCCAGAACGCAGGCGTCGGGAGCCTCTGGGGCCAGCAGGTGGGCAATCCGATCAACTCGAGTTTCCAGAGTGACCACAGCGCGCTGCTGGGGCCCAACGACGACCCCAGCAAGGTCGGCGTACCCCGCTTCCTGGCCAGCTCATTCCAGATCACGCAGCAGAACGCTTCCAGCTTCGTGGTCAGCAACATCCTCCCGGTCTACGGGAATATTCGCAATCCGGGCAACATCAACTATGATGCTTCCCTGATCAAGAACTTCCCGATGTTCCGGGAAGGCATGCGCCTGCAGTTCCGGGCGGAGGCGCAGAACGTGCTCAACATCCGCGGCTACGGATCGTACGACACCACGGTCGGCGACGCGTTCTTCGGATTCATTACCGGCGCCGGAAATACGGAGCGCCGCATGCAGGTTTCCGCGCGCTTCTTCTTCTGACAACGAACGACTGCTAAGTGACCCCTGACGAGGGAGCGGCCACGCGCCGCTCCCTCGATTTGTTTTGAGGCCGCGCATCGATCGATCTATGATTGGAGACGCAGGTGTTGGTTCAGTGAGCCGGCAGATACCGGCGGGCGTGTAAAACCCCTGCAAAGCGAGTTTATGCAATGAGCCTCAGAATCAATATTCGTGAGACCGATGACGCTGTGATTCTCGACCTGAGCGGCCGTATCGCGCTCGGGGAGGCGCTGACGGAACTGCGGGAGACGATCCACGAGGTGCTCGGCGGCGACCAGAAGAACATCCTTCTGAACCTGGCCGATGTCAGCCACATTGACAGTTCGGGCTTGGGCCAACTGATCGGGAGCTATGCGACAGTAACTCAGAAGGGCGGCCAGATGAAGCTGCTGAATCTGCAGAAGAGGGTGCAGGATCTGATGCAGGTCACAAAGCTCCTGACTGTACTCGAGAGCTATACGAGCGAAGGGGCGGCGCTGCGCAGCTTTCGGGCCAAGGCGTCGAAGAGCTAGCGTCGTGTCTCCGAAGTTCCTTGGCAGATGTGGGGCGGACCCCCAGGTCCGCGCGGCGACCCCTTGGTCGCCGCCTGGCCGGGTCAGGGGACCCGGCGCGGTCCGGGGGGACCGCCCCACTTTATGTCCAGGACTAACGCCGCATTGCACCAGTCCCGGCGTTCATCCGGCGGCTCGCGACACCCCAGCCGGTTTTATGAAAGCGCCCTCGGGTGGTCTCACCACAGGTACTGCTTCGCCTCGTCACGGCGCGCATAGCTGTCGAGCACGTGCACGACTCGGATCCTTTTCACCTTTTGCGGCGAGAGCTGGCCGATGGGAATGTAGATGATGTTCCGCCCGAGCCGGCTGGCGATCGTGCGGAACACCGAGCGGGGCGGCTTGGCGGCGACGTAGACAACGTGCCGGTGAATCGAGTAGTCGAGCCCGGCCAGCAGAAGCCGCTCGGGCTTGTTCTCGGCAAACTCATAATCCGGGTCGGTCCAGACGTCGATCATGCGGCGCGGAGGAAGGCTCATGAGGAACCCGCCATACTCGGCGCGGCCGATGCCGGGGCCGATTAGGTGCTCGAACGGGTTCGTCGAGTAGAAGGCCATGTCCGACTCGTTCTGGTGCTCGCCGAGCCAGGTGGTGTGGTAGGTGTAGCGGTCGTCGGGGTCGGGATCGAAGATCACCACCACGGACCCCACGTCGCCCGCGATGCGGTCGAACTGACGCACATAGATCTTTCCCTCATGCCAGTTGCGAATGGTCTCGCGGAGGTCGATGCCGTCGAGCACTGAGGTCGTGAAGCGCTCCGTCCGCGTGCGCTCGGCCGAGAGGATGCTCTTTGCCTGTTTCTTCACCGCGCGGCCCCAGTCCTCGACGACGATGTCCTCAGGCGGATAGGAGCAGATGGCTTCGCCCGAGAATTGCTTCGCCCACTCGCCCGGTGTCTTCTCCTTGCTGTGGCGCTTGAGGCTGGCGGGGCGGCGCCGCTGCTTGGGCCGGGGGAGCCGGCGGCGGATGCGGATGCGCCGGGTGTTGCGCCAGATCGCGTCGCCCGAAAGGTTGACGGTTTCGATGTCGCTCTCGGCCTCCTGCGGCGGGTAGCGGCCCGCCGTCTCCCAAACCTCCCAGGCGTAGTTGTCGTCCACGATGGAGCGCGCGGCAACCGTGAGGTCGAAAACTCCGGCGATGAGGTCGCCGCCGGCCATGGCGAGGTTGCGCGTGTACCGTGCGAGCATGCGGCGCTGCCAGGACGCAACGGTCTCCCCGGCGTTCTTCGCGTAAGCCGCCTCGGCTTCCTTGAGCAGCTCGAGCTGCACACGGGGGCGGTCGACCGTCTCCGGCCCCGCCAAACCCGCACGGAACTGCTCGTAGCGCCACTGAAGATAGGGATACTCGGCCGTGATCTCCGCGAGGCACTCGGGATGCGGGTTGACCAGCTCGACCTCGCGGCGGCGCGCGCCGCGCGGCTCCGGCTGGGGCGACTCCATCGCGTCGAGCACCGGATCGAGCAGGTTCAGAGAGAGGACGACCAGCACCTTGTCGAACGGCGCGGTGCCCTGCAGCCTCCAGGCGATGCCGGCCGCATGACGCGCGATCTCGTCCGAGCGCGGCTGCGGGTAGACGCGGTAGGCCTCGATGTACTTCTCGAGCCCGATGTGCCTGAGGGAGTACGGATCCGGGCACAAGTCGGGCACGTGCGGGCGCTCGCCGATATCGGGATCGGCGAACAGGACGGAAGCGTCCGCCTCAGCCGCGGTGCGCAGAGCCTCGGTGAATGGGTCGGTGGGTTCGACGGGCACGTAGACGCCGCTATCGGCGGCGTCATCGGGATACAGCAACACGGTCATCCGCGGCAAGCGCGCGAGCGCCGCGCGATAGGCGGATTCGAGCGTGGCGGGCAATTCGACGGCGACCACATCGGGACGGTCCTCGAGGATGGCGCGGCGCACCTCGACTGCAAACTCCATCCTTCCCGGGAGGACGGGCAGGTAGCGGAAGCGTCCGCGGCGGAGGCTGCCGGGGTCGGGGAAGGCATCCTCGAACGGTTCGGCCACGTCTCCATTGTGAAACAGTCAGGGCGGGCGAAGCGTCTCAACCGATGCGCCGCAGGTCGAGACGCCCGCGCCCGCCGGACACCGTCACGGTCCCCCTGTGCGTGGTGACGTGCGCCGTGCCATCAAAGCCGGTGATCGAGATGGCCGATTCACCGTCGTTGATGATGAGCTCGGCATGCCGGGGAGCGGAGATGCGGTAGCGCACGAGCGGCTGTTCCGTGCAGGCGCCGAACAGGGCGGCCAGCAGCCTGGGGATGCGCGTATCGATGTCGGCCCAGGCCGGGGCGATCCGAAGCGATGCGGGCCAGGAGTCCAGGCGGATCTGCGTTTCCTCGATGCACGCCTTCTGGCTGCCCAGGATGTTGCGCGGCTCGATGCGGGCGTAGACTTCGACTGCCGGCCGGTCCCAGGCGGTAATCTCCACGGTGCCGCGGGAGGCGGTCAGGTAGACGCGGCCGTCGGTCGCGAGCGGAACCGTCCGGCGAACCTCCTTGACGGGATGCACGAAGAACGCGGCGAGCGCGGCTGCCATAAGAAGCTTCATATCGCACCACCGGAGGACTGATCTCGGGCGCACGGCCGGCATCGCCGGCGCGAGCGTCTCCGCTCGCTTTTTGGGCTCACGTACAAGCCGCCCGCAGCCTGATCCATGCCGGAAGATTACCTCCGCGCCGCCCGCATTTCCCTCGATTTTCGGTCAATAGCGGTGCGCTACCGGCGAGCGGCGCGGCGGACGCCCCGGGGTGCGGCGGACAGCGGCGAATGACGCGGGATCAGGGCGCGCGGAGCGGAAATGGTGGCGCCGGCGTCTTCAATACGACGCCGCACTCCTGAATGTGCCTGTAACCCCATGTCAAAATGGATCTGTGACCGGTCATCAGATCCGACAGAAGTTCCTCGACTACTTTGCCGAGCGCGGGCATCGTGTGGTCCGCAGCTCTTCGCTCGTGCCTGCGAACGACCCGACCCTGCTGTTCACCAACGCCGGGATGAACCAGTTCAAAGACGTGTTTCTCGGCCTCGAAAGGCGGGACTACTCGCGCGCCACTTCGTCGCAGAAGTGCGTGCGGGCGGGCGGCAAGCACAACGACCTGGAGAACGTGGGCTACACGCGCCGGCACCACACGTTCTTCGAAATGCTGGGGAACTTCTCGTTCGGCGACTACTTCAAAAGGGACGCCATTGCGTATGCCTGGGAGCTGGTGACCCGCGATTACGGCCTGCCGAAGGACCGCCTGTACATCACGGTGTTTCGCGAAGACGATGAGGCCGAGGAGCTTTGGCAAACCGTGGCCGGGGTTTCGAAAGGCCGCATTTTCCGCCAGGACGAGAAGGACAACTTCTGGCAAATGGGTGAGACCGGGCCTTGCGGACCCTGCTCGGAGCTGCACTACGATCTGGGACCGGAAGCCTCAGACCTGCCCGCGGAAGACGAGCATTTCCCGAGCGAGTCGGGCCGGTACGTGGAGATCTGGAACCTGGTCTTCATGCAGTTTGACCGGGACACGAACGGGAAGCTGACTCCCCTGCCCCGCCCTTCCATCGACACCGGCATGGGGCTCGAGCGCGTCGCCGCGGTGATGCAGGGCAAGCTCTCCAATTACGATACGGACCTGATCTGCCCCATTATTCACCGCGCGGCGGAGCTGTTCGGGTTGTCCTACGGCGAAAACGTGATCAAGGATACGGCGCTTCGCATCGTGGCCGACCACGCGCGCGCCTCCGAGTTCCTGATTCACGACGGCGTAGTGCCCTCGAACGATGGGCGCGGCTACGTCCTGCGCAAAATCATGCGCCGGGGCATGCGGTTCGCGCGGCGCATCGGCGTGCATGAGCCGTTCCTCTACCAGCTCACGGGCTTCGTCGCCGAGCTGATGCGGCCCGCTTACCCCGAGTTGATGGAATCGGTCGAGCGCGTGGCCCGTATAGTGAAGGACGAGGAACACCGCTACGCGACCACGTTCCAGGTTGCCGAGCGCATTTTCCACGACGAGGCGAAGAGCGCGCAGAATGTGCTGCCGGGCGGCGTGGCTTTCAAGCTCTACGACACTTACGGGTTGCCGCTCGAGGAGCAGCAGGAGATGGCCCGCGAGTACGGGCTCGCGATCGATACCGGCGGGTTCACCGCTGAGATGGAGAAGCAGCGCGAGCGCGCGCGGGCAAGTTGGAAGGGCGCCGAAAAGGCCGCTATCGCGCCCGTATACCAGGAGATGCTGGCGGAAGGGCGCACGAAGTTTCTCGGCTACGACACGCTGGAGGCCACGGCGCGCGTCCGCGGCATCATCGTCAACCAGCAGGCGGTGCAGTCGGTGGGTCCCGGCGAGCAGGCAGCGATCGTGCTCGACGAGACGCCGTTCTATGCCGAGTCCGGCGGCCAGGTGGGCGACAAGGGCGCGCTCTGTTTTTCCGGGAGCGGCGAAAAGCTGGCCGAGGTAGAGGGCGCCTTCGCCCCGGTGCCGGGCCTGAGCGTGCACAAAGTGGTGACGCTGTGGCCCATTCATCGCGGCGACCAGGTGACGGCACGGGTCTCGTCCGGCAAGCGGCGCGCCACCATGCGGAATCACACGGCCACTCACCTGCTGCACGCGGCGCTGCGCACGGTTCTGGGGACTCACGTGAAGCAGGCAGGCAGCGTGGTGGAACCCTCGCGGTTGCGCTTCGACTTCACTCATTACGCCGCGCTCGACGCGGCGGAGGTCGCCGAGGTGGAACGGCTGATGAACGAGCAGGTCCTCGAAGACAAAACCGTGCAGACCGACCTGATGGACTTGGACCAGGCGCTGACCACGGGCGCGATGGCGCTCTTCGGCGAGAAGTACGGCGACCACGTGCGGGTTGTGTCGGTGCCTGAATTCAGCCGCGAGCTGTGCGGTGGCACTCACGTGCGGCGCACGGGCGAGATCGGCCTCTGCAAGATCGTTTCCGAAGGAAGCATTTCGTCCGGAGTGAGACGAATTGAGGCGGTGACCGGTTCGGGTGCGCTCGAACGGTTCCAGGAGACGGCCTCTTCGCTGCACCGTGTAGCCGAGCTCGTGCGAACGGCCGAGCCGGAAGTACTCGGGCAGGTTGAAAAGCTGCTCGAGCAGCGGCGCACGCTCGAGAAGGAAGCGGAACAACTGAAGGCGAGGCTGGCGCAGGCACAGCTTGCGGACATCGAGCGCGAAGCACGGGAGATGAAGGGAGCGCGGGTCCTCGCGGCCCGGCTGGAAAACATCGACCGGGCGTGCATGAGGGCGCTGGCCGATTCGCTGCGCAACAAGTGGAAAAGCGCGGTCGTGGTGCTCGCGTCGGTGGAGGATTCCAACGTCGCGATTGTCGCCGCGGTGACCAAGGACCTTACGGCAAAAGTCCACGCAGGCAAGCTCGCGGGTGCGGTGGCGCAGGCCGTCGGAGGCAAAGGCGGCGGCCGGCCCGACATGGCCGAGGCAGGCGGTAAGGATCCCTCCCGTCTCGCCGCGGCGCTGGCGGATGTCTATCGGGACGTCGAGGGGATGCTGCAGTAGAACCCGTGGGACAGGCCTCCTGGCGGGATATGATCGGCTTTGTATCAGGGCATGGCTTTAGCCGTGCCGCACCGGTACGGAAAGGAATCGGGCTTTAGCCCCCGGCGATGGCGAGACCCGCGCGCAATGCCCGCCTCGACAAGATTCCGAGTGCGGCGCGGACATTCATCCCGACTACGAAGACCAGCCAAGGGCGTCCCCGGATGCATTCCGGGGAGTTTCCTCTTGTTCCCGTACTTGGCGAACCGGGGCTAAAGCCCAGTGATTAGCCGGCTATGCGGCACGGCTAAAGCCATGCCCTGATACAAAACGGACCTGATACAAGACGGAAATTTCTGGTTGTGAGTGCAAAGGCAGCGGAACTCGACGAATGTGGTGCTGAGGTGTAGAAAGTCCAGGGAAAGGCCTGGCCTGTCATGTCGTGCGGCGTAGGAGGCGGCGGTGGAAGCGTTCGACGTAGCGGTGGTGGGCGCCGGCCCGACCGGCCTGGCCTGCGGCATCGAGCTGAAGCAGCGCGGAGTATCGGCAACCATTTTCGACAAGGGGTGCCTGCTCAACTCGATCTACAACTACCCCACCCACATGACGTTCTTCACGACGCCGGAGCTGCTCGAGATCGGCGGCATCCCGATGACCTCCATCCGCGAGAAGCCGACCCGTACCGAAGCGCTGAAGTATTACCGGCGTGTCGCGGAGCACTACGCGCTCAACATCCGGCAGTACGAGCGCGTGGACCGCGTGGATGGCGAGGATGGCGATTTCATCGTTCGTACGGTGGACCGGCTCGAGTGCCCGCACGCCTACCCGGCGAAAAAGGTGATCTTCGCAACGGGCTACTATGACCTGCCCAACCGGCTGGCGGTTCCCGGAGAGGTCCTGCCCAAGGTGATCTACTACTACCGCGAGCCGCACCCGTATTACGACACGGACGTGGCGGTGATCGGGGCAAAGAACTCGGCGGCGATCGCCGCCCTCGAGTTGTTCTGGACCGGCGCGCGCGTCACGTTGATCCACCGGGGGCCGGGCATCTCCGATCACGTGAAGTACTGGATCAAACCGAACATCGAGAACCGGATCAAGAGCGGCGAGATCCGCGCATATTTCCAGTCGCAGTTGATCGAGGTATCGCCCGATGCCATTCGCGTGACGACACCGGAGGGTGAGGTGCGGCTGAAAAACGACTTCGTGTTCGCGATGATCGGCTACCGCCCCGACACGGAGTTTCTGGCCGCGCACGGCATCACGATCGACCCCGCGACGCTGCGGCCGCACACCGATCCCGAGACACTCGAGAGCGATCGCCGCGGGATCCACCTCGCCGGCGTCATTGTGGCCGGCATGCACACCAACGAAATTTTCATCGAGAACGGGCGATTCCACGGCCGGCAGATCGCCGAGGCGATCGCCGCATCCGTGCGCGGCTGAGCGGCTGAATCAGCGCACCCTCTTATCCTTCGGGCCGCGCGAGCACACCGTCCTGACACCACGCTGGCGCGATGCGGATCGGTCACTCGCCAGGCGAGGGTTCGGTGCTCACGGTCGCGGCTTCGTCCGCGGGCTCGCCCTCCTGCTGCTCGGAGGCGGCCTCTTCTCCCAGATGCTCAAAGAGGACAAGCTGATCGTCATCTACCGCGGACGCCGGCTCCGCAGCCAGGCGGCCTTCGAGCAGTGCGACCGCGTCTTCCAGCGAGACGGCCCGCCGCACGGCGGTACCCTCCTCTCCGGGCACGAGCATCAGAAGCTCGCTCAAATCGATGCGCTCGTCCGCCAGCAGATCCTTCGAGTGCGTCGTAATGAGGATCTGCCGTTGCGTGCGGCGCTGGACGGCGCGAATCACCGGCAGCAAGCGGGCGGCTACCTCGGGGTGGAGCGAGAGTTCCGGCTCCTCTGCCAGCAGCGGTCCCGACCCGCTGAGCGCCGCCCAGAGCAGGCCGAGCAGGCGCAGGGTGCCGTCCGAGAACTGTTCCTCCGTTTGCCACGCGCCCTGCGAGCGCCAGTGCGCATAGCGCGCGCGCAGGTGCGGCGCGCCGTAGCGGTCCCGCCGAAGTTCGAGCGCCTCCAGGTGAGGCACCGCCGCCTGCAATGATTCGAGGATGCGGCGGAGCCTGCCCGCGCGGACATGCTCCGAAGTGCGGGCAATCTGCTCGAGGAGGTCCCCGCCGAACGGATCGTCGTGCCGCCCGGCGGAACGCTCCGGCTCGCGAACGAGTTGAGGGACCGTGTTCACGTAAGCCACGGACCCGAGGAAGGCGGCCAACTCGCGGAACTCCCGATTCGCGTGAACCTGCTCCAGCGCAGTCTGCGTCAGACGAACGGGATCCGCACCGTCAGCCTCATCGGGACGAACCAGGATGTCCTCTCCGGCACGCGTCACGCGCTCGCGCCGGATCACAGGCAGCCGCTCGTCCTGCTGGTCGAATTGAAGCTCGTACTCCCACTCGGTCCCGTACTCATCCGACCCGGCAGAGACCGCGACCGCGACGTGCGTTACCTGCCGCGCGGCGAGGCAGCGGATTCGCGATATGCCGCCGCGTGCGCGCACGGCCTTCTGGAAACCTCCTGCGGCCACGATATCGCGAAGAAACCGGAACGCGTCGAGGAGGTTCGACTTGCCGCAGGCGTTTGGACCGGTGATGAGAACCCGCCGCGCGAGGTTAGCTTCGAGCCGCGCGAAATTTCGCCAGTTCTCGAGATAGAGGCGCTTGAACCGGAGCGGCTTCGCAGGGCTCGTCATCGGCGGTGGTCAGGCGTCCACGTGATCGCGGAACCGGTTGTCGATCGACGCCTTGTACTGGGCGGAAAGCGAGGAGGAGAGCTTCTTCATCTCCTCGGCCGCCAGCGGCATAAAATTGCGCGCCGTGGCGATGTTCGCGTCGATGTGCTCGATCTTCGGCATGCCGACCGTGGCCGCCGAAACCGGCAGCGAGAGCGAATACCGCAGCAGCGTATCCGGAGGCGCGGCCCCGTTCAGGTGCTCCTGCGCGAAGATCTTCATGGCAATAACGCCCATGTTCTTGCGGCGGGCAACGGGCAGGGCCACGGTCTGAAAACTGATGGACTCCGTGGGATGTCTCCCGGCCGGGTTGTCCGCCATACCGGCGAGCGCCGCATTCAGCGCCATCTGCGTGCAATCGAAATCGTTCCGCTCGAGCGCCGTCTTCAGCACGGCAGGGTCCGTGTGGCAGGTGACGCCGATGAAGCGGGCGACCTTCTGGTCGCGGAGCTTGTACAGAACCTCGAGCAACCCGCCTGGCGCCTCGATGGCGGCGAGGTCCTTCTCGTCCCCGAGGCTGTGGACGTGCAGAAGATCGATGTGGTCCGTGCGCAGCCTCTTCAGGCTGCCTTCAATGGCGCGCATGGCCTTCTCGCCGTTCCGCTCCTCAACCTTGGTAGCGAGGAAAACCTCCTTCCGCCGGGTCGCCATGACCTTGCCTACGCGCTCCTCGCTCAGGCCATCCCCGTACGATTGTGCGGTATCCACGTACCGGATGCCGAGATCGAGCGCGCGGTTGAGCGCGGCAAGCGCGTCGTCCTCCTGCTTGTAGGCGAGGAAACGGCTGCCGCAGCCGAACGCGAGAATCGTTACGTTGACACCGGTTCTGCCCAGCACCCGCGTCGGCAGTTTGCCCGCGGGGGCTCCCAATCCGCCGGCCGCCCCTCCCAGAACCGCTGATCCGATGAAGTTACGCCTGGAAATGCCCATCCATCCCTCCCACCGCCACACGATAGCACAGCGAGCGCGCGCGCACGCACCGGGCGAAGTGGGACAGGCCTCCTGGCCTGTCCCGGACAGGCCAGGAGGCCTGTCCCACTCTAATTAAGTGAACAGTGTTGCTGCTAGACCTTGTCGGGCACGGCGTACGGTTGCCGGTAGGGGCGAGTCAGCATGCGGTTGGCTTCGGTGTCGCCGGGGAACTCCCGGGAGGCCGCATCGAATGCCAGCTTCCGCCCCGTGCGGTAGCTGATGTTGGCCAGATGCGCCAGCGAGGCCGCCGCGACACCGATTTCCAGGTCAGCCGCAAGCCGCTTCGGGTCGCGCGCCCGCACGGCGTCGAAGAAGTTCGCAAAATGCGGCTCCGTCGCGTAGGCCTCGCCTTCCGCCCGCTTCTCGTCGATCACCTTCTCGCGCTTCTCTCCACGGTAGACGCGGAAGCCCTCGGGATCGACTTCCATGTACCCGTCCGGGCCGTAGTAGAGGTTGGCCGTCACGTTCCCGCCGAGGCGGTCGAGATCCCCTTCGGTCCCCGTGGGCAGGCCGCGGACTTCGAAAACAATCTCCCTGCTACCGTAATCGAACGCAGCCAGCAGCGTGTTCGGGGTCTCCTGGTCATCGATGTAGGCGTACTTGCCTCCGGAAGCGACTACGGTTTTCGGCAGTCCCGGCGCGCCCATGCCCCACAGGGCGATGTCGATTTCGTGCACGCCCTGGTTGCCGATGTCGCCGTTGCCCGTGTCCCAGAACCAGTGCCAGTTGTATTTGTACCGGAGCGCGTTGAACGGGCGCATGGGCGCGGGGCCGAGGAACAGGTCCCAGTTCAGACCCGGTGGCGCGGGCCCGTCCGGCTGGTGGCCGATGGATTTGCGCCGCTTGAAGCAGAGGCCCTTCGCCATGTACACGTCGCCGATGACTCCCTCCCGAAGCAGCTTCATGGCGCGGATCTTGTGGGCGTTCGATCTGCTCTGGAGCCCGACCTGAACGATGCGCGAGTATTTTCGCGCGGCCTCGATCATCTTGCGGCCTTCCTGGACGTTGTGGCAGGCAGGCTTCTCGACGTATACGTCCTTGCCTGCCTGGCAGGCCCAGATGGTGCCGAGAGCGTGCCAGTGGTTGGGAGTGGCGATGGAAACGGCGTCCACGTCGCGCGAGTCCAGAGCGCGCCGCATGTCGGAGAAGGCTGCCGGCTTGTGGCCCTGCAACTTCTCAACGCTGGCCACGGCGCGCTCGAGCGCCTCCTGGCTCACATCGCAGACGGCCGCGATGCGGCAGTTCTGTTGAGCGGCGAGAAAGAGCAGATGGTCGTTACCGCGGCCGCCAATTCCGGATACAGCCACGTTGATGCGGTCGTTGGCGCCGAGGACGCGCGCCGGTACGGCGACGGCGGCAATGGCGGCTTGGAAGAACTCACGGCGGTTCGGTGTCATCGGAGGCCTCCTAGGGTGACCGGACTCAGGGTGCAGCGATCTCAAATCTTATCATGTGGGACAGACCTCCTGGCCTGTCTTGGACGGGCCTCCGGGCGTCTGTTAAGGCATGTCGGAACCGCAGGCCAGGAGACCTGTCCCGGGTCGGCGCGCACATCACGTCACGGCGCGACGATTCGAATCTTACCGAGCACGTACCGGCCCTCCGCATCTTCGCCGGCGATGGCCAGCTTGATCCGGGGCCTGTTCTCTGCGCCGGTGAGGGCGATACGAACGTCGTACGTTCCCGGACCAAGGTCTTTTGGCACGCCGAACACCCCAGTCTCGGTATAGGTCTGCCCGGCGACCCATTCCGATGCATCGAAGGAGTCCGAGCCCTGGCTGAAGGCTGTTTTGCCCGCTCGATCCGTCAGGTAAACGCGCAGGGGATATCGCCCGTAGCAGCGGCCCACGTTCCGGTTCACCCACTTCTGCTTGAGGACCAGCAGGCCCCCGGCAGCCAGCTCCGATGGCCAGCTCGCCTCCGTCAGAACGAGACGGTAGCCAAGCCCGCCGCTCGAGAGCCCCCGCTCGAGAGCCGCGCGATCCTCGTGCACTTCGCGGCGGTAGCTCTCGGCATCCGTGTAGAAGTGGGCGAAGTTGGAGTGCCACTCGAGCATCACGTCCAGGTTCTCGTCGAAGGTGCCGTGTGTCTTGTGCTCTTTTACATCGGTGTAGGACCAATCGCCTTCCGCAAAGAGCGGCGCGCGGCGCCAATAGCGCGACATCACCTCCTTGTCCCAACGCATGAGACCGTCGATGAACCCGTGGCGGGCCAGTGAAAAACCGTTCGAGAGGCCAACATCGAGCGCCTGTCTGTAGAGGAAATCATCCAGGGTGGCCGCTTCGCCGCTGTCGGTATCGAAGCAGTACGAAATGCAGGGCAGCCCGTGTTTGAAGATGCCGGCGTACATGTCAACGATTTCCGCCAGCACGCGGTGCTTCGATTCCTTGTCCGGCCACGGGTACTTGGACCAGAGCGTGTGCCATTCGCCCCACTGCCCGTATCCCATAACGCCCCAGAGAGCAATGGGAGTGCCCGGCCGGTCGTAACGCGCCGCCAGAGCCGTGAGGAAGCGCTTTACGCGTGGCAGGTACTCGGCCTCGAAGGAAGGGTGGAGGTAGTCGGGCTCGCGCTTCCGCGATCTTCCCTCGCCGGTGTACTCCCTGAAACGCACGCCCGTTTTGTACAGCCATGCCGGCGCCACTTCGTTGCCCGGAGCGCCGTTCCAGCCGGGGTCGTCGGTGACCCACACGCGCAAGTCGATCTGCTTCCCGCGCGCGGCCCAGTAACCGATCACGGCGTCAAGGTCCTGCCAGCGGTAGTGGCCCTCCTCCGGCTCGAGGTCCGACCACATCCAGTCGATGAGCACCCAGCCGAACAGCGGTGCGTCATCGCCGAAACCTTTGGTGTTGTACTCCAGCGTAAAAGGCCGGCCATCGAAGTAGCGCGGCCCGGCCCAAAGTCCCCAGCCCATGTCGGGATTGGGCAGCGGGCGGTCGATCTCAACCGGATGAACAGTGATGGTCGGGGCCGCGGGGTCCGAGGCAAGCAGAGTGCCGAAGCAGGACAAGAGCGAAAGTGCCGGGAAGAGCCGGATTCGCGGCATGGTCCCTCTATAAGAACAGAAAAGCGGGCGGGCGGTGGGCTTGCCATGGCCGGAAAGCCGCGGCTTTTGCACCATCCCAGGCAATCTGATAATGTTGGCCTCTCATCCGCAGTCCACCTCGGGGCGCATCGGTGAATCGCGCGGTCAACGCGGCATGCGCCGTCTGTTCGAGGGCTGGCGGAAACACGCTTGCGGAGGTGAGGGCACATGGTGCGATCCCTGCGGCCGTTGAGATCGGTGCTGTTGCTTTTCCCGATTGTCTGGGCATCTGCGCGGGCGGGCACACAGGAATGTTACTTCCACCGCGAGGGCGGCCAACTCCGGCTGGGCAACTCGGCGGTTGAGATCACGATCGATGCCCAGACGGGCGCGATCGCCGGGTTGCGCAACAAGAAGCTCGCGCTCGAGTACCTCGGACACGGAACGCCCGAGGTCTTCCGCATCGTCGATTCCACCTGGCTCGTTAATGGGGCCGAGCCCGACAATGTCTGGAGTGCGGCGTACGGGACCACGATCCCCAGCAGCAACCAGAAGTTGTCGTCAACCCGCTTCGAGGAGACTGCGTCCGGCGCGCGGTTTACGGCTGTTTACGACCGGCTCCGTCTGGAACGCAGAAGCATCGAGGTCGCCGTCACCTACACTATTGAACTCAAGCCGGCCTCCGAAGAGACCCTGTGGCGCATTTCGATCGACAATCGCGATCTGAGCATCATCCGCGAGGTTCAGTTCCCGTTTCTTTCCGGTCTCAGCCGGATGGACTGGCTCATTCTTCCCAACCATTCCGGCCAGCGTCTGACGGACCCCATTTCGAAGCTCTCGGACGAGATACCGTTGGTCTCCCTGGAATACCCGGCGCGAGCCTCGATGCAGTGGTTCGAATACTACACGCGCAGCGCAGGCCTCTACGTCGCGTCCTGCGACAAGAGCCTGGAATACACCAGGCTGAATTTCGGCCGCTATCACGGAGACTCCGGGGAAGCCGCCATGTGGTTCAGCAAGTTTCCGTTTGTCGCCATATCGAAGTCCTGGAATTCATCCGAGTTCTCCGTCGGTATTCACGCCGGTGACTGGCACTGGGGAGCCGACCGTTACCGCGAGTGGCTGGCGTCCTGGGTCCCTGAGCCGCAGGTTTCGCGGCACGTTCGCGAGTTGGCCGGAGGCGGCGACGCCGAGAGCTTCATCAAAGACACGGACGAATCGCTGGTGCACAGCTACGAGGACGCGGCCCGCATTGCGAACACCGCGCCGCCCGGGGCTCCGCATCTGTTCGTCGGCTGGATGCCGAACGGGCACGACACGTATTACCCGGAGTACCGGCCCATCCCCGAGTTGGGCGGAGAGGAAGCCCTGATCCGCGCTATTGACACAATTCACAAGGGCGGGAGACTCGCGGCGGCCTACGTCAACGCCAGGATAGCCGCGGTGGCGTCGGGCACCTACCGCGAGCACGGGAAGCAATGGGCGGTCGAGACCAAAGCGCCGGGCCTCGGAGTCAACACCATCACGTTCGGCGAGCTGCACGAGGGCTGGAACGAGAAATGGGAACCGGCCAAGCGCCGCGAAGGTGCGCACGCCGTCATGTGTCCTTCGGCGCGGGGATGGCAGGATCACTTGGTGGCGGAGATCTCGCGCGCGGTGGGCCGCTATAAGTTCGACGGCATCTTCATAGACCAGCCGGGCTCGTTTTACGCCGAACTTTGCTACGCCAGGAACCACGGCCACTCCACGCCCGCGAACGCCTGGGGCCCGGGCTATCTGGAGATGCTGCGGAGAATTCGTGCCGCCACGCGGGACCTCAATCCTGATTCGTTCTTGTGGATCGAAGGCATGAACGATGCCTACTCGCAGTACCTCGACTACTGTCTCGACAAGAACCCCACCTGGGACCCGATGAAGATCCACCCGGAGATGGAGACTTTCGCCGAGATGTGGCGTTATACGCTGCCCTCCATCACCACCGTGAACGGCCCCGCGACCTACTCGTATCCGCCTTCGAAAGACCCGGTCTATGGCGACAGTTACCACTTCGTGATGGGCATCCGCAGCGGCAATCTCGGCCGGAATCTGGCGAAGGCCTCAGAGCTGGAGAACCGCACGCACAGCGAGGTATCGGACCGGCTGCTCGCTCTGTGGAACAAGGGCGGCGAGTTCTTCTTCCGCGGCCGGTTCCTGGATGATGTGGGGCTTCGCGCTTCAACACCGGACACGTTCACCAAGCTCTACAAGGGCGCAAACGGGCTGGCGGTCGCCGCCTGGAACACAACGGCAACGGCCAAGGACACGAAATTCGAGGTGGATCTGCGCCCGGCGGGCTTTGCAGCCGCGAAAGTCGCCCGTGTGTACTCGCTCGCATCGGACACACAATTGCCGTTCACACGCAACGGCGACACGGTGCGCGTGCGCATGAAGCAGCAGGCGCATGAAACCGGGGTGGTGGTGATTCGCATCCAGTGAAGGCGCGGCCAGCGCGTCGTTGCCAGGCATGCACCTGACTGGCACCCTGCGGGCGGATAGAAGCAGAAAGCCCCGCCGGCATCAACGCCTTGCGGGGCCTGATTTCTGGAGCTGAGGGGTGACTTTGAATCTCCACGGGATTGCTCCCGCTATTGCCGTTGTCGGTGCCGGTGCAAGCCCCATCGTCGAAAAGTCATGTTATTCGATCAGTCAGGTCGAAAACCGTCGCGTCGAAATCCATTGATCAGCGTCAAAAGCCGGTCGGAAAGAAGGCTCTGTTTGCGAGGATTGGGATCAGTGAATGCCATTTCCCAAATGGGAACAACCATAATATAATGGCATTGTGATGACCAAAGTCACACTCGATCAAGCCGGCCGCGTCGTCCTGCCGAAGGCGCTCCGAAACGAACTGCGCCTCTCCGCTGGCGACACGCTCGACCTCACGGTCCAAGGCGACGAGGTCACCTTGCGGCCAAGGCGCGCCGCCACTCCCCTGCAAAAGGAGCGCGGCATCTGGGTGTTCCGAACTGACAAACCACTGACAGAAGCGGAAACGCAGGCGACACTCCGCAACATCCGGGCGCAGCGCGACCGCCGGAACGCCGGGGGAAGCCAGTGAAGGCATTCCTCGACACTTCCGTGCTGGTCGCCACATTTTACGCCGATCATCAGCATCACCCACCGAGCATCGATCTCTTCCTGCGCTTTGGAAAGAAAGATGCCTGCTGCAGCGCGCACAGCCTCGCCGAGGTCTACGCCACCCTCACGGGGATGCCGGCGCCACGGCGCGTGAGCGGCAATGAGGCGCTTTTGTTCCTCGGCGACATCCGGGATCGGCTGACGCTCGTCGCCCTGAATGAGCAGGAGTATTTTCGGGTGGCGGAAGGTTCCGGCGAGATCGGCCTTGCCGGCGGTGCGATCTATGACGCGATCGTTGGGCACTGCGCGCTCAAGGCGAAAGCCGAGGTTCTTTACACATGGAACACGAAGGATTTTTTGCGCTTGTCCCAGGCCATTGCCGGGCGCGTGAAGACACCTGAGGCCCGCTAGAACAATCCGGTGGCACACAACCTGCTAGGCGGCGGTTGGGTCAGGGAATACTATCGGCCGGTCCCGAGCGGCCCGGCGCGGTCCCACAAGGTCCAAAGTGGTCCCGAGAAACATAGGGTCCAAGATAAGGTCCAAGAAGAAGACGGCGACCACCCGATTTCGGATCGTCGCCGTAACTCCTCTAATCTCTGGTGCGGAGAGGGGGACTTGAACCCCCACGAGCTTTCGCCCGCTAGCACCTCAACCGGATTTCGGGGTGTTCCAGGGTGCCCCACAGCGTATAAACCATTGATTCTTCGTGCGGGACCGTTCGGCAGCGGTGCCGCCCGTCCTGGGGCATAAGGTCCAAATAAGGTCCAAAACTTCGAGCGGGAAATCGAACTGCCAACGTGGAGAACGCCCGATATGCAAAAGGCCGCTGGCGGAGCAACAATCTGCCCCGAGCCAACGGCCCCAATCATAAAGTATCTATTGGCGGTTATGCTCCAACTCTGCGCTCTGTTTCCTTCGCCGCCGTGCTCTTGGCTTCAGGCTTCTCATCTCTTGAACGCTGTTCCGTCACCCAACCGTCCATCTTCTGCCCACTTTCCTTTACGTCAGCTAGTGACACGATGTTGTAGCGGAGGAACATGGCCATTGTCTTGTGGCCGCTGATTTCCATCGCCCTCTTCTGTGAAAGCCCAGCCTTGTCGACCATGTTTCGGATGGCGGATCGGCGAAGATCGTGGAAAAGCAATTCTGGAACCCCAGCCCTCGTCACGGCGTTAGCCCACGATTCGTAAAAGGACTTGAGCAATGTTCCTGGTTCACTGCGGCGTCCACCGTGACCTTCCTTCGATATCGGATCTATCTCGCAATCGGTCGGATACCAGAAGCATACGTAGTCGCAACTTGGAAAGTGCTCGTCTCGGAATGCTCTTTGGCGCTTCAGCCAATCGCCCATGTCGCCGTAAATCGGAACCGCAACCGGGACGGGCTTACGGTTCTGCATCTTTAGGAAGCGGATGACCTTGTTTTCAAGATCGATTTGGCTCCAGACCAAATTCAATAGGACGCCCTTGCGGTTTCCGATGTGATATCCGAGAACAAAGATGCACTTGAGCGAAAGCTTCGGCGCTTGCGAGAAGTTACCCACCCCTGCTTTCCAAAAATGACCCAGGCATTCTGATTTGAGCCGCGGACCTTCCGTGCCGCCGCATGGTGACCATGAAGCATCACCATGCCAGAGGCCCGGA
>Ga0209777_10000119_pt1 | contig 132171 bp, 103 predicted proteins | sample FrelakmetHBP12HB_FD_187147 | JGI IMG/M metagenome (GOLD analysis project Ga0209777, IMG submission 187147) | Freshwater lake sediment microbial communities from the University of Notre Dame, USA, for methane emissions studies -HBP12 HB (SPAdes)... | ecosystem: Environmental > Aquatic >... | reverse complement strand
CACTACGGGCAGTCCGAGGGGTGTGCTGGCCAGCCGGGGCCAAGACGCCAGTACCTTTGAGCCGGCCGCTGCCGGCCCGCTGGCCTTCAACCAGCCCTACTACTGGCGGGTCGATGAGGTCAATGCCCCGCCCACCCAATCCACCGTCTTCAAGGGCCCTGTCTGGAGCTTCACGACCGAGACCTACGGCTACCCCGTGAAGCCCACCAAGGCTACGGCCTCCAGCTCCAGCAATGCCCAGATGGGTCCCGAGAAGACGATCGACGGCTCCGGACTGGACGCCCTGGACCAGCATGGGACCTCGGCCACGCAGATGTGGCTGAGCAAGAAGAACCAGTCCCCGATCTGGATCCAGTATGAGTTCGACAAGGCCTACAAGCTCTACCAGATGTGGGTCTGGAACTCCAACCAGGCCGTTGAGGGCTCCGTGGGTTTCGGGGCCAAGGACGTGACAGTGGAGACCTCTCTGGATGGGACCACCTGGACGGCCTTGGCCGGCGTTCCGGAGTTCGCCGACGGCACCGGTGAGCCCAACTACACCCACGGTACCACCGTTGATTTCGCAGGCGTGCAGGCCAAGTTCGTCAAGCTGACGATCACCAGCAATTGGGCGGGCACCACCAAACAGGCCGGCCTCAGCGAGGTGCGGTTCTTCTACGTGCCGGTCAAGGCCTTCTCACCAACCCCTGCTGCCAGGGCCACGGACGTGGCCATAGATTCGGTCCTGAATTGGCGACCCGGCCGACAGGCGGTCAGGCATGACGTCTATTTCGGCACGGACCCGAACGCCCTGGCCTTGGCCCAGACCGTGACTTCGCACAAGTTGACGCTCAGCTCGTTGGGCGCGGAGTACGGCAGGACCTACTACTGGAAGGTCACAGAGGTCAACGACGCCGCAACTCCTCCGTCCTGGGAAGGGGACCTGTGGAGCTTCTCGACGCAGGACTTTGCTGTGGTCGAGGACTTCGAGTCATACGACGACGCCTGCAACCGCGTGTACTACGCCTGGGCGGACGGGCTCGGCTACTCGGCCTCTTCGGACTGTGGCATGGCAGCATCCACGGGCAACGGCACCGGCTCGACGGTTGGCAACTCCAGCGCTCCGTACGCAGAGCCGAACATCGTGCACGGTGGCCAGCAGTCCATGCCTTTTGGGTACGACAATACGAGTAAGGCCTCTTCAGAGGCGGTCCACACCTTTGGCTCGCCACAGGACTGGACCATGGGTGGGGCCAAGATCCTGGTGCTGTTCTTCCGCGGGGTCTCGGACAATGTCCCCGGGCAGTTGTACCTCAAGATCAACAACGTGAGGGTGGACTACAAGGGCAATGCGGCGGCCCTGGCGCTGCCCATGTGGACGCAGTGGAACGTGGACCTGGCCTCGCTCTCAGGCGTGAACCCTAAGGCCATCAGCACCCTGGCGATCGGGGTGTCCGGCTCAGGTAAGGGCGAGCTGTATGTGGACGACATCCGCCTGTACCGGTCTGCCCCTGCGGCGCTGGTACCCACGGATCCCGGCACCGCCGGCCTGGTGGTGTACTACCCCTTTGAAGGGGACGCCAAGGATGCCTCGGGCAAGGGCAACGACGGGACGCTGAACGGTGGCCCGGTCTTTGAGCCCTCGCGCGCCGACCTGGGCCAGGCATTGGTCTTTGACGGAGCCGACGACTACGTGGACCTCCCGATTGGCTCGCTGGTCAACAAGCTCGACAGTATCACAGTCGCCACCTGGCTGAACGCCACGGGCCAGAACTATCTGTGGCAGCGGATCTTCGCTTCTGCCAGCGCAGACACGGCGTCGTACATATTCTTGACTTCGGACGGAGGGCTACACGGCGTCCTCCAATTCGGGATTAGCACTGGTGGGAGCGCCGGCGAGGTCAGGGTGACGGCCCCCAGGGCGTTGCCGACGCCGACCGGCTGGCACCATGCGGCCGGAGTCATCGATGGCGAGACCAAGACCCTGCTGCTCTACCTGGACGGCGAGCTGGTGGCCAGTGGCCCGACGAGCGCGCTTCCGTCGAATCTGGCCCAGACCACGCAGAACACGCTGGGGCGGAACCTGTTCTCGGGCACCCCGTACACGGAATCCTGGTACAAAGGATCGCTGGACGAGTTCCGCATCTACACCCGCGTGCTGTCGGTCGGAGAGGTTCGCTACCTGGCCGGCGCCCGGTGACCAGGTCGTCTCGACCCGATCGTGAGACGTCGGAGGACACCTCTGTCCTCCATCCTTCAGAGCGTGCAGTTCCACCGTCCAGAGGTGGAACTGCACGTTTTATGACTAAACCATGGAACAGACACCCTGTCTGCGGCGTCCTAATGGGTGGAACGTGAAGTGTCCGATCGGACAAGGATGTCGATCCGGCATCGGGATCTGTCTGGCGGGCTGAATCAACGGGGTTCGAAAGGAGACGTGTCAACCATGGCGAAGAAGGCCTTCACCTTGATCGAGTTGTTGGTGGTCATCGCCATTATTGCGATCCTGATGGGTGTCCTGTTGCCGGCCCTGGGGAGGGTCCGAGAGCAGGCCAAGCAGAAGTCTTGTGCCACGCGGATTCGCCAGCACGTCCTGGCCCTGACCATGTACGCGGATGAGAACAGATCCAGGCTGCCCTTGCCCAATACGGCGGGCGCATGGTTCCAGGATGTGGCGGTCAACACAGTGCACTTCATGCTGAAGACCGGCATGACCCGGCAGATGTTCTACTGCCCGTCGAACGCGACCCACCAGAAATACAACGACATGTTCTGGGAGTTCAACAACAAGACGTGGAACGGCAAGGTCTTCACCACGGCAACCGGTTTCATCGTCTCCGGGTACGAGTATGTGCTCGATCTGGAGGCCAATGCGGGGTCTCGCCCCGATATCAGGGCCTATCCGCAGGATTCCGGCAAGAAGATCTGGCTGAAGACGATCCAGGAGAAGAATCCCGCTTATCGCGAACTGGTCATCGACTCGACCATGGGCACCACGTCCAATCCCAACACCAGGTACGGCCGCAACTTCGTCCAGTGTCATGGTGGCATCTATAGCCAGCATGGGGTGGAGGAACGCTCGAGCCATCTGAAGGGAGACAGAGATCCCTTGGGGGGCAACATCGGCTTCCTGGATGGCCACATGGAATGGAGGGCCTTCGACCCGGCCATGGCGTTCTTCCCGCCCGGCAGCAGGGTGGTGACGGCTCGCTATGGAGACGCCCCCGGGTTCTTCTGGTAGGCGTGGGCGACAATCAATGACACCCCATTGTCGCCACGTGGGGCGACGCAGACGGTCATGCGAAGCTGTATATCGACGGCGCCTTGGTGAACAAGGGGGCCTGTACCGAGTCGGTGCGGGCCCCCTTTGTTTTGCTGCCGGGTCAATTCCGATCGACCGGCACGGGTTTTTCCTTCGTTTTTTTTGGAGAGCCCCAGACCTGTGTGTATTGTTTGTTATCGGGGTTAAACAGCGAAGGCTGTTGGGGCCGTGACAAGCGGGCCGGCGTGGTCTGCTGGGGATTTGTATCGCCGCCGGCCGTAGCCGCAAAGACCATGGCCAGGGCCGGGGTTTGTCCGCGTTCACGCCTTCGCTGTGCAGTGAGGGGGCGTGTGCCGGAACCGCTCAAGATTCTGGGAGGCCCTCGCCGATAACAGACTAGAACGAACTGGGGTGGCTCTAAAACAAGACCTATACGGCCAGCTTGGTTGACGCCTGAGGTGTCTTTCACCACGACGTTCGCGTAAGGGCGCATGCCGGACATCGCAGGCAACGGCTAAGGCGGGAAAAGGAAAGAGCCACCGACTTTTTCGTCGGCCCCTGTGACGGTCCTGGGCAAGGATTTCAAATACTTGGGTTGGATTGACCTTAAAGGAATTGCTCGACCCGAGCCGTCAGGGGCCTTTTTGTTATCCCACGTCGCCGGCCGGTCTGTCTTGTCGCCGGGGCGTTGACATTCGTTGCGTACTCGGTTACCTAGTCCCTCACGATGGGACCCGCGGCCGTGCGCAACCGGATACGGAGGCGTTTGCTCAGTTGGTTTGGGCAGAATGCCCGTGACCTGCCGTGGCGGAGGACGTGCGATCCCTATGCCATCTGGGTCTCTGAGGTGATGCTCCAACAGACCCAGGTCGAGACGGTCAAACCCTACTACGAGAGATTCCTCGGGAGATTCCCCAATGTCTCGAAGCTGGCCCGCGCCAGACTCGATACGGTGCTCAAGGTCTGGGAAGGGCTGGGCTACTACAGCCGTGCGCGGAATCTGCACAAGGCCGCCAAGACGATCGCTCGCGACCTGGCCGGGGTCTTTCCCAGGACCAGGGAAGGGCTGATGTCCCTGCCGGGCATCGGCCCCTACACGGCCGGCGCGATTGCCAGCATCGCCTTCGACCAGGCCGTGCCCGTGGTGGACGGCAACGTCACTCGCGTCTTGTGCCGGCTCCTGGCCGTGCAAGACGATCCTCGCCAGCCCGCCACCCGGCAGCGGCTCTGGTCCGTCGCGGGCGGGCTTGTCGCGAAGGGCCGGGCCGGGGATCTCAACCAGGCCATGATGGAGCTAGGGGCGACGCTCTGTCTGGTCCGCAGTCCCGGTTGTGGGACCTGTCCTTTGAGGGATCTCTGCAAGGCCAGATGCCTGGGACTTCAGGAGAGGCTGCCGCTACGGGCGCGACGCAAACCCGTGCCTCGACATACCGTGGCGATCGGCGTAGTCTTCAAGGGCGGCCGGGTCCTGATCGACAGGCGTAGGCCCAGTGGGCTTCTCGGCGGGTTATGGGAATTCCCGGGAGGCAAGCGCCAGGGCGGCGAGTCCCTCAAGGCGACGCTCAAACGGGAGGTCTGGGAGGAAGTCGGCATCCGGATCAAGGTGATCCGGCCCCTCTTGCGGGTCGATCACGCGTACACCCACTTTCGCGTCAGGCTTCACGTCTTCGAGTGCCGATACGTGTCCGGCACGCCCCGCTGCCTGGGCTGCACTGCGGTCCGCTGGGTCAGACCCGGTCAGCTCGGCCGCTACGCCTTCCCGGCCGCCAATCAGAAGATCATCGCTGCACTCGGTCAGCCGTAGGTTCTGCCGTTCTCATCCACGACGAGAGGTCCCTTGGCCTCACGTATGACCTCCATGGCCTTGGGCACCTCGTCCAGGCTGGGCACCTTGAACAGCCTGGCGCAGGACCGGCACCGCACTCGCCGGCCAGCGGCCGCGGGATCCAAGGCCCTGGTCGAACCGCACTTGGGACATCGGGCGACGATCTGCATCGGGGCTCCTGCCTACAAAGAAAATCCTTGAGAACATTCTACCCGGAAGGCCCCTACAGGCAAGTAGGTCTCATGTTGAGCAGGATAGAATCCACTGGCTTCTTTGCAGGTGACACGGGCGACACGGCCCGAATACCCCACGCCCGGTCTGTCTCTCCACGTCCTATTCCGGACATCGTCGCTGTGGACGTCCGCATTCGGCCGCAAGATGCAGGTCCTCTCTACACCCAGAGCCTGCCCAGCGGTGAAGTCCCCGAGGATTATCTCAGGCCGGGCCTGATCGTGGACTACTACGCCTAGTCCGTTCACCCGGTCATCATGATTTGCTTGCAAACGTCCGGCCTTGTGCTAATCTCTGGTGGATGCAACCTGAGATCCTCGACATCCTCTGTGATCCGCAGACCCATCAACCCCTGACACTTGACCGTGGGTGCAACCCGGAACGTCTGATCGCGTCCAACGGCAAGGGCAGGTATGACGTGGAGCAGGGGATGGGGGTATTCATTCGTCAGGAACAGGTCACCGGCTCCAACATCAGGCCCTAGGCCGTGCCAAGCCATGATTGTGGATGCCCACCACCACTTGGATGAACACCTGCAGCCCACGGAGACCCTGGTAGCGGAGATGGACCGATGTGGGGTGGATGTCGCCTGCCTCATCGCCTCGCCGGTGGCATCCCTTCGGCTGTCGCCGGCGGCCCGGGTCCTGGGATCGCTGATGACCCGGTCGATGGCGAGCCCCTTTCCGAGGCCCGGGTTGTTCTTCTACCGCCGGACGGTGACACGCAGGGGTACATGCTCGATCCTGGGCAAGGAGTATCCCCTCTGCGCCGCCCCGGACAACGCCCCCATAGCCCGCGCCCTGGAGACCTATCCCCGGCGGTTCTACGGCTGGGTCTTCGTGAATCCTCGGGCCTGCGACCCCCTCGCAGAACTGGACAGATGGAAGGACCGACCCGGCTGGATCGGCGTCAAGGCACATCCCTTCTGGCACCGCTACCCGGTTCGCGAACTGGATGAGGTCGCCCGGTGGTGCCGCGATCGGGGATGGCCTCTGTTGCTTCACCTTGGGGCGGACCCCGATACAGGGGACTATCGCTATCTGCCCGATCGCCATCCTGACCTGCGGGTCGTCTACGCCCACGCGGCGGTGCCGTTCTACCGGGAGGCGTGGCGCAGCCTGGCGGGCAACGACTCCGTGCTGATCGATCTGTCCAGCGTGATCTACGTGGATGACGCGGTCCTTTCGCAGGCCGTGCGGGCGATGGGGCCCAGCCGGTGCCTTTGGGGTACGGATGGACCGTATGGCCAGATCGACTACCGCGCTCAGATGGAGCGGATCCGTCGATTGCCCCTGTCCGACCAAGACAAAGACCATATTCTCGGCGAGAACCTCCTTGGGCTCATCCGGGCCCGGGGAGCCGGATAGACGGCGATGCCCCGTATCGTATCCTTCACCGTGTTCCAGGTTGACCTGCCCTTGCGACGGCCCTTTCAACACGCCGCGGCTCGGCGGTCCAGCTCGGAGAGCGTGTTCCTCGAGTGCGTGACCGATGCCGGCGCCGTCGGATTCGGGGAGGCCCTGCCTCGATCGTACGTCACAGGCCAGACGCGGGACCAGGCCGTGCACCTGCTGCTGGAGCGGATTCTGCCCCGTCTGTTGGGGCGCCGGTTTGACTCTTGGAGCCAGGTGGAGGCCTTTCTGGATGCCTGTGACGGCAGGGCGCCCGCCGGGTGGGTCTCTGCCCAGGTGCCTCAGACCGCAGCCTGGTGTGCGGTAGACCTGGCCCTGCTGGATGCCTTTGGCCGGCAGTTCGGTCAGCGGGTCTGTCTGGCGGACCGAGGCGGTGCGCTGGACAGCCTCCGATACAGTGGCGTGCTGTCCGCAGGCGGGGGCCTGCGTGCGATCGTATCCTGTCTTCTCTTTCGCGTAGCCGCTCTTAGGCAGGTCAAGATCAAGGTGGGCCACGCGGCGGATGATCGGGCCCTGCGGATCGCCCGGACCCTGCTGGGACCCAAGACCCAGATTCGGGTGGATGCGAACATGGCGTGGACCGTGGACGAGGCACTGGAGGCCATGGGTCGAATGGCCGCTCTTGGGGTTCGCTGTTTCGAACAGCCTGTCTCGGCCGATGACCTCGACGGCATGGCCGACCTGGTCCGGAACACGGGCCTGGGCGTCATGGCCGACGAGGGATTGAGCGACGGCCCGTCCCTGAAGAGGTTGATCGAGAACAAGGCCTGTACGGCCGTCAATGTCCGGATCTCCAAGTGCGGGGGTCTGCGGGCTTCCCTTCGGCGGTGTCGAGAGGCCCTTGACGCGGGTCTCGTCCTGCAGGTGGGCTGTCAGGTCGGGGAGTCCTCGCTGCTCTCGGCCGCTCAGTTGGCCCTGTTGGCGAGGGTGTCCCCCGTGGCCTATGCCGAGGGCTGCTACGGCCGGCACCTGCTTGAAGACGACGTGGCCGAGCCGGTGCTGCAGTTGGGCTACGGCGGCCGGCCGCCGAGGGCACCGGCCGGCCTGGGCCTGGGCGTCACGATTGACTCGAGGCGGCTCCAGCGATGGACGATTCGGCAGGATCGCGTGGAATGAGTCCGAGTGCAGAGTATCACGAAGGGTCTCCGGCGATCCGGCCTGCGGACGAGTGTCCCAATCATCCCGAGATGGCCGAGGCCTGGAGGCAGTCGAGGGTCCGGTACCTGCCTGTCGAGGGGGGCGCCGAGGTGCCGATCCGCGTGTTTGGCGAGCAGGCCACCCTGGCCCCTGTGATCCTCGTGCACGGCCTGCAGAGTCACTCCGGCTGGTTTGTCCAGTCCGGGCGATACCTGGCGGGCCTCGGGCACCCGGTGTATGCCTTCGACCGCCGTGGCTCGGGCCTAAGCTGCGAGCCGCCAGGTCACGCCACAGGCTATGAGCAGATGCTCGCTGATCTTGGGCAGGTGGCCAAGCACGCCGTCCGAGGTCGATCCGATCCGCGTGTCCACCTCCTGGGGCACTGCTTTGGAGCCATCCCGGCCGCATTGTTTGCCTGGCAGGAGCCCGGACGGGTCAAGTCTCTGATCCTGGCCTCGCCCGGCCTGTATACGCGGGTGACCGTCCCGGCCATGACGAAGATGCGGATCGTCTGGTCTCGATGGACCGGCGTTTCGGTCCCTGTCCCCGTGCCTTATCCGGTGGATCTGCTGGCGGATCAGCAGTCCTACCAACGGTTCATGCAGGCCGATCGGCTGGCCCTCTCGGCCCTGACCAGTGACTTTTTTTTTGAGGTCTTCCGTGCCCAGTGCTTCTTGATAAGACACGTCCGACGGTTTACGATGCCGGTGTTCATGGCCCTGGCAGGCAACGATGCCCTGGCCGACAACCGGAAGAACAGTGCGTTTTATCGACGGACGGCGTCTGATCGCAGCCAGATTGTGACGTATCCTTATGCGAGGCATATCCTCGAGTTCAGCACGGAACGAGACGTCTTCTTCAGGGACCTGGGGGACTGGGTCCGGCGCATCGACGGCGGCGAGGGTTCATAGGGCCCTGCTTGGGCCGATCGCCCGCGTGGCGGTTGCCCGTGCGGGGCATCAGTTGCGTCACTTCCAGAGGCTCTGTGACATCTGTGCCCAGACTCAGGACCGCCGCCTCATGCAGATCCTCCGCGATGGGGCCGGCAGCGAGTTCGGCCAACGGCACCATTTCCATCGCATCCGTTCGTATGGGGATTTCGTTGCGGCCTTGCCGCTGGCCCAGTATGCGTACTTCAGCCCGTACATCGAGCGATGCCAGAATGGCCAAGTCGGCGCCCTCCTCGGCCCAGCCCAGCGTCTGGTGATGTTTGCATTGACCTCGGGAACGACCGGGCCCTATAAGGCCATCCCCGTCACCCAACGGTTTATCGCCGCCTATCGATGGGGCTGGAATATGTGGGGGATCAAGGCCATCCGGGACCACCCGGGACTCTTTATGCGCAAGGTGCTCCAGATCAGCAGCCCGGCGCAAGAAGATCGGACCCCGAGCGGCGTCCCCTGCGGGTCCCTCTCAGGGATGCTCGCCAGGAGTCAGAAGCGGATCGTCCGGCGATTCTACGCCGTGCCCTACGAGGCGACCGAGATCGCCGATCCCGACCTGCGCTACTACGCGATCATGCGGTTTGCCGTGCCCCAGGACGTCAGACTGATCGTCACCGCCAATCCGAGTACGTTGATCGCCCTGGCCCGGACCGCCGATGGCAAGGCCGCGTCCTTGATCCGGGACATCCGAGATGGGACCCTGGAGGGTATCGGTGACCTGCCGGCGGCGTTGCAGGGTCTGCTCCGCTCTCGGCTGCGCCCCGATCCGGGCTGCGCCAGGCGATTGGAGTCCCAGTTGGCTCTTCACGGGTGTCTGCTTCCCAGACACTACTGGAACTGCCCCCTGCTGGCCCACTGGACGGGGGGAACGGTGGGACTCTACCTCGCCCAGGTCCGCCGGTATTACGGAGACGGTCCCGTCCGTGACATCGGACTTCTGGCCAGCGAGGGGCGGATGAGCATCCCCTTGGAGGATGGCACTGCGGCCGGCGTCCTGGAGATCGCCTCGACCTTCTATGAGTTCGTTCCAGAGGAGCAGATCGACGGCCTGGATCTGTCGCCCGATGCCCCGACCCTCCCCCCCGGCCTGACGGTCCTGAGGGCGGAGCAGTTGGACGTGGGAGGGCGCTACTACGTCTTTCTGACCAATGGGGCGGGTCTGTATCGATATCATATCGGGGACATCGTTCGGGTGACGGGCCGGATGGGCTCAACCCCGGTGATTGAGTTTCTGTCGAAGGGGGCCCACACCAGCAGCCTCACGGGCGAGAAGCTCACCGAGCATCAGGTGGTGGCCGCCGTGAATGCAGCCCTCCGCCAGGTGGGGTTGGAGCCGACCTCCTTTGTCCTGGTCCCTGTCTGGGGGGAGCCTCCTTACTACCGGCTGCAGGTGGAGATCCCGATACCTCCTGTGCCGGCCATTCAGCAGGGCCTCGCCCGGGCTGTGGAGGCGAACCTGGTGGCCGGCAACGGCGAATACGCCAGCCGCCGGATGAGCCGTCGCCTCAGCCCCATACAGGTCTGTTTTGTCGGGGACGGACAATTGAGCCGGCACGACCGGAAATTGATCCTTGGCCGACGGGGCCGCAGCGAGCAGTTCAAGCACCGGTTCCTCCTCGATGGGCCCATCCGAGAGGATGACGGGGGGCCGCCCTCCGCCCCGGCCATGGGTCTGACGTCTTCCAGGTGAAGGCTCAAGGGAGGTCTTCGTGAATCTGGTCACTGGAGCAACAGGATTCTTGGGCAGCCACATTGTCGAGCGGCTGGTCATGGAGGGGTCTGCGGTACGGGTCCTCGTCAGACCCACGTCAGACACGCGATTCCTAGACCGTCTGCCGGTTGAGAAAGTCGTAGGAGATCTCTCGAATCGAACAGGCCTGGATCGGTTCTGCGAGGGGATGGACGTGGTGTATCACGCAGCCGCCCGGGTGAGTGACTGGGGGCCCTGGGCGGCCTTTCAGAGGGATACCGTGGAGGCCACACGGAACTTGGCGCACGCCGCCCACAAGACCGGCGTGCGGCGGTTTGTCCATATCTCCAGCGTGGGCGTCTACGCCCCTCGCAGAGGCGAGGGCCTGGCCATTGATGAAACCTCGCCGCTTGGCGGGGGCGACCGATGGAGTCGCTATCGACGCGCCAAGGCTCTGGCAGAGGAGGTCCTGTGGGCCCTGCATCGAGACGACGGCCTGCCTCTGACTGTCATGAGGCCGGGCTGGATCTATGGCCCTCGAGATACGACCATCCTTCCCCGATTCCATCGCGTGCTCACGGCGGGGGCTGTCAGGATCCTGGGGGACGGGCAGAACCGGATCAGCGCCATTTTTGTGGGAGACATGGTCGAGGCATGTCTCATTGCCGCAGGGAACGATCGTGCCGTGGGCCAGGCCTACAACTGCACGGGAGAAGGCGTGATCACGCAGCAGACCTTCGTCGACCTTTGGGCGGATGCCCTCGGATGCCCCCGCCCCCATCGCCGCATACCGTACGGAGTGGCGATGTCCGCAGCCTCTGTGTGGGAATGGATGGGACGTTTGGTTGGTCGGCGGACTCCTCCGCTCATCACCCGATACGGGGTGCGGATCATGGGGAGGTTCGTCCACTTTCCCGCCGACAAGGCCAGGCTGGAACTCGGCTGGACGCCGAAGGTGTCCTACGAGGAGGGTATTCGGTTGACCGCACAGTGGTATCTGGGCCATCTCCAGGGAGGGGGCAAGTGACCGGGCGGTTTGTCAACAAGACGGTTATCGTGACAGGGGCCTCATCCGGTATAGGAGCCGCGGCAGCGCAATGCTTTGCGCAAGAGGGAGCCAGGGTGGTCCTGGCTGCTCGGACGGAACGGACGCTGCAGGCCGTTGCGGCCGCCATCGATGCGGACCGGAGGCTGGTGGTTCCCACCGACGTGGCGGATCTCGAAGATGCCGCCTCGCTTCTGGCCGAGGCAGAGCGGCGATTCGGCCGGATCCACGTCCTGGTCAACAATGCCGGCTTCAATGCGCGGGGTCCCATAGAGGAACAGAGCCTTGACGATCTGACGCGGATGGTCGATGTCAACCTGCGAGCCCCGGTGGCGCTGTGTCGGCTCGTGCTGCCGTACCTGCGACGGGCAGGAGGGGGGGCGATCGTGAACGTGGCCTCCCTGTCCGGGCGGATCCCCGTTGCCCACGCGGCCACCTACTGCGCCACGAAGTTCGGCCTTCGGGCCTTCAGCCTGTCGCTTTCAGAGGAGCTTCGAGGCAGCGGCATCACGGTCTCGGTCGTCTCTCCCGGGCCGGTCTCCACGGAGTTTTTCCTGGGAGGGATCGACCTGGTCCCGGACGCCGTCTTCTCTGTTACCATGGTTGAACCCGAGGAGGTCGCTGCCTGTATCCTTGCCTGTGCGCACGATGGGCGGCCCGAGCGGACCATTCCCTATCTGAGCCGATACCTGACCACGGCCGGCTACGTCCTGCCCGGCCCCCGCCGGGCCTTGAAGCCCCTGCTGGACTGGATCGGCAGGCGGAACAAGGAGCGGATTCGCAAGACCAGGGCGAACCCTTCACCTGGGGGTACGGACCACGGCCAGGGAAGCGACGTGTGACAGGTTCGCCCGCTGAGGCCGTGGGGATCGGAGTCGCTCGACGATCCGCGCAAGCATACTGGATCAGGATGCCGTGGTCGGGCCAGGGGCCTTGATGTGGCAGGCCCTATCTGCAATACCCCCCGATCCACCGCATCCAGGCCTGCTTGTCCTGGCCCAGATCCTTCCGGGTGAGGCCCTTAAGCCTGCTCAGGGCCAATTCCCCAATAGTAGCAGGTGGTTCATGCCCTGGCTTGGCCTTGGACTTGGCCGGCTTGTTCGCCTTCTTGTCGGCAGCTCTGACGTAGTAGTCAAGTTCTCTCAGGAAAGGATCTCTGCCGACGGTCCTGCAGTCGGGAATCGGTGTCTTGTCGTCGATCATGCGGGCCAAGGCCAACAAGGTCTTTTGCCCGGCCTTTCCAGTGACGGACCCTACAGCCGCGTCTCGGAGGCAGGGATGGGCATTGGGATCAGATAGGATGGCACAGGTTATCGATTCCGCTTCAGTACGGGTCTTTCCCTCCCATGCCCGGTGCAGGGCCTGACGGACGACATGCCACTGGCTGCTCCTGGCCCGGTCCAGGATCCACGCCTCCTGGTCGGGCCAGGGGCCTTGGGCCAGGCGCCAATCCAGCCACTGTGGATAAGTCCACGCCTGTTGTGTGCCGACGATTCGGTCGAGTGCGGCCTGCCAGGGCACCCCATTGTCATTGGGGTCCTTCTCTCTGCCCCAGGCCAGGAGGCAGATGTCCACGAGGTCCTCGCGTGTTCCCTCTTCGCCGAACCAGAACAAATAGGGCGATGCGGAAAGGCTCGGCCTCTGGAGTGGCCAGAGCCACACAGGGGGTTGCACGTACCTTATGGGGCCTTCCCACCAGGCAGCCGCGAGGGCATACCGCCGGTCGTCGAGTGGGGTGAGACTGAGGTATCGATCCGGGACCCAGGACTTGGCGGATCTGAATGTCGGCACCCCCATCAGGAGTGGATGTCTGCATCGGGACACGTGCCTGATGAGGGCCTGACCTACTTCGACCATTGCCCTGCGGCCTTCCATGAACAGAACGCACGTGGCTCTCCGCTGCCTAGCCAGCCTCTTCTCGTCCGGAGGTTCTGCCTTCCGCGAAACGGGTGGTGACTCGAATCGCTCCATGAGGGGCACCAGTGTCTCAATCGCGTGCCACCAAAGGAACCGGCGGCGGTCCTCGAGGGAGTAGTCTGCCTTTTGGAGGAGTTGGTTGGTCTTTTCGAGGAGGGCCTTGACGGATTGCCGCTCAGACTCGGTTAGACCCAGGCGTTCGGGGCGTTCATCCACTCGGCCCAGGCACAGACGCAAGGCCTCCAACTCCTCGACGTCACCTCGGACGGCTGGAGTCGGTTCGAGTCGGTGGGGGCTATCCGCCAGAAACCTCACGGTCTGGACCACTACCTTGGCGGATCGGAGGAGGTTGTCATAGTTGACCTGGTCTGCTGTGTCGCCGGGCCGGTGGTAGTCCTTGTACAGGCTACAAGTGAAGAACACCGAGGGTATCCCCAGCGGCTCAAAGACCACGTGATCGCCCCGCGGACCGGTGATATCGGTACCTATGGGCAACATCTCAATCTGGTCTTTGGCAAAAGTCCAGATCTGTTGCCGCAGGTCGGGATAGGACTCCGTGCCGATCACAAAGAGATGCCGGTCGAGTACCTCAAAGCCGTTTCGGCCGAGCATGTCCATATTGACGATCCCTGTGATCCGGTTCGGATCGAAGTCCTCTCGACAGGTGAAGGCCAGGGCCCCCAGAGAGAACTTTTCTTCGCAGTCAAAGGCGGCCAGGCAGATTGATCGCCTGGGCCGCGCCTGGCTGAGGGCCAGTTCCTGGGCGATCTCGAGCAGGGCCGCCACGCCGGAGGCGTTGTCACAGGCCCCCAGGCACAGCCCTCGCTGGGTCCAACCCAGGTGGTCGTAGTGGGCCGCGAGGACCACGAATTCCCTGGCCAGGTTTGGATCGGAGCCGGGCAGCACACCGACGACGTTAGTCCCCATCATGAAGGCTTGGGCGAAATCCTCGGCCTTTCCCCACGGGACAAGGCCACAGGCCTTGAAGTGCTGACAGAGGTATCGCCGAGCGGCAGCGGACCCGAGGGTCTTGGGGCTACGGCCCTTCAGGTCCGGCCGGGCCAGGAACCGTACGTGCTGGGAGAGTCCCTCCGGGGTAATCTGCGGACTGGGGGGCTTGCACGGCGGTACTACGATGCAGCCATTGGCGCAGACCATACCCAACAGGATGGCTCCGTACACACAGGCTGAATGCACATACGTATTCAAGATGGCCATTTGGAACAAACGCCCTTTTTCGTCTGCCCAATGGGCGCGGGTCGTAGTATCCGGACAATCGCTGCACGTGTCAAGGACACACCATAGGACGGCGGCCCAACAGGCTGTCGAAGGCCGGCTCGCTTCGTGACCGGCCGACGGATATCGTCGATCTTGCGAAAGACGGGCCCATGTGTTAAGGTGGAGGGGATTGGTCTTGGAGAGTCCTCCGCTTGGCCCCCCCGAGGTGCGATGGTGCGCCCAACGGGCGGCTGCGGGACTGTCCTGATGGAATGGTGATGATGTCTGTGCGCCGTGGACGATTACTGTGGGCCTTGGCCCTGGTGGTTGCGTGGGCGGGACGGAGCGGTCTATCCGCCAGCGAGTCCGTCGTCGTGGGAACGGGTTCTGTCGCACAGACGATTCCGGGATCTGCGGCGGTCTACTGCTGGGGCCAGTCGGATTGGGTGAAGATCTCTCCGGAGCCCGGCGCGGGCCTGGGGGCGCAGGCGGCGGTGCACTCGCTGTGCGATTTCAGGGGCCAGCTCTTTGCCGGTACCGATGGCGGGCACGTGTATGCCTATGCGAATGGGACCACGTGGAATGCGACCGGATTGAACGGCAGCGAGATCCCGACCGAGGCGACGGTCCTATCCCTGGCCACGTACCGGGGCGATCTCTACGCGGGCACGCAGGCCGCAGGTCTGTATCGCTACGACTCGAATACGAGTCGGTGGTCCAAGGTGGGTATCGACCTGCATGAGATGCAGGGAGCGGTCGCCATGACGGCGTGGACGGACCCCGTGACCCAGGAGTCGCAACTCTACCTGGGTGACGTGTACCACGACATGATCATCGCCTACAATGGATCCACTGCTGACAGGGAACTGTCGGTTTTTGCCCCCGTGGGTTCATGCATATGGGATTTCCAGGCCTTCAACGATCACCTCTACGCGAGCTCCTACCAGGGCCGGGTCTACGTGCGGTTGCCCGACTGCGTCCCGGGCAGTGAGGCGTGCTGGGTTCTGGCCACCCCGCCAGCGAGGGGCTACTCGAATGCCTTGGCCATGGAGGTCTTCCAGGGGAACCTCTACGTGGCCTGTGATGGGACGCTGGAACGAGTGGTCAAAGAGGAATCCTCCTGGAGCAGCCTGAGGTTCGCCCGCGTGTTTCCCACGGGAACGTCCGACCAGGGCAGGGACCACATCAAGGCCATGGTTGCCGCGGACGACCTGTATTTTGGCACCGAACAAGGGCGGGTGTACCGCTATGAGGGCCAGCAGGAGCCCGTGCGCCTGGGGCCTGCGATCCCTTCCGTGTTTGCGATTCACGCCGGTGCCCTGTCTGCCGGCATCCTGAAGGTCGAGCGGGTGGAGATCCTGTTGGAGGGGTGTGTGTCCCGGGGCGGACCCTTGACTTATAGGATCGAATATGTCCTGTCAGGAGAATCCGCGGGGACCGTCTCTTTGGTGGAGGGACTCCCTTCGGACGTTGAGGTTGTCGTCGCGTCGCCGGAACCCAACCAGATCGAGGGGCGCTATCTGACGTGGGATCTTGGGAAGGTCGTGGGGGGAACACTCCGCGGCTCTCTGTCCGTCACGGTTCGCCCCAAGTCCGAATGGGCCAAGGGTTCGGAGCTTGTCGACACCTGCCTGGTCCTCGACGGCACTGCGTACATGGGGGGCACCACCAGGAGGACGCTCTACGGCGTCGAGCGATTGTACGTGGACCCCAACTCCCCGCAGCGGGTTCGGGATGGGTGCTCATGGGAAACGGCCTTCAGGACCGTGAGCGAGGCCTTGCGGCGAGCGGATGCCTACCTCATTCCTGAGGTATGGGTGGCGGAGGGCGTGTACGAGCTTCCGGAAGAGACCCGGGACGAGTACGCGGTTGGTGGTCTCACGGTGTCCCCGGGTGTGGCGCTGCGCGGCGGATTTGCGGGACACGAGCAGTCCATACAGGAACGTGTCCTGGGAGATCATCCGACGGTTCTGACTTGCGCGGGAGTGCCGCAGGGGATCGTCATTTCCGACACCGGCTGGAGGGCGAACCCGGACCCGCAGTGCTCGACCGAGACACTGATTGAAGGCATCACCCTGCGAGGGCCTGGCCCGGGCTCCCAGGTCGATGGGATCTCCGCGACCACGGATGGCGAGCCGGGCCTGGTGGTCCGCAACTGTATCTTCGAGAAGTGCTTCCACGGTCTGTTCCTCGCGGATGGCAGCGGGGCGACGATTGAGGGCTGTGTCTTCAAGACCACGGTCTTTGGGGTGTCTGCCTCGGGAACAGGGGCGGTGGTAGATGTTGCCTGCTGCCTGTTCCAGGAGGGTATGTGCGGGGCCTACCTGGGAGAGGGGGCGTCCGTCACCGTCCGGGGCTGTACCCTCGCCCGGAATGGACCCCTCTCGATGTGGGACGACAAGTACGCCGGGGGCATCGTCGCGTTCTGCGACGACGTGAACGTCACGGACTGTCACTTCAGCGGGAATCGGGGTCACATCGGGGGAGGGCTCTACGTCTCGCTGCCAGAGGGCCGTGCAGGCATGGAGGTGAGGATTTCCAGGTGTGAGTTTGTCGGCAACACGGCGGTCCGGGTGCCGGAGTCCAGTGACGAGCGGTCTACGGGTGAGGGCGGAGGCCTGTTCATCGATCGTCGGGACTTCATCGTGACGGACTCCTGGTTTGCGGGCAACTCGTCGCCGGTCGCGGCAGGGGCCTTCGGATGCTGCCGGTCGAGCGGGCGGGTGGTTCGATCCTTCTTCTACGGCAATCAGGCCGCGGGGCCGGACTCCAGTTGTGGCGGGGCGATCGAGTTCGGATATCAGCAGGGGCCCGTGGGGGTCTATCGGAGCGTCTTTGCGGACAACCGTGCCCCTTATGCAGGCGCCGTGGCCTGCACGGCCAATGGAGACCATCCCACGGAACTGGTGAACTGCACGTTTGTGAAGAACCAAGGCACCTATTGGGCGGGCGGCGCCTTGAGTGTGTGCAGCGAGAAGGTGGACCAGCGTACCACGGTCGGCAGCAGGGCGGCCGTGACGAACTGCCTGTTCTACGGGAATACGGGCAAGGTGGATGGTGCCGTCATGGAGGTCTACGCCGGCAGTACCTTGACCCTGGCCTGCTCGGCCATGGACGGAGCCTGGTATCGGCCTGCGGTGGTCTGGGTGGAGCTGGACCAGCAGAAGCGTCCCCTGGGGCAGGTGGAGGTCAACGACGCGGATGCCATGCAGATCCTGTCCGGCTCACCCTTTCGGGCCGAGGTGGTGCTGGATTATCACCTGCGGCGACCGAGCACCGGGGAGACGGTTCACCCCAGCGACGGCGGTCTGGCGATGACGGTCGAAGACGTCAGCCGCGATTTGGACGGTGACCCGGTGCCCCTGGGCAGCGGCTGGGACATCGGGGCCGACGAGCTGGACCCCAACGGCGATGCGACCTGTGGGGTGTGGCCCGCTCAGGTTGTCTGTGATTGCACCGCCCAGGGGGCCTCGGATCTGCCCATCACGTTCCGCTCAGCCAGGTACGGGGAAGATGCGGCCTCTGATCCCGATAGGGTGGCGCTGGTCCGGATGGCCGGCTGCACCCCCCAGACCGTGGCCCTTATTCCGGTCGTCCGCGGAGGGCAAGGCGTTGTGCTGGACACCACGACGCCGGGGGGCCTGGCCGATGGTCACGTGACCTTCTCGGTGACCACCCTGGACCTCCGCAGCGGGGTCTACATGGCCCAACTGGTCCATGGCAGCGTCACGCCGGTCGTCAGGGCCGTCTCCTGTCGGTTCTTCGTGCGGAGTACCCCACCCGACCCCACGGCCTCGGTGGGGAACTCCGAGCCCCCCCTATAGCAGAGGGCTGCGGACCACAGGATCACGGCTTGACAGCTCGTGTAGGCCGGACTATCGTTGCGGCCACATCAACGCCCTGACGCGACGGTTCATGGAGAGGCTGGTGTGCTTTGCCTATTGGCCATGGCAGTCCCACCGAGGTCCGGCCATGCGGTCCAAAGCCAGAGACAAGAGGGCCGTGCTGGTGACGGCCGCGGCGATGCCGGCGATAGTGGGCCGTCTCTTCACAAGGGCCCCCAGGGCCCTGAAGATCATGGCCAAGACCATGGGGGCCAGACCTGTCGCCACGGTCTTTGTGGGCATGATCGCGAAGCAACAAAAGGAGACCCTGCCCGAAGGGGCGATGCACAAGGCCAGGCAGGCGGGAAGGAAGCTGGTAGCGAGCCTCGACGGCGGGTGACACACCCGTCCGATAATGTGCGATGACTTCGGGCTACGGACCCTGCGGTTCAGATCCACTCGCTGATTGGCCCGGCTGCACGGAGGAGCGTCTCGTCGGCCATGAGGCGATCCAGGTTGAGAAGACCCTCTGCCGTCAAGTCCATGACCATCCGACATTGTCCCGTGCTCCGGCTGGACGTGTCGCCGGGCGGACGTCCGGACTCAGTCCTTGATCCCCAGATCCTCTTTTGTGAGGAGGCTGTCAAACGTGTAGCCGGCTGCGGTGATGGCCTCTCTGGCGCCTTGCTTGCGGTCTATGGTGGCAACGATCTTCGCAACCTGTGCGCCGGTGTCACGGATGACCTTGGCCGCCTCCAGGACCTGGCCGCCGGTGGTGGCGATGTCCTCGACCAACAGGACCACGTCCTTGGGGCTGATCCGGCCTTCGATGAGCTTGCCTGTGCCGTAGTCCTTCTTGCTGTTGCGCACGATGATCCAGGGCCTGCCCGTCTCCATGGCCGTGGCGGCGGCCAGGGCGATGCCGCCCAGTTCCGCGCCGGCGATAAGGGTGACGTCGGCCGTGACGTGTTGGGCAAACTCCCGGCCCAAGGCCCTCAGGATGTCGGGGCAGGTCTCAAAGAGGTACTTGTCCAGGTAGTACTTGCTCTTCTTGCCGCTCCGCAGCGTGAAGTCGCCCTCCAGGTAGGCCGTCTCCTTGATCCGCCGGATCAATTCTTGCCGCGTCATTTTTCGACTCCGTCGTTGTTGATCAGTACCTAACGGTTTTGCGCATTCACACACTCAGTTCCACCTTGCGATTCAGGGCCTTTCGGTATCTCCGCAGGATCGGCTTGACGACCTCCGCCAGGTACTCATCCACCTGCTCGGGCGAGCGCCCGACGTAGTCCGTCGGACTCAGGACATGGACGAAGTCCACGGTAGAGAACGCCGGGTCCGCCTTGAGTCGATCGATCAGGTCATTGGGCCTGCCCAGTTGCTTGACCTGAGCGGCAGCGGCCAGCGAGTGCTGGCGGATCTTCTCATGCAACTCCTGTCGATTGCCGCCTGCCACCACCGCGGCCATGAGGATGTTTTCGCTGGCCATGAAGGGCAGCTCCGCTGCCACGTGACTGGCAATGACCCTGGGGTAGACCACCAGCCCGTCCAAGACGTTGGTCAATACCTCCAGGATCCCGTCCGCGGCCAGGAATGCCTCCGGGATGACCAGCCTTCGATTGGCCGAGTCGTCGAGGGTCCGTTCGAGCCACTGCTCAGAGGCGGTCATCCCGGGGCTGGTGGACAGGCTCAGCACGAAGCGGCTCAGGGCCGTCACCCGCTCGCATCGCATGGGGTTGCGCTTGTAGGGCATGGCCGAGGAGCCGACCTGAGACCTCTCGAAGGGCTCCTCGATCTCCTTGAGGTGGGCCAGCAGGCGGAGGTCATTGCAGAGCTTGTGGGCCGATTGGGCGACCAGGGCCAGGCTGCTGATGACCTGGGTGTCGATCTTCCGCGCGTAGGTCTGGCCCGTGACGGGACAGACGTTCTTGAAGCCAAACGCCGCAGCGACCATCCGGTCCAGGCGTTTGACCTTGGCGTGACTGCCGTTGAACAGCTCCAGGAACGAGGCCTGGGTCCCGGTGACGCCCTTGATGCCCCGGAAGGGGAGCGTCGCGATCCGATACTCGACCTCTGCCAGGTCCATCGCGAATTCCTGACACCAGAGCACGCCCCGCTTGCCCACAGTGGTCAGTTGCGCAGGCTGAAAGTGCGTAAAGGCCAGGGTCGGCACGGAGCGGTGCCTCTTGGCGAACCGGGCCAACAGGTGGATGACCGCAGCCAGCTTGCCGGCGATGATGCCGAGCCCTTCACGGATCAGGATCAGGTCCGCGTTGTCCGTGACCGTGCAACTGGTTGCCCCCAGGTGGATGATGGGGGCCGCCTTGGGGGCGACCTGGCCAAAGGCGTGGATGTGGGCCATCACGTCGTGGCGGAGTTTCCTCTCCAACTGGGCCGCCTGGTCGAAGTCGATGTCGTCGAGGTGTGCGGCCATCTGGTCGATCTGGACCTGGGTGATGTCCAGACCGAGCTTCTTCTCGGCCCTGGCCAACTCCAGCCAGAGCCTTCGCCAGGTGCTGAACTTCCTCTGCGGGCCGAACAGCTCGGCCATCTGTCTGGAGGCGTTTCGTTCAACTAGTGGACTGGTGTAGAGGGTTCTTTCGTCGGCCATGGGTCAGACCCTTTGTTTGAGACTCTCCTGGCGATCCATCAACAACGTCTCGATCCGCTCCAGGATATCCTTCGATAGCGTGACGTCCCCGGCCGGCGCGGTCTCGACGATCTGTCCCGGACTCCTGGCCCCCACAATGGCACTGGTGACCTCCGGCCGCCGCAGGACCCAGGCGATGGCCAACTGACCGAGGGTGACTCCTGCTGTCTTGGCCAGAGGCCAAAGCGCGTCGACCAGCCCCAGCGTGGCCTCAAACTGGGGATGCTGGAAGTCTTTAATCCTGAGGCGGTGATCGTCGGGCGCCAGGCTCGCGAGGGTCTCGGCGGTAAACCTGCCTGTGAGCAGTCCCCGGCCCAGGGGACTGTACGTCACCAGGCCGATTCCCTTGCCCTCGCAGGCGGACAGGACGTCCGGCTCGATCTGGCGATGGAGCATGCTGTAGATCGGCTGGAGCGATTCCACCGGGTGGATCCGGGCCAGACGATCCATCTGGTCGATCGAGAACGCGGACACGCCGATGTGTCGGACCTTGCCCTGTTCCTTGAGGGCGACCATCGCCTCCCATGCCTGCTCGATGTCTTCCTCGGGTGTCGGCCGGTGGATCTGATAGAGGTCGATCACATCGATCCCCAGGCGTCGCAGACTGTCTTCACACTCCCGGCGTACGCTTTCCCCCTTGAGACAAAAGACCCGCTCCCTCCGGTCGTTCCAGAGCATGCCGCACTTGGTGGCAACCAGGGGTCTGGGCCGGATGTGCCTCAGCGCTGCGCCGACCAACTCCTCCGAGTGGCCGCAGCCGTAGATAGGGGCCGTGTCGATCCAATTGACCCCGCACTCGACGGCGGCCGCAATGGCGGCGATCGCCTCGCCGTCGTCCTGGGGACCCCAGCCCACCTCCCACGGGCCGCCCATAGCCCAGGTCCCAAGACCCACGGTCGTCATTTCCAGATCTGTCTTGCCCAATCGCCGCGTACGCACAGGCCAGTCCCAAAAAACTACTGTCACCAGAGTCATGGGTAGGATAGTGGCAGGCCGGTTCCTTATCAACCCTTTTGTGCGTTCTTGCCGAGGGGTCGATTGAATTCTATATGTATCTATAGCAGGGTTCGGCTGAACGCGAAACAGACCTCAGAGGGGACGGGAACATGAACAGCGCATGCATGCTTGAGTGCGACCAATCCAGCGACCTCCTTGACAAGGCCATCCAGGACCGGGTTCCGGGGATCCTGTCCTATATGTCGAGGAACAAGTGGCACGTGGCCAGGATCGTCATGGCGGGCATTACCGGACAGAGGCTCCATATCGAGGTGGTTCCGGGTCAGGCCGGCCATCAGCCCGTCAACATCCAGATGGGCCAGCCCGTGGGGATCTCGTTCAAGTATGCCTACGGCAAGTTCCTGTTCGAGGCCGTTGTGGAGGCGTTCGAGCCCTCCGCGGACCCGTCCGAAGGCGGGGGCGTGGTCGTCGTGGCCTGCCCCGATCAGATCGAGGTGATCCAACGACGCAGCTACTATCGCGTCAGTGTGCCGACCTCGCTGAAGGTCAACGTGGCGGTTTGGCATCGATCCGGCAGGCCGATGCCGGAGGTACCCATGCACCAGTACTTCCAGGGCCGTCTGGTGGACCTCAGCGCAGGCGGCATCCAGATTGCGATGGCCAGCCCCTCGCCGGAATCGGCGTCCGCCGGCCAACTGAGACTGGATTTCAAGAGAGGCCAGTACATCGGGCTGCGGTTCACGCCCCTGCCCTATGAGATGCCCCTGACGGTCAGCGCCCAGATCCGGAACGTCCTGCCCACCGCAGACGGCACGGCGGTGTGTCTCGGCCTTCAGTTGGTCGGCCTGGAGGCCAGCTTGGAGGGACGCCAGACCCTGTCTCGCTTAGCCGCCGTGGTGGACCAGTACTACCGCATGAACCAGACCGGCGGGATGGAGCAGGCCGGCGACGCTCAGGGCAGCCCGGAGACCTTCTGCTGTCCCCAGCCCTCGCAGCCGGTTGGAGCCTAATGGGCGCCGGCCTTGAGGTCCGGTGCCATCACGTGGTCGTCCGATGAACCCCCCGCCACATCCGGCTGGCCATGTGGGCAGCCAGGTGAGTCCCTGCGGATGAGCCTGTAATAGATGGCCCTCACCGCGAAGCTGGCGGCAAAGCCACAGAAGACCACCGCAAGGGTGGCCTGCGGATAGGCGATCACCAGGGCCAGAGACACCAGGATCTTGATCAGGTAGCCGAAGGGCTTCTTGCCGTGGAGGTACTGGTTGACCACGTGCGGATAGGGGACCCGGCTGACCATCAGGACCCCTGCGCAGGCCGTGACCGGGGGCAGGGCATAGAGGATCACCTTCAGGTCGGGCGCGTTTTCCTGCTGGAAGAGGATCAGGCTGACGACCACGCCCGCGGCAGCCGGACTGGGCAGGCCTGCAAAGGCCATGTGCTTGGATTCGTCCTGCCCGTTTTCCACGTTGAATCGGGCCAGTCGAATCGCCGCACAACTGATGTAACCCAAGGCCGTCAGCCACACCAATCGCTGGGACAGGAGGTGGTGGGCGAAGCCGTCTTCTGCCAGTTGCTGGTGGACGAGCTTGAGCATCAAGAAGGCTGGGGCCACGCCGAAGCTGATCACGTCGCACAGGCTGTCGAGCTGGCCGCCGAAGCTGGAGGTGCTGTGGCTCATGCGGGCGAGTCTGCCATCCAGCATGTCCGCGACCATGGCCAGCAGGATCATGTATCCGGCCATGACAAAATACCCGCTGCTGCTGTCTCCCATGCCGGTGACCTTGCTGGCGAATACGATGGCTGCAAAACCGCAGGCCCCATTGAGGATGGTCACCAGGGACGGCAGGATCGTGATGTACCTGACCGGCTTGCCCCGGACGCGTCCAAAGAACCGCCGATGACCGCCCCTACGCCTCAGTCTGGACATGGCTCATACCTCACCAGGCAGGTCAGGCCCGCTGCGACGGGCTGGCCCACGACTACCAGGCATTTTACACCCGGACGGCTGGGTAAGTACAGCTCGGTCCTGGAGCCAAACTTGATCATGCCGAATCTCTCACCCCCGGACAGGACCTGACCGGCCTTGGCCCTACAGACGATCCGTCTGGCGATCGCGCCGCTGACCTGTCGCACGACGAGCCGGTCACAGGGCCTGTCAAGCCTGGCCAGATAGAGATTATTGGACTCATTGACTCGGCCACTGTCCGGATTCATGGCGTTCTTGTACCGGCCCGGTCTATACTCGATCTTCTCTACCCTTGCCCTGCATGGCGATCGGTTGATATGTACATTGAAGACACTCAGGAAGATCCCGATCCGCAGGGCCTTGCCCCCAATGAAGGCATTGTCGTCCACCTCAGTGATATCCGTGACCTCGCCGTCTGCAGGGGCCAGAAGCACATCGGCCTGCGATGGGCAGGTCCTCTCCGGGTCGCGGAAGAACGCCAAGGCCCACACCAGGAGCGCTGCCAGCAGGGCATCGACCCCCACCACGATCCACGCCTGCAGAGACCGGGCCGTTGCAGCGGAGAATGCAGCCATGGCAGCAACGATAACTGCCGGCCAAATAGCCACTTGAGGCAGTCCGTATGGCGTCAGATGGATTCGCATGGCCAACAGGGCAACCCCGCGACGGACCTCAGGCATAGGGTATCGCACGTCATGGCGGCCATTCTAAGCCGTTGCATCTGCCGATCAACAAGAAAAGGCCGACAGGTAGGTATCGGCCTTTCTGAGAGGAGGAGGGCATTGTAGACGAAGGTGTTGAAGAAGAGCCTGACTGCCTATCAAAACCATCCTTGCCTGGGACTGACTCAGTTCGGGTTCTGTGTCTGTCCACAGGTAATGACGGGCGAGCGAGAAATCAGTTACACTTTTTTTTGAATGTTTGCCAAGGGACCATGACCCCAAGGCTGGGTCCCCACCCTGAAACGCCTCTGCGGCGTCGTATTGTGTCCAACGCAAAAGGCACAGCTAAATGACAGGTGGCAAGGATGTTACGGCGCCATGACGTGTGCCGCATCAACACGGAGTACGCGAGCTTCGCTATACGGAGAAAAGAGGTCTGAAGTCCGTCGGTGGTGACTCACTGGATCGTGGGTCGTTGGCCAACGACAGGGAAAGGATTGTGAAACATCGATTCAAGGATGAAGGGAGGTGGTTGGCATGAGCAGGTAGCAGGATGCACCTAAGAAGCCTCGACACGATGATACCGAAGATGAATTCGATTTGACAAGGAGAACCGTTATGAGGAATAATGTCCATTGGCTGACCGTGTGCGGTTTGGCCATTGCCGCAGTCGTTGCTTACCTTGCGACTGTGCCGTGTCTTGCGGAAGGAAAGGGCGTGATGGGTGGAGCGGGCAGCCCTTATGCCCAGCTCCGGCCTTCCGAGAAAGGGAACCATGACCCGTGAATTGCAGTCATCGTCCCTAGCGACTGGAGGTGTGCCGAATCGTCGGGTTGCAGGGGTGGTCTGTCTGCTGCTCTGTCGGGCGGTCGTCGCTGATCAGCCGAGCGCTGCCGAGCTACTCGACAGATACGCTGCCAACCAGGACAGACTGAAGTCCTTCATTGCCAAGACCGAGGCAACGACAACACACGTGGCGCAAGGCGGCTCAGACCAGCAGTCAAGCGTCAAGCGAAATAGCATCGAGTTCCGGTACGAGGACAACGGGGGTGGTATCCGCGCGTATTACTACACGAGGCCAATCAACAGGGGAGCAGATGGGTCTCTAGTCCCCGAGGATAGCTACAGATACCTCTGGGATCGCAAACGCTATTACGAGTACTTCTGGACACCTGCCTTGAACGACAGGTCGGTGTTCGCGTCGCGCGCCGAGGAGCGGATGAAGCAAGGAATCGCGATACAGTATGAGGGGGCAGGCCCCATCCTGGGCATATTATATGGCGACCTGGATCGGTTTGACTCGATATTGAGGCAGTCCGACTCTATGTCGGTTCGAGATGGGATGGAGAGGGTTGGGTCAGTTGACTGTTACGTTATCGATGCGAACTCAAGGCACGGCAGATACACGGTATGGCTCGACCCTGACCATGGCTACGGCGTCGCCAAGGCGAAGGTCTACAGAGGGCCGGAACACCTCCGGTTTGGACGACCACGGAGCAGCTACAAGGTCGCGGACGATACGAGTACCCTTTCTGTCCAAGACGTGCGTTTCGAGAATGTCGAGGGTGTATGGGTTCCCATTGAGGGTGGTGACCATTCAGCAATCGACATAGAGAAGGGTACCCATGTCTATGATACGCACTACAAGATAACGGAGATGCTTCTCAACCCGGATCATGCCAAGCTGGGCTCTTTCGTCCTGGACGTCGAGAACGGCACGAAGGTGCGTCTCGAAGAGGCACCTGGGATCAAGTACACCTGGAGGAATGGTGAAATCGTGTCAGACATCGATGAGGGAGAGTCATTGCGACGCAGGAAGGCAATCAAGGACGCCTTTCAGCTTCGGTCGGACCCAAGTCATCCGCTCCCTACTGCGGCGTGTACTGCCTCTACGCCGCTATGAGACTGTCGGGCCAGAAGCCTGACTTTCGAGAATTGATGAAGCCTGAGTATGTCGGTTCGCCGAAAGGGAGTTCACTCGCGGAGTTGAAGAGGGCGGCACAGGATCACGGGCTGTATGCCGTCCCGCTTGGGAAACTGACCAGCAGGGCGATCCGTGCCTGTCCCCATCTGGTCATAGTCCATGTCAAGTCTGATCTTGCGTCCACAGAATACGACCACTATGAACTATTCCTCGGAACGGATGGGCTGCAGGCCAAGTTGCTCAATCCGCCCGCACAGATAAGGCTGGTCCCATTCCCCGAGCTTGCCGCCCTATGGGACGGCAAGGGGCTGATCATTTCGTCCACTCCGATCGACCTGGGCAAGGTTCTTGCCCCGGCAAGAGAGTGGTTTGTCTTGTGGACCATGGCGGCCGTCATCGTTGTGCTCCTGATCCGCCGGGCTAGGCGTCTTCTGCCGACGGACTTGCTTCAGTCACGCCCCTGGTTTCTCGGATTATCTGTGGTCCAGGGGACAGGCCTCGGGGTGGTGACCTTGACGTGTGGTCTGCTCTACCACTTCGTCTGCGACGAGGGACTGCTGGCCAATGCCAAGGCATCAGAGGCCATTCAACAAGCCCATGCGGCCGCAATCTCCCAACAACCAGCACCTCAAGGCCGATCGAGATCCTGCATGACCAGCAGGGTCATATAAGATCATGGTCAGCAGCCCCGCCGGCTGCTGGCCCCCTCTGCAAGCTGGACCACAAGGTCTCCTGCCTGGACCTCAGGGCTGTTCGAAGGTCTAGGCAGGAGACCTATGCCTATTCGAGCAGGATCGAATTGGCCCTGCAAGGACCCGTCAAGAAGGAACTGGCCCATTTTCCATCTCATCTTCAGGCCATCTTGAGCCGCTCCTCAATCGCGAAATCCTCAATGCAGCAGGTTGAGTGGGCCCTTATGGCGTGCCCACCGCTGAAAGGATCTCCGAGTTTGTGGTAAGAGTTGCGGAGGAAGACTCTATTGATTCTCTCTTTCCCCCGTCGCAGGTACTTCGGGGGAAGGAGAGAATCGCAACCGCTGCATCTGGGGAAGGCCCCAGCGGCGAGCGGAGTGTCTGCAAGGCACAGGACAGCCGCCGTCGTATGCGGCTGGCCAAGCCTTGCCGCACGGAGCCGACGCGGTCGCACGAGACCCACCCCGCCTTGTCCTTCCTTCGCATACCATCCACCATCAGTCATAGTGTACGATTCCAGCCTCCGATTCCAGGGTCTTTCTGCGGGGCAGGCCTCTGCCGCAGAACGACACTGCGTCAGGCCCCCTGCAGATCACGTCTTGGCCCCTGTCAAATAATCGCACATGGCCGGCCGTGGGACTGGCCCGGACCTCCAAAAAACCTCGATCTGGGGGCACGGCACGGGAATTGCTGTCCTGGCCGTGGTTATGTCCGGCTATGCCAACCAACGACCCATACAGGTTTGCGCAATGGGGGTGCGATGAGGAGACTATCCAGGATCACGGACGGTCTGATCGGCCAGCCGATGTTCAAGCTCCTGGCCAAGGCCAAGGAGATGGAGCAGGCAGGCAGGCGGGTCTTCCACTTCGAGATCGGCGACTCAGACGTTCGGGCGCACCAGTTCATCATCGATGCCACCAAGAAGGCCCTGGATGAGGACCAGACGCATTACGTGGCCTCCGCCGGCATCCCGGAGCTCCGCCAGGCGATCTGCGACCATGCAGAGCAGCGCCTGGGCTTTCGGCCGGACGTGGATCAGGTCCTGGTCATGCCCTCCAATGCCATTATCGATTGTGTCATGCGGGTGGTGGCCGACCCGGGCGATGAGGTCATCTACCCTGACCCAGGGTTCTCTACGTATATTGCGGTCACCAACTACACCGGCATTCGGAAGGTGGGGTTCCCTCTGCGGGAGGAGAACCGCTTCCGCATGGAGGCGGAACAGATCGCCCGCCGTATCACGCCTCGGACCCGCCTGATCGTCAGCAACTCGCCCAACAACCCCACCGGCGCGGTGACGCCACAGGAGGAGATCGAGAAGATCGCCGCCCTGGCCCAACACGAGGACCTGTACCTGCTCAGCGACGAGATCTACTCGGAGGTGCTCTACGATCGCGCGGAGCATTTCTCGCCGTCCTTTCTGGATCGCTGCCGTCAGAGGACCATCATCCTGAACGGCTTCGCCAAGAACTACTCGATGCCGGGTTGGCGCCTGGGCTATGCGATCGGTCCCAGAGACGTGATCCGCAAGATGAATGTCCTGTTTGAGACCCAGTACTCGTGCCTGCCTCCCTTCATCCAACACGCCGGGGTGGCGGCCTTGCGGGCGGATGGGACGGCCGTCCGCGCGAGGATGGACCGCTACCAGATGCTCCGTGACCTGATGGTCGAGAAGCTCAACGAGATCCCGGGTGTGGAGTGCCCTGCACCCGAAGGGGCCTGTTATGTGTTCCCCAACATTGCGGGCACGGGGCTGTCCAGCAGCGAGTTTGCGGACTTTGTGCTGGAGCAGGCCCAGGTGGCCCTGCTGCCGGGCACGTGTTTTGGCCTCAATGGCGAGGGGTACGTCCGGCTGTGCCTTACCCGATCGCCGGACACGATCGAGACGGCCTGTGAGAAGATGAAGTCGGCCCTGACTCGGGCCGGGAGGTGCCATGAGGTCTTTGTGGGTTAACGACATCACGCTGCGTGATGGAGAACAGGCCCCGGGGGTCAACTTCTTCCCTGAGGAGAAGCTCCGGATTGCCGAGCAGTTGGTCTCGCTGGGTGTCCCCATCCTGGAGGCCGGGTTTCCGATTGCCTCGGAGGACGACGTGGAAGGGGTCCGGCTCGTTGCCAAGGCCTTTGGCGACCGGATCATCATCAGCGCCATGTGTCGCGCCAGCAAGAAGGATATCGAGGTGGCGGCCGAGGCACTGGGGGGCGCACCCAAGGGACGTATCCAGGTCGTGATGGGCACTTCGGATATCCACCTCAAGCACAAGTTTGAGATGTCCCGGCAGGAGGCCCAGGATCTGTCGGTGGCCATGGTCGAATACGCCAAGACCTTCACCGACGACGTGGAGTTCGCGGCTGAGGACGCCTCCCGCAGTGACCTGTCCTACCTGATGGACGTGTGCCAGGCCGTGGTCCAGGTCGGGGCCAGGACGATTGAGCTGCCGGACACGGTCGGCTACGCCACGCCGGATGACTACTTCGCGATGGTCTCGGCGGTGGTCAACTGCCTGCCCGACGAGGTGGTGGTCTCCACGCACTGTCACAATGACCTGGGTCTGGCCGTGGCCAATACCCTGGCAGGCGTCAAGGCCGGGGCCGGGCAGGTAGAGGTCACGGTCAACGGCATCGGGGAGCGGGTGGGCAACGCCGCCCTGGAGGAGGTCCTCATGGCCCTCACGATGCGGCCGGACGTCTACGACTGTGACCTCGGCGGTATCGACACCCGCCAGATCATCCGCACCAGCCGCCTGGTGGAGGAGCTGAGCGGCATCGCCACGGCCTACACCAAGGCGATCGTGGGGCGCAATGCCTTCCTCCACGAGTCGGGCATCCATCAGGACGGTCTGATCAAGTCGCCCCAGACCTATCAACTGATGGACCCGAGGGACATCGGCCTGGAGGGGTACCGGCTCATGATCGGCAAGCTCTCAGGCAGGCACGCCCTGGAGCAGAAGCTGAGAGAGCTGCAGGTCTGCGAGGATCCGCAGACGATCGAGGACTTCTCGCGATACTTCAAGAACCACGCAGCCAAGAAAAAGTTCATTACCGACGACGATATCGTAGGTCTGTTCGAGAGGTTCAAAGAGTCATGGTGCTAGATCGCCAGGAGGTCTTTCGCAGGATGTGCCTGACCCGGCACTTTGAGCTTCAGGTGGCCGAGGCGTACAAAGAGGACCTGATCCCCGGCCCGGTGTACCTGTCCGTGGGTCAGGAGACCCCCTCTGCCACGGTGTCGATGCTGACCGGCGGGTTTGCCGTGTTCGCCCAGCATCGCGGTCACTCGGTGTATCTGGCCCATGGCGGGAGCCCGGAGGTGCTGCGGGATGAACTGTTGGGCCTGGAGACCGGCTGTTGTCGCGGCCGGGGCGGGTCGCCCTGTATTCTCGACCTGAGTGTGCCCATGTACGGGTACCACGGATTGATCGGCGAAAACGTGCCCCTGGCCACCGGCTTCTGCCTGGCCCGGCGCAGGCCGACCGTCGTCTATTTCGGCGACGGTGCGGCGGAGGAAGACTACGCTCTGACCTCCTTTGGGTTTGCCGCCACGCACAAGCTGCCCATCCTATACGTGTGTGAAGACAATGACCTGTCGATCCTGACGCCGGTCAAGGCCCGGCGGACGTGGAACGTGGTTGACGTGGCCGCGTCCATGGGCCTGGCCACGGCCGCGATCGACGACGATCCGGACGTCATCTTCCAGACGGTCCAGCAGGTCCTGGATCGGTTGCCTGCATTCATCAACATCAAGACCTGTCGCCACCTGTGGCACACCGGCGTTGGGACCGACGGTCCGCCCAAAGGGGACCGGCTCGGCGAATGGAGAGACAAGGTCCAGGATGCCGGACGCATCGAGGAGCAGGTAAGGCAATTCGTTGAGGAGCTATGGCAAGGACGCTTGCAGAGACCATAAAGGAGATCACCCGGCGGCACCTGGAAGAGGGCCACGGCCTTCTGTTCGGCCAGGCGATCACCGCGGTCGGCTGGGTCAACAACACGGTACCCGACTGCCGCGGCATCGTGGAGTTTCCCATGTCGGACGTGGGCAACATGGGGATCGCCTGCGGTGCGGCCATCGCCGGGATTCGGCCGATCATCGTGATCCGGTTCCAGGACTTCATGTGGCTCAACAGCAGCCCGTTGGTCAACTACGCGGCCAAGAGCAAGGACATCCTGGGCACGGCCACGCCCCTCTTCGTACGGGCCCTGTCCCAGGAAGACGCCGGCTGCACCCACTCCGGCGTGCTGCACAGTGTGTTCATGCATATGCCGGGCCTTCGGGTGTGCTCTCCCATGACGCCCCTGGAGTACGAGCGGGTCTGGGACGACTTCCAGGCCCATGACGATCCCGTGTACTGCAGCGAGCACCGCTGCAGCTTCAAGAACTCCGAGGAGATGGCCAGCACCGACGGGACTGCCGATGTCACGCTGATCGGCGTCTCCGCGGCCCGGTTCAATCTTGCCCGCGCCGCGGCGATCCTGGCGCAGGAAGGGATCACGACCAACGTGGCCCACGTGGTGTGGCTCAAGCCCCTGCGTTGCGAGCCTGCGGTCAAGGCCCTCTCCAACACCCGGATGGGCCTGGTTGTGGACGCCGGGTTTGAGACCTGCGGGGCGGCGGAGTCGATCGCCTACAGGTTGATGCTCCGGACCGGAAAGCCGGTCAGGGCCTTGGGGCTCTTCGACCGCTCCGTGGGCATCAATCCAGAGGGCAGCAACCCCACGCCCTCTGCAGAGCGGATCGCGGAGACGGTCATTCAGACCTGGAGAGACCGTTGTCCCAATCGCACGAGGAAGACCCTCTCGCGGGTCTAGGAGTCAGACTCCATGGGACCGAAGATCAAGGTCGGGCTGGTACAGATCAACAACAGCTTCTCGATGCAGCACTACCTCCCGTATTCGGTGGGTATCCTCCAGGCCTACGCGCAGAGACACCTCACCCGGGCGGCCGACGTCGAGTTCCTGCCTGCGATCTTCTCCCGTGTTCCGGTGGCCGAGGCGGCGAGCCGATTGAAGGACGCGGACGTGGTGGCCTTTAGTTGCTACGTGTGGAACATCCGTCTGTCACTGGCCATGGCCCGGGCCCTCAAGCAGGCCAGGTCCGACGTCGTCACGGTCTTTGGAGGTCCCCAGATCCCGGACCGGGACACCGAGGCCTTTCTGCGGGCGAACTCCTGCATCGACCTGGCCTGTCACGGCGAGGGCGAGCGGGTGTTGACGGCCATCCTGGAGCACGTGGAGGGCCGCGATTGGAGGAACGTCCCGTCGCTGAGCTTCCTGGATGAAAAGGGCCGGTTCGTCCAGACCCCGGTGGCCGAGCGGATCGCCGACTTCGCCGAGGTCCCTTCGCCCTACCTGGAGGGCGTGTTCGACGGCCTGATGGCCGCGCACCCGGAGGTCCAGTGGGTGGGACTGTGGGAGACCAACCGCGGCTGTCCCTTCTCGTGTGCGTATTGCGACTGGGGATCGGCCACCAAGAACAAGGTCGTGGCGCGGGACATCGACGAGCTTTACGAGGAGGTCGATTGGTTCAGTCGCCACCGGGTGGAGTTCATCTTCTGCTGCGACGCCAACTTCAGTCTGCTGGATAGGGACCTGGACATCGTCCGGCGGGTGGCGGCCAACAAGGCGCGGCATGGATTTCCCAAGGCCCTGTCCGTGCAGAGCACCAAGAACTTCACGGACCGCTCATACGAGATCTACCGCGTCCTGTCCGAGGCCGGACTGAGCAAGGGCGTGTCCCTGTCGCTGCAATCGGTGTACCCCGCGACCCTGGAGGCGATCCGGCGAAAGAACATCCCGGCTGAGGCCTTCCGCGACGCCCAGGAGAGACTGACGAGGCTCGGGATCGAGACCTTCACCGACATCATCCTGGGTCTTCCCAATGAGACCTACGGCAGCTTCGTCGATGGGGTCTGCCAGACCATCGAGAATGGCCAGCACAACCGCATCCAATTCAACAACCTCTCCATCCTGCCCAACGCCTTGATGGGGGACCCCAAATACCGGCGTGACCACGGCCTGGAGGTGGTAGAGACCGACATCGTCAACATCCACGGCAGCCTGGCGGAGGAGAACCCCGTGGTGGAGAGGCAGTGCCTGGTCGTCGGCACGGCCTCGTGCCCCAGGCCTGACTGGGTCAGGGCCAGGGTCTTCGGCTGGATGACGGCGCTGCTGCACTTTGACAAGCTGTTGCAGGTGCCTCTGGTTCTTCTCAATGCCCTGTACGGGATTCGGTACAGGCAGATGCTGGAGCACTTCACCGAAGGGCAGGACCTGCCGCCGATCCTGGACCAGATCCGGCGGTTCTTCATGGACAAGGCCGTCGCCATCCAGGGCGGGGACCAGGAGTTCTGCCCCTCCTCGCAGTGGCTCAACATGGGCTGGCCCGCGGATGAGCTGGTGATGATCCGGTTGTGCACCGAAGACAAGCTCGCTGCCTTCTACGAGCAGGCCGCGAGCAGACTCGACGGGCTGTTGCAGCGAGAGGGCCTGTCCGGTCACCAGCCCCTGCTGCAAGAGGCGATGTCCCTGAATCAGGGCCTCATCAAGCTGCCCTTCCAGACGGCGGACGCCTCCATCGATCTGTCGCACAACCTCTGGGACGTGTATCAGGGCGCGATCAAGGGCAGGCGTCTGTCGCTGCTGAAGGGCCGGTTCACCCACCGCATCGACCGGACCGGTCAACGGTGGCCTTCTTGGGAGGATTGGTGCAGAGAGGTCATCTGGTGGGGCAACAAGCGAGGGGCCTATCTGTATCCGTGTCAGAGGACCGGCTCGCAGATGCCCATCGTGGGAATGGATCGCCATGACGTTGGACAACAAGACCGTATTCTTAGCCGGTGCGGCCGGGATGACAGGAAGTAGCATCGTTCGCTGCGTCCTGGACCGCCACCCGAGCACCCGAATCGTGGGGTCGTGTTTCAAGACGGAACCGTCCACCCGGTCCGACCGGGTCCGGTACGTCCAAGGCGATCTGCGGTCCCTGGAGGACTGCCGCCGCATGGCCAGGGGCTGCGACGTGGCGATCATGGCAGCCGCCTATGCCGGCGGTGCAGGCTATACCACAACCTCACCCTTTGAGCATACCCGTGAGAATCTCCTGATGAATCGGGCCCTGTTTGAGGCCTTCCACCTGGAGGGCGTCAAACGGATCGTGTTCATCGGGTCTTCGGCGGTCTACCAGGCGTTCGAGGGCAGCATCCGGGAAGACCAGCTCGACCTCAACCAGGATCCGTGCGCAGCCTACTTCGGGTTCGGCTGGGCCATGCGGTTCCTGGAGAAGATGGGCCAGTACCTGCACGAGCAGTACGGAACCGAGGTGGTCCTGGTCAGGGCGGCCAACATCTTCGGGCCTCGCGACAAGTTCGACCCCGTGCGGAGCAACTTCGTCCCTGCCACGATCCGCAAGGCCGTGGACCGCATGGACCCCTTCGAGGTCTGGGGCAGTCCCGACGTGGTGCGGGACGTGATCTTCTGTGACGACTTCGCGGCGGCTGTGGTGACGCTCGCGGACGCAGACCGGATCGGGTTCGACGCGTTCAACCTGGGATCGGGCGTCAGGACCACGGTCGGTGACGTGGTGGCCTGGACCTTGAAGGCCGCGGGGCACAGGCCCGCAGGCGGCATCCGGTACAGGCAGGACAAGCCCACCACCATCCGCTTTCGGGCCTTGGATTGCACCAAGGTCCAGAAGGCCATCGGCTGGAGGCCGGAGCACAGTATCGAACAGGGAATCCAAGAGACCGTCCGGTGGTGGACGGAGAACAAGGACACGTGGACACGATGATCCTATGAAGAAGAAAGTTCTTATCTGTGGCAGCACCGGATTCATCGGCAGGAACGTGGCCGAGTCCCTTGCCGGGCACGGCGATGTGGAGGTCTACGGGACCTGTTTCCGCTCGCCAGCGTTGGACCATCCTGAGATCCGGATGGTCCATGCAGACCTGACCGACCCGGAGGACGTGGCCAAGGTCGTGACCGGCATGGACGTGGTGATTCAGGCCGCTGCCTGTACCTCCGGGGCCAAGGACATCGTGGAGAGGCCTCACGTCCACGTCACCGACAACGCCGTGATGAACGCCCTGATCTTCAGGGCGGCGTTCGAGGCGGGCGTGTCGCACGTGGTGTTCTTCAGTTGTACGACCATGTACCCCTCGAGCGATACGCCGCTGGCGGAGACTGACTTTGATGCCAACGCCCCGATCTATCCCAGCTACTTCGGCGGGGCCTGGACCAAGGTCTACAACGAGAAGATGTGCGAGTTCTACTCCAGGCAGGGCAGGGCCAGGTGGACCGTGATCCGCCACTCCAATATCTACGGGCCTTATGACAAGTACGACCTGGCGCGGTCACACGTGTTCGGTGCCACGGTCACCAAGGTCGAGACGGCGGCCGAGGGCGGCACGATCACGGTGTGGGGACCGGGGACCGAAGGCCGGGACCTGTTGTACGTCTCGGACTTGGCGGACTTCGTGCAGGCGGTGCTCCATCGCCAGGTGAGTCCCTTCGAGATCTTCAACGTCGGATGCGGGCGCACGATCCAGGTCAAGGACCTGGTCGGCAAGATCGTCGAGCTTTCCGGCAGGCCGCTGCGGATCGAGCATGACCTGACCCAGCCCACGGTCCGAACCAGCCTGTGCCTGGACTGCACCAAGGCCAGGCGGATGATCAACTGGCAGCCCAAGGTGTCGCTCGACGAGGGCATCCGGAAGACGTTGGCGTGGTACCGGCAGAACAGGAAACAAGAACCCGTTACCCATCACCCGAAACCCACAACCGTCAACCAGAAACCATGTTGCGCATAGGCTTCATCCTTCCCAGCAGCGACTACCTGCACGATCCGTTCAGGGGCGATCCTCACACGCACCTGCAGATCCTGACGGCGATCGACAAGGCCCTGGCCAACCAGGTGGACCTGCAGTTGATCGACCTGCGGGGGATCAAGCGGGAGTGGGCCATCCACCACGTCCCGGAATGCGACGTGTATCTCCAGTCGGTCTACACCCTGGATTGGGAGGAGCAGGTCTCGATCGCCAAGGCGATCCGACTCCACTATCCCGCGGCCGTGCACGTCGCCGGCGGTCCCCATGTCACCGAGTTCCCGGAGGAATCCCTGAAGGTCTTTGACGCCTTGGTCATCGGCGAAGGCGAGGAGGTGATCCTCCAGGTCATCCGGGACGTCGAAGGCCGGTCTCTGCAGAGGATCTACAGGCAGGACTCGCCCATCGACGTCAACGCCTATCCCTATCCGAGCCGGCGGTTTCTGCCCCGATCGACCGTGGCCCGCAAGGACATGATGACCCTCAAGAAAAGGAAGGGCCTCGACCAGCTCTGGGGCACGACCGCGATCTTCAGCCGCGGCTGTCCCTATCACTGTGCGTTCTGTGAGATGCCCAAGACGCGGATGGGCCAGGGCATCCGGTACCGCAGGCCGGACCTGGTGGCCGAGGAGATCCGCTACCTGCAGCGCGACTACGGGATCCAGGGTGTCAACCTGCTGGATGAGATCGGCATCCCCCTGCGTCACGAGCACGCCCTGGCGCACCTCGAGGCGATCGGTTCCACGGGGATCGTCTGGCGGGGCCAATGCCGCGTGGATGGGATCACGCCTGAGATCGCCCGATTCGCCCGCCAATCCGGCTGCGTCGCCCTGGGACTGGGCGTGGAGAGCGCCTGGCAGCCCTCGCTGGAGGCGATCAACAAGAAGATCAGCCTGGAGAAGGCCCGCCAGGCCATCCGTATCTTGAAAGAGAACGACATTGAGGTGCGGATCTACATGATCCTGGGCCTGCCGGGCGAGCCGCCGGACATCGTGGAAAGGTCCTGGGACTTCGTCCAGGAGACCTGCCCGGATCTGGTGATCGCGTCGTTGTTCACCGTCCGGCCGGGCACGGCCGTGTTCAACGAGCCCAAGCGGTTCGGCATCAAGAGTATCCGGACCGATTGGAGCAAGACGCGGCACATGCACGGTCGCTACGATGAGGAGGTGCCGTCTCTGACCTTCGAGTACGAAGAGGTCACACCGTGGGGCCGGTCGTTGACCGGAGAGCAGATCGTCAAGAACTACATGGAGTTTCAGACGCGGCTTCGGGAACACCACTTGAGTACCCTATGAAGATACTGTTGATCAATCCGCCGGTGCCACAATCGTACTACAACCGGGAGTTCTACATCCCGTCGAGCCTGGTGTACCTGGCGGCGGTCCTGCGGGACCACGGCCAGCAGGTCCGAATCCTGGATCTGCGGATCTTCGACACGACCGACCGGCCCGATCTGCAGGCCTTCTACGATGGCCAGGTCGTGGAGGCGGTGTCCGCCTTTGGGCCCGACCTGATCGGGTTCGGGTGCCTGTTCTCCGGCAACTTCCCGGATGTCCTGCGGTTCTCCTGCGTCTGCAAGCAGTATTTCCCCGCCATTCCGGTGGTGGCCGGGGGCATCCACTTCACGATCCACGCCCGCGACATCCTGGCAAACTGCCCGTCCATCGACTGGATCGTTCTGGCCGAGGGCGAGGACTCGGTCGTTCAACTGGTCAAGGCGATCGACGGCGGGCGCCGTGACTTGGACTGCATCGACGGCTTTGCCTATCGTGACGGCGGCCAGGTGAAGGTCCACCCCAAGACCTCGTATATCGAGGACATCGACCGGATTCCCTTTCCGGCCTATGAGCTGATTCGCATCGAAGACTACTACGTGGACACCTCCGATTGGCACAACCCCAAGGGCCTGGCGTTCCGCACGTCGATCCCGATCCTCTCCAGCCGCAGTTGCCCCAATCGCTGCACCTTCTGCTCCATGTACATGGCCATGGGACCACACTGGAGGGCCAGGTCCGCCCGGAACGTGGTCGACGAGATCGAGCACGTGGTACGGACGTACGGCCAGAACCACTTCTCGTTCATGGACGACAACTTTACGTTCAGCAAGTCCCGCACGCTGGAGATCTGCGATCAGATCCTGCGAAGGAAGCTGGACATCCAGTTTGAGACCCCCAACGGCCTGTCCCTGAAGACCCTCGACGCCGAGGTCCTGGACGCCTTGGTCCGCGCGGGTCTGGTGCGGGTGTCCCTGGCGATCGAGAGCGGCTCGGACACGATCCGCAATCAGGTGATGAAGAAACACCTCTCCCGCGAGAAGATCATGGAGGTGATCCATCTGACCAGGAGGTACGCGCACCTGTACGTCAAGGCATTCTTCATCATCGGCATGCCTGAAGAGACCCTCGATACCCTGGAAGAGACCTACCGGATGATCCAGCAGATCGACGTGGACCGGGTCTACATCCAGAACATCGTGCCGTTCTCCGGAACGCGGGTCTTCGAGCAGGCCCTTCGAGACGGGCTCCTGGTGGACGTGGACGTCGAGTCCCTCTACAGGACCGACGCCCTGTACGGCACCAACTACGATCGGGCCTTCATCAAGCCCTATGCCCTGGATCTGGAGCAACTGAGGCAGTTCAGGGTTCGCTGCGAGGAGTTGACCAGCCGTCTGGCCGATCGGAGGCGGCGGCCTATCCTGGACGCAGGCAAGACCGGGCGCAGGCCCAGAGAGGAGTCTCCATGCAGACTACCGTGACGACGCATCCGGCCCTTGCGCCAAGGCACCTGATGGAGCGGTACTATACGAATGCGTTCACGTACAACGAGTACCCGCACAAGAGCTTCTGGCGCACGGACTTTACCGAACAGGACCTCAAGACCGCATTCAAGGCCCTGAAGGAGCACCCGGACGTATCGCAGTTGCTGTTCCTCAATATCCCCTTCTGCAAGAGGCAGTGCCTGTTCTGCATCTGCTATACGGTCATCACCCAGGACTACGGCCGCGTCCAGAGGTACCTGGAGGCCCTGCTTTCCGAGATCGGCCTGCTCCGGCGGTTCTGCGACCAGCAAGGGGCTGCCCTCGACATCCGTGAGATCCACCTGGGCGGGGGCTCGCCGACCCTGTTGACTGAAGCGGACTTCGACCGGTTGGTGCACGGGATCGGAACGATCGCGGACCTCGGCTGGCCCATCCGATTCTCGCTGGAGGTCGATCCGCGGTCCGTCACGCCGAAGGCGTTGGAGTTCTACGCCGCTCGCGGCGTCAATCGTCTCTCGTTCGGGGTCCAGGAGTTCGACGAGGCCGTCCAGAGGGCGATCGGCCGCGTCCAGCCGGCGTCGCTTCTGGAGGGATTGTTGAGCCCGGAGATCCGCGGTCGGTTTGACGGGGTCAATTTCGACGTCCTCTGTGGCCTGCCCAGACAGACCCGGGAGTCGTTCAGAAGGACCGTGGATCGGACGATCGAGTTTTCGCCGGATCGGATCATGCTGATGTTCTTCAACTACTGTCCGGACGCCAAGGGCCACCAAAGGTCCATCGACGCCTCCCAACTGCCGGACCTGGACCAGAAGATGGCCATGTTCCACGAGGCGGTCGAGAGCCTCCAGCGGGCCGGGTACGTGCGGATTGGCTACGACCACTTTGCCAAGCCGGGTGACGACCTGGCCGTGGCCTTCAAGGGAAGAACCCTGCACTGGAACTCGCTGGGCTACCGGGGCGGCCGATGTGTGGACATGATCGGCCTCGGCGCCGGAAGCCTCGGCAGGCTCACCGACGAGGTCTACGTCCAGAACCTCTATGACCTGGACGCCTACGAGCAGACCGTGCACAGCGGCAGGTTCCCCGTGCACCGCGGCTACCGGCTGAGCCCCGAGGACAGGCTCCGGAGAGACGTGGTGCACAGCCTCCGGTGCTATTTTGACGTGGACTTCCGGGCGATCGAGAGGAGGCACGGCATCGACTTCCATGAATTCTTCGCCGGAGAGCTGGCGGCCTTGGCCGCCTGCAGCGGGGACGGTCTGGTGGAGATCTCCGGGGAGTCCCTGGCGATCACGGAGCTGGGCAAGACCTTTACCTCGCATATCTGCGGTGTGTTTGATGCGTTCCTGACCGGCGCCCAGGCGCGGCGGGCAGGAGCCCATAGGAGATGACCCCTACCATGACAGGCCGCAAGAAGATGCTCACCACAGAGGAGGTCCTGGCGCCCGTCCCGGGCGGGAACCTGGACTACCTGATGGTGACCCCCAGCCTGGTTCCATTCCCGGACCCGGCCAACAGAAAGGCGCTGCAGCGAAACGGCGATCATGGACGGATGGTCACAGTCAAGACAGAAGGAGCGATATGCTAGATGAGAGCATCTTGACGAACTTCCAGGGCAAGGCGGTCCTGGTCACGGGCGGCACCGGCATGATCGGACGCCAAATCGTGGACCTGGTGGCCCAGGCCGGGGCCTCTGTCCGGATCGCCTCGCTGGACCAACTTCAGGTCTGCCCCAAGGCGGAGACGATCTACGGCGACCTGACGGACTTTGGCTTCTGCAAGCGGATCAGCCAGGACGTGGACTACGTCTTCCACGTCGCGGGGATCGGGGCTTCGGTCAAGTCCGCCAAGACCCGGATTGCCAGTCACCTGGTGCCCATGCTACAGATGAATACCAACATGTTGGAGGCCTGCAGGCTGGCCAAGGTGCACAAGGTGCTCTTCACCAGCTCCGTAGGCGCGTACGCCAGCGCCGACGTGTTTCGCGAGGCCGACTATCGGCTCGACAGCATCCCCATGGACTTTGCCGGCTGGGCCAAGCGCATGGCCGAGGCCCAGGTCCACGCCTACAAGGTCGAGCACGGCCTGACCGGCTTTGCGGTGGTCCGGCCTCCCAACGTGTATGGACCGGGTGACAACTTCCACCCGGACCACGCCTTGGTGATCCCCTCGCTGATGTACCGCATCTATCACGGCGAGAACCCGCTGATCGTCTGGGGTGACGGGTCCTGTGAGCGGGACTTCGTGTACAGCCGCGACGTGGCCGAGGGCTGCATCCTGGCCCTGTGGCACGGCACGAACAACCCGGCGGGCTTCGTCAATCTGGGCAGCGGCAGGGCCTGCACGGTCAAGGAGCTGGTTGAGACCCTGCGGGGTTTCCTGGACTTCGAGTATCGCTTCGATGCGTCCAAACCCACGGGCGTCCAGCGTCGATTCCTGGACATCACCCTGGCCCGGCAGACCCTGGGCTACGACCCGACCACGACCCTCGATCAGGGTCTCAGGCAGACCTGGCAGTGGTTCACAGAGCACCCGGACGAGCACATGAAGAAGGTGTGCTACTTTGAAGCAGAAGAATCCAGAAGTGACCGCGAAGCGGTCATCCCGAGCATCGTCGAGGGACCCATAAGTAAGAAGCAGGGGCGTGCCGTGCACGCCAGGTAGACTCTTATGCCCATAGCCGAAAACCGAAAACCGAAAACCGAAAACCCGCCGGCCCTGCGGTACTCCTTCGGCACGGTCACCATCACGGACAAGGCCAAGGATCTGGTCAACCAGGCCCTGGACCAGGGGCGGCTCTCGTGCGGGAGGCTTGTACAGGAGTTCGAGCAGCGATTCGCCGACCTGGTTGGGGTCCGGGAGGCGGTGGCCGTGGCCTCGGGCACGGATGCCGATGCCCTGGCCCTTGCCGTGTTGTACGACCTCGGGGCCCGGCGGGGCGATGAGGTGATCGTGCCTGCCCTGTCGTTTGCCGCAACCGGCAACGCGGTGCTCCAGGCGGGCCTGACGCCGGTCTTCGTGGACATCGATCCGGCGACCCTGAATATCCAGCCGGATCGGATCGAGCAGGCCGTCACCGACAGGACCCGGGCGATCATGCCCGTGCACCTGATGGGCAAGCCCGCTCCTATGGAGGCCCTCTGCACGATCGCCCGACGCCACCACCTCCTGGTGGTCGGGGACGCAGCCGAGGCCCACGGCTGCTCCTACCAGGGCAAGGACGTGGGGCAATGGGGTGACATGGCTTGCTACAGCCTGTACGTGGCCCACATCATCTCCACGGTCGAAGGCGGAATCATCGTGACGGACCGGTCCGATCTCGCCGAGGTCCTGCGGTCCCTCCGGTCACACGGCCGATTCTGCAAGTGCCGGACCTGCGTGGTCAACCGGGCCGACCAGTCCTGCGCCAGGCGGTTCAAAGACGGCCGGGATATGCGATTCGTGTTCGAGCGGATCGGCTTCTCCTGCAAGATGAACGAGATGGAGGCGGCCATCGGCCTGGGGAACCTGGAACTCTACCACGACATCCTGAAAAAAAGGAGGACAAACCTCCGCTATCTCCTGGGGCAGTTCAGGAGGTTCGAGCCGCACCTCACTTCCATCCGCGAGGAGGACGGGGAGCAGATCGGTCCGCACGCCCTGCCGATCCTGGTCGGAAAAAGCGCCCCCTTTACCCGCGACGAATTGGTCGATCACCTGCTCCAACACGGCATCGACTCACGGAGCCTGTTCTCGTCCATGCCGACCCAGTGCCCCGGGTTCGCCTTCTTAGGCCACAAGCTGGGCGAATTCCCCAACGCCGAGTACGTGGGCGACCACGGTCTCCACGTGGGCGTGCACCAGGACCTGACGCAGGACCACCTGGACCACCTGGTGCAGGTCGTTGAGGGATTCCTCCGGAAGGCTGTAGGGCGTCTGTGTCAGACGCCGTCTTCCGCCGTCAAGACCCATCGCCGTCTCACAGAGACGGCCACGAGGCCGTAAGGAAGGACCGAAATGGACTACAAGCTCGAAGTCTCCAAGACGTCACTCGATGGGGTGTTGGTGATCAAACCGTACGTGTTTGAAGACCACCGGGGCGAGTTCGTGGAGACCTACAACGAGACGATCTATAAGGAACACGGCATCGACGTGCGGTTCCTGCAGGATGATGTCTCGATCTCCACGCGCGGCGTGCTGCGGGGCATCCACGGCGACGGCCAGACGACCAAGCTGCTGTCGTGCCTGCACGGCAAGCTCTACTTCGTGGTGGTCAACTGCAATACCGAGTCCCGGGACTTCGGCAAATGGCAATCGTTCATCCTGTCGGACGTCACTCGTCTCCAGGTCCTGGTACCGCCCGGGTACGGCAATGGGTATCTGGTGCTCAGTGACAAGGCGATCTTCCACTACAAGCAATCGACCCACTACAACCGGGCCGGGCAGTTCACCTACAAGTGGGATGATCCGCAAATTCGCATCTGGTGGCCCGTCAAGGACCCGATCGTTTCGGTCCGCGATGAAACCGGACAATGAGCCAATGGCTGGGAATGGACTATGATCATCAGTAGAACGCCATTTCGCATCTCCTTCTTCGGCGGGGGCACGGACTATCCGGCCTGGTACCGTGAGCACGGCGGGGCGGTCCTCAGCACCTCGATCAACAAGTACTGCTACATCAGTTGCCGGTACCTGCCGCCGTTCTTCAAGTACAAGTACCTGATCCGCTACAGGGTCCGCGAAGAGGTCTCGGCCCTGACGGAGATCGAGCATGCCTCGGTGCGGGAGTGCCTCAAGTACCTGGGCATCGAGCATGGCATCGAGATGGTGCACACCAGCGACCTGCCCGGCCAATCCGGCATCGGCTCCAGCTCGGCCTTCACGGTCGGTTTTCTCAAGGCCCTGTACGCCCTGGTGGGCAGGATGGTCGGCAAGCGCCACCTGGCCGCAGAGGCGATCTTCATCGAGCAGAAGGTCATCGGCGAAAACGTGGGCTCCCAGGACCAGGTCGCCGCCTCCTTTGGCGGACTCAATCGCATCGAGTTCAACGCCCAGGAAGACTTCACGGTCCAGCCGGTGACCATCGGTCAGCGCAAGACCACCGAGCTGCAGAACCACCTGATGCTCTTCTTCACGGGCTTCTCGCGCACGGCCTCGGAGATCGCCGCAGAACAGATCAAGAACACCGCCTCCAAGGCAGCCGAGCTGCGGGCCATGCACCAGATGGTCGACGAGGCCGCGGGCGTCCTGAGCAGCCCCACCAGCGGCATCGAGGACTTTGGCAGGCTCCTGCATGAATCGTGGCGACTCAAGCGCACGCTCTCGACCCGGATCACCACCAGTGCCATCGACCAGATGTACGAGGCCGCCATCGGGGCAGGGGCCATAGGCGGCAAGCTCTGCGGCGCAGGCGGAGGGGGTTTCCTGCTCCTCTTCGTGCCGCCCCGAAGGCGGAGGCTGGTGCAACGTGCCCTACACGACCTGCTGTACGTGCCGTTCCAATTCGAGACCCTGGGCAGCCAGATCACCTACTACGCGGACGAAGGACCGTACCTCGATCACCGCACCACCGGCACCTTTGTCGAGGTGGCCGCATCCAGGGCCAGACCGTTGGAGCCGGTCGAGGCGATGTGAGCGGCAAGCGGGTAGGCGCTAAGCGGCAAGCGGTAAGAGGTAAGAATGGCGAAGCCCGAACACCGAAGCCCGAACACCGAATCCCGAATGGCGAACATCGATGTCGTCATCCTGTGCGGCGGCATGGGCACCCGGCTCAGGTCGGTGGTGGCGGACCGGCCCAAGCCCATGGCCATTGTCGACCGGCGTCCCTTTCTCGACATCGTGATCGACCCCTTCAGGCGGGCCGGGTTTCGGCGGTGTGTGCTGTGCACGGGCCATCTGTCCGAGGCGATCGAGGCCTTTTACCAGGGCCCCAGCGCAGACCTCGAGATCGTGATCTCCCGCGAGCCGGCGCCGCTGGGAACTGCCGGTGCGGTCAGGCACGCAGAACACTGGATCCGCAGCGACCCCTTCCTGGTCGCCAACGGTGATTCACTCTGCAAGGTGGACCTGGCTGCCTTCGTCCGGTTCCACCAGGCAAGCGGTGCGGCCCTGTCCATGGTGGTCGCCCCTTCACAGGACCCCAAGGACTACGGAACCGTGATTGTGGACTCTTCGCAGCGGATTACGGCATTTGCGGAAAAGGCCGGTGCCCGGCCTGGCGGACTGATCAGCGCCGGGATCTATCTGCTCGGCAGGCAGGTCCTTTCGTTGATCCCCGCAGGCGTGAAGTCTTCCCTCGAATACGACGTCTTCCCCAACATGGTCGCTCAGCCGTGCTACGCCTTCGTGGGCTCAGGCCCGGTCCTCGACATCGGCACCCCGGAACGGCTCCGCAAGGCCAGGCAGGGCGTGGCTGGCATCTCCAAGGGGTGCCTGCCAAGCCAGTAAGCAGGTAGGTCCCTCGCCCTGAGCACGCCGGAGAACACTGCGGAAGGCCCCACAGGCGGATGGTCTCAAGGATTTCGCCCCGTGCTTTCTTGACCCGTACCTAACTCCGAGATTGTCCGCGAGGGCGAGGAGTGACGACTTGGCTGTTTGCTCTTTCGCATCGGCAATACGCTGACCCCTCGACCCGCATTCTGACGGGGGAACAGGCCGGAATCGACGACCGGAACCATTGACATCGGATGCAGGGCCTTGGTATCATGGCACATGGACCACGCAGGAGCATGATCTACGAGGTCAGATGGGAAATCCTGTCCTGTGCCCCAGTTCGGTGATTTCATCTCTGTGCGAGGGAGGAGGCCTGAATCATGGCACTGATGGTGCGCCGAATCTAGGACGAGAACACGAGGTTTGTTGTCGAGGAGGCATGACGATGAGTCCAATGGGAAATGGCCGTCTGCGAATTGTTGTTGCACTGAGCCTCTTGTGCCCGCTTTGTGCGGCTGGGCAGAGTTGGCCTCTCGCGTCGGATGTGAACGCGGTTCCCCCCACGATGGACGGTGTGATCCCGCTTCCCTCCCAGGCCGTCCTCAAGGAGGGATGCTTCTCGTGCTACTCGACTGTGCCGGATGGAATGGCATCCACCCTGGCGTCGCTGACGACGGACAATGGCGAGTACCTGCAGGTCCCGGGTACAATGCAGTACGTCGAGGTTGACACGCTCGTGGTCGTGTATCGGTCGTATGGTCGAGACTACGCAGGCGGGCAGATCCGGGAGAACCTGTCCGCGGCGGACATTGAGACACTGAAGGCCGAAGTGGCGAAGTCGAGGCAATTCCTCTGGCGGAGCTCTCATCTGAAGTGCCTGATGAAGACCGACTGGATGGTCATGGACCGAATGCTGACGCCCGCTCAGCTCTGGGACTTGTCCGGCAAGGGCGGGTACTGGCTGACGTACTGGTCCATAGACGGCAAGTCATCGGTCGAGCGGGATCTTCTCAACGCCGGAGTCGCCAAGGGGCGGTACTCGGTGGTCATCGTGCTCTATGCGTTCGAGAATTCTGACGGGGTCGAGGCAGCCATTGGCGGCGGTACCTACGGGGTGGACATCGGCTTCCTGGGCAACACTGCGTACATCGCGATTCCCCTTGCCTGGGGCCTCAACTGCGAGGAGGTGGTCACCCATGAGTATCTGCACGCATTGGACTCCATCTACACGGCCAGCGGCAACCCGGGCGGCAACGACATGGGCCACGCCGACCATCCGGAGCTCTTCGCGCATCCGGCGGATAGCGCCAGACAGTTCTACTTCCTTTTGTGCAGTGTGCTTGACCCCCAGAGCTGGCTTCAATTGAATCGCGAGTGGGTCCGCGTGGCGACAGCCCAAGACAGTGACGGCGACGGCATTCCGGATAGCGGCGATCTGCCAATCACGGAGGAGACGTTTGGCTCTTCTCCAGCCAAGGCGGATACGGATGAAGATGGACTGAACGATGCGAATGAACTGATTGCCGCCTTCTGGGGCGAGTCGAATCCACGGAATCCCGACACGGATGGTGACGGGCTTTCAGACGGGGTGGACCCGTATCCTCTGTTCTGGTGCAACGACCAGATCCCAAAGGGCGAGCCGCAGATCGACGGCGTCATTGGGAACGGCGAATACGGGCAGGTGGCGCGTATGTACGCGACCCCCAATCCCGATATCAATGCAGCCGTCTACGCCGCATGGTCTGACAATGTCCTGTATATAGCGGCCGATATTACCGACAATGTCGTGCAGGCGCCATACCAGGACCCCTTCTGGCAGTTTGATGACAACTTCGAGATCGACATCGATGCTCGGCAGAATGGGTGGTTCTGCGGCGATTACCGCAGCTACCGGTTCTACGTTGTGCCCGTAGGGCCGCAGGGTAATCCGCATGTCGTCGGCGAATTCGGTTCTCTGGTCAGCGGTCAGACGCAGTGGCGCGCCGTCGACCTATCCGGCGTCACCGCGAAGTATGCACTGCGTCCCGGCGGCTACGTGATTGAGATGGCCATTCGATCCAGTGCGATGAATGCCCTGGCTGAGAGACTGCCGGACGTGCGCCCCAGTCTGGGCTCAACTGTAAGACTGACGTTTTCGATCAGGGACTATGATGCCTACGGCGACTGGCCCGAATTCAACGTCTTCACCGGCCTGGACAAGGAGGCTGCGGCCTTTGTGACACTCCATTTCACCTATGGGCTGACCCTTGTCTCTCAGGATGCACCAAAGCGAGTTCTTGTTCCCCAGGGACCTATCGACGACGCTTGGCAGGGGGGGCAGGATTTCAACGATGCTGACTGGATCAGCGGCGTCGGCAGCGTCGGCTACCAGCTCGAAACGGGCACGGAGTCGTTCTTCGATGTAAACGTCGAGGATCAGATGTATGGTAAGAATGCGACATGCTACATCCGGATACCCTTCAGCGTGGCCAGTGCCGACCTGGCCCGCCTCTCGGCTCTTGCGCTGGGCGTCCGATACGACGATGGCTTCGTTGCCTACATCAACGGGGTGGAGGTGTGTAGGGTGAGCTTCGTCGGTGATCCGGCATGGGACTCCGCGGCCAACGTGCCCCATCCCAAGAGGCAGCCGACCGACATCCAGATGGTTGATATCACCAGCCACATCGGCACGTTGAGGGCGGGCGCCAATATACTGGCTATCCACGGACTCAATGCCTCCTCGGTCAGTTCCGATTTCCTGATCTCCGCCGAGTTGCTGGCCAGCAAACGCTGGGCGCACGGCCGCTGACCCTGGGTCTTGTGGGGTCAGCTTGTCGGAACACGGCGATCTATGACCAAGGACGTTCGCGTCACAAAGACCTTCTCACGGGTATGCCGACGAATCGAGCCTAAGTTGATGAGCAGAGCTATTCAAATCGGATGCAGTACCAGGGTATCATGGAACGTGCGTGTACGGTGCAGGAGCGCAGTCTATGAGGTCAAATCGGAGATCCCGGTTGACAGGAGCAGATCCATGATCTGGTATCGTCACCGTTCTATGAGCCTCGGTTCCCTGATGGTCTGTCTTCTCAGTTGTTTCCTCCCGGTGGTCCTGGGGCAGGCCGCGAGAGACCCCTTGTCGGACGGAACCATCCCCGGGGGCGTCTCCCGGGCTACGCGGCAAGTCTCCGCCCCCGATGGAAGTCTTCATCGCCTGGCCCGAGACACGGTCCAAGCCATAGCGACCTGCCGCAGAGCCTTTGATTCCCAGTCTTCAGGCGTGGCTCACCAGCGTGGGCTCGAACCTCCCCTCGGCGATCTGGCGGAGAGAATCGCGGTCCTCCAGGATCGATGCGTCGCTCTGCTGAGTGCGGGAGACGAAACGGTATGGCCCGAAGCGGATCGTAGTCGACGCGGGCCGCCTCTGCGGGACAGACTGGCGATCTGGCGCAATGACGTCCAAGAGTTGCTGATGGAGCTTCGAGCCGCCAAAGAACCAGATACGGCTCGTCGTCTTCTCGATGCTCTTCGTGAGAAGGTGGTCTCGGTAGTACACTCGGGGGCCACGATCCCATCCTCCGCCAAAGAAGGCTTGCCAGCCTCGCGCCAACCGCGTTCGTTGAGTTCCTTGGCGGCCGATACCCCTCGGGAGGATGTCCGCCAGATGCACGGGGCGGGAGATACCTTGCGGACTGTGCAGGATGTGCCGATCTTGTCTCCCCAGGAATCGTCCCTCGCCGTTCTGACGCTTTATCAACGGATTCGCAACGGCCTTCGTTATGAACCTTACTACGGGTCACGTAAGGGCGCCGCCACGATCGCAGAGGGTGGGGGGAACGACTTTGACATGGCCGCGGCCTTCGTGAAGGGATTGCGGGAGATCCACATCGACGCCCAGTATGTCTATGGAACCGTTGACATCCGGGCCGAGGACATCATGAACTGGGTCGGAGGCGCCGACACCCCTGAAGTTGCCCTCACGATTCTGCGGAAGAGTGGCATCCCGGCCGAGGGACTCCCGAAGGCAGGCCCATACACGACCATCCGCGTAGAGCACCTATGGGTGGAGGCCTACCTCCCATCAGACACCACCGGGGCGGCCCCGAGTATACCATCAGAGACTGAGGCCACGCCTGAGTGGCGAGCCCTTGACCCGAGCTTCAAACTCTGCAAGGACACACCGGGAATCGTATGGGACGAGTTCATCTCGCGGCATCCGGTGGACCCCTTCCTCCCTGTGGAATCCATGAACTTGAGCCTCTCTGGGGACTGCGCGTCAGGGTTAGAGGGCACCCTCTTGGGTGAAGAGCTGTTACGGCGAAGTGATGCCCTGAAGGCATACATGGAAGAGCAGGGCCACCCCAACCCCAAGCTTGGAGATGTACTGGGGTCCCGGGAGATCATCCCTCATACGTCATCGGGACTTCCCATTTCTCTTCCGTATGAGGTGGTCTCGGTCCTCTGGCGTTCAGAGGAGATCCCTGACGTTTTCAGAGACGTGATGACCATCACGTGGTACGCGAGCCCCGACGACGAGAACCCGTCACTGAACTGCCGCTTGTACCTCGACGAGATCGACGATGAGGTGCTGAGTCTCCACTACAGGGGAGAGACGGATTACGACGTGAAGCAATTGGCCACCTTTGACGGCTCCAACTACCGGCCCTACGTCACCGTAAGACCCATTCTCCAACTTGGTCCGCAAATCCTTGGGACTTCCTCGAAGGGAGACTGGATGGGTGGTCGGGAGCGGCTGGCGGTGACATACAGTTTCGCGAACGGTCTCGTATCGACTTATGACGTAGACACCTTCGCTGGCAACTACTATGTGTTCGGTTTCGATCTGGGACGAATCCCTGTGGGGAGAATTGAACGCCGGATGGCGGACCTCCGCATGGCCCTCGACCACCAGACAGACACGGCGTCCTACACGGCGCTGTTCTGCCCTGAGATCGTGGGCAATGTGCTGGCGTTGCTCGGCGACGCGTACTACTCGCAGACCTCCACGATGCTGGACCAGCAGGCCATTCTCGAGCGAGTCATCCGGGTCAACCAGGTCACGCAGGGGCTCTTCGAATGGACGTTGGATGCGTCCTACCTGTTCTCGATTCCTATCGATGTGGAGGGGTTCGGCAAGCCCTGCATCGACCTGTGTCGGGCCTTCCAGGCGTCGTCCGTCACTTCCGCAGCCGGTGACGCCGAGGCAGAGCAGGTTTTTAGCATGGTCTCTGGGCCCACCCTCTCTTATATGGAGGGGCAGATCATCGAGCAGGTCTTCGGGCATCCGGGGATCTCCACGATGCACATTTTCAAGCTGGCCAACGATGCGGGAATGAAGATCCACGTGGTCGACGCCAGCAATCTGAATGACAAGCTCTTAGAGCTGGATCACCCTCTGACGGTGACGCACATGATCTCTGACGAGGTGGGTCATGGCAAGCTTGTCGTTATACCTGAAGGGGAGGTCTCTCTGGCGGATTGGCGAGGCACCGGCATGGCAGTCATCGATCCCATGAACGGAGAGGGAGTCTTCTGGATCTACAACTATCTCGCCGCTGGCGGTTCTAGTGCACTCGACTGCCCACTCGGCTCGACCCAGCAGTTCCTTCTGGAGACGATTTCACCGGTCAGCAAGTCGCCACCTTATCTCGGCATGGGGGTGTGGCTGACTGCCGCGGGTGCTCTGGCCAGCCTAGGCCAGCCCGAGCTGGCGGTCGTGGCGGTGGGACTGGCCGCTTGGGCGGGCTACAACCAGTTCTCCTCTCTGGGCCACGGCCTCTATGATCCGATCCTGGCGGCCTTCGACAAAGTCAACCGTGGAGTGGGTGCCACAGCCTCCATCCTCCTTGCGCCCAGATACGCCGAGACCACGGATGCTCGGGAGGATCGAGTGAAGCATCTCCTCAATCAGATGATGTTGAGCGAGACACTGGAGACCCAGTCGCGATATCTCGTTCATCAGGCCTCCGGGCTTTCCCGGCCCGATCCCCACGCCTTGCGCCCAGTGCGGGATTACCTAATCGAGGCCGTGGTGGACAACGGAGATCAATTCAGTCATTTTCTTGAGAGATTCCAGTCCGCCTATGGCGGGGAGATCCTCTCCTCCCTTCGCTCCAGTCTGAGCGATGAACAACTCGTGGAGCTTGCGGTGGACTGCGTTGACTTCCGGAGCCTTTGCAGGCTTAAGACGTTCTTGCAGGCCTTTCCGGATGGACCAGCCTTCTTCAAAGCACTTGTGAGTCGCGCTTGTAGCGGGCCAGGCATTGCGGTGGTAAGCCAAATCAGACGTTGGCCAGAGACCGTTCGGGACGCCTTTGCAGATTGGCTGGCCGTCGAGTATCCAGACCGGATGGGGATTCCGCAGTCGGACTGGATGGTCCACAACGCGCGTCAATTGGGCGACAAGGCGATGCGATCGACCTCAGGGGTGGCTCTAGACGCAAATGGGGTCGTGTACCTCACCGACTCCGGCAGCGATTCGGTGGGGAGTCTCTTCGATCAGTGGCCCCGATACGGCGTAACCTTCACGTTCGGGGGGCCGGGAGTCGAACCAAAAGCTTTCAAAGCCCCGCACGGAGTCGTGGTCTCCTCTGCAGGGACGATATACGTGGCCGACACGGGTAACCACAGGATCCAAGTCTTTGACACTATCGGAAACGTCTTGAATACTGTGGGAGAGCCGGGCGACGCCGGTGGTCAGCTCCTTGCACCCCGGGGGCTCTGTCTGGGCAGGAACGGCGAGCTTTATGTAGCCGATACCGGCAATCACCGCATCTGTGTGTTTGACCCTCGCGGAATTCTCGTCCGAGAGTTCGGGGACTATGGCACCGATGTCGGTCATCTCAGGCGGCCGCAGGGTGTGGCCGTGGACCCTCAGGGATATGTCTACGTCGCTGACACAGGGAATCACCGCATAGTCAAGTTCACGGCGGAGGGCAACTGGTTGTGGTCTGTCGGCAGCATGGGCTCTGAGCGAGGAGGGGAGTTCATCTCGCCCCGGGGGATCGCTATCGGTGAGGATGGCCACCTCTACGTATGCGACACCTACACGTACCGCATACAGGAGTTCGACACGGACGGAGCATTCCTTGGAGCCGCGACTAATGCGTGCTTCCAGATGCCCGCGAACCTCGCCTTCAATCCGACCAACGATTCTCGGTTCGTTGTCAACGACGGCGGTAGAACCCATGTTCTCAGGGACGACTGGAAGGAGCGATTCTACCTCTATGGGTCTACTGCCTTCCGGCAATGGGTGGACTTCGCGTACCGAGAGGGTCGCACGGGCTTTGTGCGAATCGTGGAGTTCGTCGTGACCGACGAGGTTCTCCATCCCAGTGACTTTGGCCACTACATTGAATGCGTCCAGGGGGAATACCGCTTTGCGACCCAAGACTTGCTCTACTGGAGTTTCGGCTCGACATTGATTCATCCTCAGATCCAGGCCGAGATCTCTGAGGCACTCTCGGAAGACAGGCTGATCCTTGAGATCCGCATCGCGTCCGCTGTTGAGAACCCACTCTCGCCGGAGCTTGCCGCCTTGGATGGGGCGACCCTCCCCGCCTATGACTGGCTCCGAGGGGACTTCCTAGGCAGTGTCCTAGTAGACGTGCACGTCGAGTGAGACAGTCGGGCTGGGCGAGGCCTCTTGGGCAATGGGTGATCCGAGTCCATAGAGCTTACTCGCAGCCCAGGCCGAATCCTGAGGGCCCCATGGCGTAGAGTTGCGATTGTCAAGCGAGAATCGGACCGGCGTAGAACTGCCGCAAGTCCGGTGAATGCCCTCTGAGAGAAGCAAGCTTTTGATTTGGGCGTCTCCAATGCCCGCCACAGCTTGGCCTGCCCCTTCTGCTTCAGTTCCAGGGCTACCGCCTTGCTGATACTATAGATGCTACGCATCTGCATGAGCCATCGGTTCGCCACACCACGCTGCTGCTTGACCCACGATCGACGATTCACTTGACAAGGACAGCCCCCAGCGGGTTAAATGGGGGTCGTTAGCCCTCGTATTGTTCGTAGGGCCTTGTTTCTTATCACGTGAAGTCCGATGGGAGATTTTGGCTAGGAGGTTCTTGTGGCACTTATCGAAGTCGTGACGAGCACAGCGATGGCGATCTGTTGGGCATGGGCGATGGCGGCACACCCGACGCCGTACACGGGCAAGCCGTTCAATGGCCAGCCCCAGAGGATCCCTGGCCGTGTGCAGGCGGAGTTCTACGATGTCGGCGGAGAGGGCGTGGCCTACCACGATTCGGATGCCGTGAACAGCGGAAGCGGCATGCTGAACCCAGGCGACTCGGACGTCGACCGGTTCCGGAAGGAAGAGGCCGTCGATATCTCCTACACGAAGCCCGGGATCGACAAGACCATCGATGGCGAGGAGGAGAAGGCGGGCGAGCTCTATCTGGGCTGGACCTCGCCGGGAGAGTGGGTCACGTACACGGTCGAGGTGGAGCAACCGGGAATCTACGTCGTGAAGGGTCACCTCTCGTCGCGGTTTGATGACGCGGTCATCTCCCTGGCCTTTGACGGCATCGACAAGACCGGCCCGATCGCCATTCCCACGACGGCGCACTGGCACAAGTGGAGGATCGCGGATCGCCTGGCGGAAGTAACCCTCGAGAAGGGTGTGCACACGATGACCCTGTCGTTCCTGAAGCAGGGGAATATGAACATCGACTATCTCGATTTCATCCCTAAGGAGCAGGCGGTATCGAGCGCACCGGCGATCTCGCCGCCAGACGCGAGATCATTCGAGCAGGTCAAGCGAATCGGGCGATGCGTGAATGTCCTGGGATACGATCCAATCTGGGACGACCCGCAGAAGGCTCGCTTCCAGGAGAAGCACTTTCGTCTCATTCATGAGGCGGGTTTCCAGAGCATTCGCGTGAACCTGCAGGCGCTGAATCGGATGGATGCCGATGATCGGCTTAGCGACTCCTGGTGGCGAACCGTCGATTGGATCGTGAAGAACGCCCTGGCCAATCGGTTGGCCGTCATCCTGGATCTTCACAACTTCACGGACGTCGCGAAGAGCCCGGAGGCCTTCCGGCCGAGAATCATGGCGTTCTGGAAGCAGGTGGGGGAACACCTCAAGAATGCGCCCGATGCGGTCGTCTTTGAGGTGCTGAATGAGCCCAACGGCAAGCTGACCGCGGAACTCTGGAACGAGTACCTGGCCGGGATTCTGAACACGATCAGGGCGAGCAACCCGACGCGGACCGTGGTCATCGGACCGGCGTCCTGGAACGGCATTGGCTCCCTGCAGGACCTCAGACTCCCGGAAGACGACCGGAACCTCGTCGTCACCGTGCACTACTACTCGCCGATGGAATTCACGCATCAGGGCGCGCCGTGGTCGAAGGCAACGGCTCATCTCTCCGGTGTGACCTGGGGCACGAACGCCGAGATGCGCAAGGCCGATGAGGATCTGTGGAAGGCGAACCGGTGGGCGAAGGCGAACCGGCGGCCGATCTTCCTGGGCGAGTTCGGGGCGTATGACAAAGGCGGCTTGGAGTCGCGGGTCTGCTACACCAGCTACATCGCCCGGACCGTGGAGACGCTAGGCTGGGCCTGGGGCTATTGGCAGTTCGACTCGGATTTCATCGTGTACAACATCGACAAGGACGAATGGGTGGAGCCGATCCGAAAGGCCCTGATCCCGTAAGGATCGTCACGATGCCGCAAGGAGGGCGGCTATGTCCAGAAGGAAGACCGAACTCACTTCGCTTATGGCCCTGCTCCGACCAGACCTACAGGCGCCTTCGCCACCAGCCAACCAAGCCTGCGCCGAGCGAGCCCAGCAGCAGTGCGCCGGGGACGGGCACGGGTGAAGTGCTCGACGAGACGCCCAGGACGCCGCTGGTGTATAACGCGGATGTGTCCCAGTACACGCCGCTGCCGAGCGCAGGCAGGTTGACGGTATCGAATTCCATGGCTACCCCTCAACTTCCCCCGACTCACGCGGAGACTGCCACTTATCCACAAAGGCTTGAGTTAAGGGTTGCCCCCGCTCCGGACGCTCCGCTCGCAGGCTAATCAATGCCGATGCCAACAGAAACGTCGTTAATCACAGCCTGACCCCAGGAGCCCCTGACCCCAGGAGCCCGACCCCAGGAGCCCACCCCAGGACCCCAGGAGCCGCTCTTCACATTGCCCTTGACGGCCTCGACCGGAGAGGTAGAATCATGCCGTGGTGTAGGGAGGTCGTATGCTGTGAGAGCCAGACATCAAAGCCTTGCTTGCCAGGGTGGGTGCGCAAGACATCCTTGGAGTCACATATCCTGGGTCCTGCGTTCACGGAGCGTAGACACGGTAGACCTCCTGAGAAACGGAGACTGTGGCACGGTTCATCCGAAAGGATACAGGAGGTCTACTATGGTTGACGAGTACATTCCCATCAAGTGCGAGGCCTGCGGTGTTGATTACTCCTTTGGGGGGGGGCGTGGCCGTGAAGTCACCGCCGCTGTCTGTCCCTTCAAAACGATTACCATTTTCTCCTTGACCAGCACAAGGCGTGGCCAGTAGAATTCCCCTGTCGTCCTAGTTCAGGTATGTCAAACGGTAAGGCGAGGGTGAGTGGAAGCTGTTTAATGAGACGGGAGAATGGCGATTTCTTAGGAGACAAAGAATGAAGAGAGCATTTGTGTGTCTAACGGCTGTTTTGCTTGTGGGGTGCTCTGGAAGTTCCACCAGCAACAGAACCAGGAACAGAACCAGCAACAGAACCAGCAACAGAATGGTAGAGGTAGCTAAGCATGAGTCCAGCCGCCTTGTGGCTCCCTCACAACCATTGTCCGCGTTCAGCAATTTCGAACTGAAACCTATGGAGTGGAGTGCTCAAACTGGCGAACGCAAGGAGAAAGTTGAAGTGGCAAAGCAACTTGATGAGAAGCTGCGCACAAGACTATTACCGCTCATTGAAGAATGGAAGGCTGACCAGAATAGTCCCCGTACTGCCGGCACTCTGTTGATTCAGCCTAAATTGCAGTCTCTTCGCATCATCAGCGGCGGTGCGAGACTCATGATCGGTGCATGGTCTGGTGACTCTCTCATAGATATGGATCTCGAATTGACTGATGGCAGAACTGGCACGATCATCGCGAACCCCCGTATTAGCCGAACGGCCAGCGCGATGGGAGGGACATGGTCGAGTGGGGGAACTGACCGAAACCTACTGAACTACATAGTCGAGATTGCACACCAGTATTTGGTTGATAACTACAAGAAGTAGAGGAGTATCCGTGTCAGCCCGTTAAGTGATGAGTTTTCGTAACACGTTAGGAGCTGTTAATAAATAAAGGTAGCAAGTAGGCTATGTCGATTGAGGCCGGATGGTATAATTCCAGTCTCCATGAAACTTGCTGCGCTCCAAATTCACTCGCTTCATTTCTTCATCCGTTACCTTGCGGCCCGTCGGATACTTTCGCCGGTCCAGGCGGCAGGTCACTTTCAAACCCTTTGCGGTGGTCGTTCGCGCAATGAGTTGCACGGTCGTCTCGTAGTCGCGTAACGGTTCGCCTCGCCAATTCGACGAGATAAACGAGAACAAGCGGTGTTCGATCTTGTTCCACTTGCTCGTTCCCGCCGGGAAATGGCAAACGGCAATGGCCAGACCCGTCTCATCCGCCAGTTTCTGCAATTCCAGTTTCCACAGCCGCAACCGCGAGCCATTGCTGCCGCCGCCATCGGCCGTGATCAGCAAGTCCAGCGCCTTGGGATACAGCGTGTGGCCTTCGGCTCGCCACCAGCCGCGAATGGACGCGACGGCGAAAGCTCCGGTGTCGTGATTGGTCCCCACGTTCACGAATCCCGTGTTGCGGTCCACGTCATAGATTCCGTAAGGGTATGCGCGGGGGACGTCGGGACTTGGAAAATCATGAACGTTCACCTGGATGGGCTGCTTCGCGGGCTGCCATTGCTGGCCGCTGTTGTCGTAGTTTCCCAGCAGTTCCTTCTTCTTGGTGTCCACGGAGATGACGGGCGTCCCCTTGGCCAAAGCCCGCTTGACTTGCGTGTTGATATGGCGGAATTGCGCGTCGCGGTCGGGATGGTCCTCGCCCTCTTCCGTTTTGCGGTTACTTTGCAGGCTGTAGCCCTGCTCCTTAAGCAGTTGCGAGACTTTCACGTAACTGATCGGGTGCTTTTGCCGGGTCAACTGTGCGGCCAAGGTCCGCGTGCTTCTGCAAATCCAGCGTAGCGGCGATTCCGGATCGCCGCGCGTTTCTGGATCGATCAGGCGGTCCAGTGCGGCCGGCAAACGGGGATCGTGGGTGATGATTTCTTTTCGTCCGGCCCCCGGCCGCCGGATGCGTCCCGGCGGCACCGCCGTCCCCTTCTCGATTTCCCGCATGCCTTTGGCGATGGCTTTGCGAGACAGGCCGCAGGCGAGACGAACTTGTGAGATGCCGCCATAACCCAGGGTTCGGGCTTCGCTGGCGGCCATGAGACGCCGAGTCCGCTCATCCAAGAGCGACCAGACGGAAGCGAATTTCTGCTGGAGCTGGGTGACGGTTCTCATGTCCAGGAATCATGCTAACTCCCGGTTTGACTTGCTACCTTTATTTATTAACGCCGCCTAACGAGGATTCTTCTTCAAAAATTCCCAGAAAAGCGCCTCAACTACGTAACTTGGGCTAACTCCTCAAAGAGTGGTCATTAGGTACGGCCCCGATCATCATTGCTTGATGACCATATTGTCCATGACGAACTGGTATCCGAGTCCCTGGATCGGCGTCTTGAACGTAACGCGATCCACGCCCTCATAGCCCAGCCAAATCCATGTCGGGTGCTGCCGATTTACGACCACCATCTGGCCGTAGACCCGCACGCCCGAGCGAAAACCCTCAATGACAATGCTCAGTCTGTCTTCATGAGCCGCCGTGAAATGTGCGCCGATGAAATCGAACGGACTGCCGCTCACTGCGACAGGATTGCCGCCGTCGCTGTAGGCCACGTAATCAGCCGAGATCCTTCCGGTCTCATAGCCTGCGTTGGAGCCCGCCGGTGCGTTGTACACGGCGAAGGACCCGCTCCACGAGAGATCGCCATATCCGGCAGGCATTGTGGATGGATTGTCACCCGCACCCGTGTTGTCAAACGTCAGGACCGTGGCCCCAGTCGGCACGACAGGAGAGCGCCGGATGACCATATTGTCCATGACGAACTGGTATCCGAGTCCCTGGATCGGCGTCTTGAACGTAACGCGATCCACGCCCTCATAGCCCAGCCAAATCCATGTCGGATAATGCCGGTTGACCGTCACCGTCTGGCTGTAAGCACGCACGCCAGAACGGTAGCCCTCGATGACAATGCTCAGTTTGTCTTGATTAGCCGCCGTGAAATGCGCGCCGACGAAATCAAACGGACTGCCGCTCACCTCGACAGGGTTGCCGCCGTCGCTGTAGGCCACATAATCCGCCGAGATCCTTCCGGTCTCATAGCCCGTGTTGGAGCCCGCCGGTGCGTTGTACACGGCGAAGGACCCGCTCCACGAGAGACCGCCATATCCGGCGGGCATGGCGGATGGATTGCCACTCGCACCCGTGTCGTCAAACGTCAGGACCGTGGCCCCAGTCGGTACGACAGGAGAGCGCCGGATGACCATGTTGTCCATGACGAACTCATATCCGAGTCCCTGGATCGGCGTCTTGAACGTGACGCGATCAACGCCCTCGTAGCCCAACCAAATCCATGTCGGGTACTGCCGATTTACGACCACCGTCTGGCCGTAGACCCGCACGCCTGAGCGATAACCCTCAATGACAATGCTCAGTTTGTCTTGATTAGCCGCCGTGAAATGCGCGCCGACGAAATCAAACGGACTGCCGCTCACCTCGACAGGGTTGCCGCCGTCATTGTACACAACATAGTCAGACGAGACCCTGCCAGCCTCATAACCATCAGAGCCCGCTGGCGCATTGAACACGCAGAACGAACCACTCCAAGAGAGGCCGCCATATCCGGCGGGCACGGCGGATGGATTGGCATTCGCCCCCGTATCGTCAAACGTCAGGACCGTCGCCCCCATGGGCCAACCCAGAGTACCGCCGGACGAGAGCCAAGGAGGCGAGCCACCGAGCATGAACGAATTAGCGCCCATGCTCTCTTCGTATTGCATGCGAATACGGTACGTGCCGGGTGCGATGACAGTGGAATTCAGGCCATAAGCGGCCCCCTGGCCGTTGCCCCAATTGTTGTTGATGAATTCCGGCCCTGAAGCGGAGAAGATCCCGTTTCCATCAAAGTCAATCCACATGCGGCTGCCATCGTCACTAACTGTGGCAAACACGGCCGGCTCATGTACATGCAGATACCCGTCCCATTGCGCAGAGAAGTTGTCCCAGTCGGCGTCGGTCCCATGTGTCAGCCCCACCGCCGCACGGTTACCCCCTGCGTTCAGGTATGGGTAGGGCTCAAGTCGCGTGCCAGCGATCTCTTGGGTTACGCGCCAATCATCCTGTTCCGTGTCCTGTCGCAAACTCTGGTCTACGTAGCTGGCAATCAGGCCGGCACTGGTCAGGGCACCATCTGTGGAGAACTCAAACACCACAGGAGACGAGATAAGGCCGAAACGGTTATCGCCCCAACCCTCCTCATACTGGATGCGGATCTGGTACATTCCCGGCTGGAGGGTCGAACTGGAGGGGCCGACTGTGGTTCCCTGGACACTGCCCCAATGGTTATTGATGAACTCCCGTCCTGACGGGGAGAAGACGCCGTCGCCATTAAGGTCAATCCACATACGGCTGCCGTCGTCGCTCTTGGTAGCGAGGCGCACGGGGCGATTGACCAGAACGTAGCCGTCCCACTGGACGGAGAAATCCGCCCAATCTGCATCGGTGCCGTGTGTCAGTCCAACCGAGGCGCGTGTCCCCCAACTGTTCGATGGGAAAATCAGGTTTGGGTCAACCCGCGTGCCGACGATGGTTTGGGACTCACGCCAATCCCCCGGGCTTGCGACGCTTCGCAGGCTCTTGTCGACGAACGAGGCGGTCAGCCCTGCGGTCGTGGCCGCAGAGCTTGTGTAGAGCTCAATCGGAGGCTGACTCGCGAAATGCATGACCTCCAGGTCCAGATAATCGAATGGTGATGTGCCACCGCCGCCGAGGTTCTCAATGCGTAATGAACCCGTCGGGTCCGTCCATGCCTGTCCGGGCGGAAGCGGGCTATCCTTCCGTTCCTCGTCGAACGAACCATTGGGCGCGGACAACGGACGGGTATCGATCAGTCTGTGCCACGATGGTCCGCACGGCGTCCAGACAATGACGGCGCTCTGGCGCAGCATCACGGGGGTCGGACTGGGGGCTTCCCTCAGCCCCACCCAGAACTCCTCTCCATCGCGGTTCTGGACCCGCAAACCCAGTTTGGCATTGCGGGCGGTACGGGCGGCGGGGTGATCGAAGCGATAGATACGATAGACGCCGTCGCTACGGGCCGTGATGATCTCCTGCGGCTCGATCCAGTTCAACGTCGCCTTGAGATTGACGTTCATGTGTCGGCCTGTCCACGGGCCGTCCCAACTACTCCAGGCCATGACGTCGTAGTCATCCAGGTATTCAAAATGCTCGATGGCCGTACCATCGGGATTCAGGAAATGTCCCAACAGACCTGTGCCGGTCGAGTCGCGCCAATAATTGGCGTGCCCCACCCCGTAATTGTGGCCGAACTCGTGGACCATCAAGTCCGGTCCAACCGATCCGCTCAAGTGCATGCCATCGCCACCGATGCTGGCATAACCACCAAAGTCCCCAGGGACCGATTCCACGAAGATATCATAGTCCGTGCTGGCATAGCCTGCCGCAGCGGCCAGCTTGCGAGCGACCGTCGTGAAGTCATTCGGCGGCGCGGGATTCTGGGCGTAGTACTCCTTGGAGTTAGGCAGTATGAGGACCTGGTTGGTGACCGTGGGGACGAGCCGGGTTTTGCTGTAGGATATTGTGTCCATAGCTTCCGAGGCCTGCACCAAGCGGCTTATAAACTGATCATGGGTGAAGGGCGTCCCCAATGGGGGCGTGTAGTCCAACCGCATGCCCAGGACACGCTTAGGAGACTCCGTCCACGCCGACTGGGCCTTGACGGCCGCCGGCAAGAAAGCCTGCACATCGAACACGCCCGAACTCGCCGCCGCCACCAGGGCCAACTGGACTGTCCTGGGACCAATCTTACGTTCCCCCTCCGCTATGGTTTGGGCCACGGTCGCCATCTCCCCTTCTGATGCGAAATAGTAGATTCGTCCTCCGATAAGCGCGGCAACTCCCTCTCCGCTAATAGATTGCCCTGTCAGCCATGACTGCCCACGCGGATTGCCTTCGGGGTATTGCTGTTGGACTACGGCCAAATCTTCACCGTCCAACTGCATGACCGGGCTTTCCCAGAGGGCAACCTGGTTGCCCAGGATGACGCCCTGCACGGGGATACCTGTCTTAGAGGTCATCCCATGCCACCGGCCGTAGACAGAGACGTGGAAACCTGTGCCGCGCATAGCCAACCGGTGCGTCTGTGAGCACTCTTGCCCCTCGCTGGTCGGACGGTCGTCAATGATCACATCGAAGTCCGCCTCCTCACTGAAGGGCTCCTCGACCAATGCCTGGATCTCCCGAGGTAGGGCCGTCCAGTCCCTCCAACAGAAAGACTGGTCCAGCGCCTGCCGAGGCTCCTCCCGAATCAGTCTCTCCATGAGCATTCGCCGACTCTCGGCGAAACGTCGCCCTTCCTCAAGGACGGAGGGTGACAACGAATTCCCTCTCTCTTTCAACTCCTTGAATCGCTCCAGCCAGCCAGCGAAGGGTGCGATGGATTGCCGGCCGTCCGCCGCGAGGACTGTCGAATCTCTCTCACTCGCGAGACCCGGCCCAACGGCAGCTACAACCAGTGCGGTGGCCGCCTGTCCGCTTGAAGCACGCATGGAGGCTGGAGCCGACGGAGCAGGCATTGGCCCGGTCTTCGGGACTGGGGTGCGAGATTCGGATCTACCTCGGCTCAGAAGGACCACGCCGAAGATCACAATAAATGCGAATAAGAACGGGCAGCCTTTAGCCTTTCTCATGTCTCCTCCTCGTGAGCACCATCACTCACCCAGTTTCTCAGACCTTGCCGCCGCGAGCGAGAAATGTATCTCTCTACAGGGGAGGCGTATCCGGCGTCAACAGCTCGAGGCGGGCTATCAAGTCCGAATTCCAGGAACATCTATGAGCCGACATTTCCCACTTGACCTCGCCCGGCTACGCCGCCGGACCGTGCTGCATTATTGTACCAGCGCCACCCCCCGTTGCACCTACCCGGTTTTCGAGTTTTTCTGGTCTTCCGGGCGGATGCGGGACGTTCGCCTGGGCGCCAAGGAGGCTTTTCGGCCTCGTTTCTTGCAGTCAGGAGACGGAGGGTCAGCGGATGCTGGTGGTGGGCAAACACCATGACCACCTCCAGCGACGGCGACGCGAGATGCAGACAGATGCGTTCAAGAAGGCCATGTATCAACGCAGCGGGATTGAGGGCACAATCAGCGAGTTTGGAAGCCAAAGGGGTCATGCTGTGATTCGCTACATTTCATCTGGCGTCGTCGTGGGACGAGATGCAGACTTGGCCTTGTGCCCGGACCAGCCGCATGGAGGCCGCAGGCGCCTTCTACCCTGTTCTGAACCCACGCGATGACCGCCACGACGTGTTCATGGTAGGTCAGTCCGGTGAATCCGTTCGGGCAAACGCTCTTTGATATGCTGAGGCAGGCAGACCCAGCCGCTACGCACCTGGGCCACTCGTCGGTTTCGGTCCCTGCAACAGGAGCCTGACCGACTTTCTCAGGGACTCCAGGAATATGATCAATACGAGCACCAGCATGACCGTGCACAGGGCCGCATTCAGGTTGCCTTGAAATGTATGTTTCTCCAGATCTCTGTGGAAGATGTTGTCGACCCCAGCCACAAAGGTGGTGGCAAACATGAAGAGGGCCGGCAGGAAGGTGACCAGGGCGTACGTCCACTTCCGCGAAGGGAGACGGAGGGTCAGCCCTTAGGTTAGTACTTAACTCTTGGCGGTTGCTTGCACTAGGCGTATGGGAGGCTTGTTGTGCGAGGGTTAGCATGTCACTGGCACGTGTGACACAGACTTGTTAGCCGCACCCCGGGCAGCTTGGCCGGCTGACCGTTCTTCGTCGTCACTCAGAAGTTGTAGACCAGGCCAAAGTCCAGGATGTGGTTGTTGTTGGACGCAGAGTTGGCGCCTGCCTGCTCATAGCGGTAGGCGGTTCTGATCTCCCAGTTGTGCGGGGCAAACCAGAACAGGTCCGCGCCGTACCAGCGGGTTACTGGCCGAGTTGAGGCGGCGCTGTTGCCTTCTTGTTGGTCAAAGTCGATTCCCAGGGCCAGATCGGGCGACAGGTAGTGCGTGACTCGAACGAAGTAATCCCGGGCGTTGGTGCCCATGGCGTGACCGATGATGCGGCCGTTGTAGGTGTAGCCGTCCGTGTAGATATGATGGACGTAGAATACGCCTGAATTCTCCGCGTACTCCACTCGCAGGTCGGTCCGGCCGGTCCTGAGGACGTCGCCCAATTGCAGTCCAAGAAGGGGGCAGTACGTACGGAGGCCTGCCGCGTCCTCGCCTGCATAGTCCACGTAGAGCTTGGCGGATCGGGCGGGTACGGGCCCAGGCAGCAGGATCTGCCAGGAGGCATCGACGCTCGCAAGCTGATTCTCGTACCCCTGGATGTTGTTGGGCCAGAAGATCTGCAGGTAATCCTCGATGCCGATTCTCGGCACGCCTGCCCCGCCAAACATGATCACCCTGGACCCGCCCAGCTCGAGGTTCGGATAGGGTTTGACGCTGAGCCGCATGCCCGTCAATCGTGTACCCGGGTGATCTCTGTTGTCTTCGAGGCGGGCCAGGAAGTACACGGCCTTGAAGGGTCCCAGACGCTGAAGCAGCCACGGCAGTTGAATCGGCTCCGGATTGGAGACCTTGAGCATGGTGAAGGGGGCGGCATTGTTGCTCATCAGCATGGAGCCGTGGTACCCGGGTCCCCACCAGAGCGAGTCCTTGCCAACCTCCATATCGAACTTGCCGATGGCCATCTTGCCGTAGGCCTCGACGGCCTCAGCACGGGTATCGTCAGACGCGGCCTCATACTCCGGATGCACGTAGAAGGCCAGTCTGTCGAATGCGTTTATCCGGGTGGCGAAGCCCACGCGGGCGTTGCTCCCCTTGTCGAACTGCTCCCCGGATTGGTTCTCCAGGTCAAGGGGTTTGCTGCCGTATACGAATCGGAGATACGGATCTTCAATCGGCTTGATAGAGTCCTCCGACCTGCCCACCCGGGAAGACCCCAGCAGATCCACCTCAGGCCTGAACTCCTTTCGGAGTCTATCCAACAGGCCCAGGATGATCCGGTTTCTCTCGCCCTGCCTCTCGGCCTTCTGGTCTGCCTCGTTGATGAGTCGGGCCATCTCCAGGCGTGAGAAGGGCTTGGTGCCGAGCATGGCGCTGTCGAGCAGACCCTCGCCAGCGAGCTTGTCGATCGCGGCATAGCTCCAGTGGTTCAGGGGCACGTTAGTGGAGACGGACCCCAGGCCCAGCCCTCCAATGGCCGTTATCAGTAGTACCAGTGCGGTTCTCTTCATGCAGCCTTGCGTCTCTGTCACGGTCTGGGATACATGTCCCTTGAAGGTTACGTCAAGCGATATTCGCCGTCAAGGGTAATCCGGTGACAAGGTGACAAGGTGACGTGAGGGCGGTGAGTCTGGGACGTCTCCTCTGCCTGGAATCACGGGTTTTTCTGCGTGCAATTGACTTTCAGTGGTGTTGGCCTGGGTTTATAGGGACGTCATCGAGTTGGATCTCGCCACAATGGGTCACTTGAGATGGGTGGGTTTCTATTATGGGGTTGCGTTTCAATATGGGATACTATAGCGATCGGTTGGCAATCAATTTAGGAAAGATAACAGCGCCCGGACCCATAGGAAACCACTCCGCAATACTGGAGCCGCGGCGTTGATGTGTTGACATGGGCCATTGGCGAAGATATATTGCACCAGTCCTGACATGAACTACGGATTGGCAGGTGGACATGATGGAGCGGACCCTCAAGTGCGGTGGGCCATTTCAAACTGGGAGGGACGGTGGCCGCGCACTCTGTACGATCTCTGGTGCACCCCAGTTGCCCCGCTCGATCGCTCCAACGTCTGTCTACACCGAGTGACGCAGGACTCCTGACGGGTGCCAATCCGGGGTTTCTGTCTAGCTGTCTGTAGGGCCGAAGGCAACCGGCGAGCCAATGGACAGGCCGGTCGGCGTGGACGCGGACGAAGTCGGTGCACTGGATGCGCAACCGACAGGGACGGAGTCTGTGTACACATGGACGATTGGCGTACAATCGTCATTCCTTACTTGTGGATTCAGTTTTCTGAAGGTGGGGCAGACGTTCATGTTCAGAATGGCGACAGTGCTCCTTGTGGTGTGTCTGCTTGGGGTGTCCTTGGGGTTGGGTCAAGGGGCCGGCTTGGGCTCCACTGGGCGTTTGTCCGCCTTCCAACCGGATGCCAACACCCTATCCCAGGAACAGGTCAATAGGCTCCTGAGGGCCAGGTCCGGGCAGACGTCGGATCAGAATGTGCCCGCCGGCCAGACGCCTTTGCCCAACCTGGCCCCCCGGCTGCCGGAGAAGGAGTCTGCCGTTGAGCTGCTGCTCTCGGGTCGGGGCCCCGCGGATGTCAACAATATCTTGAAGCAGTTTGGCTACGACGTCTTTCAAAGGCCGGTGTCCACCTTCGCGCCGGTGAGTAATGTCCCGGTGGGAACGGACTACGTGGTCGGGCCCGGGGACAGCTTCATGGTTACCATGTGGGGCCGACAGAACGATCAGATCACCGTGAGCGTCGATAGGGACGGCAAGATCGCGCTGCCGGAGGTGGGGGTCCTGAGTGTGTCCGGGATGACCTTCGGCAAGCTGCAGGACTATCTGGAGAACGAGCTCAAGCGGAAGTTCACCGACTTCAAGATGCACATCACCATGGGCCGGCTTCGCACCGTGACGGTGTATGCGATCGGTGAGGCCGCCACGCCCGGCAGCTACACCTTGAGCTCGCTGTCCACGGTCATGACGGCCTTGTTCGCGGTGGGCGGGCCCTCCAAGAACGGGAGTCTGCGCCAGATCCGTCTCATGCGGGCCGGCCAGCCCCCCGTGAAGATCGACCTGTATGAGTTTCTCCTGGGTGGTGACATGAGCCGCGACGTGCGGCTCCAGGATGGTGACACAATCCACGTCCCGCTGATCGGGCCGGTGGTGGGCGTGGCGGGCAACGTCAAGCGTCCCGCCATTTACGAGATGGCCAGGCCCATGGTGCTCAAAGAGGTCCTGGATCTGGCCGGGGGCGTGACGTACGCGGGCTGGCTGCAGCACGTCCAGGTCGAGCGAGTGGAGAACCACGCCAAGCGGATCGTCGTGGATTTTGACCTCTCCGAACCGGCCCTCGACGGCCAACGACTGGCCACCCCCATCCAGGACGGCGACGTGGTCAAGGTCTCGTCCGTCATAGGGCCTGAGCAGAACGTGGTCTTCGTGGAGGGCCACGTCCTTCGCCCCGGCAAGTACGAGCTGAAGCCCGGGATGCGGCTCAAGGACCTGTTGAGCTACGACCTGTTCCAGCCCCAGGTGAACATGGACTACGGCGAGATCGAGAGGCTGGTGCCGCCGGATCTCCATCCGATCGTGATCCCCTTCAGCCTCGGCAAAGTCCTGGAAGGCGACCCGGGCCAAGACGTGGCGCTGACGCGGTTCGACAGGATTCGCCTCTTCCGCTGGGACCAGAAGGCCAAGCGGAGCGTCTCGATCTCCGGCATGGTCTACGAGCCCAACGAATACCGGTTCATCCCCGGGATGCGTGTGACCGAGCTGATCGATGCGGCCGGCGGCCTCCAGAAGAACACCTACCTGAAGACCGCAGAGATCAGCCGCCAGTACATCACGCAGGACGGCATGCACACCGAGAAGGTCGACATCGACCTGGAAAAGGCCCTGGCCGGCGATCCCAACTCCAACCTGCTGCTCCAGGACTACGACCACGTCGTGGTGCGGCCGATCCCGGAGCTTGCGTTTGACAAGACCGTGGACGTCTTGGGCCAGGTGCGATTCCCCGGCACGTACCCGATTCGCAAGGGAGAGCGTCTGAGCTCCGTGCTCGATCGGGCCGGCGGATTCACCGACAGGGCCTACCTCAAGGGCTCGGTCTTCACCCGGGATAGTGCCAAGACCGTCCAGCAGACCAGGATGGATGAGATGGTCCGCCAGTTGGAGCAGTCGCTCCTGACCAGCGGCAGCCAGGCGATCAGCGGCGCCCTGGACACCGAGAGCGCGGAGATGCAGAAGATGACGCTGGAGTCCAAAAAGGAGCTCCTGACCAGGCTGCGCGCGGCCAAGGTCGACGGCCGCGTGGTAGTCAGGCTTCAGTCTCTCGACAAGTTCAAGGGCAGCAAGTACGACCTCGAGCTGGAGAAGGGGGATCGGCTCGTCGTTCCCGAGACCCCTGGGGTTGTATACACCGTGGGCGACGTCTTCAACCCCACGGCCCTGCTGCATGAGCCGGGCAATACCGTGGGCCACTACCTGGCCAGGGTCGGGGGCATCACCAAGGAGGCGGACGCAAAGCAGCTCTACGTGATCCGCGCAGACGGGTCCGTGGTGAGCATGGCCCAACGAGAGTCCCAGCAGATTGCCTGGGACGGCGACAACCATCAGTGGCACTTCGGGAACTTCATGGGCATCCCCCTGGATCCGGGTGACACGATCGTGGTCCCGAGGAAGCTGGACAAGATACCCTGGATCAAGACCACCAAGGACCTGACCCAGATCGTGTTCCAGATCGCGGTAACCGCCGGCGTGTTCCTGGCAATCTAGGAACCTACGGGAGGCAGGTTTCAAGTTTTAGGTTTGCCCTGATCGTGGGATCTGCTGCTCGAGGAGTGATCCTCGCCCATGGCGACTTGGACCTTGCTGTGTACTGCGCGGAGCCCCTATCCCTCCAACAGCGAATTGCGGTGACGGGGTCCGTGAGCGACCTGCATCAGGGCGTGCGATGCGATCTAGGGATTCTTAACCGTGCGGAGCCTGTGTTTCGGTTCGAGTCGCTCAAAGGCCGGCTGCTCTTCGCCCGTGATGAGGAGACGTGGCTGCGATTCTACTCGACAACCTGCCGCGAGTATGAATCCCAGATGGTTCACTACGAGAGACAGAGGCGTTACCGCCTTGAGCAGCAGCGAACCGCGGAAAGCTGACGAACAACGAAGATGTGCGGAATAGCCGGCATCGTGTGTTTCGATGAATCCCGTGGCCAGGTTGAGCAGGCCTGCGCCCGGATGAGGGATGCCCTCGCCCATCGAGGCCCGGACGACTCCGGTCTCTTCTCTTGGCGAGAGGGCGCGATGCAGGTGGGGCTGGTCCATACCCGGCTGAGCATCATCGACCTGAGCCCCTCCGGGCACCAGCCCATGACCAACGAGGACGGCAGCATTCAACTGGTCTTCAACGGGGAGATCTACAACTATCGTGACCTTCGCCCGGGCCTTCTCCAGCGAGGCCATCGGTTCACGTCCACCTCCGACAGCGAGGTGATCCTGCACTCCTATGAAGACAAGCAGGAAAAGGCTATGGGCGACCTGTGGGGGATGTTCGCCTTTGCCCTGTGGGACCAGAAGGATCGAAGCCTGCTCCTGGCCAGGGACCGCCTGGGCATCAAGCCCCTCTACTACCAGTGGGACGGGTCTACGCTGATCTTTGCGTCTGAGGCCGGGGCCATCGTCCAGTCAGGTCTGTCGTCCGGGGAGATCGACCCTGAGGCCGTCATGCTGTATCTCAAGGCCGGGTTCATTCCATCACCCAAGACGATCTACCGGGGGATCCTGTCTCTGAACCCGGGGCATTGGCTGCGGGTAAAGGACGGCCGCATCCAGGTGGGCGAGTACTGGAGCCTGGTCGAGTGCCTGAAGGCCGAGTCCAGCCTGGCCTCCAGGCAGGAGGCGGTCCAGACGGTCCGGGAGCAACTGTACGGCAGCGTGGGGCGGCACCTAGTTGCGGACGTCCCCGTGGGGGTATTCCTGAGCGGCGGCGTGGACTCCTCCTCTCTGGTCTCGCTGGCCACCAGGACTGGGCACACCCGGATCAGGACCCTGACCGCCGTCTTCGACAACGACCCCTTGGATGAGAGCGAATACGCCAGGCGGGTCGCAGGGCGGTTCGGCACCGAGCACACGGAGGTCCGGGTCTCCGGCGACCAACAGGATTTGCTGATGCACGGCTTCTTCCAGGCCATGGATCAGCCTACGTGTGACGGCTTCAATACCTATCTCGTCTCGTGGGCGGCCAAACAGGCAGGTCTGAAGGTATGCCTGTCCGGCCTGGGAGCAGATGAGCTGTTCGGAGGATACGCCTCCTTCCAGCGAGTCCCTCGCCTGTACCACTTCCTCAAACGGTTTGGGCCCTTGGCCGCTGGTATTGGGCGTTCGGGCAGCCTGATTCCGGGGGACAGGTGCGGGCGCCTGGCGGACATGTGCCGGTCCGTGACGTTTGAGAACACCTACGTCGGGTGCAGGGCCATATTCCCCAACCGGACGATCTCTCGCCTGCTGGACAGGCCCGTCGACGGCTATGACTTCACCCAGTACCTGCTCCCGGGCACCTCTGCCATCCGTGACCTGTACAGGCGGGTCTCGTCGCTGGAGCTGTCCGCCTACATGGCCAATCAATTGCTGCGTGATTCCGACGTCTTCGGCATGGCCCATGGCCTGGAGATCCGTGTCCCATTCATAGATCGGATACTCCTGGAGCATCTGGCCCGCGTACCCGTCGGCTATCTGATGGACGGCCGGCGTCACAAGCAGTTGCTGATCGACGCAGTCGGTGATCTGCCGCCGGAGGTCTACGACCGGCCCAAGATGGGCTTCACCCTGCCCTTCCAGAGGTGGCTCAACGGCCAATTGAAGGGCGAGGTCACCCAGGGGATACTGAACAGCGGTGTGTTCCACAGGCCTGCGGCCGCGAAGGTCCTGGATGAGTACTACGCCGGCAGGCTGCACTGGTCCAGGGTCTGGACCCTCTACGTCTTGAGTAGATGTGCGGGGCCAGGGCCCATGGCTCCGTCGGTCTCAGAGGGGGCATCACCGATATGGGCATCATGCTCCAGGCACGTATGCACGGAGCGGCGAACCGCGAATGAGCAACAGCCGGCGGCCAAGCACTGACAGCGAGAGCCTCGAACTGCATGGGGCTGGCGAGTGAGCATTGTGCACACCGACCAGGGCAGTTGCTCTTAACAGGGAGATCAGAGAGTAGCGTCGCGGGTTATCTGACCTGCTTGCCGAAAGGGAGAGATACCAGATGCATCTACAACTGATCCACAGGATATCCATCGCCTATGCACCAGGATTTGCAGAGCGAGGAAGTTACTCAGAAGGATCGGTATCGAGTGGTACTTATGGCTTTGCACGGCCAGAACCTCCGGACGATCATGGGTGCCGTGGGTCGTACCAGAGACTTCGTGGAGCGTTGGGTTTGTGCCTGCCGTGACGGGGGCCTCAGTGCCCTCAGTAGGCGATCTGAAACGGATCGCCTGGAACAGAACGATGAAGAAGCCATGGCGGCCCAGCCGGCTGAAACGGCTGCAGCCTACAGGGTTCGGGCCATCGAGGGCCTCCAGATCTTGGAGGAGTGTTACGGCGTTGAGTTTCCAGGGGTCGAGCATTTGCTGTGCAGGCCGACTCCGGTCACCCCTTCGCCCCGGGCCGTCCATCTAGGGAATGGTCCACGCACGGGCCAGTCCCCGGAGCAGAAGACCCCGCCCCTCAGCAAGAGACGCCGACCAAGACATACTAAAGGATGATCCCGTGGAGATGAACCAGAGCATTCAGGGGAGTGACTCTCCTGGCACCCGTGGCGTGGCCCAGGTGGATACGCGGCAACTGCTGGTACAAGCCGTCAACAGACACTGGCTGAGCATCATCGGGATGTCTCTGCTGATCAGTTTCTTCGTCGGCCTATACAGCATTACCCAGCAACGTATCTACGAGGCTTCAGCAACGGTCGTTCCGCCGCTTTCCCTGCAGAAGGACCGACTCGGCGGCAGGGCTGGCCTTGGGGGCGGGGCTGCCTTGATGGAGCAACTCATGGGCGGGGCAGGCATCTCTGCCTTGTACGTCGAAGTCATCCACAGCAGGGCGGTCGAAGACGTGATTATCGATCGGCTGGATCTTCAACGTGCGTACAAGGCGCCCCGCCGTTCCGATGCCCGCCAGATTCTCGAGCGGGCGACAACTGCCCGGCTGGCCGACAACGGGTCGGTGAAAGTCGCTGTCAGAGATGTGGACCCGAATCGAGCTGCGGCGATAACGAACGCCTATGTGGAAGAATTGGGTCGCATCACCCAAGGGTTTAGAATAGCGGAGGCAAAGGCCAAGAAGGAGTTTCTCCAGAACCGAGTATTCGAGATCCAAAAGGAACTTAGCGCCGTACAAGAGATGCCTGCATATGAAGCCAAGATGAAGGAGATACTATTTGAGATGCTCTCCCGTGAATACGAGATGGCGCGGATTGAGGAGGCGTGGAGTATGCCCACGGTTCAGGTGCTGGACGCCGCTGTGCCCCCGGAGATCCCGGTCCCCCGGGGCACTCTCACCAAGTGTGCGTTGGCAGGGATGTTTTCCATGGTCCTGGTGACGTATTTCTGGATTGCCCGTGAGGGCCGGCTCCTCAATAAGAGACGCCACTAGGACTGACGGATCGTTTTGCATGGTCAGTAGTACCCACGCTGAACTCATCTTGGCCACGTGCATCCTTGGGATTGCCATCGTTACGCAGCGGCGGAACTTGGCCTGTCCCTTGGACATGGACTTCTTCGATATCGCATTGGCCGCAACCGGTGTGTTCTTTGGGCTGGGGGCATGGGCGGCATTTTTCTACGGTGATTGGTCTTTTGTCGAAGATGCTTGGGTTTCTCGGGAACCGGTGGACCGACTGGTCAGTGCCTACTGGATCATAGGTTCATTCATGGGCACGCTATGGTTGTGCAACTGGTTGTTGATGTCCCTTGACAGGAATGATCTTGAGGGGATACCCAAATGTCGACGATATTCGATGGCTGAGTATTTTCATCAGTGCCATAGGGTAGATTGGGGGTGTATTCTCGCAATCTACCTGATGGTTTATGCGGTGCGGCTGATCATTGTGTTGAAGTACGGGATCCTTTTCTCGGGCACGTCGACTCCAGAACGAGTATCGAGTCTTCCCTACAGCATTGTGATCCTCAGTCAGGTGGGCGAGATTCTGTCCGTAGGCTGTCTGGTGTGGGCTTCTGTGTGGTCTGCTAGGCAGAGATGGGAACGGTGGTTTTCACTCGGTGTCCTTCTGCTGGAGGCGGTATGGGCCTTTGCTCATGGGAGGCGTTGGTTTTTGGCTTGGCTCTTGATTGCCTTGTTGGGGTCACTGGCATCAGGGTGGCGAGTCAGACTCAGGCAACTGGTCGTCATGGGGCTTGTTATCTTCGTTGTTGCGGCCGCCGTATTTCCGTTCTTTACCAGCATCAGACATGCCTACTATTTCAGGCAACCAAGCAAGGACATCGGTGCAGTACAGAACTTTGCAGGGGCCGCTGCATCGGCGGCCAAAGGTAACCCCACTATACTGTACAAGATTTACAAGCGTAACATGGCTACACGACCGCTGTTTTTGCGAGCCTTCGTCTGTGACATTTGCAGGGGTCTTGACCGGAGGGAGCCCATGATGGGCACGGCGCTGGTCAGTACCTTTAGAAGTGCGATTCCTTCAGCGGTTTTGCCTGAGAAGAATTCAGCCCTGGAGGGCGAGCAGTTGATTCAAGCCCACTTCTGCTTGCCTATACAGGATTCTGCCTCCACATGGCCTGCGTTCGGATGTGCAGATTTCGGACGGACGATTGGAGGGATCTGTGTCGGCATAGTCTTGAGCTTCTGGATACTGCTTATGGCGTGCTGGTGTGACGTCCTGAAGGCGTGCCATCCTTTTGTGATGTTGTGTCTGGCCGGAGCAACGATTACTTGCCTGCTTCAAGTAGAAGAAGGGCCCAGTGCCTGCTGGATCATGGCGAGGAACCTGTTCATCCTGGTGGTCGGAGCCGTGGTGTTATTTCTTGTGCAGTACTTCGCCGTCCCTGCACGTTCTCACGTGTGTGCTGGATGTAATGAGTAATGCTCTCTCCGGTAGCAGCAAACGGACGTACGAGATACGCAAGATAGCGGAGGCCGGGGGTATTCCAGACAGGTGTATGCTGGATACGGCCACTACCTTGGCGGTAAGCAGGGCCCCACACACGGCACGGAGAGGACGACCTTCGCAGGCTTTGGCTGGCTTGTCAGTCCCTTGATCCAATCCGCTGGCTCTCGTTCAATGATGCGGTCACCAAGCGTCAGCCTCCAGATGAAGGCATATGACGGACTTAGTCGGGTGAGGTCTGCCCTTGCCGTTCGAGGCCGCCTGAAGAGACTCACCGCTGAGGCCCTATGGGTCATGGCCCAGCAGGCCGGGGCGGTCGTTGCGGCCTTCATCGGCGTCAAACTACTGACCCGCTTGCTGGGGCCGGCTGAATTCGGGAATCTGGCAGTCGACAACACGATCATGTCGTTTGTTGGCACAACCGCATTTGGGGCATTTGGACAGGGGTTGCTTCGCTTCCACTCGGTATGCAGCGACCAGGGGCAGTTACGGAGCTTCTATGCCTTGGGCCATCGACTCACCGTGACCTTGGGACTGGCTACCTTCGCTCTGGTAGCTCTGGCGATGGCTCTGTCCTGGATCGTGGGACAGAGAGGCCATGTGCCGTCCATTGCGGCTTCGTCATTGGCGGGCCTCTTCGCCGGGCTTTTGGGGCTGAAGACCACCGTGTTCCTCGCATCACGGCAGCGAAAGACCGTGGCCTTGTTGAGTGTGGCGGACGCGTTGCTCAGGCCGCTCGTCGCAAGCCTTCTGATTCTGGCCATAGCGCCCAAATCGCTGACGGCCCTGTGCGGGTATTGTGTGGCCACGCTGGCGGTATTCTGCCTCGCTGAGTTGCTGTACCACCGAGAAGCGGGCCTTGCCAAGGGCGATCCTGCAAACAAGGCCAGAGATGACGCCGATGTGGGCTTTCTTTGGAAGGAGATGTGGGCATACTCCTGGCCGTTTGTGGTCTGGGCCGGAGCCGGATGGGTGCACCTCAGTTGTGACCGTTGGGTCCTGCGTGCATTCTACGGACCTGCCGTGGTAGGCGCCTTTGCCGTGGTCTCGCAACTGAGTGTTTTTCCCCTTACATTTGGATCTGGATTCCTGACCAGCCTTTTCGGCCCCATTGCATTCCAGAGGGCAGGCGACCTGAAAGGGGAGGGCAATCTCGCTGGTGCAAGCCGGGTCCTTGTCTTGACCACGGCCATCTATGTCGTGGGGTTGGCGGCTCTTGTAGGCATTTTCGCAGCCTGCCATGACTGGCTCGTCCTTCTAGTAAGTAATGAGTCCTTCTTGGCCTATGCCTACCTTTTGCCCTGGATGACCCTTGCGTGGGGCCTTTTTTACCTGGGTCAAATCCTCGTCCAATGGGGTTTCCTCGTGCGGAAGACAGCATCTTATATTATGCCGAAATGTTGTGCAGCGTGTATTGCCCTTGTGCTGAGCATTGCGCTCGCCCCTCAGAAAGGGCCGGCTGGCATTGTGTGGGCGTTGGGTGCTGCTGGCTTGGTCTATGCCGTATGGTGCGGGTACATCGCTGTGAAGGTGATGATGGCCACGAGACCCAGTATCCTGGAGGCGGCCGTTGTCTAGGCGGGAGGGTTGTCCGCTTTGCTGGCGCTGAATGTCTAAGTTGTTGATGGGCCCTTTCAGCGTGCGCGATTACCGAGAGAACGTAGGAGTGGACATCAAAAAGTATGACTTTGTTGACACCCTTCGCGGATACGCGATTCTTGGGGTAATCCTTGTTCATTCTGCCGAATGGATTTCGCCCCATAGCAGTGTCCTCAAGCTCATCATGAGCAGTGGTGCTACCGGGGTACAGCTCTTCTATATCGCCAGCGCGATGACGCTCTGCATGTCGCTGGATGTCCGGTCCGCCCGAGAGGGATCCCCGCTTCGTAATTTCTTCATTCGGAGGTTCTTCCGGATTGCGCCGTTGTTTTACCTTGCCATAATCGCCTACACGTGGTTGTATGGTTTCTCGGAGCGTTATTGGGCGCCCAACGGTGTCAAGTGGTGGTTCATCCCTCTCACAGCCCTTTTCCTGCACGGAACTCACCCTGAGACGGTCACATCGGTCGTACCCGGCGGCTGGTCTATTGCAGTAGAGATGGCTTTCTACGTCATGCTTCCGTTCCTTTTTCGGAGGCTCAGGACCGTAGGGTCTCTGGTCTTGTTCTGCGTTCTGGCCTTGGTGGCAAACCGACTGGCAGCCCTTGTGGTGCCTGTCCTGTTATCTGGGTACTACCCTTCTTCCCAGCAGTACCTTGTGTCTAACTTCACCTATCTTAGTCTGCTAGGCCAATTGCCTGTGTTTGCGATCGGGATGTTGACCTTCAGATTCTGGAAGCACTTGCGCGGTCGAAGGGACCTGCTTCTTTCATGCGGTCTTCTAGCATGCGCCATGCTGCTATTCTTCGCCCTCCTTTCCGTCGAGACTTTCATGAGTATCATCCCTCAGCATGTTCTCTACGGGGTCGCCTTTGCAGTTCTTTCACTTGCCTTGGCCCTGTATCGTCTGCCTATTGTAATCAATCCGATCATAGTATGGCTTGGTAGGTTGAGCTTCAGCATGTACCTGTCCCATTTCGCGGTCATAACCATGCTTGAGAAGTCCGAGGTCGCTCGGTTCTTGCCGCAGGGTGACCTGTCGAGTGGTCTTGCGTTCGGGATAGTTGTTCTCCTCACAGCCTGTCTCTCCTTTGTCACGTATCATTGCATTGAACGGCCTGGGATATCCCTTGGCCGAGGTGCGATTGGGCTCCTTGAGTCGGACAGGCGAGGCTTTTCCGCACGGCGTTTTCTTGTAAGGGACGCTGCACTACAGCGACCGGTGGAGTAGTTGACACGTAGCGGGAAGTAAGGAATCTCTTGCTAGGGCCATGCTTTGCGGCCTACTGAGGTTTAGAGTGCTTGGCGGGCTTACTAGCGGGGTGTTACCGAATGTCCTCAGGGCTGCTGGATTCAGAGTCGTCCTGGTGCTGGACGAGAGGTCTCAACCCTACAAGCCCGTCAACATGCTGAGGCTGGCTGGCTTCGTTGTGGTGACCAATGTGGCGAACTGCTTCCTCTCACCTGTGGGACTTTCACCCCCTCTGCATCTGGACCACTTCGATGTGGGCCGTTGCACAGAAGTAAGAGCTGCTTTGCGGTGGCACGATTACCGGCATACGGCCTGGTGGTCGGGTATTAACGCTGTCTGAAGAGGGCCAAGAAAGAGTATGAAGACCTGACACATCTCCGGGGGGCTACGATATGTGTCCTTCCCCCACGTAACCTTCGCAAGGCCGGATTGCCGCCTGTTCAAGAACCACGGGGCGAGCCGGTCCTGAAGTCTGTGCCGTGAAGGCTGTTGCCCTGATGCGAGTGACACGGATTGGAGGTGGCGAATCGCAGTTGAGATGGCCAAGATTATTGTGCGACTTGCTGGTGGACTCGGCAACCAGCTCTTCCAATACGCGGCGGCTCGCCGACTGGCGCATGTCAATGCGGTGCCGCTCTACCTGGATGCAATTTCCGGGTATGAGAGGGACGGGTTCGGAAGGTCCTATTCCCTGGGGCATTTCAACATCTGTGCCGAATTGGCTTCGCCAGCCGAGTGCTACGCCGGGAGCACACGCAGAGTTGTCCGTTACCTGCTCCGCAAATGGGACGCAAATAGGCCACTGCCGCGCAGGAAGTTCATCTCTGAACCGAGCGGTTCGGTCGGCGACGCGATCCTGAGCCTGAGGGTTAGTCGCACGGTCTATCTAGAGGGCTATTGGCAAAGCGACAAGTACTTCAATGATATTGCGGACCTGCTCAGGGACGAATTGGGAGTTGTCTCGCCATTGTCACCTGAAGTCGCTGACATGGCGAGGAGGATCGAGCAAACTGAAGCCACAGTGTGTATTCACGTCCGACACCTCTATCACCTGGGCACTACCGACAACGAGCGGCAAAACGAGGTGAATGTGGGCTACTACCGCAAGGCTATGGCAGATGTCATGGACAAGGTGGGCAAACCCCATTTCTTTGTTTTTTCTGATGATGCGATTTGGGCCGAAAGGGAATTTGCGTCGGAGCTTCTGTCAGGTTGCACCTGGACGGTGGTGGATAGGGAGGTCTGTGCCAAAGACTACGAGGTCCTGCACCTGATGAGCCGATGCAGGCACTTCGTCACCTCCTTCAGCACCTTCAGTTGGTGGGGAGCCTGGTTGAGCAGCTTCGAGGACAAGATCGTGATAGCTCCCTCCAAGGGTTTCTCCAACACGACCGACATGATGCCTAAGAGTTGGATCGTCATCTGATGGGAATGGATGACTACCGCTCCAGGATATACGCCCGGTATGCTACGGCCATCCAGGATGCCAGGGATCGATTCGATCAGCGGGGCGCCCTGCGATGGAGCAGGCCCTACCGCCGGTACCTGAGGGGCTGGCTGCCGTCGAATCCCGATGCGGCCATCCTGGAGGTGGGCTGCGGATCAGGCAATCTGCTCCATCTGCTTGGCCGGCTGGGGTACTCTGATGTGACCGGCGTGGACATCAGTGCCGAGCAGGTGGCATTGGCCAGGCAGGTGTGTCCCAATGTGGTACAGGCCGATGCCATTGAGTTGCTGAGGGGCAGGGAGAGCCAGTACGATCTCATCGTTGGGCTCGATGTGGTGGAACATCTCAGGAAGGACGAGGTCCTTCTGTTCCTTGACGCCTGTTGCGATTCGCTGAAACCGGGAGGGCGATTGATCCTCCAGACCCCCAACGCCGAGAGTCCCTTTGGACTTGGGATCAGATACGGGGACTTCACGCATGAGGTGGGGTTCACCCCTGATTCACTCACGCGACTTCTGGCCCTTTCCGGTTTTGATTCCATAGAGTCCAGGGAGACAGGACCTGTTGTGCATGGATTTAAGTCAGGGATACGCTGGGTCTTGTGGCAGGTCATCCGTGTGGGCCTTGGGCTATGGAATTTGGCGGAGACCGGAGGACGGGGTAGTGGCGTATACACCCGTGTGTTTATTGCATCGGCAGTACATGGCCATGCTGGGAGTAGCCGCAAGGGTGATACAGCAGATGAATAGTGCGATTGAGAAATCGGACGTGGTTGCGACTGAGCAGATCTTGGGTGTTCCACGCACTAACCAAGAGAGACGCGGGGGACAGGCGGGCAAGACCTATCACCTAGCCATAGTGGCCTCACATCCGATTCAGTACCAGTCGCCCCTTTTCCGCAGACTTGCGGCAAGTCCCGCGATTGACCTGAAGGTGTACTTCTGTTGTGACCACGGGGTGAATATCAGCAAGGATAAACAGTTCGGCACAAGTTTTAAATGGGACATACCTCTGTTGGAGGGGTTTGACTACGAGTTCCTGAAGAACTGGAGCCCGAGACCCAGGCCTACTCCTCTTGGGCTCTTCAATCCGGGGGTTCTCTCAGTCCTGGCCAGAGGCGGATATGACGCTGTGTTGGTTACCGGTTGGATGACCGTGACCAACTGGCTGGTTATCCTGGGATCGACTCCGGTTCTTCTTCTTGCCGATCATCCGTTGAAGCAGGAACTAGGCAAGCCTCTTTGGAAGAGGGTCGTCAGGAGGCCCTTACTAAGGGCTCTTCTGAGACGTTTTGCTGGGATTACGTACGTAGGATCTGACAACAAGGACTTCTATCTGTCTCGTGGTGTGCCAGAGGCCAAGCTCTTCTTTTGTCCTTTGGCGGTTGACAATGAGAGGTTTGAGCAAGACTATCGCACATTGAAGGGTCGCAGGGCGGAGTTGAGGGGTGAACTTGGCATTGCTCCGGAACACGTGGCGATCCTATTCTGTGGAAAACTGACAAATGACAAGGGGCTTGATACCCTCTTGGATGGGTATTTGGCACTGACCACTGTTGAAGTATCGCTTTTCATTGTTGGCGACGGCCACCTCAAAGGGCTAATTCAGGAGAGGATAAGGCGGTACAAGCTGAAGAACGTGCATCTGGTGGGGTTTAAGAACCAAACGGAACTACCTCATTATTACACGGCGGCCGACATATTCGTGTTACCCTCGGTTAGCGAGACGTGGGGTTTGGTTGTGAACGAGGCCATGTGCTTTGGTCTGCCTGTGGTGGTATCTGATGTTCCAGGGGCCGGAAGAGATCTCGTGCGCCATGGAGAGAATGGTTTTGTCTTCTCTGTGGGTGACGTTCAGCAACTGGCTGAGTACCTTCGGCTCCTGGTCACGGATGAATTCCTGCGCAGATCAATGGGCCAAAGGTCCCGCCAAATCATATCAACCTGGAGCTATGATGAAGACGTGAAGGGGATCTGCGCAGCACTGGCCGCTGTCAGTGCCCGGCGAGCCGGGAGGCGGATCACAGACGTTGTGCGAGCCCAGGAGTAGCGATGGGCAACTGGCCTGCGGACCCGGAGGCGTGCGTTTTGGCGCATTGGACGGTCCGGAGCCCTTCATCGAGATGGTATCCACTCAGTCTTGAGAATGAAGATCCTCTACATTGGCCAGCTCCTCGAAGGGAGCACGTGCCTTCAACGGATGAAGGCCATGCAGGCACTCGGCCATGAGGTCCTTGGCATAGATACTGTGCCCTGTAGTCTTCAGGGGCAGAAGGCTACCCTGTACTACAGGGTGCTCGCGAGGATCGTGGGCCCGGTAGATCAGGCGAGGGTGAACAGTAGGATGCTGGCTGCCTGCATGGAAAACCGCTACGATGTGGTCTGGGTTGACAAGGGGGTCACGATCAGGCGCGAGACCCTGCAAGGGGTCAAGGAGGAATCCCGGGATACCATCCTGGTCCACTATAATCCAGACGACCCCTTCACCGGGATCCGTGCCCTATGGCGGAGGTTTCTGAAGAGTGCCCCCCTCTATGACGTGCATTTCGTACCGCGTGATCAGAACCTCGCGGAATGCAGGTCTCTGGGGTGTCGAAATGTGCATCGCTTTGAGAGAGGGTTTGACCCTGTCCTTCGTAGACCCCTCGATCTCTCGCCAGAGGATCGAGTGACGTATCGCTCTGACGTGTGTTTCATCGGAGCGTGGAGAAAGGAGAGGGAGGACTCGATCTTCTATCTGATTGAAAAAGGAGTACCTGTAAGCATCTGGGGTGACCATTGGGAGCGGGGCAGACACTGGAATTCCCTAAAGCCGGTCTGGAGAGGACCTTCCATCTACGGCCAGGAGTACACCAAGGCGATCTGTGGGGCGAAGATATGCCTATGTTTTCTGAATAAGAAGAATAGGGATCAGCAGAACTCTCGCACCTTTGAGATCCCGGCGTGTGGTGCCTTCATGCTGGCGGAGCGCACAGCAGAGCACATGAGACTCTTTGAAGAAGGGAAGGAAGCGGAGTTCTTCTCGTCTGACGAGGAGTTGCTGGAGAAGGTGAAGTATTACCTCGCCCGCGAGGACTTGCGGGAGCAGATAGGCAAGTGCGGACGGCAGCGATGTCTGTCAAGTGGTTACAGCCACCAGGATCGAATCCGCCAGATGTTGGGCGTCATTGAGCAACTGCATGCTTGTCTTGGATGATGAAGATACTCCTGCTCTGGATGGCGTGTCCACTGTTCGACAGTGTGATCAGAAGCGTGGTCCGGGCTCGGCCCTGCACGAGCGGTACAATGGAGGACTGAGATGGCCGAATCTCGACGCATCGTCGTATTTCGAATAGGGCAACTCGGTGATATCCTGGTGTCCATTCCCGCCCTCATGGCGATAAGGCGGCATTTTGCGGACTGGCACATAGGGGTCGTCTCCGACTCTCACCCGACCAAAGGGTATGTGGGTGCCGCCGATGTGCTGCGGGGTTCTGGCTTGGTGGATTCGTTCATACAATACCATGCACCCGCCCTGAGGGGTGTGGGGGGTGTTGGACAAGTGACGGCACTGATGTGGAGGTTGAGGGCAGGGGGCTATGATACCCTGATCTATCTGGCGCCGTCACGGAGAAGCCGCGTCCAGGTTCGCAGGGACCGTCTGGCCTTCACTCTGGCGGGGATCAGACATGTTATTGGCATGGAGGGCCTTCAACCCCTGCCGTCACGCGTGGAGGGAGGGGCCCTTCCGGTAGTACCGAGGGAGTCTGATCTGCTGCTGGATCGGCTTGCGCATGCCGGCATCCCCACCACGGATCTGCCCTGCAGTGACACCAGTCTGAGTATCGGAGAGAGGGAGACCGCTGGGGTCAGCCGGTGGCTGGGGTCGCTGCCGCCTGATGGAGGGAGAAGGTGGATCGCCGTATCACCGGCGTCCAACATGCCTATCAAGCGGTGGCCGGTGGACCGGTATGAGGAGGTGGTCAGGGAGTTGATCTCTGCATACGACCTATGGCCCGTGGTCTTCGGCGGGCCCGAGGATTGCGAATTGGGTGAACACCTCGTTGCACAGTGGGGCAGGGGATACGTGGCTGCGGGGCAACTGAGTGTCAGAGAGAGCCTGGCCGTGATCTCGCGGTGTGTACTCTATCTTGGCAACGATACAGGCGTGATGCATATGGCGGCAGTGATGGGTGTCCGGTGCGTGGCCCTCTTCACGGCCAGGGATTATCCCGGTAACTGGTACCCTTGCGGAGAGGGGCACGTCGTTCTCTGTAACAGGATGCCGTGTGAGGGCTGTATGAAGATGGTAGACTGCGAGCATGGCAGGAAGTGCATACTCTCCGTTGGCGTGGAGCAGGTCTTGGGGGCCTGCGGGCGGTTGCTGGGTGCGGGGTCATTGGGTCCGGCCGCGATGTCCCGTTGTGCGTGGAGCGGGCGCCACATGCGGCGTCGGGGCGGGCCAGGCTGGAAAGGCGGGCCGTCGGATGAGGGATGCCACGAGGGACGCAGATCTGATCGCTGAAAGGGCCGGCCCCGTGGTGAGTTCCGTTGGCCGTTGCGGCTGTGGTCTATCCCAGCAGGAGACAGGCGGGAGACTCCTGGACGGTTGGGGCTCGCCATCCGCCGAGGTGCAGGGCGTGCGGCGGAACCTGAGGATCCTGCACGTCACGCCTATCTATGAGCCGGCCTGGAATGCGGGCGGGGTTGTGCGGTCCACCAGCGTGCTCTGCAGGTCGCTGGGCCGGCTTGGACACGACGTTCAGGTGGTGACTACCGACTCGGATGGAACCGGGCACCTGGACGTGGATCGGTCGGGTCCCGTGGCGCTTGGAGACGTCCGGGTTCACTACGTCCATACCCAGATGCCCGGGCTGTTCAGATATGCCTCGGGTATGAAGGGGTGTCTGGAGGCCCTGGCAGACCGCGTGGACGTAGTGCATATCACGTCGTTCTGGAACCACCCGGGCATCGTCGCAGCGAGGGTCTGCAGGCGATTGCGGATTCCGTATGTCGTGTCCACGCGGGGCACCTTTCTGCCGGACGCCATGGCACATGGGCGATTGCGGAAGTGGGCCTATCTGAAGCTGTTTGACGAGAAGGTCCTCGAGAACGCCGCAGCCTTTCACTATACGTCTTGCCTTGAGCGGGACAAGACCTGGGTCCCTGCGCACAGAAGGCCCGGTTTTGTCATCCCGAATGGCCTGGACCTTGGGAGGTTTGGGCAGGTCCCACCGGTGGACCTCGCCAGACGGGGACTGGGCCTGGATCCTGGGGATGCGGTGGTCGGGTTCCTGGGGCGGATCCACCGGATCAAGGGACTGGACGTGTTCCTTCGAGCCTTTGCACGGGCGTGTGCCAGGATACCCAACATGAAATTCCTCATCGCGGGGCCTGACGACGGTCATGAGCGTACTCTGCAAAAGCTGGCAGATGACATGGGCCTTGGAGACCGGGTTGTGTTCATGGGTCCTTTGCACGGGGTTCGCAAGATCGACTTCCTTGCCGCATTGGACCTCCTCACGCTCGTTTCCTGGAGTGAGAACTTCGGCAATGCGGGGGCCGAGGCCATGGCTGCAGGCACGCCTGTCATGGTGTCGGAGAACGTAGGTCTCAGCGATTTCGTCCGCCAGACGGGCGCCGGGCTGGTGGTGCCGGTTCAGGAGGAGGCCATGGCCTCAGGCCTCGTGGAGGCATTTGCCGACAGGGGAAGGCTCCGGCACATGGGGCAACTCGCCCGTGAGACGGCCCTGAGGTGTTTCAGCGATGGTGCCGTGGCCAGGTTGATGAGCCAGGCATATGAAGACGTGCTGACTGGGCGGCGAAGCCCGGAATGCAGGTGGAGCGACTAGAGGGCGAGCATGGGAGGGCTTTGGGAAACTGAGGCGGATGTCCGATATTCGCATCAAGATCACGAGACGGAATTCGTGATGGAGCGTACTATGAGCCGCAACAAGGTCGGGGCACGGGCGAAGTGAGCCTTCATCGAAGGGCCATCGCCTTGCCAGGCTTTGTAGTTGTCGAAGCATCTTGAGGAGAGAACATGGTACTCTCATACTTTGCCAAAACCTACTGTGCGAGTCTGCCAAAGGCGTTGAGGGGCCTTTTGGGCGTGCATGATCCCAGGCGCATGCAGGCATTTTCCCACCTGATTCTGGACCATACGGACAGGCAACAGGACTGCCCCTACCTGGGGTCAAGAGACATCGCCGATTTGCTGCCACAGGCTGCCGATTGTGACGTGGCTACAGTTGGAGACTACTACAAACGCCAAACGGGCGGCACTCACAGTCTCTTGGAACTGTCGGTCTTGGGGTATATCGTCCAGGGTATAAAGCCACGGAGGATCTTTGAGTTTGGAACCTTTGTTGGACAGACAACGCGTGTGCTTGCGATGAACTCGCCTGCAGATGCTGAGATCATTACGCTCGACTTGCCCGAGAGCATGGCAGGCCATACGGTTGGGCAGCGCGTGAAGAACACGCCCCAGGCAGGGAAAGTGAGGCTCGTCTCTGGCGATTCGATGAACTTCGATTTCTCCCGCTGGTATGGGACTTGTGACTTCGTGTGGGTCGATGCCAATCATGATTATCCGTATGTGAAGTCGGACACGACGCAGGCCTTGAGACTGATAGGCCCCAATGGATGGATAGCCTGGCATGACTATAGGCACTCAGCTTGGTGGTCGGGGGTTACCCGATGCCTCAAGGACCTGAAGAGGGATCATCAATCACTAAGCCATATCCGAGGAACAACGATATGCGTGTTGCCTCCGCTGGAAACAGGCAACAGTGGCCCCCGTTCGGTACCATCGCAAGATGCCGGCACTGCGAGTGGATCGCGATTGGCTTAGGGATCTGTCAACGATGCCCACTATTCTGGGCGGAGAACCATGAGTTGCGCCAGAGCAGTCGTCAGGCTTGCAGGTGATGCGACCAGGATGTGTTTTGTGGCCGATGATTACGGCCAGGGCAGAGAGGCCAACGAGGCCATTGAAAAGGTATGTACCGGCCGGATCGTCCGTTCCGTGACGGTCATTTCTTCAGAAGGGTGTGTTTACTCGGATGGGTTCTTGAAGTCCGACCAGGCACCTGTCATGGGTGTGCACCTGTACTTGACCGAGTATGTCCCGCTGACGGCGGCGTTGAGGGGTCTATGCGCGAAGGGCAGGCCGGTTGGTAAGCGTGACATCCTGTTGAGATGGATGGCAGGCACGATCTCCAGTAGTCACGTGTACGCGGAGTTTGACGCCCAGGTCGCCCGGCTACATGGACTGGGGTATCGACCGCAGTTCATCGATACGCACCAGAACCTGCACGGCCTGCCGATGGTCTTGAGGGTGGTGCGACAGGTCGCCAGGAAGTACGGCCTGGAGGACAGGATTCGGCCGAGTGCCCAGTTGGACTTCGGTCTCAAGAGGACCTGCAGGACTGTTCTGTCTACGTGTTGTGCGGCGGCTATGGGCTTCCAGAGACGCTCACGGGTCTTGGTGAACTGCCCCGGCTACGGCAGCAAGAGAATAGAACTGGGCGATGCCTTGTCGGCGTGGGACAGATTCCTGAGCCAGGTGAAACAACGGGCCTACGAGTTGATACTCGTTCCCTGCCATCCGGCGGTGAGTCCTGCGGAGACCGAGTTGTATCTGTCGCCCGGATTCTCGTCGCTCATCTCCAAGCACGGCGTGCGTCCTGACCGGTCAGTCCGGCCTGGGGAGCCCGTAGCCTGGGAGTCACTATGACCAACTACTCCATCGTGGTCATTACCCAAAATGAAGAGTCCAACATAGGCCATTGCATCGGCGCTTGCGTCGAATGCTCTGACGACGTGTGGCTCGTGGACTCCTGCAGTACCGACAAGACAACGGACATTGCCGAACGGCTGGGTGCAAAGGTTGTCGAGCACCCATTCGACTCCTGGGGGGCACAACGGAACTATGCCATGGAGTCTCTGGATTTCAGGCACGACTACGTGCTGTTCCTGGATGCGGACGAACAGATCGACACCGCCTTTGGGAGGGAATTGCAGGAGGAGATCGCCGTCGGCAGGTATGCTGCCTTCCACGTCAACTTCGATATCTACTTCCTGGGCAAGGTGCTCAGACATGCCCACGAGAATCCTCCGGTGTTGCGGGTCGTCAAGAAGGGCTTCGGCAGGTGGGTGTCGGAGGGGGCGAGGGAGTACTGCGTGGTGGATGGGGCGGTAGGACGGATCAGGACGCGCATCCGACATGAAGACAGGAAGGGTATATTTTTCTGGCTTGCCAAGCACATTCGAAACGCGGACCGTGAGGCCAATCTGATACTGAACAGGGAAAGGTGTATTGCGTTGGATGACATAACCCGAAAGGCCACATTCGAGAGGCCGGGCCGCGTGCGACTGAGACGGCTGTTGGGTCGGCTTCCCTCCGGCCTGAGACCGGGGCTCGTCTTTCTCTATCGGTATTTCCTGCGTCTTGGCTTTCTCGACGGTTATCCGGGCTTTGCGTTCTGCGTTCTGCAGGGGTTTTGGTACAACTTCATCATCGATCTGCGGACTCGAGAGGCGGCCCTTGGGCACGACAACTACGTGCCATCGTACGGAGGCGAGCGCACGCAGTCGCCAGTTGAGATGCATCGGTGAGTTCGACCTGCCGTCGCATCTTGGAGGCATCGTGAGGAGGGCTGGTCTCGTCCATGGCCGTATGGTGGCTATGTATAGTGTCATGATCTACCTTCATGTGTTCGAGTTGATCAGGCGAATACACCGCCTGTGGCTATGAACGGCTTGGCGTGGACTCCGTGGGCTGACTTGTGAAGAGCCAGTGGCTGACTCAGAACATGCCGCAACGTGGAGCCTTCCTCACCAGACCACTTGAGTAGATAGGAAAGGGTCGGGTTGTGTCCGGAGTTGTGAGTTGCAGTTCAGTGGTGAAGTGCGTCGCCTGTGACAGCACCGCTATACGTGCCTGGAATGAGAAGAGCGGCCCAGATGGGACGCGTTTTCGCATATTTGTCTGCGGTAGTTGTGGAACAGGATTCTTGAACCCCCGGCCTACGAGTGAGCAACTGCAGAGTATCTATCAGTTCTCGGGGCATGGCTTGAAGGAAGCGATTTCTCTGGAGCAGGTCCTTCAGGCCGAGAGGGAGTATCCGAACTCGACAGTGGATGCGAAAAGGCTCGTCACCGTCGCAGTCAATCTGATGGGAGAAGTGCGAGGAGGGAAAGCCCTTGATGTGGGGTCTGGATATGGCTTCTATACCGCTGCGGCGATCCGGGCTGGCTTTGATGTCACGGCGGTCAATCCAGGTAGGTGGGAGAATGACATATTTCAAGGACTCAACGGGTTCAGACCTGTCGAGAAGTACATCCAAGAGATGGACATCAATGCTGAGTTTGATCTGATCATAATGAGTCAGGTATTGGAGCATATCCCTGACTTGGCTGAGGTGCTTCCGAGGGTTCGTGCGTGGTTGGCTCCGCGCGGTATTCTGGCGGTGGCTGTCCCGAACTTTGACTGGGTGCTGGTCAAACTCCTAAGAACTCGAGAGAGAGGGTGCCTCTGGGTACCGGAACACGTCAACTACTTCACGAGGGGAGGGTTGTTTCGGCTGCTGGAGAGGTTCGGGTTGAGGGTGCTGGCCTACAGGCAAGTCAGCAGGATACCCTACAATTGCGTTAGCAGGCGTTTGCGGCTTAGAGGTTACACGAGGACTGTATCTAATCACTTGGTTCGACTCCTGCAGGTTCCGCCGCTTGTTGTGTTTGACCGACTCGGGTGGGGTCTGTGCCACAATGTGTGGGTAACGCCAACCTGTGAATAGGTAGCACCCCTGGAGGGCAATTGAGAAGTCGTAACTTGTGTATGGTTCTGAATCGGAGTTGGCGTGTAGCTCCAGCTAGACAGACGGCGCGGCTTTGCTTAGTTCGATCTATGGGGTGGTGGGGCGAATTGTGCGAGTCTCCTCGACCTCGCAGCCAGGATTCGATGCCGCACGATTGCGCATCCTGTTGATGTGCGAACTGCGTATCTTGTTGGCTTTGGATGCCGCCCTTTCTCGAAACGGGATTGTTCGCCGAATATCGCGTATGTCAGCGGAGCCAGCGCTCTGCCGCCCGAGATCTCAACGGATCAAACCATGGAAAGACATGGCCTCGATAGGATCGGTTTCCTGAAGTGCGACATTTCTGCCAAGAACACAAGATGGCACAGTATCTGCGACGTGTAGGGTGTGCGATGAGGCTAATGGGCCTCGATCCCTTGAGGGCGGTTTCCACAATCCGGGGCTTGCCTTGGTACCTTCGAGATCTCAGAACACTCAAAGTTCAGGCAGGCTCAGCAGAGGCGGAGTTCCCCCTCGGCGAGCTTCATCCCTGTCTGGGGGACAGGTCTGCAGAGAGCGGAGTTGCCTCGGGGCACTACTTCCACCAGGACCTGCTCGTGGCCAGGAGGGTCTTCGCCGGGAATCCGTCGATCCATCTTGACGTGGGGTCCCGCATCGACGGGTTTGTCGCCCATGTCGCGGCATTTCGCTCAATCCAAGTGATAGACATACGCCCAATGACCAGCCCGATCCCGAGTATCCAGTTCATTCAGTGTGATGTCATGAGGGACATCCCAGAGTCCTTCGTTGACTACTGCGACTCCCTGTCGTGTCTCCACGCATTGGAGCATTTCGGCTTGGGCAGGTATGGTGACCCTGTCAGGTTCGACGGTTATGTGGTGGGTTTGGGTAATCTAGCTAAGATCGTGAGGCAAGGTGGCAAGTTCTACCTTTCCTTACCGATTGGCCCTCAACGGATTGAGTTCAATGCCCACAGGGTGTTCTCAGTCCGATATCTGTTGGAACTCGTCAGGCCAAGGTTCAAGATAGACTCCTTTTCATTTGTCGACGATCAGGGGGACCTGCACGAAGGCGTGGATCTGACGGAGCGGGAGATCGCCAGGGATTTTGCCTGCCATTTTGGGTGCGGGATTTTTGAGATGACCAGGTGGAATTGATGCACTAGGGTCTTGAGGCCGGTCGAGGAGACGGTAGAATAGTCGCGTATCACAGGTCGGACGTATTCTTGGGTCCTGAGGGCATCACGCATGGAGAGCAGGTATCGTTGGCCGCGAGGCGCCTCCTGAGGGGCAAAGGAACAGACTGAGAATGAAGGTCTCTGTCATCACCGTCTGTCGGAATACGGCGGACACCATAGAACGGACGATCCGGTCGGTCCTGAGCCAGGACTACGAGCGGATTGAATACGTAGTGGTGGACGGCAAGTCGAGCGATCGCACGATGGAGATCGTCCGGTCCTACTCGAAGAGGATCGAGACCGTGCTTTCCGAGCGGGATGATGGGATCTACGATGCCATGAACAAGGGTATCCGCCTGGCCAGCGGGGACGTGATCGCCATTCTGAATGGAGACGACGAATACGCCGATCAGCACGTCATCTCCAAGCTGGCGTCGCGCCTGGGCGATCCCACGATCGATGCCGTGTACGGTGATCTGATCTACGTGGATCGCCACCACCCCAACCGGGTGACCCGCAAGTGGGTGGCGGGCCAGTACAAGGAAGGGGCCTTCAGTCGGGGATGGGTCCCGCCGCATCCGACGTTCGTGTGCCGCAAGGCCGTGTATGAGAGGCTCGGCAGCTTTGACACCCGGCTTCAGGTGGCTGCTGACTTCGAGCTGATGCTTCGGTTCATGGCCATCAGCCACATCCGGGTGGCGTACCTCAACGAGGTGCTGGTCAAGATGAGAACCGGCGGTCGAGCCAGTCAGATCTCGGGCATGATCCAGGGCAATCGTGAGATCCTGCATGCCTTCAAGACCCATGGGTTGCCTTTTCCGTGGGCCCTGGGGCTGTGCAGGCCTGTATCGCGGATACAGCAGATCATTCAGGGCCGTCGCATCGCCAGGGCGCCGCTGGAGATCGTGGAGGTCTCGCCTGGGAAGGCGGGCTCCACGCTGGAGCCTCTGGCCAAGACCGGCGCGTAGTTCGGCGGCTTTGAGCCATCCGCTGTGAGGTCTTGGCTGCTCGGCGGTCGCCGGTGGCGAGCATCGCTATCCCCAAATCACCTTCTCCGCTAAAGGCCTTTGACTCGTAGGGCTGTCATCCCGTTGGCTGGCAAGGGGAGTCGGCTGTTGCCCGTAACGGCCGTGGTCCCCAAGGCGCTGTTTCCGTTGGTGGATGGCGAGGGGCGTGCGAAGTGCGTCTTGCACATGATCCTCCAACACCTCTTTGACGCGGGGATTCGCGAGGTCGTCCTGGTGGTTTCCCCAGGCCAATCGGAGATGGTCAGGCGATACCTCGATGCTGCCGGGGGCACGGAAGGCTTGACGGTCCCACCTCACGTTACATTCATCGAACAGACTCAGCCTCGCGGATTCGGGGATGCAGTATCTATGGCAAGGTCGGTCTTCTCGGATGAGCCCTTTGCGGTCCTGCTCGGCGATCACGTGCATATCGCCGATCCAGGACGCCCCTGCTGTCTGGCGCAGGTCCTGGAGGCATTTGAGCGGACCGGCGGCGTTGCGATGGTGGGCATGCAGGACGTCCCGGTGGCCGAGCTTTCGAGGGTGGGTGTGGCCAAGGGGGAGCCGTTGGGCAAAGGGACCTACCGGTGTGTTGACTTCGTTGAGAAGCCGGACGTGGAGACCGCAACCCGACGACTGAGGACACCCGGATTGGCGGAGGCGGAGTTTCTGGGCCACTGCGGCATCTACGTGTTTACCCCAGCTATCTTCGATTGCCTCGACCAAGTGGCACGGCAACCCGCATCCGGCGAGGTGGAGTTGGCGGCGGCCCAGGAACTACTGCTCCGCCGGCACCCGAGGGATTACTTCTTGTATCGGATCCAGGGGAAGGCGTACGACATGGGAACGCCGCAAGGCTATCTGAGGACATTGCAGGCCGTGGCGGCTGTCAGGGATCAGTGAGAAGGCTCTGGAGGAGATGATGTACATCAACGGCTTGGCTGAGATGGCCATGGACATTGCCGGAAAGAAGCTGGCCATCAGACATATCGACGGACCGACCGGCGTGAGAGGGCGGAACTCCGACAACGGCCTGATCTTCGAGAAGTTGGGTTGGAAGCCCAACCGCCCTCTCAGGGAGGGCTTACCGGCGTATCGAGGCTCAGGTCAGGCAGACTTCGCCAACGCCGGTTGAGTCTGCAGGCCTGGTCTTGCGAGGACGGGACGTTCGCAAGCCCCAGTGTGAGCTGTGGTGGAGATTCTTAAGAGCTAAGTCTTTTTATATAAATAAGTTATGATACCTAGGGGTGTGACTGTAAGCTCTTTCGAGATGATAAGGCGCAAGACAACGGCTTATTCTGTTTTGCGTCTGGCGAGCATTCGCGAACACATCTCGATCTAGTCTAATATTGATTTTGGAAGGGACTATATGGTAGTATGGCATATGGAAGTATGAGACAAATAGGCAATATCGGTTAAGTGTGGTGATTGAGAGTTTAGATGCTAATCTGAGATGATAACATGAGAAAGATTGATGTATGTATGAACGATGCCAAGCTCAATCTGTCTCGCTACGCTGATGAACTCACCTCATACGATGAATTCATCTGCGTGAGTGAAAGTGGCACGCCGAGATGTGGCATAGTCGGACTCAAAGCGCTCGATCTTCTCGAGTCAATACCACTGTTGCTCGACTTGAGGGGCTCTGCGGCTACCCTCACAGACGGCGGGTTCGTGCCCTGGGACGAGGCGAAGTCCTGTTTGCCCTAGTGTCAGAGCCGGGTTAGTCAGACAGTTTGTGTTCACAGCGAGTTAGCACGTCCGCGCACCAGGCCTAGCGGGGTCTGATTGCCCTCATTCCGAGGCACAATGGCTCTCGGTCGAATCCCTTGCTGGCATCTGGACAACTGCCAGAAGAAGAACGATCGATCCAGACGAAAATGCTGCACCTGCCTGACGAAGCTGTTCAGGTTCAGACCTCCAAGACCAAGAGCCAAGCCCTATTCCAGATGATCCTGCCCATCTTCTCTTGAGGCGACGACAGTGCATAGGAAGGGAGCCTGCATAATCTACCGGGTCGAGATTTCGCCGAAGGCCATCCAATCCCTCGAAGACATCTATCACATAGATGAGGGAGCCTATCGTCGTATCCTTGTCGCCATCGGCAACTTGGGCCATGATCGTCGGCCCGACGGTTCCGAGTTGATCAACTTCTCTATTTCTATCGCAGACCGGGCTCGGGTCACAGCAGGGGGGGTAGCTGGCAAGTGGCCATTCAGATACCTGGGGAGTCTCCTGGGGTGGCTTTTGAGTGCCTGCACTCGCCGACGCCGCCATGAGTCGGCAGTTGCCCTTGCGAGGGCGCAATTTGCGACGGTCGCGAAGCGGCTTAGGGTTCGGTACCTCATGAAGCTGAGAGTGAATCAGTTCGATGTGAACTACACCGTTCATGATGACCCGCCTGTTGTCCGAGTCACTATGGTCTATGACAGGGCGAACATGGTCGCTGCTGCTCGCCACTACTGCAGCAGGGGGCTTTTTGGCCAGTGATCAGGTGTGCGCGTCTTGTTGCAGGCACATTGCGATTCTCCGACTTTGGGGATTTTGGATCTCCTGTTTTAGTTGTTAGGTTTTGAGTGGCGAGATCGGGGGCTGTGGTTCGTGATTCCGTTGCCGGATGAGCGAATGACCCGCCGTGAATTCCGAGAATTAGGACCCGTCAAGAAACAAGTGATGCATTTGCCGCTCAGATTTGGGTCAGATTGGGACGCGATCGATTGAGCGAAACCGGAGGCGTAGTCCTGCTACGTTGAGGATTTCGCGATTGAGGAGCGGCCCAAGATGGCCCGAAGATGAGATGGAAAATGTTCCAGTTGTTTCTTGACGGGTCCTTAGATGACCGGCAGCCAGAACCGCGCGGAGGGGAGCGATGAGCAGAAACGCACTGTGCATCGGGATCAACGACTATCCCGGCACGGAGAACGACCTGGCCGGGTGCGTCAATGACGCCCATGATTGGGCGACCGCATTGCGGGGTCGCGGGTTTGCAGTCGGGAGCCTGATCGACAAACAGGCCACCGGCCGCTCCATTCGAGAGGCGATCGTCGCCCTGGTCTCGCAGGCGAGGAGCGGCGACTTGGTGGCGGTCCAGTATTCGGGCCACGGCTCATTCGTGCCCGATGAGGATGGGGATGAGCCGGATGGCACGGACGAATGCCTCTGCCCCTACGACATCCGGACCCACGGGCCGATTACGGACGACGATCTGTTCGATCTGTACAGCGCCAGGCCGCAGGGCGTGAGAATCCTGATGATCGCCGACTCCTGCCACTCCGGGACGGTGGCCAGGTTTGCGCCCATCAAGATGCCGCCGACCCTCAACGGCAGGCACACCTCCCAGGCCAAGGTGCGGTTCCTTCCGCCAGCGGTGTTTTTGTCCGCGGGTGAGGCGGCCAAGCTCGGGGTGCGAAGGGCGCTTCGGAGGTCGAGCCCGCCGGGCCGGCATGCCGCGCTGCTGCTGGCAGCCTGCCAGGATACGGAGTACAGCTACGACGCCTCGTTTGAGGGCAGGCCCAATGGGGCGTTCAGTTACGTGGCCTTGCGATGCCTGGCCTCCCTGCCGGCGAAGGCTACCTATCGGGACTGGTTCTCGGCCATTCGTAAGGTGCTTCCCTCGCAGCAATACCCGCAGACGCCCAACCTGTATGGTTCAACGAGCATGAAGCAGTGGAAGGTGCTGGTCTGACTTGTTCAGCCAATGGCGAACGGAGAGAAGCGACCAGCGAGCGACCAAGGTCTCTCACATCGATTCCTACACCTCGCCGGCGGATCGACGTGCCCCCGGTTGACTTATCGTCCGCTTCCCCATCCCCATTCACTCCTTCGCCTTGACGACCCGTTGGTCCATTTCGTGGGCAACCCTTCACGATTCTTTCCGGGTTGAAGCCGCGTCTATCGAAAGCCAGTCATCATGTTGTCCCATTGTAGGCACGCTAGACGCATCTCTGCGTAAGGCCTGCAAGTTGAACACGTAGGCTTGGCGAACAGGCCTTTTTTCGTCCGTCCTCGGATCTGTCGGCGATGAGCAGGGGCATGTTAGGACGGGTCACGTTGCAGGTCGTGAGCGAATTCGGATAGGAAATCAAAGGTGGGATGATGGCGTCGATGGGGGAACCAGCAGGCAAGCAGAACCGCCGCGTGACGAGAGGCCTTCCCGGCAAGCTTGCGCTGGTCGTGGTCTCCTGTGCTGGCAGCTTGGTCATTATGGAGTGCCTGGTGCGATGGATCCTTCCGGTGTACGATCCTAGGGGGATGCTCTCCTACTATGTAGGCGAGAACGGCGTACCCTTGGCTCGCAAGGACTTCACCGGCAGGCAACGGAAGAACACGGGGGACTATGATGTCAGCGTGCGAATCAACCAATATGGCTTCCGGGACAGCAAGGATCTCTCCCAATCAACACGCGAAGACCTGTTTGTGGTTGGAGACTCATTCAGCATCGGTCATGGAGTCGAGGAACGTGAACGTTATTCAGATCTCTTGGAGAACCTGCTCGGAAGGAAGGTCTACAACATATCCATACCCACGGACATAGCAGGATATGATCGGTTGGTGGCGTATGCAGAGGAGCATGGGGCCGCCATCCAGAATCTCCTGGTTGCCGTATGTATGGAAAACGACCTGCGAGACTATGAGGAGGGGGGGGCACTCAAAAGGAGCCGCTTTAGGCAGGCAAAGGCATTTCTGACTGCGCATTCGGCTGTATACAACGCGATGACTACCATTGTCCATGAGAATTCACAATTGAACTGGGTGGCCTCGCGAACGCGGCTCATCGCCGCTGACCCGATGGGGTTGGACAGTCGGTTTTGTTCCAGGGCTGTCGAGAGTTCTGTGGAGAGACTCGTCGCTATGCTTGAGCGTCACAAGATAGCGAATGCGATCGTCATTGTCATTCCGTCCAGGGGGCTGTGGCGGGGCAACACGAGGCAGATTCAGGCGAAGATCCATGATGACTTCGTAGGCCTGCTTCGGTCGCACGGCCTGAGGATCATCGATCTCCGGAGGCCGTTCGAGGAGGGCGGCGCTCCGCTGGAGTACCACTTCAAGAATGACGGTCATTGGAATGCCAAGGGCCACCTCAAGGCGGCCGTGACGATCTGCAGGTATCTTATGGACAACGGATGGGCGCGATCCGATTGCGAGCCCTCGCAGACGCCATGTCCGGCGGCGCGATGACCGGGGTGACGAGGCTCCATTGTCGCTCCTGATGGCGCGGCTACAAGGGGCGAGACGGGTGATATCTCACGTGTATAGACTTGTGGGCACAAGGCGTTGAGAAAGAGCGATAGAGCCGGGACGCGTGTCCCTGACGGATACTTCAATCGCAGGCAGCGAGTCGCAGCCGTCGCTGTGGACCGGCTGATGTCCCTGTTCTATCGTTCCAGATCCCCGTCCGATGCCGGGCATGAGACAGGCGAGCCTCAGCGAGTACTCGTGCTCGAGTCTCACCTGATTGGCGATGTCATCATGGGGCTGCCGGCGTACAGGGCACTGCGGCGTCTGTTTCCCAAGGCAGAACTGGTGTTCTGGGGCAATTCCTGGGGCCAGGAATTGCTCAAGGACCAGAGATTGTTTGACAGGTTCCATATCGGCCGCATCCCGTGGGCGACCTATGACTACTCGTACTCCGCCCTGAGACACCTGTATGATCAGGTGGGCCGTCTAAGACAGATGCAGATCGACATCGGCATGGAGTTCCGAGGGGACATTCGGAACATCTTCCTGTTGCACGCGATCCGTGCCAAGAGGCGGGTGAGCTATGGCTTTACGGGTGGGGCCTACTGGCTGACGGATGTGGTTCCTCCTCCCTCTGATTACCACATTGTCCGCAGGAATCTGAATGTTGCCCATTATCTCGGGGCGGAGTGCGGAGACCCGATCCCACGCTTGTTTGTGCCGGACGATGGGAAGGAGAGAGCCAGGGCCTACTTCAGGGAAAGAGGCCTGGATGGGATTGTGTTTCTCCATCCGGGGGCCAGTCACGTCAAACGCCAGTGGGATCCCCTGCGGTTCGCCAAGGTGGCGGAGTACCTGGTTGCGAAGCAACACTGCCCAGTGTTGGTGCGTGGACCCTCTGACGGGGCGGTGGTGGAACAGATCAGACGCTCGTGCAGCCGGGATCTCGCTGTCCTTCGCGTGGGTTTGGCCGAGTTGCCTGCATACCTGAGTTGCGGCGACTTGTTTGTTGGGACGGATAGCGGCATCGCGCACATTGCGGCAGCGGTGGGATTGGATGTGGTCACGCTTTTCGGTCCTCAAGTCCCGGACTTGACCGTGGCCTACGGTTCAGGAGTAGTCAAACCTGTGACCAAGGGAGGCTTTGACTGTCGACCGTGTGGTCGACGCGCATGCCGTCACGTGGCATGTATGCTGGCTATCACCATAGAGGATGTGATTGCGGCAATAGAGGATCTATGGAGTGCGAGGCCTTGCGATCGGCATGACTCAGGCAACCCCATGCCGACCCCAGGGGGCGTTGCAGATTCGCAATCGCGATCTGGAAGCCTGCCCGCTCCCGGGTGACATACCCAGGACAACCCGGGACTTTCCACACGACTGGCGATTGACGCGGAGGCGCGGGCCTCATCACCGAGCCCAGCCGCAGATTCCGCATCAGCGGCATCGCAGGAGCAACACAGTGTATCCGTTGGTTAGCGTCGTAATGCCCGCCTATGACCGGGCCGCTGTACTGCAGCGGGCCGTTGAGAGTGTGTGCAATCAGACGTACAAGAATTGGGAACTGATCATCTGTGATGACGCATCACGTGACAATACAGCAGAAGTTGCAGAGGGACTTCGAGGGCAAGACCGCAGGATCCAGCTCTTGAGGCATTCAAGGAACCTGGGCGCTGCTGAGGCTAGAAACACGTCCATGAGATCTGCAAAAGGCAAGTACATTGCCTTCCTGGACAGCGACGACGAGTGGCTTCCGGACAAATTGGCTAGACAAGTTGATGTCATGGAAGGCTTGCCAGACCGCGTTGGCATCTGTTGCACTGGAGCTAAGTACCTGATTAACGGTATTCGTTGTACAAAGGTCATACCGGAAAAGGCATGGGAAGAGAACACTCTCGAGAAACTCATCGATGGCACCATGGTGTATGCGACGTCAAGCATTCTCTTCAGGCGAGCGTGTCTGGAATCGACCGGCATGATGACACCGGCACTTCGTCGGGGACAGGATGATGACTGGTTAGTGAGATTCTGCCTGCAGTTTGGCTTGAAAACAATACAGGACATATTGGTCAGAATGCATCTTTGCACCCTGCAGAAACGAATCTGTTCTCACACGATTGTCAAGGCAGACTACATGGTAAGCACCTACTACCACACCATTGAACGCACTCATGGAAGAAGATGCGCGGCCTTGTTCAAAGGAAAGTTGCTCATGGAGGTTGCTGGTGCTGCTTTCAGGGAACATCGATATGGTTGCGCGATGCGGTATCTTGTCAGGGCGGTCCGATGTTCACCTCTACAGAGAAAAGGAGTCTACATCCGATTGCTCAGATCGCTCCTGCATGGGTTGTGGCATTGGCGATGAGAGAGGCTACGTCTACCACATGATGAAGACAATCTCAGCGCTGGACTCACCCGACACGACTTTCCACCGAGTAGCGTTCGTAAGCCTGATCGCTGGGGGAGTGCTTCTGCGGATCTGGGCGTTCCAGGGGTATTCCGATTCCGATCCGCGTGCCTACGCAGTCCTGGCGAACGACCTGTCTGGCGGTATCCTTCATATCCCGGCCTATGATGGGCCACCCGTTTTTCCCCTCCGTCTTGGCGTCTACGGACCAACGGGTGCCCTGATCAAGGCATTCGGTCTCTCTGAGCCAGTCCTCGCAGGTTATCCGTTCCTGGTCAGCATCGCCGGTTGCCTACTGGCCTATGGCGTGGGACGGGTGGTCTTTGGACCGCTCGCCGGCCTCATCGCAGCAGGCATTGTGGCCTGGCTCCCGATAGACGTCACCAAGGCGTCTGTGCTACAACCCGATACGATCGCGGCTTTCTGGGGCAATCTGGGAGTCTTCCTCATATGCCTTTCCTTCAACTCAAAGACTCGATCGCCCCGATCCACGGTATGGGGGCTTCTAAGCGGCCTGGCCTTTGGCATCTCGTGGCTGTGCAAGGAGTCCGTAGTCTTCCTCGTCCCCTTCGTTCTGATTCTTATCACGTGTCTCCAGCCATCCACTCCTCTGAAGAGGAGAATGGCCGTGCTACTCTCGGTCGGTATGGGGTCGTTGGCTGTTCTTGTTGCGGAGACTCTGTTCTTCTACGTGACAACCGGCGATCCGGTCTTCCATCTTCACTCCACCGAGCGCAACTACGTGCAGTGTGCGGCCTGGTTTCTCGACCCCTCCTCCCCGTACTTCGGTTGGAAGGAGGGTGGCTATGCGCTGGCGCTTCTCAAGAGACTCTTGGTGAGCGGTCCAAGGGCTTTGCTCTTCTCCCGATCCCTTGGCGGCCTTCCAGCTTTTGCAGCCGTTGCCCTGGTCTGCGCTGGTATCTTCCGCAAACGCACCTTTGCGATGCCGGGTCTCTGGTTTGTCACCCTGGTGCTCATGTTCAACTTCATGACTTCCTCTTTCCGGGCTTATAGACCGCTGCCATTGCTCAGCCATTATCTCTACCCTCTCCTTCTTCCGTCGGGCATTCTGGTCGGGGGTTTCCTTGCCCTTTTGTTGACTTCCGGAGACGACTTCTCCACCCGGAAGGTGCGAGTGGTCGGGCCATCCGTTTTCTTCGGCGCCTTTTGCGTGCTGATCGTACCCGGGCTGTGGGGGAGTCTCAGATCGAGGCCGGAGGAGGTCGAACGTGTCGTCGCCTCGAAACTGACCCAAAAGGATGTGGTGTATGCGGACTACCGGACAGCCGGCAGCTTGGTGTTCTTCCGCAACGGGTCTCTGTCGCCAAGGACTGCGACGACAATCCCGTATGAGGACCTGAGCGTCGAGGACATGACTAGTGGCGCCTACGTCCTTGTGGATAGAACCATGACCGAGTTCCTGACCCGGTCGTACGGCTATCGTCGCCCGGGTTTTGTCGAAGCCCCACCTGAGACATGGCAAGACGTATGGAAGGGCAGGAACGCCGTCTTGTATCAGGTTATGGACCAACGCGAACAAGGCGCTGCACCCCACACAGAGTAGCACGCCAAATGGAACGCCTACGAACAGAGGTCATCTTTGGCTCTGGCCACCCAGACAACGACTTGGCCCGCAGATCGGTTTGGGGCGGCATCGCCACCCTGACATCCCAAGGGGTACAACTCGTTCTCCGGCTTGTGGGGACGGTAGTTCTCGCCCGCTTGCTGACACCAGTTGACTACGGGCTGATGGGGATGGTCACGGCGGTCGTCAATCTCGCCGAGGTGTTTAAGGACGCGGGGCTTTCCATGGCCACCGTGCAGAAGGATCGCATTTCCCATGAGCAGACCAGCACCCTGTTCTGGTTGAATGTCCTGATCAGTGCCTTTCTCGGCCTCTGCGTTCTGGCAGGTTCGCCGCTCGTGGCTTCGCTTTACGGACGTCCGGAGCTGACAGCCGTGACGGCCACACTCGCCATGTCCTTTGTTGTCAGCGGCTTGGCGATCCAGCATCAGGCGCTGCTGCGACGCCACATGCGGTTCGGTGAACTCGCGGGCATTCAGATCGTCTCACAGGCCGTCACCCTAGTCGTGACGATTGTCTTGGCCTGTCTCGGCTGGCGATACTGGGCGCTCGTGGGTGGCACGCTTGCCCAGGCCCTGGTCGGCACGCTGCTGACGATCTATTTCTGTCCGTGGGTGCCGGGCGGGCTGAAAAGGGGAACGGGCGTGCGTGCCATGGTTGGTTTTGGTGGGTACCTGACCGGGTTCAACCTAGTCAACTACTTTGCCCGGAACGCCGACAACATCCTCATTGGCAAGTTCATCGGCGTGGGCGTCCTGGGCCTGTATGCGAAGGCTTATGACCTTTTCATGATGCCGATCAGCCAGATCAGGACGCCGATGATGAACGTGGCGATGCCGGCGCTCAGTGCGATCAAGGATCAACCCGAACGTTACCGCAAGTACTATCAGCGCATAATCCACATCATGGCTTCGCTCACCATGCCGGTGGCCCTGTATTGTGCCATTGAAGCGGATGTCCTCATCGAAGCGATGTTGGGACCGCAGTGGCTCGGGGCTGCCCCGCTACTCCGGATTATGGCTATCGCAGGCGTGATTCAGCCAACGATTGGAACCGTGGGAGTCGTGCTCTGTTCACTGGGACAGGCTCAGCGGTACTTCATCATGGGCACGACGAACAGCCTGTTCATCGTTGGTTCGTTCGCCCTTGGTCTGCCTTGGGGGGCTATGGGGGTTGCCACATCGTACACGATCGTCACCTACGTGCTTCTGCTGCCCACGTTGTGGTACTCGTTCAGACGATCTCCCATCTCTGTGACGGACTACTTCCTGGCCATGTCCAGGCCTGCCGTTGCAAGCATCATCATGGGATCTGCGCTTCTCCTGGTTCGCCCCCCTCTGGCCAGTGTGCCGGGTGTGGCTTCCGTGGCGTGCTCTTTGATCATTGGCGTTCTCGTCTATCTCTCGGCGCTGTTTACCATCCCCGGGGGCCCCCGGCTACTCCGTGAGTATTCATCGTACTGGTCCTTGTTGTCTCAGAGAAACACGTAGATCGATGATGTCCGAGTCTGGCGCGAAGCATACGATGACGCGTCTTCGCCCCGGTTTACCCGGGACTACGTATACGGCAATGCCCGGGTACAGCAACAGACGGCATTCCTCTCCATGCGTGACAAAGATCGGTTTTTAGTCTTCGGAAGTCCTGCTATCGAGGAGGACGAGATCCAGGAGGTCGTGGCCAGCTTGAGAAGCGGCTGGCTTGGCACGGGGCCCAAGGTCGCCCGCTTTGAACATGCTTTCCAAACATACAAAGGGGCCCCGTATGCCGTGGCGGTCAATTCCTGTACGGCGGCTCTGCACCTGAGTATGTTGACGGCGGGCCTCAAGCCGGGCGACGAGGTCATCACCACACCGCTGACCTTCTGCGCCACCGTGAATGCTATTATCCACGCCGGGCTCACTCCGGTGCTGGCGGACGTTGAGCCTGTGAGCATGAATATCGATCCGGAGCAGATTCGGGCCAGGATCACGCCCAGGACCAGGGCTATTCTTCCTGTCCACTTCGCTGGGCGGCCCTGCGACATGAACAGCATTCAGCAGATCGCGGATTCTCATGGCCTGAAGATCATTGAGGACTGCGCCCACGCCATCGAGGCGGAATACCATGGTCGAAAAACGGGCACCTTTGGCGACTTTGGCTGTTTCAGCTTCTACGTTACGAAGAACATCGTCACCGGCGAAGGGGGCATGGTCCTGACCCGGTCAGAGGCGGATGCTGCCACTGTCAAGCGATTGGCCCTGCACGGCATGACCACGGACGCCTGGAGGCGGTTCAGTGACGATGGCTACAAGCACTACTACGTGGTCGATTGCGGGTACAAGTGCAACATGATGGACATCCAGGCCGCCATCGGGATCCATCAGCTCAAGAGAATCGAGTCCTACTGGAACCACCGCCGCGAGATCTGGCACCGGTACAACGCGGCCTTTGCGGGTCTGCCTCTTGGTCTTCCGGCCGCCCCCGAGCCGAATACCCGCCACGCCTGCCACCTCTACACCGTTCTCATAGACCCAGAGCGGTGCGGGATCAGCCGCGATCACTTCCTGGAGGCAATGACGCGGATGAACATCGGGGTGGGTGTGCACTTTCTGAGCATTCCCGAGCATCCCTACTATCAGGGGACATTCGGGTGGAGACCTGAGGATTATCCCCATGCGATGAAGATCGGCAGGCAGACCGTGAGTCTGCCAATCTCGGCGAAGCTGATGAAGGAGGACATCGACGATGTGGTCACGGCCGTGAAAACAGGCCTTTGTGGGCCAAACAACCGCCACGGCGAGCGGGTCTCGCAGTAACCGCGTCATGACAACGGTCAAACGGACGTCAGGAGAGCACGATGATCTGTTCGGAGGACGTTAGACGGTTCTGGGATGGTCGTGCCAGAGAGTTCAAGACCAGTGGCCAGGCAACACTCCGGGAGACTCGGCTAAGGGAACGGGAGATCCGCGCGATCATTCGCCACCTACCCGATCGTTGCCGCGCCATTGACATCGGCTGTGGAAATGGATACTCTACGCTACGTTTCGCCCAGGCGCGTAAACTCGACATCGTGGGAGTCGATTTCTCGCCGGAGATGATACGGTATGCCCGGGAAAACCTCGTCAGCTTCCAGGAGCATAACCCTCGAAAGAGCGTCGTGGATTTCGGGGTGGCGGATGTGCTGGACCTGAGATACCCGGCGGAGAGCTTCGACGTAGCGATTACAGAGCGGTGTCTCCAGAACCTTACCTCATGGGAGGACCAGCGACAGGCGATCGTCAACATCGGACGACTGCTCAAGCCCGATGGACGATTCATCATGACGGAGGGATCGTTCACCAGCCTTGACCGCCTGGTTGGATTGACTCACCGCCTTGGGCTGAAGGAACCTGCAGGGGTGGTTCCCTGGCATAACCTGTTCTTCTGTGACGACCTTCTGCTGAACGATCCTGCTATCCGCCGGTCGTTCGTGCCGATCGAGATAGACAATTTCGCAAGTTCGTACATGCTGGTGACGCGTTTGCTGTCAGCTCGCCTGCACCGATTAGCTGGCGTCGTACCCAACTTCGGGTCATTTGGCTACATCAAGATTTACTCCTGGCGGAGACGCCGGTAGCTTGACAGTTCGGCGATCTTGGATCGCTTGTTGTGGTATCTGGGCCCCAGTGAAACCATGCGAATCGCGTTCATTGTAGATACCTTCCCCACCCTCACCGAGACATTCATCATCAATCAGGTCGCCGGTCTGTTGGAGGCGGGCCACGACGTTCAAGTCTTCGCCGCGCATGCTGACGTCGCCTTTCAGGGACACCCTGCTGTGGAGCGATATCGGCTCATGGAGCGGGTTCATTCGTGGGAATGTCGCCTCGCGAAGCTGCCCCGCGTGTGCAGGATCGCCCGCCTGCTTCCTGTCTCCTTCCTGCGTGGTCCCCTGAGGGTGATCGACTCATTGAATGTGTTCAACCAGGGTGCTACGGCACGCTCGCCGGGGTGGTTTCACTACTTGCGGGCTTTTCGGGGCAGGACCTTCGACGTCATCCACTGCCACTTTGGATGGAATGGAGTGCTCGGGTGCATGCTCAAGCAGATGGGAGTATCGGGCAAGCTGGTGACCACGTTCTACGGCAGAGACATTTCGGCGAGTCCGAGGCAGGAGAAGTGGCGAAGGGCGTATCAGATCCTTTTTCGTGACGGCGACTTGTTCTTGGTTGAGGGTAGCCACATGAGGCAGTGCTTGGTCAACCTGGGCTGTCCCATGGAGAAGGTGAGGATTCAACATATCATGGTGGATATCAATAACCTCCCCTTCATCCGGCGAGGACCCAAGGGCGCCACGGATGAGGTAGTCCTGTTGCACTGCGGTCGGTTCGTCGAGAAGAAGGGCCTGATCTACGCGATCCAGGCGTTGGAGATGCTGTTGCCTCGGTATCCCAGGCTGACCCTGCGAGTCATCGGCGACGGTCCTTTGATGCCAACGATCCGGGAATATGTGCACGCGCGCGACCTCGATGGTCATGTGACCTTCCTGGGGTATCAGGCGCACGATATCTTCGTGCAGGAGTGCCTGCGGGCGGACATCATGCTACAACCCAGCGTCACTGCTGCGGACGGTGACAGCGAAGGGGGCGCTCCGACGGTCCTCATTGAGGCACAGGCCACCGGCCTTCCCGTGGTGGCGACATACCATGCCGACATCCCTGAGGTGGTCGTGGATGGCAGAAGTGGGCTCTTGGCTGGAGAGAGAGACGTAGACGATCTTGCCCAGAAGGTCGAACAACTCGTGCGTCGCCCGGAGTTGTGCGCCGATATGGGCTGTTTTGGGCGTAGGCATGTGTCAACGAATCATGCGGTGTCCAGTGAGGTCAGCAGGCTCGAAGCATGCTACAGGTTAACAACTGACGCGACTGAAGGCATGTGATCCCGTCTTCTGGGATGGACCTGACACCTGCAGGAGACGTCGACAAAGAAAGACGGCTGCCCGACAATGGACAGCCGTCTTCTTTTTTGACCTGTGTGAAAGAGTCCCGGGGACTAGGCCATTCTCCTCCGTCTCAGCCAGCCCACCAGACAGGTTCCAAGGCCACCCAGCAGCAGTGCCCCAGGCACCGGAACTGTAGTCACCTCGGCTCTGATGGTGCCGGCGTTGTCGAGGTAGTAACTATCCCAGCACATGAGCTTCAATTCGCCGGTCGCGTTGGCTGTCCCAGCGTAGGATATTCCGACCAGGAAGCGACTCCCGCTGTCAATCTGGCCAACCATTGCGCCGTATTTGAAGGTGTCGCCATCATAGGTGTACTGCGAAGGCGGAGTGGTACCCCCATTGAGGATACCGTCGGCGTTGCAGTTGACCATCGGGGTCTTGGTGTTGTCGATGGTCCATTCGTCGCCAGCACTGGAGGTGATCAGGAGGCTGTCACCTGCGGTCAGCATGATCCCGGTGTTTAACGGAACGATCTTCGTGGCGTGATCAGCGTCCACATACACATACACCGTGTAGCTCGCATTGGCACCGACCGTCAGTGCCAGCAGCAACACACTTGAAGCAAGTACTCTTTTCATCATTCTGATTCCTCCGAAAGTATTCCCAAAACGTCTTGTTTCACTCTCCAGCCTCTCCGAGCACTGACAGGCCGTGCGAGACATCTTACCGATATGCTGCACGGTTACCGAATCTGGGTGCCCATTGCTCGCCACACAGACACCGTGCACACTTGGGAGAGACAAAGGATATGCGTACGACGCAGCCCTTTTCATCTCCTCCTCACTACCACCGTTTACCTTTTTTGTCAGGACGATATTGCATTGGCAACTAGCAGAACGCCCATATTATCACCATTTCCATGGTCTAAAGTCAAGGGTCTTATAACAGAACAGCCCGGTGATGCCCCTATGGGCCGGGTTGGCTCCTCAGGGGTATGCACAGCCTGCCAGGGACGATCAGTCTCATAAGTCATTCTAATTCAATGGGATAGATGTTTCAGCCGTTGGCCGGAAGGCAAGACGTGCCTTCAGGCTGTGTCCTAAAAAAAGTGCCTCAAGTGCCCGTTGGAAAGGCCGCGATTCGTGACCGAGGAGGAGGCCTTCTCGCATGGTTTTGGATGTAACCCATGAGGCGAAGGGCACGTGGGTGGGCCGCCTGATTCGAGCAACGACTATTGCCAAAAGGTTCGGCAACGGGTATGTAAGGTTATCATGAAGAGGGCATTGATCACCGGGATCACGGGACAGGACGGGTCATACCTGACGGAGTTCCTGCTCAAGAAGGGCTACGAGGTCTGGGGGATCATCCGCCGCAGCTCCTCGTTCAATACCGGGCGGATCGATCACCTCTACAGGGATCCCCACGACGAGCCGAAGCTCAAGCTTGTGTTCGGGGATCTAACCGATGGGAGCAACCTCTCTTCGGTCCTCAATGACGTGCAGCCGGACGAGGTCTACAATCTGGGTGCCCAGAGCCATGTGAAGGTGAGCTTCGAGCTGCCCATCTATACGGTGAATTCCGATGCCCTGGGCACCCTCAGGGTCCTGGAGGCCGCACGCAACATGAAACGCCCGGCCAAGTTCTACCAGGCCTCAAGCAGTGAGATGTTCGGAAGGGTGGTGGAGACGCCCCAGACCGAGAAGACCCCGTTCTATCCGCGAAGTCCCTATGCCTGCGCCAAGGCCTACGGCTTCTGGCAGACGGTCAACTATCGTGAGGCCTATGGGCTGTTTGCCTGCAACGGAATCCTGTTCAACCACGAATCGCCGCGACGCGGTGAGACCTTCGTGACACGCAAGATCACCCGGGCTGCTGCGCGAATCAAGGAAGGGCTTCAGGACAAGCTCTATCTGGGCAATCTCGAGGCCAAGCGTGACTGGGGATTTGCCGGCGACTACGTGGAGGCCATGTGGCTGATGCTCCAGCAGGATGAGCCCGACGACTACGTGATCGCCACGGGCGAGACCCACTCGGTCAAGGAGTTCTGCGAACTGACCTTTGCCCGGCTCGGCCTGGACTGGCGGAAGTACGTGGAGGTGGATCCGAGGTACTTCCGTCCTACGGAGGTGGACCTGCTCCTGGGTGACGCCTCCAAGGCCAGGAAGGCATTGGGGTGGAGACCGCGGATGGCCTTCAAGGAATTGGCGGCCGTGATGGTGGAGGCCGACTGGGACCTGGCCAAGAAGGAGCGGCTGCTGAAGGACGCAGGGCATGGGCCGGGATAGGAGGCAACTTGCATCCGCCCAATCTGGCCATTTAACCATTTAACCATTTAACCTTTTAACTATTAAACCATTTAACTATTTACCTCTCACCATGCCCCCAGTGGATCTGTCAAAAGAGCGTATCGTTGTCACCGGCGGGGCGGGATTCCTGGGCCGGTATGTGCAGCGTCGGCTTCTCGATCGGGGTGTAGAGCCCGAGAATCTGATGGTTCCGCTGGTCGAGGATTACGACCTGACCCGGGAGGCGGACGTGGCTGCCATGTATGCCGACATGGCGCCAACGGTGGTCATCCACCTGGCCGCCCAGGTTGGGGGGATCGGGGCCAATCGAGCCAATCCGGGACGTTTCTTCTACGCGAACATGGCGATGGGGCTGCACCTGATCGAGCACGCCCGGTTGCGGGGACTGAAGAAATTCGTCCAGGTCGGGACGATCTGCGCCTATCCGAAGTTCACACCGGTCCCCTTCAAGGAGGAAGACCTGTGGAACGGTTACCCTGAGGAGACCAACGCCCCTTATGGGATCGCCAAGAAGGCATTGCTGGTCATGCTACAGGGCTATCGACAGCAGTACGGCCTTGCCGGGATCTACCTGTTGCCGGTCAATCTCTACGGACCAGGTGACAACTTCGACCTGGAAACCAGTCACGTGATCCCGGCCTTGATTCGCAAGTTCTGTCACGCGGTGGATACCGGGGCCACAGAGGTCACGGTCTGGGGCACGGGATCGGCGAGCCGCGAGTTCTTCTACGTCGACGACGCTGCGTCCGCCATCGTCATGGCCGCGGAGAGATACGAGGGCGCAGAGCCGGTGAACATCGGCGCCGGTTTCGAGATCACGATCCGAGACCTGGCCGAGAAGATCAAATCCCTTGCCGGCTTCACGGGGACCCTGGCATGGGATTCCTCCAAGCCGGATGGTCAGCCGCGGCGGTGTCTGGATGTGTCCCGGGCCAAGAGACTCTTTGGGTTTGAGGCGAAGATGCCCTTTGAGGAGGGCCTGCGAAGGACGATCGCGTGGTGGAAGGACGCGGCCAGCAGGTCGTAGCGGATAGGTCTTCTTTTTCCCTTGCAGGCACTCGGGGCAACTCTATAATGGCGGAGGTTTCGGCATTGATCCGTACCTTGTTTTTTCGTACTCGGACGAGGGTGGGAACAGGAATAAGGCGGTAGCAGCGGTTTCCGTCTGAGTGGAACAAAACGGGGATTGCCATGGGTCAGGGAGTGACGGTTGGCCAGGCCCGCCGAAGCGGGGGCGCGAGTGTCGTTTCAGAGATCGAGGTTCAGCAAGAGGTTGGAGGAGTCGCGGCCTTTGTTGGGCACGACCTAGCTGCAGACAGTTCTCTCCCGGAGTGGATGTCACTTCCAAGGGTGTTCCCGCGAGTACCCCAGATACCGAAGGCGCAGGAGTTCCTCATCCGTTTGCTCGACCTGGCAGGGGCGTTTGTGATCCTCGTCCTGGCCCTACCTGTGATGTTGCTGTTTTCCTGTCTTATCAAGATTCTCTCTCCCGGGCCAATTCTCTACAGGCAAGAGAGGGTAGGTAAACAAGGTAGAATATTTGTACTCTACAAGTTCCGTAGCATGATCGACGAAGCCGAGAGGCACGTCGGCCCCATATGGGCGGCCAAGGACGATGACCGCGTGACACCCATCGGCAAGGTGATGCGCAAGATGCGGATCGATGAACTGCCCCAGGTCCTCAACGTCCTCAAGGGGGACATGAGCCTGGTCGGGCCGAGGCCTGAGAGGCCCTTCTTCGTGCAGCGACACAAGGCCCTCCAAGGCGTGCGACTGGCAGTAAAGCCGGGGCTCACAGGCCTTGCCCAGATTCGCGCATTCTACGATCTGAAGCCCGAGCACAAGCTCAAGTACGACTACCTGTACATCCAGAACAGGTCTTTCCTGCTCAACCTCTCGATCCTGCTGAGAACCGTACCCGTGGTGATCCGTAAAACGGGGTGGTAGCCCAGCCCGCCTATTTCACGGGGTTTTGGGAGCTATCGGCGGAACCTATGAATCGCATGCGACTTATGACTGGTGAAATATGCGGGCTAAGCCTGGAAGCGGGTCTTGGCCTGTCCGACCAGGTAGAAACTTCCGGTAATGAGGATGAGGTCCTCCTTGCCCGTTGCACTTTTCGCCACGTGCAGGGCCTCGCCAAGGCACGATGAGGTCTGGCACATCTTGTGGGAGACCTCAGCGAATCGCTCGGTGAGTTCCTGGGGAGATGCGGCCTTGGGGGAGTTGCTGCGGGTAAAGATGACCTTGTCTGCCCCGTACTGCAGCTCGTGGAGCATGCCGTCGATGTCCTTGTCGTTGTTGCAGCCGAAGATCACGACCATCGAATCGTATGGGATGTTCTGGCCCACGGCGTGTATCAAGGCCCGGATGCTGGCTGCGTTGTGCGCACCATCGATCATGATCCGGGGGTCCTCACAGATCATCTCCATCCGCCCCGAGAGGGTCACCTCCTGGAGGCCCTTGGCAGCCTTGTCGTTGTCAATCTGGAAACCACAGGCCTTGAGTCTGTCGAGCATGGCCAGGGCTAGCCCGCAGTTGATGGCCTGATGCCGGCCGTGCAGCGGCACCCGCAGATGCTCGAACTTGCTGGTCGGAGTCGTCAGGCAGATCCTCGTGTGCGGGCCGTGCTCTCGGGAGGTCTCGAACCGGAACGAGAAATCGATGTCCCCACCCGTCACGCTCAGGGGGGCCTTCATGGAGAGGGCCTGGGTCTTGAGGACCTTCATGGCCGTGGGGTCCTGTTCGACCGTCACGATCGGGACACCCGGTTTGAACACGCCGGCCTTCTCCCTGGCAATGCTGTCCAGGGTATTTCCGAGCTGCTGCATGTGGTCTATGCTCAGGCTGGTGATGCCGATGACCTTGGGCAAGATGACATTGGTGCTGTCGAGCCGCCCCCCAAGACCCGTCTCGATCACTGCGATGTCCACCTCCTTGTCAGCAAAATGCAGGAAGGCGATGGCTGTCATGATCTCGAAGAACGTAGGGGCCTCTCCCTTCTTGGCCAGTCTCTCGACGGGGCTGTGCACACGGTTCAGCAGGCCCAGCATCTCGTGGTCGTCGATCATTCGCGAATTGACCACGATTCGCTCGTGCAGGTGCACGACGTGGGGTGAGGTATAGAGGCCGACTGTATAGCCGTTGGCCTCCAGCATCTTGGCGAGCATGGTGGCGGTAGAGCCCTTGCCCTTGGTTCCTGCCACGTGCGCGGTATTGAGCTTCTTGTGCGGATTGCCAACCAGGCCCAAGAGGTTCTCCATGCGATCCAGACTGAAGGTGGTTGCATTGTAGCGAAGATGCCCTTGCCTCTCGTAGTCGGTCTTCTTGAAGAGGTACTCAATCGCCTGCCTGTAGCTGCCAAATGCCTTGTCGGACTGGACCTTGGCGACTTTGGTAGAGGACTTCTGCTGGGCCTGCTTCTTCCCTATTGTCTTGGTTCCTTTTGCCATGAGCCGCATATGCTAGCAGATTACATCGCACAAGTCAAATTATCTGACCGACAAGCCCGCATTGGGCCTGAATCGGAGACGCCTGGTCATGTTTAACAAGATACATGGCAAGGACTTGTGCCTTGTTCGTGAATACTCCTACGCTGGGCTTGTCCAAAGGAGGCTATAAGCTTTCACCGGCAACACATTCCTATTGGCTAATGCCGGCTACACAGGAGCGGCCTCCTGTTCGGTTGATTGCATGATGAGCAGGTCGTGGCTGTGGGCTACTGCCCGGCCTTGCCCTTGCGTACGGGCTTTTCCTGGATGAAGCGGCTGATGTTTCGGACGGCCTGGCGAAGCCTCTGTTCGTTCTCCACCAGTGCAATCCGCACGTATTTCTCGCCAAGCTCACCGAACGCGCGGCCAGGGGACACCACGACCTCGGCATACTCCACCAGGTCCGCGGCGTAGTCAATGGTACCCTTGCCCCGAAGGTGCTCGTCCGGTATTTTCGCCCATACGAACATGGAGGCCCTAGGCTTGTCTACAGACCAGCCTATCCTCCGAAGGCCATCACATAGCACGTCCCGGCGGGATTGATACTTTTTGTTTTGGACAGCTATGTCCTCATCGCAGTGGCGAAGCGCGATAATCCCGGCAATCTGCACAGCTTGGAAAATGCCGTAGTCATAGTACCCCTTGATCGTGGCCAGGTAGTTGACCATGTCCTTGTTGCCTGCAACGAACCCGATCCTGAAGCCGGCCATGTTGTAGGGCTTGCTCATGGTGGTGAATTCCACGCCCACGTCCTTTGCGCCCTTGGCCGACAAAAAGCTGGGGGCCTTGTACCCGTCGAAGCAGGTCTCGCCGTACGCGAAGTCCTGGATCACGGCGAACCCGAATCGCTTGGCCAGATCCACGACGGTGTCGAAGAACCCCTCTTCCACGGTCATGGCCGTGGGATTGTGCGGGTAGTTGAGGATCAGGAGCTTGGGCTTCGGATACAGGTGCTCACAGACCATGGCGATGGTGTCCAGGAACCTCTGGTCATTGCCTAAGGCTACGGTGATCACGTTCGCGCCGGCCAGGGCCACGCCGTAGTTGTGGATAGGAAACGCCGGGTCCGGTACGATGGCCGTATCGCCGGTGCCAAGCAGGGCCAGGCACATGTGGCTGAAGCCCTCCTTTGAGCCGATGCAGGCCAGGACCTCCGTCTCCGGATCGAGATCCACACCCCACTTACGCTGATACTTGAGGGCCACCTCCTTGCGGAGGTTCTTGATCCCCTTGGAGGCGCTGTAGCGGTGGTTCCGAGGGTCCTTGGCCGCCTCGCAGAGCTTGTCGACGACGATCTGCGGGGCGCCGTCCGTGGGATTGCCCATGGCCAGGTCGATGATATCTGCGCCCTGCTGGCGCTTGGCCAGCTTCAGGGCATTGAGTTTTGAGAAGAGATACGGCGGCAGACGCGTGATCCTCTGTGCCGGTTCGATCCTGTAATCCGACATCGTACTATCCTACAAACGAACAAAGAAAGAAGATTGACCCATGTCAACGCGGCGAGACAGTTTACATAAGCTGCCTGGATTTGCAAACCGAATTCTGGTTGTGCTGCCCGATTCATTTTCTATCGGCAGACTGGCCGCCTTTTCTGGAATGCCTCCACAGAATCGCTGTTCGCTCCTGGTCATGCGTGCCATACGGTTTTGCCAAGAGACAGGACTACGCGTATAATACCCCTGACGACAACGGCTTAGTACCGTGGCAGGCGCGATAGCGACCTTGCGTGTACCATCCGGTGGCGTGAGGACGAATGTATATGCCGTACCGCTCTAGACGATCCAGTAAGCCTCTTCACGTCGCGTTGGTGTATAACGCCGATGCGGGAATCGTACCTGATACGCCGGAAGATCGTGGCAGCACGGCCGACCTTCGGCACATGATCCACGACATGGCCCGCGTGCTGAGGTCATTGGGCCATCGAGTCACCATCCTGCCGCTGGCCCACGACCTCTTTGTGTTTCAGCGAAGACTCCGCCGTCTCTGCCCCGACGTGGTATTCAACCAGTATGACGACGTGGTTCACGGGGCTCTCTACGAGATGCGGTTTGCCGCCATGGTACGCATGATGGGCTTTCCCATCACCGGGTCGCCTGCCTTGGCCCTGGGGTTGAGCCGCTACAAGCACATGTCTGCCAGTCTCCTCCAGGGAACAGGGATTCCTATCCCACCCTACACGGAACTGCTGGAGAAGGTGGGCGACGTGGACCGGCATGAATGGAAGTTTCCCCTCATTGTTCAGGCCAGCCAGGAACATGCGGGAATCGGCCTGGATCGAGATTCGGTCGTGCGCTCGAAGAAGGCCCTCCGCCGCCAGGTGCGTCACATCCTGCTGACGTACAGTCAACCCGCGCTCGTCCAGCAGTTCCTGCCTGGTCGAGAGTTCAACGTGGGCATTGTTGGAGGAAAACGTCCTGGGGTGATGGCCTTGGCCGAGGTCCACTATGGAGAGCTGCCCCCCGAAATCCCCCCCATCATGTCATACGCCGCCAAGTGGATTGAAACCTCGTTGGAGTACAAGAAGACATCTGTCATCTGTCCGGCGGTCGTGGAACCTGAGCTCGCTCGTCAACTTAACGATACGGCCATGCGTGCGTTTCGCGCTGTCAGGGCCTGGGGCTATGGCCGAGTCGATATTCGACTCGATGAAACCGGAGTCCCCAGGGTCTTGGAGGTCAACTGCAACGCCTCCCTGGAGGAGGGCGTCAGCCTGGCACGCTCCGCCGAAAAGGCAGGCATCACCTATCCACAGTTGATCCAGATGGTTATCGATGCCGCTTTGGAGGGGCCGCCATTTGACGTCAACGTTGCCATGCAGCTCTAAGCCCGCATGCGGGTCATAGGTTCCGGCAGCAGAGCCCAAGACCCCGTGAGAAATGCGGGCTGCTACCCCGTCCTCCGATACCCCTTGGCTCGATGGCCGTAATGCTCGGCCAAAGGCATGGTCAGCTTCGAGACCGGTTCGAGCAGCTCTCCGCCTGTGCACTTCGGCCTTTGATCGCGGATTCTCCGCATCAGACGATCCACGTACATCAACTTGTGAATCGCCGGCCAACAGCGATACTTGCGCCGCCAACTGGAGCGAGGAGTCAGCCAGACGGCAAAGGTCTCCGCAAAATCGTCATCCGGGTGCTTCTGCGCGTACGTGTACCCGTAGGGGCAGCTAAAGATGTGCCGAACGAATCTCCGGCTCAATGGGTTCGGCTGAAAAGAATCCCGATACGGCTTGGAGAATGAACCGAACGTGTCTCTCCACTCCGGTTCTTCCCACAGCAGGAATGCATAGTTGATCGCGTGTCCCGTCTCATGTCGCAGGAGCTGCATGGCCGTCTGTCTGTCTTCCAGTTCGCCGGTCAGCTCTTCCTCGATACGCCCAAGCTGCGCGCAGGCCAGGTAGAAAGGTATCCCGATGGTCGGCACCTGGTCCGGGCAACCCCAGCTATCCGTCAGGTAGACGGCGGGCACGTACTTCACCCCTTTGGTTGCCAACTCCCGCTGCAATTGCCGGACAAATGGCTCAACGGGCGATCCTACAATTCGGAGTCCCAGGTCACAGATTCGTCTTTCAAGCAGTCTGTTCCGAACGGTCTCCCAGTTGTTGGACTGGGCCCACGCCCTACTGGCAACCTGTTGTCTGCCGCAGCCTTCTGCAGCCATCTGTCTTCTCCCCACTCAAGTCACACGCACTGGAAAACCCTTCACGGGGGCACAGGCCCACTCGGAGCCTGCCACAAGGATCCACCATGAGCCTCATATGCTACCTCATCCAAGAGAGGGATTTCAAGTGTATCTGAGAGGGTTTGTATAAGTCTATGTTTGGAATATACTTATAAGTTAAATATCGGCTGGACGCTTCTCGCTGCCGTATTCCGACTCCCCGCCTTGCCGTCCTACCGTGGCGGCCCCGCCGCCCACCCTCTCACCTTCTTCCCTTCCTACCCTCTTGCTCCCTACCAGGCTACTCCCACTCGATGGTGGCAGGGGGTTTGCTGGAGATGTCGTACACGACCCGGTTGACGCCCCTGACCTCATTGATGATGCGGCTGGCGATAGTGGCCAACACCTCATGAGGGATCCTGGAGAAGTCGGCGGTCATAAAGTCCGTGGTGTCGACTGCGCGAAGGGCGATGACGTTCTCATAGCTCCGCTCATCGCCCATCACGCCCACCGTGGAGACAGGCACCAAAACCGCCAGGGCCTGAGAGATCTTCCGATAGAACCCGGCCGCCCGGATCTCGTCGATCAGGATCTCGTCTGCGGCCCGCAAGGTCTCCAACCTCTGCGGCGTCACCTCACCGATGATCCGCACGGCCAGCCCGGGTCCTGGGAAGGGATGGCGCCACACGATGTCCTCGGGCAGGCCCAGATACTCCCCAACCAGCCGGACCTCATCCTTGAACAGGTCCCGCAGGGGCTCAACCAGCTCAAACCCAAGCTCCTTGGGCAGCCCCCCAACGTTGTGATGGAGCTTGATATTTGCGGCCGGATTGCCGTCTTTTGAGCCGGACTCGATCACGTCAGGGTAAAGCGTTCCTTGCGCCAGGAACCGGGTGTTCTTGATCTTGGCGGCCTCGGACTTGAAGGCCGCAATGAACTCCCGGCCGATGATCTTCCGCTTCTGCTGGGGATCGGTGACGCCAGCCAGGGCCGTCAGAAAGGGCTGGGCCCAATCCACGACCCGAAGGTCGAGGTGGAAGTGGTCGCGGAAGGTGGAAACCACGCCGTCCCGTTCATTCTTGCGGAGCAGGCCGTTGTCCACAAAGATGCACGTCAGTTGGTCGCCGATCGCCTTGTGCACGATCGAGGCCGTGACCGAGGAATCCACGCCGCCGCTCAGTCCGCAGATCACGTTGGCCTTGCCCACTTGGTGCTGAATCCTCGCCACCGACTCGGCGACAAAGTCGCTCATCGTCCAGTCGCCGCTGCAACCGCAGATGTCGTACAGGAAGTTCTTGAGAATGACGGAGCCCTTGGGCGTATGGGCGACCTCGGGGTGGAACTGGACGCCATAGAATCGTTTGTCGCGGTGGCGGACCGCGGCATAGGGGCAGGTCCGTGTGGTGGCCAGGGTCTCGAAGGCATCGGACAGGGTCTCGACCTGGTCGCCGTGGCTGGCCCAGACCAGGGTGCTATCCGGCAGGTTGGCGAGCAGGTCGCTCTTGTCCACGATCGTCAGGTCTGCTCGCCCATATTCCCGCTGTTTGGCGGGCAGGATCTTGGCCCCCAGGACCTGACAGCCCAACTGCATGCCGTAACAGATCCCCAGGATGGGCACGCCCAGATCGAACAGGCCCGTATCACACCGGGGGGCCTTGGGATCGTAAACGCTGGCCGGGCCCCCGGACAGGATGATGCCCTTGACGGGCAGTGCCGCCAGCTCCTTGGCTGCGACATCGGCCCTGAACAGACGCGAAAAGACGTTGTGCTCGCGGACCCGGCGTGTGATGAGCTGCCCGTATTGGCTGCCGAAATCCAGGATAGCGATCATCTGGTTGGTCATGGTGTACTCGGCCAGGGGCTAGTTCTCCAAGGGCACGGCTGCGGAGTAATTGGGGGCCTCTCGGGTGATCAGGATATCGTGGGGGTGGGATTCGCTGACAGAGGCTGCACTGACGCGGACGAATCGGCCGTTCTTGCGCAAGGCCTCGATCGTTCGGGTCCCGCAGTAGCCCATGCCGGCCCGCAGACCGCCGACCATCTGATACATGAAGTCGCTCAGGACACCCCGGTAGGGGACACGGCCTTCCACGCCCTCGGGGACCAGCTTGCCGGCATCTGCGGCGCTGCTCTGGCCGTAGCGCTCCGCGGAACCCCGCACCATGGCCCCCAATGATCCCATGCCGCGGTATTCCTTGAACTGCCGGCCTTTGTAGATGACCAGTTGTCCGGGACTCTCCTTGAGACCTGCGAACAGGGACCCGAGCATGACGCTGGAGGCACCGGCGGCAAGGGCCTTGGTGATGTCGCCGGAGTGACGGATGCCGCCGTCGGCGATGACCGGGACGTGGTGCCTGGAGGCCACCGCCGCGCAGTCCATGATGGCCGTGATCTGGGGCACGCCTGCCCCGGAGATGATCCGCGTAGTGCAGATGGCGCCTGGACCGATGCCGACCTTGACCGCGTCTGCGCCGGCCTTGATGAGGTCCTCGGCCGCGTCGCCGGTGGCGATGTTTCCGGCAATGACCTGGATGTCATGCCGGGTCTTGACGGCCTTGACGGTCTCGATCACGTTTCGCGAATGCCCATGTGCGGTGTCGACCACGATGATGTCCACGTCGGCCTCGATGAGGGCCGCAATCCGCTCGTAGTCTAGGACTCCGACCGCGGCGCCGACCCGCAGACGCCCACGATCGTCCCTGGCGGCCGTGGGGTATTGCTGGACCCGGTCGATATCCCGCATGGTGATCAGGCCCGCCAGCTCGCCGCTGGGATGCACCAGCAGGAGCTTCTCGACCTTGCGCTCCTGGAGCATGCCCTTGGCCTGTTCCAAGGTGGTGTCGGCAGGGCCCGTCACGAGGTTGGTCCTGGTCATGACTGTGCCGATCGAGACATTGTAGTCCTTGAGGAACTTGAGGTCCCGTCGGGTCAGGATGCCTGCCAGCCTCTTCCCTTCCACGATGGGGATGCCGGAGACGTTCTGCTCCTGCATGACATCCAACGCCCGCTTGACCGGCTCGGCCGGCGAGAGGGTGACCGGGTCCAGGATCACGCCGTTCTCGGACCGCTTGACCTTGGCCACCTCTCGCCTCTGGGCCTCGATCGAGAGGTTCTTGTGGATGATGCCGATCCCGCCTTCCTGGGCCAGGGCAATGGCCAGGGCGGACTCCGTGACCGTATCCATGGCCGCGGAGACGATCGGGATGTTGATCTTGATCTTCTGGGTCAGGAAGGTGCTGGTGTCCACCTCACTGGGCATGAAATCGCTTCTGTCCGGGATGAGAAGGACATCGTCAAAGGTGATCCCTTCTGCGACAATCTTGCTATGGTCCATCCTTCGCTCCTGAAACCTTGAGTTTACGGACGATTTGGAGGCAGCCACTATAATCTCGCGGGCCGGGGCCGTCAAACCATTTTGGCCACCCAGGCCGCCGCCCGCCGTCTTGATATGGAACGGCACGGCTGTATACTGGAGGTCAATGAGCCTACGAGCCGTGGTCTCAAGAAAGGGACGCGATGCCCAGACCCACCATCCTCATAGTAGACGACGAGGAAGACATCCGAGAATTGGTCGCCCTGAACCTCAAGCGAGAGGGCTTTGACAGCCTGTCGTGTGCCAGCGGCGAGCGGGCGATGGAGCTGGCCCGATCCAAGCAGCCGGTCCTGATCGTCCTGGACCTGATGCTGCCTGGGATCGACGGCCTGCAGGTCTGCAAGAGGCTCAGGGCCGACCCCAAGACCGCCTCCCTTCCCATCCTCATGTTGACGGCCAAAGGGGAGGAGACGGACGTCGTCACGGGACTGGAGGTGGGGGCCGACGACTACGTGACAAAGCCGTTCAGCGGCAAGGTCCTGGTCGCGCGGGTCCGAAACCTGCTGCGTCGCGCGGCTGCCAAGGACCAGGACCAGCCGTCTCTGAAGGTCCACGAGTTGAGTATAGACACGGCCCGGCGTGAGGTGCGAATCAAGGATAGGCCCGTATCCTTGACCTTCACGGAGTTCAATATCCTCTATGCCCTGGCCCGCCGTCCGGGCGTGGTGTTCTCCCGTTACCAGATCGTGGATGCCCTGCACGGCTGTGACTACCCGGTGACTGATCGGGCGGTGGACGTGCAGATCGTCTCTCTGCGCAGGAAGCTGGGGCTCTGCGGCCACTACATTGAGACCGTTCGGGGCGTCGGATACCGGTTCAAGGACTGATATGGCCCATAGACGATTGATCTGGCAGGTGTTTGTGCCTTTTGTGACCGTGACGGTCGTGGCCTTGGCGGGGGTGGTGGGGTATAGCGACAAGGCCCTGCGGGGTTTCAATGAGGAAGACACCCGTGACGATCTGAAGAGCCTGGCCCACGCGATCGCCCTGGACGTCGAATCCCTCCGCACGGCCGCGGAGGTGGATGCCTTGTGCAAGCGGCTCGCCGGTGACGTGCGGGTGACGATCATCTCGCGATCCGGCGAGGTGCTGGGGGATTCCCTGGAGGACCCGGCTACCATGGCCAACCACGCGGATCGGCCCGAGGTGACCCAGGCCCTGGCCACTGGATTGGGCTTCTCCACCAGGCTCAGTCCCACCCTGGGGATCAACATGACGTACGTGGCGATCCCGGCGGGTCCTCGCGACACGGCCCCGATGGTGGTGCGTACGGCCGTTGCCACGACCGCCGTGGACCAGGCGGTCAGCGGCCTCTACCGCAAGATGGCCTTCGCCGCGGTGCTGGCGGCGGGGTGTGCGGCGGTCCTGAGCTGGCTGATCTCTCGCCGGATCAGCCGTCCGATCGGCGAGATGCAGCAGGTGGCCGGTCTGTTTGCCCAGGGCCGGCTCGATCAGAGGGTGGCCGTGGCCGGCTCGGTCGAATTGGAGGCCTTGGCCGAGTCTCTCAACGCCATGGCCCGGCAGTTGCAGCAACGGATCGAGGCGGTCACCCGCCAGCGAAACGAGGTGGAGGCGATCCTGTCGGCCATGGTCGAGGGCGTGATCGCGATCGACGGCGCAGGCCACATCGTGACCGTCAATCAGGCGGCAGCCGGGTTCCTGTCCATCGAACCGGCCCAGGCCAGGGGCCATTCCGTGGAAGAGGCGATTCGAGACGTGGCGCTGCAGCAGTTCGCTGCCCAGCTCCTCCAAGGCCAGCAGCCCCAGGAGATCCACGTGACGCTGCCGATCCACGGCGGGCGTTGCTTCCAGGTCCACGGGGCAAGGCTGGCCGGGGGTCTGCCCGAGCGGTCGCAAGGCGCGGTGATCGTGCTCCATGACGTGACCCACATTCGCAGGCTGGAGGGCATCCGTCGGGACTTCGTGGCCAACGTGTCGCACGAATTGAAGACGCCCATCACCTCCATCAAGGGATTCGTTGAGGCCCTGATCGAAGGGGGGGGCGGAGGGCACGCCGCGGATCCGGAGCAGGTCCAGCGATACCTGGGCATCGTGGCCAGACATACGGACCGGCTCAACGCCATCATCGACGATCTCCTCCAGTTGTCGCGTCTGGAAGAGGATGCAGACCAGCGACAGATCGGTTTTGAGAAAGGCCCGCTTCGGCCGATCCTGGAGGCGGCCGTGGAGATGTCCGGCGCCAGGGCCGCCCAGAAGGACATCCCCGTGGAGCTTGCGTGCGACGCCTCGACCCAGGTCAAGGCCAACCCCGCCCTGCTTGAGCAGGCGGTGGTCAATCTGATCGACAATGCCATCAAGTACAGCCCGCCCGGCAGCCCGGTCCGGGTGGAGGCCCAGCGATCGTCCGGCCGCGTGTCGATCGCCGTGCAGGACCGCGGGTGCGGCATTGCCCAGGAGCACCTGCCTCGTCTGTTCGAGCGGTTCTACGTGGTCGACAGGGGCCGCAGTCGGAACCTCGGGGGGACTGGACTGGGCCTGGCCATCGTCAAGCACATCGCCCAGGTCCACGGCGGCTCGGTGGACGTCCGGAGCGAGGTGGGCAAGGGCAGCACCTTCACCCTCTCTCTTCCCCTGGAGGCATGAGATTGGACCCGGAGGCAACTCGATGGAGAAGGGGGGCGGCCATCCGAGGGGGGGCCTTGGCGGGCGTCGCGTTGATGGTCGCCCTGCCCTTGCTGACCGACACCCCGCGGAGACAGCCCGTCCAGTACGTCTGCCCCTGTGCGGTGGTCGCCAGCAGGGACGGCCGAACCCTGTATGTGGCCGGGCACACGGCCCATCAGGTGGTCGTCATGGAGCGCGCCGGATGCCGCGTCCAGGCAACCATTGCCTTGTCCGACTGCCCCAGCGGTCTGGCCCTGTCGCCCGCGGGCACCGCGTTGTTTGTGACGGCCGGCGGGCCGGCCGGCCGGGTCTTCGTGGTGGACACGGCCAGTCGCAAGGTCCTCACGACCATCCCCGTAGGTCACACGCCTCTGTCGCCGGTGGTCACTGCCGACGGCCTGACCTTGTTCGTGTGCAATCGATTCAACAACAGCGTCTCTGTGGTGGACGCGCACAGCGGGACCGAGACCGGCCGCATATCCGTAGTGCGAGAGCCCGTGGCTGCGGCCGTGACGCCGGATGACCGGTATCTGCTGGTTGCCAACCACCTGCCCGCGGGGCCGTCGAGCGACGAGGTCGTGGCGGCCCAGGTCTCGGTGATCGACGTGGCCCAACGGAGGCGCGTGGCCGACATCGACCTTCCCAACGGCAGCACCGGCCTGCGGGGGATCTGCATCAGCCCGGACGGCCGGTATGCGTATGTCACGCACATCCTGGCCCGATACCAGGAGCCGACCACCCAACTGGACCGCGGGTGGATGAACACCAACGCCCTGAGCATCCTCGACGTCGCGGGCCTGCGAAGGTGGAATACCGTGCTGCTCGACGACGTGGACCACGGCGCAGCCAACCCCTGGGCCGTGGCCTGCACCGAGGACGGTCGCCGGGTATGCGTCACCCACGCCGGCACCCACGAGCTGAGTGTCATCGATCTCACGGGCCTGCACGCCCGGCTGGCCGGGTCCGCCTCGCCTGAGACCGTACCCGACGACCTGGCCTTCCTGCGGGACCTGCGGGTCCGGGTCAAGCTGGGAGGTCAGGGCCCTCGGCATCTGGCGGTCGCCGGTTCGCAGGCGTACGTGGCCGAGTACTTCACCGACTCCGTGGCCGTCGTGGACCTGGCAGAAGGGGTCCAGGTCGGATCCGTCGGCCTCGGGGCCGCGGATGTCCTGACCTTGTCCCGCCAGGGCGAGAGGCTGTTCAACGACGGGTCCTGGTGCTTCCAGCAGTGGCAGAGCTGCGCGAGCTGTCACCCGGACGCGGCGGCTGACGGCCTGAATTGGGACCTGCTCAACGACGGTATCAGCACCTACAGGAACACCAAGAGCCTGCTGCTCTCCTACCAGACCCCGCCGATGATGATGACCGGCTCGCGGCCCAACGCCGAGACCGCGATACGGGCCGGAATGAGATTCGTTCAGTTTGCGGTCCGGCCCGAGTCCGAGGCCATGGCCCTGGATGAGTACCTCAGATACCTTCCGTCGGTGCCCAGCCCTCACCTGGTTGGCGGCCGCCTGAGCAAGGCGGCCCAACGGGGCAAGGCCCTGTTTGATGCGGCCGGGTGCGGCAGGTGTCACGGAGGTCCGCTGTTCACCAACCTCCGCAGGGCTGACGTGCAGACGGGCAGGGGCCGCGACGCTGGCGAGACCTTCGACACGCCGACCCTGGTCAACGTGTGGCGGACCGCGCCGTATCTGGTCAACGGCCAGGCCGCGACGATCAAGGAGGTCCTGACGACCTTCAACGCGAACGACGGACACGGGGTCACGTCCTCCATGACCGAGCAGGACGTCAACGACCTGGCCGAATACGTGCTTTCTCTGTGAGGCAAGGCAATCATGGCTTCTCACACGCAAGACAGGGCAGTTCGCGGATGGCTGGTCATCACGGTGATCTTGGCGGGCGGGTCTCTGGCCCGGGCCCAGGCCCCGCTGTCCCTGCCTCCGGAGCGGCCGCCGGTCCTGCTCTCGGTCCACGCCAGGGCCTGGGCAGAGGCCATGGTCGACGCCAAGAAGGACAAGGGCTCGTCCAGCCCGACCGCACCGATCTGGAAGCAGAGGGCGGGACAGTACCCTATCGAGTTCGATTGGCTGCTCCAGGAGCAGGGAAACGATCTGTCCGCGTGGCTGGCCCAGGGCGGCACGGCCCTGGTGGAACAGCAGGTGATTCAGAAGGTCGCCGCCGACCTCGGCGACGCAGGCAAACCCATCCTGGAGACCTGCACGCGGTTGACCTCCGGGGCCGTGCCCTCCACAGACCCGGCCTGGCTGGAGCTGTTTGCCAAGGCCTGCCAGCAGAGGCGGGCCCGGCGGATCGGGGTCTTGCTGGCCCAGGCCCCCCGCATCGTCTTCACCCGGCACTACAACCTGGGAGGGTCCCACTATGCCTACACGGAGGGGCAATCCGACGCCCAGGGCGAGGCCCATTTCGTGCCTCCTGGGGCCTTGTGCTGGCTGCAGATGCAGGGTCCCTATGCCGCGATCCACACCTGGCTGGCCGATCCGAATGGGGTCCTCCGTGACCCGGACGTCTCGTTCGACGGCAAGCGGGTGCTGTTTGCCTGGAAGAAGTCCAGGACCGAAGACGACTATCACCTCTACGAGCTGGATACCGTGACGCGGCGGGTCCGACAGGTGACCGCCGGCCTGGGCCTTTCCGACTATGAGGGGATCTATACGCCGGGCGGTGACATCCTCTTCAACTCCACCCGGTGCGTGCAGACCGTGGACTGCTGGTGGACCGAGGTGTCCAATCTCTACACCTGCGCCGCGGACGGCCGGTTCCTGAGGCGGCTGTCGTTTGACCAGGTCCACACGAATTACCCCCAGATGCTCCCGGACGGCTGCGTGATCTACACCCGCTGGGACTACAACGACCGCGGCCAGATCTTCCCGCAGCCGCTCTTCCAGATGGCCCCGGATGGGACCAAGCAGACCGAGTTCTACGGCAACAACTCCTGGTTCCCCACCTCCATCCTGCACGCCCGCGCGATCCCGGGAACGGGGAAGGTCGTGGCCACGATCTCAGGCCACCACAGCCGCCAATACGGCAAGCTCGCGATCATCGACCCTGCCCTGGGACGGCAGGAGAACCAGGGCGTGCAGAGGATTGCCCCGGTCCGTCCGACGGCGGCCGACCGGATCGACGCATGGGGTCAGGAGGACGAGCTGTTCCAGTACCCGTACCCCCTCAGTCCCACGGAGTTCATCGTGGGGTACTGTCCCCTGGGGGACAACCAGGACGGACCCTGGCCCAGCAGGCCCATGGCCCTGTCCAACAACGTCTTCGGGATCTACTGGTTCGACCTCCTCGGCCGCAGGGAACTCCTGGCCCTGGACGGCCGGATCAGTTGCAGCCAGCCGATTCCGCTCGCCCCCCGGCCCGTGCCGCACGTCTGGCCCAGCACCGTCAACTACGCCAAGAGATCAGGGACGTACTATATTCACAACGTCTATTTGGGACAGGGGCTGGCCGGAATCCCAAAGGGGGCGGCCAAGACCCTGCGGGTCGTGGCCCTGGAGTTCCGGGCCGCCGGTATCGGCGCCAACGACAGCGACGGCCCTGCCGGCGCAGCGATGAGCAGCACGCCGCCTTCGATTCGCAACGGCGCCTGGGACGTCAAGCGGGTCCTGGGGACCACGCCGATCCACGAGGACGGGTCGTGCCTGTTCCTGGCGCCGGCGAGGACGCCCCTGTATTTCCAGGTCCTGGACGCCAACCAGTGTGCGATCCAGACCATGCGGTCCTGGTCCACCCTGCAGCCCAACGAGTTCTTCTCGTGCACGGGCTGCCACGAGGGCAAGAATGAGGCCGCGCCCTCTGCCACGCCGGTCATGACCGCCATGAAGGCGGCCCCTGCGATCCTGGACTCCTTCTACGGCTCGTCCAGGGGCTTCAGCTTCCCCAAGGAGATCCAGCCGATCCTGAACAAGAGCTGCATTGCCTGTCACGACCAACGGGACCTCTCGATCGGCCGGGGCGGGCGCACGGTCGACGGCTGGACCCACGCCTTCAGCCTGCTCGGGACCGAGACCGTGGACGCGGCGGCCAAGCGCAGGTGGTCGGACTCCTACCTGGCCCTGACACACAACGGCGACTATCGGAACGAGCTGGTCAACTGGTCCGGGGCCCAGTCCGTGCCGTCGATGCTGCCGCCGTACTCCGCCGGGGCGGCCAGGAGCCGGCTGTTCCAGATGCTCAAGGCGGGCCACCACGGGGTGACCCTCAACCAGGAGGAACTCAGCAAGATCGCCTGCTGGATCGACCTGTTCGTGCCCTATTGTGGCACCTACACAGAGGCCAACGCCTGGACCGACCAGGAGCGGCAGACCTACCAGCGCTTTGCGGACAAGCGGAGGCAGATGCAGGCACTGGAGACCCAGGCCATCCAAGACCTTCTCCGGTCCCCGCAGGGGGAGAATGGACCCATGGCACAAGACCCGGGGAAGATGGGCGGGCCCCGCTAGTGTCTGGCCGGCGGACAGTGGGTGGTGGTCCGCGGCCTTCACGGACATCCCGCCGCGCTTGACCAAAAAAGAGGGGGGGGATTCTGCAAATCCGGTGAGAAATCCGTTAACATATCGGGCGGCCACACCGTCTAAGTAGAAGAGTGCAAGGATACTCGGCTGGGAAGGGCCGGAGCCGGCCCTCATTCTAGCCGGGGTTCGTGGAGGCCCTGCAGATGAAGAAGGTGAGGTTCATGTTACCTTGCCTGTGGATCGCCCTGCTCCCCTGGGCGGGGTGCAGCACCCAGCATTACCGTAAGTCCGCCGACAAGGAGGCGGGCAGGATCATCGCTGAGAAGACGCCTCGGGTCCCGAACATGGACCCGTGTTTCACCATCGAGCAGACGAACGGCTTGTCACTGGAGGGGCTGCCGGCCTGCACTCAGGCCCCTGATTTCCTGGCAGGGGAGGGGCAGGTGGAACAGAGTGCGCCGATCCTCTCGCTGGGCAGGGCACTCGAGGTCGCCGTCAAGCACAGTCGCGTGTACCAGGGCCGCAAGGAGCAGGTCTACCTGCAGGCCCTCTCGCTGAGTCTCGCACGCCATCAGTTCACTCCGCTCTTCTCGGACGCCGGCAGCACGGAGTACGCCGTCAGCACGGTGGAGGTGCAGGGGTTTGAGGTGGACCCCAGCACAGGCCAGCCCACGCCGGTCACGAGTGACCAGCTCGTCGAGCGGAGCAGTGTGGAGGGCAATGGTTCGGTCAACGCCGCTTGGCTCATTCGCGACGTGGGCCGGATCTCGGCGGCCTTTACGAACAGTTTCTTCCAATACCTGTCCGGTGACCCCTCCACGGTCACCAACTCGCAGCTCAGCGCGGCGTTTACGCGACCGCTCTTGTCAAACGCCGCCTTCAAGGCCGAGAGGGAGAACCTGACGCTGGCCGAGCGAGAGATGCTCTACTCTCTCCGCGACTTTGTGCGGTTCCGCAAGCAGTTCTCCGTCGACGTCGCGGCGGCTTACTATCGAGTGTTGCAGAGCCGCGACGCGGCGCGGAACGCCTACCTGGGCTTCCAGAGCTTCAAGAAGAGTGCTGCCCGGACCCGGGCGCTGGTGGACGAGGGGCGGGTCAAGATGGCCGAGCTGGGCCGTCTCGAACAGCAGGAGCTGTCCCAGGAGACCTCGTGGATTGCCGCGATTCGGGGCTACAAGCTGGCCCTCGACAATCTCAAGATCCAGCTCGGACTCTCCACGGACGCCAATATGGTCCTGGACGAGAAGGAACTCCAGGAACTGGCCATCCTCCACCCCGACATACCGGTGGAGGACACGATCCGGGTGGCCCTGGCCAGTCGGCTGGACCTTCAGAACGTCAGGGACCAGGTGGAGGACGCCAACCGCGCGGTGGGCCTGGCTGCCAACGGGCTCCTGCCGCGGGTGGACCTTACTGCCGCGGCCAGCCTCAGCAGCCCGCAGGGCCAGCGCACGGTCTTTGTCCTGCCGGATCAGGATCGCTATCGGTGGGGGGTCGGCCTGGACTTCGACTTGCCGCTGGACCAGAAGGCCAAGCGCAACACCTATCGAACGGCGCTGATCCGCAGGGAGCAGGCGGCCCGCACATTGACCGAGGCGGAGGACACGATCAAGCTCCAGATCCGAGAGGATTGGCGAGCCCTCGATCAAGCCAAGCGGAGCTACGAGAACAGTGAGCTGGGGGTGAAGTTGGCGGAACGACGCGTGGAGGAGCAGGAACTGCTGGCGGAGCTGGGCCGGGGCCGGGCCCAGGACCAGGTGGACGCCCAGAACGATCTTACGGCGGCCAAGAACCAGCGGACGCAGACCCTGGTGGACCACACGGTGGCGCGTCTGAGGTTCTGGGAGCACATGGGGATTCTGTTCATCAAGGAACACGGCGCATGGCAGGATGTATCCGATGTCAAAGAGCTTAAAGCCCGTTAGTCTGGTCTTGAAGAAACGGTGGCGGTGGGTTCTCGCGGTGATCGGGGTGCTTGTCCCTGGGGTCTACTTCCTCAGGGCGGGCGAAAAGGCGAGGGACGTTGGCGCGACGTTCGTCGCTCGGCGCGGCCCACTCGATATCACGGTGCTTCAAGGCGGAAGCGTGGAGTCCGAGGAGAAGGGAGAGATCAAGTGCGAGGTCGAGGGCCGCGACGGTGTCAAGATCCTGAAGATCGTGGAAGAGGGTTACCAGGTCACGGAAGACGACGTCAAGGCCAAGAAGGTGCTGGTGGAACTGGATTCGGCCGACCTGCGCAACCGGATCACCCAACAGGAGATCTCGCTGGCGTCCACGGCGGCCTCCCTGACGGACGCACAGCAGTCCTACGCCATCCAGGTAAACCAGAACCTGAGCGACGTTATGGCCGCCGCCCAGAAGGCCCGGTTCGCCCGCATGGATTTCGACAAATACATGGGCGACCAGGCGGCAGAGGACATCATCGCCCAGTTGGGCATCAAGCCCGAACGACTGGAAGACGGTACGTCGCCAACGGACCTACCCGGCGTGGCTGCAGCGGAGCCGGCGTCTGGCTCTCAGGACCCGAATGCCCCCTCTGCAGAACCCCCATCGCAGACCCCGGGCACGACCGCCGAGGTGCCGGCCGCGACCGCTGCGGTGACATCCTTGCCATCGGTTGCCATCGACTTTTCCAAATACGCGGACATCGATCTGCTGGGTGACGGGGAGGCCAGGCAGAAACTCCGCGAGCTGCGGGATGCCCTCCAGGTCGCCCAGAAAGAGGAACAACAGGCCCAGTCCACACTGGACGGCACGCAGCGGCTCTTTGCGAAGGACTTCGTGACCAAGACCGACCTGGAGCGCGACCAACTGGCCTTTGAGAACAGTGTCCTCAAGGTCCAGAAGGCGGGTACCGCCTATGGTCTGTTCCAGAAGTACGAGTTCCCCAAGGCCGCAGAAGAGGCCCTCTCGAAGTACACCGAGGCCTTGCGGGAGCTCGATCGCACGAAGAAGGGGGCGATTTCGAGGTTGGCCCAGGCGGACGCCAAACTGAAGTCGGCTCAGGCCCGATACAACGTGGAGGACAAACAGCGCAAGGATCTCTACAAGCAGCTTGAAAAGAGCACGATCAGGGCACCTCGACCTGGGCTGGTGGTCTACGGCGGCGGCGGTGAGACGCGGTATTGGAGGAACGAGGAGCAGATCCGCGAGGGGGCAACCGTGCGCGAGGGGCAGACGCTCGTGACTATCCCCGACATGACCAAGATGTGCATCAAGGTGAAGATTCACGAGTCGTACATCAAGAAGATCCAAAAGGGACAGAAGACGCGGATCACCGCAGATGCGTATCCGGATCGAAGTCTGGAGGGAGAGGTCAGTCAGGTCGGCGTGCTGCCGGATTCGGAGAACTCGTGGCTCAATCCCGACATGAAAGTATACCGCACGACCATCAAGATCCGGGGTGAACAGGACTGGATCAGACCGGGCATGAGCACCAAGGTTGAGATTGTGGTGAACCAGTTGAGCGACGTCGTCTACGTGCCGATCCAGGCGGTGAACCCGCTTGACGGCAAGAAGGTCTGCTACGTGGCCGACGGCGGCAAGCCGGACCAACGAGAGGTGGAGGTCGGTGAATTCAACGACGAATTCATCGAGATCAAGAACGGGATCAAGGAAGGCGAGAAGGTCTGCCTGCGCAGGCCGGCCGGCATGGAGGAGGGAGGCGGCAAGGACAAAAAGAAGGCCCTGGCTACGGAAGAAGGGGCAAAGACGGACAACCAGGCGGCGTCATCAACTGCCGGGCCCCAGAACTGACCTGAATGGAACCGCTGTCCAGCCATCCGCTGCACGACTTGCCAGGAGATGTGACGTCCGGCACATCCGTCGTCCGGCTTGAGAACGTCGGGAAGACTTACCAGATAGGCCTTGTGGCAGTGGAGGCCCTGCGCGGGCTGTCGTTGGTCATTGGGGCCGGCGAGTACATCAGTATCACGGGGCCGTCAGGGTGCGGGAAATCGACGCTGCTCAACGTCCTGGGCTGCCTGGACCGTCCCACCTCGGGCCGGTACTTCCTGGGGGACGAGGACGTATCGAGCATGGATGATGATACCCTCTCCGCCGTGCGCGGGGCCAGACTGGGTTTTGTCTTCCAGTCATACAATCTGATTCAACAACTGACCGTGGTGGAGAATATCGAGGTCCCGCTCTACTACCAGGGCTGTCCGGATCAAGAGAGCCATGCCTGGGCCGTGGAGCTGGCGGGTCGCGTGGGGCTTGGATCACGGCTGAACCACAAGCCCACGGAGCTCTCAGGCGGGCAGCAGCAGCGGGTCGCTATCGCCCGTGCCCTGGTCAATGACCCGCTGATCATCCTTGCGGATGAGCCGACGGGGAATCTTGATTCCTCGTCGGGTGCAGAGATCCTGACGCTCTTTGACGCTCTGAACGAACGAGGCAAGACCCTGATCATCGTGACCCACGATCCCGGCATTTCTCGCCATGCCCATCGCATGATCTGTCTGCGTGATGGCCAAATCGAGACTGATGTACAACAATAGATCCCATCCTGTGTCCCCTCAGGCCAGTCGCGGGCCAGGGTCCCGCCGGTCCGGCCCATGGGGCGGGTTCGGTGTCTCTCGCCTGGGCCGGACGGTGCGTCTTGGAATCAAGAGTCTTTGGCTGCACCGCCTCCGATCACTGCTAACCGTTCTGGGCATCGTCTTTGGCGTGTGCTCGGTCATCGCCATGCTCGCCATTGGCGAAGGTGCCAGCTACGAAGCCCAGGAGCAGATCAAGAGTCTGGGCAGCCAGAACATCATCCTGCGCAGTGTGAAGCCACCGCAGGAGCAGAAGGTGGGCCAGCAGAGCGGCCAGTACCTGCTCGCCTACGGCCTGACGTACGTCGACGTCCGGGCCATTCAGGCGACGATCCCGGGAGTCATTGTGGTGGTTCCTGGCCGCATTATCCGGAACTACGTCTGGAACATCAGCCGGCGGGTGGACAGTGAGATGGTGGGCACCGTCCCTTGGTATCCCCAAATGCGGAACCATCGCGTGGCGCAGGGACGCTTCTTCTCCGATGCCGAAATGGAGGCCAAGTCGAGCGTGTGCGTGCTCGGGGCCGAGGTGGCCGAGAAGCTCTTCCCCTTGGACAGGCCCGTTGGATCCACCGTGCGCGTGGGCAGTGCCTACTATCACGTCATCGGCGTGATGGAGCCCCGCTCGCCCGTGCCCGGAGACAGTGAGGCCGGCGAGAGCTCCTCGGTTGGGGAGGGCAGCCGCATCTTTGTCCCCCTGGAAACGGTCAACGTCCGCTACGGCGAGATCCTCTACACAGAGCGGACGGGCAGCTCGGAACTGGAGAAGGTCGTTTTGCACGAGGCGACCGTGAAGGTCGAGCGGAGAGAAGAGGTGGTCCACATCTCCGAGGCCATCAAACACCTCCTCGAGCGGAAGCACCCCAAGCCGGACTACCGGATGATCGTGCCGCTGGAACTGCTCAAGCGGGCCGAGGAGACCAAGCGGCTCTTCAACGTGGTATTGGGGTCGATCGCCGCCATCTCGCTGCTGGTGGGCGGCATTGGCATCATGAATATCATGCTCGCCAGCGTGACCGAGCGGACACGAGAGATCGGCATTCGCCGTGCCCTGGGCGCCAAGCGTCGTGACATCGTCATGCAGTTCCTCGTCGAGACCGTCATGCTGTCCGGGGCCGGTGGCGTCATGGGTGTGGTCGTCGGCGTGAGCATCCCCTACTTCGTGACGGTCTTTGCCCACATGAAGACCATCGTGACCCTCTGGTCTCCAATGGTGGCCTTTACCCTCTCCGCCATGGTGGGTGTCGTGTTCGGCATCTATCCGGCCCTGCGGGCTGCGAGCATGGACCCTGTGGAGGCTTTGCGGCACGAATAGAGGCGTGCCAGCTCGCGTTTCCGGCGTTGCGGGTCGCTGGCGCAGCACCCGCAAGACGAAGGCTTGATTCGCCTGACGGGCGTTTGCCGGCCGCGGTCAGCGCCTCACATCTTCTCTTCATAGCCGAATTTCTGTCCTCCGATGGAGGCCTCGAACACCAGGCCTTCCTCGGCCATGGTGAAGACCACGACACCGTCGGCATACTTGGCATCGGCTGACGCCCTGGACTTGACTGCCACGGCGGAGGCCTGGGCGGCGAACGCGAAGTTGCCGGACTTGAAGCGATGCAAGGCCTCCTTGGTCTCGAAGAAGATCAATTCGGTATAGGCCTGCCCGCCGAGGGCAAGCCCAATCGTGGCCTGCGTGAGGGTACAGTAGCCCTCCAGTTGCCCTCCTTGGTAAAGCTCACCCCTGCCGTACGCCCCTCCGACCCATAGGGATGACATTAATACACTATTAACACTCTCCTAACAGAATCCTAACGTCCCTCCGTTAGAAACACCGTGGTTACGGTCTCCCAACTTCCGGAATTCAGGATTATGGTTCTTGTGAGCTTATGACGCTTTGCATTGCCCTTCTGATCCTTCTGGCGTTGTTCTTTGACTTCCTGAACGGATTTCACGACTCGGCCAACTCCATTGCCACGGTCGTTTCCACCCGGGTCCTCTCGCCTCGGCAAGCCGTCATCTGGGCAGCGTTCTTCAACTTCATCGCCTTCCTGTTCTTCGGCCTGCACGTGGCCAATACCATTGGAAAGGGCATCATCGACATCGCCATTGTGGATCAGAGGGTCATCTTTGCCACCCTGGTGGGTGCATGCGTTTGGGATGTGATTACATGGTATCTGGGGCTTCCGACCAGTTCCTCACATGCCCTCATAGGCGGAATGATCGGCGCAGCCCTGGTCAAGACAGGACCCCAGGCCCTGGTCTGGCACGGGATCTCCAAGACCGTGATCTTCATCTTCGTCTCCCCCATCCTTGGGCTTTGTCTGGGATTGGTCCTCGGCGTGGCCGTCTATTGGGCCTGTCGCAATAGCACCCCCAGGCGGGTGGATCACCTCTTCCGAAAGGGACAACTCTTCTCGGCCGCACTCTACAGCATGGGGCACGGCGGCAATGACGCCCAGAAGACCATGGGTATCATCGCCAGCCTGCTCTTCAGCGCCGGCCTATTGGGTGAGAAATTCCATATTCCGCTGGCCGTGGTGCTCTCCTGCCATGCGGCCATCGCACTGGGGACCATATTCGGTGGGTGGCGAATCGTCAAGACCATGGGACAGAAGGTGGCCAAACTCAGACCAGTGGATGGCTTCTGTGCGGAGTCCAGTGCGGCCCTGACGCTGGCTATATCCTCCGGCTTCGGCATCCCAGTGAGCACCACGCATACGATCACCGGCGCGATCATGGGGGTCGGGTCCCTGCAGCGGCTCAGTGCAGTCCGCTGGGGCCTGGCCGGTCGGATCATCTGGGCCTGGATACTGACCATCCCAGCCGCTGCGACCATATCCGCCCTGGCCTATGTCCTTGGAGGACGATTGATCCCAGGCCTCCCCTAGGAGCGTACAATGAATACATTGGATATGATCTCCGGACCGCTTCTCTTTGTCGAGCACCTGCACGAATACTCCAAGAAGGTCCATCAGGCGGTAGAATTGATCCCATCACTGGTGGATGCCCTGCTCGCAACAGACCACGAGCCAGTGAGGCATCTCCATGGACAGATGTCCGAGATCAGGAGTGAAGCGGACCGGATCAAGTACTCCCTATACGATCAGTTCAAGGACATGCACTTCCGCGCAGCAGGCGGATATGGATTCGGCCAGTACATAGCCAGCCTGGACAAGGTGGCCGAATCGGCGGAGGAATTCGCCGACGTGCTCGTCTTGTGCAAGACCACGATTCCCACAGAACTCGGTGCCGATCTTCAGGCCCTTGTCGCCCAGGTGGTCCGCATCAGCGGGCAGGTACTGAATCTGGCAGAAACACTCTGGCCCCCGGAGGAGGGCGTCTCAGCCGATCCGGAGGCCCGCGATGTGCTCGATGCGATTGAGAGAATCACCGAGGGTCGTCGCCAAGTGAACCAGCTTGGGATGGAATTCGCCCGACGCCTTTACAGCCTGGCCGGACCACTCGATCCGACAGCCCTCCTGTGCCTGGACCAATGCCGCACGGCGTTGAGAGAGGTAACGAGCAACGCCGAACGTGCCGCCAATCATCTCCGCCTGGTGATCCGATAGGGCCGATCTGTCTTGCCCCGGCTCCGTAGACGTCTGATCTGGCAGGTCTTCACATCCCTCCTGGCCGTCTCGATCCCGGCCATGGCCAGGCATGGCAGATCGGCCCGAGGTCCTTGCGCAGGGGAGCTTCACGTTGTCTTAAGGTTCAGCCCTGAATGGCACTTCCATAAGCCACAACTCATGGACCGATAAGACTATAGAAGAGCAGGCCTCCAAGCCGACGAGATTGTTGATATGGCAATCTATCAGCAAGGAGGTCTGCAATGGAGAAGTATACTCA